>Ga0209006_10000007_pt1 | contig 213278 bp, 181 predicted proteins | sample JacPin_JW_Ref_O2_FD_188567 | JGI IMG/M metagenome (GOLD analysis project Ga0209006, IMG submission 188567) | Forest soil microbial communities from Algoma, Ontario, Canada - Jack Pine, Ontario site 1_JW_Ref_O2 (SPAdes) (version 2) | ecosystem: Environmental > Terrestrial > Soil > Boreal... | reverse complement strand
TCCAAGCACAAGTCTCTCCCCTAATCCGTGGGCGCGCATTCTCGATGCGCTGGAAAAGAAAATCAACCGCCACTCCTACGACACCTGGCTGAAGCCGACTCGCTACAGCCATGCCAGCGGTGGCATTTTATTCGTGCGCGTGCCGACGGTCGAATTCCGCCACGCCGGCGACAAGTACGCCGACCTGATTCAGGAGGCGATCGACAATCTCGGCATGGACTTCAATGACGTGAAGTTCGTCACCCCCGAGGACGATCCCGCAGCTACGCCCGTGCGTCACGATGGGGGTCTTTCGGCTCCTGCCGCGATCGCGGCGCCCGCGCAAGCTCGCTTCGACTGGGATGGTGCCGCGCAGCTGAATCCGCGCTATACCTTCGACGCTTTTGTCATCGGCTCGAGCAATCAGTTCGCGCACGCCGCCTGTCAGGCCGTCGCGGAACGCCCGTCCAAAGCCTACAATCCACTCTTCCTGTACGGCGGCGTCGGCATGGGCAAGACTCACCTGATGCAAGCGATCGGCCACGAAGTGAAGCGCCGGCAACCCCAAGCCGCCATCTGCTACATATCCAGCGAGAAGTTCACCAACGATATGATCAACTCGCTGCGCTACGACAAGATGACCAGCTTCCGCGACAAGTTCCGCAACGTGGATGTCCTGCTCATCGACGACATTCAGTTCCTCGCAGGCAAGGAACGCACGCAGGAAGAATTTTTCCACACCTTCAATGCGCTGCACGAGTCGATGAAGCAGATCGTCATCGCCAGCGACCGCTCGCCGAAAGAACTCGCCGAGATTGAAGACCGCATGCGCAGCCGGTTCGAGTGGGGCCTGATCGCCGACATTCAGCCGCCCGATCTCGAAACAAAAGTGGCGATCCTCCAGAAAAAAGCTGAGCAGGAAAAAGTAACGTTGCCCAGCGACGTCGCTCAGTATGTCGCGTCGAATATCCGCTCCAACGTACGTGAACTGGAAGGCGCATTGATCCGCTTGGTCGCGCACTCTTCGCTGATCGGAGCCGAGATCACGCTGCCCTACGCGCAGCAGGTGCTGAAGAATTTTATCGATTCGCAGGCGCGCAAGGTCACCATCGAGTCGATCCAGAAAACCGTGGCTGAACAATTCGGCCTGCGGCTGGTAGAAATCAAGGCCAAGAACAACTCGCGCGCGATCGTTTATCCACGGCAAATCGCCATGTACTTAGCGAAGCATATGACCGAAGCTTCGTTGCCGGAAATCGGCAGGCAGTTTGGCGGCAAGCATCACACCACCGTGCTGCACTCGGTGGAGAAGATCGAACAAGTTCGCAAGAACGATAAAGATTTGAACAGGCTGCTCAATAAATTGACGGAGCAGTTGGGCGGATAGGCGCGGGACGTGCAAAGTTTTCCTCGTAACGGATGGGATTTGCTGAACGAGGCCTGTGCAAGCGATGTGGAAGTTGTGCATCGCGCAGCAGAGGACGAGAGCACCAGCCAATTCTCATAGGCTCTCCGGCGAGTTCAAGGCCGATTTTTAACATCAGGGTGCGGCGCTGAATGCGGTGAGAACAGAAGAGTTGGCAGAGTTTTCCACTTCTCCGCATCGCCTACTGTTACTGCTGGTTTTATAGGTTTTGCATTTGATATAAGGGAAGTACTAGAAGTCGCACAGGAAGTCGTGTTCACGGGGGAGACAGATTATGCCGGTCGAAGCCGCAGTTGCAGCGGAGACGATGACGATGGAGATCACGGTCAGCAAGGTTGAGTTGCTGCGGGAGTTGACGGCGACTCAGGGTGTGGTCGAGCGCAAGACTACGATTCCGATTCTGTCGAATTATTTATTCGAGGCTGGCGGCGACAAGCTGTCACTAACTGCAACGGACCTGGACCTGAGTCTGCGCACTTCGTGCAACGCGAAAGTGAAAAAAGAAGGTTCCTGCACGATTCCGGCGCGGAAACTGCACGACTACGTCAAACTGCTGCCCGACGCCGATATCACGATCAAGCTGCTGGAAAATCATTGGGTCAGCATTCGCTGCGGTCGTTCGAATACGAAAATGGTCGGCATGGCGAAGTCAAACTTCCCCAGCCTGCCGGCGTTTCCCACCGCCGGTGCCGTTACGATCCCCGCGAAAGTATTGCGTGGACTGATTGCTCGAACTGGCTTTGCGATTTCCAATGAAGAATCGCGCTACACGCTCAACGGCGCGCTGATGCTGCTGAAGCCCGAATCGATCACCATGGTCGCGACCGACGGTCACCGCCTGGCGCACTGCGAGCGCAGCGGCGAAAAATTCGACGGCGTTTCCGGCGAGATGAAGACGTTGGTGCCCAAGAAGGCGATGGATGAACTGAAATCTCTGCTCGATTCCGAGAAAGACGCCGAGTCGATTGAATTTGCGAAAGATGAGTCGACGCTCTTCTTCCGCATCGGATCGCGCCTGCTGACCTCGCGTCAACTCACCGGGCAATTCCCAAATTTCGAAGCGGTGCTGCCCAAAGACAACAACAAAATCATCCCCATAAACGCCGACGAATTAAACGCCGCGATTCTCCGCGTCGCCCAGTTCGCCGATGAACGCTCGCGCGCCGTGCGCCTGAAGCTGGAAAAAGGCGAGCTAAAGATTTCCGCTTCGTCCACGGAGTCGGGCGAATCCGAAGACTCGATTGAAGTTGCCTACACCGCCGATCCGCTCACGGTAGGCTTCAACGCCGCTTATCTTGTGGACTTCCTCAAGGCCGCTGGTTCGAGCGAAGTGCGGCTGGAACTGAAAGACTCGCAATCAGCCGGCCAGTTGCGTCCGGCTGAAGGCGACGATTACAAGTATCGCTATATCGTCATGCCGATGCGCATCTGAATGTTGCTCGATGCACACGCGTTGTCATCCTGAGCGGAGTGGCCGCTTCGCGATAGCGAAGGGGCCACGGAGTCGAAGGATCCCCTATAGCGCGCGTGCGCCGTCGGCCCGCTTGACCTTCCTACCACCCTGCCGTACCTTTACAGGCACTCAGTATTCGGAGGCGATGCATGCTCGACGGTTTTAAGAAATTCATCCTGCGCGGAAATGTTGTGGATATGGCGGTCGGCGTGGTGATAGGCGCGGCCTTCGGCGGGGTCGTGACCGAACTGACCAAGGCCTTTCTCACGCCGCTAATCGCGCTGATCGTCGGCAAACAAGACTATTCGAATATCAAGTTCGCCGTCCACGGGACGACGTTTCCGATCGGCGAGTTCATCAACGCCTGCATCTCGTTCTTCCTGATCGCGGCCGCGGTTTACTTTTTCGTGGTTCTGCCGGTCAACACCTTAATCGCGCGCATGCACCGCGGCGAAAAGCCGCCCGACCCGACGACCAAGAAGTGTCCCGAATGCCTGAGCGAGATTCCGATCGATGCCCGGCGGTGTTCACACTGCACGCAGCCGGTGCTGGGCAAAGCGGCATAACAGCCCGACAGAATCCGCGCGAAAGCTCATAAATCCTCCCGCGGGGTTCGTTTAACATAGGGCATGCGGTTGCCCAAGGTTGTCGCCGGCCTTACATTCTTGCTGTTTCTCTCTGCGGTCGTTATCTGCACGGCGGCAGCCCAATCCTCGTCCAGTTCCAGGCATGGCGAAAAACCGCTGCCCGACGCCGACCGGCCATTGCCAGCGGGATCGGTCAGCAACGGAGCTTACCGCAATCCCGATCTCGGTTTCTCCTGCAAGATTTCGGCAGGCTGGGTCTTACGCACCGAGGACATGAACGCGCGCGACGCGGAACAATCAGATGTCAAGGTCAATAAAGACGCGCCCTCCGGCAGCGGCCAGGTCTTGCTGGCTGCCTTTTCGCGTCCTCCGCAAGCCCGCGCCGAAGATGTGAATTCTTCGATCCTGATTGCGGCAGAGAGCGCAGCAGCATATCCCGGGTTGAAAGATGCTGCACAGTATTTCGGCCCGTTGACCGAGATCACTAAAGCTCAAGGCTTCGCCGCAGTAGGCGACCCGTATGAGTTCCCAGTCGGAACCAAGATCCTGCCACGCAACGATTTTCAAAAAGATGTAGGAACGCGCGTGATGCGGCAGTCGACGCTGGTCATGCTCGCGCGCGGATACGTCGTGTCATTTACGTTTATTGGCGGCACGGAAGATGAAGTCGAAGAATTGATCGGCGGACTAAGCTTTCAGTCCGCGGCTGCGAAAAAGTGATTTCTGATCGCACGGCATCTGCTACCATTTGCAGCTACGCAGCGGCTACAAGAAAAGGAATCCTTGACCATGAAAATCGCAGAAGCGTTGGCTTTGCGGTCGGATCTGCAAAAACGCCTGGAGCAGTTGAAGCAGAGGCTGGTCAAGAATGCGCGCATCCAGGAGGGCGATGTCCCGGCGGAAGACCCAGCTGCGTTGCAATCCGAGTTGGAAAAATCAGCACAGGAATTGGCTTTGCTCATTCAGCGCATTAACCGCACCAATGCGGCCACACGATTCGGGGCGCAAACTCTCGCGGATGTTCTTGCTGAACGGGATGTTCTGAAATTACGCTACAACGCGTATCGTGAACTGGCGAACGCGGCCTCGACCGTGCAGGGGCGCACTACACGATCCGAGATCAAATTCGTCAGCACTGTCAGCGTTGCGGCAACACAGCGGAAGGCGGACGATCTGGCCAGGGAGTATAGGGAACTCGACACGCGTATCCAGGAAGCGGATTGGTTGACGGTTCTGTTGGACTGATCGAAGTCTATACAAGGACGAGAAGGTAGTTGGCGTACCGGGAAGCGAGCACAACCCTCCGGCGGGGAAATGCCGATCTGGGTAGTGCGAGGGCAGCACTAATACGGTTCGAATCCGACCCGCACAGCGTATGCCCCGTACCGCGCACAAATGCACGGCGTATTGAAACCGTGTACTACCACGTGCTGATCTCGGAGGCGTCGGCGAGGGTGGGGAAGGGGCACTCGTCCATTAACTGCAAGCAGAATCTGTCGCTGCGCCGTCAATCCAGCGGCTCCGGCTCCAGCGCAATATTCTTCTCACCAGCCGCTTTCTTCTCCGCATACTTCTTCATCCAAGCTTCCCAACTCTTGCCGGCAGCGGTGTCGCGGCCAGTAAAAGCAAGCGCGGCAATGTCGGCGTAGGAGATCGAGATCTTCTCGCTGGAATTCTTAGGATAGAGTCGCACAACTGACTCTTTCAGCGTAGCCGCGGAGCGCCGGTCGAATAGATAGCCTTCAATTCGCGATCCATCTTTGTGGGTAATAGTCACGTCGCCGCGGTAGTCGAATGCTTTCTCCAGCGCGCTGCGAATTTCTTCTTCCGTAGCAAGTTGCGGAATCCAGCCTTCAAGTTTCTCGTGGACGGTCCCGGAGGCGAGTTCCAAAGAATCGGGATTCACCGCATTGGCGTGCGGTGGTGTTCCCTCCGCCGAAGCGTGATCAATATGGCCAGCTTCTTTGCCTGTCATGATGTTCGAACCCGGAGGTTCTAATCCGGATGTGTCGAGTCCGTGTCGGCCGCGATCACCGTATGTTCCGAGTCCGTGTCGCCTTGTATCACCGTGGAAGAGCGGCCCTTCAGGGCCGCGTAAAGCTCATCAAATCCATTCGAGCTTTAGCCCCGGTGGTCGTCTTGCCGGCGTAAACCGCGATGAGGCAATTTACAATGCCCCCTTGAGTGCTGGCTGCCTCACGCAACTAAACACCAGTTTCCTGCAATGACTCGCTTGTCGAGGAAATCTGCACCAGTGGATGCACGGGAGCCGCAGGCTCTTCCAGCAAACGCAGTGCTTCTTTATCGCGATATCCGGTAAACAACGTTCCCTTCACGGTCGCTAAAAATCCGCCCAACGAGTTGAAAGTCGCGTGAACTGCCGACGCCTCATATCCGCTGTGCACCATGCAATTGGCGCACGCCGGATTGCCAGACTCGGTCCCGTAATTCTGCCACTCAGTGGTCTCGATCAACTCGGCAAACGTCTCCGCATAGCCATCCTGGAGCAGGTAACAAGGCTTCTGCCATCCAAACGCGTTGTAAGTGGGCATGCCCCAAGGCGTGCAAGGATAAGTCCGCTTGCCCATCAGGAATTCGAGAAACAGGGGCGACAAATTAAAGCGCCAGCTCTTCTTGCGGTTCGAAAGAATCGCACGGAACATGCGCCGCGTGCGGGCCCGTCCCAGAAAGTGTTTCTGATCTGGAGCCTTATCGTAAGAATACCCCGGCGAAAGCATCATGCCTTCAACGCCCAAGTCCATCATTTCGTCAAAAAACGCGCGCACAGACTTCGGATTCGCCCCGTCAAACAGCGTGGTGTTGGTCGTAACCCGGAAGCCCCGACGCAACGCTTCTTTCACTGCATCGACGGCGATGTCATAACCGCCCTCGCGGCACACGGCCAGGTCGTGCTCTTCGCGCTGGCCGTCAAGATGCACGCTGAAGGTCAAATACTTGCTCGGAGTGAAGAGATGAATCTTTTCCTTCAGCAACAGCGCATTGGTGCATAGGTAAATATATTTCTTACGCTCAACCAGGCCCGCGACAATCTCGCCAATCTGCGGATGCATCAGCGGTTCGCCGCCGGGAATCGAAACCATCGGCGCGCCGCACTCATCCACCGCTCGAAAACATTCTTCCGGCGTGAGATCCTTTTTCAAAATGTGCGCCGGATACTGAATCTTGCCGCACCCGGCACACGCCAGGTTGCAGCGAAACAACGGCTCCAGCATCAGCACCAGCGGATACTGCTTGCGCCCCGCCATCTTCTGGCGCAACACATAGGACGAAACCGTCCACATTTGAGATACGGGAACTGCCATCGAAAGCCTTTGGCTCCTGAATTTCTATCCTATCAGTTTGAATTGTTAGATGGCGCCAGATCACAAGAGGTGCCGAAAAATGAAATGCCTTAGCGCTGGATTTGCCATCGAGATACGTGATTGAATCGAGTGCCAAAATGGCTGTCTATCTTGTTGATTCCGGGCATTCTGCGCGAGCCAAAACGGGGCCCGTGTGTGGTATAATTCAAACAGTCGCAAATCGACCCTAAGTATTAGAAATTTCAATGACTTGAGGCGAGTTTTAGATCGGAGAAAAGCGCTCTCCGTTCAATTCTCCTGGAGCGCATTTTCAGCGCTCGCGAGTCTGCGTTTGTTGAGAAAATATTCGGGGCATTTTCGCGGAGCGGAATGGCCACTAAAGAGATCAACACCCCCATCGCAGAAACTACAACAAAAAACGGAAAAGTAACGCCGATCACCTCGAGCAATGGTGGAGGCAACGGCGACTACAATGCCGACTCCATCAAAGTTCTCGGCGGCATGGAGGCGGTTCGCAAACGTCCCGCCATGTACATCGGCTCGACCGGCGAGATGGGCCTGCACCACCTCGTCTACGAAGTCGTCGACAATTCCGTCGACGAAGCCCTCGCCGGATTCGCCACCAAGATTGAAGTCACGATCCACATCGACAACTCCATCACCGTGGTTGACGACGGTCGCGGCATCCCCGTGGACGACATGGACATAGACGGCGAAAAAATTTCCGCCGCCCAGGTCGTGATGACCAAGCTCCACGCCGGCGGTAAGTTTGATTCCTCTTCCTACAAAGTTTCCGGCGGATTGCACGGCGTGGGTGTCTCCTGCGTCAACGCACTCAGTGAAGATCTGGAACTCGAAATCTGGCGCGATGGCGCGACCTGGCAGCAGAACTACGCCGCCGGTGATCCGACAAACAAGCTCAAGAAAACCGGCGCCACAAAAAAGCGCGGAACAAAAGTTCACTTCTTGCCCGACCGCACTATCTTCACCGCTACCGAGTACAACTACGACACGCTGGCCCAGCGCCTGCGCGAACTCGCCTTCCTGAACAAGGGCTTGCTCATCACGCTCACCGACGAGCGCACCACAGATTCGAAAACCGGCGAGCCCAAGCACTCCGAGTTCAATTACAAAGGCGGCATCGCCGAATTCATCAAGCATCTGAATCGCGGCAAGCAGGTGCTGCACGAAAAGCCGATCTACATGGAAGCCGAGCGCAGCGGCGTGGTCATGGAAATCGGCATGCAATACAACGACGCCTATTCCGAAACGGTCTTCAGCTTTGCCAACAACATCAATACCGTCGATGGCGGCTCGCATCTCTCCGGCTTCCGCATGGCCCTCACCCGCACCATCAACTACGCCGGGCAGCAGATGGGGCTGTTCAAAGACGTAAAAGAAAATCTCACCGGCGACGATGTGCGCGAAGGACTGGTCGCGGTGATCAGCGTGAAGCTGCCGCAGCCCCAGTTCGAAGGTCAGACCAAAGGCAAATTAAATTCCGATATCGCCGGAGTCGTACAAGCGTTCGTCAACGAACGTCTCGGCGCGTTCTTCGAGCAGAATTCTCCCGTCGCGCGCAAGATCATCAACAAAGCCATCGACGCGGCCCGGGCCCGCGAAGCCGCGCGCAAGGCCCGCGACTTGACGCGCCGCAAGGGCGCTCTCGATTCCGGCGGCCTTCCCGGCAAGCTCGCCGACTGTTCCGAGCGTGATCCCAACCGCTGCGAACTGTTTCTGGTCGAAGGCGAGTCCGCAGGCGGCACCGCGAAACAAGGCCGCGACCGCCGCTTTCAGGCCATCCTCCCGCTCAAGGGAAAAATTCTCAACGTGGAAAAAGCCCGTTACGACAAGATGCTGGCGCATGAAGAAATTCGCTGCATGATCACCGCGCTCGGCACCGGCATCGCCAAAGACGACTTCGATCCGACGAAAGTCCGCTACGGCAAAATCATCCTCATGACCGACGCTGACGTGGACGGAAGCCACATCCGCACGCTGCTGCTCACGTTTTTCTTCCGCCACATGCAGGAGCTGATCAAGCGCGGCAACGTCTTCATCGCGCAGCCGCCGCTCTATTCCATCAAGAAGGGCAAGTCGCTCCAATACATCAAGAACGACGACGAGTTCGACAAAGTCATGCTGAAACGCGCGTCAGAAGCGCTGACCGTACGTTACGGCGAAGGCGCCGCCAAGCTCGAAGGCGCAACGCTGTCGAAGTTCATGACCGTGCTGCGCGATTATCTCGGCTTCTTCGACAAGGTCGACAAGCGCATTCGTGATGAGCGCGTCACCGAACTTCTGCCCAAACTCGATCTCTCGAAGAAGTCCGACTTTGAAGGCGACAAAAAGAATTCTCCGGCCAAGCTGGAAAAGCTGGAAAAGAAATTGAAGTCGATGACCGCCGATCGAACACAAAAAGACCGGGGCTTCAAGAGCGTCGAACTTAAATTCGACGACGAGCACAACCTGTGGCAACTCGTCTTCGTGAATTCGCAGGGCGCCGAGCACGTCATCAACTGGGAACTCGCCTCCAGCCCTGAGTACCGCCAGCTGATGTCGAAGTTCAAGCAGATCGAACCCTACATGGAACCGCCCTTCGTCATCGAAACCGCCGTCAAGCGTTCGGCCGCGGAAGTCGCGGAAGAAGAAGCGGAAGCCGAAAACGAAGCCACGCAGACGGTCGAACAGAAAGCCGCTGTCAAAGACGCCAAGAAGCCCGCGCCCAAGCGCAAGGCCGAAACCGAAATCGTGGAAAAAACCAACGCCCGCGAGCTGTTCGAGTACGTAAAAAAAGAAGGCAGCCGCGGCTACGACGTGCAGCGCTACAAAGGCCTGGGCGAAATGACCGCTCCGCAGCTCTGGGAAACCACCATGGACCCCGAGCGCCGCACCCTGCTCTCGGTGCGCCTCGAAGACATCGCCGAGTGCGAAACCATCTTCACCACCCTGATGGGCGAAGACGTGGAAGCCCGCCGCAAATTCATTGAAGAGAACGCGCTCGACGTGAAGAATCTGGATATCTAATTGGATAAAGGTTAGCGCCGTCATCCTGAGCGAAGCAGGATCGTCCGCAGGACGGTCATGCACAGTCGAAGGATCCCTACCATCTTTACAGCGCCGTTGCACTCGCGAGGCATTCCCTTTGCAGAACTTTGACAAAAATCGTCTTCGCCAAAAATCTTGTCAATAGGCAGAAGTTACACGAATCTGCCTAATGCCAAGAAAAGACGGCGAATATAAAATTCCAAAAATGTCCAGATAACCCCTCTGAATTTGCTATTCTGGATATATAGGGTAATTTCAAAAGGCGCGGCCTCCAGGTCGCGCCTTTTCTTTTGCCCGAAACCCCCTCGTAAAGGCAATTCCCGACATTCGATAGTTGCCCCGAATCACCGAGGGAATGGTCTGTCTGGAAAACTGGAGCGATATGAAGCATTGGGAGCGATTCAAAAGCTACAAAGAACGCGGCGAATGGGCCGAACTGCAATTCATGGCGCAGGCCGCCCTGCGCCGCTTCGCCGTAAGCAAGCCTTGGGGAGATGTTCGCCCTTACGACATCGGTATCGAACACGGCCAGAACTTCCTCCGCGTGCAGGTCAAGTCAACAACCTACCGCGTGGGTGCAGGCTATCTCTGCCAGTTCAAGCCCAACTACCTGAAGAAGAAGGATTACTCGCTCAAAGAAATCGACCTCTTCGCCGCCTACGTCATTCCAGAGGATGCTTGGTATCTCATCCCGGCGGTCTTGCTGCTGGGCCAGCGAAGAAAAACCATGGCCATGCTCTGCCCCACCAAGCCCCCGGCAAAAAAGGCAAGTTACTGCTACGAATGCTACCGCGACGACTGGGATCTGCTGACCAAGACGCGCAGCGATCTCGTCTCCCACCGCCGATGAAATGCAGAATCGCTGGCTCCCCTATATTCTTGGCGAATCAACTGACGGCGTCATCCCGAACGGAGCCGTTCCTCAGGCGGAGTGAGGGATCTCCCTCTGCTCCGCTTCCGCCTGTGGTTTGAACTGATTCTGCCAGTCCGCGGCCAGATCCCCCCACTGAGGGTTCATTGCCTCAATCAGCTGTATTTTCTTACTACGCCGCCAGCCCTTGATTTCCTTCTCGCGGGCATCGCCGCATCGGGATAGAAGAACCGTTCGTAATATACGAGGCGCGTGAGGTTGTACCGGCTGGTGAAACCAGGAACGCGTTTGTTCTTGTGCTGCCAGACGCGGTGTACTAAGTGCCCGGTGATGCCCGTGTACAAGACGGCAGACTTCGGTCCGCTGGTCATGATGTAGACGAAGAACTGCTTCGGCGGGCGCATTGTTTCGTTTCTACGTATCTCAATCAAATCGTGTCTGTGACGAATGAACATCGAGGTCTGTGGATTTTGAGATCCCTCTCTTCGCCTGAAAAGCGGCTCCGTTCGGGATGACGCCGTCAAATACGGTGAGGGTGACGGCGAATATCCACGAAAGTCTTGCGAGCCCAACAACGGCCCGATGCCGTCGTCATCCCACGCTGGCGTCATCCCGAACGAAGCCGTTCTTCAGGCGGAGAGAGGGATCTCCCACTAATCGGCTCCCGCACCCCGGGGATGCTCCGTCAGGCGCGCCTCCGACCCTCTCCGAGATGACGAACCACCCTCCCAAGAGCCTGATGAGAATGCTCGGCCCCTTCCGGAAATCCGCAAGCCAAGAATCTGTTCGAAATTCTCTCTGCCCTGCAACGAAAAGCCCGCGTGCAATTTCGGCTGAAAGCGTTTCAGACGGCGGCGGGGATGTAGTCGAAGGATCTCGTGCAACTTCGAAGTGCCATCGGCGTGGCCAGAACCCGCCCAACTCCAGCCCCGAAGGGGCGGCATAATATAGCCCCACACGTAAGTCCGAGGTAAATGCGATAAAGAGGAATCAAGTCCCGTAGGGACGGCAGGAACGGCCGCCATTTTCATCGACGGGGACGTGTGGCGGCGAAGCCAACGACTGTCACGGTGTCTCCACTATGACCTCGGCGAGCTTCATCTTCTCCAGCAGGTGCATCAATTCGTCCGTCTGTTTGTGGGAAATGGCTTTGTCGAAGATTAGGGTGACGAATGAGCGGCCCTGCTCGCCACAAGCGATATGAACTCCTCTGGTCTGGGAGCTATCATCGACGCATTTCACGTCCGCGACTTTGAGTTTCGTCCACATGCACCGGATTCTAGCACTGGTAGCGGTCGGGACCACAAAACCAACAGATGCGCGACCCTGCCGACAAGGAAAGGAGTGCCAGGCCCAACACTTCGAGTTAATATTTGCTGATGAAGATCAGGGTCGTCGACATCGCATGCCCTAGCAAGTCCGATATTAACCCCGACCTGCGGTTTGACGTCATGGTTCTCGACAGTCACGTCAGGCGGTGCGCTGCGACTGCCACTGAAGCGCTGAAGCATCCCGCCAGCGGATACTCCGTCCTCCAGGCAGCGCACCTAAGCTGGATCTTCGATGCGATGCGATTTACACACGTCACCATCCGAAACCTTCTCACAGAGGGGCCAAAGACGCCGGCTTGCGTGGACGCTTTAGCGTTGGCCCGGCTGCAATTGGAGGCGCTTTATTCCGTGTGCCTAATGGTGCAAGACCCTAGCTTCGTCGATATCTATGTCAAGAGCTTTTGGAGGGATGCGTATGTCCGATTTCTCCTTGAACGAGAGGAGCGCAAAGGTCTCGCGCGATTCGATGAGTACATAAATCAACGAGCGCTACCTTTGATGGAAATGCTCCGACAAAGCTCCGGAGTGACAGACGAGGAGAAGGCAACGGTTGAATCCGAGGAGCTTGGTACACCATTACCGACTGGCATGAGTGAGGCCAAGATTAGACCTTTTCCGACGCCGATGAAGGTAATCGACAAGATCACCGACGCCAACCGAAAAAAGATGTTAATGCGGCTCTATCCCGAGTATCGACGCCTCTGTGCGTTTGCTCATGGCTCTGCTCAGGCGTGGATGTTCAAGGTCGCGTTTTGGGAGAGATCGCCCCTGAGACCTCTCTTTTCGGATTCTCAGCGACAGGACCAGTTCGAGAAAGAGATTGTCGATCCCGCCTTGCTTCACAGCCTGCTTGCGGTTGTCCAGAGCACGTGTGAAGCCGCGACCTTGTATCGAGCGGACATCGAACTTAACAAAGTCGCGATCGAAGCCTGGAACCTACTGTCAGAAATGAACCTACTCGGACGCACGATCTGGGAGATCAGGGCGAAATCACTCCTGGGAGTGGTTTGAGGGCAAGACGCGAACGAGGTCGCCCGCGCCACACGTTCAATCGACTATTGAATCAGCGTCCCGCTATTGCCCCCATTTGGCTCTTCTTCCGGCGCAATCACTACCGCCGCTGCTACGCGGTCGCCGGGTTCCATGTGCAGCAGGCGGACGCCTTGGGCGTTGCGGCCGGATTCGCGGATGGTCTTTGAATCCATGCGGATGATTTTGCCGTAGTGGCTGATCAGCATGACTTCGGAGGTTTCGTCCACCTGCGCGATGCTGACAACTTTGCCCACGCGGTCGGTGGTCTTTAGGTTGATGACACCCTTGCCGCCGCGGTTGGTGAGGCGGTATTCGTCGGCGTGCGTGCGCTTGCCGAATCCGTTTTCGGTGACGGAGAGAATCAGTGAGCCTTTGACCGCGACATCGATGGGCTCGGCTTCAGCGCCTTCTTCAGGCTTCGGTTTCACCGCGGCGACTTCTGGCTTGGTGGTCGTCGCCATGCCGACTACGTAGTCGTCCTTGTCGAGATCGATGCCCCAGACGCCGTAAGCGGCGCGGCCCATCGGACGGACGTGGCTCTCGTCGAAGCGCACGGCCATGCCCTCGTGCGAGGCGAGGAAAATGATCTGATTGCCGTCGGTAATGCGCGCGGCGACCAGTTCGTCTCCGTCTTCGATGTTGATGGCGTTGATGCCGTTCGAGCGCACGTGAATGAATTCGTTCAGCCCGGATTTCTTTACCAGTCCGTTGCGCGTGGCGAAGAAAATGTATTTGTTTTCTTCTTCCAGGTTGCGGACAACCAGCATCGTCTTCACAGTTTCGCCGGGCTGCAACCCGATGAGATTGCCGACGTGTTTGCCCTTGCCCGCGGCGCTGACGTCGGGAATTTCGTAGACCTTGAGCCAGTAGACGCGGCCCTTGTTGGTGAAGATGAGAATGTAGGCGTGCGTCGAGGCGAGGAAAAGATGCTCGACGAAATCTTCGTCGCGCGTCTTCATGCCGGTGCGGCCCGTGCCTCCGCGGCGCTGCATGCGGTAGGTCGAGGTCGGCGTGCGCTTCATGTAGCCGGAGTGGCTCACGGTGACCGCGACCTGTTCGTCGGCAATCAGGTCTTCGAGCACGATCTCGGCGGCTTCGTCTTCGATGCGCGTGCGGCGTTCATCTCCGTATGACTTCTTAACTTCTTCGAGTTCTTTGATGATGACGTTGCGCAGTTTGCGCTCGGAACCAAGAATCGATTCGTACTCGGCGATGTTGTCGCGGACCTGCTTCAGTTCGTTCGAAATTTCGTCGATGGAAAGTTTGGTCAGGCGATGCAGTTGCAGTTCGAGAATGGCATCGGCCTGCTTGTTGGTGAATGGTTTTTCCGGATTGAGCTTGGGTGCGCGGCCCGTGGTGTTTATGTCGATCTTTTTGCCGCCGAAGAAGGCGGTCAAATTCTCGCGGGCGTCGGCGCGGTTCGCGCTGCCGCGAATGATGGCGATCACGTTGTCGAGGTGATCGAGCGCGGTGAGGTAGCCCTCGAGAATGTGTTCGCGGTCTTTGGCCTTCGACAACAGATAGGCGGTGCGGCGGCGCACCACATCGACGCGGTGGTCAATGAAGTGCTTGATGGCGTCGATCAATCCCAGCTCGCGCGGCTGGTTGTTCACCACCGCGAGCAGGATCATGGAAAAGCCTTCCTGCATCGACGTGTGCTTGAAGAGCTGGTTCAAAACAATCTGCGGCTCGGCTGTGCGCTTCAGTTCAATCACAATGCGCATGCCGTCGCGGTCGCTTTCGTCGCGAACGTCGGAAATTTCCTCGATGATCTTATCGTTAACCAGCTGGGCGATGCGCTCGACCAGCTTCGACTTGTTCACCTGATACGGAATTTCGGTGACGATGATCGCTTCGCGGTCTTTGCTGAAAGTTTCAATCGACGCTTTGGCGCGCATCATGAAGCGGCCGCGGCCGGTGCGATAGGCTTCGAAAATTCCCGCGCGCCCGTGAATGATTCCGGCGGTGGGGAAGTCGGGGCCTTGGACGAACTTCAGGATTTCCGCGAGCTGCGCGTTGGGATTGTTGATGAGCGTGATCGTTGCATCGACAATCTCGGTGAGATTGTGCGGCGGAATTTTCGTCGCCATGCCGACAGCGATGCCGTCAGAGCCGTTGATCAAAAGATTCGGAATGCGCGTGGGCAGAACGTCGGGCTCGACTTCGCTGCCGTCATAGTTGGGGCGGAAGTCGACTGTGTCTTTGTCCAGATCTTCGAGCAGCGAAGTCGCGACCTGCGCAAGCTTCGCTTCGGTATAACGATCGGCCGCCGGAGGATCTCCATCGACGGAGCCGAAATTTCCCTGGCCGAAAATCGGAGGATAGCGCATGCTCCACGGCTGCGCTAGGCGAACCAACGCGTCATACACCGCAAGATTTCCGTGCGGATGATACTTGCCCATCACATCTCCGACGATGCGGGCGCACTTGCGCGTCGCCTTATTGGGCTGCAACCCCATCTGCGTCATCGTATAAAGGATGCGGCGGTGGACGGGTTTTAGGCCGTCGCGGACGTCGGGCAGGGCGCGGCCGATGATGACCGACATTGAATAGTCGAGATACGACTTCTTCATCTCCTCTTCAATGTTGACGGGTTGAATGTTTGCCGCGCCGGGGCCGGCACCATCACTGCCGTTCGGAGGAGTGAGGGGGAGTTCGGGGTTTTGATCGTCAGCCATAAATCAGCTTCTAGCTCCTAAGCTTTTAGCTCTTAGCTTTCTGTTCCGTTGGACTGGCGTAATCCGTGCGACGCAGAAAAATGAAACTCGCGTCTCTGGCCAATAACCTGTAACTGCTTGTATTTATTGGATGTTATGTCTGCTTTAACTATCTAAATTATACCATGCGGAAAACTATATCAGGCGGCGGTTTGATGGTTTCACGATGACGATGTTGAAGCTGGTTCCGAGTTGGGAACTGCGATAGAAAAAGTTGCCGCTTTGTTTGCGCGTCACCGAATATTGCGTCGCCTCGCTGGTATGCTGCGCGGCGAATGCGACGAATTCCTTCGCTCGATGGACTGCGGGCCGTTTCTATTTTATTTGTCGTGGTGGGACATTGGGCCGAGCTGCGCTACAAATCCCATGTGGTGATTTCCGATGTGGCGGGATCGTTCGCGAATCTTGGCGTGCGTATTTTCTTTGTTATCTCCGGATATCTGATTACGACTTTGTTGTTGAAGGAGCAGTTCAAGACATCGACGATCCGGCTGCGGGATTTCTATGTGCGGCGCGCGTACCGCATTCTTCCGGCGGCTATTTTCTTCATGCTGCCGGTGTTTGTGATCTTCCGGCATGAGATGAAGTGGTATCACGCTGCGGCGGCGGCGCTGTATCTGACAAATTTCGATTACGCGCATCCGTGGTTTTTGGGGCACTTGTGGTCGCTGAGCGTGGAGGAGCAATTTTATTTCCTGTGGCCGGGAGTGTTAAAGAAGTGGCACCGGCACAAGGTTGCGATTCTTGCGGGAGTCGTCGCGTTCGCGCCGGTGTATCGCGTGATCTGTCATTTTATGGGGATGCACGGGCGCGCTGATGAAACATTTCCAGCGGTCGCGGATGTTTTAGCCATCGGCTGCCTGCTGGCTATTTTCGCGGAGCGGTTGCCGAAGATCAGAAGCTTTTCGGCGGTGGCGATGATTTTTCCGGTAGCTCTGGTGCCGATTTATACGGGTGTTTTGAAATTTCATGTTAACCCGCTGATTCTGTTTGGCCTCTGGCCCTTGATGCATGTTTGCATTGCGGGGCTGCTGCTGCACGTGGTGCAGTCGCCGTATTGGGTGTTGAACGCGCGGCCGGTGGTGTGGCTGGGAAAAATCAGCTACAGCCTTTATTTGTGGCAGCAGCTTTTCGTTTTCGGCACGCATAGCAAACCCTGGTATGTGGCGCTGCTGGCGTTGGCAATGGCGAGTATCTCTTATTACTTCGTCGAGCAGCCGATGCTGCGGTTGCGTGAACGGCGGAATGAGTTGCGGATGAGGGCGACGTGTGTGCTCGCTGCGTGAAAAAAACTATTTATCGCCGAGAACGGTAGTGGCTCAGTTCCACTTCTTACCCCGCCCAAAAATGCGATGCGAGCGGATCCTACACGAGACGACAAGATCGTAGATCGGAAAGGCCTCAATCGCCTTCGCCACAGGTTGAAGGCGCCCGTCCGCTTCCTTGATTATTGGAGAAAGCTAGTAACGGATGAACAATGAAACGTCCCCGCCCTGTCGGAGTCTGCGCCTTATGCCTGAGGACGCGCGAGTTGTGTGACAGCCATTTGGTCCCGAAGGCTCTGTATCGTGTCGTCCGAGCCGCCGATCACCGCAGCCATCCAGATCCCGTGCTGATGACCTCCAAGGTGCGACGGCAGACCTCTTTCCAGGCAACACAATACCTGCTCTGCGCCGAGTGCGAAAAGCGATTCGATCAGAACGGCGAAGATTGGGTGATGCGGCATTGTTATCGGGGGCGGGGCAGGTTCCGTCTTCGCGAGCTGTTGCAACGGACCACTCCAATCCATGCCGACGAAGAAGACACTATCTTCAACGCCTCGACTGTCGCTGGACTGGACATCGAAAGGGTTGTCTATTTTTGCGTGAGCGTTTTCTGGCGAGCGTCAGTTCGCAGATGGGAGTCCTCGGGCCAACGATACGAGGGGATCGCCCTCGGGCCGAAGTATCAGGAAGAAATTCGAGCGTACCTGCTCGGCGACGCTGGCTTCCCGCAGAATGCCGCAGTGATGCTGATAGTCTCTGCCCTGCCAAGGCCGCATCTTTCATTCAACTTTCCCGACACCATCCGGATTGATTCGAGTCACGGTCACACGCTTCACATTCCTGGACTCACCTTCCAGTTGGGATTGGGAGGACAACCGTCCGCCGGAGCGCGTGAAACCTGCATCGTTCGCTCTGAGTTTCATCCGATATTCGTTTCCAAGGACGGAGACGAGCGTGTTCAACGACAAGTCCTGCGAATGATGGGGAAGAAGGCTCCGGCATGGGGCAAGTACCCGCTCCTCGACGGCGTTGTTTAAGGGCGGCGTACCCAAGGACGAACGCAGCACAGACTCAGAGAGGTCTAAACAAAATGGCACTTCGCGAAGTCGGCGAGGATGGCAGCGTCTATGACGTTCCGCGCCTGCCTCACAGGGAAGAGTTCGACGCGACATGGTCGCTGATCTCGGCACGAGATCAGGCGCTAATTGAAGATGAAATCAACCGGCGGCTAGACGCTCTGATCGCGTCTCCGAATCCGAACTGGGGCTCGATCACGAACACGTCAGAGAGGCGAACTGACCCGCTGCTCGGAGAGCGCCGAGTGCCGAGAAATCAAGGCCGGGTGACGACTTCGTTGGGTGCGCCGGGGAGGACGAACTTTACACCGCGGTCGGCGTTGGAAGCCAGCGTTGCGGGAATATTTAGGTTCGCGAGAGCGACAGTCTTGGTCCAGTAACCATCGGTGTAGTAATCGCCGCGAGCATAGAGCATGCCGCCGGTGATCGCGTAGTCGCGAACGTTTTCCGTGTGGCCGTCACGAAAGATCAGAACCGCAGGTTGCAAGTCCTGAGTGCCGCGGACGGGTGCGGTTAAGGCGCTGCCAATCTCAGGCGATATGATGGCTGGCCGTGCTTGAGATGCATGAACGGTCTTCGCACTGGCGATTGGCAGCTGCTGGTAGTTCGCTGACGCCGAATTGTTATCTGAAGCTTCTTCGCCGCCGCTGATGCGAACGTAGCGGTCGCCGCGGAGTTCGATCATCAAAGGCTGCGCTCCGGGGTGCGGTTGATCTTCATTCATTCCACCGATCATTCCACCGACCATTCCGCCCGAAGGCAAAGAAGGCATCAGGAAGAAATTCGGCGGGGCGGCTGGATAGGCGTAGGTCGAGGGGTCGCCGGCGAAATCAGAGAGAACGCCGAGTGAGGAGAACAGGTCGCCGTAGGGTCCGCCGCGGTAGAGTCTACGCAGAGCGGCGAGATCCTGTCGCGATGCGAGATTGCCGCTTATTCGATTAGCGTTGCCCAGTCCGGCGGGACCACGCGCAGGGACTGCGTGTGAAAAATGTGCGAAGCTTCCGCCCGCTCTTGCTCCGCCACCTCTCTGAGCGTTAGCCGTTTGAACGCCAACCCACGGAGCACATACGGCAAGCAGCGCGAGGATGGCGAATTTCCGCATGATCAATTTGCCTGGCTTGTGGGAGGCACCTGGAACCTGACTCCATGGGCGTCGTTTTGCTTTTCGGTTTCGTCGAGATTCAGATCGGCTAGCGCGACTTTGCGCGGATGTCCGGGGCTCATGTCGTACAGAGTGTGCCCAACAATGGCGTAGTTCCCCACTTCGAGCTGATGGCCGTCTTTGAAAACCAGCGTCGTGATTTCTTGCGCCAGTTCGGGATCAGCAGGATCCGCCGCCGCGCTTTCGCTTGCATGCGGGTCAGGAGCGTTTGCTACCGGAGGAATGTAGGATTGCGGCCCGGATCCACGGCGATCAAAAATTGTGGGGCCTCCCTGGTAGTCGGCATCATCTTCCACCTCGTTGGCCGCATTGTCTGCGTAGGGCACAGGAACCGCATAAATTCCGCCGTAGCGGGGATCGCGGTGCGGATTATGCCGGTGGTCGGTGTTATGTCCATTATTCGGAGCGGTGGTTCGAAGCGGCGCGTGGTTCGGAGTTAGGCCTTGCCGGCCAATCGAGGTCACGCTCGGAGGGGTTCCGTTGACGGCGCGTCCGCCAAAGCCTGGAGACGTCACCGATGCGGGTGCGCCTTTGATCTGCGCATGACTGCTCGACGACGTGAAAGGGCAGAACAGAAGAAGCCCGAATACCGCGACCGGAGCCGTAACCCAGCGGTTCACGTTTTTATGATACTCCTGTTGGCAAGCCATTGGCGTCTCCTCTTTATAGCAACCCGTCTCTCCATCCGGCACTAGATTAGATTGCCTGGGGGTGGGGTCAAGATGCCTAAAAGGTGGGGTCGTAACCTAGCGACGGCTTCTTGTAAGGCATTGAAAACAGGCGTACTGATGGGTTCCGTTTTACAGCGAAAGGCTTTGAACGCGAGAACGCCGAGATCGCCGAGCTAACGTAAGGCGAACTCGGCGTGCTTGCGTCCGGGGCTATAATTTCGGCGGCGGCACAGTGGCCTGTCTCTCATGAAATCGTTTCTTCGTTTTGCTTTGCTCGCGCTGGTGCTGGTGATGGTGGCTCTGGCCGCGGCGCTTACAGCGATGCGTCTGGCGATTCACGGCCAGGAAGTCGCAGTGCCGGCAATCATCGGACTGGCGCCGGCCGAGGCGGAGCATCAGTTGGCCGGGTTGGGACTTCAAATGGAGATCGAGCGGCAGTACTACAGCCCGCAGATTCCCGCCGGGCGGATCATGTCGCAACTGCCTCTGCCGGGGGTGAAAGTGCGGCGAGGCTGGCAGGTGCGCGCGGCTGAGAGTCTGGGGCCGATGCGAATCGCGATACCGGACGTTAAGGGCGAGAGTGGGCGGGCCGCTGAATTGAATATCCAGCGGCGCGGACTGGATGTAGTTTCCACCGCGCAAATGCAAACTGCGGATGAGCCCGCCGATCAGATATTGGCACAGAATCCGCCGGCGAATGCGACGCAGGTGGCGGCGCCGAAGATCAGTCTTCTGGTTTCAGAGGCCGCCGATCCGCCCGCGTTTGTGATGCCCAGCTTCGTGGGACAGCCCTTGGGCAGCGTCAGCCGCATGTTGGAAGATTCAGGCTTTAAGCTGGGGAATGTGATGGTGGCGGCCGTTGTGCATGAAAGTGATGTGGGGTCGGCCCAGGATGTTGCTACGCCCGCGACGCCACCACAGCCATCGCCCGCGAGCACAGTGGTTTCGCAAACGCCGGCGGCGGGGCAGAGGGTTCTGGCGGGAAGCACGGTGAACTTCGAGGTGCGCTGAAGCAAGGGGCCCCGGGGTGCGCTCGACTGGACGGCCCCTTCGGCTCCGCTCAGGGCAGGCTAGGGCGATGTCCCACATGGCTTTCTGAATTACAATCCCTCTTCCGATACGGAAACTTTTTGTTTCTATTATGCGCATAGATATCTGTCGCGGTCTGGTGCTCTTGCTTCTAACTTCTGCCTGTGCGGCGCAGAGCGCGGAACAGCGTACGGGGCGTTATCTCGAATCCATCCGGCACCAGCCGCCTTTGCTGCTCGCTTTTCTTCACGACATGCCAAAGGGCGGAGACCTGCACAATCACCTTGACGGCGCCATCTATGCCGAGGATCTCATCGACTTTGCGGCGTCCGATAATCTCTGCGTCGTCCGCACATCTTCCCGCCTCTTAGCTCCGCCCTGCGACTCCTGTGAGAAATATACGGACAAGCCCGCCATTCAGTGCGCCTATTCCGATCAGGTGCTCTACAACCAGATCATCGACGCCTGGTCGATGCGCAACTGGCGCGCCGGAGACGAATCCGGCCATGACCATTTCTTCGCCACCTTTGACAAATTCGAATTGGCCGCGGGCTCACATTACGCGGAAGCTATCGCCACAGTAGTAAACCGAGCGGGCCGCGAACACGTTCCCTATATCGAATTCATGCACACCGCCGACAGCATGCAATCCGCACAACTCGGGCGGAAAGTGGGATGGGACTCGGACTTCTCCAAGCTGCGCGAAAAACTTTTTGCCGCCGGCATCAAGGACATCGCCGCCGCGACTTCGCAAACTCTTGCAGGCGAGCAGGTCCGCGCTCGCAAAGAAATGCGGTGTGAAACCGGCCAAGCTGAACCGGGGTGTAGCGTCACCGTACGGTTCATCTATCAAGTTCTGCGCGGGCTGCCGCATGAAGCGGTCTTCGCGCAGATTCTTCTGGGGTTCGAACTCGCTTCATCCGATCCGCAGTTTGTGGGATTTAATCTGGTCATGCCGGAAGATTGGTATGTACCCATTCGAGACTTCAACGAGCACATGGCCATGCTCGACTACTTGCACAGCGTTTACCCCAAGGTACACATTACACTTCATGCGGGCGAACTTGCGATGGGCCTGGTTCCGCCTGAAGATCTGGCTTTCCACATTCGTGCCTCGGTCGAGCGCGGACATGCGGAGCGGATTGGGCACGGAGTTTCCGTGATGGATGAAAAAGATGCCACGGGATTGTTGAAGGAAATGGCTCAGCGCAGTGTGCTCGTTGAGATCAACCTGACCTCAAATGATGTAATCCTCGGAGTTTCTGGCGAAGACCATCCCTTGCCGGTTTACATGAAGTATGGAGTTCCGGTCGCTCTTTCGACCGATGACGAAGGCGTATCGCGATCCGATATGACGCATGAATACTTGCGCGCGGTCGAGAGCTATGGCTTGTCGTACGCGGATTTGAAACGCATGGCGAGGCAGAGTCTGGAGCACAGCTTTTTGCCGGGAGAAAGTTTGTGGGGGGAAACAAAAACGCAATTCCGCACAGTCCCCGCGTGTGCCGCAATTGCGGAGACGGCGAAGCCTTCAGCAGAGTGCGGGAAATTTCTTGCATCGAGCGAACATGCGCGGGAGCAGTGGAAACTGGAAGCGGCGTTTCGCGAGTTTGAGAAACGATATGAACCGGTTTCCGCCGCGCCGCTGGAGAAAAAGAAGTGACTCGTTCACGGCGAACTTTGATTGCATCTCCGCTGGAGTGGCAAATGAGCGCCGGGCCAGTGCCGCCGCCGATCATTCCAGTTCTGGCGGAGCGCGGCGGGACGCAACTCCGTACTCCGCTCCCTACGCTTGTAGCCGATACGCGCGAGCAAAATCCGCTGTCCTTCCGGCGTTTTCGATCGTGGTTCGCAGGAGTGGAGACGCGCTGCCTGAAGCTGGGGGATTATTCGGTGGCTGGGATGGAGGACTCCTGTATCGTCGAGCGCAAGGATCTCGGCGATCTGATCGGTTCGTTCACATCGCATCGCGCGGTCTTCGTTGCCCGGCTTCGCCGCTTAAGCGCGCTGCCGCACGGGTTGCTGGTGATCACAGCGCCGCTTAGCCAGATCAAGAGTGCCTATCCATATGCGGGCGCCAATCCGAACCGCATCACGCAATCACTGATCGCCGTGCTCGCCGGACTGCGACTGCCGTTTATCTGTACGGAGACTCACGAACTGGGGGAAGAAATCGTCGCATCCTACCTTTATCAGACTTTCTTGTACGACTGGCTGGAACGCAACGGGCATGGGCGGTTTCTCGCGGATGGAGACTTGTGAACGATCGCACCATCGACACGTTTGCCCTCGCCGATGCCGCGGCACAGTGCATTCTCTCGCCAACTTCTCTGCGGCCGCGCATCGGGTTGGTTCTCGGTTCAGGATTGGGCGGATTTGCCGACACGCTCGACGGTTCATCTCGCACGCCCTACGTCGAAATTCCCGCGTTTCCCCGCTCCACGGCCATTGGCCATGCTGGACAGATGGTCATCGGCAAAGCGGTTGGCGTGGCGGTTGCGGCCATGCAAGGCCGGGTGCATTTATATGAAGGATATTCCGCGGAGGAAGTAGCGTTTCCCATTCGCGTCTTCAACCGTATGGGAATTCGCTCTGTGATTCTCACCAATGCCGCCGGAGGCATCAATCTAAATTATTCCCAGGGTGCGTTGGTACTGATTCGCGATCACATCAACTTGCAGGGACAGAATCCACTCATCGGCCCTAACGATGATCGCTTCGGCGTCCGCTTTCCCGACATGACGCATGCCTACGCGAAAGATTACCGGCAGATGGCGCGGGAAGAAGCTGCCAAACTCGAAATGACTTTGCATGAAGGCGTCTATGCAGCGCTCGCAGGGCCGAGCTACGAAACTCCGGCGGAGATCGAATACCTGCGAAGGATCGGAGCCGATCTGGTGGGCATGTCGACTGTTGCGGAAGTGATTGCCGCTCGTCACATGCAAATTAAAGTTCTTGCGATTTCCTGCGTCACCAATATGGCCGCTGGAATCCTCGATCAACCGCTCTCTCACGCCGAAGTCATGGAAACCGGAGAGCGGGTGAAAAACAAATTTGAAGCGCTGTTACGGGCCGTCCTGCCGCGCATGGAACGTTCAAACGAAACGTAGTCTTCTCTAAAGGCGCGTGAAGCTTTTCCACTTGGCGCTAAGTACCCGCTACTTATCTCTCCGCTAGGTACGAATCTTTGTAGCCCAGATAATTGTTCGCGTAACGCAGGATCGTTTCCTGGTCCCGCTCGTCGAGCTTGCGCCGGAATTTTCCTGGCGAGCCCATCCACAGCGAGCCTGGCTCGACCACGGTCTTCTCGGGAATCAGAGTACCGGCGGCGATGATCGAACCTGCGCCGATCTTCGCGCCGTTCAGAATAATCGAGCCCATGCCGATCAGGCAGCGATCTTCGATGATGCAGCCGTGCAGGGTGACGTTATGTCCCACCGTGACGTATTCGCCGAGATAGACGCCGTATTGCTCTTTCATGCCATGGAGGACGCTGCAATCCTGAATGTTCGAGTGCGCGCCGATGCGGATTTCATGCACATCGCCGCGAAGCACAGCATTCATCCACACCGATGCGTGTTCGCCCAGGATCACATCACCGATGATTTGCGCCGAGTCGTCCACGTAACAACTTGCGGGAATATTTGGGGTCACACCTTTATAGGTTCGAATCATTGATAGGTTTGAATCATTGAGATATTCACACAGCGCAAATTTCTGCATATTGACAACGGTTGCCAATAGCGACAGACTTTCTCCCTTGCTTAGCCCGCGTCTGCAATAAAAGAATACGCGAACTGGAAAAGGAGAAACGATCATGACCCGGCCCACTGTTTCGGACCCAACTTCTACTCGCAAGCGCGCACAAAAGCGTCTGGCGCCAAAACTCGATAAGCATCTGCTGGCGTATGCCACTGCCGCCAGCGCCGCAGGCGTTGGATTTCTCGCCCTCGCGCAATCCGCCGAAGCCAAGATCGTTTACACGGTGGCTAATACCACGATCAAAGCAAATGGCGGCAGCGTAAACCTTGACCTTAATAACGACGGCATTGCCGATTTCATCATCGATAACAGCTTCTTCAACGGGCACCGCTACCCGGAGGGAGCTTTCGCATCCGCTCTCACGATCTACCCGGCGCAGGCAGGAAACGAGGTATGGGGAATTCATAGCGCCAAGGGATTCGAGTGCGCTGCCGCTCTGCCGGCGGCGGTCAAGGTTGGTGCCGGTGCAGCCTTCCAGGCCGGGTATCTTCCTTTGTGGCAAGCCTCCGGCAGCTACACTCGCGGAGCTACCGAGCATTGCCCTTGGGCCAGTAAGCATCGCGGAGCGTTTCTTGGCCTGAAGTTTGTGGTTGGCGGCCAGACTCACTACGGCTGGGCCCACATCACGGTGGGCAGCACCACAGTGCTGAATGGCTACGCCTATGAAACGGTCGCGAATCAGCCCATCTCGACCGGCAAGACGAATGGCCCCGTCGAGAATGCGGCTGTTTCAGATCTGCCTGTTCCCATGTTTCCTGGGCCTGCCACGCTCGGCCTGTTGGCGCAAGGTTCGTCAGGATTGGCTATTTGGCGGAGGCCGGAAGAGTTGGGGTTGCGCGGTCTTGCGTAGGCTTGGTTGGAATTTGATTCACGAACTGGAAAGGCATGGCTTCGGCTATGCCTTTTTCTTCGCGTGAGAAAGTTATCTGCAAGATCGAAGGATGATAGGGCGTTCGAATGCCAGTGGCTTGTGAGTTCATCTTCCCGCCTCGGGAAAAACTGCAAATAAATGTCGTCCGTTGTCTCACGATTCCGCAATGCCCGTGCTATACAAAACTGGTTACCCCTTATCCGGTCTCCTGTGCGGCTCCGGTAAGCCGTGCGGGTAGCGCCCTCCGAGCGACGTCACGATTGCGGGCAGGTCTCGATGTCGCGTGCAGCAAGTGTGTTCATAAGCGTTTCTCTAGTCTTCATTTTCTGTATCTGTGCCTTCTTGCCGGCGGCAGCGGCGCAGGATGCCACTGGCGGAGCAATCCGCGGTATTGTGGACGATCCTCACGGCCTGAGAATCGCCGGGGCGACTGTCGCTATCGTCAACATCGACACTGGCATGCGCCGGTTCGCCACGAGCGACACTGAAGGCCGCTTTGTTTTCGAGTTGCTCGCGCCCGGCGACTATTCGGCCCGCAGCGAGGCTCCGGGCATGTCTCCACAAATCACACCGCAGATTCATGTGGATGTAGGAGGCGCGACTGAACTCGACTTTCATCTTGCGGTGGCTGGAGCGCAGGAAAACATCACCGTCTCTGGAGCGCAGGCTGCGGTGGAAACGCAGCCCAGCGCCGTGTCTACCGTGCTGGATGAACGAGCTCTCGCCGATCTTCCGCTTGATGGCCGGCGTTTCTCCGATCTCGCGCTATTGTCTCCCGGGGTCACGCACGATCCGCGCAGCCTGACTTCATCTACTAATGGGGACCTTTCCTTCGGCGGTCTTCGCGGCTTTCAGAACAGCTTTCTGGTCGATGGCGGCGACTTCAACAATGCTTTCTTCGCGCAGGCTCGCGGACGCTATCGCGAACCATATTCATTTTCGACGGAGGTGGTGCAGGAGTTCCGCGTGTCGTCAAACGCCTACGGAGCCGAGCTCGGCCGTGCCGGCGGGGCGGTGGTGAATGTGGTGACGAAGTCCGGTTCCAATCATCTGCATGGGACGGATTTTTACTATTTTCGAGACAGCGCTCTTGGGGCAAACGATCCTTTCCTTGCATTTAAGCCTCATGACCGCCAGCAGCAATTTGGCGGCACCATCGGAGGTCCGCTCAAGCGCAACAAGGTTTTCTTCTTCGCCGGGTTCGATGGGCACATCTTTCATGAGCCGAACGTGGTTGAATTTCTCAACGGAAGCTCGCAGGTCGTTCCCCTGGCCAGCACTGGGCCGGAAACGCTGGGAGACTACGAAACCACCGATGCGGCCTTGGTATTCGCCGCCGCCGGAAAACTAAGCTCTCTGGCGGGAGAATATCCCGCCGCGCAACTCGGCAATTCCTCCTACGCCAAGCTGGATATCAACATCACGCCCCGTCAGCAACTGGCGCTGCGCGTCAACACTTCCCGTTACTGGGGAGCGAACAATGTGTTCATTGACCCTTCCAGTCCGGTTACCTATGATTCGATCTCCGACAATGGAGAGGAAGAAGTCTCGACTGAAACCGGGCAGCTTTCGCTTACCTCGAGCTTTTCTTCGCGTTTCCTTAGCCACTTTCGCGCGCAGTTTTCCCGCGACCGGCAGCAGTCCTACACCAACACTGGAGATGTGCAGGTAAGGATCTCCAACGTGATCGACGGCATGGGGCGCTCCGATCTTTTGCCGCGGCAAACGCGGGAACACCGGCTGCAACTTGCGGAAACTTTCAGCCTCGAAGGCCGCCGCAACTCGTGGAAGTTCGGCGGCGATGGGCTGCTGACCTGGATCTACGATTTCTTTCCCAGCCAGCAGAGCGGCGAATATCTTTTTTATCCCATCAAAGTGGATCCGTTTACTTTTGCGCCGATGGAATCCGGGCTTGAGCTCACCCCGTTGCGCGCCTATGCGCACGAAATCCCGCATTACTATTTGCAAAACTTCGGCAATGCGACTTCGCATCCGGATTCGAACGACTATGCGGCGTTCGCGCAAGATACGGTTCGCGTTACCGACCATCTCGCTCTGAGCCTGGGCGCGCGCTGGGACTTGCAGACTTTCACCACTGCGGGACTTGTCTCCAATCCGCTGTTTCCGCCGTCGGGCAAGGTTCCATTTAATCCCTACAATTTCGCGCCGCGCATAGGACTGGCGTGGTCCATCGGCAATACGCGCCCGCTGGTGGTGCGCGCGGGATATGGAATGTTCTACGTGCGCATTCCGCAGATTTACAACTCGGCCATCGCGACTGACAACGGCGTCACCGATTCGCAGGTGTTTCTCAACTATTCGAACTCCTCCGACCGCCCGTTCTTTCCCATCTATCCCAACCCGCTTGTGACTTGCACGCTAACGGCGTCTCTGTGCGCGTTGCCTGCCGGATTCACTCAGGGCGTGACCAACGAAGTATCGGCCTTCGCCAGCAATTTCGTTACGCCGCGGGTGCAGCAAACCAGCGTGACACTGGAAAAAGAAGTTGCCGATCACAGCACGGTCGCGGTTTCGTACCTCTACGTTCACGGCGAACATCTTATCCGCGCGCTCGACGTGAACCTGCCGCCTCCCGTGGCGGCCACGTATCCTATCTTCGATTCCACCGGCTCCATCTTCCAGGGCGGATATTACACCGTCGATTCCTTTGCCAGTTGGCAATTCAGCCGATCGCTGACGTGCCCGTTTCCTCCGTGCATCAATCCGCTGGGGCGGCCCATTGCGCAACTGGGCGCAATCGATGAATTCCAGAGCGCGGCATCGAGCGTCTACAACGGAGCCACGTTGTCGATCAATCGCCGCGTCGCTCGCGGAACCTATCTGCGGCTTTCTTACACCTACGCTCATGCCATAGACGATGGCCAGGACGCGCTGGTCGCCGGCGAACCGGCGACCGTGCAGAACTCCTACAACCCCAATGCGGAGCGCGGGCCCAGCGTGACCGACCAACGCAACCGCTTCAGCGCCGCCTTTTCCGCCGAACCGCATCTGTTTCATCGCGGCCATGAACTGGCGGGCCGATTCTTTAACGATTGGAAGATTTCCAGCGTGGTTAGCATCGGCAGCGGACGCCCGGTGAACGCCGAAGTTTCCGGCGATCCCAACCAGGACGGCAACGATCTCAACGACCGGCTGCCCGGTTACAGCCGCAATGCGTTTACCGGGCCCGACTATGCCACGACCGATTTGCGGCTCACGCGAAGAATCCGCCTGGGGGAGAAATACAAGATCGAGTTCATTGCAGAGTCCTTCAATCTCCTCAACCGCGACAATCAGCGCGTGGCCATCACGTCGAATGGGTTGGTGGCGAACGCTACAACGTTCGTTCAGAACTCGGCGACTGTCGGTGTTGCTCCCTATCCAGCCTATTATGAGCAGCCGCAGAACTTTCTGAAGCCGAACGCCGCGTATGCGCCGCGGCAGGTGCAACTGGCGCTGAAGTTTATCTACTGACAAAGCTTTTCTTTCCACCGGTCAATGCATGTGGTCCTTTTCTAGTCCAGGACGGAAGCGGAGGAAAATCTGAAATGAGACAGGACATTCCCCGTAAGCCGCATTCAGTACGCTTGGCTTTGAATACCAAGTCACGTCCGCACCCAGTCCCATCTGCCAGGCGCGATTCTGCACAAGATCGCGGACGCCGCCAAATGTATATGCGCCGATGCGATATGAGGGATGGACAGCCGCCTGGGGGAACAATTCGTCTTTATCGACTAACTCCATGCGAGTGAAAGCGTAGTTGCGGTTCAGGAAATTCAGCGTCGATTCCAAAAGGTAACTGTTGAGGTTTACGCCGGTCGCAATCTTGTGTACGCGGCCCCAGACCAACGACGTTGCCCAGTTTCCCCGCAATTTCTCTCCTATTAGTGGACGGTTGTATTCCGCCGAGGCGGTTTGCCGCCACTGGCTGCCCGGCTCGATCGCCTCAGGATGTTCCAGCCTCCCGACGCTGTACTGCGCAGTCCAATTGCGCGTGGGTGCGAGGCTGGCCCGCCCCGACCACGAATCGAGCGCCGCCAGTTGGATGCTCCAGCGCTCTTCATTAGGCTCGCGCCCGTTGAATGCGGAAGCCTCCAGCTTGAGGCGATCGATGGTGAAGCCGGTGGTGATGACGCCAAAGCTTGTGTGCGTTGAATCCTGCAAATGATGGCCGAGCGGCGCCAACGGAAGTTCAGCGGCCGAGGCTCGGTGCATGTAGGTCACCGGGCCGAGAGCCGGCTCGGCCGACGGACCGCCGTAAAGCTCCCATGAAATTTTGTCTGACAAAGGCAGCGTGTAGAGAAAAGACAGTTCAGCAAAAACATTGTGCGGATGCTGATGATCGACCAGCGGCTCGCCATGATAAGTTTCGCCGGTTTGAAACAGCTCGGGAAAACCGGGATGCGGCGAGGTGAGCGACTCCGCCGAAAACATCTGCCGGAACATAATTGTGCCCGCGCCCAGCTTGTGCTGCTCCATCAGCATGCCCCAGTTCACCGACTCGGCCTTGCCTTCGCCGCGCGGGCCTCCCTGCTGGTTATAGTCAATGAAGACTTCGCCGTGGGCCATCAACATCCAGCCGCCGCGCACGAGCATCCATTCGTACGGTGGAACGGATGCCGGCTGCCATGACGTTCCCGATCCCGCGTGGGGCGAGGGCAGCGACGACGGTTTTGGCATCTGCATTCCATCCATTTCCATCGACATGGACTGTTCGCTGCCGTTCATGGAAGGAGCACCGCCCGGGCTTTGCGCTCCCGCGCACACGGACAAAACCAGCAACCAGGCAAACGGAAACACCATCCTTCGCAAGGTAATCTCCTATTCCCGCTACAAGTTGGAGAGCGTGCCGCGCGAGACGGCGGCAGAAGTTCCAGAAAATGCAAGGAGGCAATCAGATTCGGAGAGGACCGAAGGCGAGCGCAGCAAGCGGAAAAGCTACAAACATTGAATCACCCGGTTGCGGTGTGCGCGCGTTCAAAGCAGATGCCAGTTCCCACATTCGGTGAAGACAAGGCAATTGCGCTCGGGTGAACGCGTTCGCTGGAATGGCCGCCTGATGCCCTGCGGCGCAGCACTGATGATTGGTGGAAGCGGGCCGCCGACCGGTATTTGTGTGCTGGTGACAACCTGCAGAATGCCCAACGGGATGACCAAATTGACTTGCGAACAGCGCTGACGCAGGAGCGCTCGAAATGAGGATCGTCAGCACTCCAGCGATCAGAATCCGGATAGCGCGGGATGTGCGCGAATAAATTCCCACATTAAGTTCCAGTAATTTTGATGCGAATTTCTTCCGGCAGCCGCTGGCGAATTTCTTCCGGTAAGCGGTCATGCACGCGCCGCGCGCCTTGTTTGGCGGCATCGAGCACGGTGACCGGCGCCGGTGTGGCCACGGCTACTCCCAGCCAGATCAAGGCCGACAGCGCAAACCCCGCCAATGCGGCGATCTCCAGCCAGAATGCATGCCGTGGCCCGAGGTGGCGGATGACTCCGAAGGCAAGAAGAAAAACGGCGGCGGAAACCGATGCCAAAGTGATCAAAGCGACGTCGACGATGCGATGAATTTGCTGGCGCGTACGGCAGCGGTCGCAGGCGGCCAGGTGGCTTTCGTAGTCTTCGCACATCTCCGGCGCCAGGCCGGAGATGTCGTAACGCCAGCCCGCCAGAATCTTCCCTACAATGGGATCAACGCACTGCTGACTCATACGTACTGATTCATCGGTAACGGCCTACAAGCGGATGGGCTCAAGCGCTTCCGTCTGCGCCGCCAGCAGGACGCGGTTACGAAACAGGTTACCCCGCGCGGCCAGCGCCTTTTCCGCCTCTCTCCGGGCAATTTCCGGATGATTGTTCAGTTCAGAGAGATGCGCCAGCACTACAAAGGCTGCACTATTATCATAGCCGTTGGCGAAGAAATCCGCGAGAGACTGGTTGGAGAGGTGGCCAACGCGGCTCATCACGCGCTGTTTTACCGACCAGGGATAAGGGCCGCCGCGCAACATCTCGACGTCGTGGTTCGATTCCACGACCAGCACATCGCAGCCGCTCAGGTGATCGCAAACGCTCGGCGGCATGTATCCCAGATCGGTGGCGATGCCCACCTTGATGCCTTCGGCGCGGAAGGTGAAGCCCACGGGATCGGCGGCGTCATGAGGAATGGTGAAGGGCCGGACGGAAATATCGCCCACCTGAAAGCCGTGGCCGGATTCGAAGCGTTCGAGCTTTTCCAGTTGCGGCCGCTCGCCGTTTTCATCGCGCATGGCGCGCGACCAGGCCTGGTGCGTAGCGCCGGTCATAAAGATCGGGATGCGCAATTTCTTGGCCAGCGTCGCTAACCCATAGATGTGGTCGGAGTGCTCGTGCGTAATAAGGACTGCCGAGAGCGAGTGTGCATCTTCGGCCAGCAATTTCAGGCGCTTGAAAATCTCGCGGCAGGAAATTCCGGCGTCCACCAGAATTTTGGTTGTCGCGCTGGCGATCACGGCGCAATTCCCGCGGCTGCCGCTGGCCAGCATGGTGACGGTGACACTCATGCCAAGTAACCCACGAGCATACCCGCGCAGTACACGGAGAGCAGGCCCACAGACTTCCCCATGCTCGCAGCATACGCGCAGATCCTGTGGATTCGGGAGTAATTTTCTGGCTAACCGATACCTTGGAACGGCAGCTTCTGGCTTCCCTGTCCGGCTTCCGGTTTTGGTGCAACGCTTGAATGCGAAAGCAAGGCTCACGAAACCGGCAGCCGGTTGCACTCGCTTCGGTGCGCAATGTCGCGGGAAGGCTTGGCAGTCGGCCCAAGCCGCTGAGAGACCATGATATAGTGCCTGCGGCCTCGCAGCATGGACAAAGTATTATCTGAGTCCCGAGCGCCACCCATCTGTGCTCTGTTCAACAAATCAGTTCAAATTCCTGGATTTAGTGAAGGAGCATCACTCATGCGAGATAAGACACGTTTTATCGGATCAGTAACAGCCGTCTTTGCCATCTTTACTTTTATCCTGACTCTGCTCGCGGCGCAGACCGCGACTGGCCAGGAGCAGGTTCTGTATAACTTCTTCAACGTCGGCGATTCCGTGAATCCCGTGGCCGGCGTCATTTCCGATGCTTCCGGCAATCTCTACGGGACCACTTTCTATAGCGGAGCTTACGGCAATGGCATGGTGTTTGAGTTGACGCCGACGGCGGGCGGCTGGGAAGAGAAAGTGCTGCACAGTTTCAATCCCAATGGCATCGATGGATTCGGCGTTACCGGCGGCTTGATCTTCGATGCGGCGGGCAATATTTATGGGACGACGGAATTTGGCGGCACCGGGGAATGCACCAACGGCTTTGGCTGCGGGACGGTGTTTGAATTGTCGCCCTCAGCAAGCGGAGACTGGACCGAAACCATACTGCACGACTTCCAGGGCACGGACGGTTGGGAGGTTCATGCGGGGCTCGTTATGGATGCCGCTGGGAATCTTTACGGCACAACTGCTAATGGCGGCACTTACAGCCAAGGTACCGTTTTTGAATTGTCGCCGGATAAGAATGGAAGCTGGCCCGAGACGACTTTGCACAACTTCACCGGCGGCGTCGATGGCGGCGTCCCGTGGGGCAGCGTTACCCTGGATTCAGCCGGCAATGTTTACGGCATGACCTCGGCGGGTGGCGGCACTTCTTCTGAATGCAAGTACGGCTGCGGCGTGGTCTTTGAGTTGAGTCCCACTACCGGCGGGCACTGGACCGGGAGGTTGCTGCATAACTTCACCACGCTCAGCGGGGACGGCCACTATCCTTCGACCTCTCTCATCTTCGACGCCGCCGGAAATCTCTATGGCACGGCGGGCAGCGGCGGCGGCAACGGTCACATCAACGGTGGCATTGTATTCGAACTGATGCCGATCGCCGGGGGCAAGTGGCAGGAGAAGATTCTGCATAACTTCAACCAAATGGGCATGGATGGAGTGAACCCGTCAGGCACCTTGATCTTCGACCGCTCCGGCAATCTTTACGGTGTCACTCAGAGCGGCGGTTCCGATGGCCATGGCACGGCGTTCGAGTTGACTCCTAGTGCCGATGGAAGTTGGAGCGAAAGCATCCTGCATAATTTCAGCGACAACGGCGCGGACGGGTTTCTTCCCGATTCCGCTCTCATGCTCGATGCTTCCGGCAACCTCTACGGGACGACGGCCTCGGGCGGACATTTTGGCCTGGGCACGGTGTTTGAAATCGTGCGGTAAGCGGCTTCCGCTATGCGGTTTCCGGTTCCTGCTGTTCGTCTGAGTTCTTTTCGCACTTCGAACCGGGAGCCGGCTAATTTCCTTGCCGCAGATTATCCACGACACCGCGCAGCAACGATCCGCCGTAAGCTCCGGCGATCCCCGGCAGGAATGCGAGGAAAGATCCGTAGATCTGGCCCCGCGACGGCTTTACGGTGAGGATCACAAATGCCGCCAGTTCAGTGAGCGGAATAAAGACTCCCACGATCACCACCCAGCGCCAGGGATGGCGTGGCCGCGCAATGCCCAGGGCCATGCAAGCTATCAGAACCAGCAGCGCGGTAAATAGCAAATCGTTAACTGTAACGTCGACCCAGCCTGTGACCGCACCAGATAACGCGGCCAACAGATAATAAACGAGATCGCCCTTGGTTTCTCGATTCAAGATCGTTAGCGGCTTTGGCCTGCGAACTTGTTGCGGTTGAGGGAATTGGTTCGAGCGAACAATTGCAATCGCCGTTCAGTACTTATAAAATCCCCGCCCGCTCTTGCGCCCCAGCCAGCCTGCATCCACCATCTTGATCAGCAGTGGACATGGCCGGTACTTCGGGTCACCCAAGCCATCGTGCAGCACGCGCATGATATCGAGGCACACGTCGAGGCCGATGAAATCGGCGAGCGTCAGCGGGCCCATGGGATGCGCCATGCCGAGCTTAAAGACTTCATCCACGGCTTCGGCCGTGGCTACGCCTTCCATTACCGTGAACATGGCTTCGTTGAGCAGCGGCATCAACACGCGGTTGGAAACGAAGCCCGGCGCATCGTTTACTTCCACCGGAGTTTTTCCGAGCTTCAGCGACAGATCTCGCACCGTGGCAAACGTTTCCGGAGATGTTGCCAGCCCGCGAATGACTTCCACCAGTTTCATCACCGGCACGGGATTGAAGAAGTGCATACCAATGACTTTTTCCGGCCGCTTGGTGAGTGCTCCGAGTTTGGTGATCGAGATCGATGAGGTGTTCGATGCCAAAATAATCTCCGGGCGCGTGAGGCGGTCGAGATCGCGAAAGATATCGGACTTGACTTCGAATTTTTCAGTCGCCGCTTCGATCACGAAATCGCAATCAGCGAGGCGAGCGCGATCGACAACCGCCTCGATCCGGCGCAGGGTCGCAACTTTGTCGTCTGCAGTGATCTTGTTCTTCGCCAGTTCTCGGTCCAGATTCCTGGTGATCGTCTCCAGTGCGCGATCGAGGAATCGTTGCTCAACGTCACACAGCAAAACCGAATAGCCGCCGCGGGCGAACACATGAGCGATTCCGTTGCCCATGGTCCCCGCCCCCAGCACCCCTACGCGCTTGATTTCTCCCATAGAGCTATCCTCGTAAAACTGACGCTCACAAAACGCTTGAGTCTACCACTGTGCAGGACGCCGGCGGAATGCACATCGGCGGGCCGCAAGGGATTAAAGAGAAGTCGTCAGCGGCGCGGATTTGCAAACCGCCCCGCGCAACTCTCCGCATTTCTCCGTGTTTCATTTTTGAGTACGGGTTCTACGGAGGCCGGTATGACAGAAACTGTGTCGATTTCCAGTGCAGCGTCACTATCGAAAGGCATTCGTTTGGCGGTCCTGATTGCGCTCTGCTCGCTGGCGCTGGGCAGTCTTGCCTTTGCGCATGAAGATGATTACTATCGCAGTCCCGATCGCTACGCATATCAAAACGGCTATCGCGACGGATTGCGCCACGGTCGCTTCGACCATACGGAGCAGCATCGCTACAACATTCACAGCCAGCAATATAACGATGCGAACCAGGGTTATGACCGTTCCATGGGCCCGTTTGGCTACTACAAAAAAGCCTACCGCAACGGTTACGCAAGCGGATATGCGGAGGGTTACAACTCGTGGCGCCGCGAAGGCGACGGCAACGGCTGGCGTGACCGTCCGTATTGACGCCCTACGCTCTTCGTCTAGGACATTTGCTGCGCGGTGAGTCTTTCCCACCGATGCTACAATCTAACTTGATCTGGGAGGAGAATTCGTCCATCTCAGAACCTGAACGTCCTCCCGAGGAGCATCCCCCATGGCAATAGCCGAAGCCCCTGTCCGACCGCGCGCGAGTTTGCATAGCGGACCGTTCGTCCCTGAGCCTTTCTTCGATTTTCGCAACGACGAAAATGCGCGCCGCATGCGCGCCGCCATCGCCAAGGTGCGGGGACAACTAGGCCATGAATATGACCTCATCATCGGCGGCCAGCGGGTGAAGACCTCCGACAAGATCACGTCGCTGAATCCTTCGCAGCCGTCGCAGGCCGTGGGCATTCATCAAAAAGCAGGCAAGGAGCACGTGGAGCCGGCCATGAAGGCCGCGCTGAAGGCATTCGAGAGCTGGAGCCGCACTTCGGTGGAAGAGCGCGCCGGCCTCTTATTCCGCGTCAGTGATCTGCTGAAGAAACGCAAGATGGAATACATGGCATGGCTGGTATTTGAAGTCAGCAAGAACTGGGGCGAAGCCGACGCCGACATCTCCGAGACTATCGATTTTTGCGAGTTCTACGCGCGCGAGGCGTTGCGCTTTTCGAAGGTTCAGCCGCCTGTGCAGTTGCCCGGCGAACGCGATTCGCTGATGTATATTCCGCTGGGCGTTGGCGCGGTGATTCCGCCGTGGAATTTTGCTTGCGCGATTATGGCGGGGCTGACGCTGGCTTCCATCGTCAGCGGGAATACCGTGATTTTGAAACCGTCGAGCGACTCGCCGACCATCGCGGCAAAGTTTGTCGAACTGCTCGAAGAAGCCGGCATGCCGGTAGGCGTGGTGAATTTCTGTCCCGGCGCGGGCGCCAGTTTTGGCGACGCCGTCGTCGCTCATCCGAAAACGCGATACATCGCTTTCACCGGATCGCGCGAAGTAGGTTTGCACATCAACCAGACCGCGGCTGCGCAAGCGCCCGGGCAATTGTGGATCAAGCGCACGATTCTTGAGATGGGCGGAAAAGACGCGATCATTGTTGACGCCGATGCCGATATCGACTCCGCCGTGGAAGGCGTAGCGCAGGCGGCGTTTGGCTTTCAGGGACAAAAGTGCTCGGCCTGCTCGCGGGCGATTGTCGACGAACGCGTGTATGACAATTTCCTGCAGCAGCTCAAAACCCGCGTGGAAAAAATTACAGTCGGCGATCCCGCCGAGAACTCCGGCATGGGCGCGGTGATCAATGAAAGTTCGATGAAGACGATCCTCGGCTACATCGAACAAGGGAAGAAAGATGGCCGCCTCATCACTGGCGGCGAGCGTGCCACCGAAGCCGGCGAAGGTTATTACATCAAGCCGACGGTGATCGCCGACATTCCGGCAAAGTCTAAGCTCGAGCAGGAAGAGATTTTCGGTCCCGTGCTGGCGGTGATCAAGGCACGCGGCTTCGATCATGCGCTGGAGATCGCCAACGACACCGAGTTCGGGCTAACCGGAGCCATCTACAGCCGATCACGCGACAAGATCGATCGCGCGATTCGCGAGTTCCACGTGGGCAATCTCTACATCAACCGCAAGTGTACGGGCGCGATGGTGGGCGCGCATCCGTTTGGTGGGTTCAATATGTCAGGCACGGATTCCAAATCCGGCGGCCCGGATTATCTGTATCTGTTTACGCAGGCGAAATCGGTGGGAGAAAAGATCAGCTAGTAGCGCCAGCGTCCCGCGTGCACGCCGAGACGGCGGCGCTACACCGGTAGGGGATTCCGCTCGGTAAACTGTCGCTGATGCCAGTAGGGATAAACCGGCGTCATATCGCTTGCGGCGTCCAGCTTGGCGACTTGCTCGCGGGATAAATTCCATCCCACTGCGCCGAGATTTTGCCGCAACTGTTCTTCGTTGCGCGCGCCCACAATCACGGTAGAGATTGACGGCCGCTGAACCAGCCAGTTGAGCGCCACCTGCGGCACGGTCTTCCCCGTTTCTTTGGCCACTTCGTCGAGCGCGTCCACTACTTTGAACAAATATTCATCGTCCACCTGCGGGCCCTGCTCGCTCGTTTTGTGCAGGCGGCTTTCTTTTGGCAGCGGCTGGCCGCGCCGGATTTTTCCGGTGAGTCGTCCCCATCCCAACGGACTCCATACCAGCGCGCCAACGCCCTGATCCAAGGCGAGCGGCATGAGTTCCCACTCGTACTCTCTGCCAATCAGCGAGTAATAGACTTGATGGCCAACGTAGCGCGCCCATCCATATTTTTCGGCGACGCTCAGCGACTTCATCAAGTGCCAGCCGGAAAAGTTGGAACATGCGATGTATCGCACTTTCCCGCTCACCACCAGTTGATTGAGCGTGCTGAGAACTTCTTCGACTGGAGTCAACGCATCAAACCCGTGCAGGTGATAGATGTCGATGTAATCGGTGCCCAGCCGGCGCAGGCTGGCTTCGCAGGCTTGAATCAGGTGATAACGCGAGGATCCGAGATCATTCGGCCCAGGTCCCATCTTGAAGGTAGCTTTGGTGGAAATCAAAACCTGATTGCGACGGCTGGCGACGGCCTTGCCGAGAATCGTTTCGGAAAGCCCGTTGGAATAAACATCCGCGGTGTCGAACAAATTCACGCCCGCTTCAAGACAGATATCCACCAGACGGGTCGCTTCGGAGACATCGCTTGCGCCCCAAGCCTTGAAAAATTCAGTACCACCGCCAAATGTTCCCGTGCCAAAACTCAGTACAGGTACTTTCAAACCAGAGCGTCCCAGCGTGCGAAATTCCATGAGGAGTAGATGTCGCTCGTAGGATGAACGATGCGCAAAGGCTCTTAGAAGGCTGTACGCGCCTGAGCCCACTCGCGATACGCATGCTGCCGACCTAGAAGCGCTGGCCCGACTTTGCTTTTGGAAATCGGCCATCCTAAAAGCGTTAGCAGAACCCTCTCAAGAATCCATCGGAGGTGTTGTCTTGCGTAGAGCAACGCAAGGGTCTGGGCTGGATTCAGATGTTCCCCATGGCCAACCTTGTTCCGGAGTTGGGTCAGTGTAATTCCACTTGTTCCATCGGTCATAGGCCACAAGTCTGAAACATCAACATTGAATCTTGACTTAAACAAGCCCCATCGCGTGTGTAGCGTCTGGTGGCCCCTTGGGAAAAGGCGAAAGGTCTGGTCAGCAAATAACAAGGCACCCTCTAAGGCCGAGAATAGGCTGAAATACGACATTTCGGTCGTCTTGTCGACATCGCTGATGAGTGGGTAAATCGCACTGTTGAATTGATCTTTATGAGAAAACTTGCCGAAACGGCGGTAGCTCGTGCGAATAAACTTCGGAAACTCGGGCATGTCTATTAGCGTGTCGTGGTTCGAAATCTCTCTGTCCTTTGGTATCGCTATGTTTCGACGATAGTAATTGACGATGTTTCCCCGAGGGTCTGTGTAGGTCCAGCCTAGGCAGACGCAACGGTGTCGCGTAGCAAAAGATGTTAATAGTAGGAAACTATCGAGATCCTCGCTCACGGACGGAACATCGAAGGCATTTCCCGTGAGCCGAAACTCCGCAACGAGCTCAGAAGATGAAACGCTCTCGTCGCGTCCTACTTTCCGATAATTGAAATGCTTTGTAAAAGTAAGTCGAACACCATCTCGAAGTGAGAATCGGGGGCGCAACACGTGATGCACTCTCACGTTGCCGTCGTAGGACGGCACGATAAGCATAGCCGTATTGATGAGTGGGTTTGGTGTCAGAAAGAACGTGCCCCTGCGACGCGCCGGTGCGTCAACGCCAGAATGTTTGATATACAAATTATCTGACGTGCCAGTGAAGTCGCTGACAAAAGGGATATCGTATCGATGCCCAGTCGAAATACTTGTGCACCACACACGATCAGCCGAGAAAATGAGCCGCCGATTGCCATGTCGGAGTGTTGCCTTGAGGGCCAATTCGGGAAGGCGCGCGGCCATTAGGGCAAAGTTTAGACGGTTCGCCTGGCTTGGCGTTGGTTGAAAATGCATTTTAATCGCGTCAGTCGCGCGCTTAGGCGGGAAAATCCCGCAGACGACACCCTTAACGGTGGTCCCGGCACTGTTGCTAAGTGTGGCCCGGACCACATGATCGGCCTCGGCAATGGCTTTCGATAAGAGGATCTTCCGCTTTAGCATCAAAAGACCCACAAGCGGTTAAGGCCGCCCGCAGGCGGCCTGTCCCACAGCACAAAAGCTTTACGGCGTAACCCCTGCCGGCGGTTGCGGCGCGGGAGTTCCAGCCGCAGTCGCGGCGGCGGCCTCGTTCAGAATGCGATGATGGATGGTAAACAGCGCCAGTTCCAAACGATCTGACACGCCGATCTTGTCATATACGTTGCGCAGATAATTTTTGATTACCTGCTCGGTCGTACCGAGTTGCGTGGCGATTTCTTTGTTCTTGTAGCCCTGCACGATCAGCGCCACGATGCGCAGCTCTTTCGCAGTGAGGCGGTCGCGTACGCGCAAGCCGACCATATCGTTTTCTGTGAGTTCGCTGGGCACGGCGACGTCCTGCACCCAGGTTTCGCCGCGGGCCACTTTGCGGACGCAATCCACCAGGGCGGCGCTGGTCACGTTGCGGTAGACCACACCATGCGATCCGTTCGCCATGTGTTTCTGCGCACTTTCGCCGGTATCGGCCAGCACCACCACGCGGGTCTTTGCCTTATTTGCGGCTTGCACTATGGCGGCAAAGTCGTTGTGGAATCCCGCCGCCACCACCAGTACCGCGGCGCGGAACTTGTCTAACGCCATGAACATTTGCTCCGGCGTTTGCGCCTGGGCCACGATGCGCATTTCATCTTCCACGGCAAGCACTTTCGCAATGCCCGCGCGAAAGATCGCCTGGTTATCGGCCAAAATCAGTTTGAGCATGTCGGTCTACGCTCCCAGAATTCGATACCAAAGTTCGTTCACACACAAAGTGAATCTACAAAAAGTTACGAGCTCTTATTTCCTCACGAACTCGTACGAGTCGATGACGCAGGCCACGCCGCGGCCCTCGCCGCCCTTTCCGGCTTCATCGGCGCGCACCACGCGTCCTTTGCATTGGATGGTCACATTTTCCGTGCCACCAGTCATATCCGGCGACAGTGTGATTTCAAATTCCACGGGCGAACCGACACCAAGCGATGCATCGGCACGAATGTACACACCCGCCGCGCTTAGATCTCCGGTCACTCCCTTTGCGTCTCCACTGGCCTGCTCCTGATGAATCTTAATCGGCAGTTCCAGCGGAAATCTTTTTCCGGTCCGTGCTTCTTCGGACACAATCCCTCCTCAAGTTAGGCCTGGTCTCTAATGCTGCTGGAAGACCAACGCCCCAAAAACCGTTTCGTGGCGAGAAACCCCCGCTTCTTTACCCATCGGCGGTTATATCACGGATGTTGGGCGTATAAAAGCCCTGATTACGGGTTAGTTAACGGTAGCAACTAGATTCCCCCAACACGAAGGAACGTCGACGCCGGTTTTTCGAGCTGATTATTTCCCTCAAGATCTTCGCAACGAGCTTAAGTACGAAATCTGGGAGGTGACGGCTCAAGCGCAGACCGCGCATGGTAGTTTTGTGGAGATGTATTGGATGCTTACGCAGGAGCGTTTCCATGTCTATACTCTCGGATTTCATTCAACCCGGAATTTCTCGGCCGGCCGCATTTCTCTTTCTTGCGATTTTTCTATCGGTATGTCCCGGGATCTTGGTCGCTCAGGCACAAACGAAATCTGACCTACAGCCTAAGGCTTCTGCGGAGCGATCGTCCGCTTCAAAGACATCGGCTCAGGCAGGCAAGAGTACCAGCGAAAGCTCTTCCGAGACGCCGGAAGTATTGGTCCAGCTAAACTCCGCACTGGAAGGCCTGGCGGCCAAGGTTTCGCCGGCGGTGGTTCAGATCCTGGTCACGGGATACGGCACGCTGCACGAAGAAGACCGCACGCAGACCGCGCTGATCGTGCGCCAGCATGCCGTTGGCTCCGGCGTAATCGTCGACTCCCACGGTTACATCGTCACCAATGCGCACGTGATCGAAGGCCAGCAGCGCATTCGCGTAGCCCTGCCGATTGCCGCGACAAATTCCTCGGGGCTGGTGCCCGTGGGCAAGCGGCGCATTCTGGAAGCGCGTCTTGTCGGCTTCCACAAAGAAACGGATCTCGCGCTGCTTAAGGTCGATGAAACCGACTTGCCCACTCTGCCGTTGATCAGCCAGCAACGCCCTCACGTCGGCCAATTGGTATTTGCCATCGGCAGCCCGGAGGGCTTGCAGAATTCCGTCACCATGGGCGTAGTCAGCGCGCTGGCTCGCCAGCCTGATTCCACCAAGCCAATGACTTACATTCAGACCGATGCGCCCATCAACCCCGGCAACAGCGGCGGCCCGCTGGTAGATATGAACGGCGCGGTCATTGGAATTAACACATTTATTCTTTCACAAGGCGGAGGCAGTGAAGGCCTGGGATTTGCCATTCCGGCCCGCGTCGTCGATTTCGTTTACCACAGCTTGCGCAAGTACGGACATGTACACCGGGTTGAGATCGGCGCGGTGGCCCAGGAAATCACGCCGGACCTGGCCGACGGTTTGCAACTTCCACAGCGCTGGGGCGTGGTCGTGGCCGATGTGAAGCCCGATGGTCCCGCCGCCGTTGCGGGACTGCAGATTCAAGATATTGTGTTGTCGGCGGATGACCGGCCCATCGAGACTCTACCGTCGTTATCGTCGGCGCTGTATCTGCACCAGCTCGATCAGGTACTCAAGATGGAAATCCGCCGCGGCGATGAGAGGAAAACGCTCTTCATCCCCGCTGTCGAACATCACGACCAGATCGATCAGTTACTCGATGCAGCGAATCCGGAAAAAAGCCTGGTGCCGCGACTGGGAGTTCTGGCGGTCGACCTGACCGACGATCTGCGTGGAGCGATCGGCACGTTGCGGATTTCTTCCGGCGTGCTGGTCATTGGCCGCGCCGCCGATTTGATTCTGCCCGAGACCGGATTGCAAGCTGGTGATGTAATCCACCAGCTAAATACGACTACGATTGATTCGATGGAGACCCTGCGAGCGTTGTTGGGCAAGCTGAAAACCGGCGATCCCGTGGTTATGCAACTGGAGCGCGACAACGGTTTGATGTATGTGAGCTTTGAGATGGAGTAATTGGAACGGCGTCGCTGAATATGTCAGCGTCCGGCGGCCACTCCTACTGCTTTGGATCTGGCGACAATCTCGATGGGCACACCTATGCGCGATACGACGGTTTCTACAATACTCAGGTCGTCTCTGGTGAAAGAGTCCTGCAGAGTGCGATAGAGAGCCACCACCGCGATCACTCCGGATTCTCCCTGAATCGGCACCGCGAGCGCGGAGCCCAGGGGACTGTATCTGTTCGGGTCGGTCGCGTATCCCGGCTCTACGGCCGGATTGCCGTTCACGATCGGCTTACAGTTCTGCGCGACCCATCCGCAGAGTCCTTCTGCCAGCGGAATCCTTAACGACGAAAATAAATTGAAGTTCTCGCCGCTGACCAGCCCGGGAGTCAAGATGCCATTGCGGAGAAGATAGATCGTCATCGATGCGTGAGGCACAAACCGCTTCAGCCGCACAGACAACAGCGCAAGAACATCCTCCACGCTGAGCGACTCACGCATCTCGCGGCAGAGTTCGAAGAGAGCGTGCTCCTCCTGCCGTGCATCCGCCGCCGCGGTCTTCGAATTCTTGATTGCCGCCGCTCCCCGCACATCGGGCGGTGTCTCGGCCTCGGCGAAACCCGCTGCTGGGGCGTCTCCACGCTCGATCCTGATATCCGTGGATAACTTTGGCGGAGCCGTAAGCGGCTGCTCGTTGGCCAGCCGCTCCAGATCGACATAGCGCCGCTCGAGAATTCGTACTATTTCTGGATCAAAACTGGTTCCTGCCTCAGCAGTCACCTTGGCCATCGCTTCATCCAGCGGCAAGGCTTTGCGATATTGCCGGTCGGAGGCGAGAGCGTCAAGGCAATCGACCGCGGCCAGAATACGCGCCCCGATTGGAATTTCTTCTCGCTTCAATCCGCTGGGATAACCGCTGCCATCCCACTTCTCATGATGGGCACGAACAATGGGTACGACCGGATAAGGGAACTCGACCTGTTCCAGAATCTCTGCCCCAACCACAGGATGAATTTTCATCTTCTCGAATTCATCCGGCGTGAGCTTTCCTGGTTTCGAGATAATCTGCTCGGACACCGCGAGTTTGCCGATATCGTGCAGAACCGATGCTGCCCTCAGAGCCTCCGTTTCGTCGTCGTTCAAACCAAGCTCGCGTGCCACTTCCATGGCGTAGATGCGAACCCGCTGCAAATGCTGGCCAGTTGTCTGATCCTTGGCTTCGATGGCCAGCGCCAGGGCTTCGATGGTTCGCAGATGCAGATTCGAAACTTTTTCCGCGTGACGTTTTTCGGCGTCCAGCTTCCCCAGGTAGAGACGATACGAACGATACATCAAGTAAATGGGTGGTAGAACCAGAAGCGATGACTGCCATCCGATCTGGCGGTTCAGGAAATTGACCAAGCCCGCCACCGCCGCGCCTACCATGTAATACGGAAATGACCACAGATAGGAATCGGCCCACACAGTCGAAGCGGGTTTGTTTTCCGTGAGCCCAATGATGACCGACATTGCCGCGGTATTGCAGGCAAAGTGCGCGATCGCGGCGGCCAGCAGCGCCAGCGGCCCAGGGCCGTGAAGAACTCGCGCTGTTACCAGGGCATAAACGCCATACGCGGCCGCGCTTGAAACCGTAACCTGCGACAGATTGAACAGCAGTTGCACCGGTTTCAGCCGTCTCGCAGGCTTCCAGTAAAACTGCGCCAGTGTGCTGCCGAGTCCAATTAACAACGTCTGAGGCAATGACAGTTCCAGAATGCCCAACAGAGTGAACAGGAAGTTCACCGAGAGCGTTCCTTCGATTCCCGGCAAACCCACTTTGAGCGAAGATGCCAACAGCGCAGCCAGCAAGTAACAGACGAATTTCACCGGATCGCTCGGCCGTACATAGGAAGACGCCACGACGAGACATCCACACGCCGCTATTGCCATTGCGGCAATAAACACACGTGCGCCGAATTGGCGTACTCCTGCCATTGGATACCTAAATTCTTTCCCAACTGAGGGCCGCTGTCCGCGTAAAAGTCACACGCGTGGTTACCATCGTGTATGCCTTCTACCTCAGCTATTTGCGGATCATTTCGGCGAACTCCTACAGAAACTTGACAAGCCGGAAGTGTCAGCACATCTCAGAGTCGCTCCCACGCCAGCGCGGACGTTCGCTCGTAACGGGACAAGTAGTCCCCATGCCGGCGTGGTGGACAGGCTGTCCCACTCGCAATGGCGGTGGATTCTCTAACTCATTGATTCTTAACCGCACATTTCACTCACCTTTGGAGCCAGACCTGCACTTGATAACTCGGGAATTGAACCTGTGTTGCTTTCTGGCGCCTGCTGTATGCGCCCGCTTCGATAGGAGAAATATGAAGAAGTTATTGATTCTGGTTCTGATCGCCACGGTAACGGCGGCGTATGCCGACGATTCGAAAATATCGCCGGAGCTGCGTGGCTACCAGTCGACCAAGCAGGTACAAGTGATCGTGCAGTACGCGCCGGGAACGCAAGTGAGCTGCAGCGGTTTGCTCGGCCTTGTGGATTGCCTGGTAAACGATGTTGTGAAGCTTGGCGGCACCGTCCTCGGTCAGTTGCCGCTGGTGAATGGTGTTGTTGCAGCACTGGATGGCAACGCCATCGCGAGCCTCTCGAGCCAGTCGAACGTCGTTTACATCAGCCTGGACCGGCCACTGTCGCCCTCGCTGAACAACGCAGCCATGGCAGTGAATGCGGAATTTGCCTGGCAATCGAACTACACCGGAGCGGGCATTGGTATCGCATTGATTGACAGTGGCGTGAGCAATCATCCCGATCTGAATCTGGGTATTCTTCCGCTCTCGCGAGTGGTCTATCAACAGTCGTTCGTTCCGGGAAACTCGAGCACCAACGACCAGTACGGTCACGGGACTCACGTCGCTGGCCTGATCGCCGGAGACGGCCTCAGTTCAACGGGCCCGTTCTACAACAAAACATTCAAGGGAATGGCCCCGGGCGCAAGCATCGTCAATCTCAGGGTGCTGGACCAGAACGGAGCTTCGACAGATAGCGTGGTGATCGCCGCGATCAATCAGGCGATCTCTCTGAAATCGAGATACAACATTCGCGTGATCAACCTTTCTCTTGGCCGCCCAATTTACGAGACCTACAGACTGGATCCGTTGTGCCAGGCAGTCGAGAAGGCCTGGCACAACGGAATTGTCGTGGTCGTCGCTGCCGGCAATAACGGCCGCTACCAGACCACCGATGGCTACGGTACTGTTACCTCGCCGGGCAACGATCCTTATGTGATCACGGTTGGCGCGATGAAGACGATGGGCACGCCCACGCGTGTCGACGACCTCATTGCCCGCTATAGCTCCAAAGGACCGACTGTCGTAGACGCAATCGTAAAGCCTGACATCGTTGCGCCCGGCAATTTGCTGGTGTCGCTGGAAGCGCCGGGTTCGACGCTCTACACGCAGTATCCGGGCAACCGCGTGGCGAACAACTACTACATCAATGGAGGCAACAGCGCGTCATCCTCCAGCTATTTCACGCTTAGTGGAACCAGCATGGCAACGGGCGTGGTCAGCGGCCTGGTTTCCGACTTGTTACAGAAAAGTCCCAGCCTCACCCCCGATCAAGTGAAGGCCCGGCTGATGAAGACCGCGTGGAAATCGTTCCCTGCGTTCAGCAGCACCACCGATCCGACGACCGGAATCACCTATACCGACCAGTACGACGCTTTCACTGTCGGCGCCGGCTACGTTGATCTCGAAGCCGCAATGATCAGCACGGATGTGGCGAAGGGCACGGCCATGTCTCCTACCGCTACGTACGACCCGAAGTCGGGAAATGTCTATCTGACCGATGATCCTTCCGCGGTTTGGAATACGTCTGCGACATGGGCCAACTCAGCCGTGTGGGGATCGTCGGAGTTCGTTACCGGCGCACCGAGCTCTACAGTGACAGGCACAAATGCCTTGTGGGGCAGCAACGCTCTCTGGGGCTCAAACGCATTGTGGGGGAGCAACGCACTCTGGGGCAGTAATGCCTTGTGGGGAAGCAACGCATTATGGGGAAGTAACGCGCTGTGGGGAAGCAATGCTCTCTGGGGCAGCAGCGTTTCCGGCGGAGAAAAATAGAGTCGATAGTGCTGGCTAATTCGCTCGCAAACGAACAAGGGGCCGGGCTCAGTTGAGCAAGGCCCCTAACTGTTTCGCCACATTCGACGATTCGTCATGGCGAGGCCGGCAACTTCTCCAGTGCTGCTTTCAAGTCGTCTGTCTTGAAGCCAAAAGGCCCGGGCTTGCTCTTGTACCTCACATGCCCTGATCCATCAATTAAGTACATGCGATCGGGCCAACCCGTATAAGCTGCTTCCGTGGAGTTGCCGAATTCATCGAGCACCGCGGGGATTTTAATTCCCAACTTGCGCACGCACGTGCCCGCCACCGATGCGCGTTCGTCTTCATTCTGCGGGCTGGCAAAGACAACCTTGTCTTTGATATTGCTTTCCATCTGCCACACGTCGCTGGGGTGGGCCTCGGTAATGTAGACCACGACAAATTCCACCTGGCTTTGGTATTTCTGATAAAGCTCGTTAAGGGCAGGAACCTCCCGCCGGAAAGGCGGTCAGGTGTAGCTGCCGAAGATGAGGACCACTGGCCGATGTTGCGCGGTCAAATTCGCGAGTTGAATCCTCGCGCTGTGGTCCAGTTTGGCTAGAGAAAAGTCCGGCGCCGGATCGCCGTTGTGCAAGTGTCCCGCGCGTGCCTGCATCCACAAGGTTTCAAAGGGAAAAAGCAGGAAAGGAACAGGGCCCGGCAACTTGGCCATGAATCGCGCGAACTGCTCCGGCGGTTCGCGCATGATGCGATAGAGCCCGGCGCATCCAGCCACCCACAACACGGCAAGCACCGCCGCGGTGATTAGCAATTGCTTTTTCCATCTATGCCAGGCAAGTTTTATGTTCTCTATTTTCGACACTCTTGGTCACCGCCAGCCTGAGATCTGACGCAAAGCGCATCCGAACCAGAGTTACGAGATCATACGGGCGTGCCAAGGAAGATCAATAGTAGAAAAAGAGTATCGATAAGAAGATGCAGACCTACGAAGTTTAATTCTTCTTTTTTTCTGTGTCTCTGTGGAAAAGAATTGGGTGGCTAAAACGCGCTGCCTCCGCCGCCACCAAATCCACCGCCGGAAAATCCTCCACCACCCCCGAATCCGCCTCCGCTGCCGAAGCCCGATCCTGTGGAACTGGCGCGCGGAGCGGAGACAAAAACCTGATGCATATCCGTTGCCATGCTGTGCATGGAACTGGAAAACAGAATCGGATTGAACATCATTCCCGTAGCGTATCCACCCGGCGACACGTACCAGTTCGGAGGATCTTTGATAATGCCGGCGAACGCCTGCGCCCAATGATGCTCGACTCCGAGCGCCATCGCGTATGGGAGAAACTTTTCGAAGGTCGTGGGTGGCATGATTTTTAACCGCTCCGCGTCCACACGGTTCATGAATTCCTGAAATCCCAGCACGGCGATTCGCGTGCGCGCGCCTTTGAGCGTCTTCGCCGTCATCACGCGGGCAAACAGCCACCAGATCGCAGCAGAGATCAACACGCAAATCACCAGTAAAACGGCAGAACTTAGAAAGTCCGCGATGTGAAAGAACTGCAAGGCGGCAAAAAATATGACAATCACGCCGGCTGCCGCAATGCTGTAGCCGTTGGCCGATTCCGGGTCGAGCAGGTAAATTCCTTTGTTTTTCAACTGCGACATAATGTCTGCGCGGATCGTGGGAACAGCGGTGTAAAAGCGGTTCTTCAGGCTGGAAAGACGCGTATCCGGCCCGGCAGCAAATATATTTTGCAGCATCACGCGCTCGTGCGGAGCCAGCGCAGTATCGGTCCATTCGCTGGCTGGCTTGAGCGAATGAAAAACATAATCCTTGTGGGTGAAAAGAAGACCTTTGTCCGCGACTTCTTCAATCTTGACGTAGCCCCGCACCGCAAGATCGACGATGGTCGATGTGATATCGCGAGGGTGAATCGAGTCGTCCAGCAGTGTCCCTGCTTCCGCTGGAGAAATTCCGGCGGGCGGCTCATACATCGGTGCGACTGACATGCCTGGATCGGGGTCGCGCCCCTTATACCACCACAGCGCGAACATGCCCGCCAGCGTGACGAAAGGCAAGAAAAGAATCGGATTGCTTCCTACGAACCAGGCGAATTTTGTCAGTGCGCCCGGCGCGGTCAGAATGTCTTTCGGCAGGTAAACATCAATGGTCATCCCGCCCCGCATGGGCAAAGGATTGGTTGTTTCAAACTGAACGTCAGTGCCATTGACCACCGCGGAAGCGTTGCGCTCGCTCGAACCATAAACGCCAGTGAAAGCCTGCGCTCGCAAAGACCCAGCAGCTTCGGCGGGAAAATGCGCCGTCGCCCCCGCGTGATCGATGGGCACCGGCCAATCGTTGCCCGTGACGTTCCAATAAAATTCATCGTGATCGTCGAAGAATCGGGTACCGTTGCGCACACGATACTTAATCTCGACCGTGCGCGTCGTATCCACCGCATCGGACATGTAAATTTTCAGGTCGCGGTGCGCGCCAGAGGTCGATGAGTCGAATTTCAAATTGTTCCCGCCGCCGTCGGTGACCGCGAGAACCTTAACAAACAGTTCGTAATTCGTTCCGTTCGGTCCGGGATATTCGATGGGAATGATGCGGTGAATACCATGCCATTCGCCGACGAAAGCAAGTGTGATGCGCTCATCGACCAGCGCTCCGCCATCTTTCTGTATCGTGATCGTGTCGCGAAAGTCGGTCACGCGCCAGGATTTGGCCATCAGGGGCAAAGCAAACGCAAGTATGCAGACTGCCCGAATAAGCCAGCAACGAAGATGAAATGAGAGACGCCGTTGGGTAGCCCAGCGCTTCATCGCTAGGGTTGTCGCCTGGATAGAAGAGCGGGCTTTGGCCGCGGATGTCATGGGCTGAGACTTGCGGCTCTAAAACTTCACAGCGACGGGCTCGCGGTCGGCGTCAGTGGTTTCAAAGAATTGCCGTGCCTGAAAACCGAACATCCCCGCGAGAATGCTCGTGGGAAACGATTGAATTTTCGTGTTCAGGTCGCGCACCACTGCGTTGTAGTAGCGCCGCGAATTCTGAATCGCATCTTCGGTCTGGCTCAGCGAGCCCTGCAACTGCGTGAACTGCTCCGAGGCCTTGAGTTCCGGATAATTTTCGGCCACGGCGAACAAACTCTTCAGCGCTCCGGTGAGCTGATTCTCCGCTGCCGCCCTATCCCCTGGAGTCGTGGCCTGCATGGCCTGCGACCGGAACTTGGCGATGTTTTCGAACGTCCCCTTTTCGTGCGCCGCGTATCCCTTCACGGTTTCGACGAGGTTGGGAATCAGATCGTGGCGGCGCTTGAGCTGCACGTCAATATCGGACCACGCCGAATCGGCCCGCACGCGCAACTGCACCAGGCTGTTGTACATGCCGATCAGCACGACGGCAATGACAACCAGAATCACTAACACTGCGAGGATCATGGGTTCCTCAGTAGCCGAGAAATCATTGCGACGGTACCACAATGATCCGGCGTGCGCAAACGCTCTTGAATTTGCAAAATCGCAAGAGACGTCCGCTCGACCTTGGAATTCTGCGGGCGAAATTCCTGGAACGCCTCTCATCTGAAACTAATCCAAAGAAGAAAGAGAGAAACAGCGATCTATCAAAGAAATACGGAGGAAATAATTATGGAAGCACGGTTTGATTACGGCAACGTTGCCCCGGGAGCCTACCAGGCGATGCTTGGATTGGTGCGCTATCTTCGCGAGTGCGGATTGGAAGAGCCGTTGCTGCACTTGATCAAGCTGCGGGCCTCGCAGATCAATGGTTGCGCCTACTGCCTCGATATGCACTGGAAGGATTTGAAGGCCATCGGCGAGCCGGATCAGCGGCTCTACGAGTTAAATGCCTGGGAGGAAGCGCCATTCTACAGTGAGCGCGAGCGAGCGGCGTTGGCGTGGACGGACGCAGTCACAAAAGTCGCCGAAACCCACGTGCCGGACGAAATTTACGAGAAGGTTCGCAAACAGTTCACTGAGAAAGAACTGGCGGATTTGACTCTGGCAGTTGCAACCATCAACGCCTGGAACCGCCTGTTAATTTCTGCTCGAGCCGTTGCCGGAACCTATCAGCCGGTGAAAAGGGAGCTAAGGGAAGTAAAGAAGGGAGCCTGAAACCGAAAAGCTAAGACTTGTAGGTGGAAGCAGGAAAGCGGAAGCCCGAAGCCGGTTCTACTGCTGCGGCGCAAAGTATCCTTTGCGTGCCCGCACCTGGAGGTCTTTCTTTAGCGAAGAAATTTCGATCGAGCGGTAGCGGCCATCGGCATCAAAGTCAGCCGGCTTGTAGGAAACGACGTACTGGCTACGGAGTTCATCTTCAATCGCGGCGAATGAGTGCGTGATGTCCTTCATCTTAAAAGGGAAAAAGGCGCGGCCGCCGGTAGCTTCGGCGAGTTGCTCCATCACTTTATCTCCCCGCATTACAAGGCCGCTGTCGTCCGTAGAAATGGCGTAGATAATCACTTCCGCGCGCTGCGCCATCTCGATGGCCTGTGCGCGGCTGATCTCGCTCTGGTTATCCTCGCCGTCACTGACCACGACAATTGCTTTTCGCACCGGATGATCGGGACGATCCTTCAGGAACTTTTCCTTGCACGCGCGATAAACTGCGTCGTAAAGCGCGGTCCCTCCGCCATCGTGCAGCTTGCGCACCCCAACTGAAAGCAGTTGCACGTTGTCGGTAAAATCCTGCGCCATGTGGCTCTGGCCGTTAAAGCCTACGACGAAAGCTTTGTCGAAACCGGCGCGAAGTGTGTGCTGCAGAAAGCTGGTCGCCGCATCCTGTTCGAAATCGAAGCGGCTGTTGACCGATCCGCTGACGTCGATGAGCAAGCCTAAATCCAGAGGAAGATCCGTTTCCCGGCGGAAATTGACGATGGCCTCCGGAGGCTTGTGATCGTCGAGAATTGCAAAGTCCGTCTGATTCAGATCGCGCACGAACTTTCCGTGTTTATCGGTAGCGATAAACAGAACGTTGACTTCATTCACCCGCTTGTGGATGGTGATTACAGCAGAGTCTGGACCGTCTGAAACTGCGGAATTCGAGCTATACGAGGAAGGATCGGCAACCGGTGCTCCCGACACATAGGCAGACTGAGCGCTCAGAATGGGCATACTTGCCGCGAACGCCACCACCAAAGACAGATACCACTGAGCGGCCTTCGTGTAGTTCATGCCCGAAGAATCCAAAATTTTCACTCCAAATCGCCCGCAAACGGCAGTTCCAGTTGATTAGATGCACGCCGCCTGCCGAAAACAGCCGCCAAATCGTTAGACGCCTGACTGTGGGCCGATCCCCTAGACTTTAGGTGGTGCTTGCCCGGCATGCCAAGTTACAAAAGGAGCACACGGTTGGTCACGGCGAAACGGCTGTAAATTCGGGGTCTTTACTCCGTAGCGAACTCCGCTGAACCACCTTAGTGAATTCTACATCCCCTTCTAAGGTTTAAGATGATAGCGGAATGGATCGGCAGCACGAGACACTCGTTCGCCGATGGTCGAATCCTGGAGGGAACAATTGGTGAAAGTCACCGCATGCTTTCTGGCAGCAGTGCTCGTCTCGACGGCTTTCGCCGCCAACGACGTGAGAGAACAGGATCGTGTCAAGGATGCGGGAGTGGTCCTGAAGGAAATTCTCAACATTCCCGATGACATTCCCCAGGATCTGCTGGACAAGGCTGAGTGCGTGATCATTCTTCCCTCGGTGAAAAAAGGAGCATTCGGAGTCGGCGGAAGCTACGGCCGCGGAGTCATGGTGTGTCGTGGTGGCGAACACTACATGGGCAAGTGGGGGGCTCCGGCGCTTTACGCGCTGGAGGGAGTGAGCATCGGATTTCAACTCGGCGGACAGGCCACGGACTTCGTGCTGCTGGTCATGAATCCGCAGGGAGCGCAATCGCTGCTGTCGAGCAAAGTAAAATTAGGCGCGGATGCTTCCGCCGCCGCCGGTCCCAAAGGACGTACTGCCGAGGGCGCGACCGACATCGTCATGACGGCGGAAATTCTTTCTTACTCGCGAAACAAAGGATTGTTTGCCGGCATTTCTCTGGAAGGCTCGACGCTGCGCTCCGATGGCGGCGCCAATGAAAACCTTTATGGCAAGAAGCTGACGGCAAGAGAGATTATCCGCGAAGGCAAAGTTGGAATCCCCTCGTGCGCGCATGAGTTGATTTCACTGCTCGATTCGAAGTCGCCGACGAATAAATCGGATCCGAAATCTCTGGAGTAAGCCGGGTGCTCGCGAAACAGATTAACCGTCGAAACTACGAGCCCAGTACATGAAAAAGGCAGAGCGTGATTTGGTTCGTTGCACTTGGGCCGCCAGCGAACCGATGATTCGCTATCACGACGAAGAATGGGGCACACCTGTTCATGACGACCGCATGCTCTTTGAGTTTCTCATCCTCGAAGGAGCGCAGGCGGGGCTGAGCTGGAACACCATCCTCAACAAACGCGATAACTACCGCGCGGCTTTCGATCGATTCGACCCGGCACTGGTTGCGCGCTACGACCGCCGCAAGATACAGCAACTGCTCGGCGATGCCGGCATTGTGCGCAATAAGTTGAAAATTGCTTCGGCCGTCGGCAACGCTAAGGCGTTTCTAATCGTTGAGAAAGAGTTTGGCAGCTTTGACCGTTACATCTGGCAGTTCGTGGCAGGAAAGCCGCACGTCAATTCATGGAAATCTTCGCGTCAGATTCCGGCGCGCACGACAGAATCCGATGCCATGAGCAAAGATTTGAAATCCCGCGGATTCAATTTCGTCGGATCGACAATCTGCTACGCCTTCATGCAAGCCGTAGGGATGGTCAATGACCATCTTGTCGAATGCTTCCGTTACAAACCGCTGAGTGCAAGCCCGACTCGCAGCAAAGCGGATCAGCTTCGGTTGAAAGCGCCAGCGGTTAAGTAAACCACCACCAATCCAAGCAAAAGCACCGCTCCTTCCACGCGCGTCGACCAAACGTGCAAGGCGTCGAATTGCATGCGGACGGGGTTATCCAGAGCGACAGAAGCGAAGTCACCGACAGTAGCGCGCAATTTATCCATGCGAGGAATGATGCCGAATTGCGAAATCATCGTCAGAAGAAGCATGAGGCCGGTCAGCACATTCCGGGACGCAAAGACATGTGGCATTCCATCGACCATGCGGCTCAAGAGCAGCGAACTGATCAGAAATATGATCCCCGAACAAATTGCGATCCAGTGCAACTTGCCCAGGGATTTTCCAACCAGGTTGCCTGCGAGATGCGTGTTCGGCAGAACAGAGAAAGCTGTCGGCGCAAGAACAAAAGCAAAGAAAATCAATCCGCCAATCCAGGCGACAAGGGAAATCAGCGTAAGAAAGCGCAGAAAAGACATGACGCGAGAATTATAGCGGGACGAGCACAAACCAAACTGGCAACGCTCTTACACCGGTACCGGAACGTTCTCCACAATCTCGCGCAAGACTTCGTCGGCCTGCTCCGATTTCTTCGCCGTCGAAGGGTAGTGGCCATTGACCGCTACGCGATGAGCGAAGACGGGAACGGCTAACGGCTTAAAGTCCTCGGGAGTGCAGAAGCTGCGGCCATCGAGAAACGCCATAGCTTGCGCGGCGCGATAGAGCGCCTGCGACCCGCGCGGCGAAACGCCAAGGGAAAGATATTCCGATTCGCGCGTGCAGCGGACGATTTCGAGAGCGTAGCTGACCAGCGATTCGTCCACGCGGACCTGCTTGACCGCGTGCTGCATCTCCAACACGTCAGAGCCGGTGAGCACGGGGGGCAGATCTTCGGGAAAGGACGCTCCGGCTTCCGAACGCACGATGTCGCGTTCGGCGCTTGCTTCGGGATATCCCATTCGCACGCGCATGAGAAAGCGGTCTAGTTGCGACTCGGGCAGCGGATATGTGCCGTGGTGTTCCACGGGATTCTGCGTGGCGATTACCAGGAAGGGCTGCGGCAATTCGTAAGAGTGCGCGTCAACCGTAACCTGGCCCTCGTTCATGGCTTCGAGTAGAGCGGACTGCGTCTTCGGCGTGGTGCGATTGATTTCGTCGGCCAACAGAACGTTGGTGAAAACGGGGCCGCGCTTGAATTCAAATTGTTGCTCCAGCGCCGAGTAGACAGAAATTCCCAGCACATCGGAAGGCAGCATGTCGCTGGTGAACTGCACACGCTGAAACGTGCAATCGATGGCGCGGGCGATGGCGTGTCCCAGCGTGGTTTTGCCGACTCCGGGAACCCCTTCGATAAGCAAGTGTCCGCGAGCAAGAACCGTCGCCAGCGCGAGCCGCACCACATCGTCGTTGCCGAGAATTACGCGGCGAAGAGTCTTTTCCAGTTCGGAAGCTTTATGGGAAACGGCGATGGCAATCTCGGGCGACATTTTGCTGGATTCTACTATCCGGTGACGATGAAGCGGAGTTACGTACGTCATGAGTCAGCACTTAGCATTCAGCACTTAGCATTCAGCCACCAGCATTCAGCCCTTTTTAGAACGCCAGGGTCGACATGGCTTGCGGACTGAATGCTAAATGCTAAGTGCTGAATGCTGCTTTTTACTGCATCAATTCCGGCGGGCGTCCGGTCAGCCGCTCAATGCGTTTCGCGATGGGCGGATGTGTGGAAAACAAACTTCCGAAGTTCATTCCCAGTAGCGGCTGGATGATAAATAAATGCGCCGTCGAAGGACTCGCCTGCATGGGCACCCGGCGAGAGTAGGAGTCAAGTTTTTGTAGCGCGCTCGCCAGAGCGTAGGGATTGCCGGTGAAGTGGGCGCCTGTCGCATCCGCCTGGTATTCGCGCGATCGAGATACCGCCAACTGGATCAGCGAAGCGGCAATCGGAGCCACGATCAGCATGAAAAGCCCGGCGATTCCGCCGCCGCGGTTTTCGCCTTCGTTACGCTCGAAACCGCCAAAGATCATCGCCCATCTCCCCATGCTCGCGAGCATGGTTATCGCCCCCGCAATGGTGGCAGCGACCGAGCTAATAAGGATGTCGCGGTTCTTCACGTGCCCAAGTTCGTGAGCCAGCACTCCTTCCATTTCTTCATCGTTCAGGAGTCCCAGAATCCCGTGCGTCACCGCGACGGAAGCATGTTGCGGATTACGCCCCGTGGCGAAGGCGTTCGGTGACTCCGTAGGAATCACGTAAATCTTGGGCGTTGGGATGCCAATTTTCTGCGTGAGCCGCTCCACGATCTCGTAAGCGCGCGGAAGTTCTTCCCGTGTGACTGGTTTCGCACGATACATGGCCAGCGCAATCTTGTCGGAGAAGAAGTATGAGACGAAGTTTATGACCACGGCGAAAGCCAGAGCAATGAACATTCCGTTCTGTCCGCCAAAAGCCCGGCCAATGAACATCAGCAGCAGGGTGAGCGCGGTCAGCAGCAACGCGGTCTTGAATGTGTTTCCCATCGGTGATTCGCTTTCAGTCTGATTGGATGTTACGCCTGGTGCGGGGATGCATTGCTACCCTGCGGCCGGCGAGAGCCACGGCTGGGTGCAGGCAGTACCGCAGGGGCGAAAAACTCGATCTTGCAAACTCTTGAATACAAAGAAGCACCCTGAGAAGACCTCAGGGTGCTCAGGCAACTTAGGTTAGGCAAACACATGGAACGCTATTCCCCTGGTGGCTTTTGTTCCTGCTCGCGCTTTTTCTCTTCGGGCGTCTGCGGTTTCGCGGGCTGGCGCTGAGGCTGTGGTGCTGGCTTTGCCGCCGCGGGCGGATTCGTGCGTTGCTGTGGGCGTTCATCCGAGGGAGTCGTTTGCGGACGCGGCGCGGGATTGGGGCGAGTCTGATCCGGCTGCTTGGGTGCGGGACGAGCAGATTCTGGACGAGCAGATTCTGGCCGCGCCGCTTCGGGATGATTGTTGGGCTGAGCTGCCGGCGGGCGATCGTTGCGGGCCGGTGGCTCCGCGGGATGATTCGGCTGCGGACGGGCCGGCTCTGGCGTAGCGGGTTGTTTAGCCGGTGGAGTGGTCGGCGGGCGATTTGTTGCCGGACGATTGTCGGGCGCTGCCGGTGTGGGTCGACTCGGTTGTGCGCCCGGGGGACGATTCGCCGGCGGTGCCGGAGTGGGCGTGGCTGGACGCGCATTCGGCGCCGTCGCGGTTGTGGGTCGGTTCGCCGGCGCCGTGGTTGGCGGTGCCGCTGTGGGCTGAACCGGGCGGGCAGCCGTCGGCTGACTTGCTGGCTGCGGGGCAGGATGGCCCGTCGTCGCTGTCGCCGGTTTTCCCGGAGGCGCTACCTTGACCATCGGCTGCGCAGCCGGGGTATTCGCCGGACGCAAAGTTGCCAGCTCGCGCTTGGGCAAAGGCTGTCCGGGATGAGCGGCCATTGCTTGTTGTTGTTTGGCAAATGAAACCGGCGGGGGCGGAGGCGTCGCCTTCGCGATCACCTGCCGGTTCGCCACCGCCGCGGGCGGCGCGGTCACATGATTCGCGCTCGCAGCGTGCGCTCCCAGAACAGCCTCGTGCGTGGGAGCCACCGCAACTCTGGCGCTAACCGGAGCGGAGGCGATTTCGTGGGCATCCATCTTAACTACGTTTCGAGCCACGGGCTGCGCGCTCGCGAAGGAGCGCTGCGGAACTGCCGTCACCGCACCTTGAACATTGCGATTCACGTACGTCACGTTGGTGATGTTCGTGGTCTTGTTAATGATCGTCGTGTTATAGACGTTAGTAACGGTGGTGGTGTTGACCGTTGTGCTGCTGATGTTGACCCGGTTCACGTATTCGCGGCTCACCGGATAGGAAGGCACATACACTTCGCGCGGGCCGAGCGGGAACCATCCTACATTTGCTCCGCCTCCGCCGCCAACGAACACTACCAGCGCGGGAGCGTAGACTGGCCTTTCCGCGGGCGGTCCGGCGATCCAGCCCCAGCGTCCGCCCACATTCACCCAGCGTCCATAGTGAAACGGTGCATAGCCCCACGGAGAATCGTCGACCCAGGTGTAGCCCCAGGGATCGATCCAGTCCCAGTGACCTTCATGATAGGGCGCCCACCCGGCATCGACACGGTTGGGATACCAGACGTGGCCGTAGTTGGGATCGTCGCGCCAGTCGCCGTAATCATCGAGGTCGTCGTAGCCGACGACATCATGAGATAGATATTGCGCCGAGCGCGAATTGTCGTGCCGACGCTCGCGGCCGTCGGCCCAGGTATCGAATTGGTCGGGCGCACCGATCTGCTCCATGTCCGCGTTGAGCGAGTCTGTGCCGCTGAAAGTTACCCGTTGCCCGCCATGAATCGTGTAGGTCTGGCCGTTGCCGGTAGCTTGCCCGTCGCCCTCTCGGACGGTGACGAGCGTATCGCTTCCATCTTCGGTGGCCTCCAGCCGGTAATTGCCCGGCTGCGAGACGGTGAAGGCCAAGTTCGGCGTATCGATCTCGAACACATCGTCACGGTCGAGACGACGAACGCGAATGTTGACCGTGCCGGCGCTCAATTGAAGTTGGACGGTGCGGTCGTCGAGATTCAGAAATGTAACGCCGGTGTTCGCCGATAGGCGAATCACAGCCGATCCCAATTGCAACTCGGCGCGCGAGTCTTTGTCTGCCCAAAGCTTGTCGCCGGTGGTGAGGGGGCGGTTATCGGCGGCTTGCACCCAGTCGCTCTCTCCGGCGGGCTCGAACGAAACCGATCCGTCCATGTAGCCCAGGCGAGCGACCCGGCTGGGCGGATCGTCCTGTTGGTCCTGCTCTTGTGGCGGGCGGTAATCTTGCGCGGATGTGCGTGTCGGTAAGACTGCAACGGCGAGCGCGAGCCCCAGCAGCGCGCTCAACCAGCTCAACTTCTGTGTCCGATTCATGGTGATCTCCCCAAGCTTTTGTTTCGCGAACCCGAATTCGCGGAATGACTGCTGAACTTTGATGCCGATTGCGACTAATTCGGCTACAGGGTTGCGTTGAGTACAGTGTGGAAATAATACAGGTTCACAAAGACCCAGCTGTCACTTTGATTTTTCCTGGGCGATCCATTTGTCGGTGCGGGCTTCGAGAAGATCGAGGGGGAGCGTTCCGCCATCGAGCATCTCGTCATGGAATTTGCGGATGTCAAACTTGGAACCTAACTCTTTTTGCGCGCGGTCGCGCAGTTCGCGGAATTTGAGCTGGCCGAGTTTGTAGCTGAGCGCTTGCGCGGGCCAGGCTATGTACCGATCGGTTTCGGACTGGATGGTAGGCTCGTCCACCGCGCCGGACTTGCGGAAGAAATCCACAACCTGATCGCGCGACCATCCCTTTGCGTGGATTCCCGTATCCACAACGAGGCGCACCGCACGAAATAGTTCGGAAGAAAGCCGGCCGTAATCGGAAGCAGGGTCCTGATAAAAGCCGACTTCCTTGCCCAGTTGCTCTGCGTAAAGCGCCCAGCCTTCGATGTAAGCATTGAAGCCCAAGCCGTGCAGGCGGAACTTGGGTAGTCCTTCGAGCTGCTGCTGCACCGACAACTGCATGTGATGTCCGGGAACGCCTTCGTGATACGCGATGGCCTCGTCGTCAATCAACGAGCGTTTGGCAAAGTCCGAAGTGGCAACGACGACGCGGCCGGGCCGCTTGCCGTCTGGAGTGCCGGTGACGTAGTGCGTCGCGGCCGCGGCCTGGAACGAGGGGATCGCTTCGACCGTGACCGGAGATTTTGGCAGCAGGGTGAAAAGCTGGGGAAGCTTCGGCTCCATCTGCGCGATGTAGTGGCGGAAATCGTCGAGGATTTGCTCGGAGGAACTCGGAATATATTTGGGATTAGTTTTTAGCGACGCGCGAAACGCGGCGAGATCGGCGAAGCCGGCCTTCTTCGCAATTGCCGTCATCTCGGCCTCGATGCGGTCGATTTCGCGAAGGCCGAGTTGATGAATCTCGTCCGCTGTCATGTGGGTCGTAGTGCGGGCGTAAATATCATTCTCGTAGCGCTTCTCGCCATCGGACAGCGAAGTGATCGACAATGATGTTCGGCCCTGCGGGGCATATTCGGCGCCGAGAAAAGCTGCGAACGTTTTGTATGCGGGAATTACATCAGTGTTGATGGCGTCGGTAATCTGTTGCGTCAGGCGCTTCTGGTCTTCGGGAGAAATATCCGTGGGATATTTCTTGGTTGGAACCAAAAAGGGATCGTCGTGAATGATGCCGTCACACTGCGCGGGAAGCTTCTCCAGCAGAAAACGCACAGGCATGAGCTTGTGCTTCATGCCAGCGCGGAGAACTTCTGTGGTCTGACTCAGGGCGCGGGGAATCTGATGAAGCCGCGCGATGTAGTCTTCGTAGTGCTTGACGGAATCGAGCGGCACCGAGAGCGGCAGATCGGCCAAGCCCGTATGGATGCCGCTCTGCTGATTGACGGGCATCTCGTATTCTTTTAGATCGAAGTCGGCGATGCGCTGCTGTAGAACGCGAACCAGCAAGTCGTGAGACAGGTGATCCTGGTCGGTGAAGTCGGTAGTCGGGATCGCATTGAGGCGCGCGAGGAAATCGGCGTCGGTCTTATTCCGCGCAACGATTGCGGCGAGCGAATAGTCAGCCAGTTTGTCGTTGTAGCGGTAGTCGCCGAAGGCTGTCGCACGCTGGGGAAAGTTGCGCAGATCGGATTCGTATTGCTCATCGAAGAGAGCATTCTGCGCGGCGACACGGTCGGCAACCGGCTTAACATTTTGGGCGAAGAGGGAAACGGCTAGCGCAAAAAGCAACGGCAAGCTCTGGAGAAGTCGCATAGCGTAAGCAGGGTAGCAGAAAAGTGGGTTCCGCTAAACGGGTTGAGCGAACCTCCCCGGCCCGAACATTAGTCCCTGTGGATTTCGCATCAAAATAATTCCGAGATGATGCGTTCCCAATCGGGACAACGTTAACTGCTACGATACTCCTCCCCCCTCCCTCATTAGCGCTGCAAGCCTTGCTGGGCGCGGGTTTCGCAAAACGACCCCGGTTAAAATCCGCATGTCAAAGAACTTAGATATCAAAATCCGGACACGAAAGGACTTAGGGGCTATCCACTGAGGCTTCTGTACCCCGTTTGCCTCGGCTATGATCGCGCGGGTTGGGTTGTGGAAACAAGGTTGGATGTCACAGCCGAAAAGAAAAAGCTATCGCGGCGCCTTTCGCTGTTCGCCAGGACGTCAGCGGTTGTGCCGGCGAGCCGGCATCGCGTCTGGAACTTGTAGACTTGGTTGGCAAACCGCTGAATGCATCCAAAGAGAAATTCACGCTACCGCCTATATCTCCTGCTCCTGTGCGTCGTGCTCTTGTGGTGTGGCCACGCGTCGGGACAAGAGCGAGAGACTCAGCCACTGCCCGACGCGCCAAAGCCGACTTCGACCGAGAAGAAAGGTTTCTTTGCCCGCTGGGCGGAGTTTTATCGGCAAGATTGGCCTGGGACTGCTGCTTCCTCGCCGGCTCCAGCACGGCGAGGGCCTCCGTCGCCACTCGATGCGCCGCCCTTTCCCAATTCGGATTGGTCCTATGGCGGCTCGCCCGTGATCGGAGAGCCGGACACAAACAGCTATCCGCTAATGACGGCCATCAACGGGGCCACGACCCGGACGAAGCTTTATGGGTGGATCGATCCATCGCTGAACTTCAGCACGTCTGCGCACAGCAATGCGCCCGAGGCGAACGATGTCTATCCGAATCGCCTGGAGATGAATCAAATTGTTCTTTACGCCGAACGGCTGCCGGACTCGGTGCAGCGCGATCACGTCGACTGGGGCTATCACCTTACCGCTTTGTACGGCACGGACTATCGCTTCACGACAGCGAAAGGCTATCTGAGCGGGCCGTGGGTGAACGATCATCGCGAATATGGCTTTGATCCCACGCTGGAGTATGTGGATGTTTACATTCCGCAGGTGGCGCAGGGGATGAATGTGCGAGTGGGCCGCTATATCTCCGTGCCGGGCATTGAGGCGCAACTGGCGCCCAACAACTACATCTTCAGCCACTCGCTGCTGTACGCGATTGATCCATTTACCGACACCGGCTTGATTGCCACGATTAAGCTGAACGACCGGTGGCTGGTGCAACTGGGAATCACCGGCGGCCACGACGTGGCACTGTGGACTTCGGACGCCAAACCATCCGGGACAGCCTGCCTGAGTTATACGACCGGCTCGGTGAATGACAACTTTTACGTCTGCGCAAACGGCATCAATAACAGCAAGTACGCCTACAACAACTTGCAGCAGTACGATGCGACCTGGTATCACAAGTTCTCGAAGACGGTGCATATGGCAACCGAATCCTGGTACATGTATGAGCGCGACGTGCCTGCCATGGACGGACCGATTCAGCCCGAGACGGGCGCGAACGCGGCTTATTGCCTGCCTGGAGAACCGCGATGTACCGCACCGGAATATGCCATCGTGAATTTCCTGCAGAAGGAACTCTCGCCGCATAACTTTCTGTCGTTTCGTACAGATTTTCTCGACGACAAGAAAGGCCAGCGCACGGGCTACGCCACTCGCTACTCGGAAAACACCTTCATGTGGTGCCACTGGATCGGTACGACAGTGCAACTGCGTCCGGAGTTGCGTTTCGAACGGTCCTGGGATCTGAGGGCTTACGACGACGGACGAAGGCACAATCAGCTCACAGTGGCGAGCGACCTGATTTTTCACTTTTGACTCGAAATTAGCGTTCGCGGGCGGCCTTCGCAATGGGCACGCTGCATGATACGATTTCCGCGTGGGCGATTCCGCTTACGTCGCAAATTCGGCTTCGGCCGTGCCCGCCGCCGTCCCGACCGCCGTGCCGGCAAAGACGGTGCCCGCGCGGCACTCTGCCCTCGTCCGTGTTACCCACTGGATCACCACACTGTGCTTTTTTGCCCTGCTGGTCACTGGAGCGGAAATTGTGATCTCGCACCCGCGCTTCTATTGGGGCGAGACCGGCAATGATCTGACTCCAACGTTGTTCAAACTGCCGATTCCTGCTTCACGGAATCTGGTGCCGACCGGCTACGGCTACGTGCTGCCGGACCAGAACGGCTGGAGCCGGTATCTCCACTTTCAGGCTGCCTGGGTCGTAGTGTTCACGGGCTTGCTGTATGCAGTCTCCGGTTTGGTCACAGGACACTTCCGGAAGAGCTTGCTCCCGGCCAAGGCCGATCTTTCGTGGCGCGCGTTCTCGACCGCGATCTTTAATCATCTGCGCCTCCAGCGGCCGAGCGAGGCGGAAGCCTGGTCGTACAATGTGCTGCAGCGGATCAGTTATTTGTTCGTGATTTTCGTTTTGTTCCCCTTGGAAATCTGGACGGGTCTGGCGATGTCTCCTTCGTTTGTTTCCGCGGTCCCGACGACCGTAAATCTGCTAGGCGGTCAGCAATCCGCGCGCACGCTTCACTTCTTCGTGTCCGTGTCTCTTCTGCTCTTTGTCGTGGTTCACGTTGTGATGGTTTCTCTTGCCGGATTCAGAAACCGCATGCGGGCGATGATCACGGGCCGCGCCAGCGCACCAATGGAGCGCACATGAGCGAACCTTTACGAGGCAAAATTTCGCGTCGCAAACTGATCACCGCCGGACTCGTGTCCGCGGGCGGCGTATTGGGTCTGAGCGCGACAGCCCGCATTGCGCAAAGGTATGGACTGATCCCGCCCGATCACGGCGGAATTTACGGCCTCGGCGAAACCCTGACCTACGCTTCCCAGCGGCTGTTGACCAGGCACTCGTTGGCCCGCGAGTTTTCTCGGAGCCAGATTTCGAAGCCTCCATTCGCGAACGAAATGGCGCCCCCGAGTGAAGCCTTCAAGCGTCTTCAGGCCGGAAACTTTGCCGACTGGAGACTGACGGTCGACGGCATGGTCGCTCATCCCGCCTCGTTTTCGCTGGACCAGCTAAAGAGCTACCCATCGCGCAGCCAGATCACGATGATTCAGTGTGAAGAGGGATGGTCCTATATCGCCGAATGGCACGGCGTGCCTCTCTCTCACGTCCTGGAATTGGTGGGAGTTCAGCCGCAAGCCCGATATGTGGTCTACTTCTCGTTCCAGCCGGATTGGTGGGACAGCATCGACATGGCCGATGCGTTGCACCCGCAGACTTTTCTTGCCTATGGGATGAATGGCGATGAGCTTCCCGTGGGCAACGGCGGCCCGCTTCGCTTGCGAGTCCCGCGCCAGCTCGGCTACAAGAGTGTGAAATTCATCACCCACCTTACAGTCACCGACGATCTGAAAAAGTTCGGCAAGGGCCTGGGCTCGGCGTCGCCGGAAGGTGGCTACGCCTGGTACGCGGGAATCTAACAGACTAGGATTGTGCGAGCGTTGGCAAAAAAAGTATTCTTCTCCAGCATTGCGTCGGGTTCGAAATTCCCGACAAGAAAATCTACTTTTACGTCCCTCTGGATGTTGGCGACAAACTACTCGTCGATGCGGGGCGGAAGATCCGCTCCGAGGTTGACATGGAATATCAGTGCAAAAACACAATGCGTCCTTAAGAGTTGAAGTAACTGCTCGGCATGTCTCCGAAGTTGTAATCGTCAATAGAGTGCAGCTTCGACCCTGCCCAGGCCAAGCAGGTACTTGCAGATCTGCGAATACGAATTTTCCTTTGGCGACCATCTGTCCACGACGTGGTATTCGCCGCCTCGGATGCCCTCGAGTATCCATCGCGAACCATCGAGTTCTGGTAGCCGCACGATGGTACCGTGCGGAGTTGTTTCCGAAACTTGAGGTGCAGCCTGCGCTTCCTCGGTGGGCATCTCCCAAAAAGCGAAGCGTTGCAATTGCCCCAATACATCCTGCACTTGCGCCTTATCAACGTCCCTCGTTGTATCCAGGATGAGCTTCGCGGTGTCGGACGGAACTTTTTGGAGCAAGCCTGTGTGAAGATCAACGCTCCGTGCCACGATGGAGCCGCTTCCGGCAGAATTAATTGTCAAGCGCACTGATATTGGACGCTGGAAACTCGGCAGCCACAAAAAGCGGTAGACCTGAACCGACCCGTTGCTCCGCAACGGAAACAGCGGAGGCTCTTCTAGAGCGTTCAACGTGTACGCGTACCACGTATCGCTCGAACTGTGCGGGGACGTGTCAAAGACGCCAGGCGGAAAATACTGCGAACTCAACACGGCAGGAGGCAGGCCAGGGGGGCGTTGGGATTGGGCTTGCAGTATTCCAACCGCTGCGCAAACAAAAAGAGCAAGAGCTTTCATCGCATGTCTCTTCATCGAAATTTTGTCTCTGCGCGTATGATGCGCCAGTGCCCTGAACCTGTCGAAGGGGCGGCTGTCCCCACGCGTTTCTTCGCCGTCACGAGGGTTCCGGAAGCCGGAAAGCGGAAGCCGCAAGCCGTCCTACGGCGCTTCGATCAATTCCATTTTCCCTTCACGCGTGCGGTGCAGGATCATCAATTTGCCTTTGGGATCGCGGAAAACGAAGACGTCGCGATCTTTGAAGTGCGCTTCCTTGATGGCTTCTTCCAAGGTCATGGGGCGCATGGCGACAGCTTCGTCGGAGCGCACCAGGTGGACTTCCGTGGTCTTCGCCACCGGCGGATATCTATGCACCATCACTGGAACGGCGGTTTTCTTTGACTTGCCTACGGAGGGTTGTAAGTCTTCGACTTCCACCGCCGGGGCGTGGCCGTTCCATTTTTCGATCTCTTCGCTCTTGCGCGCAGACAGTCTTTTCGAGACGCGGCGGGTTTTGTATTTCACCGCCTGCTTTTCCAAATGGTCGAGGGCTTCGCTCACCGCGATGGACATGTCTTTCGCCTGGGCCACAGCGACCAGCGGGCCATGGCGCGGGCTGATGGTGATTTCGGCTTTGTGGCGATGTTTTTCCACGGCGAGGATGACCTTGGTCTCGAATTTGTCGCGAAGGATTTTGCGGATTTTGGCGAGGCCGGTTTCTACTTCTTTGCGGATGGCGTTAGTGACTTCGTAGTGTCTGCCGGTGTATTCCACGTTCATGAAGCGCCCCCTCTGAGTTTTCGTGCGTGAAGGTAAAACGGGCACTATAGGGAAGCAAGCCAAACACGCTTTATTGCGTCGCACAAAACGCGACGCTTCGCGCGGCTCGCTCAGATCCTTCAGACGCATAAAGACGCGGCTTCAGGATGACAAGCGTTACTTCTTCACTCTGCGTTGGTGGGTGCTCGGGATGCGCATGTCTTCGCGGTATTTGGCCACCGTGCGGCGGGTCACCTGGATGCCTTGCGATTGCAGGATGCGGGTGATCTGTTCGTCGGTCAGCGGACGGCTGGGGTCTTCCTCATCAATGAGCTTTTTCACGCGGCGCTTGAGGATCAACAACGACGTGTTGCCGCCCTCCGGGCCTTGCACGCTCTCGCTGAAGAAGTAACGCAGCTCGAATACGCCTTGCGGAGTGTGGGCGTATTTGCTGGCCACGGCACGGCTTACCGTGGAAGGATGCACGCCGATTTCTTCGGCCACCTCCTTGATCATCATAGGCTTGAGTTGATCGATGCCTTTTTCCAGAAAATCGTACTGCCGCGCGACGATGCAGTAGCAAACCTTGGTGATGGTCTGCTTGCGCTGCTCGATATTCTTGATGAGCTGGATGGCGCTCTTGTATCGCTCTTTGACGTAGTCGCGGGTGTTCTTGTCATTAACGCCGTCGCGAGTAACCAGCTTTTTGTAGGCCGGATTCAGGCGAAGCTGCGGCATGTCTTCGTCGTTCATGATTACGAGCCATTCGTCGCCGTGTTTGATGAAAGCGACGTCGGGTTCGATGAGGCGCGGCTGGGTCTTGTTGTACTGCAGGCCGGGGCGCGGATCGAGAGTACGGATATAGTCGAGCGCCGTTTGCACCGCTTCCAGCGGACGGTTGATGGCTTTGGAGATTTCTTTGTGCTGCTTGTTCTGCACTCCGCGCAGGTGCTGATCGACGATGGCGCAGGCATCCAGCAAAACCTGGGCGGTACCGTTGCCGTTCTTGTGCAACGCGAGCTGGGCTTGGTGATAGTGAAGTTGCGCCAGCAGGCACTCACGCAGAGTGCGGCAGCCTACGCCCGGAGGATCGAGCTGGCGGATTACTTCTAAAGCTTCCTGAAGTTCCGCGGAACTGAAATTAGGTTTGAAGGTAGAAACAGGAAGCGGTGCGGCTGGAGCGGGCGGTTCGATCGCCGGAGCAGCGGCAACGGTATCAGCGACCAGAGGATCAATCGCGATTCCATGCAGAGATCCATCCCCTGAAACGTTCTCAGACGAGACTGCCGCAAAATCCGGCTCGGCCGGGTCAGAAGCAGGCAACACGTCTAATGCAAGCTCTTCCGGAGCGGACTCCGCCGCGGCTTCCGCCAAGCCTAACGCTTGGGCTTCATTAACGATCTCCTTGATCGCAGCCGCGTCGGTTTCCGGCGAAGCAGGCGGCGCCACGCCCATCAGTTCATCATCGCTGGCGATCAGGTACCCGTCTTCGTTCAGGTTGCCAATGATCAGGTCGGCGGCCTCTCGGACTTTAGGGCCGAGGCTCAGTGCGCCGAGTTGCCATGCGAGATGGTCCGTCAGATTGCCGGGCTTCGATAGAAAATTTTCGAACGACGGGCGTTCGATATCTTCCATCTCGCTGTGCGTCCGATAGCCGGGATCGAGATAGTCCTGGAAGAACGAACCGAAATCTATTTCTTCGAACGGGTCTTTCTTTTCATCCGCCGTAGTTGCAGGAGCCGTTTCGGAAGTGGCAGCGGCGCGCTCGCGGTCTTCTTCTTTCTTGCCGACTTCATCGAGCAACGGGACTGAATCTTCCAGCTCTTCGAGGACGGGGTTCTCGACCATCTCGGAATTGATCATGTCCTTGAGCTCAAGCTTGTTGAGCGCGAGGACGGACACCATCTGCACCAGGCCAGGAGTAAGGATCTGGCGCTGCGAGAGCTTTACGCTCAATTTGTGTTGTAGGAGAACCATGTCTCAACGTTTCAAAGCTTCAGAGTTCGCTAGAGCTCTCAGTTCTTGAATGATCGACCTGAGTTCTGCGACCGTCGCTGCATCCATCCCGCCAGGCCTGTTCACCAATGGACTGAGTTTGTCGCAGCGTTTCCTATACTGTTCGACTTGCGGATCCTTCTGCTTCGTTTCTGCGAAATCACACCACTCTATCGAATCACCCGGCCCGTCAATGAAACGCTCAATGACAGCGGAGGCTTCTTCAGGAGTCATGTCCGGCTTCCACTCCGCTCCGGAGACATGCTTCGACGTAAACCACATCGAAGGGGGCCAAAGATTTATGTGTGGGTTTCGCATTTTTCGCTTCCGGAGAACCTATTCCAGCTTATCCAGTCGATCATCATGGCTATCGAGGCGATGTTCGTGCATCTCCACAATACGCAGTAGTCTTGCGGTACCTTCAGCCACTTCGGTGATCAGCTTTGCCGCCCGGTCAAGTTGGCGATCATGTTTTTCGCTTTCCAGCGATAACAGCTCCAAATTGTGAGTCAACGCTTCAAGACGTTCGTCAATCGTCATCGATCACCTCGCATCATTTGAATCGTTAATGACCGCGCGAGTCGAATTAACTTGTCACCTACACCAGCGAAAAGCTCTCTCCCAAATAAACCCGTCTGACTTCCGCATCCCCCGCCAACTGTCCCGGCGCACCATGCCGGAAAATCCGGCCACCATCGATGATGTATGCCCGGTCGGTCACAGAAAGCGTCTCCCGCACATTATGATCCGTTATAAGTACTCCGATGCCGCTGGCCCGCAGTCCGCTGATGATTTTCTGCAAGTCGAGTACGGCAATAGGATCAATTCCGGAAAACGGTTCGTCCAGCAAAATGAACGTGGGATTAATGCACAGGCAGCGGGCGATTTCCACGCGCCGCCGCTCGCCACCGGAAAGAGCGTACCCGCGGTTGCGGCGGATGTGCTCCAACCCCAGTTCATCGATAAATTTTTCCATCTTCTCGCGGCGCTCGTGCCAGGAAATCGGCTGCGCCTCCAGCACCGCAAGGATGTTTTCCTCTACCGTGAGCTTGCGAAATACCGAAGCTTCTTGTGGGAGATAGCTGATGCCATACTGGCGCGCCCGCAAGTACATGGGGACGCCGGTTATGTCCTGGCCGTCATACAGCACGCGGCCAGTATCAGGAGGGATCAAACCAACTATGGCGTAGAACGTTGTAGTCTTTCCTGCGCCGTTAGGTCCAAGTAAACCAACAACTTCGCCCTGCTCCACCCGCAAGCTCACACCATTTACAACCCGCCGGCCTCGATAAGATTTTCCGATTTCATCCGTGGCCAGCGTACGCATTTGTCTTGCCACTTATGGCCATTAACGGGCCACTCGGGTCTGTGTAATTACAGGGGTATTTGTGACGCCTTCTACGAGCACCCTATCATCGCGTCTAAAGAAAGTCAACGAAACGCCCGTAATCTTGCCCCGTTCGGCATCAAAAATGCTAGGCGGACCGCCCGTTAGTGTGAACTTGTCGGGAACTGCTTCATAGAGAAGGGTTTGGCCGAGGGCGCGACGGTTGGGTTGCTGGATGACGACCTCGCCTTGAGCGACTATGCGGTCAAGTTGGGCGGGAGCTGAGGCGTCTGGGTTGGGATTTTTCGCCGTATCGCTGCGGGGCTTGAGGTATAGATCCATGGTCTTGGCCGAGGCGATGAAGTCCGTGCCTTTCGCCGACACGCCGCCTGCGTAGTGGACTTTGCGTTCAGCGTCAGCATAGGTGAGGCGCGTGCCGGTTAGGAAGATGGGGCTGGAAGGGGGATTCTTGTGGGCCGAATTCTTTCCTGGCGCTGCGCTCTCCGGCTGGGATTTTTCTGATTCCGCTTTTCCCGGTTGCACAATCGTTGTCGAGACCGGACGCTTCGACGTGCCTTCGGCCGTAACGCAGCGGCATTCGCGGTCGAACTCAATGGATGGCGCTTCGATGATATTCGCGTCCTGCCACAGACGGGCGTCGCCGGTGTAGATGGCCACTGCCGGTTTGCCGTGAGCAATCATGCCGTCGGAGGTGACGTGGATGGGCGACGCGGAGGCCAGCAGTGCGCCTTGCGGCTGCTCCTGTAGCTGGGTGTAAGTGCTCCTCACATCGCCATCGGCGTAGGCCTCATTTGTGGAGCGGTAGATGCGAATCGTAGTGGCCGTCGTCGCCATACTGCCTTGTGTGACCCGCGGCTTACCCGAAAGGGTGAGTATTTGATCGTTGGGGGTGTAGTGCGCACGGTCGGCGGTAGCTCTGGTCTGCTTGTCGGCGGTCTGGCCGTCGCTATAGGCGACGTGACCTTGCTGGGTGATGGATTCAATTCCGCCTTGGGGCAGGAAGTTGGCGTCGACTGCGTCGCTGGCGCTTATGCGGTCTGGCTGGCCGGGACTTGTGCTGACGATCTTCGCTTCGGGTGCGCCATGGATTGATGCAAGCCGGGTTTGGCTTTCCGCGGTCTGCTCGAATTTGGCGTCGAATGTTTTCGCTGTGACGACCGTGCGTTGGGGAGTTTGATTATTGCTTTGGCCAGGCGCTTGCGCCGCTGAGACGGTGATCTGTCCCTTGCCTGAGGTGACCGCGCGTTGCAGAACGCGGCCCTGGGCAATTGTGAAATCGATTGCGGGCGCAATCATCTCGAAATTTTGCGGCGCAGAACCATTCTGTTTTGGCGCTGCGGACGCCGCCAACTGCCTGAGCTTTACTCCTTGGTCGGCGTGAACCGTCTTAATTTCATTCTTTTGCGAAAAATTGGAAATTACCCGGCCTGCCGTTCCCTGCATGGGCTGCGCTCCCATGCGTTCGAAATAGACATTGCCGGAGAGGACTGCCCGCTGGAGGTGATTTTCTTCGCCGAGCGAGAGTTCGCCTTCGTCGGCGCGCGCTTTAATAAGTGAGACAGAGGGCGTCGCCGCCGATGCCGCACCGTCACTCGCATCGACTGGCGCTGGCGATTCTTCCTTCACTTGCGCGGTTACGTTTCCGTGGGCAAAGACATGTTCCACGTTATTGTCCGCGCCAAGTAAGACGGTAGCAGCATCTGCGCGCAACGATTCGCCGTCGCGTTCGACGCTGGGATGATCCAGCACGATTTGCCGCGGATCATTGGTGACCACGCCGCGGGAAGCCTCGATGACGGCCGTGTCCGCGCCGCTCATTCGCAAATGCACTTGGGAAGCCAGGATCAGCGAGTTCGTTTTTCCCGCGTACTGCACACCCACGGCCCAACCAGTAGCTTGGGGCGTCTGGAACTCCACGCGGGCATTGGTTGAGGCATTGCCATTTTCTTTATTGAAGACCAGATCGCGCGTCTTGAGATGAATGGGGTTTGAAAGTTTCGCGGGCGCAGACTGATCGGCTTCTGCAAGACCCGAGGGATTCGCGCCCAGATCAATCTGCACGTCGCCGTTGGCGCTGACATCGCCGGTCTTGGGATCGTAACTAAAATCGTCGCCGGCAATCCGGTCGAAGCGGGAGGAATCGCGGCCATAGAGCACAATATTGACGTTATGCAGTTCCGCGCGGCCGTTGAGTTTGAACTGCTTCAAATCGCTGGCCTCAATCGTAAACAGCGTGCGTCCGCCGTCGGACTTCGAAAACTGAAAGCCCTTCGCAGTCTGCTTGATGTCCAGTCCGATTTTGCCGGGGACATCTTTGAGAAAGCTGTGCTGGCGCTGGCGGGCGTAGAAGTACATTCCGGCGACGACCATAGAAAACACAATGGCAATCGCCGCCAGCCAGCGGCGAAGACGGTAGATGGGCAGCGTCACAGCTTAAGTTTAGAACAACGCCGCAAATGGAGCTGCTCCCATCGGCAGGCACTGACTTTAAAAGCTCTCGTCGACGTTCACTTCCATGATCATGCGATCCAGTTCGGCCCTTGCCTGATTTTGCTGGACGGCAATGTCACTGGATTCCTTGCGCAGAACCGCCAGGCGGTTTTCCTGCGCGTCGAGTTGGCCCACGTAGCGTTGCAGCAAGGCTTTTTCTTCGGATGTGCCCTTCAATGCCTTCATGTTTTCGCGAATGCGACTCTGGTCGACTCCGATCTGATCGCTTTCCCGCTTCCGCTCGGCAATCTGATTGGAGAACTCGTCGATCTTTGCCTTCTGTTTCAAGATTCGGTCAAACGCTTGTTGCATCGCTGGCGTGATTCGCTTCTGCTGCACCAGAAGCGCAACCTCGTTGTCGTCGAGGTTCGTCAACGCGTAGGTAGTTTCCTCCGGATGAATCGCCTCTACCTCTAGTTTCTCTGTCTTGCCCGCATCCACGGGAACCCGGAAGCGGTGGAACGATTCAGTCGATTCCTCCGGCTTCGGCGTGGCCGGCGTGAGGTCCCAGTTTTCTTCCACCGGATATTCCACGACAACGATGCGGGCATCTTTGTCGGCATTGCGGATCGTGTACTTCTTCACTTTCCGCTGCTCTTTGGTGAGTTGCATAATGCCGTTGGCAATGCGTACTCGGCTGTAGGGCTTCTCGGTTGCGTCTTCTGTGAACTTGACGTGTACCGCTGCGTCGCCGGCGTAGGAAAGCAGCCGGCGCTCATCGGGATGGATCACTTCCAGGACGCCTTCTCCCGCGAAAGTATCCGCTTCGAGGATGTTGAACGAGCCAGAGTCAAGGACCTGGCCGCTGGTGTTCTTGATCCACAGGGCGCGCAAAGGCGCGGAATTTTCATTCCAAAGCGTAACTTTTTCGGCGTCGAGATTAGCCTGCAGGATGGGCACAAGAGCGGACTGATTTTTACCAATCGTAATTTTCTGATTGATCTTGTATTCGAAAAAACCTCCAGCAGACTTGCCTTCCGCTTCGGCACCCTGTTTTCCCGCGACGCCAGAAAACTCGGCTGTTTCCGTTTGCACCATGTTCGCTCCTGCTTGCACCTCGACCGTCTCATTGGCGGCTCCAATATTCAGCGTGGCATCGATTTGGTTGGTGCGGCCGACGCCGACATACACGTTGGTCAAATTAAATCGTTGGAAGCCGGGTGCATTCACAAACAGAGCGGAGTTGCCGGGCTGAATATCGGTGAAGCTATAGCGCCCTTGACGGTCTGTCGTGGCAACCTGCGATACGCCAGTCTCTTCGTTGCGCACAGTCACATGAGCGCCGGAAACGGTGGTCCCGGAAGGATCTTTTACTACACCGGACAACCCAGTGCCCAGCCAGGACTTATAGACTCCACCTCCAACTCCGCCTCCCACGCCAGGCCCAAAGCCCGCTCCCGACCCTCCTGCCAACCTCGCCGATTGCTCCAGTCGGTCGGCTTCGAGCGTTGCCTGGTGCGATTGCGGAGTCAGCATCACCGACTCCGGCAACGGAACCACCGGCCGCCGCGCATAGAACGGCTGCGAAATATCCTGAATGAAAGATTGCGGCGCTCCGGCGACCAGCGAAAGCTGCACGTCCTTCCAGTCCTCGCCAATCGTGTTATCGACAATGGCCCAGCCCTGCAACAGCGGCTTGTCACCCGGCTTGTCAGAAAACAAAATGCGGTAGGTGCTCTTCCAGATCGGCACCTCGCTGATGTAGCTGACGAAGACGTCGCGATCGCCCGATCCGGTCGCAGTGAAGCTCATGCGGCGCACATCACGTGCCCGCGACGAACCGATAAGGCTGAGATAGCGGCCAACTTCATCGGTGAGTTCGCGCTCGGCGATCCGTACGGATGTGCCTGCGCCTAGCTCGAAGTTCCGCATTTCACCGGAGTCGGTAACGATGGAAAAAGTTGTGACATCCTCAAAATCGTCTCTGGCGCGCTGCTTGCGAATCTTCTCGACGCTGAGCAGACGACCGGCCGCGGTTGCCGATCCGCTGCGCACTTCGACGCGCGCTCCACGAAGCGCGGAAAGATATTCGGCCTGCGTCACCTGCTCGCCAAACGGCAAACGCAGCGACTTCAACCGCTCATCCAGCGGAGCAATCGAGTTGTAGCGCACCGACGAAACGCGGCCATCGCCCAGATCGACGGCGGTCAGCGACTTCAGCACATCGTTGAGTTGCGAGGTCGTGAAGTCGATGCTGAGTTCCTGCGTCCCATGAACCCGGGCGGTGTGCTCGAAGTAGCCCACGCCGTTTTTGTAAAGCACAACCCGCTTTACCTGCAAGCGAGAAGACGAGTCGGAGGCGGGAGTTGACGGTTGCGGCGGCTGAGCTTTCGGTTGTTTGGTCTGAGCAAACGAATAGGCGGCCAGTAAGGCAAGGGCCAGAACAAATCGAGGCGAGTGACGCATGGCGCACCTCCGATTTTGTAGAACCGGAAGTCTAGCATTTGGTTGTATCGCGTGCTCTAGGGATCAGTCGGGTGCCCTATCCTTGCCGCCGCGCAGCAGCGTGGATCTTGTTCGAATCTCGAGCGGCAAGGGTGGGGATTTTGACTTTTATTGCTGAAAGAAGGCCTGCAAAATTCTTAAGCAAAACTAGCGTGAATCCCAAGTCTCTCGGCCGCCTTACGCAGCCGCTTATCTCTTGTCCACAAAAGCGTGGACGCATTGATAAATACAGAAGCGATGAGGTGGGCGTCCATCAGACCGATGCCCAGGTTGTATAAACGGCGAGTCTCAATTATGAGCCGCACTTCGCTCAGTTGCGCTACTCGCACCTGTGGCAAAAAATCCAGCAAGGCAAGCGTTAGGGTACGTTCGCGCAGTAATCCCAAAGCAAGTTCTGCAGTGACAAACGGGTGGATGACTACATTGCCCTGTTCGAGATTCTTGCGGAGCTCTTTGTTTCCCGACCGGAGGTGGTCGATCCAGATGGAAGTGTCCGCGAGAATCAATTCGCCCGCGCTCTGCGGCGTGGAACATTCTTTAATTTCGGCATGGTGCCGCCAAGGGATGCCAACCTGCGAGCGCTCTCCCGTTCGATAAGAGCTTTGAGTGCTTCCCGAATCAAGGCAGTTTTTTCTGCCACTCCGGTGAATTCCTGCGCAATACGTATCAGATCGTCATCCAACGCAAGAGTCGTTCTCATGCACGGATTATAACATCAGATGATGCGGTTACTAGTGCCTGTCAGATGGCGCACTCACTGGCGGCTACGACCCTGCGCGTTTTTCAAATGAAATTTATTCGGAATGTGACAGCCGTTACCGACTTCCACAGGCCGGTTGGATGATCATGGCGACAGCCGGAAGGCCGGGCCAGTCAATTTATGGATCGAAGGAAACACGCAACTCTTTCCGCTGCAAGAATTTACGAGCAAGTCCTTGGCGCTCTAGATTTTAGCGAGATGACCCTCAGATTGAAACGGCGCATCTCCAATGGATTGAATAAGTTAGCTAAAAACACCTTTTATTTTTGGGCCGTCGGTTCCAGGGCCGCTCGAAAAATGCCGGCTCTGAAATCCTTCAGCGTTAGTTCGAGACCGCCGTATTCGGGATGATCGTTATGGCCAATGGTGAAGGCAATGTCAATGGCGTCCCCCGCGAGAAGCGGCGACCTTTGCAGGCATTCGGCCATGTGCCAGCCCAAGGCTTCGTACGTGATGGATTTTCGCCATCCGCCATTCGATTTGCTCGTCGGCTCATCAGCACTCTCAGAATTTCCATTTGCCGAGTTAGCCAGCGTGGGCAAGCACGGAGTTAGCTTGAGCTTGATGTGTTTATCTTTCAGAATGCGCGGCGGAGCCGTCAATTGCACACCGCGCGCCGAAAATACCGGCTCGTGATTTCCTGCGCCGTACGGCTCCAGCAGATGGAGCGCGCTGAACAAGGCGGGCGTGACCTCATCGAGTTGCAATTCCGACTCGACTTCCAGCACAGGCTCAAAATCCGCAGGTGTGAGCCGCGAGCGAGCGAATGCATCGAGACGCGAACGCAGTTCGGGGATGTTGGCCGAGGGCAGGGCAAATCCGCATGCATGGGAGTGGCCGCCGTAGCGCGTGAAAAGTTCGGCGCACGATTCAATTGCTTCCAGCAGATGAAACGCATGAATCGAGCGTCCCGAACCGTAAGCTTCCTCGCCTTCGCGTGAGATCACCAGCGTGGGCCGGTTGTAACGCTCGACTACGCGCGTGGCCGTGATTCCGATCACGCCGCGATGCCAGCTCTCGCCATCGATGACAATGCAACCCGCTTCGCGCAAAGTGGGCTCGGCTTCGAAGCGCTCTTCCAGCGAGCGCAGGATGCGCCGCTCTTCTTCCTGCCGGTCGGTGTTGAGGTTGTCGAGCTTCGCGGCAAGTTCGCGGGCGCGCATGGGATCTTTCACGCTGAAGAGTTCGATAACGTCGCGGGCTACGTCCATGCGCCCCGCGGCATTGATGCGCGGGGCGACGCGAAACGCAACTTCGGTCGACGTGGGCGGACGCTGCGCTGAAATCTGCGCAAGTTCGAGCAAAGCTTTCAAGCCGGGATTGACCGCGCGACGCAAAGCATCAAGCCCCAATTTCGCAAACACGCGATTCTCGCCGGTGAGCGGCACCGAATCGGCGATGGTCGCGATTGCCACAATTTTCATGAACGACAACAGCATTCGCGATTGATCTTTGGCGTCGAGCCTCCGCTGCATCAATCCTTGCGCCAGCTTGAACGCCACACCCGCGCCACACAGCTGTTTATAGGGATAGCCGCATCCCGCCTGGTTAGGGTTGAGCACAGCCAGCGCCTTGGGCACCCCATCTGGACCGGGCAGGTGATGGTCGGTCACGATCAAATCCACACCCAGCCGCTGCGCGGTCTCCGCCGGCGCAAAGGCGCGAATACCCATATCGACGCTGACGATCAGGCGAATCCCGGCAGCCGCCGCGCGCTCGATCACGTCGTCACGCAGGTCATAACCTTCGCGGATACGGTGCGGCACGTGAAAGTCCGCGGCGCCGCCGCAGAGTTCAATCGCAGTCTTCAGGATGATGATGGCCATGGTGCCGTCGACGTCATAGTCGCCGTAGATCAGCGTCGGCTCGCGGCGTTCGATGGCGGCTGCGATGCGCTCGACCGCCGCGGGAAGTCCGGTCATTTGCTCAGGTGAGTGGAGATGAGAAAGGGATGGCGCAAGAAAACGGGCTACGGATTCGATGTCGGCGATTCCGCGCCGCTGAAGAATGGGAGCGAGGATAGAACTCGCAGCGAGATTACCGGCGAGGATGGGATGCTGCCGAAGTTCTGCGGCGAGCGAGGTGGAAACTGCGCCCTCGTTCGGAAAATTCCATTTCATCTGAGCTGAGAAGTCTACTCCCGTCATAAGACTACCCGACGCCGAGCAAGACTCCGAGGTACGCACGGACCTTAGCCAGCAGCGCTGGATCGGCTTTGGAATGGAATGCAGCTTTGCGGGCTCCCCAGTCCAGGCTCTTGAGCTGATCGACCAGCACCGCTCCTTCTATTGAATCGAGAACTGTGGGTAATGCGAACGGATATGGCTTGCGGCGGCTGGTAAGAGGGCAAACCAACGCAAGCCCGCTCGTCCGATTGTAGTTTTCATCGGTGATAACAAGTGCCGGACGTCGCTTCGCTTGCTCTCGACCTGTCTGCGGGTCGAAATCCAGCCAGACAAAGTCGCCCGCTCTTGGAACATAGCGGGTTACCACTCAACAACTTCCTTCCCTCGAGCGGAGCCCGTGGCGATCTCCGTATAACGGTTTTCGTCCGTGATCTGAGAGACCAATGCTCTTAGAGTGGGTATGCGATCTTTGCGGCGAACTTTAATCTCGCCTCTCACAGCCGTAATTTCGATCGAGTCGCCTTCTTGTATACCAGCTTTTTCGGCAACCGGTTTGGGAATCCGGACGGCAAGGCTGTTCCCCCACCTGACGACATGCGCAGTCGACATTCAATTCTCCTGTAGACACACAGGATACACTAACGTATATCCGTTGTCGATCCCAAACAGGAAGTGCCTTAAGCGATCTTAGCGTTCGTCGTCCTGGTCAGGCTCGTCCAAGGCGATGCCGCCGAAATCGTCGGAGATTTCGAGCAGATGCTGGTAGCGTTCGTACCACTCGGTGCCGACCTCGCACAGAAACATCGATCCCTGATACGCCCATCCCAGTTGCAAAAAACCAACACGGCCCAGGTGTGCGCGCAGCCAGCGGGCATCTTCCACGTCGTCACCGTCGGTGAACTCCGAAGTCGTGAGCCGCTGCACCAGTTCATCCAGCTCGGGACGCTCCAGCGTCCAGGAGTGCATGGTCAGAAACGGCGCTCCCGAGGCCTTCGCCAGTTCCACAAAATCCTTCCAGCCGTCGGGATTCCCGCCAGCTTCCCACATGATGCACTGCACTTCGTCGTAGTCGACGTAGCCGTGAAAACGGCGCATGCCATGGCCTTCGATGAAGGCCACCATGTCGTCTTTCACGGTGGTCAAGTCGTCGGGAATCGGAGACATAAAAAAACTGACTAATGTTGAATTGTATTCCGTTCACGCGGGGCTTGCTAGCGGGCGGCAGGCGCTTGCATGCCGAGTCGTCAGCGAAATCGATTACTAAGTAATCCACACTGAAGTCCGCTTGACGGTTTTCTTTGCGATGCCGCCGGAGCGATTGCGAAAGACGAGGCAATACTGTGTCACCTAGGCGCCAAGATCGACGTTCACTTGCTGGCTGTGTGACGATTCCACGAAATAAACGATATCGGCGCGACGGCCTTGAAGAAAATCCGCGCACTGCCCCGGTCGCAGCAGAGAATGGCAGAACCGTAGATAGCGACCAGGGCGAAGACCAGCCAAGAAAATGCCTTTTTCACAACTCAACGGCTCCGCCCCAAACTATCTCGACGGGAACCAACCGTTCTACTCTTTGCCGCAAAAAGCGTTACTTCGGTTTGCCGTATTCGGTTTGATAGTGCAGTTGAATTTCGCCGCAGGTTCCTTGCTCGGGCGAGTAAACCACGCAGGTATCGAAGGGACGCGAATAGACGTGCAGGCTGACGGCTCGCTCATTGAACTCGCGCGGATTTACCACCCGATGAACCGGCTCGTGCGGATCGACCGCGCAGGGATGCGACAGATTCATCTCAACAACGTCGGAAGGTACGAGTTGGCAACGGCCCGCAGCAAGATCCTGCTGCTGCAGGTGAAAGTTCTCCACGCGCAATCGGCCCACCGGCACGGCCATCCAGCAATTCTGATCGCGATGGTTGTGTACCGAGCTGACCTGGCCAATCTCCCAGCAGATCGCCATCAGTTCATATAGTGGAGTTTTATCGATGAGGTTGCGCGTGTAGTGCTGGCGATCCCAGGTCAGATATGGCGAGAGCGATTCGGCGTCAACTGGAGTTTCCGCAAGAAAATTGCGAATGGCGTCGATGCCGTCGAAAGCCGCCTCGGGAAAATGGCGCAGCTCGATGACAAAATCCTGGATGGACATCAACTTTGTGACGGTAGTCATTACGGCCTCCGGAAATTACGCTGGCAAGGGATGAGAGCGCTTTGACAAGTCTGGGAAAGACCTCTTCATAAAAGTATAACGCAGGCAGCCCGCGCAGAACCTACTCGACGAACATGCAGTCTCCATACGAATAAAAACGATACTCCTGCGAAACTGCGTGCTGGTAGGCACGCAGGACATTCTCCCGCCCCGCGAATGCGCTGACCAGCATGAGCAGGGTCGACTGGGGCAGATGGAAGTTGGTCAGCAGCCCCTGCACCACCTGAAATTTATAGCCGGGATAGATGAAGATATTTGCCTCGCCGGAGCCGGCAATTATTTTGCCGTTGCCAGGTTTTTCCTTGCCAAGACTCGCCGCGAATTCCAAGGTGCGCACAGTCGTTGTGCCGACGGCGATAACGCGGCGCTCTTCGCGCAAAGCTCGATTGATCTTTTCGGCAGCCTCAGGGGAAATCACATAAGTCTCCGAATGTAGGCTGTGCTCTTCGACGCGCTCAACGCGCACCGACTGGAACGTTCCCAGTCCGACATGCAATGTGATCTCGGCCATCTCGATGCCGCGCGCTTTAATTTCAGCGAGAATCTCCGGCGTGAAATGAAGGCCGGCAGTTGGCGCCGCGACCGATCCGCGTGGTTCCGCATAGACCGTCTGATAGCGTTCACGGTCGCGAGCGGCATCGGGGCGGTCGATGTAAGGCGGCAGGGGAATGTGACCAATCTGTTCTAGAAGCTCAAAGAAACCGTCGACCGGAAAAAACCGTATCCTCCGCTCTCCAAATTCGCCGCGGGAAATAACTTCGGCGCGCAACTCGTCGGTTTCGCCGAAGAATAAAATTTCACCGACTCCGATCTTGCGGCCTGGACGAACCAGGCACTCCCACTCATTTGGTTGCTGCGCCAGTTGACGGGTGAGCAGAACCTCAATGCGGCCACGAAGAAAATCGCGTGAGGCAGGATTACGGTTGCTGACCGCTTGAGACTTAAGCCCGCCGCGGCGCCCGTACAAACGCGCGGGAAAGACTCGGGTATTGTTGAAAATCAACAGATCGCCGGTCCGCAGAAGGCTGGGGAATTCTTTGAATTGCCGGTCCACCCATTCGCCGGTCGAGCGGTTCAGATGCAGGAGTCGCGCTCCTGCCCGATCCGCCAGCGGCTCCTGCGCGATTCGTTCCTCTGGAAGATCGTAATCAAAGTCCGAGACCAGCACGCCTTTGGATTATATGTAGACGTATAGGCTCGCGCGAGTTCATCGGAGTCCTGCTGCTGCCGTGCAATTTAGTAGCGGTGATCGTTAATGCCAAACGGCACCATTACCCGCAATTTAATGTAAATTGCGTTGTTTCTGCCGCGTGGTACTGATACTATGCGGGTGCCAGATTGCATCTGCTACCGCCACTCCCCTGAAGGTATTCATGGCCAGCGAACGGAAACAGAAGGAAGAAATTGTCCGCTATGGGCGCATGCTCCATGAGCGCGGATTCGTCGCGGCCATGGACGGAAATCTCTCGGTGCGCCGGGGCGACGGCCAAATCCTGGTAACTCCAACTTGCGTGAGTAAAGGCGCCATGCGCCCCGCTGACTTGGTGGTTGTAGACCCCGACGGCAAACGGATCGCCGGGCGCCGTAATGTTACTAGCGAGATCGGCATGCACTTGCTGATCTACCGCATGCGGCCCGACATCCGCGCGATTGTCCACGCTCATCCGCCAACCGCGACAGGTTTTGCCGCGGCTGGAATCCCGTTGAGTGAGCCGCTCGTGTGCGAGGTCGTGATCGGCCTGGGATCGATTCCGTTGGCCCGCTACGGCACGCCGGGCACTTCAGAATTGGCGAAGACTCTGGAACCCTTCGTTCCACGCTACGACGCCATCCTCATGTCGAACCATGGCGTGGTCGCCTATGCCGACACCCTCGAACATGCCTACATGAAAATGGAAACCGTAGAGCACTTCGCACAGATCGCCCTGGTCACGCATCTTCTAGGCCGCCAGCAGCCGCTGAAGCAAGGCGAGATCGACAAGTTGCTGATCGCGCGAACCAAATATTTTGGAGCCAAAATCGCCTCGTCCCTGCCCATGCCGGTATGCAGTTCGCCGGAGAAGGTCAGTTAAGACTTTCGATCCATTCGTTTCATTTTCCTTCGCTATTACGTTCGTAATCCTCCCGTAACACCTTCTCGCATTGATAATGGCATCTGCTCGTACCGGGCATTCCCGTCCAACTCGTACAGTGCGCGCTCCGCACGATGGAATCCGCGGATGGGGCGAGCCGATGCCGAATTACTATGTCGACTGCGACGAAAACATCCCAAGCGGAACACCACGAGATTTCTCAGGAACCGTCGCTGCTCGATAAAGCCGTGCTCGAAATGATCATGGCGCAGCAGCCGCTATCGAGCATTCTGGAATCTCTGTGTCTGAAGATCGAGGAAAAATCGGAGGGTTTGGTCTGCTCGGTCCTCCTGCTTGACTCCGAGGGTACGACTCTCCTGCACGGAGCCGCGCCTAACCTTCCGCAAGACTACATAAAAGCCACAGACGGCATAAAGATTGGACCTCGCGTCGGCTCCTGCGGTACTGCGGCATACCGCAAACAACCTGTGGTGGTGATTGACATCGCACAGGATCCTCTCTGGGACGACTTTCGCAGTCTGGCCTCGCTTCACGGGCTCCGTGCTTGCTGGTCGATGCCGATTTCATCTCAGGAAGGCGCCATCCTCGGGACGTTCGCTTGCTACTATCGAGAACCTCGTTCGCCCGATGCCTATCACCTTCTGCTGATTGATCGCGCCACGCGTCTGGCCGGTATCGCCATTGAGCACCACCGAACTCGAAAAGAACTTCAGGCCGCCGAAACCCGTTACCGCACGCTGGTAGAGCGTCTGCCCGCCATCACTTATATGGCTGAGGTCGGTGTGCAGGGGCGCTGGTTTTTCGTAAGTCCTCAGATCGAAACCATGCTCGGCTACACGGCCGACGAGTGGATGGCAGATCCAGCGCTGTGGATGAGCCGCATCCACAACGACGATCAGGAAATTGCGCTGGAGGCGGAGAAGCGCGTACAGGAAACGGGCGAACTCTATAAAGCCGAGTACCGCATGTGCGCGCGCGACGGTCGCATCCTGTGGTTTCGCGACGAAGGCAAAATTCTAACGGACATTGCCGGCGCCAAGCCGGTCATGCAAGGCGTGCTGTACGACATCACCGAATATAAGCGGCTTGAAGAACAGTTGCGGCAATCGCAGAAGATGGAAGCGGTGGGCCAGCTCGCGGGCGGCGTGGCTCACGATTTCAACAATCTCCTGATGATCATTGAAGCGCACAGTGACCGCATCGTGGAAAAACTTTCGCCCGATGATCCCACGTACGCCGATGCCGTCGAAATTCGCAATGCGGTTGCTCGTGCCGCGTCTCTGACTCAGCGATTGCTGGCGTTCGGCCGCAAACAACTGCTGCAGCCTCGAGTACTTGATCTCCCTTCCGTGCTTAATGAGATCGGAAATATGATCCGCCGCCTTCTGGCTGAGAACATCGAAATGGAAATCGCCGTTGAGCCCGGGCTTTCTCCAGTCAAAGCCGACCGCAGCCAGATCGAGCAGACGATTCTGAATCTGACGGTGAACGCGCGCGATGCGATGCCCCACGGCGGTAAGCTCACCATTTGCGCTAACAATGCGCGCTTTGCCCAGGCTCAAACCTGGCGTCATGGCGCGGTTCAGCCCGGAAACTATGTTGTTCTCTCCGTCACAGATACGGGAATTGGCATGAACGCGGAAACGCAATCGCACATTTTCGAACCCTTCTTCACCACCAAAGAACCGGGCAAAGGCACGGGATTGGGGCTCTCCGCCGTATACGGCATGGTCCAGCAAAGCGGAGGAGCAATTTCCGTCGAGAGCGAACCGAATCGAGGAAGCGCCTTCAAATTATTTCTTCCGGCGTGCGAATGGGAAAGTTCGCCCGACAAAGAGCCGGCGTCATCCAGTTCTTCGGCCACCAGTTCTTCGGGCGCGGGAACCGAAACCATATTACTGGTCGAAGATCAGGCCGGGATTCGCGAGGTCGCCAACGACTATCTGCTGCAACTCGGATACAACGTCTTAATTGCACCGGACGGCGAGGCCGCCATGCAAGTCGCGCTGTCCCAAAATCAACGCATCGATCTTCTGATCACCGACGTGGTGATGCCCAGGATGGGTGGACGCGAATTGGCCGCCCGGTTGCTCGCGACTCAGCCCACCGCCAAAGTGCTGTTCATCTCCGGATATCCCGATGGCCCCATGCCGGGCCAGGAAGACTCGATTGTAGACGGGGAAATTCTGCGAAAGCCGTTTTCGCTTAAGGCCCTTGCCAGCAAAGCGCGATGGTTGCTCGATGCGGGTGACGAAGCCAAGCAGTAATCCGCAATCTCACTCTCCGCCGATCCTGAACCGGAATCCTGCACGAAAGTTGATCGGCAACGCCGGATAGCCGACGACTTCGTTGTAGTGCTGGTCGAGGGCGTTCTGAATATTTAGATAAGCAGTGACACGCGAATTGATCGCGTACCATCCGCCCAGATCGGCGCGAAGATAGCCGGCAGCATGATCGATGTTGAAGCCGAAGAAATCGGAGTCGGGCCGCGGGCCTACGAAGCTTCCACCAAGATTCGCGCCCCAGCGCGTGCCGAGGTACGAAAGTAGAAGAGTGGCCGAGTTTTTCGGCCGGCGCAGCAAAGGCTGGCCCACATTGTAGAGATCATTCACCGGCGCGGGATTGTCGAGAATCTGCGTTGATGTGTTTGTATAAGCGGCATCGAGTAGCAGTCGTGAACGTAGCTTCGCCTGCAACTCCACCTCAGCGCCCTGCGCAAAAGCTTTGTTGACGTTCTGGTATTGGCCGATAAAATCGATGAGATCGACCTCAAGGTAGTTGATCTGGTTGTGAAACAGGTTGTTGAAGTAAGTAGCGTTCAACACATATTTGCTGTTGAAAAAATTCTGCTGGATGCCTGCTTCGAAGGCGCGCACGCTCTCCGGCTTTAGAGCCGTGTTGGTGAAGCTGAAGGGCGGTCCGGCGAATGTCTCCTCTAGGCGCGGATCTTTAAACCCTGTGGCGTAGGAAAAACGCAGACGCGTGCCGGAAAAGATTTCATTTCCACGCAGAGCTTGATACGTCAGCGCAACGCGGGGCACGCCGGTGTTGCCGAAGGCGCTGTTATGAACGAAGCGTCCGCCGCCGATCACGATCAGTCGCCCCAGGGTGAGTTGCTGCTGCGCGTAGAAGTCGTTCTCCAACCGCTGCCCGTGAGTCTGGCCGAAGTTGACGTCGCCGACAAAACCATTTTCATTTTCGACGCGGTAGCCGAAAGTGGTGTGCGCCCACGTTCGCTCAGAATAGTCGCCCTGATATTCGAAGCCGCCGCGATTGATGCGGTCGACTTCGTGCGATTGAAAATCGATTTCGTCGCCGAACGAATCCACGCGCGAAGGATCGCCGTTCACGTTGAGCTCGTTGTAACGGTAAAGAGAATCGAATCCGGTGAAGCGGTGCTGCCAGCCGTTGGGTGCGGCCACTGTGAGCTCCACACTGCCCAGCAGGTTGTTGTATTGTGACCATTCAGTTGGATCCGGCGGCAAAGGCTCGTTCGGCGCAGATAGACCATTCACTGGAACCAACGGATCGTATCCGTTGAAGCTCCACTCGCCGGGGATTCCGGTGTGGCTGTTCGAGTGACGCACTCGCACGCGCAGCGAAACCTCGCTGTTAAGCTCCGCGCCAACATTCGCGCCCTGAAGAGAATTCGAGTAAGCATTATTAATTCCAGAGCCGTTGGTGGTGTACTGATCGGCAAAGGCGTTGTAATCGAAGCGGTCGCGCGCGCCCGCCAGCGATGCGTATCCGTTAGCCGTGGAAAGATTTCCGCCGTCAGCGCCGAAACGCAACTCCGGAACGTGAGTGCTGCCGGTGCGCGTCCAGACCTGAAAGGCACTGGTCATTGCGTCGGAGCCGTAGAGTGTGCTCTGCGCTCCGCGAGCGAATTCCACGCGGTCCGCCTGATCCAGAGACAGCGTTCCGAAATCAAACGTGCCGCCGGGTTCGTTGATCGTGACTCCGTCGACGATGACTTTGTTATAAGTGGAATCTCCGCCGCGCACGAAAAGCGACGACAGTCCTCCGCTCTGGCCCGCGGTGTTAATGATTGCTCCGGGAAGAAACCGAACCGCGTCACTGGCGGCTACGGGGTTTATGGTTTTGAGTTCCGCGTTGTTCAGACTCGCCACGTCCGCTCCCGCCGCTTCTTCCGGAACTGGACTGCGTGTCGCGGTCACCACAACTGTCTCGGACGCCGGAGCCAGCCGCAGATTGATGGTGATGGCACTCGTAAGCGATGCGATGTCGCGTTCCGAAACGTCGGTGACTTCCACAGCGAAACCCGGAGCAAGCACTCTCAGTTGATACGGTCCACTCCCGGGCAGTGTGAGCGTGGCGATTCCTTCTGCGGTCGTTGACTGAGTGGCTAGAAGAGAAGTATCGCCGGGCTTCACCAGCGAAACCTGTGCGCCTCTCACTGCGGCAGATTGCGGGTCCACTACTTTGACTTTGAGTTCGGCGGCGAAGAGTTCGGCGGCGAATGTTAAGACAAAGACAAAGAAGAAAGAAACAGCGGGGCGAAACAAGCGCATAGGAATTCTCCCTTTCACGCGAAAGAGGTTGCGGTTGTCGGTACGCGCCGGTCTCCTGGCTGCGCGAGTAAGGATGTCCGACAACGATGTCGGATCACCCGTTTACTGCAACCGGCCTTCCCAGGATTTCTCCCAGTGACCAGTTGCAAATTTCCTCGCTCACAGTTGCGCGGCAGCGCGGGATTCTCACCCGCTTCCCTGTCTTCGCCCAGTGGCAAAGACGCGCATACCGAAAGAAATTAAAAGAACCCGAAAAACCTGTGAAGGGAATTTACTGGGAGACGTGCGTGGAAGTCAAATCCAAGTCCAAGTTGGCAATAGCGCAACCTATTCTGCAATCGTGGATGGCCCTTTCAGCCAAAGGCGCATCTACTAGAAACCCATGCCCGTTCGCCGTCCGAAATCGCCGACCGGAAACAACTTCGACGTCATCGTCATCGTCGTCGGCGCTGGCGCCGCGGGCCTCACAGCTGCCGCGGAACTTGCCGAGGCCGGGCACTCCGTCATCGTTCTCGAGGCCCGAGACCGCATCGGCGGACGGATGTTCACGCGACACGACCCGCATTCCATGTTTCCCATTGAGCTCGGCGCGGAGTTCATTCACGGCCGTCCACCGGAAATCTGGGATGTGCTGCGAGAGCACAAAGTCCCCATCACCGAAGTGGATGGAGACAACTGGTGCGTTCGCAAGGGCCGAATATCCGAGTGCGATTTCTTTTCCGAGGTCGACAAAGTTCTGGAACGGATGGACGATAGCGGCCCCGACGAGTCGTTCCAGGATTTCCTGCACCGTTGTTGTCCACACGCTTCCAAAGAAACGAAGCAACATGCATTGAGTTACGTCAGTGGTTTCAATGCCGCCGATCCCGCACTGGTCAGCGTTCACTGGCTCGTGCAGCAGATGAAGGCGGAAGAAAAGATCGACGGTGAACGCGCATTTCGCGCACGCCACGGCTATTCCAGTCTGCTCGATATACTGCGCGAGCGCGTGGCGAAGAACAACGTAACCATCGCCACGAACACGGTAGTTGAGCGCGTAACGTGGAATCCGGGCCGGGTAACGATCGACGCAATCAGCAACGGCAGTCCGGTTTCTTTTCGCGCTCAGCGCGTGTTGATCACTATCCCTCTCGGTGTTTTGCAAGCGCCGCGCGGCGAGCGCGGCTCAATCAAGTTCCGACCCGCGCTTCCGAAAGGAAAATTGAAAGCGCTCGCCGGCCTTGAGATGGGAAAAGCCGTACGCGTGGTGCTTCGCTTTCGCGAACGTTTCTGGGCCAAACTCTCACCCCACGGCAACAAGCGCAAAACTCTGGATGACCTGAGCTTCCTCTTCTCCCAGGATGAATGGTTCCCCACATGGTGGACAGCAATGCCGCGGCGCACTCCGCTGATTACCGGATGGGCTCCCTTTCGTTGTGCCGAGCGTGTCGCTGAGAATGACGTGCCGGTTTTCGATCGCAGCCTGCAAACCCTCAGTGGATTGCTCAAAGTAGACTGCGGGAAACTTGCAGGCCTGTTGAAAGACGCGCATTTTCACGACTGGCAGCACGATCCTTATTCCCGGGGCGCTTACAGTTATACAAAGGCGGGAGCAGCACACGCTCCGAAAATGCTGAGCCAATCGGTGGAGGACACGCTGTTCTTCGCCGGAGAAGCTACCGATATTTCCGGAAATAACGGCACGGTTCATGGCGCGATTGCCAGCGGAAAACGCGCGGTTGCTGACATCATACGGTCAACGAGAAATTTGGCCAGCGAATCGACAGTTATACCAAAATGTTGATCCGCTTTGGCAAGGCGGCCTAGAAGCAATTTCAGCGCAGCGCCAACACCTAGCAGAATCTGCCTTGGACAGTTCTGCTCGATGTGACTTCACTCACAGGTCATCCGTTGTATGGAAACTCAGCCGTGCCCACTTTATCGATGTTCGCTTCCGCAAACTCTCTCACGCGGTCCAGCGCGGTCTGCAACTCAATTTGATAGCGATCAATGTGCGCGTCGCTGGCACTACGTGGGACTTCGATAAGTTTTCCAAAACGCATCAGCACCCGTGAAAACGGCTTGGGAATAATCAGGCGATCCCACGAATTCAATACCCACGCCTTGTCGACGGCCATGTGAAACATGGTCAGCGGCACGCCGGAAGATCTTCCCAGCGCGACTGGGCCGGGCTTCACTTTGTAGCGCGGGCCGCGCGGGCCGTCGAGAGTGAAAGCCACAGACCATCCATCATCGAGCGCGCGGCGCAGGCCGAGCAATGCTCGGACCGCGTTACGGCTGCTCGATCCCTTCACAGCTACAAAACCAAATTTGCGGATGATGCGTCCCATGTACTCGCCGTCATAGCTGTTGCTGCTCATCACGCGCACGCCGAGATTGCGGCACATGTAGGTTGCGGGAATGATGCAGGCGTGCCAGAAGGATCCGATCAGCGGGCGCTGGCCGACGGTTTGCTGCGCGCCCTCTTCGCGCGAAATGCAGACTCGCAGAGTGGGTCCGACAAGCCGAATGAACCAGTAACCGGCGCCAATGATGAGGCGCAGAATAATGCGCTGGCGCAGAGTGAAGCGGCGCGGGCTGGGACTAACTTCGGCGGCGACGGAGGCCTCGGTGGCGCTGACTTCGGGCACGAAGCCATTGTAATTCGTGCTTCACACAGCGATGACGAATCGGGGAGTGAAAGATCAGCTCTCTAGATAACCATCGATCCAGGCTTTCAGTTTCTGGCGGCGTTCGTCGGCGGTTTCGAAGCGGACACCAAATGACTTGGGCTTCTTCCAACTCACGGCGCCGCGGATCCATACGCGCGGCAAGGTAAGCAGGGCGAATGACACTTCGACGTTCGTCCCTGCGGACAAATCTTCCGAGCACTTTACCGACATGCCTCCCGAGCTCACTTCGAGACTGCTGGCGCTCAGGCGCCGGCCGTCATTGCTGACGATGGAAACCTCGGTCATCAGCGGAATGCGGACGTAGCGGCGAAATTCGTGCAGCACCAGCATCTGCGTGGCGCGCACCAGCTTGAGCGCGGCCGGACGCTCCAGCGGCTCGTTAAACATGGCGTTGATGCCGTACTTGGAATACCGCATTGCGTCTTTCGCGTTGCCTCCCAGGCCGTAGATGACGCAGCGGCTGTTGGAGGGCGACACGCGGGCGGACTCCATCACTTTCTCGGCGCCGTTGCTCAGGTGCAGAACGCAGGCTTCAAACTTTTCCTTGTGCAGGCGTTCGGCGGCGTTGGAGGTCATGACAACGGTTTCGATTCCAAATTGCCGAAAGCAGTCGGCCAGCAAGGCGCGGGACTGATCCGGCAAACTGACGAGGGCGGTGCGGGCGGCGGTTTTCCGGAAAGATACGCCTAAATTCGAATCCGGGGCCAGGACAGAGGCGGCGAAGGATTTTTCCATAGGGTCGGGGGAGCGACTCGGTGCTGAAACCATTCTGGCTTGGGAACCGCAACCGGCAAAGACACCAAGGGGCAGAGGGCGGGGTACTAAAGGTCCTATTGGCGGGCATGCACTGGAGAGGACTGGTTTAAGGAAGCACTCAGCATTCAGTCTGGAGGGACTGAGGTAGTTAAGTAAATTATTTGAAATAAATGACTTAGATGACCTATATGCCTGAAAGGTCTTTATGTAAAAGGCTGCCTATTTCAATCCATCGACGACGTAGAGGTCGGACAGCATCCGGCCCAGTGAATAGGCATACGATTTCCCGTCCGCACTGAAACGCAGGCTGGGGACGCTTTGGGCGCCTGAGGGATCGGCGGGAACGATTTCCTTGAAGGGTTCCCGGCGTCCGGTTGTTAGGTCGACTCGACTGACCACCACGGGGATCTTGCGCGAGCGCATCAGTACGGTTTTGCTGTCGCCGAAGAAACCCATAACGCCTTCATCGAAGCTCAACGTAAGGTTCACTTTCTGCGGCTCGCCGCCGGCAATCGGATAGAGCCAGCGGTCACGCTTGCCGTCGGTAGCGAGAAGGTACTTGCCGTCCGGTGAGACGAGGTTGCCTATGGTGCCTTCGGGGGTCAGCGCTCGCGGCGCGGAGCCCGGATCAATGCTCTGCAGATAAGTGCGGCGGGCATGGCCTGGTTCTGCGGCGCTGAAGATGATCGACTTGCCATCCGGCAACCACGCGCCGTTGAAATGATGAATTTTGTTGTCCGTGAGTTGGCGCGGTTCGCCGACGCCGGTAGGCAACAGCATCAGGTTGGCAGGGTCGCCATCTTCCGCCACCACCCATTTGCCATCCGGAGATAACGCCCCGAAACCGCCATCGCCCAGGCGGACGGCGGGCGAGCCATCGGTCTTACGCAGAAACATGCTGTAGTTTGTTCCCACAGCCTCGCCGGTTTCGGAGAAAAGAATGGTCTTGCCGTCCGGTGAAATGTCCGCCAGAAGCGACCAGTCGAACCAGGAGAGTGCGCGCTCGTGGGTTTCGCCCGGAGGCAGCGCGAACAGGCTGACGCGAGTTTTGTCGGCGGTCAACAGCACCTGGCCGGTGCGACTGATATCGTGAATGATCAATCCGCCGGGAGCGCGATAAATCAGACGCTCTTTGCCGGAAAAATCCAGCGCGTAAATGGAACGTGCGGAGCCGGCGGGCACGGCGGAGAACCAGACCTCTTTCTTATTCGGACTCCACGCCAGTCCCTCGACGCTGGAATAAAAAGAAGAATGGGCCTTGGGATTTCCGTGCGCGTCGAGGATGGCGACGCGGCCGTCGTCGCCTCCCTGCACGTGGTCGGCGATGGCAATAAAATCTCCACTCGGAGAAAAACGCACGTGGCTCACCCAGCCACGCGGCTCATAAATTACATTACCGATGGGGTATTCAAGGTGTGAGAGAACGGTGTTGCCGGGACGAATCACCGCCAGCGATTGGCCATCGGCCGCCCAGTCGGCCCACATTACGTTGTCAAGCATCTCGCGCGGCGCGCCTCCAGCCAGCGGCACCCGCGCCAGAGTGCCGGCTTGAGTGAAGTGGGCGTACGCGACCGCGTGCAGTGAAATGGCCATTTCGCCCTTGGAAGAGATGGAAAGAATCTGCGCGGGTGGCAGGCCGACAGAGCGGGAGTCGGAACTATCAAAGCGGGTAGAAAAAATCTCCTGAGGCTGACCGTCCCAGGCGGCGCCGTAAATAATCGTTTGGCCATCGGAAGCAAAGCGGGCGGCCCAGATGGTGCCGTTGCGAAAAGTAACCTCATGAAAGGTTGGGTTGGCGTAGGCCGTGCGATGGGCGAAGCGATAGATGCCCGCCCAGGACATGAGTAACAGCAGTGCGCCGAGTACAGGCAGAAGCCAGCGGCGAGCCTTCCCGGTTTCATCTGGAATGGCTTGTACACCGCTGCGGCTGGGAGTGGAGATATCAGTTAAGGCCTCGAGGTTGAAGGCTACGTCGCGCGCCGATTGAAAGCGTTCGGCGGGACTCTTTTCGAGGCAGTGACGGACGATGCGTTCGAGCGCGGGCGAAACGTTGCGGTTGGTCTCGGATAGATCGGGAGGATCCTCTTTGAGGATGGCGCTCATGGTATCGACCGGAGAGTCTCCGTGGAAAGCGCGCTTACCGGAGAGCATCTCATAAAGAATTGCGCCGAAGGCGAAGATGTCGGAACGCGGATCGGCGGCTTTGCCGCGAACCTGCTCCGGCGACATGTAGCCGACCGTGCCCATGACGGTTCCGGCATCGGTAGCGATCTGCTGGGTGGGCGCGTCGCCAGAGTTGTCCGCTTCGGGGCGGGTGAATTTGGCCAGGCCGAAGTCGAGAATTTTCGCGCGGCCGTCGTCAGTGATAAAGATGTTTTCCGGCTTCAGGTCGCGATGGACGATGCCTTTGTCGTGAGCAGCGGCCAGGCCGCTGGCGATCTGCCGCGCGTAATCGATAGCTTTGCGGGAAATGAGCGCGCCGTTTTGCAGCCGATCACGAAGGGTTTCTCCTTCCAGCAGTTCTGAGACTACGTAGGGGCCGGCCCGGTCGCCTATATCGGCGCCACCGATGTCAAAGATCGAAAGAATGTTGGGATGATTCAGCGCCGCCGTGGCGCGAGATTCCGCCGCGAAGCGCTGCAGGCGGTCAGGATCGGCGGAGAACGACGCCGGGAGAATTTTAATGGCGACATCGCGGTTGAGGCGGGAGTCGTGGGCGCGGTAGACCTCGCCCATGCCGCCAGCGCCCAGCGGGGAATGGATTTCATAAGGGCCGAGTTTCGTGCCGGAGGTCAGCGCCATAGTCGGGGCAATTATAAGGCAAGGCTCGCCCGCAGAAGGAAGATCACGTTCAGGACGAAAACAGAGGCGAGGGGAACGGGATCGTTTGTGCCACACGTGCAGCTACACGGCGCGGCGAATGGTTTTCAGCAGATTAAGGCAATTTCGCCGGATGTTGTCGTTGACGGCGTAAATTTGGTCTGTCCGCAAAATGGAACAGATTTCAGCTTAGCGTTCCGGGCAACGCAATTTATGGTAACAACATCTTCAGCAGACGCGAAGGATTCTCTTGACAGTGAGTGGCGGGAGAGCGGTAAAGCCGCGCCCTTTCAAAACAAACGAACCCTTACGGCATCGTTGAAACGATGTCCTAATACGAATCACTAGTCCTACAGAGTCCTTCAGCGATTTTTCCAGCGCAGTGCTCCGCGACCGAGTTGACGGCGGCCCGGCGGTGGTGGAAGTAGCTAATTTTTCCGAGAGGTATCCTCCCATGAAGTCATGCACAGTGAAATCGCAGAAAATGCAGTTGCGCAAAATGATCGCGCGCACGGTCGCGTTCGCAATAGTGATCACAGCTACGGTGCTCTCACTCATCGGCGCCGCGGGCGCGCAGGATTTCAAGAAGCAAGTTATCTACCAGATTGTCACCGACAGGTTCTTTAACGGTGACACAACGAATGACAATCCATCGCAGAGCGCCGGGTTGTTCGATTCCACGCAGACGAACTGGCAGGCTTACTGGGGCGGCGACCTTGCGGGGATTCAGCAAAAGATGGCGTACCTCCATGGCATGGGGGTGACGGCGATTTGGATTTCGCCCGCAGTGGACAACGAGAACCTGAACGAGAATACCGGCGCGCCAATTTCAGCTCCGTACCATGGGTATGGCGGGCACGATTTTATGCGGGTGGAAGAACATTTTGGCGACAGCAGCAATTCATGGACAGCATTTTCCAATCTGACCACGGCGGCCCACGCGGTCGGCATCAAGGTGATTGTGGATTGGGCGGAAAACGATACCAACTACAACGCCGGCGGCGAGTTTGGCGCGCTCTACAACAACGGCGTGTTCATGGCTTCCGACAGCAGCGATCCCAACGGATACTTCCATCATAATCCGGCGATTGGCGACTTCAACGACCGCTACCAATTGCAGTACTACACGCTAGAGCAGTTGGAAGACTTGAACCAGGAGAACCCGACTATTGACAGCTATTTGAAGACGGCGATTCATCTGTTTCAAACGCACGGTGCGGATGGATTTCGGCTGGACGCGATCAAGCACGTCACGTGGGGATGGGAGTATTCGCTGGCGAATTCGGTGTTCAATCAGGCGCCGGCATTTATTTATGGCGAGTGGTACAACAACGATTCGGCCGATCCGATGTATCACGATGCTTATAAGTTCGCCAACAAAACCGGCATCAGCGAGCTTGATTTCGGCGTGAACCAGGCGGTACGCGACGTTTTTGCCAGCAACAATAATTTCTCGGAGATTGATGGGACGATTTCAACGGAGAATTCGAATTTCATCTGGAACAACGACTTGGTCACATTTTTCGACAGCCATGACGAATCGCGGTTTCTCACGAACAATAACAACAACAATCGACTGCACGAAGCCATGGCTTTTCTGTTGACGTGCCGCGGTATTCCCGTGATTTTGTATGGCGATGAGCAATATCTGCACAATGACACGGGCGGCGGTAACGATCCTTACAACCGCGTCTGGATGAGTTCTTACAGCACCACGACCACTGCGTATCAACTCATCAATAAGCTGGCGACTTTGCGGCAGAGCACGAACGATGCGCTGGCTTACGGCGGATTTCAGCAGCGGTGGATGAATAACGATGTCTACATTTACGAGCGCAAGTTCTTTAACGACGTGGTGCTGGTGGCGATCAACAAGAACGATACGACGGGATATGCAATCTCAGGGTTGCTGACTGCATTGCCGGCGGGGACTTACAGCGATTACATGGGCGGACTGCTTGGGGGATCGAGTCTTACTGTGACTACTGGCAGCGGCGGCAACAATCCGGCGAACAACTTTACGCTGCCCGCGCACACTGTAGCTGTGTGGCAGGCCGTGGGCACACCGACCGCGCCTGAGGTTGGTTCGATTGGACCGACTGTAGGCCAGCCCGGCATGAAGGTGACGATTGCAGGTAAAGGATTTGGAACTTCGACTGGCCAAGTTTTGTTTGGAACAACGGCTGGCACAATTTCAACGTGGTCCGACTCGTCTGTCACGTTTACCGTGCCCAGCGTGACTAACGGCATTTATTCGGTGCAGTTGAAAAACAGCGGGGGAACGGCGGCCAACACGATTCAATTCACAGCGCTCACGGCGAAGCTAATTCCGGTGACCTTCACTGTAAATAATGCGACTCCGACCAGCACCGGAGATTACATCTTTTTGACGGGCAGCACGATTGAGCTCGGTGCCTGGGGAACGACGTTTGATACAGCGGTCGGCCCGATGCTCGATCCGAGCTATCCGAATTGGTTTTTGAACGCGTCGCTTCCGGCGGGAACAGCGGTGCAGTTCAAATTCATTAAGATCGCCGCGAACGGCACCGTGTCGTGGGAGAACGGATCGAACCATCAATATACGGTGCCAACCAGCGGGACAGGATCGGTGAATGTGAATTGGCAGTATTAGGACAGCCAAGGGCGGCTGTCCTCACAATAAGCCCTACGCCCGTTACTCGCTCCAGCGGCGAAAGAGCAGCGCGCCGTTGGTGCCGCCGAAGCCGAATGAGTTCGACATGGCATATTCGACTTTAGCTTTGCGGGCTTCGTTGGGCACAAAATCCATGCCGCCGGTTTCCGGATCTTGTTCGAAGAGATTGATGGTGGGTGGCAAGATTTGATCGCGCAACGCGAGCACGGTGACTCCGGCTTCGAGGCCGCCGGCGCCGCCGAGAAGATGTCCGGTCATGGACTTGGTGGAACTGACGGGGATACGACGTGGGCCGAAGAAGTTGCGGATCGCGTGCGCCTCAAGCGTGTCGCCGATGGGAGTTGAGGTGCCATGAGCGTTGACGTAGTCGACCATATCCGGCGTAATGCCGGCGTCGCGCGCGGCGTTGCGCATCACGCGGAACCCGCCTTCGTGTTCCGGAGCGGGCTGGGTCATGTGGTAAGCATCGCCCGACATGCCGTAGCCAACGATCTCGGCAAGAATGGGCGCGCCACGGCGGCGGGCGTGGTCAAGTTCTTCGAGAACGATTATGCCCGCGCCTTCCCCGATCACGAAGCCGTCGCGGTCTTTGTCCCAGGGGCGGCTCGCTTTCTCGGGATCGTCGTTACGCGTGGAAAGCGCGCGCATGGCGGCGAATCCGCCGACGCCCATGGGAGTGATGGCCGCTTCGGAGCCGCCGGCGATCATGACGTCGGCGTCATTGTGCTGGATGATTCGGAAAGAATCTCCGATGGAGTGAGCGCTGGTGGTGCAGGCAGTCGCGGTGGCTTCGTTCGGCCCCTTGGCGCCGTGACGCATGGAAACCTGGCCGGCGGCTAAGTTGATAATGGCCGCGGGAATAAAGAAGGGAGAAATTTTTCGCGGGCCACCTTCGACCAGAGCCTGGTGCTCACGTTCGATGATGTCGAACCCTCCGATGCCCGAGCCGATATGAACGCCGACGCGTTCGTCGTTTTCCGGCGTGATCTTGAGGGCGGACATCTTTAACGCTTCATCGGAGGCGGCGATGGCCAGGTGGATGAAGCGGCCCATTTTCTTCACTTCTTTTTTGTCAATGAAGTTCAGGGGATCGAAATTCTTGACCTCGGCGGCAATCTGGCAGGCAAATTTGGTGGCATCGAAGCGGCTGATGCGCGCGGCGCCGCTCTTACCTGCGAGCAAGGCTTTCCACACATCTTCGGTGGAGTTGCCAACGCCGCAGATCAAGCCCAGGCCTGTAACCACGACCCTGCGTGTCAAACTTACTTACCGCCTTTCGAATGCTTGGAGATGTAGTCGACCGCGTCCTGCACGGTGCGAATTTTCTCGGCGTCTTCGTCGGGGATCTCGATGTCGAAGGCCTCCTCAAAGGCCATCACGAGTTCGACGGTGTCGAGCGAATCCGCGCCCAGATCGTCTACAAACGAGGCGCTGGAGGTGACCTCGCCTTCGTCCACTCCCAACTGCTCAACGATAATCTGTTTCACTTTTTCGTCAACGGCTGCCATGTTGCTCCTTCAAGTGCTTTGATTGAACGCCATGCGCGGGGCGCGGCCCGCGGAAAGTCGGCTACTTCTTTTTTGCGTGCTTGTCGATATAGTCGATTGCGTCCTGGACGGTGCGAATTTTCTCCGCGTCTTCGTCAGGGATTTCGATGCTGAAAGACTCTTCCAGGGCCATGACCAGCTCGACGGTATCGAGCGAATCGGCGCCCAAGTCGTCGACGAACGAACTGCTGGGGGAGACGTCATTTTCATCGACGCCAAGCTGCTCGGCGATGATCTGTTTTATCTTTTCTACAATTTCCGGATTTCTTTCGGTCACGGATGCCATGGTGTTGCTCCTGTCAATACGAATTCAAAAAGGCGAGTGTGTAGTGTAATTGTCCCGGGGAACGAGTGTAAAGGAAGGACCGCCATGCCGCCAGTGGATGGGAGCGCTTCCTTAGAATCTTAAGGGCGGAGTGCCGGCGGGGTCAAACGTCGGGCGTTGGTCGTCGATTGTTGGCTGTTGGCCGGCAAATCCTGTCCGCCGATGTGGGCCAGCCACTAACGACCATCGGCCGACGGCTTCTGGTTAGCGGGCGACGGTCCAGAGCTGGTACATCACTACGCCGAACATGAAGATGAGGTACCCTCGCAGAGCCCAAAAAAAAATAGCTTCGGTGCGCGTGAGCTTGCGCCGCGGGCAGTGGAAGCGGGCTTTGGCTGCGGCAAACTGACCGGGCTCCAGCGAAGCGACAACCGTGGCGACGTCTTGCTGGCTGACCTCATCGCGCGAAGAATGATTTTCCACTCATCCACCTCCAAAAATTCCTAACGCGTGGGGAGCGATCACGCTGACCCCGAACAGAATGCCCGCTCCAATTAAGATAACGACCACGATCAGGGCCAGGGCATTTGCCCAGAGCGGGCTGACGAGGTCGCCCATGATTTCGCGGTCGTTGACCAGCATGTAGAGAAAAAGCAGCGCAGGCGGCATGGCAAGCACGGCAATCACGTTCACAACGAGAACAATGTAGACCAGCGGAATGCCAGGGATGAGAACCAGCCCCGCGGCCGCAGCGGCTTCGAGCACCAGAACCATGTAGAACGATTTGCCCTGCGTGAATGGGAGATTCAGACTGTGCGGGCGATGAGCGACCTCGCCGAACGCATAGGCGGAAGAAATCGAAATGGTGATGGCGGCTACCATGCCCGCCTCAAACATGCCAAGGGCGAAGAGGGCCGATCCCCAATGTCCGACGAAGGGCTGGAGCGCCTGGGCGAAATTCGCGGCCTCAAAGTTGGCGGCGGACATGTGATGCGTAAATAACGGAGCCGTCGCTACTATGGTGGCGAGCGCTGCCAGCGCTGCCAGCGTCGCTCCCAGCATGGTATCGAAGCGGCCCATGGCGATGTCGCTCTTGGTCAGGCCCTTGTCGGCAATCGCGCTTTGTTGGAAGAAGAGCATCCAGGGCGTTACAGTTGCGCCGATGTTGGAGAGCAGGATCAACACTAATTCCGGCGTAAGGCCGCCGGGAAGCGGTTGCCAACTAACCAGTGCGCGGCCCACAGCCGCCCAATGGGGATGCGTGAGCAGAGCCACGGGAACGAAGATCAGATTCAACATGGCGGCGGCCAGCGTCATGCGTTCCCAGGTCCAATAGCGATGCGTCATAAGGGCGACGAATAAGACCAGCAACGCGCCCAGGACGGCCACCGCCGGGCGAATCCCAAAGAATCCCAGCCCTGCGCGGATGGCGATAAATTCTGTGACCAGCGTGAGGAAGTTGCCCACCATGAGGTCGATCATGGAAAACCATCCCCAAAACGGCCCGAAGCGATCGAAGATGAGTTCCGCGTGCCCGCGATGAGTGGCAGCGCCCAGGCGAACGGTCATTTCCTGGACTACGCAGGCCATCAGGAAAGTCAGGACCACGAAGGGCAGGAAGAATCCGATGCCGAAACGCGCGCCCGTCGCGGCATACGACAACATGCTGGGACCATCGTTCTCGCCTAGCATGACAAGAATGCCCGGGCCAATAAGGAGCCAAAGCAGACGCATTCGCGGCATCAGGCCGCGCCGGGCACGGTTCTGGCGAACCTTCTGACGGTCATGGGCGCGATCGACATCTTCATGAGTAATTACGACGGCGGTGGGTGCATCGCTTCCGCTGCAGTCCTCCAGTTGTGCGTCCTGACGGTTCATTGAAGATTACCGCAGAAAAGGCTACGAGCGGTTAGCCCAAGTATACACGAAGATATAAACTGTAGTTAACTATAGGTTTTAGCGGTGCGGTTCGCGCAGCGGCTAAAAACCAGGGTTCGCTTTTTGGGCTAATTTAGGTATGGCGAAGCGATGTCCTTGGATAAGAATCGGCGATTTAACGGCGTTCCCTCCCACGATTAGGTTCATCGCGCTTTGGCGGGAGCGACCCAGACGCGCTCCGCTGCGGCACGGCCGAGGGAGACATTGCCCGCCAGGGTCGAAAGCGTGAACGTCTGATCGTAATTGCGTTCGAGGACGCGAAACTTCGCCCCGGGACGGATGCCGCGAGTTTCCAGAAACTCCAAGAGGCGGCGGTCGCGCTCGTAGATACCGCTGACCGCATAGATGCCGCCGGGTTCGGCGTCCGCCAGTTTGGCCAACCCGCGGCGGCGGCGGCTGGCGGGGCTTTCGAGTTCGCTGAGATTGCCGTGCGGGCAAGCGCCACCGGCTCCCAGTTTGGCGAGGAGTTTTGCTTCGAAGTCAGGCGATACGGCGTGTTCGAGCCGTTCGGCTTCGTCGTGCACCTTCCACCATTCCATGCCGAACAACTCGGAAAGCATGCGTTCGATCAGGTGATGGCGCAGGGTAAGCTTGCGCGCGATCTTGCGTCCGGCTGCCGTCAGGCGAATCAGGCCGTCGGCTTGCACGCGGACCAAGCCATCTTTTCTGAGCCTCCGCAATGCCATGGTGACGGCCGGAGGCGAGACTTTCAACAAGTCCGCAAGCCGCGCTGCGATGACCTCTTCGCCTTCGCTTTCGGCCTCAAGGATGGACTTGAGATAATCTTCTTTGGAGACGGTGATCATCTGGAGAGATTATACGGCGGAGCGTTAAGCGCGGTTAACATATGCGGATAACGCCAGGTGAATATTCCGCAATGATGCATCCCAACGATTACTGAGCCGGGATTTGCTGAATCGTTCGTCATTGCTGTAAAATCTAAGGCTTGTGTTGAGAGATTAACCATGAAAACAGCCATACATCCCGCTTACAATGAAGTGCGCGTGCATTGCGCGTGCGGCAACGCGTTTGTGACTCGCTCGACCCATAAAGGTGATATTTCGGTCGAAATTTGCTCGGCCTGCCATCCGTTCTTTACCGGCAAGCAGAAGTTGATGGATACGGCTGGGCGCGTCGAGCGTTTCCGCCGCAAGTATGCCAAGAAAGAAACTCCGGCGGCTCCGGCGAAGAGCTAAGCTCTTTCGCTACGGATTTGCGCGGATTGCACGGATAAGTCAAGGTTTTTCAGCCCTCGCTGAGGCGGGGGTTTTGTTTTTGGAGTGGATAGGTAAAATAACTAAAGATGAAGAAGTTTTGGGACAACCCGGCGGGAGCCGATCAGCGGGACGGAGTAGCGGGCGAGGGCGCCAGCTCCGCACGGGTGCCTGCATCTTTGTCAATTGGCGGCGTGCGAATTGCGCCGGCGACCGTGCTCGCTCCCATGGCTGGAGTGACTGACACGGTGTTTCGCCGCTTCATCCGCAATCTCGGTGGATGCGGGTTGATCATGACCGAGTTCACGTCAGCCGATGGCGTGCTCCGCAAGAAGGACCAGAAGGCCAAGCGCTATCTGCATTTCTATGAGGACGAGCATCCGATTTCGGCGCAGCTTTTTGGCAGCGATCCGCACGTGATGGCCGAGGCGGCGCGCATGGTCGAGGGACTGGGCTTCGATCTGGTGGATTTGAACTTGGGATGTCCGGCGAAGAAAGTTGTGAAGTGCAACGGGGGCTCTGGCTTGTTGCGCGACCTGCCTGCGATTGGGAAAATTTTTGAGGCGGTGCGGGCGGCGGTGACCATTCCATTCACGGTGAAATTCCGCGCGGGATGGAGTGACGACGAGATTGTTTGCGTGGAGTTGGCGCGGATGGCGGAATCGTGCGGGCTGGCGGCAGTGGCTCTGCATGCGCGCACGCGAGAGCAGGGCTACAGTGGCAATGCCCGGTGGGAGTGGATTGCGGCGGTGAAAGATGCTGTGCGAATTCCGGTGATTGGCAATGGAGATATTCGATCACCGGAAGATGCCTGCGCCATGGTGACGCAGACCGGCTGCGACGCAGTGATGATCGGTCGCACCGCGCCATCGAATCCGTGGATCTTTCGGCAGATTCAGCAGTATTGTGAGATGGAAGTCGGCAGCCACGGCATATATCGTGAGGGAATGGAACGGGAGGGACTGGATCGGGAAGGGCATGACTTCAGTCGTGCCGCAACCTTCGCGAATTTGGATCCGTCTTTAGCCGTTGCGGGGAGCTTGACTGCCTCAGGGGCTAAAGCCCCAATATATTGGGATCCTAACGGCCCGGCTCAAGCCGTGCCCTTCCCGTCCAAGCCTGCATCCAGAGTTTCGGCGCTGGCCAAGCCCTACGACGAGCCCACGGAATCCGACCGCTACCAGATGATTCGAACTTACTTCCAGATGCTGATCGAAGAAGAACTGCCGGACGCGGTGGGCAAGATGAAGCAGTTCGCATCATGGTTCACGCATGGCGTTCCGGGAGGCGCAGGTCTGCGCAAGACGATTTACGAATCGAAGAGCGCGGTGGAGATTCTGGGGCGTGTAGAGGAATTCTTCGAGGCCAGGCTCCAGTTGTGTGGCGCGGGCGTCCTCGTCCGCGAAGGCTGAGCCGTAGGCACTTACATCTTTCGGGCGAGCATCTTCCCCAACTCATCCTTCATTACATATGCCCAGGGCGTCTGCGGGTCATGCGTGAAGACCGTCAGCCATTTCTCCGCGATCGACTTCGCGTAGTACTGCTTCTTGCTCTCGATGGTTTGCAGCGGGTAGAGGTCGAAGCCCACGCCCCAGGTGAGGTCGATGTGCGCCGTGGTGGGGATCAGGTCCGAGATGTAGCAGGCGACTGCAGGGGCTGAAGTCCCGTTCTCTTTTATGGGCGCTGACGGCGCGGCTTGAATCTGTGCCCTTTCAAGGCCAGGACGACCGTTGACGATTACGGCTTGCATGTGCGCGGTGTGGCCGGGGAAGGTTTGCACGCTGATGCCGGGGATGATTTCTTCGCCGCCTTTGAGCAGCGTCATTTGACCGCTGGCCACCAGCGGATCGTAGTTGTCAGAGATATAGCTGATCGAGTCGCGTTCGCTGGGACGGCGAGCATATTGCCACTCGCCTTCCGGAGCGTAGTATTTCGCGCGCGGAAATGTGGGAACGATCTTGCCGTTTTTGTCGCGGATGGTATTCCATCCGCAATGGTCGAAGTGCAGGTGCGAGTTGATGACGATGTCAACGTCTTCGGGTGCGATTCCGGCGACCGCGAGGTTTGCAATCAGCTTTGCTGGCTGGCCGTAGAACTTGACCATGCGTTCGGAAAGCTTGTTGCCCATGCCGGTTTCGACCAGCACGGTTTGCTTGCCGGTTCGAATGAGCAGCGAGTTGAGGCCGGATTGAACGTAATTCTTTTCGTCAGCTTCGACTTTACGCGACCACATGATTTTGGGGATGACGCCGAAGAAGGCTCCGCCGTCTAGTGGGTAGGTGCCGTCGGAAAAGATGGAGAGTTCGAAGTCGCCAAGAGTGAGGGTGGGCATGAATTCAGTGTGACACAGGCTTAGAAAGCTTTGCCACGGATCGGCACGGATTTCCACGGATTGTTTAAGTTGTTTTATCTGTGAAAATCCGCGTAATCCGCGGCTTATTTTGCCCTGGCTGGTTCCTTTTCCCCTACGCGTTTGCTGACCTCGAATCTCATCTTGCCGAGCTTCTTATCGGCATCGACGACGATGTGGTCGCCGTGGAGAATTTCGCCATCCAGGATTTTCATCGCCAGGGAGTCCTGCACCAGCTTTTGAATCGCACGCTTCAGCGGACGGGCGCCGAAGTTCGGATCGAAGCCTTGCGTGAAGAGCAGGTCTTTGGCGGCATCGGTGAGTTCGAGTGAGATCTTGCGATCGGCCAACAGCCGACGAACGTCTTCCAGACGCAGCTCGATGATCTTGACCAGTTGTTCCTTGCCCAGCGGCCTGAAGACGATGATGTCGTCGACGCGGTTGAGGAACTCGGGCCGGAAGTGGCCGTGCAGCGCGTTCATCCCCTGCTTTGAGGCTTCTTCAAAGTCTTTTTCCGAGCGCAGGCCTTCGCTTTGCAGAAACGATGAGCCGAGGTTCGAAGTCATGATCAGGATCGTGTTCTTGAAATCGACCACGCGGCCTTTGCCGTCGGTGAGGCGGCCATCGTCCATCATTTGCAACAGGACATTAAAGACGTCGGGATGCGCTTTTTCGATTTCGTCGAACAGCACGACCGCGTAGGGGCGCCGGCGAACCTGCTCTGTGAGCTGTCCTCCTTCTTCGTAGCCGACGTAGCCGGGAGGCGCACCGATCAGGCGGGCAACTGAATGCTTCTCCATGTATTCCGACATGTCGATGCGGATCATGGCGTGCTCGTCGTCGAAGAGAAATTCGGCGAGAGCACGAGCCAGTTCGGTTTTTCCCACACCCGTTGGTCCAAGAAAAATGAAGGAACCGATGGGACGCTTGGGATCGCTGAGTCCGGCGCGCGAGCGGCGGATGGCGTTGGCCACGCGTTCGAGCGGTTCGTCCTGGCCGATGACACGCAGGCGCAGGCGTTCTTCCATGGTGACCAGCTTTTTGACTTCCCCTTCGAGCATCTTGGAGATGGGAATACCGGTCCACTTGGAGACGATGCGCGCCACGTCTTCTTCGTCGACTTCTTCCTTCAACATGCGCGCCTTATCGGGAGTCTCCATCTGCTTCGTGAGCTTTTCCAATTCCTGCTCGGTCTGGCGGATGAGGCTGTAGCGGATTTCGGCGACCCGTTGCAGATTGCCTTTGCGCTCTTCGGCCTGTTCTTCGATCTTTATTTTTTCGAGTTGTTCTTTGAACTCGCGGGCGCGAGCGATGAGATCTTTTTCTTTCTTCCAGTTGGCTTTCAGCGCGTTGGATTTCTCGCGAATCTCGGCCAGGTCTTTTTCAATGACGCCGAGGCGCTCCTTGGAGTTCGCGTCGTCTTCTTTTTTCAAAGCTTGCTTTTCGATCTCCAGCTGCGTGGCACGGCGTTCGAGTTGATCGATATCTGTGGGAAGCGAATCGATCTGGATACGCAAGGACGCTGCCGCTTCGTCAATCAAGTCGATTGCTTTGTCGGGCAGGAAGCGGTCGGAAATGTAGCGGTGCGAGAGCGTGGCTGCGGCGACGATGGCCGAGTCTTTGATACGAACTCCGTGATGCACTTCGTAACGTTCTTTCAGACCGCGCAGAATGGCGATGGTGTCTTCGACGTTGGGTTCGCCGACGAAAACGATCTGGAAGCGGCGTTCGAGCGCAGCGTCTTTTTCGATGTACTTGCGGTATTCGTTCAGCGTGGTTGCGCCAATGGCTCTCAGTTCACCCCGAGCGAGTGCCGGCTTGAGCATGTTGGAGGCATCGATTGCGCCTTCGGCCGCTCCAGCGCCGACCAGTGTGTGAAGTTCGTCGATGAAGAGAACGATTTGTCCCTGGGCATCCCCGATTTCTTTAAGAACGGCCTTCAGCCGGTCTTCGAATTCGCCGCGATATTTTGCGCCGGCGAGCATCGCGCCTAAATCAAGCGAAACGACGCGCTTGTTCTTCAGTGCTTCGGGAACGTCGCCGGAGATGATGCGTTGCGCCAGACCTTCAACGATGGCGGTTTTTCCGACGCCGGGTTCGCCGATGAGCACGGGATTATTTTTTGTACGGCGCGAGAGAACCTGGACGACGCGGCGGATTTCTTCGTCGCGTCCGATGACGGGGTCGAGTTTGCCGCGGCGGGCTTGTTCGGTTAGGTCGCGTGCGTAGCGCTCGAGAGCCTGATACTTTCCTTCGGGATTCTGATCGGTGACTTTTTGCGAACCGCGAACCGTGGTCAGGGCTTTCAGGATCGCGTCATAGGTTGCGCCGTGACGCGCGAGGATCTGCTGGGCAGCGTCTTGTTTCAGATGTGTGATGGCCAACAGCAGATGCTCGGTGGAGACGTATTCGTCTTTGAAGTTTGTAGCTTCTTTGAAGGCTTGTTCGAGCAACTTGTTGGCAGCGTTCGAGAGCGTGGCTTGCGCCGCGCCTCCGCCGGAAACCTTGGGTAGCTTTTCGATTTCTCGATAGATGTCACTGAGCACGGCTTGCGCGCCGATGCCGATTTTTTCGAGCACCGGCGGAACGATGCCTTCTTTGTCTTCAAGCAATGCGGCGAGCAGATGTAATGGCAGCAATTCCGGATTGCCGTGCTCGGAGGCAAGGTCGTTGCCGCGCTGGACGGCTTCCTGGGCTTTTACTGTGAATTTGTCCCAACGGATGGGCATGGAAAATCTCCATTTGGTAATTGGGTAATTGAAATGTGTTCCATCTTTAGTTCTTCTCGACTGTTTTTTTGGCGCTTTGTGCTTCCGGTTTTCGTCTCAGGCCAGCAGCTGCGATCGCTTTATCGCGATCGCGCAATTTTTCTAAAATTTTGATCTTTTCGGTAAAGCTCAGCGCCGCCAGCTTTGACCTCATCTTTGACTTATCCACGTGTTCCTTCCAGGAATCTGCTCTCGAAGTGTTTCCATTTCTCAATCAAGCCGTAGCGAAGAAGCAGAGTATTCAGCTTGTCGCGATCCAGCGCGCCTTGCGAAATGAACTGGATAATTCGTATGTGATCCTTTGGACGATCAGTTCGCAACGCAATTGCAGCTAAATGTTCGGGGGACATCACCCAAGTCCTGGCACCGTCAACTTCAATGGGAACTGCTTGGGCTATTGCCTCAATCTCGAGTGCATCGCTCGGCACGAGGAATTGAACTGGCCAATCGCCGAGGACAATGTATTCGGATTCCTCGCGACCGCCCTTCGCCTTCAAATATTCGTAAATCGGCGACAGGCTGATCAACGTGTGAGAAGCAGCGGCGGGCAGCATTACAAAAACGTCGAGATCGACTGTTGCTGCGGGCTCGATGTAAAACGTCGCGCCCACCGCACCGCCGATGGCATATTTGCCAATCACTCCATCGGCTTGCATCTGATTGATGGTTTCGAGCGTTTCTTTCACGGCTCAGGCACCCTGCAAGCATTGTGAACTAATTCGAACATCCGAGCCAAGCGTTGCCGGTCAAAGAAAACGGGAAGCGGCAGGTTTGCCGCCTCCCGTTGAAACCGAGTCGAGCTTTGCTCGACCTGGACGGACGAGGGCGCCCGTCCCCACATGAGCATTGCCGACTTACGCGGCTTGGCTCGTGCTCTTGGGCTGCTTGCTTTCGACAGTCTTTGCGTTATTCGCACCGGCGCCGACCGTCACCTTGATCTGCTTCGGCTTGGCTTCCGCCTTTTTGGGCAGAGTGATCTTCAGCACGCCCTTGTCGTAGGTTGCCGAGACGTTCTCGGAATCAACGGTGGTGGGGAGGGTGAAGTTGCGGGTGAAGCTGCCGTACTGGCGCTCCACGCGGCGGTAGTTCTCTTCTTTTTCTTCCTTCTCGATCTTGCGCTCGCCATGCACGGTCAGCGAGTTATTTTCGAGGCGGATGTCGATGTCTTTCTCATCGATTCCCGGCACTTCGATTTTCAGGCTGACGCTGTGCTCATCTTCGTAGACATCGACAGCGGGGGCAAAGCTCGAGGTGGTCAGCGAGTCGTCATGGCCCTGATTGTAAGATTCGCGGAACAGACGGTTAACGCGGTCCTGCAGGGTGGCGACTTCGCGGAATGGTTCCCAACGGGTAAGAACGGTCATGGTAAATCCTCCTTCAAAAGATCGGTAAATTCGAATTTCGGTGCTTGCCGAAGCTGTTCTTAAAGGTTCACCTAGCTTCGGGTTCGCTTCATTAGACGTTTTATTATAGTAAAAGAATCATAAAAAATGAGTGTATTATTGTCAACTATAAAATGTTAGTATTATCAGTAACTTACGAGGATAATGGCGCATTTTAAGTAGGATGTTTCAGGCACTCCAGGCAGGATTGGGTGATCTTTGGATTGGCTTCGGAGTTCCACGAGGCGAAGCTGGCGGTGGGCATCTCGTCCAGCGCTGGCCAGCATGTCTAGGAAATCCGACTGGCCGACATGGCAGGAGCAGGAGCACGAGATCAGAAGTCCGCCGGGCCGCAGCATTTTCAAAGCGCGGAGGTTGAGTTCCTTGTACCCGCGCATAGCGGCGTCGAGGTCGCGCTTGGTTTTGGCGAAGGCCGGAGGGTCGAGAACGATGGTATCGTAGCGGCGCTCCGAGGCGGCATAATCTTTCATCAGGTCGAAGGCGTTGGCTTCGATCCATTCGACTTCTTTCTTGTTGAGAGCGGCATTGCGGTCTGCGGCTTCGAGCGCAGGCCGGGAACTATCGACACCGGTGACGCTGGAACAGTGCGGAGCAAGATGAAGGGCAAAGCCTCCCTGATAGCAAAACACGTCCAGCGCATCGCCGTGGGCAATTTGGGCGGCAGCCGCATAGTTCTCCCGCTGATCGAGGAACGATCCGGTCTTCTGGCCTTCGAGAGCGTCGTGATGGAACTGAATGCCGTTCATGGTGACGATGGTTGAAGTCTTGTCGCCTTGGAGCAGGCCGGATTCGCGGGGAGATAGATCTTCGAGTTCGCGAATGCGCGGATCGACGCGTTCAACGACCGAATTCGGATTCAGCCGGTCACTCAGTTCGGACAGGAGAAGTTGGCGGACGGAGTCGGCGTCTACAGCCTGCGTGAGAATTTGCAGAGAGAGAATGTCGGAATAACGGTCGACGATAACGCCAGGCAGGCCGTCGGCTTCGCTGAAGATGACGCGGTAAGCATCGGTGTCGTGTACGACGGCCTCGCGATAGGCAATCGCGTCCGCGATTCGATGGCGCAGGAGCGCGGAGACATCGGCGACCGGATCGTGAGAAATCCGGCGGATGGCGATCTGCGAACTGCTGGAATAAAAGGCGGTGCCCAGGGGCTTGCCGCGGTGATCGGTGACGGTGACAACGGAGCCGGGAGGGGCGTCGTTTGTTGAGACGATGTCTGAACGGTAGACCCAGACGTGACCTTCTTTGAGGCGGGATGCACCCCGAGGGGAGACTCTGATGGATGGACCATTTGCGGGAGGTTTCTCGGACATGCGGCTATCTTAAACTCTATCGCCGGAGTGGTATTTCCAACGCGGAAGGAAGATCAAAATCAACACAGAGGAACACTGGGGGAAACACAGAGGTTCACAGGGTTTGAATGCTACGTTTTCTTAGCTGGCGGCTTGTTCGGTGGAAACAGCGGCAGGGATTTCCGGCTTAGAGGCGGGGCGAACCTGAGCTTCGGCACGCGCGTGTTCGAGGTCGGCGAGTAGTGAATCCAACACCACCATCGGCAATTCTGTCCCCCAGATTTCCAGGTCCGCTTCCGTCCATGATCCGTTGAGGCGAATCGAGCCGGCGATGTCCTCGGGGAATGCCTGGCGGTAGTCACCCTCGCGGCTGAGGATATCGCCGAACAAGCGGCCGGTGTGCATCTCATAGACGCGTCGGGTAGCCTGGCCGCGGGCGTTGGTCAAACATAGGTAGACTTCGCCTTCGTCGGCGAAATCCGGCTTGTAATACCAGGCTTGCGGAGCATCGATCTTCGGGTGATGACGTCTCGCACGCGTGATCGTCATTTTTTCCGGGACGAGTTCGTGCGCGGGATTGAAATACAGGATGCGCTGGCAGGAGTCGCAAACAATGGTCTGCTGGCCGGTGCGGACTTCGTTGTAAGTCTGCGGACGCAGCATGACCTGGCAGCCCATGCACTTGTGATCAAGCACTTCGGAAATGCCCGAGCCGCGGAATTTGGAGACGCGTTCGTAATGGCGCAGAAGATCTTCTTTGACACCGGTGCGCAGTTGATCGCGTTTGCCCCGCCACTCAGTGAGCTGCTTTTCGTCTTCGGCGGTGCGCTGGCGGGCCTGTTCTTTTTCCTGCTCAATTTCGGCTGTTTCGGCTTTCATCTCAGCCTGCGCGGCCTTCACTTCCTTGTCGCGCGCGTCGGCGTTGACCATCAGCTCGAGAATCTTGTCTTCGTTGGCGGCAATCTCTTTTTCCGCGAATTGAATCTCGTGCAACAACGCTTTGTATTGATCGTTGGTTTTTACGTCGAGCGATTGGTCGCGATATTTGGAAATCTTGCCGCGAAGATCGGAGATCGTGGTCTCGTACTTGCGGCGGGAGGCTTCGTCGGCTTTGACGCTGGCCTGGGCTTTTTCCAGTTGCGCTTTTGTTCCGGCGAGCTTTAGCTCAATGGCGGCGACGCGCTTGGGCAGTTCCGCGACTTCATCCTGCAGTCGACGAATCTCTTTGTCCGCATCTTGCAACTTCAGCAGGTTTTCGATATCGGGGAGCATTCAATTGCAATGATTTTAGCACGCGGCCGCGCTCATCTCCGGAAGCAATCCCTCCAAATTTGCGCGGCAGAGTCCCGTTTCCGGCCCCGAGGATCGCTGTATCGCAGTGGCGAAGAAGAGCTTTAACAAGGGACCACAGGGCGCACAGAGTAAATGCCGCTCCCCGAAGACTACATTGTCTCTCCGCATGCGCGATACAGTCGCCCGGTGTACACTCTTTGGTTCGCCTGCGTGACCGCATCTTACGTTCGTTTCTTGTGAGGGTTACTTCGTGAAAATACAGAAATGCTACGGCATTCGTCTCGCCCTGTTTATTGTTTGCAGTAGTTTGTTCGTCCTTCAATACGGAGTGGCCCAAGCCACCGCGCCAACGAAACCACTGACGATCGAACGGATATTTACTCCCGGAGAAATGACGGGCCGAGGACCGGAAACAGTTGAGTGGAGTCCTGATGGCACGAAACTTTCTTATGTGCTGCGCGATGAGAAAGGCGAGCAAGGCGAATTGTGGTACATGGACGCCGTAACCGGCGAGAAGAAAGTGCTGGTCAGCGCCGCGAAATTGGCGTCGCTCGCACCCGACTATGCCAAAGTCAAGAACGAGCGTGAGAAAGAACGCTTAACCCGTTATCACGTCGCCGCGTATTTGTGGGCGCCGGATTCCAAGCACCTGATCTTCGATTCGCAGGGCCAGCTCTGGCTCTATGACCTTGGCAGCAACACGGCGGTGCAGTTTACTTCCGCGCCCGATCCCAACGGCGATCCCAAATTTTCTCCTGATGGCAGCCATGTCTCGTACGTCCGAAAACACAATCTCTACGTGCAGCCCGCGAACGGTAAGGGCGAAAAGCAGCTGACTAAGGAAACGGGCGACAATCTGTTTAACGGCGATATCGACTGGGTCTACGCCGAAGAGCTGGGAGTGCGCAGCAATTATTTCTGGTCGCCCGACAGCAAGGAAATTGTTTTTCTGCACATGGATGAGAGCAAGGTTCCGATCTATCCGATCACGGACTGGACGCCGACTCATCCGACGGTGGACAATGAAAAATATCCCAAGGTAGGCGACGTGAATCCGGTGGTAAAGCTCGGAGTCGTCAACGCCGGCGGCGGGAAAATTCATTGGATCAAGCTGACCCACGACGAAGACACCTACATCCCGCGTTTTGGTTGGGTGCGTGACGGAGTGTTTTGGGCCGAAGTGCTCAATCGTACTCAGGACGAGGCGGATTTATATTTTGTGGACGCAAAATCGGGCAAGTCGCGGCTCGTTCTAAAGGAAACCACGCCCGGCGCCTGGATCGACTTCGAGCACCTGGAGCCTCGTTTCCTGAAGTCGAACGGCCGGTTTCTCTGGCCGAGTTGGCGCGATGGAAACATGCATCTCTACCTCTACAGTTTCGATCAGCAGAGCCCGATGGACGCGGACGCCAAGCTGGAGCGGCAGCTTACGCAAGGCGATTTCCAGGTGCTGGGAATCGAAGGAGTGGATGAAGCAGCCAGCGTGGTATTTTTCTCCTCCAATAAGGACGACCCGCGGCAGCGGCAGATTTATTCGGCGAAACTGGACGGCTCGGGGATGCAGGCGCTGACGCATGAAGAAGGAATGCACTTTGGCGACTTCGCCGAAGATGGCAAGCACTACGCTGAAACCTACACCGATACCTTGATCCCGCCGAAGATATCCCTTTGCGCTGTGGGCGGAGGTTGCAATCCGATGTGGGAGGCACGTGGCGTCACTGAGTACAACCTGGCACCAACCAAGTTCTTGGAATTCAAAGCTGACGATGGAACCACGCTGTATGGCCGGCTGCTGCTACCGCCGGATGCGCCCGCGAACGGCAAGATTCCCGTAATTGTCAACATTTATGGCGGGCCAGCAGGGCAAGAGGTAGTCAAGGCCTGGGGCGGGTCGAACGCATTCTTCGACCAGATACTAGCGCGGAAAGGCTTTGCAATTTTCGCTGTCGACAATCGCGGAACCCCGGGCCGAGGGCGAAAGTTTGAGACTGCGATTCGCCATGAGTTCGGAGCGATCGAGTTGAAGGATCAGCTCACCGCGCTCGACCAGCTTTTCGCGCAGTATCCGCAGCTCGATAAAGACCGCATAGCGATGTGGGGTTGGTCGAATGGCGGATCGATGACGCTGTATGCGATGACGCACTCCGACCGCTTCCGTGCCGGAGTCGCAGTTGCGCCCGTTACCAATCAAGTGAATTACGACACGATTTATACCGAACGTTACATGGGCCTTCTTAAAGATGATCAGAAAGGATATGAGGAGTCGGATGTAACCAAATCAGCCGACAAGCTGCACGGAGCGTTGTTGCTGGTTCATGGCACCAGCGACGACAATGTTCATTTTCAGAACACCATTCAGATGATCGATGCACTGATCAAGGCAGACAAACATTTTCAGCTGATGATCTATCCCAACAAGACGCACGGCATCGCGGGAAAAGATTCGCGCGTGCATTTATTCGAGATGATTGAGGAGCACTTTGAACGGGAGTTGAAGTAAAACAGTTGCCGGTTGCCAGGGAAAACCGGAATCGACAAGGTCAGATTGACGGGTGGCTTTACTTCTGTTTTTCGGTCTTCTTGGACGAACTCTCTTTCGACGAACTGTCCTTCGAAGAACTTTCTTTGACGGAACTTTCCTTCCCCGAACTTTCCTTCGAGGAGCTTTCCGATTTGGACTTATCGTCCTTCTTGGATTCTTTGCTGCCGTTATCGGAGGAGGCGGAGGAACCGCTTGACTTCTTGGGATAGTCGGTCACGTACCAGCCCGATCCTTTGAACTGCACGGCGGGTGCGGAGATCATCTGCTCGACCACGCCGCCGCATTCCGGACACTTCTTCACCATCTTGTCCGAAAATTTTTGGATTTTCTCGAAGCGATGACCGCACTTCTTGCACTCGTACTCGTAGAGGGGCATGTGTGATTTAGATTTGCGCTGTCTTGGAAATTCTGTCTGCTCGTTAATTTTAGATCATTTTGCGATCTGCCGTAGCCCGGACCGGGCGGCAGGCGACAGCCGGCATCGTGACGCTTACTCAGAGTCTCAGTTCCTGCATAACCTTTAAGCGTCCAATTAATCGTCCAATCGTTCCGATAGACGCTTAGGAGCCGTGTTGCGCCACGCAGCCTGGATCGCCTTGCTTAGCACGTCTTTCTTCGCGGCTTTCAGATGAACACTCGTAGCGCCGCGGCGTCCCCATGCACCTTTCACGGGGACGAAGACATCGGGATAGTCTTTTGAGAAGTAATGCTGCTCTTCCGGCGAGAGCTTGACCATTCCTCGGGTTTTATCAGGATACCCGAGTGTGGCAAAGATCTTTCCGGCGACACGAAAATCGGGATGGCTCATGTGCGAGCGCTCTTCGGCCTCGGGAAGCGCGAGAGCAATACGGCGAAAGTCATTTGCGGTCATGATCTGCCTCGGCAAGAAAGTTACGTTAGCATAACGGTTCGCAAGCCTCAAAGTTACGCTGGCGGTCTCAGGCTAAACTCGCCGCCATGCGATGTTAGACTCGCGCCATGAGGGAACCCGACGATAAGCGGACGGTAGATACGGGAATGCGGGAGACTCCATCGACGTCATCGGATCGGCTCACGCCCGCGCTTTATCTTGTCGCGACCCCGATCGGGAACCTGGAAGACATCACGTTGCGCGCGCTGCGAGTGCTCAAACAAGCCGATCTCATCGCCTGCGAAGATACCCGCCACACGCAGAAGCTGCTGAACCATTACAGCATCGCAACCCGCACCGTGAGTTATCACGAGCACAATGAAATGACGCGCGCGACCGAATTAGTGAAGCGACTCGAAGACGGAGCCAGCGTAGCTCTGGTGACCGATGCAGGCATGCCGGGAATTTCTGATCCCGGCTATCGCTTGATTTCGCTGGCGATCCGGCATGGCATGCCGGTGGTGCCGATCCCGGGCGCATCGGCGTTTTTGGCGGCGCTGGTGGCCAGCGGTCTGCCTACCGATTCGTTCCGCTTCAGCGGGTTCCTACCGGCAAAACGCGGCGAACGGCGGGCGGCATTAGAAGCCATCAAGAATTCGCCGCGCACACAGGTTTTCTACGAAGCTCCGCACCGGGTGGTGGAGTCGCTCGAAGATGTTTGCGAGGTTTTGGAAGAAGCACGGCAGGTGGTGATCGCACGCGAGGTGACCAAGCTGCACGAGGAATTCTTGCGTGGGCGGGCTGGAGAAGTTTTGGAGACGTTGAAGGCGCGCGATGCGGTGAAGGGCGAGATAACGTTATTGATTGGGAAGACGGAAGACGGTCCGCATGTTGCGATTCCGTGTGCCGGCAGTATTCGCCAAAGGGTTCAGCAGATGATGGCCGAGGAGAAGGTGGACGAAAAATCCGCGTTGAAGAAGGTGGCTAAGGAGCGGGGAATATCGAAGAGTGCGGCGTACCGTGAACTCCAGAGAAGCAAGTAACGGCTCTCTCCTACAATCACAGGCTTATTTATTTGGGGCGACCGGAACCTATAGGTGAGGACGTTGTTTCAAGGGCAAATCAGCTTGTGAGCGCTTGTATCTTAAAATGGCGCTCAAATCTGTCGGCAATCTGTTCATCAAACAGTTCCGGATTTTCCTGCCTAATTCGTAACCAAACTCGTGTGATGGTCGCTCGTCAACGTACTTCAGAAGCCATTGCGTTGTACTCATCCATCGGTATTTGAACATTTTGTCAAATCCCCTGAGCCGATCGAAACACTTCCAGGCCTTCAGTACAAGCACTCTTTCGCAGCATGGAACCTATAGTTGTAACAGTGCTCGACGCGTTTACTTCCCGGTCAACTCCTTCTTCACCGTCTCGCTAACCAACTTCCCATCCACTCGCATGCCTGCACCGGAGAAGCGAGCCATAGCGTTCTTCATCACCGTGCCCATATCTTTCATGGTGGGCGAGCCCATTTCGGCGATCACCGCTTTCACTCCAGCAACGACTTCCGCTTCGCCCGCCGCTTTGGGCAGGTAGGCCTCGATCATTACGATCTCAGCCGCTTCCTTGTCGGCCATCTCCTGGCGTCCGCCTTTCGTGAACTGCTCGACGGATTCCTTGCGTTGCTTGATCAGAGTGGTCAGCACGGCTTGCGATTCTTTGTCGTCGAGAGGAGACATCTTTTCGATCGCGCGATTTTGTAGCGCGGCTTTGACCATGCGCAGCGTGGAGAGGCGCTGCTCATCGCGCGCTTTCATTGCTGTGGTGATGTCTTGCTGAATCTGTTCGACGAGGCTCATAGCGGGATTATAGCCGCTGTAGACAGGGCGGAGCGTGTGACTCATCCCCCTGGCTCAGGTCACGACGTAACCTATCTTAAATTTACCCTCACAATCGCGGTGCAAGTCGTGCTGTGCGCCGTGCATTCCGGTAAACTTAAATCTTCTCCATTCATTAAGGACACTTCCTATGTTGCGCAAGAACCGTCTTTTTACTCCCGGCCCAACGCCACTGCTGCCGGCGGCACAAACGGCTATGGCTTCATTCACGGCACATCACCGCACTGCGGATTTTCGCGCACTGTTTCAGCGAGTGCTCGCCGACATGAAGGAATTTGTCGGCACGCACAATGATGTTCTGGTGCTCGCATGCTCGGGCACGGGCGTGATGGAGGCGTCAGTTTCGAACCTGACATCGCCCGGCGACAAGGTCCTGGTGCTGACCGCGGGGAAATTCGGTGAACGCTGGACCGGCCTGGCCAAGGCCTTCGGCTGCAACGTCGACGTGCTGAGCAGGCCCTACGGCGAAACATTCTCGCTGGACGAAATTCGCGCGAAGCTTACTCCGGGTACGCGGGCTGTCTTTATACAGGCGACCGAGAGCTCCACGGGAGCACGTCATGACATCAAAGGCATCGCAAAAATAGTGCGCGAGCAGGATGACACGCTGCTTATTGTCGACGCGATCACGGGCTTGGGCACGACGCACCTTGATGTCGATGCCTGGGGCGTTGACGTGATTATTGGCGGATCGCAGAAGGCTCTGATGATGCCGCCGGGCCTCGCGTATTGCGCCGTCAGTGACCGCGCCTGGAAGCGCATGGATAGCACGACTTCGCCGCGCTATTACTTCGATCTGCGCAAGGAGCGCAAGTCCGCTGCTAAGGGTGAGTCGGCGTACACGCCCGCCACATCGCTGTTTGCCGCGCTGGGCGCGGCTCTTGAGTTCGTGCGCAATATGGGCAAGGGAGATCTCGCCAAAGGGCGCGAGGAACTGGTGAACAACGCCGAACTGTGTGCCGAGATGACGCGCGCTGGCGTTCAGGCTTTGGGACTCAAGCTTTACGCGTCCTCGCCGGCAGCCGCGCTTACCGCCGTCTGCTCTCCTGAAGGAGTTGATTCCAGCGCACTGGTAAAAGAATTCCGCGAGTCCTTCGATGCAGTTGTGGCCAACGGGCAAGGCGAAATGAAGGGAAAACTGTTTCGCATCGCCCACATCGGCTACTACGACTATCTCGATACCATCGGCATTCTCGGCGCGCTGGAGCACGTGCTTGCCCGAACAACCCAGCAGACCATCGAGTATGGCGCCGCTGTGCGCGCTGCCCAGCAAATCTATGCCCGCAGTTTTTCCGGCAAGAGCCAACTGGTTGAGGCTTGAGCGCTGCCAGTCCTGCATGTCGTGAATTCAGCCAGCCCAGATAGGAAAAACCAGATAGGAAAAATAGAACAGTGAAAATTGTTATCGCGGAAAAAATTTCGGCGGCAGCGGTAGACCAGCTTCGCGAACCCGGCTGGATTGTATTAACCGCAGATCAACTGGATGGAAAACTCACCGAGCAGCTTGAGTCGGCCGACGCGCTGATCGTGCGTTCAGCGGTGCAAGCGGACGCCAAGCTTTTGGAACATGCGAACAAGCTTCGCGTGATTGGCCGCGCGGGCGTAGGCGTCGACAACATCGATCTGGAAGCCGCGACCCACAAAGGCATTGCGGTCATGAATACTCCGGGCGCGAATGCGGTGGCTGTGGCCGAACAAACGCTGGGCATGATGCTGGCCATGGCTCGCCATCTTTGCCGGGCGGACGCGTTGATGCATGCGGGAAAATGGGAGAAGAAATCCCTGCAAGGGACCGAGCTGCGCGGCAAGACTTTGGGCATTGTCGGGCTCGGGCGTGTGGGCATGGAGGTTGCCCGGCGAGCTCGCAGTTTCGGCATGGAGATGGTGGCGCACGATCCGTTCGTCTCAGTAGGAGTCGCGAAGGAGCAGGGGATCCGAATGTCGTCGCTAGACGAACTCTACTCCGCTGCCGACTACATTACGCTGCATGTCGGGCTGACGCCGCAAACGACAGGAATGATCAACCAATCGTCGATTTCCATGATGAAGAAGGGCGTGCGGCTGGTGAATTGCGCGCGTGGAGAATTGGTAAACGAGGCCGATCTGGCGCAGGCGCTGCAGCAAAAGCATGTGGCCGCCGCTGCGCTCGATGTTTTCGCCGAAGAGCCGTTGAAGAATTCCCCACTGCTCACGCTCGAAAACGTGATCCTGACGCCGCACATCGGCGGCTCGACGCAGGAAGCTCAGGAAGCGGTGGGAGTGCAAATCGCGCAGCAGGTGAAAGAGTATCTGAAACATGGAGTAATTCAGAACGCGGTGAATGTTCCCTCGGTTTCAGCGGAAGAATACACAGCCATGCAACCCTATATTTTGCTGGCGGAACGCATGGGCGGATTTCTGGCACAGATTTCCGAGGGCACGATCGAAGAAGTGTCGATCCGCTACAGCGGCCACATCGCCGAATGGAAGACTGAGTTGATCCGCAACGCCGCTATCAAAGGCATTTTGAATCAGGGACTGGAGGAAAAGGCGAATTTGGTGAACGCGTCGTCCATCGCCGACTCGCGAGGCTTGCGCGTGAAGGAATCGCACAAGGCCAAGGCATCGACCGGTGGAGCTGGCAGCGTGATTTCGATTTTGTTCAAGAGTTCGCGAGAGGAACATCTGGTGAAAGGGGCGGTTCTTCGCAAGAGCGCTCCGCGTCTGCTGCAGGTCGATGGCATCGACATTGAGGCTCCGCTTGAGCGCAACCTGATTTACCTGCGCAACCGCGATGTGCCGGGAGTCATTGGGAAAGTGGGCACCATCCTTGGCAATCATCAGATTAATATTGCGGATTTTTCTTTGGGACGGCGGAGTGCCGAGATTACGGGAAAGTTGCGAGAGGCTATTGCCGTCGTTCACGTGGATGCCCGCGTGCCCGATACTGTACTGCGCGAGCTTTGCGAGATTCCCGCAGTGGAGATTGCCAAGGCCGTGGAGTTGATTTAGTAGCGCTTAGGCCGATTCACGCCGTACGCGGTTTTGAGGCGGGCGCCCCGCTCCTGTAGATTGGTGATATTCGAGTTTTGGCGCACGCAGGTTTGGCTTCCGATCAAAGACCGCATATGCTTATGAGCCCTTAGGAATTCTGCTCATCCCGGCGCAGCTTGCGGCTTTCCGCTAACAGAGACATCGAGTGCATCAGGTTCTGCAAGGTGACAATGCCGACCAGCCATTCGTCTTCCACGACGGGAATGATGCTGGAATTGCGGGTGGTGAGCTTGCGAAAAGCTGTGGCTAACGATTCGTGGCGCGCCGAGACTTCAAACAACTTGTTCATCACTGCCTGCACATAGCCGTTGCCGTCCGCGCGCAACGCTTCCAGAATGCGCTGCCTGGAGACCACGCCCACCAGATCGCTTCCTCGAACTACGACAAAATTGTCTTGCAGCGAATGGACGGCTTTCCCCAGCGCATCTTCCAGCGTGTCGGCGGGGGAAAGCGTGGCGAAGTCGGTAAGCATCACTTCTTCCAAACGGACATTGTCGAGCACCGATTGAAAGACCACAGCCCGCTCTTCGAGCTGAGCGGCAGCGAAAATAATGACGCCGATCATCGTCAGCCATGCGTCGCTGAAAAGACCCGCCACTATAAAGACCATAGCCATCGCGTTGCTGATGGAAACCGCGCGCCGGGTCGCGGCGGCGGAATCCATCGTGCGCATGAAAAGAGCGCGTAACACGCGGCCGCCATCGAGCGGATAGGCGGGCAGCAGATTAAGCCCCGCAATGTACAAATTTGCCCAGACCAAACTGCGAGGCAGGTTTGAGGCCTGCAGGAAAGGCCATTTCCACAACTGAATGCCGGGAATCATCTGCAGCACAATCGCAGATGCAATAGCGGCGAACGCCAAATTTACCAATGGGCCAATCAGGGCAAAGCGAATCTCGCGCTTCCATAGCGGGCCGCCCGATGCCGGTTTCTCGCTGCGCAATTCTTCGAACACGGTCACGCCGCTGAGCGGGAGCAGGATTACGGCTTTCGGAATCATGCCGGCGCGCGCGGCGAGCAGCATGTGCCCGGTCTCATGAGCCGCGACACATGCCAGAATGATCCCTACGAGGGCCAGGTCGCGAGGGCCGTTGGCCGACCCATTATGCGCACCATATTCTGTCCAGAAAACGAAGACGGGCAGCAGAAAAAATGTGAGGTGGATACGAACCTCAACCCCGAATAATCGTCCGACCAAAACCGACCAGCTTCTCATAAACCTCTGCTATCCATATTCTACATGGGCCGCTATATTGATTCGGTCCTCGAAAGTACATATCCATGCGGGTTATCGCGGGGAAATATCGGAGCCGTGCGCTGCGTTCGCCGCGTGGAATGGATATTCGTCCCACATCCGATCGCCTGCGAGAGACGCTGTTCAACGTGCTCACCGCAGGGAACCCCGCGGCACTGGAGGGCACTGCCTGGCTCGACCTGTTCGCCGGAACTGGAGCTGTCGGAATCGAAGCCCTGAGTCGTGGCGCGAAGAACGTCTATTTTGTCGATACTCTCGCAGCGGCCACAGCAGCGATTCGCAAAAATCTCGACCTTCTCGGAATCGATGCCGGTTTCACAATTTTTAACGAGGAGATGAGCCGTGCATTTTGGCGCATGGAACGCGCACACGTGTCGGCGGACATCGTTTTTCTGGATCCTCCCTACGCCATGAAAGATGTCTATGGGGAAACGTTGCGCGCATTGGCGGAATCCTCGTTAGTGTGGGCAATGTCGGTGGTGATTGCCGAGCACGATAAGAGGTTCGATCCTGGCGATGAGTTTGGGGCGTTGCGGCGCTTCCGCAAACTGGAACAGGGTGATGCCGCGCTCAGCTTCTATCGGATGGGACCATCCGCTGACATCTGGGAACCGAAACCACTACATGATTAGCTCGTCGCTGCGACGCACGATGGGATGTTGCATCTCCTGCAAATCGTTCTTGACCATATTGAGGCCGTAGACACAGCCTTCGAAATTCTGCGCCAGGTTGGCGAATAGCGGTGCGACTTTGGCATATTCGAAGTGCTCGAACTTGGAAACAATGTAGTAACTTTCTTTCCCCGCTTTCACCCAATCGATAAAATTCTCCGTGCGATCGCGGCGCAGGCGGAAATGGTTCACGCTCTCGGGAAACATTCCGGCAAAAAACAGCGCGTAGTCGCCGATGTGCTTGCGTACCTGGCGCTCGCGATCGAAAGAAGGAGCCGGACCGTAAATCGGATCGGACTCGACCAGCATCGCGCCCAGATCGGAGAGCGGGCGATTGGCCGCGTCGCGAATCTGAAAAAGCTGTTCGGCCTCGCAGAACTCCGACAAGAGGTGTGATACATAAGCGACAACCTGGGGGTCACGGATGCCGATCTCTTCCGCGTAATGACGGCCGACTAGATCTTGAAAAAGCTCCTGCAACGGATGCGATTCCGGAATCATATTTTGGCTCCCCCGAATGCCTTGTCCAGCACGGCATTTCAGCCGCTTGATAGTGAGTAAATATCGCAGCTCGAAAGCAAAAGCAAGTGACTTCTGTTTCTGACTGCAATTTGTTTTACCGATCCATTAGAGAGTGAGTAAGAATTGCGAGTTGCTCGTGTTAATTTGCTGGCACTCCCGCTGTCGCGCTGCCAAAGTTGCAAGATGCTGCGGCTGTTCAAGATCGCTCAACTGGGTTCTGAATGTCATGCAGGATAAAAGAGCAAGTTTTACAAGCCCGCCTGTAGAATGACGGATTAAAAGGAGCGGCATGAACCGTCAGAATATTTCCAGCGGCACTCCATGGGAACCCGTTGTGGGTTACTCGCGTGCGGTAAGAATTGGAGCGCACGTCCACGTATCAGGTACGACCGCAACTGACACAGACGGTAAGATTGTCGGCGGCAGCGATGTGTACGCTCAAACGGTTCAGACCCTGAAGAACATCGAATCCGCCCTGAGCAAGGCGGGTGCAACTCTGAAAGATGTGGTCCGCACTCGCATGTACGTCACGAATATTGCGGAGTGGGAAAAAGTCGGCAAGGCGCACGGCGAGTTTTTTCGCGACATCCGTCCCGCAACTTCGATGGTGCAGGTCAGCGCGCTGATCTCGCCCGAGATTCTGGTGGAAATCGAAGCTGACGCAGTGGTTGACGAGGGTTGAGGTAGTTTGATGGTGCTTGGCCAACCGCGCAACACAATTTTCTTGACAACCGTTCGCCCGCGAGCATAATGCCTCAATCCCGTTTTTTGTTTCGATAGTCGGCTGCAATCCCGGCAATCGAAGGAGGCTTTCATGAGCGTGCTGGACCTTTGTGACCGTGAGGTTGCCGCGGTTCCGCTCGATGCCACCGTTGCCGACGCCATTCACAAGATGCTGGACCACCACGTGGGAGCTGTCGCCGTTGTCGATAGCGAGTTCCGTGTGGCCGGGATTTTCACGGAACGGGATGTATTGCGCAAAATGGCGCTCACCCGGATGGACCCGAAAACAACGCCGGTTCGCGAACTGATGACGACTCCGGTAGAGATGGCCACGCGCGGCACCGGTCCCGGCGAAGCGCTGACCATCATGCTGGAACGCCACTTCCGCCACTTGCCCGTAGCCGCGGATGACGGCAGATTACTGGGCATTCTTTCCATCCGAAACCTGCTGGAGTGGCGTGTGGAAGATCTGAGTCGCGAACTCGAGGCGCTCGAGCAATACGTTTGCAATGATGGCCCGGGCGGCTAGCGTCTTCTCGTTTTGATTGCCAACTTTATCGCGAACGCTATGTGAACGAATCGCCGTATTGCCGTGTACAGAGGCGCCGATTTTCCGCCGCCTAAAGATTGATAACGAGACCTGCCCAAAGACTCCATGAAAAAAATCCCGGTCGCTCTTGCTATTATCGCCACCACCATCTTCCTGGCGGAAACACTTATTGCGCAGCAACATTCCGGCAATGTCGTCGTCCATGCGGCCCGCATGCTTGACGTAAAAACCGGCAAACTGCTCGCGGATCAAACTCTGCTCATCGAAGACGGAAAAATTGTAAGCGTCGGCTCTGCTGCCAATGTCAGGGCGCCTGCCGATGCAATTCTTATCGACTTGCCCTCGGCCACCGTGCTGCCTGGCCTGATCGACGCGCACACGCACCTGACCATGGATCCGAAATTCGGATATGAAAGACTGGCCATCTCGGTGCCGCGCGAGACTCTGATCGGCGCCAAGAACGCGCGCATTACTCTTAATGCAGGATTCACGACCGTGCGCAATGTAGGCGCGAGCGGCTATAGCGATGTTGCGTTGCGCGACGCCATCAATGCTGGCGACGTACCCGGCCCGAGAATGCTGGTCAGCGGCCCGGCGCTAAGCATAACCGGCGGGCACTGCGACAACGACATGTTGCCTTTCGAATACCACGCGGTGGCCGACGGCGTCGCCGATGGTATCGCGGCCGTTCAACAGAAAGTTCGCCAAAATATTAAGTATGGTTCCGATCTGATCAAAGTTTGTGCAACCGGAGGAGTGCTCTCGTTGGGCGACAATCCCCAGGCTTCGCAGTACACGCTGGAGGAGATGAAGGCCATCGTTGCCGATGCCCACCGGTTGGGAAGGAAAGTCGCGGCGCATGCGCACGGCGCAGAAGGAATTCGCTGGGCAACGGAAGCAGGCGTGGATTCCATTGAGCACGGTTCGTACATTGACGATGCGGGCATCGCCGCGATGAAGGAACACGGCACTTACCTCGTGCCGACCTTGTATCTCGGCGATTGGGCGTTCCAGAATATGGAACAGCTCCACATGCCTCCGCCCTTGATGGCGAAGGCGCGCGAAGTCATTCCCATGGCGCGCAAGAATATTGCGCACGCTTTTGCCAGCGGCGTGAAGGTTGCATTTGGAACGGATGCCGCCGTTTATCCGCACGGGTTGAATGCCCACGAGTTCGCCGTGATGGTGAAGTTAGGGCTGACTCCGCTGCAAGCGATCCAAGCCGCAACCGTGAACGCTGCGGATTTGCTTGGCTGGTCCGGCAAAGTCGGCAGCCTGGAGCCGGGAGCGTGGGCCGACATCGTTGCGGTCGATGGCGATCCGCTTCAGGATGTAACGACTCTCGAGAAAGTGAAGTTTGTGATGAAGGGCGGCGAAGTGGTAAAGGACGATTATGGGAAGTAGAGGCAATGCCTCAGTTTGAATTTTGTGCGATAAAGGCCAATAAAGAAAAGGCCACCGATAAAATAGATGACAACATTCCACCAAAACCGCTTTGGTTCCTCGGAGCGGTCCACAAAACGAGAATGTCCACGGCTGGCCTCGAACGTTTCCCCAGTGAGTGTGGAGGCTACGCCTATCAGCAATAAAATGATCCCAATAAGCAGGAGGAGCCGACGATAAAGTGGAACTGTCATGAACGTTTCTTGTAAGGTCGCATTTCCGCGGCTTCGGGAGGTAATTGTCCGCCATCTGCACGATCTCTTCAACTGAGGCACTACCGAAATAGGGCGAATGTGTACAGCTAGCGAGCCTGACGGGCATGTTCCGTAATCCAGTCCGTCCACTGCGATGACTCTCCGCTGGCCAGCAGTGGCGCTTTTCCTAGCACGGCGTCGACAAAATTTTCCACCAGCGGAAGATGCACATTTTCATGCACTGGAAGATTTTCTCTGCCGCCCGGATACACGAGTTCCGGCCCATTGAGTGGAGTCAAGTCCATCTCGCCTTCCGTCCCTCTAATGCGGCATTCATCCCGTTTAATGCGCGAGTGCCAGCGCACATCCACAATCCCGCGCACGCCATTTTCGTAATCGATCATCACCGTCGCGTTATCTTCCACACCGTACTGATGCACTGCATTCGACAGATGCCCGGTGGCCCGCACTGGCTGCCCAAACAGGAAATTCAGAACGTCAATCCGATGGGAGGCGATATCGAACAGAGGCCCGCCCCCGGCCTTCGCCGGATCGATCAACCAATTGCGATCGCTTTCTTTTCCGTCGAGCCACATGTGGCAGGTCAGTTCCGCGAGCACCGGCTTTCCGATCGCGCCGGCTTCCAGAAGTTGTTTTGCCCGCTGGACCTTCGGATAATGGCGGCGATAATAGGCAACCCCCAGCATCATTCCACTTTCTTTCGCGGCCTGTAACATGGAGCGCGCCTCCGCCTGGTTCATCGCCATGGGCTTTTCGCACAGCACGTGTTTTCCTGCGTAAAGCGCCTGGATCGCCTGCGGCGCGTGCAGAAACACGGGCGTGGCAATGTAGACGGCCTGAACTCCAACATCGGAGAGAGCATCGTGCAATGACATCCAGATGCGGGTTTTGAAAGCCGCAGCCTTGGCCGGATCGCGCGTGACTAACCCATACAAACGGCTTCTTGCCTCGGCCTGAATTGCGGGAATCACACGGCGGGTTGAGATATCGCCGATCCCGACAACGATCCAATTGAGCATATGTTTATTTTCTAACCGCGTTCCTGCAAGATGAATACGGCGGACACGCCAAGAACTTGTCGGCAATACAAAAGGCCGGCCCGCAGCCGGCCTTCCATCGATTCTCAAGCGCAACTACTTCTTGGGAGCGATCGCGTCTTTCGCGGCTTTGGCCACGCGGAATTTCACCACGGTCTTAGCCTTGATCTGAATGGGCTCGCCGGTTTGCGGATTGCGGCCTACGCGAGCCTTGCGATGAGCCTTTACCAAACGACCCAAGCCCGGAACGACGAACACGCCGTTCTTCTTTGTCTCTTTGATTGCGGTGTCGGCAAGGTGCTCAAGGAACGCCGCCGCCTGCTTGTTGTTGAGTTCATTCTTCTCCGCCAGAAGGCGGACGAGTTGCGTTTTGGTCAAACCTGATGCCATTGAATCTCCTCCTAAAAACGATTTTTTGGAATTTTAATTCCGTCGGGCGTCATCTTATAACAGTGCCCTGTGGAAAACACCCATATTTTACGCGGGTCTAACGAATGTGCCACAGGGAACAAGGCCATTCTACGCGCTCTTTCACGAGTGTGGTTCCAAAATGGGCCATTTTATGGCCGCTGCCGTGTTAACTATCCCGCTTCCGGGTTACCATGGCTGATCGGGAGGTTGAATTCTTGAGCTGCGCGATCTGCGAGGTCCGGAAGGAAAAACGCTTCTGTCCTGCCATGCACGCGCGTATTTGCCCGCAATGTTGCGGCGAGCAGCGCGAGGTCACGCTCGACTGTCCCAGTGATTGTCCTTATTTGCGGCAGGCGCGAGAACATGAGAAGCCGCGCGCAGCCGATGATATCGATTCTTCCGCTTTGTTCCTGCAGGTTGAAGTGTCGGACCAATTCATATACGAGCACGAACATCTGCTGATGGGTTTGACCTATGCGCTGGCCAAAGCTGCGCGCGCTGATCGTATGTTGCATGACCGCGATCTAATCGCCGCGCTGTCGGTCTTGTGTACAAGCATGGAGCGGCTGGTCAACTCAGGCCTGCACTATGAGCCGCAGTTGGCCAGCCCGTCGCAGCAGCGAGTTGTGGTGGAAATTGAGACCATGCTGAAAGAGTTTCGCGAGGCCGAGCAGAAGCACCGTGGATACACGAGTCTGCGCGATTCCGATGTGGTGAAGGCGCTGGTGTTCTTGGTTCGCATGGGATACGGGCGAACATCTGGCCGGCCCAAGTCGCGAGCGCTTGTTGAGTTCCTGTTCAAGCAATTTCCCGAGCAGGAGCCGGCGATGCTAGCCTCTCCAGCTGCCTCCAGCCGGTTGATCATCCCTTAAGCGTGCCTGCAGCTTTTCGATCTTGCGCACAGCTTGTCCCGGAGGCAAAGCGTCGAGCAATTCCCGCGCCGTCTTCCCCAGTACTGGATGGCACGCTTCCGGAGCAATCTCTGCCAGCGGTTCCAGTACGAATCGCCGTTGCTGCATTGCGGGATGAGGAATCGTCAAGCTTGGCGACTGGACATACGCATTTCCCATCAAGAGGATGTCGATATCGATAAGGCGCGGGCCTTTTTCTTGAACGCGACGCCGGCCCATCTGTTCTTCGATAGTCAGAATCGCAGCCATAAGCTGTTCCGGAGTCTTCTCTGTCTCCAACGTAACTGCACAGTTCAGGAACCACGGTTGGTCGGTCATTTCCACCGGCTCCGTTTCATACATTGAAGAAGCCGAAACAACCTGACCAACCGAACTTAATCGCCGAATCGCTTCGCGAATCTGCTCTTCACGGTCGCCAAGGTTTGAGCCCAGCGACAGATAAGCCAAGGCCATGCCAAGAGTATCCGGCAATGATGGCTGTTTCACAAACTTAGTCTCCAGACGGTCACTCCGAATTATTCGCCGTCCCTCTTTTCATCTGTCCGGCAGTCACCTTACCTCTTGGTACCTTTGTGACTTTCGTGCTCCTGACGGCAATCTTAGAATTGCCCCATGACTTTGGAGTCGCTGTTGGTGAGTTGTGACGTGGCTTTCATACGCATGATTCGCCCGTTATTAGAGAAGCTTGGGATCAACGTCGAGATTTGCCAGGACGCGCGAAAAGCGACGGACGTTTTGGTTTCCGAAAAGTTCGATGCGATCATTGTGGATTGCGATGACCTTAGCGGTGGGTTGGAGGTGCTGCAAGGCCTTCGCAGCACTCCCAGCAACCAGAAGTCAGTTGTATTTGCTGTCCTCAATGGCAAGAGAACAACTACACAAGAAGCCTTTGGCATGGGAGCAAATTTCGTACTGCAAAAGCCCATCAGCAACTTGAATGCGACGCGATGTTTCAATGCGGCTCTAAGTTTCATGGTGCGCGAGCGGCGGCGTTATTTCCGCCAGCCGGTGAAGATGTCGGTTCAGGTGGTCCTCGATGAGAAAGAAGTCAAGGCTACCAGCACCAACGTCAGCGAGGGCGGCATCGCGGTCTTGCTGCGCCAGGCCTTGCCAAAAAATGCCAAACCGCGCCTGAGTTTTGTATTGCCGGGAACCGACATTAGCATGAGCGTGGAATCGGAAGTTGCCTGGGTCGACATGAAGGGTTGTGTCGGACTGCGTTTTTGCAATGTACCGGAACGATCGCAGCAAGTGCTGGAAAAATGGTTGGAATCCCAAGTGGAACATGAACTTCCCGCCGCCGTCGAAAGTAAGCCTGCGGCTCTAGCGGAGATGGCGCGCCAGTAATTACATGGCCGAGGTGATCCGCCTCAGCTTTTCTTCGAGTTCTAGCCTTTCCGTTCACATTTTTAGTATTCCCTCCGCGCTCATCTGCGTGGTGTGCCATTCTTGTAACTTGCGCCTGCGCGCGGGCGCGGGCAATCTGAGTGTCTGTCAAAGAGTATCTACCGGAGACATACATTCATGACCAACTCCCTCCGCATTTCTCGAGTGCAGCAAACGCTCCGCAAGTTCGAAGCCGACATTCCTCTGCTCAATATGCGGGTAAAAGATTTGTCCGCGGAGCGGCAAGAAGCGGCGCGGCAGTTTGCCGCGGCACTAATCGAACAAACAAAAGCAGAATTGGCGAAACTGTTAGAGGAACAGCCCGATGATCGCCCGCGTTCCGACCGGTTTTTCTGCGAACCCGCAGACTAAGCGACGCCGAGCGCAGTGCTTAGATTCACAACACAGATCCAGCCGCCGCATGTGCGGGCGCTGAAAAATCGGCGGCAACATCGTTCTCGGAGATCGTCGTTTCCTCCCACATTGTCTTGTCGCGAAGGATGCGCGAAACCAGCGCCGTATGCATGGCATGGCCCGCGCGGTCGGCGACCACTCTGCCCAGAATCTGTTTTCCCAGCAAGGCTAAATCGCCAACCAGGTCCAGGACTTTATGCCGGACAAATTCGTCAGGAAAACGCAATGGGCCGTTCTCCACGCCATCGCGAGTCAGCACAATGCAGTTCTCCCGCGAGGCTCCGCGAATAAGGCCCATGTTGCGCATGGCGCGCTCATCTTCGCGCGAGCCAAAAGTTCGAGCGGACGCGATGTGCCGCACGTAGTTTCCGTTGGAAAGTTCCAGTTGGCAGGTTTCTTTTCCGATCAGCGGGTGAGGGAAGTTAATGGAGTAGGAGACCGAGTATCTCTCGGCCGGATAGACGGCAATAAACTTATCGCCTTCCCGCAATTCCAATTCGCGCAGAATTCTCAAGTACTTGCGCGGCCGCCGTTGCTTGCGGATGCCCGCCTTCTGAATCTTTTCCACGAACGGGCGTGCGCTGCCGTCGAGAATAGGCAGTTCCAGATTGTCCAGCTCTACCACCGCATTATCGATGCCCATGCCGATAAACGCCGACAGAATATGCTCTGTCGTGGAGATGAGAACGCCCTTCTTCATCAGACTCGTGGCATAGCTGACGCGGGCCACGTTGCGGCTTACTGCTTCGATCTCAAAGTCGTCCAGATCGATGCGACGAAATACAATGCCCGTTCCCGGTGAAGCCGGCAGAATGCGCAGCGACACCGGTGCGCCACTGTGCAGCCCTACGCCGCTGCATTCCACGATAGAACGGATTGTCTGTTCCGCAGTCAGATTACGAGGTCCGTATGTTTCTGTGAACTGAATAGATTACAGCCGGGAAGCGAAGTTGTCTGTGGCAGAAAAGCCACAGTTCGTGGCCATCGAGCGACTGAGAACCACGCTGGTCACGAGGGCAAATTCCGCAGATTCAAGGGGTTGCATCGGAGAGATGACACGGCTAACGGTCTAGTGCTTCTTTGCCGTCTTGTTGGGATTGTAGCCAGAGTTCGGATCGAACATTGCTGGATCGAGGGTCTCGTTGTAGGAAACAGAGTTGAGAAATCGCTGGCCGGCGATGTCACCGTTGAAGTAACGTGCGACGTCGTAGGGCGTGGCAATACCTTGCACATGGCGATAATTATCGTAGATTTCTTCTTCCAGATTCTTCTGCCGGTCGACGGGATCGCGCCATTGGAAGCTTTTCTTGATCGGAAGGTGTGTGTCCACATCGAGGAAAAGATCCACACTCTCGTCTTTGTTATTGATCAACGTAATCTGCACGGCGGGATGCTGGGCGGCGATGGCGTCTCCATCGTAGAACAATGCAACGCCCGGATCGTTGAGCCAGGTACGAAGAATCGTCTCCAGGGAAAATCTGCGCCTCCGCAGATAGTCGGTCAGATCCTTCGGCTCCATCGGATGCGCGCCTTTATAGGTGATTTCGTATCCCTTGTCGCCGATGTAGAGCTCGGCGATGTCACGCTCCTTGGTAATTTCAATGCGCTCTTTGTCGGGAAATTCGGCGAAGCGCCAGTAAAGAACGCCGTTGCTGGTGGGGCGCCCATGATGGAAGCTGTAGCCGCGGCCGGTCTGCTGCACGTTTTGGATAGTGAGATAGGCCTGGCCGCCAAGGGCATCGATCGCCTGTTGGAGCAGGGCTTTCGCTTTGCGCGAGTTTGCCTGGTCAACCGGAATGGTAGAGGAGCTTTGCGCCGGTATCGGCGACTGCGCAACGGGCTGGCTTGCAGAGGGGGGGGTCTGTGCCCGGGCGGAAGTCGTCCCCATGAAAATCGGCGCAAGGAAGATCGTCGCTATGCAGATGAGGAAAAGCGGTTTCATTCAGCGTGAGGGGATCGGTGTGAGCAAACAGAATTGTAGCGTTTTACGGGCACTTTCTGCTTGCGGATGGAAATTCGTCCTCTTACTTGGATGCAGAAAATGGGCTTCGTGCCCGCCGTTCCCGGCGGAATTTCGTTGTCGCCGAGACGAGATTCGTATCAGGGCATGCATTTATGCGTGCCGCAAGTGTTGAATTCTCCAGATCGCCTTCAGGCGCTGCTTAGCCCACCAACACCGCGCCGCCGTTTACGTTGAAAATCTCGCCAGTGATGAAGCCGGCGTGTTCGGTGCAGAGGAACAAGATCGGCGCCGCGATCTCTTCCGGCTTGCCAACGCGGCCCAGTGGGATCGTGCGGCGGATCACCTCCCCAGTTCGTGGATCGTTTAACGCCGGTCTTGACATATCGGTATCGACCCAGCCGGGAGCGACGCAGTTTACGTAGATGCCATCCTTCGCCAACTCTGCGCCAAGGCTTTTTGTCATGCTGATAATCGCGCCTTTCGTTGCGGAATAGTCGACGTGGAAAGCCTCTCCGCGCTGGCCACTAGTCGAACTGATCAGCACGATGTGTCCGGCTGCGGCATCAGCTTTCGGCTGCGACTTCATTTGCGCCACCGAATGTTTGACCAGGCCAAACACCGCGTCGAGATTGATCGACACAGTCGAGCGCCACTGCTCGTCGGACATGCGGTCGATGGGAACATCCTCAGCGGGCCAGACGCCGTGGTTGGCGACCAGGATGTCGAGGCGTCCAAAATGCTTGACGGTCTCTGCGACCAGAGATTGCGCGGCCTCCGGGCTGCTCAGTTCGCTGGCGACGGCATGGCAATTGGCGGAGCCGCATTCGGCGACAAGTGCGTCGGCCCGAGCGCGGGCTTTCTGGTAACTGAAGACCACGTTGGCATCGGCTGCGGCAAACATGCGGACTGCGGCTGCTCCGATGCCGCGAGACCCTCCGGTGATGAGCGCTACTTTGCCAGTGAGCGAGATTGGGAGAGGCATGGCATTCAGTTTGGCGTTTGGAGACGGCAAAATGCAAGCTGATCCGTCCGCGGAGAGTTTCCCACTTCGGGGACTATGCTTACCTTCTCGGTATCCCCCCTCCCTTTTACGATCATCGGGCTAGCAGGGTAATGAACTGGTTAACGCACATGTGCATCATCTTGCATAATAAAGTTGCCGTGACAAGTTTGGATTGGGCTATTTAGAGGGCCGTTTGCTCTGTTCGATAACGTCATCCATGGCCTTGTCCGCACGTTTTCTCAGGTCTTCGTCCATAGGTTGTTCCAGCCATTCCCACTGTTCGCTAGTTCTACCACCGTCGAATCGGAAATACATACGATGCTGTATGCCCCAACTTTTGTAATCAATCACGACAGTCAGGTTGGCCCGAGTAATAAGGCTATTGGTAAATCTGCAAACCATCGTGTCCGATTGGCCCCTTTCCAGCGTCTTGCTGGCCCGCATTTGTGTTGTGTTCATAATTCCACCAGAGACAGTGACACCCGCTTCCGTTTTTATCGTGTCGATGTAGCAGTTTTCCTGAACGATATCAAGCGAGAAATAACCAGTGTTTGCAAGGCGAAAAGGTGTGGAAAATGGCCGATCATGTTCTAGCGGCTGCTCTGGGGATACGGACATCTGCGGCCTTAATTGAACTAATGCCACTGCTCCCGCTGCCCCTAGTAGTAGCGATAGAACGGTACCTCTGCTCCAAGTTGAGGTTTTCTTCTTGGGTCGGCGTTTTCGCCTTCCGGGCTTCATATTTGTGCTTTTTCTCCTAATCGGCGTTTACTTAACTTATGCACTGGCGATGTTCTGCTGGTGTTAAGACTGGGACTATGAAAGCGGAATACTAAAGAGGGGCCGGAAGCACTACAGAACTGTAAGGAACTTGCGACCGCGATTTTACAGGCTCCGGCCAAGAAAAAGAAGCAGACTAAGAAGTCGAACTTCCGTCCCCGTCCCTGTCGCCGCGTGATGTGGCGAATCACTCTTGCTTGTTTGCATCCAACTGATTGATTGGAGGGGTCTTTTGGCCCGTATTACTCATTGACAGATCGGTCCAGTCGTAGGAAAATTTTAGTAGGTGTTCCCTCTCCCCTGATCATTTGGTCTAGTTCTTGCGCGACGCAAACCCTTGTCAGCCAAGAGGTTCCGAGCTGAAACCTTTGCGCGAGAGGCACTTGCGCAACCAGTGAGGTGTATTTCGAGACGTTGGGCCGTCAGACCATGGGATTTGTAGCCGCAGCGCAAGGCAGGCAGTCAGCCAACGTTCAGTAAGCAAGGGGAGCAAGCATTTCCGATGGTTCTTCGTATAACATCTGCGAAAGTCACTCAAGCGCCGGAGCCGGGCGAAGAACAGCTCATGCCCGGCGACGGGCGGGACCGACACGCTGAGGATCGCTCCCCGCGAGCGATGCGAGATAGTGCCGTCGGATCGACGGATCGTCACTCGCAGAAGAAAGTGGCTGCTGCCGACGTTGCCTTGGATTTGGTATTGCAGGAAATCGTGCAGCAGGCCCGGCTGGCGACGATGGCGACCGGGGCATTCGTGGGCGTGGTGCGGGCGAACAAGATTGTTTGCCTGGCGACCAGCGGATCGAACGCCGGCGAATTTGCCGTCTATTTGGACCGGGACCAGCGAATGGTTAGCTCCTGCCTTTCCGGCGGCACCGTGCAAATATGCGGCGACTCGGAAACTTCCGAGGAACTCGAGGGGAACGCCTGCCGTTACCTGGGTGCTCGCTCCGTCGTTATGGTTCCGGTTATCAATGAGACTGCCAGCGAGAAAGACAAGAAGCTCGGCATTTTCGGCGTCTTCGCGCCACAAGTTGCCGCATTTTCCGACAATAATGTTCTCGCCTTGCAGGGACTGTCCCATCGCATCGCGGAGGCAATGGCGCGGGTCGATCGATTCACTTCCGCTTCGGGCGATGCGGCCACTCCTGTTCGGCTTGACACGGTTCGGCCTGATACCGTTCGGTCTGAGTCTGGCAAGCCGATACCGTTGCCGGCTCGCGACAAGCGACCGCGGTCGGCGTTACGCTCGCTCGCGGCAATCAAAGTAAGAGGCCCGGCGGCGTGGGGTTTCGGTGTCTTGGCGGTAGTGCTGCTCGCGGGCTGGGGTTTGAGCCGTGTCATGAGTCCGCGGACGATGGAGACATCCGCGAAGGCACTCGCGCCAACTGTCGCGCAACCTGCGACTTCGCAACCGGCGTCAATCCCGTCTGATCCGCCTGTATCCGATCAACCTGCGTCTAGTCATCCATCGTCCTCCGACGCGAGTACGCACTCGAGCCAGAGTCCTGCGGCTGTACCGGTTGTGAAACCAAATCCCACGGTCGCGCGCAGCATCAAACCTGTGACAACAATTCCGGCCGGGCACACGGCCGTCAACAAAGTCCCGGCGCGCCCCGGGCTCAACGTGCCGGAGTTGGAAATCGAGAACGCGCTCGATGATGCAACTTCGGAATCGCTTGCGCCTGCATCGGTGCGCACGTCGAAGCCTTCCGCTGAATTGAGAACCGGCGCGGCGCCCGCATCAGCGGAGCCGGTAACGAAGACAACTTCAATGAACACAGGTTATCCGCCGGTGCCCGGTAACGCATCTGCGGGATCGCCACCGCGCGAAGCTGTGCGCATAACGAGAGCTCCCGGACCGAGCGTGGATGCGCCGCCTTCTTCAAGCGATGCAAGTAAGAACGCGAGCCCAGCCAATTCCGATCCTTCGGCGTCGCCTCCGGTCATGCTGCAGGAGTGGACCGCTCTCGCGCACGTCGCGCAGCGCGTGCAACCCGACTACCCGCCGGAAGCGAAGGCTCAGCACACGCAAGGTACAGTTGTACTGGATGTAGTCGTGAGCGCGGATGGCCAGGTGGAAAGTGTCACGCCTGTGGATGGAGATCATCCCTTCGTGGAAGCAGCCGATAAAGCGATGCGTAAATGGCGTTTCACTCCGTTCATTCGCAACAAGCAGGCCGTCAGGTTTGAAAGTCACATCACGTTGAACTTCGCTTTGCCATGAATTCACAGCAGCCGCGCGTGCGAGACAAAAGCCACTTGCGAGACAAAGATCAAAAGCAACGCTCGTCCCTTTTGTGGGCGGCGGCGCGGGTTGCCGTTCTCGCGCTGTGTCTCCCGCTCTTCGTATGGGGCAATCCGCAGGCCCAGCCGCAGGCCCCCGGTACGAACTCGCCAGGTATCGCGCCTACTATCCCAGTCCTGCCCGCGGTGCAGCACGTCAAACTCTTGCTCGACAACGGCAATCCCGCACTTGAGATCGAAACCACTGCGCCCGTGATCCCGGAGATCAACAAGTCGAATGAGGGAATGCGCCTGGTCATCGACTTGCCGAATACGAACATGTCGGTGGCGGACAAAGTTGTCCCGATCAAGAACAAGGATCTGAGCGAGATGCGGCTCAACCTCGTCGGCTCAACTCCGCCGAGGGTGCATGTGGAAGTTGATTTCCGCATGCCGCTCGCCTACACGTGGAATGCCACAGGCAATCGCCTTTTGATTACCTTCCGCGAGCCGGGCAAACCCGATGCGTCCGCAACTCCCGCCGCAGCCGCCAGCACGACTCCGTTGCCTGTTTCCGCCCCGGTCGAGATCGCTGACTTTACGAACGTAGTCGCCGCGGAGCGGCTTGCTCCCGGATATGCTGTTAGCGCTACCGGTGAGACCACCGTTCTGCGGGTCAAGCGCGTGGGAGATGTCTACATCTGTCCGCAAACAACGGTTTCCGTTGTGCGCTCCAAGAATGGCCCTGACCTGCTGCTGGCGATCAACAGTGGTGGCCTGGAAACTCATCTGAGTCTGAAGAATTCCGCGGATGAAGTAGTCACGCCCGACTTTCGCATCCTGCTGCGCGGCCCCGGAGATTTTCACTACGCCATTCGTTCCGACTCGCGCGGCAACGCTTGTGTCAAGACCCTCCCAGGCAACACCGCCTCGGCGATCATTTACGAAGTGATGGGAGATGGATCGTACAACGTGCAAGCCCAGGACCAGCTCTTTTTGCACGATGGCAAACTCAGCCCCGAGGCAATCGCTCACTCGCAGTCCAATAGTTCCGGCTCTGTTCTCGCGGTCGAGTGCGGATGTCCACCTCCGGCCCGCGCGGTGCTGGTCGCGTCCAACCGGACAGAACCTAAGCTTGCCATCGAAGATCCATCCCCCGGCCCCGCGGCTCCCGCGGCGCGTCGCCTGGAAGTCACTTCCGATCCTGGCCCAACGTTGCCGACAACTCCGTCCGGGTCGAGCAGCCAGGCTCCGCCCGAAACCGCCACTGAAATTCGCGAACTTCCGCCATCACGACCAAACCAACCCCATGTGCAGGTCGAAGCCTCTCTGACTTTCACGCCCAATCCCGCGAGGCTGGCGGCAAGCCACTTGCCGGCATTTTCGAATCAAGTCGCATCACCGGTAGAGGTACTGCCACCGTCGCCGCCTCCCGCGCCCGAGCACAAGACGGTTTTAGGGAAGATCAAGGGATTCTTTTCGCGGGTGTTTCAGTAAGGCGGCTATACGAAGATCCACACCACTTAGGGATATATTTGGGTCAGCCGCCTGTACCTGAAAGTTTCCCACCGCAGCGTGACGGGGTGCGCCGGGCGTTAGTCCCGGTTCGATCTTCGAACTGCCCGCAGTGAGCGTGACGGAACTCCAAAATCGCTCCCCGTCCATAATTCGAGAATGCGAGGGCCGCTGCGCTGTAAGTGCTGTGCCAGAACGTAATCCGGGAACGGCGGCGTGGGAAACGTCGCCGCCTGATACAGAATCCACTGCGATCCATCCATCTCCACCGCGCCCTTATACGGACCGCCCCAAGCGCGAATCGTCTTGCCGCGAAATAGAAACGGAATCGCCGTTTGCAGTGATGTGATATTGATGAACGACGGTGTCGATGAACTTACCGTGTAGTCCGCGAATATATAGCCATCGCTGAGTTGCACAGAGAGGAGGACTCGGCATAACCGTTCGTCGTTTGGCTGTCGAGGTGGATGGCGTACTTCTGAGGGCCGTCCGCTTCGGATTCATAGGTACTTACTCCTAAATAAGTCGGAGCCAGTGCCGCTTGCGCATAGAAGCCATATTTCTCGGGGCCGTTCGAGCGGTTGTTGTCAAAAGATTTGTCTCCGATATGAGTGATCAGGCTGGAAATCTGGTCAATGAATCCGGCCGCATTATTGAGATAAGCGACATTTCCTGTATAGGTCGAGCCGTAGGAAATGTCGGCGAAGCCCGCGCCGCAGACCTTGCACGCGTTTCCCCGACCGTTATTGTAGGCGTAGTTGCCCATCAGTGTGGCGCGCTCGTATCCCACTCCGATGAACCTCACGCCGTTTTGCACTCCGGCTGAGGTGGTGAGAGTCATCGTGGTTCCATTGAGACTGGAGATCAGGTAGTTCACCGCATTGATTTGCACCGCCTGATTTGCCTTCCATGCGGGGCTGAAGCTATCGCAAACCGGAATTTTGGCGGAGCACGGAAGCCAGGTGACCGTCTTGCCGGAGGTGTTGACCCGGCTTTGCAGTTGCGGAGTGTTGTCAAAGCCTTCGCCGAAATTATCGTGGGAGCGGTTGCCAATAATCTGCGGTTGATCCAGGAGAGGACTGTTGAGGTCGAAACCTTCGCCATTCAGCGTACCGTGCGGACCGGCCTGCAACAGGCCGAATGGAGCACAGTTCAGGTTATTCCAATCCGGTGTCCAGCCATTGCAGTAAGATTCGTTGCTTTGCCAGCGGAAGCCCTGCATGGGAGCGTTCGTGCTGATGCCGACACTCTGCACGAGAAAACCGTCATTGGCGTTTGCGTAGGCGCGATTAGATTCCCAAACGACATCAGAGGATACGTTAGCGGCGGTCGACGATGGGAAAGTTTCGAAGCCGGTGTTGCCGTCGTGAGCGATGTTGTTGAAAAATCTCACGTGCGAGTTGCCGGCTCGATGCGCGGGGCTGTTGACGAATCCACCGCCGATAGTTCCCAGGGAACGGCGCAACGAATCTTCGGATGAAAGCGCGCAGCCAAAAAAATCCGCAATGCTGTTGCGAATGTCGATGTAGTGGTCGCCTCCGCTCACGCTGATCGCGTTGCCCAACGTGTTGCGAACTTCAACTTCATCAATAGTGACGTGGTTGGAGTCGGTGATATCGATCGCGTTGGCGATGGGCGGCACCGCGCTGCAGGCATGTGCTGCAACAGTTTGGGCCACGCCGGCGTCGATGGTGAAGCCCTTAAGAGTCACATTCGAGAGCGCTGAGAGAGAGAGGGATGCCGATATCTGAAGGATGGTGCTGTTGATGCCGCTTCCCTCGATTACGCAGTTGGAGACAGGAGTGAAAGATCCTGTCAAAGTACCGGGCGGGATGAAGACGTGTCCAGGCTTTGTTCCGTCACAGGCGGCATGAGTCGCCGACTGCACAGTCTTATGGAAGACTCCATCGACGTGGATATAACCATCGAGAGATGTGGGCGGCTGGCTGCTTGAGGGTGAGGTCCCGATTTGAGAGACGGCAGAAATAGTGCAAAGCAAAAGCGCATTTAAGGTCGCGATTCTAAGCACGCAAACGCTCCTAGTTAATCAGCCGGGTTCTGGAAATTTCAGAGCTGAATTTGAATCGGCAATGCCCTTCCTCAGCATAGTGCGGTTGCCGATGCGGATCAACCCGGCGGGCTGTGCGGCGGGGGAACCTGCGCGAACACTTTGCTGGGAGCTGGTTGTACTCGCATGATCTGTCTAACTGGGGTTCTTCCAAGATGGCGGCGAATCAGGAATTTGTTGCGGACCGGCGCCGGTGTTTGCGGCAAACGGTGCATGCGCCGGCGTTTGCCAGTTTCGATGGCGTAACTGGCGGAATGATTCTCGACTTGAGCGAGGAAGGCATGGCCATGCGGACGGCCACTCCGCTGAAAGCGAAGCAGCGAGTGCAACTCCAGGTGGATCTCACCGAACCCATCGCTCATCTGGAAACAACCGGCTACATTGCCTGGGCCGATGCGCTGGGGCGGGCGGGAGTACGATTTTCGGAGTTGCCGGAAGATGCGCGGCAGCGCTTGAACGAGTGGCTGACTGTGAATGCGGACGCGCCGAGCAGCAGGGCTCCCAAGCTGAGTTTGCGGGGGACGGCACGGGCTGCCGCGTGGGCGATCCGCGACGGCAGGCCGGAGGCGAAGGAGGGACATGTGAGCCTGAGTCTTGAGCCGGAGACGGATGCGATGGACACGGATCTGATCAACACCGATACGATGGATGACGACGAGTTGATCATGGAAATCGCTGCGCGGCGAGGCGTGCTTTCGCAAGGCAATGTCTCGTCGACCGGTTTCTCTGGAACTGTGCAGTATGAGTTCAATTCGCTGGGCACGGATTTGAGTGCGGCCTTGCGCCTCATTGGAGAGCGGGCGCGGGCGCTGACGCGCGGAACGAGCGCGGCCATTGCGTTGTCGCATAACGGGTCGGTGATGTGCCGGGCGAGTATTGGAGCGAGCGCTCCGGCGCTGGGCACGCGGCTGGACGTGAATTCGGGATTTTCCGGAGAATGTTTTCGCACGGGCAAATCGTTGCGCTGCGACGACGCCGAGATCGATACAAGAGTGGATGCGGAAAGCTGCCGGAGGCTGGGCGTGCGATCGATCCTAGCGGCGCCGATCCGTTCCCAGCGGGAAACGGTGGGATTGCTGGCGGTGTTTGGTGAGCAGTCTTTTAACTTCGATGAAGGCGATGTTGCCGTGGTGGAGAGCCTAGCGCATACGGTGCTGGTTACGATGAGCCGGCAGGAGGCGCGGAAAGTCTGAATTAATGTAAGAATGTGTGCGAATGAGTGAAAGGCCATCGAGAGAGATTCTCGATGGCCTTTTGTTTTGCCGCGAGTCGCAGCAGTTACTGAGGAGCCGTTGTTGGAGTTGACCCCGTCGCCGGCGCCGCTTGGGCGACCGGAGTGTCCATCGTGTTGTTCGTTGAAGCTGGCGTGGTGGATTCGCTGGGCTTCGTGGCGTCGGCTGTGGCCGCGGGCTTTGCGGCATCGTTGGTTGACGGGGCGGTTGTTGCCGAATCCGCTTTTTGCTCGTTATTCTTCCCGCTGGCGTCGCTCTTTTCTGCGCCGCTTGCTTGCAGAGTGTCTTTACCCTGCTCGACGTTCTCGATCTTCACGGTCGATAGAATCGAGCCTAGGCGGGCGAAGACTTTGTCGCGATCGATGTGCTTGAGGGCGGTGTCGGCCTGCGCGGCATTGGTTGTTATGTTGAGGGCGAACTCGTAGCAGGCTCCATTTTGAAACACGTGAAAGTATTTGGAGTCGCTCTGGCTCGTGCCTTCGCCGGAGACGGCTTCTGCGCCGTGCATCTCGAGATCGCCAAGCATGAGTTTGCCGGCTGGCGCGTCAACTTTTGTCGGAGTTGACGTCGGCTGCTTTGAGTCCGCTTCCGTGGACGAAGTTGCGGTAACGAGCTTGGGTTGCGGAACGGAGAACTCTCCGCACTGATCGGCGGTCAGCGCGTTGTTGACGCTGACGTCGAAGAATGCGGAAGAGAAGTCGGTGTTGGCGTAGCCGGTCTCGGGCAGTTCGACGGCGGCGAGCGCGACTCCGCCGGGCTGCACGAAGTTCATGGGAAGCGGGATCGACATCAAAACTTCTTTCGTGGCGTCGCCGGTTTCAATCGCATAGCGGCGCGGATAGGCGAACGACACGCCGTAGGTTTTGTCGGTGTAGGTCACGGTTGCAGGGCGCTTCTTGACAACCTTTTTCGGCGCAGGCTTCGCTGCAGGCAGCGTGGCAGGCGCGGTGTTGGTTGCTATCGTGTTTGACGGCGGAGCGATGGGAGCGGGGTTGTTGGAGGTTAAAGGTTGAGGTTTGTCGCTGGAGCATCCAACTGCGAGCGAACAGACGATTAATACAGCGGCGAATACGATGGGGCCGGCGTTGTTGCGAACGGTGCGTCCCCAGCTTACGGATTGGCGAGCTTCGGAGTTACGAGTTTCGGTATTGCGATTTGCTAAGTTGATGCGGGTCATGGTGTCACCTCCTGCTGCTGAGCAGCGATGAGGAAGGTGCATGGGGAGGGCCAAGAGTGCTGGTGTTGATTTTGCGGGAGTTAGGAAAATGCGCGGAGTGTGCGCTCGGAGACTATGTGTGTGGGGCGACACGGAGGAGTCTCTTAATAAGAACACTTCACGGTTGAAAGGCTACCAATTGGTCCACAAATACCGATTTCCATTCGATGGGCCTGAATCCTGGATGTGGGATTTTCAGGTCTTAATAAAATCATCCAAACTGGAAACATGATTATCGCGCCGTGAGGCAGTTGTCGATTCGTCTGTCTTCCTTGCGAAAGTCTGAGGTCCAAATGTGAATGCAAACTTCGGGATTCGTTCCCGGACGGAATGCTTCCTTGCTACCATCTCTTGGAGCAGTAAATGATATTCGTTCTAGCATCTGACCGGAAATCCACATCGGAGGAGTGGCGTGCCAGGCCCGAGTGATCGTATATCGCACTCAAACGAGCGAGTTGCCGAGCCGGTGCGCTTGTTTCGCAATCGTGCATTGTGGGCAGCGTGGCTGGAAAAGAATCATCGCAAATCGAAAGGTTTGTGGGTGCGACTGGCGAAGAAAGACTCGGGGTTGAAATCGGTGTCTTACGGCGAAGCGCTCGAAGTTGCTCTGTGCTATGGCTGGATTGACGGCCAGAAGAAGGGCGAGAGCGAAAAGGCGTGGCTGCAGAAGTTCCTTCCGCGATCTGCTGGAAGTATCTGGTCGAAGATCAATCGGGAGAAGGCGCTGGGGCTGATCGAGGGCGGGAGAATGAAAGCTGCGGGACTCGAAGCGGTCGAAATCGCCAAGAGCAACGGACGCTGGAAATCGGCTTATGATTCGCCGAAAGGGGCGGAAGTGCCTGAAGATTTGCGGGCGGCGCTGGATGCGAATCCGCGGGCGCGAGATTTCTTTCAATCGCTCGATGGCGCGAATCGATATGCGATTCTGTTTCGCATTCAGACGGTGAAGAAAGCGGCGACGCGGTCCGAAAAGATTCGTAAGTTTGTGGAAATGCTCGAAAGGAAAGAGAGGATTCACGAGCCCCGTACAACTCGACGTCCGCCGAAGTAAGGCAGCGTCACTGAACGCCAAGTATTGATTCGATGAAAGATGGGATACGCATTATCGGCGCGGGGTTGGCAGGCTGCGAGGCGGCGTGGCAGTGCGCGCGGCGCGGCCTCTCAGTGGAGCTATTTGAGATGCGGCCGGTGCGGCAGACGCCGGCACATCAGACGGCGGATTTCGCGGAACTGGTGTGCTCGAATTCTTTGAAGTCAGATTCCGAGAACACGGCTCCATGGTTGCTGAAAGAAGAAATGCGGCGGGCTGGATCGTTTTTGCTGGAGATCGCGCGCGAGTGCGCGGTTCCGGCGGGCCATGCGTTGGCGGTGGATCGGGTCATGTTTGCGGCCCGGGTGACGGAAGCAATCTCGCGCGAGGCACGTATTGTGGTGCGGCGGGAGGAAGTGAATGTAATCGATGAAGCCGACTGCGTCACCATTGTAGCTTCGGGGCCGTTGACCTCGGATGCGTTGGCTGCAGAGATTGCGCGATTGAGTGCGGCGCCCACGGCTACGGTCGCTTTTCAAACCGAGGTTGAGGATGCAGCAACAAAGGGCTATGCCAGCCAAAATCAGGGAGAGGTGCAGAATCCGCACCTGTATTTTTATGATTCGATCAGCCCGATTGTGGAAGCGGAGTCGATTGACATGTCGCGGGTTTACATGGCGGCGCGCTATGACAAGGGATCGGCGGACTACATCAACTGCCCGATGACGCGTGAGGAGTATGACATTTTTTACGATGCGCTCCTCGCGGCGCAATCGGTGGAAGAACGAGAGTGGGAGAAGCTGAACTACTTTGAGAGCTGCCTGCCCATTGAAGAGATTGCGCGGCGCGGGCGGGACACATTGCGCTTTGGTCCCATGAAGCCGGTCGGGCTAATCGATCCTCAGACCAAGCAAAGGCCATATGCGGTGGTGCAGTTGCGTCAGGAAAACCTGCGGGCGGATTCATACAATTTGGTGGGTTTTCAGAATCATTTGAAGTTTGGCGAACAGGCGCGAGTGCTGCGGCTGATTCCGGGACTCGAGAACGCGAAGTTTCTGCGCTATGGACAGATTCACCGCAACACGTATATCAATTCGCCGACACTTCTGAACGAGACGCTACAGATGAAGGCGCATCCGCGAATTTTCTTTGCCGGGCAAATTTGCGGCGTAGAGGGATATGTGGAATCGATCGCCACAGGGCTGATGGCGGGGATGCACGCCGCCGCGCTGGTTTACGGTGACGAACTGGTTGCTCCGCCAAGGGCGAGTGCATTCGGATCGCTGTGTCACTACGTTACGCATGCCAATGCGAAGAATTTTCAGCCTGCAAACATTACTTTCGATCTGCTACCGCCGCTGGAGACAAAGATTCGCGACCGCAAGGAACGTCACCGGTTGCAGTGTGAACTGGCGCTCAACGAGTTCGATGCATGGCTGTCGCGAGCGGTAGCCAAAGCTTGAATCCGGCAAGAACAATTGCAGAGAACGCTGAAGGGCTTTTGTTGCAAATTGAATGTTCCTTGCCCAGGCGGACGATGCGCCCGCCACTAGTGCCTTGTAGTCCCGGCATTTTCTTTATTCCTTCGGCAATTGTCCTGCAACAAAAGCCTCCTGGAATGCGTATCTAATATCAGGACGGCTCGCGAGGCTTACTTTCGACCTTGTCTAGCGTCCAAATGACAGACAGGGTTTATGTCCATTCGCGATCTCTTTTCCGACGTGCTGCGCACTCTCTGGGCGCATAAATTGCGGGCGTTTCTCACGATGTTCGGCATCGCCTGGGGAATTGTGTCGATTGTGCTGATGGTCGCGGCCGGTGAAGGGCTGCGCAAGGGACAGGAGGAGCAGGCTAAGACGCTGGGCAAGGATGTGATGATCGTCTTCCATGGCCGCACTAGTCTGCAGGCAGGCGGTCTGCACTCGGGCCGCGTCGTTCACTGGGAAGATGAGGATGTTCCCGCGGTGCAGGCGGACTCTCCCGATTGCCAGTATGCAATTCCTGAGCTGGAGCAGGACACGGTACTGACGCACAGCAATTTCAATAATGCGTCGTTCACGGTGACTGGCTCCTACCCGCAGTTTGGCTACATTCGTTCGCTCAACGTCGGGCAGGGGCGTTTTTACGATTGGGATGACATGCGTGAATCGCGCCGGGTGGCGTTTTTGGGATCGGACGCAGCCAAGCAATTGTTTCCCGGACGTAATCCAGTGGGCGAGAACGTTTATTTGAACGACTTTCCCTTCGTCGTGATCGGCGTGATGGAGAAAAAGAAACAGGATTCGAGCTATGACGGCTGGGACGTGAATAAGATTTTCGTACCCTTCACCGCTATGCGGCGCGATTTTCCCGATAAGCCGCCGGGAACGCCGACTACCTTCGATCAGCTTCTGGTAACTCCGAAATCGGTGGAGCAGCACGAAGCGTGCAAGCGCGAAGTGCGTGTCGCTTTGGCTCGCATGCACCGTTACGACCCCAATGACAAGGAAGCCTGCCCCATCTGGGATACGGTGCAAGAGGCGCAAGCTTTCAAGACCATGACCGACGGGATGAAATATTTTCTGGGAGCAGTCGGCATCGTGACTCTGCTTCTGGGCGGAATCGGTGTGATGAATGTGATGCTGGTTGCGGTGCGCGAGCGCACGCGGGAGATTGGCGTCCGCAAGGCGATTGGCGCGCCGGCGGGAACAATTTTGCGGCAGTTCTTCATCGAGGCCGTGATAATTGCCGCGCTCAGCGGAGGGATTGGGCTGGCGGTGGCGTTTGGATTTTGCGCGCTGGTGAATTTGTTACCTATGCCGGACTTCTTTGCCGGGCTGATCCCCGATTGGACCTCGGGCTTGATAGCGACCGGTCTGCTGGGAACGATTGCGGTGGCGGCCGCGCTCTATCCCGCGCGCAGAGCGGCCTCTATCGATCCGATTGAGGCGCTGCGGTATGAGGCGGGTGGATAAAAGCGGCTTTGGACCTCAGACGTCAGACCCCTGCGAACTGCTCAGATGGGAATAAATTTGGGCACTTCTGAGGGCGGAGGTCTGAGGTCCGGCGGCCTTTGGAAATCTTGAGAACTTGATGTTATTCGAAATCATCTTCGAAGCTTGGATTGCGCTGAAGCGCAACCTGACGCGCAGCTTCCTCACCATGCTGGGAATTGTATGGGGAATCGCGACGGTCACGCTGTTGATCGCTTACGGCACCAGCTTTCGCGGCGTTCTGGTGCATGGATTCGACGCGTTCGGCAAGAGCGTGGTGATCTGTTGGCCACAGCAAACCAGCGAACAGCCGGGTGGGCAACGTGCGGGAAAGAAAGTCTTACTCGAGCAAGCCGATATCGACATGGTGAAAGCGACCGCGCCGCTGGTGAAACATGTGTGTCTGGAAACGGTACGGCGGCCTGGCATTGCTTATGGCGACCGTATGGCGGGGACGGCGCCCGTGCGCGGAGTTTGTCCGGAATATGGCGAGATGCGCAATGAAGTTCCGGCGGAGGGACGCTGGATTGACGCAGGCGACGAACTGGAGCGGCGCCGCGTAATTTTTCTGGGCGGAAAGTTGAAAGAGCAGTTGTTCAGCGGGCGGCCGGCAGTGGGCGAAACCGTCACAGTCAGCGGCGTGCGGTTTACCGTGATTGGCGTGATGGCGCGCAAGATCCAGCTCAGCAACTATTTTTCCAGCGATGACGATTCGTCGTGGATTCCCTATTCCGCCGCGGGCGATTTGTGGAATACGCGGTACGCGGCGGTCATGCTCTTTGAGCCGATCGCGCCGCAGTTCGAAAAGAAAGCGATGGCCCAGGTGCTGGCGGCGTTGGCCACACGGCAGGGTTTTTCTCCCACCGATCCCAAGGCCCTGCAGATGTTCGGACGAGATGAATTTCGTCCTGTGATTGATGCACTGACTATCGGTTTGCAGGTGCTGCTGGCGTTCGTTGGAACACTGACATTGGGCATCGGCGGCGTGGGCGTAATGAACATCATGCTGGTGTCGGTGGATGAGCGAATTCGCGAGATCGGCCTGCGGCGGGCGCTGGGCGCGCGAAAGAGGCATATCAAGCTGCAGTTTCTGGCTGAGACTTTGCTGATCATGCTGATTGGCGGCGCGATTGGAGTGCTGCTCTCGTATGCGATCGCCGCAGCAGTGGGCACTCTGCCGATGATGGGTCCGCTGTTTGAAGATGATTCCGGCCAGGGCGATATTCACCTGCACATTTCAATGGCCACCATATTGGTTTCTACCTTTGTTCTATTGATCGTTGGTGTAATCAGCGGGTTGGTTCCCGCCTTGCGCGCCTCGAAGCTGGATCCCGTCGAAGCTCTGCGTTACGAATAGTTCGCATACAAATGAATTGGGCGCCGCTTGACGCCAGAAATGGCGGCTGTTAGCTTCCGCTTACGCGGTAGGTGGAGGATGGCAGCCTGAAGGACAAATTCGGTGGCGATGACAAGCCGCGGCGCGATGGCCTTTTTGTGGATCGTGGCCGGCGCGAATTTCTGATTCGCTTCTGCCAGGGAGCCTCAGTAGCAATGCTCCCCGCTGGTTTGCCGAATTTGGCATTTCGATTGGGCGATCCCCGCCTAGATACTTCCAGCTCAACCGTCGCCGCGCCCGGCGCGTATCATCTTCATCCTCATTACCGAACGCAGCGCCCGCTGGATGCGCTGCTTCTTAAGGCGAAGGCCGGCTCCGACGAATTTGTTACCGAGAAATATCACTCCCAGATTGCCACAACATTGGCGGAATGGAGCGCCGGCCTGCGATCATCCGCAGCAGTGGGAGCGTTCGAAAGGGCTCTTGCGCCCGGGTTCTCGGGGCTCTCAATAAATCCAGATGAGTCAAAACTTGTGCGTACTGGCGCGGCGTTGGAGGTGCGGCAGATGGTCTTTCGCGACCCCATTGCGATCGCTAAAGACAAATTCCTGGGAGAGCTACCATCGGCTCTTTCCGGGTTTGCCGAAATTCTTACCGCTGACTTCCAAATCACCCGGATTGAAACCGGGTCATCATCAGTGGCGCCTTCTGCAATTCCGCAGCTGGTGAAAACTCGAATTCGCTTTGAGCTTGTTGGTACTGGAAAAGATTTCTATCGCGAGCAGAGAGTCGGCCGTTGGGATATCGAATGGGAAAACTCGTTCGGGCAATTTCTTATTCGGAGTTGGAATCCGGTTGACGAGACACGGAGCCGGTCATCGGCTCCTATTTATGCGGATATTACCGAACCATCGCTGGATGGAAATCCGTCTTATCGCGAGCAGATTGTTCATGGCACGGACTATTGGCGCACGGTACTCGACGGCGCGTGTGGCATTAATATCTACGGCCACAATGGCGTGTCCGTAGCCGATATTGACGGTGACGGATTCGACGATCTCTACATTTGCCAGCCCGCTGGGCTGCCCAACCGCCTTTATCGCAATCGCGGAGACAGCACGTTCGAAGATATTACGGAAGCGTCCGGAGTCGGTATCCTCGACGAGACCGCGTGCGCGCTGTTTGCCGATTTCGACAACGATGGCCGTCAGGACTTGATTGTCGTGCGCGCGAGTGGCCCCCTGTTGTTCGTGAACGAAGGAAACGGCAGGTTCCGGCAAAAGCCGGATGCATTCCAATTCACGAACTCTCCGCAAGGAGCGTTCACAGGAGCCGCCGTCGCCGACTATGATCGCGACGGTTGGCTGGACGTTTATTTCTGCCTCTACGTTTATTACCGTGGCGCGGATCAATACAAATATCCATTGCCCTATTATGCCGCTGAGAATGGTCCTCCGAACTTCCTGATGCGCAACCAGCGCGACGGCACATTCCGCGACGTGACGCAGGAATCCGGATTGAATCAAAACAATACTCGCTACAGCTTTTGTTGCGGCTGGGGCGACTACAACGGCGATGGCTGGCCCGATCTTTACGTAGTGAACGATTTCGGCCGCAAGAACCTTTACCGCAACAATGGCGACGGAACGTTTACTGACGTGGCGCCGCAAGAAGGGGTTGAAGATATTGGCGCTGGGATGAGCGTGTGCTGGCTCGACTATGACAATGACGGCGCACAGGATATTTATGTCGCCGATATGTGGACCGCTGCCGGGGAACGGATTTCGATACAGGACGTGTTCAAGAAAGGCTCAAGCGAGGAGATTCGCGCGCTGTATCGCAAACACGCCATGGGCAATTCGCTGTTCCGCAACCGCGGGCATCTAGGCAGCAGGGACTTCGAGGACAAAACAGAATCTACCGGCGTAGGAATGGGCCGCTGGGCGTGGTCGAGCGACTCGTGGGATTTCGATCACGACGGTTTTCCCGATCTCTACATTGCGAACGGAATGATCTCCGGACCGTCGCGCGAGGATTTAAACAGCTTTTTCTGGCGGCAGGTGGTCGCGCGTTCGCCGGATGGAGCCAAAGGTTCACACGAATACGAAGAAGGATGGAACGCAATCAACGAACTAATTCGTGCCGACAGCACGTGGAGCGGGTTCGAAAGAAATGTCTTCTATGCGAACAATCGCAACGAGACATTCTCCGACGTGTCCGGCGCAGTTGGCCTGGATTTTCTCGAGGACGGAAGAGCATTTGCCTTGGCAGATTTTGATGGAGACGGCCGCCAGGAAATATTTCTTAAAAATCGAAACGGCCCGCAGTTGCGGGTCCTGAAAAATGTGATGGAGCACCTGCCACCGTCGATTGCCTTCCATCTGCGAGGCATCAAGAGCAACCGCGATGGGATTGGCGCTTCGATCACTCTCGAAACGTCATCTTGCCGTCAGGCGCGAATGCTGCAAGCGGGCTCGGGATTTCTTTCACAACATAGCAAGCAGATTTGTTTTGGCCTCGGGGAATCGACCGGGCCGGTGAAGGCTTCGATTCGCTGGCCGAGCGGATTGGTGCAGCAACTCGAAGGCTTGCTGCCCAACCATATGGTTTGGGTGGAAGAAGGCCGCGAGGCGACGCACATGGAAGCATTCAAAGTTTCGGCGCAACGGCCCGTGGCAGCGGCTGTATCGCCGGCGCGATCACAACATGTTCACGAAGAAGAGTTGCCGAACGTCATTCAAACGTGGCTGCTTGCACCGATCGCAGCTCCTGATTTTTCGCTTTCCGACTTCAGTGGACGCGATTGGACTCTCACGGTGTTACGCGGCGAGATTGTTCTTCTCTACTTTTGGTCACCGAAGGCGAGCGGCTGGCAAGAGACCTTGACCTCCCTGGAACAGCAGTCCAGGCGCTCCACCGCACAACTGCTGGTTGTGAATGTGGATTCTGGCGAGGACATCGGCGTCCAGGCATGGATTCGCGGTCGGCATATTTCTTTTCCCATCCTCCGCGGAACTGAGGACATTGCGGCAATCTACAATATTCTTTATCGCTACACGTTCGACCGCCATCGCGATATGCCACTTCCGACGGCGTTCCTTATTGACGGCAACGGAGATGTCGTCAAGGTTTATCAACGATCGATTGACTTCACGCACGTCGAACTCGATATCATTGATATTCCTGGGACGGCCGCACAACGGATTGCGAAGGCTTTACCGTTCTCCGGCCTGAGCAGCTTCGAGTTTGCGCGGAATAATCTTTCTTATGGTTCGGCATTTTTCCAGCGCGGCTACATGGAGCCGGCGGCAGCGGCTTTCCAACAGGCGTTGAAAGACGATCCTTCCAGCGCCGAGGCCCTCTATGGGCTAGGAAGCGCCTATCTCAATCAACAGAAGACAGCCGAGGCAAAGGAGAGTTTTGAAGGCGCAACAAAACTACATTCCAGTTATCCCGATACATTGCCCAATGCATGGAACAATCTGGGCTTGCTGGCAGCACGTGAAAGCAAGACCGCCGAGGCCATCGCATATTTTCAAAAAGCGCTCGAACTGAACCCCACTCTCTTTGTTGCCCTGGAGAATCTGGGCAATGCCTATCGTCAGCAGAAGCGTTGGAATGAAGCCCGCGACACACTGGAAAAAGCGCTTTCGATTAATGCTGACGATGCCGAAGCGAATTACAGCCTGGGAATGGTGTATGCGCAGACTAACGATACTGAGCATGCCTACGAATACTTACGCAAAACTCTGGAATTGCAGCCTGCGTATCCGGAGGCGCTCAATAATTTAGGGATACTCTATTTGCGCACGCAGCGCCGCGATGAGGCAGTTGCGAGTTTCGAAGAGTGCATTCGCACGTCGCCGGATTTCGATCAATCGTATCTGAATCTGGCGCAAGTTTACGCATTGGAAAATCAACCGGCGAAAGCGAGAGAGATTCTGCTGGAACTGTTGAAGCGGCATCCCGATAACGCCCATGCACAGCAGGCGATGGAACAGCTCTCGCACTGATGGGAAACGAGACGGATTTCTCATCGCGTAGATATTTCCCGCAGCTTCCGGAACCTGCTACCGCGTATCGGCAGGTGCATTGTGGGGCCGTGGGGTTGGTGCGGTCAGAAGATCGACAAACATTTTGTAAAACTTTGCGTTATCAAGGTCGACCTGAATTTCGACAGGCTGCACGGCCAGCATCGGCTTCTCGCGCTCCGACCAACTTAAAGTATTGCCATAATTCGGACCGTGGCTGAGATCGATGTCCAGATAGCGCGTTTCCTTTTTCATGATCAGGCTCGGATCAAGCCAGGCTGCCGCCGCCAGTTCGTCCCACAGATAGTTGTATTCGCCGCGCAGGCGCGCGTACTTGCCAACATAACTTGCGGCGGGCGAACTGCCGGCTTTTATGCGATCCAGCAACTCCGGCGTCAGGCGCGTCTTGGCAGAAATATCCACCGTAGTGCACACGATCTTTTTCCAGGTCGCACCGAACACGATATGAGCCGCTTCCGGATCGAACCACAGATTGAATTCGCGTTTGGGAGTGTTCACGAACTCGGGATTCGTAGTCTGCGGATTCAGGCTTGCACCCATAAATACTAGCTCCTTGGCCAGCTTTGGGAACTCAGGATCGATAGCAATGGCCAGGGCGAGATTCGTCATCGGCCCACCTTCATAAATCGTGATCTGCCCAGGGAACTGATGCACCATGCGGATCAGGAAATGTACGGCGTCTTCGCTCGAAGGTTTAGTGGTCGGCACCCCTTCAGGCATCGCTCCGAGTTGATCGTGAGCGTGATTCATCCGCGGCGTCCAAGCCCCCAGCCACGCTGCGGCGCCATATTGCTTTTCCATCAATTCGGTTTCATCCTTGCCGCGAACCAGCGGATATTCAGCTCCTTTCAGCACCGGAATATCGGTTCGCCCGATTAATTCCAGCATGCGAAGAGTGTGGGCCACTTCTTCGGTGAGCCACATGTCGCCGGTCACCACAGTGATGCCAAGGACATCAGTCTGTGGAGACTGAATCAGTAAGAGCATCGACTGTTGATCTGTGCCGGCCGGCCCGGCGGCATCCTGGTCGATGATGATCTTGCGTTGTTCCTGGCTCCAGCAAACCGGAGACAGGAGCGAAAGCGTTGCTATCGCGCATACAATAAATCGGAAATGCTTCATCTGCACCTCAGTAGCGAAGCGACACGCCGCCTGCAATAAAACGCTCGTAGAACGAAGCAGAATTGTAATGCCTGATTTGGAAACGACAAAATCGGTAACTGTAGTGCGCCTTGGCCGAATCTATTTCTTGTTGGCGTGTGGCATGCTCTTTTTATTCTCGATAAAAGCGTGTGCGCAAGCGCCAATGGCCATAGTCACGGGCTTTGTGCAAGATGTGAGCGGCGGCGCGATCGCAGGCGCGTCCATTGGCCTGCAAATGGAAAACGAAACGATCATTCAAACCGTGTCAACCGATTCACGCGGCGCATATCTGTTCGCGGGGCTGACTCAAGGCACCTACAAATTACGCGCGACGATGGCGGGATATGGCGACGCGTCATCCGCATCGTTCTCGCTACAAGCCACTGAGACCAAGAACATCAGTCTAACGCTGAAGCTGGCGCATGGTTCACAACCGGGTGTATCCAAGTCCACGCCGCTACCTGAGTTTTCCGATGAGCCAAACTTCACCGTAGCCGGAGTTGCCGACACCACCAATCTTGGCGGGCACGGGTCGGATGTGGTCGTGCGAAACCGCGAAGGACTGGCCAAAGCCGCCGCTTCGTTAGTGCCCGAGTCTTTCGGAGCGCACCCGCTGTCGGTATCTCTTACTGCAACCGAAAAATCCTTGCGCACAGCGGTGGAGCGGGATGCTGCGAACTACGATGCGAACTATCAGTTGGGAAAACTGCTGGTCGAAGAAGGGCGAGCGCGCGAAGCGATTCCGTATCTTGAGCATGCATCGCAGATAAAAGCTGGTAAGTATGAAAATGAATACGAACTCGCGCTTGCTCACTGCGTGGGTGGGGACTACGATGTTGCGGCCACCGAAGCTCACGCCCTGCTTGCGCACCGCGATACTCCTGAACTGCACCACCTGCTGGGAGAGATCGAGGAGAAGAGTAATAATCCGCTCGAAGCCGTGCGGCAATATCAGCGTGCGGCGGAACTCGATGCCAGCGAGCCCAACTATTTCGACTGGGGAGCAGAGTTGCTGCTGCATCAAGCTCCGGAGCCGGCGATTGAAGTATTTGCCAAAGGAACGCGCTTGTTTCCGGCGTCGGTGCGGATGCTGTCTGCCCTGGGAGCAGCTTGGTACGGGCACGGTTCCTACGAACAGGCAGTGCAAATTCTCTGCCGGGCTTCCGATCTCGATTCGAATTCCACCATGCCTTACATGTTCCTCGGCAGGATTCAAAACATCGAGAACAGCGCGAATCCAGAGGTCGTGGCGAGGCTTGCGCGATTCGCGCGGCTTCAGCCCGCGAATGCGTGGGCCAATTATTACTATGCTGTGAGCCTGTGGAAGCAGCGAAAAGGTCCCGGCGACAACCAGAACCTGCCGGAGATCGAGTCACTGTTGCAAACGGCTGTTCGCATCGATCCCAAACTTGCGGGCGCTTATTTGCAATTAGGGAATTTATATGCGGAACAAAAGAATTCAGCCGCCGCAATCGCCGCTTATCAGAAAGCGGCTCAGGGTTCTCCCGATCTTCCCGACGCGCACTATCGCCTGGCGCAGGCCTACCGGCAGGTAGGCGAAAAGTTGAAGGCTGAACACGAATTGCAGCTTTACCGGCAGACTTCAAAACACGCAGAGGAAGAAGTGCAGCGCGAGCGGCATGAAGTCCGGCAGTTTGTATATACGTTACGCGACCAGACTTCTGCGCCGCGCCCTCAATAACCGCATGGTTAGTGCGCACCGGGCCTCGGAGCGCTCATTAACTGCACGAACATCCGATAGAACTTGGCAGTATCCAAATCCACCTGGATTTCGACCGGCTGTCCTGCGAATTTTGTTTTATCTTTCTCGGTCCATGTGAGGGTGTTTCCGTATCCGGCTCCATGATCGATATCGACCGCCATGTAGCGGGTCTCAGTTTTGGTAATGATGCTCGGATCGATCCACGCTGCCGCCGCAAGCTCGTCCCACATAATATCGGCGCCGGGTTCAAACATCGCGAATCGCACGATGTAGCGCGCTAGAGGCGTCCCACTTGCCCCGATCTCTTTGACAATGGCTGGCGTCAATTGTGTCTTGATGGAAATATCGGTAGGCGTACACACGATCTTTTTCCACGGTGCGCGCAATACGATCTGCGCCGCTTCCGGATCGAACCAGAAATTAAATTCGTGCCGAGGATTCGTCGCGAACTCAGGGTTGTCGGTCTGCGGGCTGAGACTTCCGCCCATGAAGACCAATTCCTGCGCCAGTTCAGCGAACTGCGGGTCGAGAGAGATGGCCAGCGCCAGGTTGGTCATCGGCCCGCCTTCGTAAATCGTCACCTCGTGCGGATATTTATGCACCATGCGAATGAGAAAATGCGCCGCATCTTCATCCGCCGGTTTAGTTGTTGGCTGGCCTTCAGTCAAGGGAGGGACAACAAACGGCTCATGCCACCAGCGGTCATCCCACGCCCCTGCGTAGGCGACTTTGCCATAACGCCCCTGCCACAGTTGCGCTTCATCGCGCCGGCGCACCAGCGGAAAAGCCGCGCCCGGCACGACAGGGATATCGGTGCGGCCAATAATCTCAAGCAATCGAAGCGTGTGCGCTACTTCTTCATCGCGCCATTGATCGCCGCTGACCACGGTCGCACCCAGCACTTCCACCTGCGGAGACTGAGCCAGCACCAGCAGCGTCTGCATATTGCTTCCGCCGGGACCTGAGAAATCCTCGTTAACGATGACTTTGCGGCGCTGCTGACCCACAGCCGCAGGATGCAAGAAAGAAGCGACAGCGAGAAGACACGCGTAGGCAGGCTTCATGGAATTCTGGTGCCGCAGTCGCAAGCGCGATTGATCGCGGCGATTGTAACGGTGGTCTATGTCCTCAGTGCATTCGCTTAGAAGTTTAGCCTCAATGCGAACTGGACCAATCGGGCGTTATTCACTGTTTGGTTGACTACCCCGAAACTGGAAGACGTGTTTATATCCTGCTCGCCTGTGCCGGCGAAGCCTTGAAGGTAAAACTGCGGATGGTTGAACAGATTGAAAAACTCAGCCCGGAATTGCAGATTCATTCCCTCGCGGTAGGAGAGCGGGAAGTCCTTGATCACCGAGAAATCCGTGTTTACAAAACGCGGTCCGTAAACGGGCGCGCGCGCGGCAGTACCAAGTTCCCCTACTGTGGTTTGCTGCGGGGTGCCCTGGTTGATTGTGAAGGTCGGCGCAGGTGCAAAAGCGCAGGGATTGAACCAATGCTGAAGTGTGTGAATCTTGGTGGGGCAGCCCGTCTGCCCACCTTCATCGCCGGCCTTGTTGGGGTCGCCTACCTGATTCGGGCGCTGAAGAGTATTTCCGTTGTAGGAGAAGAAGACTCCCGACTCGTCGGCGCTATCCACAACGAACAGCGGGAAACCGGAGGTGGCTCGTTCGATCAGGTCCAGTTGCCAATGGCCGAGTACGGCGTTGGTGGCTCCGTTCCAGTTGTTGCCGTAACGCCTGCCCTTCCCGAACGGCAGGTCGTAAAGGATGCTGGCCGTAAAGCTGTTATTGAGATTCAGTTGCGACAAACCCCAATCTAATTTCGCACTTCCGGGCAATGGGTAATAGAGAGCACCGGGGTTGGTGCCCAATCCGTCGGTCAGGCCGGAATCGAAATTGCGCGAATATGTGTAGCCAAGCAAAGCATAAAGCCCATGCCGCGTGCTCTTGGTCTCCGCCTTCACCTGAAGAGAATCATAACGGGCCGTGCCGACGCTATTATTTGTGTCCACCGACTGAAACGCCGCCGCGTACGGGAACGATGGAAATCCGCAGCCGACCGTGTAGCCTGAAACTACGCCGCAGGCGCTGGGAGACGAGATATTTTCGTTTAATTGGCTCACCAGAATGTGAGCGCTCCGGGAACCGGCATAGCCTACCGTCAGCACGACATTTCCGGGCAACTGGTGCTCAACGTTCAGATTGAATTGCTGAATGATCCCCTGCTTGAAATTGAGGTTCTGGGACTGAATGGTTCCGGAGTAGGGGACGCAAGGTGCTGAACAGGCAGGTGTCACCGGTGAGGTAAGAGGCGAACCATTAACGAGGAATCCCCCCGACAAAGAACCGACGGTGCTGCCAAAGCCGAAACAGAAGGTGCAGGGATCCACTTCCGCGTAATATGGTGGATTCTGCCACAATCCCTGGCCGCCCTGATTCCACGCGGAGTCGTGGACGATCCCATACCCGCCACGGATCGCCGTTTTGTCGCTGCCCATGGGTTTCCACGCGAATCCGATGCGAGGCTCCAGAGCGGTCTTGTCGAACTGAATCCCGGCCGCGCCATCGGAAGCGATGCAAACGGTACAGCCCGCGACGGCTGGACTGCCTTTCGGCACATACCATTTGAGGCTCTGAACATCGAAGTTCGCCTGCCGGTTTTCGACCTCCGTTTCGGGCGTCACTAGAGCCCAGGCAAAGCCGAGGTTCACGGTCAAATTGCCGGTTACGCGCCAGTCGTCCTGGACGAACGGGCGAACCAGTTTCCAGCGGCGGCCAGTAGTAGCGCCTAAAAACGTCTGATCGTGAGCCGCAAAAACGCCCAGGCCGCCCAAAAGCACGTCACCCACATCGTCGCCTGTGAGCCCGCCAGTTTCGACGGCAAATCCGTCTTGAAATGCGTTGTTTCTTACGTTCATTTCCTCGGCGCGAAACACGACGCCGAACCGGATGTTGTGCTTGCCGCGAATCAGATCCAGCGTGTCGGAAAAAGAGTAAACGTTCGTTCCGCCCTGGTAGGGGGCGTATCCGCGATCGCCAATAGAAAAATAGGCACTCATGTCAAACGAAGTCAGGCCGCAACTGACGCATTCCTGCGGCGATTGGTTCAGGCTCGCGGGATAGCCGGTTATGCTGTCACACTTGCTCGCCAGATCGGCGCCCGGAATACCCAACTGCGCCGCCTCGCAAGTGCCGGTGCCAAAAGAAAGAATGTGGTTAAAAATGCGATTAAAGCCGGCACTGGCCTGATTAATCATGTTCGCGGAGAAAACGTGAGTTTCCGAGATGGCTAAATTCCGGCCATGATTTTCGATGTGCTGATTGCTGCCAAAGGCACTTTGTTCCGACCAAGTTGGCGAGCCGCCGGGGACGAAATTCGTCGCCTGGTCGTAGCTGAAGCGTGCGAAGGCGGAGTCCTTACTGGAAAAATTGTGATCCAGGCGAACGTCCCAAGTGCCTTCATTGAGTTTCCTCACGGGCTCATTGACATAGTTGAAGGCCGAGTTGCCTACCACATTCGGCGCAGGATAAAGTTGAATCACTTTGGCACCGATCGGATTGACCAGCGCCGCAGGAATGATGTTGCAAGCCTGGCCGGTTGTCTGTATCCCGTCCGCCGGGTTTACCGGCTCAGGAGTATTAGTGCCGGGCAGACATTGGAAGGGGACGCCGCCAAAAGGGTTCGTGAGCTGCGTTCCAAACGGATTGTCGCTGAAATCGTAATTACCATTTGCGTCGGGCGTCGTCATGCCAGCGGTCGGAACAAAACCATTGAACGGCACCCCTTTACGCTGCATTTTGGCTTGATAGTCAACAAAGAAGAACGTCTTGTCCTTCCGAATCGGGCCGCCCAGTGAACCGCCAAACTGGTTCAGATTGAATTTTTCCACCGAGGATGCGAAGTAGCTGCGCGCATCGAGATCGGTGTTGCGGAAGAACTCAAACAGCGAGCCGTGAAGCTGGTTTGATCCTGACTTAGTGGTCACCAAAACTGTGGGACCGGCGCGTTCTCCGTATTCCGCCGAGTAGTTGTAGGTCAATACCTTGAACTCCTGGATGTCATCGATCGAGGAGAAAATCGCAATGCCGCCTTCATCCAGTTGATTATTGTCATTGCCGTCGAGCAGCCAGTCGGTTTCCTGCTCACGTGAACCGCCCGCCGAAAGCGAGAACGATCCCCGCGTGGCCGCCTCGCTGCTGGCAGCGCTGGTGAAGAAACTGTTTGGACTGGTCGATGCGGTCGTGCCGGGCGTCAGCGTTGCCAGTTGGGTGAAATTACGGCCGTTCAACGGAAGGTCGGCGACCTGCTCGGAAGTAATAACCTGGCCGAGACTCGGGCTCGATGTTTCTACCGCTACTTCCGTCGCATTCACTTCCACGGAGGTGTTTACTGAAGCCGGAACCAAAGCGAAATTGAGTTCGCGCTGCTCGTCAACCTGCAGCCGTAGTCCCTTCTGCTCCGCCGCGCCAAAACCAGAGGACTCGACGTGAATTGTGTACTCGCCGACCGGAAGCAAAGGAACGAGATAGTGTCCGGAATCGTCCGTCTTAGCCTCTCGCGACAATCCGACGGCGGGAGCCGTAACCGTAACCGTTGCGCCAGACACCACCGCGCCGGCTTTGTCGGCGACGGTGCCGGAGAAGCTTCCGGTAGCCTGAGCATTCAGCCGCGAACTAACAAAGCAGAAGGAAAAACAGAAACAGACGATAAGAAGAGCGGTTCTTTTCATCACATCCTCATTTAGAGCGGCTCATAAGCGAGCGGCTAATAGCGCTGTTTCGAAATTAAGGAGTCCGAGATTCGACTGGGAGCTTTGGCCGTAGAAGTGCGTTATAAACGTCCTCTCTATCTGAAGTCAAGATTTTTAGGCTTTGTCGAGCGAATTAGCACCAGTTTGGGACGTCCAGGCAGCATCAAAGCCAGCACGATCATAAAAAGATTTTTGCGTCCCGACCCCAGTTGTGGAAAGGCCCGCATAGAGATTGGCGCGGCGGACCGCTTCTTTTTCGGCTATACCCTCCGCAAGAAATACAGCGAAACTGCCGATGAAGGCGTCTCCGGCGCCGGTGCTGTCGATGCTCTGTACCGAAAATGCCGGGACATGTTCGTTCAGGTCGTGTCCTGCGAGAAGAGATCCGTTTGCGCCCAGGGTGATGATAACGCGCTTCATGCCCCCGCCTAGGAGCATGCCGGCACATTTTTTCGCATCCTCAACAGTGCCCACCCGGATGCCAGTGATCGTCTCAGCTTCGCTTTCGTTCGGAACGAAATAATCCAGACCAGCGAGTGACGCGGTATCGATCGCCTGAGCGGGCGCAGGATTCACGATGCAACGGATTCCGTGCTTCCTCGCGAACGCAACGGCGTAATAAACGGTTTCCAGCGGAATCTCGAACTGCAGGACGATGCAATCGACGGTCTTCAGAGCCTCCGCCGCTTCATCAATAGCAGCGGACGTTAAAGCGTCGTTCGCTCCTTTAACGACGAGAATTCGGTTCTGCCCGTTGGACTCGACAAAGATAGGCGCAACACCGCTGGAAAGTCCCGGAACCTGCTTCACGTGCGTCGTGTCGATGCCCAGCTTCTTGAAATTTTCGATGGTGGCCGGACCGAACAAATCGCTTCCCACTCGCGCCACCATGAAAACATCCGCGCCGCACAGACGCGCAGCGACCGCCTGATTCGCCCCCTTGCCACCGAATCCCAGATCGAATTTCTGTCCAAAAATGGTTTCACCGGGCTTCGGAAACCGGTCGGTGAAGGTCGTCAGATCAATGTTGGCGCTGCCAATCACTGCAATGCGCGGTCGTTTAGCCATGATGTCTTGTGTAGCGCGGGTGCCCTTGCCCGCGCGCCCTATTCCCCGTACGGAACCCAGATATTCTTGACCTGCGTTGCATGCTCCAGAAACCACCGTCCCGCTGCCTGCTTGGCATCGAACCAATCAATGGCGCGGCCTTCGTTGGTGAAAGCCTGCTTCAGATTTCCAATCGAACCCGCCTTTGCCGCAACCGCGCTCGCCTCATCGGCGAAGCACCAGAGAGCATCTACGCCGTCATGCTCGACGAGCGTTTTTAGCAACTGCGAAATAGGCCCGATGACAATGTTGATCGCACCGCCCGGCAAATCGCTGGTGTCGAAAACCTGATAGAGATCGCCGACGATCAGAGGATACGTCTCAGAAGGAACCACAACCGCTGTATTGCCAACCGCCAGAACCGGCAGGACAAGCGAAAAAAAGCCTAGGAGCGGGCTGTCGTTTGGGCAAATGATTCCGACCGTGCCGATCGGTTCTTTCATGGCGATGGCAATCGTTCTTGATGGCGGATTGTGTACCGCGCCTTCAAACTTGTCGGCCCACGCCGCGTAAGAAAAAATCCGTTCAATGCTGGCGGCCACTTCTTTTGCTGCCTGAGTTTCTCCGATAGCTGTAGCCAGGCGTCGCGTGATTTCCTCCTGCCGCAGAGAAAGATTTTCCGCCATGTAGTACAGCACCTGAGCGCGGTTGTGCGCCGTTGATTTCGCCCAGCCCGCGGCTTTGTGCGCTGCCTCCACCGCGTTGCGAATGTCTTTCCGATTTCCCAGGGGCGCTTCGCCCAGCAACTCACCTTTTGTGCCGCGCACTTCCATGCTGTAGCCGGAATCCGGCCGCACCTGCTTGCCCCCGATGTAGAGCTTCACGGTCCGATCAATCGTCAGCGCGGGCATGTCGTCTGACTCGGGTGCCCCACTTCTCCCTCCCTTTGGGAGAAGTGGGGATTTTCCATGCCCGGTTACAGCACTCAGCGACGGCGCATTCTTGAACCACGCAGGTTCCAGATATTCCATCAGTCCTTCGCGCCCGCCCTCGCGTCCAAAGCCGCTCTCGCGGTAGCCGCCGAATCCGCACGCGGCGTCAAACATGTTGGTGCAATTCACCCACACCACACCGGCCTTGATTTGCGCGGCCACCTGCAGGGCAACGTTGATGCTCTCGCTCCATACAGACGCCGCCAGACCATAGACGGTATTGTTCGCAAGTTCCACCGCTTCGGTCGGCGTGCGGAAAGTCATCGCTGCCAGAACCGGCCCGAAGATTTCCTGCTGTGCCACGATCGAAGTCGGATGCACATTGCTCAGCAGCGTCGGCGGAAAATAAAGTCCGCGCGCCGGCATCTCGATCTGCGGCTGCCAGCAGGTCGCGCCATCGGCTACGCCTTGATCGACCATCCGGCGAATGCGTTCTAATTGCACGGGCGCAACAATGGCGCCAATGTCGATGGACTTGTCGAGCGGCGGTCCAACCCGCAGCGTATTCATCCGATCGCGAATTTTATCCAGCAGCGCCGCGGCAATGCTTTCCTGCATCAACAATCGGGAACCGGCGCAGCATACCTGGCCCTGATTGAACCAAATGCCGTCGACCAGGCCTTCTACTGCGCCATCCAGATCGGCGTCTTCGAAAATAACGAATGGAGATTTGCCGCCCAACTCAAGAGAAAGTTTCTTGTGGCTTTGCGCGGTGGCGGCGCGGATGGCGCGCCCGACTTCGGTAGATCCAGTGAATGCGATCTTGTCGACATCCGGATATTTCACCAGCGCCTCGCCGGTGGAACCATCGCCAGTCACGATATTGACTACGCCCGCAGGTAAACCAATCTCCTGACAAATTTCCGCGAAGGCGAGCGCGGTCAGCGGCGTGAATTCAGCGGGCTTGAGAACAACCGTATTGCCCGTAGCCAGCGCCGGTGCAATCTTCCACGCGAGCATGAGCAATGGAAAATTCCAGGGAATGATCTGCCCCACCACGCCGCATGCCACAAAGCCGGAAAACTCCGATTCCAGCAACTGCGCCCAACCCGCGTGATGATAAAAATGCCGCGCCACCAACGGAATATCGATGTCACGGCTCTCTCGAATCGGCTTGCCATTGTCGATCGTTTCCAGTACCGCAAGCCGCCGCGAATGCCGCTGAACGGCCCTAGCCATCGCATAAAGGTACCGGGCGCGAGAGTGCGGCGACAGTTGCTGCCACAATGGCAATGCCTTTCGCGCCGCCGCGACAGCCGCATCGATATCGGCTGCCGATCCTTGCGCGATGCTGGCGATCTTTTCCCCGGTCGCAGGGTCGGTGGAATCGAAGAATCCACCCTGAGCAGGCTCACGAAATTCGCCGTCGATGAAATGCCCAAACTTCCGCCCACGCCGATCGAGCCAGGCAAGCGCATCCTTAGGATCCTCGGGCGCCGGCCCGTACTCCATGGCCACAAATTTTTCGGCAATGCTCATGAGGTTTTGAAAATGCTCTGCGTGCCCCATACCCACAAAACTACGCCAACGGATGGCGATACTCCGCCGAATACCTGCCCGTAGCATAGTGTTCCAGTTGCCGCTCAATATCGTTCAGCAATCCGCTCGCGCCGAAGCGAAAAAGATCGCCCTTCATCCACGGCGTTCCCAGTTCCTCTTTCATCAACGCCAACCATTCCGTCGATTGCTTGGCCGTACGAATTCCTCCCGCCGGCTTGAATCCCACCGCCATGCCCGTCTCTAGCGCATATTCGCGAATGGCTCGCGTCATCACAAAACCAACAGGCATGGTCGCATTCGTCGACTCTTTGCCGGTAGAAGTCTTAATAAAATCTGCTCCCGCCATCATGACAACAAAGCTCGCACGCGCAACATTGCGCAGAGTCAGCAGATCGCCCGTGCCGAGAATCGCTTTCATGTGAACGTTTCCGCAGGCGCGTTTAAACTCGGCGACTTCGTCGTAAAGCTCCTGCCATCGTCCGCCAAAGACCAAGGCACGCGTAATTACAATGTCGATTTCGTCCGCTCCGGCATCGATGGATCGGCGAATCTCACCTACGCGCTCTTCGAGAGGCGACAATCCCGCCGGAAAGCCAGCCGACACCGCCGCGACCTTGATTCCGCTGCCTGCCAGCGCCCGCGCCGCTGTTTCCACAAACCGATGGTAAACGCAAACTGCAGCGACTTTGATTTGCAACTCTTCAATACCTAGCACCTTTTCAATCTCACGTTCGACAGGCTGCCGCGCTTTGGCGCATAATCGCCGCACGCGCTCGTCTGTATCGTCGCCGGAAAGCGTGGTCAAATCCATGCAGGTGATGGCCCGCAACAGCCATGCGGCCTGCCAGTCTTTCTTCACCGTACGCCGCGCAACATGCGATTGCGCCCGCCGTTCCACCGCGCTGGTATTGACGCGTACCTGCCGCACCCAATCGAGATTCAGCGGGATGCCGCGATTGGAAAGCAGGGGCCGTCCCGACAGAGTCGCGAGCGGCGGTTCTCCGTCTGCCGTAAGCTTGAAGGGTGCTGCATCGATGCGGCTGAGTGGACCATCGTCGTTGTGATTTCCCTGCGGCATCGCTTCGTATTGTACGGCACTCGCTGCGGGGTCTGCTGACTAGCCCACTTTGCCCTTGACACTCTTTCTCAGCCAAGACTAGGCTACGTCGCTGATTGATTCGAGAAAAAATCGCTCCGGAGAAATGACGTGTTCACCCCGCAAAGCTTAACCATCGCGCTGCTCATGATGATCACCAGCGCCGTTTGCTGGGGTTCGTGGGCCAACACCTACAAGGGCGTAAAGAACTACCGCTTCGAGCTTTTTTACTGGGACTATGCGGTCGGCATTTTCCTGATCTCGCTGATCCTCGGCCACACCATGGGCAGTTCCGGGCACGACGCATCAAGCTTGGTGCACAACATTCACTCTGCCGATGTGTCGAACGTCATCCACGCTCTAATCGGCGGAGCGCTGTTCAATCTCGCCAATCTGCTGCTGGTTGCGGCGATTGACATGGCCGGGCTCGCCGTCGCCTTTCCCATCTCCATCGGAATCGCGCTCGTCGTCGGCGTTGTCCTGAGTTACGCGCTCCAGCCGAGAGGCGATGCTTTGTTCCTGGCGCTCGGCGTCGCCTGCGCGTTCATCGCAGTGATCCTCGACGGCAAAGCCTACGGCGCCCTGAAAGCCAGTGGGCGCAGCGCTTCGCGAAAGAGCATCGTGGTCTGCGTGATTTCAGGAATTCTGATGGGCCTCTGGGCCCCGTTCATGACTCACGCCATGACTCGCGGCAACGCCCTTGGCCCCTACAGTGCCGCGGTTTTCCTGACCCTGGGCGCGCTGCTTTCCTGCTTTATCTGGAACATTTATTTTATGAGGCATCCGCTGGTCGGTAAGCCGGTAAAGTTCTCCGATCTTTTTCGCGGCCCGGTTCGCGGACATTTTCTGGGCCTCCTCGGCGGCTTCATCTGGGGCATCGGAACCGTCTTCAATCTGGTCGCAGCCAGTTTCACCGGAGTAGCCATCTCCTACGCCATCGGACAATCCGCTCCCGTGGTCGCCGCGCTTTGGGGAATCTTTGCCTGGAAAGAATTCGCCAACTCCGGACCGCGCGCCAAGCTCTATCTCGCACTCATGTTCGTCTTCTACGCGCTGGCAATTTTCCTGGTCGCCCGGGCCAACGGATGAGCAAACCTCCTATCAGCCTTATAGTGCTGTCATCCTGAGCGGAGTCGAAGGATCCCTACCCGCCGCAATCAGCCTGACCCTCGCAAGGAATTCTCACCAGCACCGCCGCGTCAACCAGAAGTACCTCAAGCAACCTGCCCGTGCAACGCTCGTTTAAGAAATTGTCCCTGTCCCGCGCCGCCAAGAAACTTGTCGCCCTCTACGACCACCCTCCCTCGCGACAACACGACATCCGGCATCCCCGTAACCTCGATCCCTTCAAACATCGAATAATCCACGCGCATGTGGTGAGTCTTCGCACTGATGGTATGTTTTCGCGCCGGATCGAAGATCACAAGATCCGCATCGCTGCCCACCGCAATCGTCCCTTTGCGCGGATACAGCCCAAAAAGTTTTGCTGGAGTCGTAGACACAAGTTCCACAAAACGATTCGCGCTAAACCGTCCTGCCGCCACTCCGCCGGAATAAATCAGGCTCATGCGATGCTCCACTCCCGGACCGCCATTGGGAATTTTCGTGAAGTCGTCGCGTCCCAGTTCTTTTTGTTCCTTAAAGCAGAACGGACAATGATCGGTCGAGACAACCTGAAGATGGTCGCGCTTCAACCCATTCCACAATTTTTCCTGATGCCACTTCTCCCGCAGTGGCGGAGTAAACACATATTTCGCGCCTTCAAATCCCGGAGCATCCATGTTCTCGAGCGACAGATAAAGATACTGAGGGCACGTCTCGGCATAGACGGGCAACCCGCGGTCGCGCGCCTCGCGCACTTTTTCCAGCGCGTCGTTGCAGCTCAAATGCACAACATAGATGGGCGCGCCCGCCATCTCGGCCAACGCAATCGCGCGAGAAGTCGCTTCCGCCTCGGCTGTCGTTGGCCGAGTCAGCGCGTGATATTTTGGCGCAGTTTTTCCCTCGGCCAGAGCCTGCTGCACGATCACGTCAATGGCGCTTCCGTTTTCCGCGTGCATGCAAATCAGCGCGCCATTCTTTGCTGTGGCCTGCAGCGCTTTAAAGATGCTCGCATCGTCGAGCATGAAGATACCCGGATACGCCATGAACAACTTGAAACTTGTTACGCCCTCACCGACCAGCGCATTCATCTCCTGCAACTGTCCATCGGCCACGTCCGTCACGATGCAGTGAAACGCGTAATCGCAAACCGCCTTGCTCGATGCTTTCGCCATCCAGGTATCGAACGCTTGCCGCAGCCGCTGTCCTTTGTATTGAATGGCGAAGTCAATCAACGTGGTAGTCCCACCGAATGCCGCGGCTCGCGTGCCGGTTTCAAAATCATCGGCGCTGGTCGTCCCGCCGAACGGCATATCGAGATGCGTATGCACATCAATCCCGCCGGGAAAAACCAGCTTGCCCGCCGCGCTGATCACCGTCCCCGCGTTTTGCCGCGGCAGGTCCTTGCCCACGGCGACAATCTTGCCACCCTCAATCGCAATGTCCGCCGCATAAGTATCGGCTGCAGTGACCACGCTTCCATCCGCGATGATCGTGTCAAAGCCCATCGAATCCTCCGTCGCTCTGCTTTCGCCAGATCAAGAGAAAACTGGATTCTATGCTAAACTGCCGCACTCGGTTCCTCCCAATTCGCCGTGCTTGCTGACATAATTGAAGGACGAGCGAGGCAGCCTCTATGCAGTTTGGCATCACCCTCAAGCCCGACATCTCCATCGACCGCATCGTCGGCCTCACGCGCCAAGCCGAAGCCGCCGGGTTCACCTACGGCTGGATTTTCGATTCCCACGTGTTGTGGAAAGAGCCATATCCGCTTCTGACTCTAATGGCGGCGAACACGCAGCGCATGCGGCTCGGCACCTGCGTTACTAATCCCGCGGTACGCGATCTCACCGTGACCGCGAGCCTGTTCGCAACTCTTAACTTAATTTCGAATGGCCGGATGCAGCTCGGCATCGGCCGCGGCGACAGCTCAAGACGCGTTCTCGGCAAGAAGCCGGTGAACTGGTCGCAACTCGAGCAGTCGGTGAATGTTTTCCGAGATCTCACCTCAGGCCGCGAAATCGAATACGAAGGCCAGCCCACGCGCTTGAGTTGGGCGTCCGGATCGCCGCCAGTGTGGATCGCTGGTTACGGACCCAAGGTCCTGCACATGGCGGGCCGCGTAGCCGATGGCATCATTCTTCAGTTCGCCGATCCGGATTTGATTTCCTGGTGTCTCGGTTTCGTAAAAGAAGGCGCTCGCGCCGCGGGTCGCGATTTCGGCAAGATTGAAGTCATGGCCGCCGCACCAGTCTGGGTTTCAGACGATCTCAATGTCGCGCGGGAGCGCGTGCGCTGGTTCCCCGCGCTGGTCTCCAATCACGTCATGGATCTCATCCGCCAATACAAACCGGAAGACTTGCCCCCGGCGCTGACGTCATTCGTCCGCGACCGTGGCAGCTATGATTACCAGCATCACTGCGAAGTGGACAGCAATAACAGGAATTTCGTTTCCGACGAAGTAGTGGATCGCTTCTGCCTCGTCGGACCAGTGCAGGCTCATCGCGATAAGCTGAAAGCGCTAGCCAAGGCGGGCGTGACACAGTTCAATATCTACCTCATGTGCGGCGAAGAAGAAAAGACGTTGGAAATTTATGAAAAAGAAGTCATGCCAGCCTACGCGACGCAACAAGCCTGAGACCGCAATCCTTCCCCTGTGAAACCCCCGTGTCCTCTGTGTTAAAAGTTTTTGACTTTGCGTATTAGCCGATGTCCTGCAGTGACGTCACAACCTTGTCCTGCGACTTCATCAGCCCCAAATAAGCCAAGAATGCAACCACAAATCCCACAAACCACGAATAATCATAAAGCACGCGCACCGAAGGAACCGCCAGCCCTGCCAGCGCCGTCCCCGCACCCAGCAACAGCGCCGCAATCGCCCGCCAGTTAAACCCTCCGGAATATTCGTATCTACCGCCGCGCAAATATAAATCCTCAAGCTGCAAAGTTCGTCTCCGTACCACGAAGTAATCGCAAATCATGATCCCCGCCACCGGTCCCAGGAACGCCGCGTAGCCGCCGAGCCATCCCAGAATAAAAGTGCTGTAGTCGGCGAGCAACTTCCAAGGCATCAGCACAATGCCCATGAAGCAAGTAATAACGCCCCCGGCGCGAAAGCTGATTTTCTTCGGCCACAGATTCGAGAAATCATTCGCCGGCGAAACCACATTAGCTCCAATGTTGACATTCAAAGTCGCCAGCAAAATCGCAATCAACGAAATCACTACCGCAACGGGCGAATGAAACCGGCTCAGCAACTGCACCGGATCCCAAATCGCAGTCCCATAAATCACGACGGTCGCCGAAGTCACGGCGATCCCGATGAAAGCGTAGAGAGTCATAGTGGTAGGCAAAGCCAAAGCCTGCCCAATCGCCTGCTCCCGCTGGTTACGAGCGAAGCGCGAGAAATCAGGAATATTCAGCGACACAGTTGCCCAAAAACCGACCGTACCGTTCAGCGCCGGAACTAGAAATTTCAAAAACTCAGGAAACGTTTTAAACCGCGACGGCACCGCAAGCATCGGCCCTAACCCGCCGGCGCTGCGATAAGCCCAAGCAAGAAGAAGCAGCCCCACCGCCAGCAGCACCGGCGCGCTGACCCCTTGCAGCACGCGAATGTATTCGATGCCTTTGAGAATCACGGCGAGGTTGATCAGCCAGAAAAGCAGGAAGCAAATCGCCGCGCCATGCGGAACGTTCTTCCATCCGGGCCAAAGCGTCGCAAGCAGAGTGCTGACAGCCTCGCCGCCGATCCAGGTCTGAATCCCGAACCACCCGCACGCCACCAGCGCACGCAACACCGCGGCAACGTTGGCGCCCAGCACACCAAAAGACGCACGCGCTAAAACCGGAAACGGAATCCCATACTTCGCTCCCGGATGCGAGTTCAGCAGCATCGGTCCCAGCACGATTAGGTTGCCTACAAAGATCGTCAGCACCGCCTGCTTCCAGTTCATTCCGCCTTGAATCAAACTGGCCGCCAGCATGTAAGTCAAAATGTTGACCGACATGGAAATCCACAACGCCGCGAAGTTGTATGTGGTCCAATGTCGCTGCTCAGGGCGAGCAGGCGCAAGATCATGATTGTAGAGAGGGCTGGACTCGATTCGAGATTGGATGTCCACGGAACTGGAAGTCATCTAGTTTAGGTAGCGCAGTATTCGGGCAAAAAAACGGAGAGCATTTAACGCCGAGAACGCCAAGCTCGCAAAGCAATACAAACGATTTGCAGATTTTCTCGGTGATCTTGGCGTACTCGGCGTTAAATGCTTTGGACTTTCAATCCGCCGCCTTAGCCTCGCCCGTCTGTGCCGTAATCGGCCCATAACTCTCCGGACGCCGGTCGCGAAAGAACTGCCACACCCGCCGCACTTCCGTGATCATGTCCAAATCCAAATCCGCGACCAGCAATTCGTCTTTATCCCGGCTGGCTTGCGCCACAATCTTTCCCCGCGGATTGCAGAAATAGCTCTTGCCATAAAACTCGCCAATGCTCCACGGCTTTTCCGTTCCTACGCGATTGACCGCCCCCACAAAATATCCGTTGGCTACAGCGTGCGCCGGCTGCTCCAACTCCCACAAATATTCAGACAATCCCGCGACAGTCGCTGACGGATTGAAGACAATTTCCGCGCCATTCAGTCCCAGTATCCGCGCGCCTTCAGGAAAGTGCCGATCGTAGCAAATGTAAACACCCACCCGCGCGTACTTCGTCTCAAACACCGGATACCCCAAATCGCCCGGCGTGAAATAAAACTTCTCCCAAAATCCCGGATGGCAGTGCGGAATATGATGCTTGCGATACTTCCCCAAATACTTGCCGTCCGCATCGATCACCGCCGCGGTATTGAAATAAACTCCCGGCATCTGCTCTTCATACACCGGAACCACAATCACCATGCGATACTTCGCCGCGATCTTCTGCATCATTTTGGTGGTCGGACCATCCGGCACACGCTCGGTCAGTTCATACCAACGCGCATTCTGCTCCGCGCAAAAATAAGGGCCATAGAATAGTTCCTGCAAACACAAAATCTGTGTCTTCTTCTTCGCTGCCTGCTCGATGAACTTCATGTGCTTGTCGATCATGGCCTTCTTGATCTGCTCAAGCGGCCGGTCAGGGCTAAGCGCATTGCTGGTTTGAATGAGCGCGGAACGCACAATCCGAGGCATGGACACACCCTCCGAGGAAGGAAACTATAGCAGAAAGTTTTAGCCGATTCTGCCCACCGAAAGCTCTGTCATTCCGACCGCAGTCCGGAGCGGCAGCGACGGCAAGTGGAGGAACCTGCTCCTTACATCATTTGCACGGTACATGGAATTTCGTCTCCAAGCTTTCCTTCTTCATTGACGCTGCCCACCGGAAATGCGAAACTTGCCTGCCTTCAATCTTCCTCCCTCTCTAACAGGTGAAACAATGCAATTTCCCTCTTCTCGCATCAAGCCTCGCAGCCAGGCTGCGGTCAACTCAAAACTCGAAAGAAAGCTCTGGATGTACGCTGCGGCTGCAACCGCCGCCGGCGTGGGCATGTTCACCGGCACGCCCGCCGACGCAGAGATCGTGGTCACGCACATCAACACACCCATTTCGCCTTCCGTGGCACTCGACCTCAATCACGACGGGATCATCGACTTCAATCTCACCAAATGGAAGGCCAATGCCTCGATTGAACTGTTCTCGTATCTGCTTGTCTGTCACGAGGGGTACCAGGTTGCCTCCCATCAATGCTTATCGTCGAGCAGTCAACCCAATGACGCCAACGTGGTCCGAGGGACTTCGAAAGGTGCGCTGGACCTGCCCTTTGGCGCTCCCATCGGCCCAGGCCAACAGTTCGCCGGGACGAAGGGCGCTGTCCTCATGGGCGGGCGGAATTCCGCCTCATTCTCATCGATCCACGACCAAACCTGGTATGGCCTCTGGGTAGCCGGGGGAGCGGGCGTGAAGAATCGCTATCTTGGTTTTAAGTTCAAGATCGGAAGCCAATTTCATTTCGGCTGGGCCCGTGTCACTGTCACCACGACCGCTCACGACGGTTTCTCGGCCACCCTGACCGGCTACGCTTATGAAACGATTCCCGGCAAGTCCATCCACGCCGGCGCAACTTCCGACGCACCCCACGCAGCCTTGGAACCTGCGCTTCCATCCATCCAGCCTCAGGTCACCGATCACCAGGCCTCGCTCGGAATGCTGAGTCTAGGTTCGATGGGTCTCACCCTCTGGAGGCGCGAAGACTCCTAGACGGGCTTGCCCATGCCCAAACAATCTTGTCATTCCGACCGACGTCCGGAGCGACGGCGAGTGGAGGAATCTGCTTTTGATCTCTCACCCGTGTAACAATTCCGCCCGCTTCACTTCCCCTGAATGCGGCTGATAAAAAGCTGCAAAAACCGTGGCGCATCGGAAGCCACGCAGACTCGCGCGTTCGGTTTCAAATAATCGTACCCTTCGATCACGTAACGATCGCCGTGCAGCACATTCTTCTCATTCGCACCCATGCGGTTGGCCACAGTTTCTCCGCGTGTGAATTCGCCCTTGGTCTCCACATCCACGTGCATCTCTTTCAGCGTTCCCAACGTCGGATCGATCGCGATGCCCACGGCCAGCGGATCGTACATCGCCGCGCCGCTGTATCCGTTCTTTTCTCCGCGTGTCAGATAAAAGTCGCCTAGCTTGGAGACAAAATCATTTTCCGGCCCGTGCGTTCGTTGCAGTTCGCCCAGTTCTTTGCGAGTCATCAACGTGCGCTCGCCCACATCAGACCGACCATCGTCACGATCCATCCCGCATTGAAGACAATCTGCGCCGCCTCCGGATCGTTATAAACATTGGCTTCCGCCGCGCCATCGACATTCCCGCCGGAAATCGACCCGCCCATAATCACGATATTTTTCACCAGAGATGCGATCGACGGATCCTTAGAAACCGCCAGCGCAATGTTGGTCAGTGGGCCAACGGGAATCAAAGTAATCTCGTGCGGATATTTATGGACCATCTCAATGATCAGATCGGGACCAAAGCGCGGATCAACTTTGCACTTGGAGGCCGGCAACTCAATGTCGGCCAGTCCATTCTGTCCATGCCAATATTCCGCTGTAATCAACTTCTGGTTCAGAGGATGCTGCGCTCCACCGGCCACTGGCACGTCGCAGCGTCCCGCCAGAGAAACCAGCTTGAGCGCATTTTCCAGGCCCTGTGCCGCCACCACGTTCCCCGGCACAACGGTCAGCGCTTCTACCTTGATCTCCGGAGAATTCAGCGCCAACAAAATGGCCAGCGCATCGTCGGTCCCGGGATCGGTGTCGATGATCACCCGTTGCGGAGAAGTCTGAGCAGAAGCATTCGCCGCAACACAACAAGTTGCAGAAATCAACAGAGCTAGAAACTGACCAAGTCGTTTCATAGGAGTTTCTTTCGCCACCACGTCCGACCTATCGGCACGAACGCAGCAATTCTTTATGAAGTCTTCAGATGGAATTTACAGCAGCATCCCTGCAATCGCCGCCGACATCAGATTGGCCATCGTTCCTGCCAGCATCGCGCGCACGCCCAGTCGCGCCAATTCGCCCTTCTTATTCGGAGCCAGCGCTCCAATGCCGCCAATCTGAATGCCGATGGAACTCAGATTCGCGAAGCCGCACAGCGCGAACGTGGCGATGGTGAACGAGCGCGGATCGAGAACGCCCTTCTGCGGTCCCAGCATGGAAAAAGCGACCAGTTCGTTCAGCGCGGTGCGCGTGCCCAGCAGCATGCCGACGAATTTGCAATCGTGCCACGGCACACCAATCACCCATGCCACCGGCGCGAAGAGAACGCCAAAAATCTTTTCCAGACTCTCAGGAAACCAGGCCAGCCAGTGATGAATTCCGCCCAGAATGCCGTCCGCCAGCGCGATCAGCGCCAGAAATGAAATCAGCATGGCCGCGATGTTGAGCGCAAGATGCAGTCCGTCGGTGGTTCCCCGCGCGATTGCGCCCAGCAGATTCTCTTCTTTTTCCGCGTTTTCCTCGTCTTCGCTCATTACTACTCGCCCGGTGGTTCGCGGCTGCTCCGTTTCCGGCACCAGCATCTTCGCCATCAGGAGCGTGCCCGGAGCGGTCATGATCACTGCGCTCAGCAAATGCCTGGGATCGATTCCAAAAAAAATGTAGGCCGCCATGATCCCGCCGGAAACGTGCGCCATCCCGCTGGTCATCACGGTCATCAGTTCCGAGCGCGTCAGGTCCGCCAGAAACGGCCGTATCGTCAGCGGCGCCTCGGTCTGTCCCATAAAAATGCTGGCGGCGACGTTCAGAGATTCCGCACCGCTTGCGCCCATCACGCGCGTCATTACCCAGGCAAAAATCTTGATGACCACCTGCATGATGCCGAAGTGATAGAGAACGGCAAAAAACGCCGCGATAAAAATAACCGTGGGCAGAACGCCAAAGGCAAAGTAACCGAGCTGCGATCCCGGCTTCGCCAAATCGCCAAACACAAAGTGCGATCCGGCATAGGCGTAACTCAACAATTTCGTAACCGCGTCGCCGGCTTTCTGAAACATGATCCGTCCGGCGTCGATTCTCAGCACGAAGACCGCGAACACGAACTGCAAGCCCAACCCCCAGGCCACGGTCTTCAGGCGGATGGCGCGGCGGTCAGTGGAAAAAATGTAAGCCAGCGCCAGCATGGTCAAGAGCCCGAGAATTCCCGTGAATCGTCCCATTCAGTTTTTTTCTCCCGGTTTCGCCATTCCGCCAATCACGCGATGAATCAACGGCCTCTTGCTAGCAGGCGCTGCGTCGGCAATCGTGAAACTTGTTTCCAGCAAACGCTTTGCCGCCGCCGCCCGTGCCTCGGAATTGTAATAAACCGTAGCGAGCGATTCGCCTGCGGAAACGCCGTCGCCAACTTTTTTATGCAGCACGATTCCCACCGCGGGATCGACAGTATCTTCTTTGCGTTCGCGCCCTCCGCCAAGAACAACGCAAGCCGTCCCAATCTGCTCGCACTGCACGGAAGCCAAATAGCCAATGCTGGGGCTCAGAACATCCATCGTGTGCCGAGCCTGTGGCAACCGCTTCACATCGTCAATCGCGCGCGGGTCTCCACCTTGCATCTCCACCATCTGGCGAAATTTCTCCAGCGCCTTGCCCGACGAAATTAATTCGGCACTGCGCCTTTTTCCTTCCGCAACCGTTGCCGCCGCTCCGCCCAAATGCAGCATCCATCCCGCCAGTTCGTGGCACAATTGCTGCAAATCCTCCGGCCCTCCGCCGCGCAATACTTCCACGACTTCCACAACCTCCAGTGCATTGCCGATCTTGTTCCCCAGGGGCTGATCCATATCCGTGATCAGCGCCACCATCTTCTTGCCCATGCGTTCGCCGGTTTCCACCATCAACTCGGCAAGAAAAGCCGCATCTTTTTCGCTCTTCATAAACGCCCCGGATCCGGTCTTCACATCGAGCACCAGAGCATCAATGCCTTCCGCCAGTTTCTTGCTCATGATGGAAGCGCAAATCAGATACGGACTCTCCACCGTTCCCGTCACATCGCGCAGCGCATAAAGCTTACGATCCGCGGGAGCGATCTCTGCCGTCTGTCCGATCATGGCGCAGCCGCAAGTCTCCAATACCTGACGAAATCGCGCGACCGGAAGATTCACGTCGAAGCCCGGAATCGCTTCCAGTTTGTCCAGCGTCCCGCCCGTATGCCCCAGGCCACGCCCACTGATCATCGGCACTGCCAGCCCCGCAGCAGCTACAACTGGCGCCAGCACCAGAGACGTTTTATCGCCCACTCCACCTGTCGAATGCTTGTCGACCTTCCTCGGCGCAAGCGAAGAAAGATCCAGCACTTCGCCCGAGTGCAGCATCGCCTCGGTCAGGGCCGCCGTCTCCGCCCGCGTCATGCCGCGCAGCACCACCGCCATCAGCCATGCCGATACCTGATAATCGGGGATTTCATCGCGCGTATAAGCATCGACCAGAGATTCGATCTCTGCTCGCGACAACTCCACGCCATCGCGCTTCTTGCGAATCACGTCGATGGCGCGAAAATCCTGCGCGGGCGCTTGGGAGGATGAATCTGCTGGCTGGTTCACTGGAGGCGAAATCCTTCCGGCAGCAACTCAGTAATGTGAGACTGCTTCGGTCCCCGTGCCCCCTGGAAATAGATAGTAGCGTCAGGCCCGAATTCGTAAATGACCTGCCGGCAGGCGCCGCATGGAGAACAGGGCACGCCCTGATCGTTCGTCACGGCGACCGCGCGAATCTCAATCTTCGGGCCCATCTGCGCGACTGCTGAAAAGATAGCCGTGCGCTCGGCGCAATTAGTCATGCCGTAAGAGGCATTTTCCACGTTGCAGCCGGCAAAGATTTTGCCGTTCGTCAGCAAAATCGCCGCGCCCACGCGAAAGTGTGAATACGGCACGTGAGCGTTCTTCATCACGCTCTTTGCCGAACGCATCAGTTTCTTAACAACGCTAGCAGACAATTGATTCATGAACTTACTCTGTGTCTCCCCAGTGTTCTCCGTGTTAAAAGGTTTTGACTTTCGCCGGCCGGACGGCAAGAAATAAAGAATCCACGGAAAAGTAGGCCGCGGCAAATCGTGCGCCATTGTAAACCCTGCCCCCTTCGAGTCCGCTCACTTTCTACGGCACGCCCTCGATTGCTTTTGTCCCCCGCCCGGCAGTAGCATGTTCAAGGCAATTTTGTCCGTCTGAAATCGTCGCCATTTCTTAGTAAGCCCTGCTTAATTTTTCCGAACCTTGAAGGAGGTCGTTATGGGTATCGCAGTTTCCCCCCAGATCCATCCGCAAGTCGCGGAGTTCATCGAAAAGCCTCGCAAAATGCTGATCAACGGACAATGGGTCCCTGCCATTTCCGGCAAGAATTTTCCTACGTACAACCCCGCCACCGGCGAGGTTTTGGCCCAGGTAGCCGAAGGCGATCGCGCCGATATCGAACAGGCAGTGAAGGCCGCGCGCAAAGCCTTCGATCAAGGCCCGTGGCGCAAGATGACCGCCTCCGAGCGCGGACGCCTCATCTGGAAGCTCGCCGATCTGCTCGAAGCTCACACCGACGAATTCGCTTATCTCGAGAGCCTCGACAACGGTAAGCCGCTGACGGTTGCGCGCGCCGCCGACGTTCCTCTCGCTGTCGATCTGTTCCGCTACATGGCCGGATGGGCTACCAAGATCGAGGGCAATACGATTCCACTTTCTGTGCCCTACACACCCGGCGCAAAGTATCTCGCCTACACTCTGCGCGAGCCCGTCGGAGTCGCTGGACAAATCATCCCCTGGAACTTCCCGCTGCTGATGGCCGCCTGGAAGCTGGGTCCGGCACTCTCGACAGGTTGCACCGTCGTCCTCAAGCCCGCCGAGCAAACGCCGCTCTCGGCTCTGCGTCTTGGCGAACTCATCATGGAAGCCGGCTTCCCCGAAGGCGTGGTCAACATCGTCCCGGGCTACGGCGAAACCGCCGGCGCTGCCCTCGCTGCTCATCCCGATGTCGACAAGATTGCCTTCACCGGTTCCACCGAAGTCGGCAAGCTCATCGTCCACGCGGCGACGGGAAACCTGAAAAAAGTTTCGCTCGAACTGGGCGGGAAATCTCCGAACGTGGTCTTTAAAGACGCCGATCTCTCGACCGCAATTCCCGGCGCCGCCAGCGCAATTTTCTTCAACCACGGCCAGTGCTGTTGCGCCGGTTCGCGGCTGTATGTAGAGAAGTCAGTCTACGATCAGGTTGTAGAAGGAGTCGCCGAACACGCCAAGAAGATTCGTGTCGGCTCGGGCCTCGATCCGAAAACGCAAATGGGCCCGCTCATTTCAGAAGAACAACTCAACCGCGTCTGCGGATATCTCGAAGCCGGACTCAATGAAGGTGCGAAAGCCATGGCCGGCGGCCACAAAGCCGAAGGCAAGGGATACTTTGTTCAGCCCACGGTCCTGGTCGACACCAACGAAAACATGAAAGTGGTGCAGGAAGAAATCTTCGGTCCCGTTGTCACGGCAATGCCGTTCAGCGATCCCGAAGAAATTCTGCCGCGCGCCAACAACAGCGACTACGGCCTGGCCGCCGCCGTCTGGACGCAGGACATCAGCAAAGCTCACCGCGTTGCCGAAAGCCTGCGCGCCGGAACCGTCTGGATCAATTGCTACAACATCTTCGACGCCGCCATGCCGTTCGGCGGCTACAAGCAATCCGGATGGGGCCGCGAAATGGGCCACGACGCCCTCAGCCTCTACACCCAAACCAAAGCGGTCTGCACCCGCCTTGGCTAAGACTAGACTGCAAATAGTCGAGGACGGCGATCACGTCGCCGTCCTCGATTTTGTTTCGAAACCTGATCAGATTTTGGGTGGCGCAGCGCTTCAGCGTTGCGATTGAATCGCCAAACTGAATCGCGGCTTCAGCCGCCGAGGTATTCAGAACCAACTCTATCTCTCCATCAACAGCACTTTCTCCGCGCCATCAACTTCCGTCAGCTTTACTTCAATCACTTCTTCCGCGGTCGTCTGAACATGCCGTCCCACAAACGTCGCCTCCACCGGCAACTCGCGATGCCCGCGATCAATCAGCACGCACAACTGAACCCGTCGCGGACGCCCATGCGAGAACAACGCATCCAGTGCCGCGCGCGTAGTTCTTCCCGTATAGAGAACGTCATCGATGAGCACAATATTCTTATCCTCAATCGAAAACCCAATCTCTCTTTCCTGCACCACCGGCTTCGGCCCCAAAGTCGAAAGATCATCGCGGTAAAAGGTAATGTCCAACGTGCCCACAGGGACCTCGGCGTTTTCGATCCGCGTAATAATCTTGCCCAGCCGCTCGGCAATCGGCACACCGCGCCGCCGGATGCCAACCAGTCCCAAGCCGGACACACCGCCGTTTTTCTCGACAATCTCGTAAGCGAGCCGCACCAGTGTGCGCTCAATCTCCGATGCCGACATGAGCTGTGACTTTTGCGTGAGACCAGGGTTGAGGGATTGCTTTTTGGCATTCATGGTGAAATCGGCTCCAGTTACGGCGACCCGGCTTCTCACTGTAGCCAACCCCGCGTGCGCGGTCAAGCGTTGCTAAAGCGAAGTCTCTCGGCTCCTACGCCGACCCTTGACCTCACGACGGTGTCATCCCGAACGAAGCCGTTTTTCAGGCGCAGTGAGGGATCTCGCGTGTAGCTCGCAATATCCGGTTGCGCTTACTACACCACCCCCGCGAACCTCTCCACGAATCGATACACATCGCGAAACGAGTTGTACAACGGAATCGGGGCAATCCTAAAAATATCCGGCTCGCGCCAATCTCCAATCAATCCACCAGCCGCCAGCTTCGCGCCCCACTCGCGCCCCTTGCCCGGAACTCTCAGCGAAAGCTGCGCCCCCCTGCGTTCCGGTTGGCGCGGCGTAATCACCGAAAACGTCTTCGAACTCAACTGCCCCAGCAGAAATTCCAAATATCCCGTCAGTAACAGACTCTTCGCCCGCAACCGCTCCATGCCCGCTTCCTGAAAAATATCCATCGACGCTCGTAAGACCGCCAGCGCCATGATCGGAGGATTGCTCAGTTGCCAGCCTTCCACCCCCGCCATCGCATGAAATTCCGCAGGCATCGCAAATCGCGTCTTCGAGTCATGCCCCCACCAACCCTCAAACCGCGGTAACTTCGCCCGCGCATGCCTCTCATGCACAAAACATCCGCCCGGACATCCCGGCCCGCCGTTCAAATATTTGTAGCTGCACCAAACCGCGAAATCCGCGCCCGACTCATGCAGCCGCAGCGGCAAATTTCCCGCCGCGTGCGCCAGATCGAATCCCACGACGCATCCACGCTCACGGCCAAGCTTTGTGATCCTCTCCAAATCCAGCGCCTGTCCCGTCGCATAGTTCACCGCTCCCGGCAAGATCAGCGCAATCGAGTCGCCCTCATGCTCGATCATCGAATCAATATCTTCATCCCGCAAACAGAATTCGCCTTCACGCGGCGCCAATTCAATCAGCGACGTCGCCGGATCAAATCCATGAAAACGAATTTGCGACGCCACCGCATACTGATCCGACGGAAATGCCCCGCGCTCGACCAAAATCTTGTGCCGCTGCTTCGTCGGACGGTAAAACGAAACCATCATCAAATGCAGATTAACGGTCAGCGAATTCATCACCACAACTTCATCCGCCCGCGCACCGAGCAGCGTCGCCGTCTGCTCCGTCAACAACTCGTGATAGGGCATCCACGGACGGCGCGCATGAAAATGCCCTTCCACCCCCAGCCGCGCCCAATCTTCCAACTCTTGCTCGATATACTCCCGCGCCGCCTTCGGCTGCAATCCCAGCGAATGCCCGCACAAATAAATCCACTCGCTGCTATCCGCGCCGCGAGGAAGGAAAAATCGCTCCCGATACGCCGCCAGCGGATCCTGCGCGTCCATCTCCAACGCGAATTCTTCCGTTGCGCGAAATCGAAATAAAGTCTCGCTCACTGCACTTGCTCCAGAGGCGCAAGTCCACCGTTCACCAGTTGCTCTGCCTTCAACCAATCAAGATCTTCCACGCGTTCGATTCCCGCACAAAGCTGATCCAGAATGCCGTCCTGCTTCGTCCCTCGTTGCAGCGCAACCGAATAAGGAACCCGGTGAAACGTAACCATCGCATACTTGGGCACAAAGCGTCCCGGAAATTTCCCCTCCAGCGCCAACTCCACTTTCTTGCGAAAAAGAAATCGCGGATCGGCAACCCGGTCCCGCATCTCCACAAAATTCTCGATCGCCAGATCGGCAATCGCATCTGTATTGATCTTGCGCGATTCTCCAAACTCGGCAAACACCTTTTCCCAATCCGCGTCCTGCGCATCCAGCAATTGCAGCAACGTCGTGCAATCCTCAAAGCCGCAATTCAATCCCTGCCCAAAAAAAGGAACAATGGCATGCGCCGCGTCGCCCAGCAGAAGCGAACTCCCGCGTACATGCCACGGCGAACATTTCACCGTCACCATCGTGCCCGTGGGATTGCCAAAATAATTCTCCGCGAGTTGCGGCATCAAGCGGGCCGCATCCGGAAACCGCTTTTCAAAGAATTCAGCCACGTCCGCGGTCGAGCTCATGTTCTCAAAGCTGTCCGCCCCCTCTAACGGTAAAAACAAAATACAGGCAAACGTCCCGTCAATATTGGGCAGAGCGATCAGCATGTAATTCCCGCGCGGCCAGATGTGCAGTGCATGCTTATCCAGAAGATGCTCGCCCTGCGCCCCCGCCGGAATCGTCAACTCCTTATATCCGTAATCGAGATACTGCTGCGAAAAATTAAACCGGTTCAGCCTGAGCATCTCATTGCGAATGGCCGACGCCGATCCATCGCACCCAATCACCACCTCAGTATCGACAACATCCTCTTCACCGCTCTGCTCGTCGCGAATTCGAATCGCGCCCGTCTTCAAATCGATCCCCGTACAGCGCTTCTCGAAATGAATCGTCACTCCAGTTTCTTCCGCCGCATTCATCAGCGCCATATTCAATTCCGCCCGCGAAATCGAATTGATAACCTCGCGCTCGTCCCTTCCGTACGGCTGAAACGTCAATTCCCCGCTCACCGCGTGCATCATCCGCCCCTTCATCGGGATGATGATCTTTCGCATCGCTTCCCAAAGCCCAACCTGCATCAGCGCATAAATCCCGCGCGTAGACAGCGCCAGATTAATCGACCTCCCCGCGCTCACACGCACGCGCCGCATATCCGGTCGCCGCTCATAAATCTCAACCTTAAACCCGCGCTGCACTAACCCAATCGCCAGCAGCGGACCATTCAATCCCGCGCCAATCAGCGTAATGGTTTGAGTCTTGCTATTCATCAAAGAGATCCGGTCCAAATGGAATGGGAAGGGCACGAGTTCACTCGTGCCGTGAAGGCCCCCAAAATAGTCCGCGCTTCAGCGCCTGAGGCTGCATTCTGCGGGAGACTGAGTTCCCTGATCACTGCGTTAACAACGTCCGCGCCTCCCACAGCTCCGGAAAAAATCTCTTATCCAGCGTGAGCCGCAAATAAGACGCCCCCGCGCTGCCACCCGTCCCCATGCGCACTCCAATAATTCTCTCGACGAGTTGAATATGCCGCAACCTCCAGCTCACCACCAGTTCGTCAAACTCCGTCAGCCGCTCGCAAACGTCAATCCAGTCGCGCTGGTTCCGCTCATCCTGATAAAGCGCCAGCACCGCCCGCGCCCGTGCATCAAACGCATCGCGCTCACCGGCGCCATTCGCAATCGCGGGCAGCTTACCCAGACTGCGCAGCGCCTCAAAAAAAACTTCGTGCAGAGACGGCTCCCGCAACCGCCGCTCCAATTGCGCATGAGCCTCGGGCGTCGGCCGGTGATAGCGCAACATCTTCTCGTCCTTCAGCCCGCACAAAAATTCCAGCTCGCGAAACTGCTCCGACTGAAACCCGCTCGCCGGCTCCAGCTTTCCGCGAAACGCCAGAAAGTGCGTCGGCAGCATGGTTTCAAGAATCGTGAACTGCTCGACCAGCACGCGCGTGATCTCCGTGCATCGCCGCAGCAGCCGCGCCGCCTCATACACTCCATCCCGCGACTGCGGATTCATCCCCGCAGCTTTCAAACTCGCCACCACCGCGTCCAGATCGTGCAGCAATTCCTTGAACCACAACTCGTAAGTCTGATGAACAATAATAAAGAGCAGCTCGTCGTGATGCTCCGGAGACGACTGCGGATGTTGCAAGCGCAGCAACTCGGGGACTTTCAGATAAGAACTGTAAGTCAGTTGCTCCCCTCGCGGCACAACCGGCGCAGCCACAGCAGTTGTTGCAGGTGCATCCGCCGTCGCCAGGAGCCCCAGAAATCTTTCCGCATTCCCACCCAGCAACTTCGTTTTCACTTCCGCCTGCAACTGGCTCTCACGAATCAACGCGCCGCGATGCTCTTCGCCCAGCGGGAAAGGATAATCAGTTCCCAGCATCACCTGTTCTGTGCCCATGGTCCCAACCAAAAACTCCAAAGCCCGCTGCTCGAAGACCGCCGAATCCACCGAAAAGCGATTTAGATAATGACTCGGAGGCATCTCGCACATTCCCCGCGCCACCGGATGATGATGCCAGGCATTCTCCAGCCTTCCGAGAAGATAAGGAAAACTGCCGCCGCCATGGGCAAAACAAATTCGCAAGGTCGATGGCAGTTTGTCGAACGCTCCGCTCAATATCAACGTCACTATTGCAAGCTGCGTCTCCGCCGGCATGGCCACGGTCCACGGCGCCATATATTTCGGCATGCGCTCCCGCCCAAACATATCCCACGGATGCACCAGCACCGCCGCGCCCTCGTCCGCACAGTGACGAAGAAAATTTACGATCCCCGGATCGTCAAGATTCTTTTCTCCAACATGATTTCCAATCTGCACGCCCAGATGCCCATCGCGCATGCACCGGCTCAGCTCTTTGCAAGCCGCGTTAATATCCTGCAATGGCACCTGGCACAGTGATTTCAATCTGCCTTTGCCCTGCGCGCAAAGCTCCAGCGCCGCATCGTTGAAGAGCCGCGCGCAATCCAGCGCATGCTCCACCGGCCGTTCATACGCAAACAGCACGGGCGTCGCTGAAATAACTTGCAGGTCGATACCGTCACGGTCCATCTCCTTGAGACGGACTTCCGGATCCCAGCAAGCGTCATAAATCTTGCGAAAGAATTTATCCCCGAGAAAGATTTCCGCCTTTCCCGGTTCCGTATGCTTGATCCACGGCCAATCCGGCGTGCCGAAATGCGCCGCCAAGTCAGGCCAGGTGCGAGGAAAGAAATGGTTGTGGATGTCAATCGTCTTGTTAAAGACGGTCTTAGTAACGGTCGGCATTACTGTTTGCCCGGGTGCACGGTGCCGCAGTGCTTGCACTTGCGCAGGCTCTCATTCCCGTAGAACTTCTCGAAGATCGGTGGCAGGTCGGTCACAATACTTTTCACTTTCACTTCCGCGCGGTACACCAGTTGATGACAATTCGGACAGTACCATTCAAATGCGTCCACCGAATCCTCCGGCGGGCGCGGCACTTCCACCACCAAGCCTAGCGTTCCCGCTCCCCGCTGCGGCGAATGCCGCATATGCTTTGGCAGCAAAAAAATCTCCCCTTCGCGAATCGGAATGTCCAGCGGCGGTTTGCCCGGCGTCTCCATGATCCGCAAAACAATGTCGCCCTTTAACTGGTAAAAAAATTCCTCCGTCGGATCGTCATGAAAATCCCGCCGCGCATTCGGCCCACCCACCACGGTCACCATCATCTCGCCATCTTCCCAAACCTGTGCATTGCCCACCGGCGGCTTAAACTTATCCTTATTCTCGTCAATCCACCCCTGAAAATTAAACGCTTTCAAACTCTTAATCGACGCCATCGCTCTCTCCCGTGGTCATAAAAAATAATCTTGTCATCCTGAGCGGAGCCGCTTTTGCGAAGCGAAGGACCTCAGCAAGCACGGACCTCGCGGTCTACCCCACCGGCTTATACGCCACCGCCCGTATCTCAATCAGCAAATGCGGATGCGGCAACTGATGCACCGCCACCGTCGTCCGCGCCGGCCCATCGTACCCAAAAAATTCTCCATACACTTCGTTATAGCCGCCAAAATCATTCATGCTCACCAGATACGTCGTGACTTCCACCACGTCAGCCAGCCCCGCCCCCGCGCTTTCCAGAATCTCCCGAATATTCTCAATCACCGCCCGCGTTTGCACCTGAATATCCAGCCGCGCCGTTCCCATCTCATCCACTTCCGCTCCGGCAATCGAATTATCCGCGCGCCGCGAACTCGTTCCAGAGATGAATAAATATTCCCCTCCGCGTTTTATATGCGGATATTTCCCCCGCGGCTTGGCCTTGCCTTCGACAACTCTGCTCTCAGTCCCAACCATATTCGAATCCTTTGTCATTCCGACCGGAGCCGGAGCGAAAGCGACGGCGTAGTGGAGGAATCTGCTTCTTGCCGCCACTATCATGCCTTGCGGCTGCGCAATCTTCTTCCTCGGCGAACTCAGCGATCTCCGCGTTAAAAGCTTTTCGCTTGGAGCCGCTACAACTGCACACAAACATTATTCAGCTCCGAATAAAAATTCAGCGAATGAATTCCACCCTCGCGCCCAATCCCGGAAAGCCCCACGCCGCCAAACGGCGTCCGCAAATCGCGCAGGAACCAGCAATTCACCCAGGTAATCCCGACATTCATCTGCTGCGCCACGCGATGCCCGCGCCGCAAATTCTGCGTCCACACCGAAGCCGCTAGTCCATACTTCGTATCGTTCGCCATCGCCACTGCTTCTTCTTCCGAATCGAACGGCGCAATATGGCACACCGGCCCAAAAATTTCTTCTTTCACAATGCGCGCCGACTCGGCCAGCCCAGTATAGATTGTAGGCTGCACGTAAAACCCCTGATCGAATTCGTTGCCGAAGCTGGGAATCGATCCTCCCGTAACCACGGTGGCTCCCTCTTCTTCCGCCAACCGGTAATACGAAATGACTTTCTTGCGATGCTGAGAGGAAATCAGCGGCCCCAGATTTGTCGTCTGCTCCAGCGGTGACCCCATCTTCAAACTTTCAGCCTTCTTCTTCAATGCATCGATAAACTTATCGAAGATCGTCCGCTCCACATACACCCTCTCCGCGCACAAACACACTTGCCCGGTATTCAGAAACACCGCATCGCTCAATCCGTTGACCGTCTCATCAAAATCGCAATCCGCAAATACAATCGCCGCATTCTTCCCCCCAAGTTCAAATGAAATCGGCTTCACTGACGCGGCAACCGTCTTCATAATCGCCGCGCCCGTCGCGGATTCCCCGGTGAAGGTCACTGCATTCACATCCGGATGCCGCGTCAAGAACTCTCCCGCCGAGCCCGGCCCAAATCCATGCACCACGTTGTAAACTCCACGCGGAACTCCAGCTTCCGCCATCACTTCGGCCAGCAGCGTCGCCGTCGCCGGAGTTTCTTCCGAAGGCTTCACCACCACAGCATTCCCGCAAGCCAATGCCGGCGCAACTTTCCACGTGAGCAACAACAACGGCAAATTCCACGGAGTAATAATCCCCACCACGCCCAGCGGCTTGCGCACCGCATAATTAAGCGCACGCCTTCCGTCAGGCATCTCGGTCTGGAAAGATTCAAGGCCTGCATTCCGAATCAAATCGGCAAACACCCGGAAGTTCGCCGCCGCTCGCGGCACATCCAGCCGCGAAGCCAGCGATATCGGCTTGCCCGTGTCCGCAACTTCCGCCTGCACGAATTCACCGAACCGCGCCTCAATACACGTAGCGATTCTGTACATCAGCGCGCTACGTTCGGCAACTCCCAATTTTTCCCAAGGCCCACGCAATGCCGCGCGCGCCGCCCGCACAGCGCGATCCACCAGTTCCTCGCCCGCCTCGCTCACCTGCGCGATCGTCGAACCATTCGCCGGATTGACGTCGGCAAACTCGTTCTCTCCCTGCACGAATTGCCCATCAACGAAATTGAGAATCGATTTCATGAAACGATTGCCCATTTTTGCCGCAGGTCGATTTTGGGTGGCGCAGCGCTTCAGCGCTGCGATAACAATCGCGAATCAGAAGTGGCTTTAGCCGCCGAGGCCGCGTTCCCGCAAATACCTCCGCCCCGCATCCTGCCACGGCGGCATCGCAATCTCGAATTTCTCCAGGCTCTTCGCCGACAGCACCGAATACCCCGGCCGCGCCGCAGGACGCGGAAATTGCGCCGTGCTCACCGGCCTCGTTTCCGTTTTCAACCCCGCCTCGCGCAAAATAAACCGCGCAAACTCAAACCACGTACAATCCCCGCGATTCGTCACATGCACAATCCCCGACGCGCCCGCGCGGCACAGTTGCACAATCGCCCGCGCCAAGTCCACCGTATAAGTCGGCGACCCTCGCTGATCGTCCACCACGTCAAGCGCACTGCGTGAAGCCGCCAGCCTCAAAATCGTATCCGGAAAGCTCTTCCCGCCCACGCCAAATAACCAGGAAGTCCGGACAATGCAGCACTCCGGCAGCGCCTCAATCAGCGCAACCTCCGCCTCCGCCTTCGACCGTCCATAAACGCTCTGCGGATTTCGCGGATCATCAATTTCATACGGCGAAGATTTCTTCCCATCAAAAACGTAATCCGAACTCAGAAACAGCAGCTTCGATCCCGCCCGCCGCGCCGCCCTCGCAACATTCACCGCCCCATCGCGATTCACCGCAAACGCCCGCTCCTGATCACTCTCGCATCCATCCACATCGGTATAAGCCGCAGCCGAAATAATCCAGTCCGCCTTCGCCTGCTCGACCACTCTCTCAACCGCCGCCGCACCCCGAATATCGGCATCGCGGGAACCGAGCAGCACCAACTCATCCCCGCTCCACTCACGCACCAGCGCCTTCCCCAGCAACCCGGACGCCCCAAAGATCGCAATTTTCATTTCTGATTAAATAATTAAGATTAGTAATAAATGGATTGGCACAGCCAGCTACTCAAACGTCTCCGCATCCCGCAACATCACTCCGCGCTGGTCCTTGTCTGAGACAATCGCTTCCCCATCCAACTCCCAATCAATCTTCAACTCCGGATCGTCCCACGCCAAAGTCCGCTCCTCCTCCGGCGCATAAAAATCCGTCGCCTTGTACAGCACATGCGCCTTCTCCGACTTCACGCAAAACCCATGCGCAAATCCCGCCGGAATCCACAGCATGCGGTTGTTCTCGCCCGACAATCGCACTGCCTCCCACTGCCCAAACGTCGCCGAACTCCTTCGCAGGTCCACCGCCACGTCCAGAACTTCCCCCTCCGCCACCCGCACCAGCTTCCCCTGCGGCTTGCCAATCTGATAGTGCAGCCCGCGCACCACGTTTCGCCGCGAGCACGAATGATTGTCCTGCACAAACCGTTCGCTGATCCCGATCTCCGCCATGCTCTTTTCGTTATAGCTCTCAAAGAAAAATCCGCGCTCGTCGCCAAACACCCGCGGCTCCAGCACAAACGCGCCCTCCAGCGACATCGGAATCTTTCGCAACGCTTCCACCATCCTCGCAACTGCCCGCACCGCGCTCATTTCAGAATACCCTTTCTCGCAAAAGCTGCAGCAGATACGCCCCGTAACTGTTGTTCTTCATCGCGTTGCCGATTTTCTCCACCTGCTCCGCCGAAATGTAACCGGAACGATAAGCAATCTCCTCCGGACACGCCACCATCAGCCCTTGCCGCTTTTCAATCGCCTGAATATAAAGCGCCGCTTCCATCAGCGACTCATGTGTCCCCGTGTCCAGCCACGCCATCCCCCGTCCCATCACCATCACCTCCAGCTGTCCTTTTTTCAGATACGCTTTGTTTACATCGGTGATTTCCAATTCCCCGCGCGCACTCGGACGCAAACTCTTCGCCACATCCACTACCGCGTCATCGTAAAAATAGAGTCCAGTCACCGCGTATCGCGACTTGGGCTTCGCCGGCTTCTCTTCAATACTCAGCGCCTTCCCCGCGCCATCGAACTCCACCACTCCGTATCGCTCCGGGTCGTGTACCGGATACGCAAACACCCTCGCTCCCCGATCCTTCCCCGCTGCTGCCCGCAAGTCCTTCGCAAAATCGTGCCCATAAAAAATGTTGTCGCCCAACACTAACGCGCAAGCTTTCCCTTTAATGAAACTCTCTCCCACCAGAAACGCCTGCGCAATCCCTCCCGGCGAATCCTGCGCCCGGTACTCCAGAGCAATTCCGTACTGGCTCCCATTTCCCAGCAGCGCGCGAAATTTCGGCAAATCGTCCGGTGTCGTAATAATCAGAATGTCGCGAATCCCCGCCAGCATCAGCGTGCACAGCGGGTAATAAATCATCGGCTTGTTATAAACCGGCAACAGGCTCTTGCCCATCGCATGCGTAATGGGATAAAGCCGTGTCCCCGCCCCGCCCGCCAGAATAATTCCCTTGCAGCCAGTAGTTTTTTCCATTGCTGAAACGTATTCCAGTCCTAGCCGTACCCCGTGATCCTCCCCCGAGTTCACGCTCCTATCCCGAATAGTGCGTAGCAATCCACTCCCGGTAACTCCCATCCATCACTCCACGCACCCACTCTTCATTCTCAAGATACCAGCGCACCGTCTTGCGCAGCCCGCTCTCCAACGTTTCCTTCGGCCGCCATCCCAGCTCGCGTTCAATCTTGCGCGCATCCATCGCATAACGCCGGTCATGTCCCGGACGATCCTTCACAAACGTGATCAAACTCCGCCGCGATTCCCCGCGTGGCTTCAGTTCATCCACCGCATCGCAAATCGCCTTCACAATCTCCATATTCGGTTTTTCATTCCACCCACCAACGTTGTAAGTCTCGCCAACCTTGCCGCCGGCCAGCACGGTTGCAATCGCCACGCAGTGATCCTCCACATAAAGCCAGTCGCGCACGTTTTGCCCATCGCCATAAACCGGCAGTGGCTTCCCATCGCGCGCATTCAAAATCATCAGCGGAATCAGCTTCTCCGGAAATTGAAACCGTCCGTAATTGTTCGAGCAGTTTGTGGTCAGTGTCGGCAATCCATAAGTATGGTGATACGCCCGCACCAGATGATCCGACGCCGCCTTCGACGCCGAATACGGGCTGTTCGGCGCATACGCCGTCGTCTCGGAAAATGCCGGATCCTCCGGCCCCAGCGATCCATACACCTCGTCGGTCGAGACGTGCAAAAAACGAAACGCCCGCCGGTCTTCTTCGCTCAAAGCCATCCAGTAAGCCCGCGTCTCCTCCAACAGCGCAAACGTTCCATCCACATTGGTGCGAATAAAATCATCCGGCCCGCGAATCGACCGATCCACATGGCTCTCCGCAGCGAAATGCACAATCGCCCAAGGCTCATATTTCCGCAGCAACCCCGCCACCAACTCCCGGTCCCCAATGTCTCCGTGGATGAACTCATAGCGCCCATCCCCGGCAACACTCTCCAAATTGCGCAGGTTGCCAGCGTAAGTCAGCTTATCGAGATTCACAATCGAAACGTCCGACCCCGGCGCGCTTCCGGCCAACTCGCGCAGAATAAAGTTCGACCCGATAAATCCCGCCCCACCCGTCACTAAAATAGTTTTATGCATCAAACACTATGTGTCGCTCACTCAAGCGTGCAGAGATGACGCTTCGTATCAGGGCACGCCTTCAGGCGTGCCGCAACCAACGCGACGTATGACCGCTTTAGCGGCTGCGACGGGGCACAGGACGAAAGCGCCCCGGAGGCAGCTTGACACTAGCCCAGCGCTTCCAGCGCAACCCTGCATTGTAATCAAAACCTGCAAATCCCCGCGCATGTGGCGCGGGCGCCCCCGCCCGCGAACACGTTTGCTCGACCTATGAATCGCTGCCTCCCTTTATGACATCATGAATATAGTAACTTTGATCTTTCCTTCGGGTTCTCAAGAACTAGGATATGGCGACTCCCCTGCGAAGCCTAACCCGCGATCGCGTCAGCCCGGTCCGGCTTGAGGGCGTAGCATGCCGGTAAGCCTGCAACGCAATCTTCTTCTGGTTCTCAGCATCGGACTGTTGCTCACCTTCGGCGTCGTCGCCTATTCCTACCGCTCCGCGCTCGACAACGAACAACTCAACGCTCACGTCCGCCACACGCTCGAAGTAAAAGAACAGCTCCATCGCGTGCTGCTGGTCTTCGACAACGCGGAAACCGGTCAGCGCGGCTACTTGCTCACCGGAGATTCTTCTTACTTGCTGCCCTACGATCAGGCGATCGCCAACTCCGAAAGCGAAATCTCCCGCCTGGCCGATCTGACCCACAATAATCCCCTGCAACAGCAGCAAATGTCGCAACTCCGCGCAGTCGGCGAGCAGAAGCTCGCGGAACTCGCCCAAACCGTTCAGCTAAAAAAAGAAGGCAAAAGTGAAGAAGCGATTCACATGGTTTTGTCCGGCGCGGGACAGCGCCACATGGAAGAAATTCGCGGAATCGTAGCCGCCATGCAGGACCAGGAAAACCGCCGCTTCGCTGCCTGGTCCGCCTCCGCGCAGCGCGGCCGCTGGAGCCTGGTTTTCGCTTCCATCGCCACCGCCCTGCTGTCGATCATTGTCTATGTCTTAGTCGTGCGGCTCATCCGCAGCTCCGCCCGCAACGAAAAACAGGTTCGCGCCCAGACCGAAGCCCGCCTCCGCGCCGAAGAGCAACTCCGCTTTGCCACCGAAACCGCGCGCGAGCGCCAGCAGGCCGAGGCGCGCTTCCGCGGCCTGCTCGAGTCTGCGCCCGACGCCATGGTCGTCGTCACCCGCGAAGGGAATATCGTCCTCGCTAACGCTCAAGTGGAAAAGCTTTTTGGCTACCGCCGCGAAGAATTGATGGACCAGCAAATCGAGATGCTAGTCCCTTCGCGCTTCCGCGGCACTCATCCCGAACATCGCACCGCATTTTTCCTCGAACCGCGCTCCCGTCCCATGGGCGAAGGTCTTGAGCTCTACGGCCTGCACCGCGATGGACACGAATTCCCCATCGAAATCAGCCTCAGCCCCCTCGAATCTCCCGACGGTTTGCTCGTCATTGCCGCTGCCCGCGACATCAGCGACCGCAAGCGCGCCGAAGAAAGTCTGCGCCTGCTCTCCGGTCGCCTGCTGCAAATGCAGGACGACGAACGCCGCCGCATCGCCCGCGAACTGCACGACAGCGCCGGACAAATGCTCGCCGCCCTCAACATGAAACTGATGCCGCTCCAGTCCGTAATCGCTCCAGCCGGTCCCGGTCCCGCTCGAGAGTTGCAGGAAAGTATCGACATCGTCTCCGAACTATCGAAAGAACTCCGCACGATCTCTCACCTGCTTCATCCCCCATTGCTGGACGAAGTCGGCCTAGCGTCAGCTCTGCGCTTGTACCTCGAAGGATTTACCGATCGCAGCGGAATTCGAGTCGATCTCGATCTGCCCACCGATTTCGGCCGTCTCCCACGCGAGCTTGAAACTGCCGTCTTCCGCGTTGTGCAGGAATGCCTCACCAACATTCATCGCCACTCCGGAAGCTCGACCGCCAAAGTAAGCGTAGTTCGTTCCGAAGCCAAAGTCCAAATCGAAGTGGAAGATCAAGGCAAAGGCATCCCCGCGGACAAGCGACAGCAACTGGAACTCGGCGGCAAAGCCGGAGTCGGACTGAGAGGAATGAGGGAAAGAGTTCGCCAACTAGGCGGCAATCTGGAAATCCGCCCCGCCGCCACCAACGGCGGCACTCTGGTCAGAGCCCAGCTCCCGGTTGACGCTTAAACGCAAGTGCAATCGCGGAGTGTGCAGTAGCAGTCATCCTGAACCCGGCGCAGTTCAGCCGGGGTGAGTGATCTCGCGCGTATCGTCCACGCTCCTTGAGGCCGTAGCGCAGACCAGTAATCACGCAGCCGCAGCCAATCCATGCACCATCGCCGCCAGCCGTGAACTCCCCTCACCCTTGGCCAAAACCGCATCCGCTCCCGCCTGCTTACTCTCCCATTCCAGCTGTTTCGAACTGTCGAAAGCAAAAATCAACACCCGTACTCCCGGAGCCGCTGCCTTAATCTCCCGCGTCGCCTGCAACCCATTCATCACAGGCATCACTACATCCATGACACAAACGTCCGGCCCGCACTCCTGCGCCTTCTCCACTGCTTCCAACCCATTACTCGCCTCGGCGCACACTCGCAGGCCGCTGTCCAATTCCAAAATGTTCCGGATCTGCCGTCGAATCAATGCGTTGTCATCCGCTATCAATACTCGGCTCACCAATAGATCGGACCTCCCTAGTCCGGTTCGAAGCGGCGATAGCCCGATCATCCGCCCATTAGCGTCCAGCCGACATACCCTAAACCGTCCAATCGCGTCGCTGATTACCCGTAATGTAAGTTCCCCTGTTAAACAAAGACTAAGTGCGACAAATGTGGCGCGGTCACTCCTGTCCGCGACCTGCCTCTAGGAATCAGCCCAAGACAAACGTCGCACCGTTGGGAACGCGCTTCAGCAGCGTGGAAGAGCGGCCCTTTGAGGGCCGCGAATCGGATACGACAGGGAGCGATTAGCCGCAGTGGTCGTCTCCAACGTCGTGCAGTTCCTTCCCAGTCCGCGCAGATGCCATCTACAATCTGATTTTCATGCGCCCCGCCCGCATCGCCGAACTGCTCCAACCATTCCTATCCCCTTGTCATTCCGAACGGGGCCAAAGGCCCCGTGAGGAATCTGCTTTCCTGTCTGCCACACAACTCGAACATATATCGACGTACATCGATATACTTCAGCGCTGGAACGCCCGCATCAACCTCACCGCCATCCGCGATGAAGAAGAAATCGTCACCCGTCACTTCGGCGAGAGCCTCTTCGCCGCCCGCCATCTGTTCCCCCGCTCTTCCTCTGTGTCCCCAGTGTCCTCTGTGTTAAAAGATTTTGACGTTGCCTCCGCCGAAGCTCGAAGCCCAAAGCCCAAAGCCCGCGTCGCAGACGTCGGCTCCGGCTCCGGCTTCCCCGGCATCCCGATAAAACTCTGGGCACCGGAGATCGCCCTGACCCTGATCGAATCCAATCACAAGAAAACCACCTTCCTTCGTGAAGTCATCCGCGCTCTTACATTGACGAACGTCAATGTACTCTCCAGCCGCGCCGAGCAGTTAGCGGACGCCAACCCAGCCGTACACTTCGACCTCGTAACCCTGCGAGCCGTAGAACGCTTCGCCGATATCCTTCCCGTAGCCGCCACACTCGTAGCCCCCGGCGGACGCTTGGCATTGCTGATCGGCTCCTCACAACAGCAGCAAGCACAATCAACCCTGCCCAACATTGCGTGGCAATCTCCACTCCCGATCCCCGAATCCGTCTTCCGCATGATGCTAGCTGGCCTCCGGCCACTGAAGCGACAGGAACCAGGAAAGTGAACAAGTGGTCCGCACACCTCAAAATGTGGCCAAGTAATGCGCAACCATGGCGCGATTCAGGAAAAAAGTGGTCTAGCCATCAATAATCTTTACAATTTGTTCTACGTAGAACACTTGATCAAGAAGTAAAATCGGAAAATGTTCTACGTAAACACATCGCACAATGTTCTACGTAGAACATTGTGGGGGACGTCATTCATTTTCACTCCCCCGCCCCCCGGGCGCGGCACGATGGGAAGTGTTCTACGTAGAACATATCTTGGAAATTTCATCCGGTTTTTTTCCCTCCCCAATTAGGCTTAATGTTCTACGTAGAACACATCCTCATTTTGCACAACAATTCAACGGCTTGCACAGCAGTTCGTCATTGCTTTTGAAATGTGAAACGCATTATGCTGCGTGTGCTCCTGGCTCTCCAAAAATCTAATGGGACGCGTCATCGCTGTTGCCAATCAGAAGGGCGGCGTGGGTAAGACTACGACTGCCATCAACCTCGCTGCATCTTTTGCGGCCGCTGAGGTCAACACACTGCTGGTCGATTGCGATCCGCAGTCGAACGCGACGAGCGGCCTCGGCTTTGCGAAGGATCCGGACCGCATCAGTTCCTATCACCTTCTTATGAAGGATGCCTCGGCCGAAGAGGCGCTGCAAACCACAGAGCTCGAACAGCTCTGGCTGATTCCTGCGCACAAAAATCTTATCGGCGCAAACATCGAACTGGTCGACGCAGAGGGGCGCGAGTTTCGCATGAAGGAAGCGTTGGCACCGTTACGTGATCGCTTCCAGTTCATCGTGCTGGACTGTCCACCCGCGCTCGATCTGCTTACGCTGAACGCGCTCGTCGCCGCCGATGCAGTGCTCATCCCGATGCAGGGAGAGTACTTTGCGCTTGAAGGCATCAGCGAACTGCTCGACACTGTAGAGCGGATTCGTGCGGCGCTAAACCCAACGCTCGCCATTGAGGGCGTGGTACTGACCATGTTTGACGACCGTACCAACTTGGCGCAGCAAGTGAAGAGTGAGTTGCAGAATCACTTTGGCGAGAAGCTTTGCTGTACGACCATCCCGCGGAACATACGTCTGGCGGAGGCGCCGAGCCACGGGAAGGCTGCGCTGGTGTACGACCCGCGGTCGAAGGGTGCGGAGAGTTACATACGGCTGGCGAAGGAGATTATTGAACGGCAGCCGGCTGATGCGACGGGCAAAACCTTTAACACAGAGGCGCACGGGGGGAGCACAGAGGGTCACGGAGAGGATGCGGGGGCGGACGAGATGGATAAGACGGCTTAGTATATTGATATGCGTCGATGTATTAGATTGATGGATGTCTATGTTTGGCGAGATGGCGTTTGTCGGACTGCGAAAACGCCCCGGGCTGACAGAGTTTGATGAGGGAACTCCTCGCCGGGGCGGTGTGAGCTCGAGTTGGTAGGGATCCTTCGACTGCGGTTGTGCTTTGCTGGGACAAAGCACAATCCTCGCTCAGGATGACAGGCTTAAACATATAAATCGATGTGCGTCGATATACGGCGGATTTGGATTGCGGCGGGAAGCAGATTCCTCACCCGACTTACGCCGCACGCGGAATGACGAGGGCTTCTTAGATTGGCGGAGGACGAATGACGACTGCGGCGGCGGAGAAGGCGGGAACTCATCCTGCAGAAAAAGAGAAGGTGGAGAAGCGGCGGGCTTTGGGGCGTGGGCTGGAGTCTTTGCTGCCGGGGCCGCGGGCGGTAGTGCCTAAGGCTGGCGAGCCTGTGGTGGAAGCTGGCGCACAGCAGATTCCTCACCGGGCTTTTGGCCCGGTTCGGAATGACAGTGCTGTGGTGGAATTGCAGGGGGTGGTGGAGGCGTCTGCTGCGTCTTTGGCCACCGCCCCACTTCTCGCAAAGGAAGCGAGAAGTGGGGCACCCGGGTCTGATGCTTCGGCTGTGCCGGCAGAAAAGCCTTCCGAGCTGCGCTCGGATGGACAGCCGGGGGCGGCTGTCCCCACATATTCCTCTTCCTCTGCGGCATCCCATGAGACGATTTCGATTTCGGCGCAGGCGGGGATTCCGGGAAATATTGTCGCTAACATTCCTCTCGATGCGATCGACAAGAATCCTTATCAGACACGCTTGATTTTTGAGGAAGAGGCGCTGCAGGATCTGGCTTTTTCGATCAAGGCGACGGGAGTGGTGCAGCCGGTGGTGGTGCGTCCGGCAGAGGAGGAAGGACGCTACATTCTGGTGCTCGGCGAGCGGCGGCTGCGCGCGTCGAAGATGGCGGGGAAGGACACGATTCCAGCGATTGTGCGCCGCGTGTCGGAGTTGCAGGCGGCGGAGCTGACCATCGTCGAGAACCTGCAGCGGGAGAATTTGAATTGCCTGGAACAGGCCCAGGCGTTCCGCGTGCTGAGCAAGGATTTTAATTTGACGCAGGCGGAGATTGCCGAAAAGGTGGGAGTGTCGCGCGAGTCGGTGTCGAATTACATGCGGCTGTTTAAGTTGCCATCTTCGATTCAGGATTTTCTGGCGGGGGGCAGGCTGGGATTCAGCGAAGCGATGGTGCTGTTGCAGATGCAGAACGTGGAAAAGCTGGAGTGGCTGGCGGCGACGGCCGTAGAAAAAGATATGAATGTGGAGCAGATTCGCGATGCGGTTCTGCGGATGGATGGATACCTAGCGCCGAAGCCGGGGCTTGATCCCAATGAAAAGCCGAAAGGCGGAGCGCGATGGGTGGACCCGAATGTGAGAGCGGCGCAAAATGATTTGCAGCGGCTGCTGGGGATGCGGGTGAGGATTCGGGACCGGAAGGGCAAAGGGAAGATTGTGATTGAGTATTCGACGGTGGATGATTATGAGCGGGTGGTGGGGATGTTGAAGAAGCAGTGAGCTGCGAGCGATCAGTGGATTGTGGTGCCGACAAAAGCAGATTCCTCCACTTGCCGTCGCTCCGCTCCGGACTGCGGTCGGAATGACAATGCTAATCCTTCCGGACTTTGCTCGGATGGATCAAAGGAGCAGTGAGCGGTGAGTGATCAGCGGGTCGTAGTGGCGGACAAAAGCAGATTCCTCGACTCGCCGTCGCTTTGCTCCGGACTTCGCTCGGAATGACAATCCTAAACTTCTGAACTTCTCTCAGAATGACAATCTCGTTCTTCCGGGCTTCCCTCGGAATCACAAATCCCAGTTTCCGTTACTTTGCTGCGGTTGCAGCGGGTGGCTGTGCGGCTAGTGGGAATCCTAATGTGCCGGCGGCGTCTGCGGCTTGATCGTAGATGCCGGTGCGCAGGTAGACGTCTTCTTTGGGGACGTCTATTTCTGCGTGCAGTTGAAGACCAAGCTTCAGCATGCTGGCGTAGACCTTGGGCTGCAACGTCACGTCGCTCCGGGTGTGAACCATGTTGAGAGGCTTGCCTTCGCGGTCATACGCGATCAGCATGACTTCGAGGTCGCCGTGGCGGCCGCCGTCGGGAGTGGGATCGAGTTTCAGATCCTGCACGGCGACGGCGAATTCTATGGTATAGCGGGTGACGGGACCTTTCAGGTCGGCGTTGGTGCCGGCGCGCGGCGCATCGGGCGCGGGCTGCGGCTTTGCGGGCACAACGCTTATCTTGTAGACAATCTGGGACAGGTCGGGGAAGTTGCGTCCCATGAGAGGCAAGAGGGGATCGATGTTGGCCTTCTGCGCTGAGCCGCCTGCGGGGTCGGCGAAATATCCGCGGCGGTAGGCGAGTTTGTACCTGCTGTCGCGAAGTTTGACCTCGATGCGGCGGAATTTTCCGTCCATGTTGGTGTTGGTGGGAGTGTAGGTCAGTGTGTAGTAGCGGGTGCCGTTGTTGATCACGCGATTGAGAACGTCGTTGAGCCCGTTGGTATTGTAGAAAGCCTCGCCGCCGGTTTCGTGGGCCAGTTCCTGCATGGCGGCGCGACTGGAGTCGCGAGTCACGTCGTCGGATCCCATTTGCTTGACGAGCAATCGGCTCTGATCGGCGGGCCGCATCTGAGAAATTTCGCCGGCGTCGGCCGCATAGACAGACTGTGCAACGAGGCCTTCGGCCGAGATAGGGTAGATGGCCATCTGACTGGAGGCGAGCAGGTCCGTTGTCTTCCTTATTTCTTCTTCGAAGTTCCGCACCACGGAAGTCGGGTCGACCAAATCGGAGTTGGGAAGAATTCCAGTGGGGAAAGAGCCGGAGAACCAGATGACGTTCTTGCGGCCGGGAGTGTCGGAGAGATAGCGCGCCAGTTGTTGGAGAGCGAGAAGCGTGAGTTTAGTGCGGACCTCCGTCTGGAAAGCGATGGTGTCGGCCAGGAATTGCTTGATCGCATTGACGGGATCGACCGCTGCCAAGGCGAGATTCGCAGGAGCAGCGGCGGTGCCAAAGCCGCTCTCGCCCGCCATGAAATCGACATGATGCTGAAGCGCCTGGTCCTCATCGGGTGCGTCGAGCACGGGCGATTGATGAGGCCCGGCTGCCCCCTTCTTGTCGTTGAGTACCGCCAGTAGTTGGGAGGAATCGGTGGTGACGCCCTGGAGCATTCGCAACCTTGAGGCCAGCGTAAAGATGGCGACGCGCGTACCGGGAGGAATTGTGCCCAGGTATTTGATCATCTGCTGGTGAACATAAGTCTGATCGCGCAACTGCGTGTTCATGGAATCCAACAGGAGAACGTTGAGCGAGTCCGCCTTCTGAATGAGAGGGAAGTTTGTGTAGACGTTGGGCGGCATAGGCGGCAACTTCAGTTGAGAAAGGGTGGCGGCCTTGTGCTCCTCAAAGGTGGCGATGGTCTGGGGCGTGGATTCTTCCGAGATCTCGAAGTCTTCTTTGTGCAGTCCAGGGACGGATTCGCCTTTGCCGTTGGTGACCACGATGTCCTCGACAACAACGCGGACTTTGGCTTGGAAAGTGGACCTGGTGTCTGGGGCAGTGGTTTGAGAGCGGAGGAAAACTGCAATCAAGGCGAGGAGAGCGACGCTAACAACGTCACGATAAGACGGCATTGCGGATATCCCTGACAGAGACTTCTAAATCATAGGGCCGCGGGGTGGCCTTGATGAGGGTACTGCACGGCCGCGCTTTCCGCCATGCTTTTTTGACGACATAACCCTCAAGACGCGCCTACTGCAACGGTTGTCCCCAGGCGCCGGAGAAAACGAAATCGGCTAATGGTTTTCTCTGGCGTGGGGCGAGTTCTCTTTTCTGAAGTTTGTCGGATAAAGTTGCGGGATTTCCGGGGTAGCCGACGGCGATTACGGTTGCGGGTTCGTGATCTGCGGGAATGGCGAATTCGTTGCGGGCTTTTTCGACGTCGAATCCGGCCATGGGATGAGCGATCAATCCCAGTGCAGTTGCCTGGAGAGCGAGATTGGCTCCGGCTTGGCCGACGTCGTATAGGGCATGACGATTTGGTTCTCCCGTCACGGAAAAATTCAGCCGCGCCACGGACAGGATCAGGAGCGGGGCATGCTGCGCCCATTCGATATTGAATTCCACAAGGCAGGCGAGCAGGCGGGAGTGGCCTGATTGTTGTTTTTCTTTTTCGGTGACGATGAAATTCCAGGGCTGCTCGTTCGAGCAGGATGCGGCCCAGCGAGCGGCCTCTAGCAGACTTCCTATTGTTGCGGCGTCTAATGGTCTGGAGCTGAAGGAGCGACCGCTGCGGCGGTGGGCGATTAGTTCGTGAACGGGATATTCGAAGAGGGCTTTTAGATCCACGGGTTGGCTGTTCCTCGTGAGTGTATTGGTGACGAAAGCTCGGCGCGTGAGAACTGTTCTTTCGCCCCTTCGGGGCTTGATCTTTTTCCCTAAGCTTACCCAGGGCTTGCGCCCCTTCGGCAAGCTCTGGGCTGCATTCTTACGCCGCTTCGCGGTTCACAGCAGTGGCATCGATCTGCTGCGACTCTGGAGCGCCGCTTCGCGCGTTATTTTTTCAATTCCGCGGGCCAGTTGAGTTCGAGTTCCAGGGGAGCTGGGGTTTCCTCTTCGCCTAAGTTCACCAGGAAGCGCTTGCCGTCTGCGCTTACGTCGTAGGGCATGCCGACTCCGGGCATGCTGGCATGGAAGAGGTGGCGGGGCGCGCTGACTTCAACTTCCGATCCCTTCGCGGTGACGGTGCAGGCGAAAAGATCGTCACCCAGAGCCTTAAAGAATATCTCTTTCCCGTTTGGGCCCCATGTGGGAAACGCGCCCACATCGATCGAGACCCGCCATTTTCCCTTTGCCGCCGGGAAGGTTGTGATATACAGCTCGTTCGTTCCCGATTCGTCGGAGACATAGGCAACGAAGCGGCCGTCAGGCGAAATGCGGTAGTTATAAATGTTGGATTGATCCGATGGGGGCTGCACAATCGCGACTGGCGGAGCATCTCCGGCGACGGGCATGATCCAAAGTGACACCATTTTTTCGCCCTTGCCCCACAGGTAGGTCAGATACTTTCCATCGGGCGACCAGCCGGGATAGTGATAAGCATGAGGCTCGGCGCTCATGGTTTTTTCGGGGCCACTGCCGTCGGAAGCTTTGATTCGAATATCGAGATTGGATCCGCCTTGCGGCAGACCGGCCACGAAAACCACCTGGGAGCCGTCTGGTGACCAGGAAGGTTGATGCACGGTTTGCTGGTCGAAGGTGATGCGCGTCTTGGTGTTGCGTTCCAGATCGAGTGACCACACGGCGGAGGCCGGGCTGCCGGTGACGAACGCGACGCGTTTGTCGTCAGGCGAGAGGCGCACATCTACGATGGAGTTTTCGTGGACGTCGAAGGTATTGAGTTTCTGGCCCGAGCGGTCGAACCATACCAGGCTGGTTCGGGCGGCGGCGGCATCTCCGGCTTGATAAAGAAGGCGGCCATTTTGAGAAGTGGAGAAGATGCTGCGCCAGACGCCTACGTCGAAACGAATGTTGCTCACTAGCGGGACCGGCGAGCCCGACAACTTTCCCGATTTCGGATCGAAGGGCTGCGCTACGAGGGCGGTGTTGGCGTGGTAAAGAAGATTGCCTGAGGCGAATTGGCCGGCTGAATCGGTGGCGACGACCATGTGGGTGTCAGGGCTGTCGATGGAGCCGAAGTAGATTCCGTTTTGAGCGGAATCGCCTGCGGTATGACTGGCGGCGAGGAAAAGAAAGTGTTTGCCATCGGGAAGAAACCAGGGCCAGCGATGGGTGGTGTGCTTGGTTTTGTCGAGCACGGTTACTGCGGTGGGGGTTCCGCCCTGCGCGCTCACGCGAAAAAGTGGACCGAGAAAATTGGGGCAGAACAAAATTGTGTCGCCGGCTCCCCATGCGCCGCCGCGGGCGTTGGGAGCGTCGGCTAAGAACGAAACCGGGCCTCCGGCGGCGGCGATAGTGGCTAACTTTCCGTTGAGGAAAAATCCGACATACTTTCCGTCGGGCGACCAGAAGGGATGCATTGCTCCCTGAGTGCCATCGAGATTTTGAGCCGCGGTACCTTGCAGGGAGCGGATCCAGAGGGATTTGTTGCTGGCCGAATGCGCGACGAAGGCGATCCTGTCGCCTTGGGGAGAAAGCACGGGCATGCCACCAGCGTCGCCAGTGGCATCGAAGGAAAATTTTTCTGGCGGTGGAATTTCGGCGTGAAGCGGCTCTGCTTTGCCGGGATTTGACAACCAGTATCCAGCAAAGACAGCTAAGGCCAGAAACACGAGGAACGCTGCGGCTAGCAGGGCCGCCCAGGATTTCTTGAATTCTGTTGCTTGCTTTGCCGGTGCAGCGGCGGAGGAATCAGCGATCCAGCGAAGGTCCATGTTTACGTCGTGGATGGACTGAAAGCGGTCTGCGGGATCTTTTGCGAGACATCCGCGGATGATTCGATCAAGCGGCGGCGGGATTGGCTGTTGGCCGACGGTGATTGGATCCGGTTCTTTTTCGAGGATCGCAGTGAGCACTCCGAGTTGCGATTTGCCGGCGAAGGCCTGGCGGGCAGCCACCATCTCATAGAGAACGCAACCGAAGCCGAAGATATCGCTGCGAGCGTCGGCTTCGGAGCCTTGCAAAACTTCGGGCGCGAGGTATTGATAGGTTCCGACGATGGAGCCTTTTTGCGTCAGCGGCGACGATGCCGAGGTGAGCGAGGCGAGATTCATGGTCGGCGTGGATGGAGTGAGTGGGGCGAGCGGACCTGCCGCGATCGACAGTTCCGGTTTCGCCAGGCCGAAGTCCATCAGCTTCGCGCCAGATTTCGTGAGCATGATGTTGGCGGGCTTGAGGTCGCGATGAATGATTCCCTGCCGGTGCGCCTTTTCCAGCGCTTGCGCGATCTCGATTCCGATCTTTATGGCCTGGTCGAGTGGCAGGGGACCTTTCGCAAGGCGGTCTGCGAGGGTCTGGCCCTCGAGATATTCCATGACCAGAAAGCCGACGCCATCCTGCGAGCCAATGTCGTGAAGGGTACAGATGTTGGGATGCTGCAAGGCAGAGATTGCTTTTGCTTCGCGCTCAAAACGCTGCCTGGACTCGGCGTTGGAAGAAAGATGCGAGGGAAGAACCTTGATAGCGACTGTGCGGTCGAGGCGTGTATCTTTCGCGCGATAAACTTCACCCATTCCGCCGGCACCGAGCGGAGAAACGATTTCGTAGGGGCCAAGTTTGGTGCCAGGGGCGAGGGCCATGCGTCGAGTCATTATAGCTTGTGATAAATATCGAATAGGCAGGGGCGATTGTGGGCGGAGTCGCGGGGAATGGGGAGCGTGGCATGAAGCTCGTGCCGGATATGTGTTCCTCGTTGCCGATGACACCGATCAGGATCGATGGTTGGAGTTGGGCGCAAGCGAGGAAAGCAGGTTCCTCCACTCGCCGTCGCTTCGCTCCGGACTTCGGTCGGAATGACAAGAACTTTTATGGCGCGGGGAGCGCGCATCATTTCTTCTGAGACTGGATGATTGCTTCGGAGAAGCGTTCCATTTCTTCGAGCTGCGGGCTGAATTGCAATAAGAGAAGATCGACACCGGCTTTTTCAAATTCCGCGATTTGCGCTTTGATCTGATCTGGGGTGCCGACCAGGCCCGATCGCAGGCCGCGATTTGATACCGAGTAATCTTCCAGCGAGACTTTTTGCTCCAGTTGAGTGCCGGCGAGCCACTGCTGATAGTTCTGAAATCCGGCGGCGCTTTGTTTCACGTCGGTGATGCGCTTTAACTCGGCGTTCGCCTGCTCAACGGTGTCGCGGACGATGGCGTAGGCGGCGACGCCGAACTTGAGCGGCGGCAAACCAAGCTGGGCGCGGCGTTCGGCCATGCCGGCAACTTTGGGGCGAATGTTGGCGGGCGGATCTCCGTGCATGACGTAGGCATCACAGTCGCGGGCGATGAGTTGCTTGGCGGCCTCGGATTCTCCGCCCGCGTAAAGTAACGGCCTCGGTTTCGACACGGGCTTGGGCGCGAGCGCTGTGTTTTCCACGCGATAGTGCTTGCCGGAAAATGAAAAGCGATTTTGCGTCCAGCATCCGTTGAGAACTTCCAGCCACTCGGCGGTGCGCGCGTAGCGGTCCTCGTGCTGTTCGAAATGAACTCCGTATTGTTTGGCCTCGTCGGCCCACCAGGAAGAAACCACGTTCAACGACAACCGGCCCTGGCTGATGTGATCGATGTTGGCGGCCTGCTTGGCCAACAATGCGGGCGAATGAAATGTGGGCCTGACCGCAACCATGAGCTCGAGCGAATGGGTGACGGCCGCGAGCGCGGCGGCGGTGGACCAGGCGTCGAGCGATGGAGCTTCGGGGCCTTTGATGTCGTTGAGATTCAACTCGGCGATCAGCGTGAGGTCGAAACCGATCTGCTCGCTGCGGCGCGCGAGGCGGCTCACGTAATCCCACGTGGCGTGCATGTTTTCATCTTCGACATTGCGCAGCCATCCGCCAAACACCGGCATCCAGTAGCCGTATCGCATCACTTCGCCTCCCGTTCTAAATAATCGACCAGCCTGACGAAGGGATCGAATCCGATCAGCGTGGGACCATCGGCGACGAAGTTGGAAAGCGCGTTGATGTCGTAGTAGTAGAGTTGGCCGTCGCGAGCGTCGGTGACGTATTCGACGCCGCCGACTTCGATTTTTGTGGCGGCGAAGATGCGTTCCACATCGGCGATGACGCTTTCGGGCGGACGGTACGCTTCCACGCGAAGACCGCTCTTGGGGCCTTCGATGACGCACGAGGTGTTGAGTTCGACGCCGTCGGAAGTTTTGCAGATGTCGGCGGGACACAAATCGAAGGTCTCGCCGGAGGTGAAGACTTTAATCGCGTACAAATATTTGAAGCCGATGGTTTCCACGCGGACGATGTGGCCGTCTTTGGCGGGAATGAATTCCTGCACCAGGCCGGTGCCGTCCAATCCCAGGCTGATGCCTTTCGCAGCCGCATTTTCGAGATGAGTGGGAGTGTCGAAGCGAACGATGCCGGCTCCGCTGCCACCGATATTTGGTTTTACCACTACGGGGAAGCGCAGGCCCGAGGCCGCCGCGGGAGCTTCACTGGCGCGGTGAATCACGCGCGAGCGCGGATACGGCAAACCCAGACTTTGCAGCAGAGAGAGCTGCAACGCTTTGGAAGTTTCATAGCGAAAAGCCTGGCTGCCATTGACGACGCGAGTGCCTTGCTGTTCGAGGTAGGCAAGGTAGTTCAGCGTATAGAAAATGTTGTCGGCCCGGCCGCGGTTCCAGGCGGAAGGACTCATGCGATTGAAGACCAGAGAATATTTCTCGTGTCCGTTGGGCGAAGGATCGTAGTGATGGTCGGCGGCGTTTACTTTGACGTAGTGAGTTTTGCGCCGGTCCAGTTCGGCGAAGACGCGTTCGAACCAGATGGGATGTTCGTAGTAAACAGCGATAGGCTCTTGTCGTGACATAGTTCCGTGAATGCGTGAGCGGCTCCTGCGCAACGAGAACCCGTTGGCGCAAGGATTTAAATTATACGTGGCCGCCGCTTATGCTTTGTCAATTGCATGTCACGGACAAGAACACGACGCGGGCTGAGTTGCGGGGCTTTGCCCCGCGCGGACAGCCGAGGGCGGCTGTCCCCACATGTTTCTGCTTTGTGTCTACTTTCGTTTCTAGTTAGGTTTCTGGCTGGTGTCAGCGACCTGGTCTACGTCCACTGCGAGCGGTTGCTGCAAGACCATCTGCACGGGCGAGCCCTGGTCGAGGTAGAAATTGTGCGAGTTGAAGAGCAGGAAGAGTGAGGCGAGGCCGCCGACGGCGAGGCCAACTCCGCCGCCGATAGCTGTATCGCGCAGTTGAGTGTCGGGGACGATTGAAGTTTGCGGAAGGCAGTTTGGGTTGATACCACACGTATTTGAAGTGGCGAACGAAGCTGAGTGGCCGAAGGAGTGGCCGATCAGCGTGCCGATTCCGAGACCGGCTGCAGGCAATGCGATCATGCCGTCGATGCGGCCTTTGCCGGGATCTTTCAGGGCGTAGCCTTCATCGCTTTCGAGCGTCATTGGGCCGGGAACGGGAGCCACGTAGCCGTTGGGAAAAGTGATGGCCATCGATTGCAGGCGCAGCTCTCCGCGGTCGCCGCGGCGCTCGAGCTTGTCGAATTTTCCTTGAACAAAAGTGCCGGGAGGAATCACGACCTCGTCGCCGGAAGCGACGGGCGAAGTGATCTGCGCATAGACATCGTCTCCGCGGCGGAGATAGCGAGTTTGAACCGGCTGCGTCAGGACTAGAGCGATGCGGGTTCCGGCCGGGACGCTGACCGTGATGGCATTGTCCATCGCCGCCGGAGGGTTGTCGTGCGAGTGCGAGTCCTGAGGCGTGCTGGGCGCGGTTTGCTGGGCGAAGGTGGAAAAGGTTAACAGCAGGGTGGTGGACAGAGCGAGGCCTTGCCTGATTTTTGTTTTGGCTGAAATAGGGAAACTGGGTCTGGTGGAGAGAGTGAAGGTGCGACGACTACTTGCAGTCATGGTGCTACCTCCTGTGGGAGGCTGAGGCCGTCCGTCGAAGTGGCGCTTGGGAATCAGCTCCTGGATTAGTTAACGTTGGCGGGGTGGAAAAGTTGTATGCGGGCGTATAGAGATTGGTAAAGAATTGCGGAGTTTTGTAGGAGACAAACAAAAAGCATTAACACAGAGGGGCACGGGGGTGGCACGGAGGATCACAGGGACTTTTTCTTACCATGTGTCGCCGCCGGATTTGGGCGGCCAGGCGCCGATAGCGCGGCGGATCATTGCGATCTGGCCGGCGTGATAGCTGTTGTGGGCGACCATTTGCCAGATCACGGCTTCGAGAGTTCCGGCGAGCTTTGCGTCGCCCGGATGAATGGATTCGATCTGGCGCTGAAGTTCTTCGGGCGAAGATTTTGCCAGCGAGGCGAATTCAGCCAGCAAGACGGCGAATGTTTTTCTCAGGCGGTCCCATTCTCCTGCGTCGACTGAAGCCGGGGACGTAGGGAAACTTTCGGCATTGTGTTCGGGATATGCGGGGCGCTGGCCGCGGATGCGGCGCAGTTCGTAGTCCATCCAATAATTCATGTGGAAGACAAGTTGAGAGATCGAGTGCGGGAAGTTTGGGATTTGTTGCGCGGCGAGATCGGCGGAGAGATCTTCGATGCAGGCGATGGGATCGGTGTGAGCGCCCTGGCCGTGGAGAAGTTCGAGTTGGGCGCGTTGGGACAAGGTGAGGACAGGCGGGCTATTTGTTGCCCACAAAATATTTCTGCTTCAGAATTCCGCGATGGTGCAGTTCGTGGCCTGCGATGATGTAGGCCAACGCGCGCACCGTGACTTCATTCTTGTTGGCGACGCCGCGACGCGACCATGCGGCTTCGTCGAGGCTGCGCAACAAAGAAATCGTGGCGCGGCGGACGGCGATGTAGTCTTCTATCAGATCGGATATCGGCGAGTGCGCGAAGGGACCGTTGCGAACGTAGTCATCCTGCTCGAAGCCTTCCATGGGAGTGGCATCGGCGCGCGCAATACGCAGAGCGCGATAAGCGAAGATTCTTTCCGTGTCGCAAACGTGGCCAAGCACTTCCTTCGCATTCCATTTATCAGGAGCGTAGCGGAAATCGCCCTCGGCTTCCGTGCGGCAGGAAAGCAGCAAGACAGTTTGGCGGCGCTGCTCGTCGAGCGCAGTCAGGATGTCGTGGCCCGGTACGAGCGCAATATAGCGTTCATAGTAATGAGCGTATTCGCCGGACTGCGGCGGGGCGATGGGTAGAGATGGTGCGACGATGACGTCTTCAAGCATGTCATTCTCCGAGGAGCCAGTTAAGAATCTTCACCTAGGATCACAAAGCTCGGCTCGGTCGGCCGGGGGAAAAACGGGCGGAGCCGATAAGCTATCGAGCTTACTCCATGAGACTGAGAAGCGGGGAAAACGTCTCACTTTGGGAATCTTTACCTACCAAATTGAAACCCAGGTCCGATGGAAAACGAATGAGAGCTGACTTGAACCCGTGCCTTAAAAGGAACTCTTGTTGAAAATAAAGGTTTTCCACAGCGCTTACCTTGGAGTGCGGAGGTATTATTTGATTTGGTCACGGAAGTGCGGCTCGTGACTGTTAATCCCAACCAGGAAGGAACTTTTGAACCCATGTGGAAGCCGACGAATCAGCCTCAGACTCCAGGACGTCCGGCAGAGCCGGAACGTCCCACTCCGCCCAGTGCCACCGCACCGGCGATGAGCACGCCCATGAGTGAACCCGTAGCTGCTCGTCCCATGCCCACTACGACCACGGCGGACCAGGCGACCATCGGCAAATCGCTGGTGATCAAGGGCGAGGTCACTGGATCGGAATCGCTGTATATTGACGGCCGCGTAGAGGGATCGATCAACCTGTCCGGCAATCGTGTAACCGTGGGACGCAATGGGGTGGTTTCGGCCAACGTGAATGCCCGCGAAATCGTGGTGCTGGGAAAAGTTCGCGGCAACCTGACGGCCAGCGATCGTGTGGATATTCGCAGCGATGGCTCACTCACCGGCGACGTAGTCGCGGCGCGCATTTCGATCGAAGATGGCGCGTACTTCAAGGGCGGCATCGACATCCGCAAGGGCGGACAGACGGGCCAGACTCAGCAAAAGCCGAACGGCGAGGACAAGAGCGTTCCCGCCACGGAAACGGCGGCGGTTGGGGCGAGAGCGTAAGAGTTCGTCGTTTTCAGTGCCGGCTTCGATCCACGAGTGAGTCGACCCATCGACTGGCCACATAGTGAAATTAGCGGCGGAATTCGCGGGCAACTGCGAATGTCCGCCGCGTTGTATTTCCAGCCGCAGTTAGATATTTGGATCATTTCACACGCAATGCTTGCGCGATCCGTCCTCGCGAATAAACTGTTTCCGGGGAACTTCCCCCATCAAGGAGAACCACCATGAAAAGGATTTTCGCAGTCGCGCTATTGCTGATGTCGTTCGCCTCGGCGGCGTTGGCCGACGGGGGGATGCTTCCACCGCCCCCGTCGAAGCTGGGCAAAACCGGCGTCGTCCGGTTGGCTGACGGCCCTATGCTCCCTCCGCCTCCCTCGAAACCGACCAAGGCATAGAAGTAAACATCGCGGCTTAACGAATTACCCTCGAAAGCCGGAAGCGGATGCGATAAGCTGCTTCCGGCTTTATGAACGTTCTCCTACAGACCATCCCACTATGGCTCTTGGCTGTATTACTTTTCCTATTGCTCCGTGGGCATGCGTATAAAGTCTGTCCGTGGTTTTTCGCTTACGTGGCTTTTGGAGTTGCCGCGGGCCTGGTACGAGTCTTGGTTCGCAACTACCCCCATCTCTACTATGCAACCTATTGGATCACCGAGGCTGGTTACGACGTCCTAGGACTGCTCGTGATGTACGAATTGATTCGCACTGTTCTGCAGAAGCTAGCGCGGACCTGGTGGGGGCGCCTCATCTTTCCTGCAGTCCTGCTCGCGGGCATCGGCCTGAGCGTGGTGCGAGCGCTATCTGCTCCGCCGCAGTTTAGCGGCTTGGCCTTCTACATTGTCACTGGCGAAATTGCGGTTCGGTGCGTGCAGGCGCTCGTATTTACTGGACTGGTGGCTATCGTTCTAATTCTTGGCATACGCTGGCGGCAGTATCCATTTGGCATTGCCACCGGCTTTGGAGGCTACTCATTCGTGGCATTGCTCATGACCACGAAATTTTCGGATTTTGGAACAAGGTTCACTTTTTTATGGGGCTGGACCTTACTTGTGGCATACTCTATCGCCGTATTGATTTGGATTTGGTTTTTCAGCGTGCCACAAAAGCCAGAGACGCCGAGTCCCGATCTGCCGGCCCCTTCCCCCGGAGCTTTAAAGCAACATCAGGCCACGATGGAGCAGTATTTGGACTGGTTACGGAGGATGCGCTAGAGTGTTTTCGCAGATTTTGATCTGGCTGCTCGTCGCCTCGAACGCGCTAGGCTACATTTATCTTTTGTATCGCGCCTGGACCCGGGTTCCGCGGCGCGATATCGACGATGTGGTCCCCTTCCTCTATCCGGTTGACTTATCTCTGATGGAATCGCTGCTTGATCCGGCCGCAGATTTTGAATTGCGCTGGAGGCTGAGCCCACGCGCCTTCCGTGAGGCGCAACGCCGGCGCATGCGCTTGTACCTGGAATTACTGCGCCGCATGTCTCACAACTCCACAGTTCTCGCGGAGTTCAACAGTGTTTTATTGGGTGATGACAAGTTCACCTCCGGGCCGGCTTCCAAGCTGGAGGAAGAGGCCGTCAAGGTCCGGCTCTATTCCTGGTGTACCCGGCTAAGGCTTTGTATCTGGCTGTCGCTGCCGCTGAATGCCTTTGGCGTCATGCCCGCGCTTGCCTGCTTACGCACCGCAGCAGATCTTGATGGGCCGAAAACGTACGACGATCTCAAAGCAGCCGCCGTGGCTGCATTTGTGCAGCTCCAGCCCGCAGAGCTCGAAACCCTGACCCGCAACTTATAAAAGATCACTCTCTCATTGCTGTTTTTTTGACTTCGCGTGCGCTCTTAGGGCCACCGCCGTCACTTCTTCGGCGGCAGATATTTCTTCTCGATCGACGCCACCACCACATAATTAGGATCAACCATTTCGTTGAGATGAATCTTCGCGACTTTCGAAAGAAGTTCGTAGGCGTCGAGATCCGATAATCCGTAATCTTTGTGGATCCAGTGGACCAGTTCGGTGAAGGCGATGCGGACCGCGTCATCGAGCGGACGATACGCGCCGACGGTCATGATGGCGTCGTCGTTTTCAAACTGCGGCCATTCGATGGTACGGCCTTTGATTACGCTCAACTGTAACTTCGCCTTCAACGGGACTTCAATCGCTGAGCCGGCGACTTCGCCGTCGCCCATGGCGGCGTGGCCGTCGCCGATGTAGAGCAATCCACCTTTCACGTTGACGGGAAAATAGACTGTGTTGCCGACGCTGGCTTCGGGAGAGTCCATGTTGCCGCCGAATTCGGCGGGGACGATTGAGCTGCGGGCTTCGCTTTCAGCGGGAGCGACGCCGATGCATCCGAAAAAAGGATGGACGGGAATTTTCACTGAGAAATCGGTATCGAGAGCTTTGAAGGTCGCGGTGTTGGCCGCGTGATCGATGTGGTAGAACCACACGCGATCTTTCAAGGGCAGCTCAAGTACCGGTGTGTAGTGCGTGCCGTTGAGTGCCCCGAATCCGGCGGAGAATGCTCCGACACCCGTGTCGCCATCAACCTGCAAATCGAGGATCTTTACGGCGAGTGTGTCGCCGGGCTCCGCGCCTTCCACATAGAAAGGTCCGGCCAGCGGATTGTCGCCTTTGGCCATGCTCAGCGTATCGCCCGGCTTGCGCAGTGCGTTGCCGAAACAGTCGAGCGTGTTGGTGTCGAGAATGTCGCCTGAGTGCAGGCGTGCCACCGGCTCCGCCGTGGCGAAGAGATACTTTACATTGTCGTTGGTGGTGGCGTAGTGAATGACGTTCTGGGCTACGGTTGCTTCGGGGAAAGTCAGAGATAGTACGAGCACGGCACATGCGAGACGAGCGATCAACAGAGCCTCCCGTGAAACCACATGGCGAATTGTGATTCACCATTCTAATGTCAGGAGCCGGCCGTGTCCGCTGGTTAGCTTATAGGCAATACCAGATGCACTGTATCGAAAGCTGACGGGCGGTATTCATAAAATCAATTCGGTTCGTTCGAAATCAGAGAGGAGAAAGAATCTTGATTCGAAAATTCAGAAATACAGCGGTGGCAGCAATTGTGGTGGGAGCGCTTACATTTTTTACGGCGGCGCCGCGGGCGCACGCCGATGACAGATCGCATTGCCAGCATGCGGTTGAAAAGGCGGAAGCGAGGCTGGATAAGGCGATTCATGATAACGGCGAGCGCAGCCGCCAAGCCGAAGACCGGCGGCGGGAGCTGAATGCCGAGCGAGAACGATGCTGGGGCGCATATCACCAATGGTGGAACGGGAAAGACCATCGGTGGGAGACCGAGCACAACTGGGAGGATCATCACTGAAGGTAAGTTTCTTCCGGGGATTTGGGCGGACCATGCCTGAATCCCCGAACTATCTTTCTACCAAGCAACGACCGATTACGCCAAAACATCCAGTCCATCGGCCTCAGACGTATTCGCGCTCTGCCTGCCGAATCGCTCGATAGCGTTCGAATACTTTTTTCTCGCTTTCCAGTCCCAGCGCGGAGCGGATGGAGCTTCCGCGGAAAGTGTGGGCCAGCATCTTCCAGCCGCTGAACAGGACGAACTTCGGGTCATGCTTCAGCGCCACGGGTATGTGCTGAACCTTCATCCATCGTTCGGCTTTCCAGCGCATGAATTCCACTTCCTCGGCTGGCAGGTGTTCGGTGCGGACGACTGCCGTGGTGCCGTCGTATTCCTCGAGCCGCTCATTCATGATCAATCCTTGATCACGGAAATCTTTGGTCATGGGCGTGCGCGGGTACGGGGTTGGATGCTGAATGTAGGGCCAGTCCACATAGCGGCGGGCGAATTCGAGATTCGCTTCGATGGACTCTTTTGTGTCGCCGGGACTGCCGACGATTAATCCGCCGACCACGAACATTTGGTTGCGGTGCAGGTAATCAATGGCTTTGAGGGTGGCGTTTCCGACTTCATGGCCATTGGTGCGTTCAGTGTTCTTGGCGGAGGCCTTCAGAAATTCCAGGTCGCCTTCCATGATGTTTTCGATACCGAGAAAACAATAGCGGAATCCGGCGCGGCGCATCAGCGGCGCCAGCGTTTCGCCGTGATTGGCGATAGCGGAAGTCATGGCCTGCACGAAGTAGTCGATCTTGTTCAAACCGGCGGCGATGATGGCCTCGCACAGGGCCTCGAAGCGCTTCACGTTCAGCGTGATGTTGTCGTCAACCAGAAAGATGGTTTTCGCGCCGTGATCGCGGGCATCGCGAATGTCGGCCAGCACGCGGTCGAAGGTGTAGGCGAAGAAGTTGCGGCCGCGCATCTCAATGATCGAGCAAAAACTGCAATCGAAGGTGCAGCCGCGCGAGGTCTCGATCACATCCACCTGGCGGCCCAGCATGGTGTATCCCTTCAACGCGCGCGCGTTGCGGTCCGGAAGGCGGATTTCGCTGTCTTCCAGGCGGTGCGGAAGACGGCCAACGTTGTGCGTCCAACTGCCGCCGTTGTGGTAGGAAAGGCCGCCGATCTGTTCGAACCCGCATCCCTTCTCGATGGCTCGTAACAATTCGCGGAAGGTGACTTCGCCTTCGCTGCGCACGAGATAATCGACGCCCATGTCTTCATAAGCTTCGGGGGCAAGGCTGGGATCGTAGCCGCCGACCACGATCTTCACTCCTGGCCGGAGCGACCGCACCAGTTCGATGATGCGCGCGGCAGTGCGCCGTTGGAACGTCATGATGGAGAGTCCGACGACTTCCGGGTCGAGCTCGCGGACCAGTCGCGTGACGGTCTCGCGAACCTTGCGCTGCACCAAAATTAGATCGGCGACGGCAACGCGGTGGTGCGGATCGACATTTCCGGCAAGCGATGTGAGCGCGCCATTGGGCATCCGTATGGCGGCTGGGGGCATGTGTTCGAAGGAATCCGGCATGGAAAGCAACAGGACATTCATCGGCACCAGTCCTTACTGCTTCGCGAAGAATCCCGCCGGGCGCGGGTTGGGTCACAATAGCGAAGCGTATGGCCGCATTGTATCGCAGGCGTGCATGACATGCGGCGAACCCGCGAAAAAGTCAAACCTCCTGGACGATTTCAAGTTATCATTTCAGCCAGACTGGCGCTCGTGCCGCGGACTGCGACTTCGAGTACAGCGACAATTTGGGGGAAGTATGGCGATTAACTTTGTGCGTGCGAGCGGCGAAAGCGACGACTCGATACAGTTTCTGCCAATCGAGCGGCTAAAAGTATATTTGTTCGGAGTTACGATATTGTTCGCCTCATTTGGGATGGGCGAAGCGGTTTACCGGCTCTTGTTCTCGGAGTTTGACGGTATAACCGATCGCATTCCGCTGGAGTTGCTGTTTGGGTTGGTGTTTGCCTGGCTGGCCACTAAGTTTGTCGGTGGCGTTTACAGAAATCGCAAGCAGAGGAGCGCGCGGCTTAACTTTATTTGGGCGCGGAACCACCACATACGCGGCGCGCTGGATGGAATCACTCCGTTAGCGCATCCCGCAAAGAACCAGCAATCGATCCGTGTCATCCGAGAAGAAGTGGATAGGATTGAATTGGCGCTCAAGGAAATATTGCCGAGCTAAACTTTGCGAATGCCGGCGCTCGGCCTACTGATCGCCTTTCTTTTGCCGCTCATAGAAGCGCCGTACCTTGGCGCGATTACCGCAGAGCTTCATGTTGCACCAACGGCGGCGGTGATTCTTGCTGGTGTCGAGAAAAAACCACTGACAGGTTTTCGAAGAGCAAGTCCGCACGAAGGGCAACTCGCCAGAAATCAGTAAATCAGCGGCCGAGCGCGCGATTGGCCACAAAACGGCGTCGTAAGAGAAATGATCGGCAAAGGTCCAGGAAAAGCGTCCCTTTTTCTCCAGCAGCAACGACCGGTCGCCAGCCGTTCGCAGAAACGAGTTCAACGTTTCGAGCCCTTTTGCCGGAGCAGCAGTCTTTTTCAGGACGGCAGAAAAAATCACGTATAGCGCTTCCCGCAACTCAATGGCGCGAGCCAGCGATCGCTGCGCCTCTGGAGCCGCACAGCGGCTCTTAGAAAAATGTTCCGCCTGCTTTTCATGGAGAATTCCCGACTCCTCGCCAAAGGCCACAAGATCGGCGTAAGACTTGAGCAATTCCTCTGGGTCGGCGCTCGGGCGATTATCGAGCGTATTGACAAAGTTCAGACATACCGCTCCGCCTGAAAGATCGAACTGCGGCTGCCGACGCGGGACGATTTGCTTCTCTCCCATATTTCCTGCGAACCTCACTATTCTTTTATATAACCTCCAAAATGGTATTGACAAGTTAGGCTTGCTCTCTTAGCATGGTCTAACCATTGATAACGAGTTAACAGGTTACACAAAGGATTAGACAATAAAGGAAGTAGCGATGAACAGCCAGGACGCAATCGCGGGAACGCCCAATCGGGCGCATACGATCAAACTGGCGCTGGCTTTTGTAGCGATCTACGTCATCTGGGGCTCGACGTATCTCGCAATTCGCTATGCGGTCGAAACTATTCCGCCATTGGTGACAGCGGGCATCCGGCATTCGATCGCGGGAATGATCATGCTGGTATGGGCGTGGGCTCGTGGCTTTCGACCCACGCGTGAGCACTGGATTTCGGGGACGATCGTTGGCGCCCTGTTCTTTCTTATTGGCCATGGGAGCCTGCACTGGGCCGAGCAGTATGTGGGATCTGGGTTGGCAGCGCTGCTAATTGCGACGGAGCCGATGTTCATTTTGGTGCTGGCATGGATGATGGGGCAGCAGAAAGTCAGCCGCATCAGCGCTCTGGGGCTGGTTCTCGGCGTAGCAGGCGTAGCCATGCTCACCGGAGCAGAGATCAACGCGAAGAGTTCAAGCCTGTTAGGACTGATCGCAGTGCTCGCCGGCTCCTTGTCATGGTCGTTCGGGGTGGTAATTTCTCCCCGGTTGAAGTTGCCATCGGATGCACTGGGACGCACGGCGCTGCCCACGATCTGCGGCGCGGCCATGCTGCTGATCGCAGCGGGAGTGACGGGCGAGTTTCACGCGACGCATTGGAACGCCATCACGATGCGTTCGTGGCTGGGGCTGGCGTATCTGATTGTGCTGGGATCGGTGGTGGCGTTCACGGCTTACACGTGGCTGTTACAGCAATGTCCGCCGGCGCTGGTGGCGACGCACACATATGCGAATCCGATCGTCGCGATACTGTTGGGATGGCTGCTTGCATCTGAGCCGCTGACCACGAGGGTCGTGCTGGCATCGATAGCGATTCTGGGAGCGATTGTGCTGATCCGGCGCGGAGAGCGAAGCGTTCACGCGGTTGTGAGTGACGACCGCAAGGCACGAGTGAATAGAGGCCTAGAGAGCGTGGCACGGCCGGAGTGAGGCACGCCGCAAAGCTAGGCCAACACTTCTTGGGGCAAAGGAAACGATGGAACAGAATTATGAAATTCAAGCGCCTGAGTTTATGGCAGGCTTGTTGCTTTGATGCCCGACGACACGCGGAGAGCCGACAAGAGCCCGCCTACTAAGCCGATGCAGACTGCGAACGTCAGCCCTCGAAGCATTAAACCGGGAGAGACCCGTAGTGGAAACAGAAACTCCGCGAAGGAGTACCAGTTTGTAGTCGCCAGAGTCCTGCCCGCAAAAGGAAGTATAAAAAGGATTCCAATGATTCCCCCGCATACGGCCAAAACGACCGACGCGACAATCGGCGAGATCATCGACGCCTGGCTCAAACCCTTCCCTGTGTGTTGCGAAGCGAAATAGGAGGTCATGTTGATCAACCCAAAGACGGCGCCAACAGCCATGAGCGTCGCGACTAAATAGGCTACTAATCGAAGGACAAAAAGCATCATTCCTTGCTGGGCAAAGTATCTTCTTTCAGGAACGGCTCGAAGCTGGAGTTGCGGATTCCTCAATACTCGGTCCTGAAAATTGCGGGCGCCCTGCAAGTTACTGGCCCGGACCAGCAAGGTCGCGTACGGCTGGCCAAAGACTTCGCGCAGATCGCTCTCGTCGGTCCACATTTCACTGGCATAGGCTGTCTCTTGTGCATCGAAGAGTCCCACGACGGTCCATGGAGTTTGCCCGGTGCTCAAGGTGTCTCCCACCTCGGTTTGCAGGAATCGTTTGGAAAGCAACTGGCTGGCGACGATCTCATGCTTGCCCGGCGTATACCACCGCCCGGCGGAAAGATGCACCTCCGGGCGAAGCTCCCGTCCGACTTCGGTCAAGCCGCGAAAAGCGATGTTGGCAAAACTGCCGTCGCGGCGCGGTTCGTTCACATACGTCCATCGTTCCGGTGAAACCAGCGACCGGCCCTGTGCATCGCTGGCAGCGCCTTCGAGATTGGCAAATTGATTGGCACGACCTTCGTCGATGACGCTTGTAGTCTCCGAGACGGAGCCGTCGCGCAGGACGACCGTGTTCAGGGAGTCACCACTGGCGCCGAGCATCGCTTGCATGCCTTCGGAAAATCCCAAAATCCCGACCAAAACGGCTACCGCGAGTGCAATGGCCAGAATAATGGAGACCGCGATCAAAGGTTTGCCAAATGCCCGTCTTAATGTTGTCATTGGATTTCGCCCCAGTTCCTGTTCCGTTACGGTCGCGCGGAACTCGCTATGCTCGCCGCCTTCAAAGCCGGGATGAGCCCGCCGCCGAGGCCCACCAATACCGCGGCTCCGAACCCAATAATCACCGAGTTCAAACCGAACCCCAGGTTGTGAACAAACCCGCCGGTGATGTGCCCCAGATCCGCAGAACGAATCATTACCGCTGCTATAACTACGCCCAACGCGCCGCCCGCGAGCGCGAGCAAAAGGGATTCCGTCATCCACAGCCGCACAATTCCGATTCCACTCAGGCCGCCGGCTCGCAATCGAGAAATCTCCTCTGTTCGTTCCTCCGTTGAGATCGCCATCGTGTTCATGAGAATGAAAAGACTTCCCAACCCGGCTGCGATTCCGACGAGTAAACAAAAGAACCCGACATTGCCCTGATTGGAAGAGAAATTGGCGAGAAAGTCCTGCTCCGAGTCAGTTCGTGTGGGACGCACGCCGGAGCGGAATATTGCGTCTATCGCGGAAGCAACCCGCGGTACATCGGCGGGAGAGCTGACAACCGATGTCAACACCAGCGCCTGGTCAGCCTGCTCGGGTACCTGCTTACTCATAAGGGCGGTCAGATACTGATAATGCATGAAGGTCGTCCAGTTGCCCGGACCGTAAGTGCCCCGAATGGTCAAGTTAGCGTCAAAGGGAAACCCTTGCTCCCTCACGTTAATCGTATCGCCAACTTTCCAGCCGCGACTGGACATCAACCCTTCGCCGACCATCACTCCCTGCGGGTCATTGCGATAGGCCGCTACTTGCTCCGTATCGGCTGCCAAGTTGTATTCGTTCATTATCTCGGTTGGATCGGGGTCGACGGCATACTGCTGGAAAACGTCTTTGTCTCCACCGCCGCCGTCTCCTCCCCCACCGCCAATGGGAGGAATTTGGAGTGGACGGATGATCCCCATCGCCCATTGCAGAGGCATTACTGTTTTTACGCCGGGAATCGCCCGGATTTGTTCGGCGTAAGAGACAGGGATGGGCATCGCCAGCGAAGCCGCATGGTGCGTCACCAATCGCAACTGGTTCGGGCGAGGGATGTCGCTGGCAAAATTGAAGTAGTTTGAGACTGCCGTAAGGCCCACAATCAGCAGGACCGAAATAGCGATGGACAGCACCGTGAGTACACTGCGTCCACGATTGCGATTCGCATTTCCAAATGCAGAAATTTTTTGGGAGTGCATGGGTCACCCTCTATAACCTTGTCGGCGTTGTCAAGAGACACGTAGAGTGTCTGAGTTCAGCATCATCATGCGTTGGTGCTGAACTTGAGGTTTTTTGAT
>Ga0209006_10000006_pt1 | contig 225376 bp, 196 predicted proteins | sample JacPin_JW_Ref_O2_FD_188567 | JGI IMG/M metagenome (GOLD analysis project Ga0209006, IMG submission 188567) | Forest soil microbial communities from Algoma, Ontario, Canada - Jack Pine, Ontario site 1_JW_Ref_O2 (SPAdes) (version 2) | ecosystem: Environmental > Terrestrial > Soil > Boreal... | reverse complement strand
ACGACGCTTTCGTCCGTCCATCGAACGGTAAGCGGCAGACGCATTAGGAAACGCCGCGTTGCACGTCGCTCTTTTGATGCCACAGGACACTACCTCCCTGAATACGCATGTAGAGTAGGGGTTTACGGCATTCCAACCAATAGGCCTAAAGCCTCAATTCTAGGACGTCAAATTGGTACACGAGTACTAGACGTAACCCGGTTTTACTGGCAAATCATGTGGTTTCAATCACTCGAGAATTGGGCCGAATTTCATCAGCGAGTTTTACTTTTATCGGCGACCCTAATGTATTATTCCCCGGCTGGCTTCTGCGACTATCCGGCGCATTCCAGTAACTGCTCCGCCAACCCATCCCAGCGGGAGGGCACCTCATGTTGCCGCGTCGAAAACTTCTCATCCTGCTGTCCATACTTGGCGTTGCGGCATGTTTTTTCCTGCCGGCCGAAATTGGTTCACCCGGCCGCACCTTCGCCCAGACCGCGAGCGATACAAAAATTGTCCCGCTCGATCTGAAGCCGGGCCTCTGGGAATTCCATATTCACACCTCCAACACCGACGTCAGTTACGCCGCCAGCAAAGCCTCGATGGTGGAGATGACCAAAAATTACACTCCCGAGCAGCGCGCCAAAGCGATGGCCGATTACGAGACCCGCGAAAACAAAGCGATTGCGGATCGAAAAAAAGGGTCGGACCGGAAATCCAATCATTGCCCTTTGAAACAGGATTTTCTCGCGCACGTCGAAGCGACCGGCCCTAACTGCCAAAAACAAATCTCTTCGACCGGCCAGGCGTTCAGTATGCACATCGCGTGCAAACTCGCCGACGGAACTCCGGGATACGTTCAGACCAACAGCTTCAGGCGCATTGACGCCGAAAACTTCCAGGGCACCATTGAAGTCGCCAGCCATGTCTCCGCGATAGGCACCGTCACCGAAACTTTCACCGGCAAATGGATCAGCGACTCCTGCTCCGGCCCGCCCGCCGGCTACGCGGCGAAGAATGGCCTGCATCCCAAGGGTCCGTCAGACGTTGCCCGCGACGATCCCAATCGCATCGTCGCCGTCTTCGATGGCAAGCAACTTACCGCGCAGCAGGCTTGGAACATGATTAAGAAAGTCCCTCCCGCCACCCGCAACAGCTACAAATCCGGAATGTCTGGCCTTCTGGAGCGGCTCTACCTCCAGAACGCCATCGCCGAAGAAGCAATCAAGCTGCATCTCGATAAGCAGCAACCCTGGAAAGATAAACTGGCCAAGGCGAAACTGAACGACCTGCAGCACGTGCAGAACTACGCGGGTGACCCGAACATCCCGCCGGAAGTTTGGGCCCAGTGGATCGACTACCAACAGCACATCCTCTACAACGCGTATTTCAGTCAGGGCGCGACCAAAGCAGAAAACGACGCGCTCCTGGCCAAGGAAAAGGCGAAGTACAGGATGACCGTGAAGGACCCTGACTTCTTCGCTGGTGCACCCTAAAAGACTCTTGCCATGCGTTCTGTCATCCGAGGTTTCTGAGCTTTGGCCACGCACGTTCCTTAGGCTCGCGTCCGCAAACGGCTGTTCTAACTAATCTCTAACGTTACTTTGCTGAATTACTATTTCTGCCAGGAAATCCCCGATCGTAGTAGGATGCGGACGTGAAAATAAGTGGCCCTGAACATTTCAAGCTTACGTTTGACTCAAAGAAGTGCAATGCGAGCCTTTCGGGCATCGTCAAGAACAAGCTGCCGAAGCTCTATTTCGTGGTTTCTGGGGGGAGCTGATTTATGTCGGCGTAACGAAACGTCCGATTGGTGACCGTTTCCGGAGTGGCTGGAGCGCGAAAGGTAGAGGCGGCTACCATGGCTACGCATTCCGGCATACTCATAACGCTGCAGACCTATAAGTTTGGTGCCACGAAGATGCGCCTAAGCGCTCTTCATTGGATCTGGAAACCGTTGAAGCTGAAGTTGCTTTTCTTGTTCGCAGCAAGGGGCAATGGCCGTGCGGACAAACGGAAATACATTTCCATCCTTCCGCACAGGATCACCGCGAATTGGCGGCGAGCGTCATGCAACACATCGACGGAGTTGGGGGGCAAGACCTGGAGTTGAGATTTCCGCTGCTCGACTCGGTGGATATAGCAAGAAGTGCAATACCGAGCCTTCAAAACCGTTGGGAGGTTCCTATAGATGCGTTTTGTATCGCTCGGCTTTGGACGTTTCTTTTCGTTGTGACATTGAGCCGTGGCCAAGCCTTCTCTACGACCAGAGGCTCCAACAGGTCCGCGACAGTCTGTTTATTCCGAAAGCTGCGGCCCACTAAGATGTTTTTGGCGCGCTACTGTGGGCGTTGCCTCGACGTCCAATGAACTCTGCAAGGGAGAAACACTAGCGTGTTCTGCTCGAACTGCGGAAAGGAATTGCCCGAAGGCTCGCACTTTTGTCTGCACTGCGGTCAAGCTATCAATGGCCCGGCATCGGTACCACCCAAGCGGAAGCTAGGTGCGCTATGGATTGGCCTTGCTTCATTAATTGTAGTATTTCTTTGTTGGTTGTTCTATTTGCACAACACGACGCGCGTTTCTTCACCAGGACAAACGGCGAACACCCGCGTGTCCTCAAGCACTCCTAAGGCTACGGCGACAGAGACCTTTCACCTTCGCTCGGAATGCGCCCATCTGGGGCAGAAAATCCTTGACGGCAACATTGTGGGCATTGCGCTAACCCAAGACGTAGTTTCGCATTATGACCCAGAGACAAACCGTTGTTACGTTCAACTTACCGTGACGACTGCCGACCTCTCAAAACCGCAAGACTACTTTGGAACCTACCTTTACGATGGCCAAACGGGGGAGATGCTGGCATGGGCCCGCAACGAACATGAAAAAAAGAGCGGTATGGTGTTTGATGGCTCTCTACCCGAGGGCCAAGATCCTGATAGGTTTTGGAACCACGCGACGGACTTCATGAACACGAAAATGAGCGATGATCGCAAACGATAGGCCCCGATAGCTGCCGCTTCTGTGTGTGGAACACCCCAGCTGAGTCCAAAAGACAACCCAACGCCTGATTCTTACATTTCTTCCTTCGGAGCCTTGCGAAAAGCCATCAGCGTATCCGCCAGCGTCAGGATGCCTTCCAGCTTTGCCAGATTCGCTCGATTCGCCACCGGCAGCACTGGCCAGTCCGCCATCACCGCCAACGCCTCCGACAAAGTCTGATCGGGAAACAGATACGGCACCGGCCCCCTCGATTTCGCGCGAATCGCCGTCACCGTCGGCGAAGCGTCCGGGGCCAATCGCATCACGTCCTCGCGGTCGAGCAGCCACCATTCCCCAGGCCTCATGCGCAGCAACAGTGCGAATTCCGGCTGCGCCTCCGCGCGTTTGGCGATGTCCGTAATCGTTTCTCCCGGTTCGCACTGCACCACCATGTCGGTGCGCATCGCATCCTCCACCGCCAACGACATCATTTCGCGGCGTTCTTCCAGTGACGGCAACACCGTGCCATCCTGCCGCGCCAACAGATCGAATAGCGGCACTTTTTGATACGCTCGAGAAATTCCGTAGGCGATCATCGTGGAAATAATCACGGGCAGAATCGCCGTGTAGTTTCCCGATAGCTCGATCACCATAAACACCGACGTAATCGGCGTGCGCAGAAATCCCGCGAAGAGCGTCCCAATCCCCACCAGGGCAAATGTTCCGACCGTGCCGGTCAGAGTTGGAATAAAGTGGTGCTCGATCGAGCCCACCGCACCACCCAGCATCGCTCCAATAAAAAGTGTCGGCGCGAAAGTTCCGCCCGGAGTTCCACTGAGAAACGAAAATCCCGTGGCCAACAATTTCAGCACTGCCAGTATCAGCAGAATCTTCCAGGTAAATTGCCCGTGCATGGCCTGGTCCACGATCGCGTACCCCGCGCCCATCACTTGCGGAAATCGTATGCCGATCGTTCCGATCAGCAACCCCGCGGCGGCCGGTTGCAGATAGTGCGTCCAGCGCGGCAGCGCCATCAACTTCGGCCGCGCATATACGATCGATTTCAAAAGCAGCAATGACGCAAAACCGCCCGCAATACCCAGCGCCACGTAATCCAGCATCTCGAACGCGCCGGCCACCCGAAATGGCGGCACCCGAAACAACGAATCCGCCCCCAGGAAATATCGCATCGTCACGACGCTGGAAACCGCAGCCAGCACGATCGCTCCCAGCGCGCCCGCGCTCCATTGTCCAATCACTTCTTCAATGACGAACAACACCGCCGAAATCGGCGCGTTGAATGCCGCCGCCAAACCGGCCGCCGCGCCTACCGGAGCGATCAGGCGTAAACGATCCTGCGAGAGTCGCAATCGCCTGCCAATCAACGAGGCGATTCCCGCGCCCATTTGCAGCGATGGATCTTCGGGCCCCAGCGATTGCCCGCTGCCAATCGCCAGAGCGCAGGTAATAAATTTTCCGATCACGGTGACGAACGGCACGTAACCATTCGAGATGTACACCGCCGACTTGGTCTGGTTCACCCCGCTGCCGCGCACCGCGGGAAACACCCGCAGCGCCAGCACCGCCACCACCAGCCCGGCAATCGTCGGCGCCAGCACCACCCGAGGGAACGACGGCACGAGCGACGATCCGAGCAGCTCAATCTGCGTCCATTCAATCGCCAGCCGGAAACAGACCACCGCAAGCCCGCTGAAAATTCCAATCAAGACGGCCAGCAGCAGGAAGAAACGGTCTTCCCGCATCGTGAAAACTTCATGCGTCCAGGTTTCCCAACGCGAACGCACAGGCGGCGGTGCCGGCGTCGGCTCAGAAGCCGGTTCCGTGACCGGCACAGCGGGTGCCGCACCCTCCGGAGATTCCGGCATCGGAGTCGTTTGCGTTTCGCTCAACGATTCACCATGTTCCGGCTGCGCCCCAGCAGCCATAGCGCGCGATCATCACCTTGCGGCTCGCCGCATTCTTTGGCCGCTGCATTCTCGATCGAGAAGGCAGTCTGCATCGCTGCCTCCAGCCGGTCCGGAAAATCTCGCAGATTGCGTAGGTTCCAGTTGTCACCCATCGTTTGCGCGGTTGCGTACGTGATTTGCAGTTCCGTTCGAGGAGGAGTCTCGAGTAGCGATATTCCCAATTGCCGCGCACAACTCTGCGCGCGTGCCTGGGCCAGCGACAACGCATTTTCCGCCCGTTGCGCGCGCACCTGTTCGGAAAGCCCGCCGAGATACGGACTCATCGCCAGCGAGCGATGCGCCATCTCATAAGCCCGCGCAATCTCGGGCTGCGCGCGACGTTCCGGCGAAAGCCGGTTGAAATCATCAAGCGCATCGGCGAACTCACCGAGTTCGAATGCCGCAAGCCCCGCCCCAGCAATGGCTTCTTCGTCGCGGCGGTCGCTGCTGAGCACTGAACGATACACTTGTTGCGCCCGGCTCCATTGCTGCGTGCGCAGCAGTAGTTGGCCCACAACTTTCAACCGCGCCGCATCACCGTCCGGCGTATTTTCGGCGAGGTCAATCACCGCCGGAATCGCCTGGTTTATTGCTCCTTTCGAAATTAGAAAATCGCAAAACTCTCGCCGTATTTGCCAGCGCATCCCGATCGGATCGTCGCCGGCCCACTCGCCGTAAATCGCGCCCTGGTAAAAGCGTTCGGCGTCCGGCAAGGAATTATTTTGCGCGGCAATCCGCGCCAGTTGCAGATTCACTTCTCCGCTTCCGGGGGATTCCGAAAGCAGCGCCAGCAGGTAAGGGCGCGCTTGATCGTAGTGCCGCGCCTCCGCCAGCGCCGTGGCCAGATGAAATTGAAATTTTGTATTGTTCGGCGAATAAACCAGCGCGTTTTGATAGTCCGTCAAGGCTCCATTGGGGTCGCCGGCTTGAAAACGTTCTTCGCCGGCGGCGAACCATTCGTCCGCCAGCGTATGAATTTTCTTGTGATACTGCCGGGAAATGAAGGCGGTAAACGAAAACAAAAGAATCAGGGTCAAAACGCAGAGCACCAGAACGACTTCCCGCGAATTGGGTCGCGGGCCCGTGTAACGCATCGGGGCCTGAACCACTCCACTCATGAACTCTCCGACCGCAAAGATTATTCTAAATGCTTTCACCCCCCGAACGCCCACAACTTCCAAAAATTTCCAGGCTCTTTTATTCGACGGCCCTCCGGTGTAGGAATCAACGCGGACTTAACCCAAAAAACGAGGTTCTACTCAGCAGGAAGGAACCACTAGCGACGCAACTTAGGCTTGATCGATCAGTCGGTGATGAATCGCGTACAGTGCCAATTCCAGGCGGTCCGAAACGCCCAACTTGTCAAAAATATTGTGCAGGTGATTTTTCACCGTCTGTTCGCTGATGAATAATTTCTCGCCGATTTCGCGGTTGCGGAAACCCTGCGCCACCAATTGCACGATTTCTTTTTCGCGGTCGCTCAGTAGCGGCTTTTCTCGGCGCTGCCCGGATTCCGCCGACTTTTTGAACGCATCAATAACCTCGGCCGTCATCCGGTTGTCCAGCCAGATTTCGCCGTCGGCCACCTTCCGAATGCTCTTCACCAATAAATCGCTGGCCGACTGCTTCAGCACCACGCCGCGCGCGCCCAACCGCATCGCTCGCACCACGTCGCGATCATCTTCCGCCGCCGTCAGCACGATCACCCGCGTCGGCAGCGAATCAAAATTCACTTCCTCGAGCACGCCGAGGCCGTCCTTTTCCGGCATTCGCAAATCCAGCAGCAGAATATCCGGCTTCAGCTTGCCCAGCATTTTTACGCATTCCACGCCGTTCGAAGCCTCCCCAACGATCTGAATTTCGTCGGCAGCCTCCAACAGCTTGCGGAGCCCATCCCGGAATATGGCATGGTCGTCCGCTACCAGGATGCGAATCACCTGTTTTGCTTTCGTCATTTATTCGTCTAGTTCAGGGGGATTTCTACTGTCAGTCTCGCCCCGTGCCCGGGATTCGATTCCACCGTCAGCGTTCCGCCCACGCTCCGCGTTCTTTCTTTGATCGAAATTGGCCCCAGACGCAGACGATCGAGGTCCTCGCTGGCATAATTTCCCGAGAAACTGAAGCCTTGGCCGTTATCATCCACGACCATCGACACCTTCGCCTCATCTTGGCCTAGTTTTACCACGACGTGACTCGCCTGGGCATGCTTTTTTATGTTGTTCAGCGACTCACGATAAATCTGAAAAAGTTCCCGGCAGATGCGGTCTGGCATTCGCAGGCTCCGGTCCTCGATGAACAAATCCACCGCCAGCCCGGACTCGTTCCGAAAGCGTTCCGCAAATCCCAGCATCAGCTCCCGCATATCCGCGCTTTCCACCCGCAGGGGCCTTAGGTCTGTAACCATCCTACGCAACTCTTCGCTTTCTTGTTGGACGGTTTTTTGCAATGTTTCCAGTTCCGAACCTGCCTGCTCCGGAGCCCAGGGGAACTTATGCCTCAATACGTCCAGCTGAATATTTAAACTCAACAGGGTCTGCAAGATACCGTCATGGAGGTCTCGCGAAATCCGGCTGCGCTCCGATTCGATCGCGCGCGCCCGCAAGTGCCTCATTAGAAACACGTTTTCCAGCGGACCGCCGATGTGTCGCACGATCTGCTCCAGCCATCGCAAGTCTCCGGCTGTAAATTTCTTCGCCGACCCGCCCACCCGCTTCGGATTCATCAGCAGTACTCTGCCCGCCGGCCTTCCCGCCGAATCAATGCTCACCGCCAGCAGCGAACGCGCTCCAAACTCGTCACGTGTTGAACTGGGCGGCACCGGCAGCTCCCGAACCACTTGCCCGGTTCGCCGATCCCATCCGAATCCTTGTCCCGCGCCCTTCTCCTCAAATTCCCAGCCAAACGAAATTTCAAATGAATCCGTTAGAAATGTTTCAGAACGGGATAGCGCCAGCGTCTCCGGCCCCACCGGCTCCCGTTCGTTCGGATGAATCTTCCACACGAACAATCGTTCCAGTTCTTCGTCGCGTATCGCCAGGCATGACTGCTCGCAACCAAACGCGGCTGCAATTTCTCCCAATGCTTGCCGCACCGACTCCGTCAATCCACGGTCGAACTGCAAAAGTTGCGACAGCTTCTCCAGAAATTGTTGCCGCTCCAGATGCTGGCGTTCGCGCGCACCCAGAAATCCCATTCCCAGACCCGAAATTAACGTCGCCAGGCCAATCGCCAGCCAGTGCCACGCGCTGCGCATCGCGAACGATTCCGTCGCCGCAATTCGAATAATGATTCCTACCGTCGCCACGCAAACCAGCGCCAGCATGGCCCGCGAATTTCCGCGCGTGGATAGCGCAAACACCACAAATAAAAACAGAAACCACCACGCCGCCAGCGAGGGCGTCAGAGCCAGAAACGTAGCCAGAGCCAATAAATCCACTGCCAGCGGAAGTTGAAATTGCGTCAGCGCCGCAACCCGTTCGTACAGCAACAGCCCCAACGCCAGCACCAAATAAGCGGTCAGAAAGACCGCGCTCGCCATCGGCACCGGCGCCTTCGATAATTCGATCAGGTCCACCAGTGCAAGAGCCACAAATATGACTCGTGCCAGGATCACCTGGCGTTCCAAATGCATGCGTTCCGCAATTTCGAGGAGCATAGTTGGTGGGCAACAGCCCTACTGCGATTCCGCGGCGATGGTCGTTCATTTCGCCGCGTTGCACTGCCTACCAAAGTCTAACAAGCGTCCCGACACTCAGCCGCTGCAGCGCGTATCGATGTCCTCTTATGGTTACCGCACGGCTCCCGCCCATCGCGTTGCCTCGTGATCCCCAAAACTCTAAAGCCTCCAACACATACAAGTCTTTCTAGCCCGCCAGCAGCCTCATTCCGCCCACTTCTAACCTGTTCACCTCAAGACACACCCGTCCCGCAAACGAACAATCTCCCGGCGCTGCCGCCGCTCGAAATCCACTAACCAACCCATTATCAACTTTATGCCGGCCCGTATACCTGGCCCTATACGTGCCAACTATATCGTCGCACGCTATAGTGACTCGCGATAGAGACGCGCCGTGCTCGTCACCATTCGATTTTCAAAGGAGCAATACAAAATGAACCCCAGAAGCCTCACTCGCCGTGATTTGCTGCGCGCCTCCGGGACCGCCGCGCTGGCCGCCGCCATTCCGTTCCAATCCCCAACCCAGCACGACGTCGCCAATAAGCTCCCCGCAACCGCCTTCCCCGCCCGGCCGCTTCAGCCACCCGCCGAAGGCAGCATCCCGGTCGCGTTCCTGATTTCCAATGACGCAGTCGTCATAGACTTCGCCGGTCCTTGGGAAGTTTTCGGCAACGTCATGATCGGAAACCGCATGGATCTTTTTAATTGTTACACCGTCGCCGAATCCGCCACGCCCATCAAAGCCAGCGGAGGGATGGAAATCGTTCCTAACTTCACGCTGGCCGCGGCGCCTGCGCCTAAAGTTGTGGTCATTCCCGCGCAGGGCTCACCCACCAAAGCCATGCTCGAATGGGTTCGCAACTCCGCAAAAACCGCCGACCTGACCATGTCGGTGTGTACTGGCGCTTTCTTGCTCGCCGAGACCGGCTTGCTCGCCGGCAAATCCGCCACCACTCATCACGGCGCGCTCATGGCTCTTCAGCTCGCCTATCCCGACATCCGCGTAAAACGCGGCGCCCGTTTCGTCGAGGACGGTAATCTCGCTTCCGCCGGCGGGCTCTCTTCCGGCATTGATCTCGCTCTCCGTGTCGTCGAACGCTACTACGGCCGCCCCGTCGCTACCGAGACCGCTTTCAGCATGGAATATCAAGGACGCGGCTGGCTCGATCCTAATTCCAACGTGGAATACACCAAGCTCCGGGCCTCGACCGACACGCTCCGGTTCTGCGCCGTTTGCGACATGGAAGTCGATCCCGCCGACGCCCCCAGCTCCGTCTACCAAGGAAAAAGTTACCGGTTCTGCTCCGTGGGGCACAAACACCAATTCGACACCAATCCCGAAATGATCGTCGCGGTTCTACAAAAGGGATAAACGCTACGGCGTGCGGCGGCAGAGCCGCCGCACCGCCGTCGGCCCTCATCCGGAGCAGCGCAGCGACGAAGAATCTCTCTTCGCCTTCCGTAACCCGCGGCAGAATACTTGAGGAAAAGTTAATTTCCACAGGTGTGTACCATGGTCAGAAATCAACTCTCGGTGCATAATCCCTTTCAGGATTTTCTTGGGCGGGGGTCTTCAAGCATTGGCGGAGCGATATACGCGGACGGAAGCCGGCCGCATTCTTGGTCTTGAGCCGAACCGTCTTCGCTACTGGGAACGCTTGCGGCTGGTTTGTCCCGAAGCGCGTTGGGGTCAGCGCTTTTACAGTTTCGTGGACTTGCTCGCACTGCGCTCCATCCAACGCCTAACCCAAAATCATGTGCCAGCCCGAAAGGTCAGCCGCGCAGTCACTCTCGTCGAAAAACAATTCGGCGCAACTTCTTTGCCGATGCACCAGCTCCGCCTCGTTGATCTGGGTCGCGAGATTCACATCGTTCCTCCCGGCTCGGAACTACCTTTCAATCCTTTTCTGCAGCAGTGGGCTTTCCCTTTCGATATGCCCGCGCAGCCTGCCAAACTTCATTCCATGGCCGGGCCGACGCCTGAGGATTTTTTCCGTTCGGCGCTCGATTGCGAAGCGCAGCACGAGACGCTCCCGCAGGCGATTCAGAACTATCAGCGCGTGGTGGACCTGGCGCCAAACTGGATCGAAGCGCACATCAATCTCGGCGTCGCCTACTACCAGCTGGGCCAGCTCACCGACGCGCGCAACGCCTTCCTCAACGCCGTGCAGATTGATCCGCTCAATGGAATTTCGCGCTACAACCTTGGCTGTACTCTCGAAGAGTTGGGCCAGCTCGACGAAGCCATCGAGCATCTTCGCCACGCCGCGCGCGCCATGCCGGCCCACGCGGACGTGCATTTTAATTTAGCCCTGGCTTACGAAAAACGCGGCGAACGCCTCGCCGCCCGCGAACAATGGACTCTCTATCTCAAGTTCGCCCCGCAGGGGCCCTGGGCCGACCAAGCCCGCGCGCGCCTGAACCCGCGCTCCTCCCGCCGCAAACGCGTCCCGCCCATTCCCTTCCGCCGCCCCGGCTAAGCGCGCGCGGTTTCTTGGCGTCGTTTCCTTACCTAAGCTCGAAACCTATCGCCATTCCACAAAAATAAATCAACATGTCATCCCGAAGCGCAGCGAGGGACCTGCTTCTTGCGCAGTGGAACCTGTGCTTCGCGCACCACATCAATGTCAAAGCCGGCCATAGCATCTCCTTGGCCCCAGCACCCCGTTACCATTGGCACAAAACCCTAAAGCATGTCATCCCGAGCAACGCGAGGGATCTGCTTTTTACGCTCTGGAACCACAACCGCCGGGCCCCATCACGAACGCGGAGAATCAGTGAGGCCTTTGACTCCGAAGCCACGATTCTGGGTTAGAATTTCCGCTCGCGCCGCAGACGCGACACTACCCGGTTCATTAAAGGAAGTTCATGCCATCGTTCTCATCGCAAATTTTATGCGGTACGCTGTGTGTGCTCATGACCCTGCCTTCCCCTTTTGCTCCGCCTTCCCAAACCCAATCCTCCGCCACCCAACAATTCGCCACCCTCAGTGATCGGTTCATGAAAGATTCGCTAGCCCTTTCGCCCGTCAATGCCTCCGCCGCCGGCTACCACACTCACATTGATCCGAAGACCGGCCAGAAAATCGAACTCGACGCCCTACTCGACGACTTGAGTCTCGAATCCATCGCCCATCAGCGCGATTTTTACTCCACCTGGCGCGAACGCTTTCGTTCCGAGGCCCCGCTCTCCGCGCTGGGTCCCGAAGACGCCGCCGATTGGCAACTCATAGATGATCAGATCGGCCAGAACCTGCTCGAATTCGACAAAATTCAAAACTATCGCCACAATCCCACCGTCGTCGTTGAATTGATCGGCAATGCTCTGTTTCTGCCGCTGACCCAAACCTATGCCCCGCTCGACGTGCGCATTGATCAGGTTCTCTCCCGCATTCAGCAAATTCCGCGCCTGCTCGCTCAAGTCAAGCCCTACCTCGCGGATAGCAATCCAGTATGGATTCAAACCGCCATTCAGGAAAACGAAGGCAACATTGATCTGATTCTTGGCTCAGTCGCCCGGGAAATCTCGGCCGGCTCGCAATTGCAAACCAAGTACGATCAGGTGGCACCGCCGGCAGTCGCGGCCTTGCACGATTTTTCCATCTGGCTCCAGCTCGACTTTTCCAAACGACCCTCGAAGGGCACCTGGCGCTTGGGCCAGCCGCTCTACGACGAAAAATTCAAGCTGGTCATGGAAACGCCGGTCACCCCCCAGCAAGTCCTGGCCGACGCCGAGCAGGAAATGAAAACGGTGCGCGCCGAAATGCAGGATCTCGCGCTCCCCATGCACGCGCAGATGTACCCAAACCACGCCGATCACGCCGACCTCGGCGTTCATGACCGCCAGAATCTACTGATCTCGGAAGTGCTCGGCAAAATCTCCGACGATCACACCACCCGCGATCAGCTGCAAAAAACCATCGAATCGCAGCTCGCCGGAATCATCCAGTTCATCAACCAGAAAAAAATTGTTACCCTGAGTTCCCGCGACAACCTGAAAGTGATTCCTACGCCGCCCTTCCTGCGCGGAATTTATTCCGTCGCTGGCTTTCACAGCGCGCCTCCGCTCGAGCCGCAGGCCGAAGCGGAATACTGGGTCACCCCGATGGATGTGCAGATGCCCGCGGATCGCGTCGAGTCCAAACTCCGCGAATACAATAATTTCACCCTGCAATGGCTCAGCATCCACGAAGCGCTTCCCGGCCACTACATTCAGTTCGAGCATCTGAATAACATTCAGCCCGAACGCCGCCGCCTGCTTCGCTCGCTCTACGCCAATGGCGCCTACGTCGAAGGCTGGGCCGAATACATCGCCCAGGTCATGATGGATGAAGGTTTCCTCAACAACGATCCGCGTTTCCGCATGGTCATGCGCAAAATTCGCCTGCGCGTAATCTCCAACGCCATCCTCGACATCAAAATGCACACCATGGGCATGACCGATCAGCAGGCTATGGACTTAATGACCAAGGACGCGTTTCAAACTCAGGCCGAAGCGGAAGGAAAACTGCAGCGCGTAAAACTAAGTTCGACGCAATTGCCGACCTATTACGTCGGCCTGCGTGAATGGCTCGAATTTCGGAAGAAATATCAGGCCGCCGCCGGAAGCAATTTCGACCTGCTCAAATTCCACGACCGCGTTCTCGACGAAGGCCCACTCCCCGTCCCCATCGTCGAAAAACTAGTCATGCCCAACGCCACACCATAGCCTCGCCCCGGCGCTCCTACCCGCCGTGCGCCGTCATCCACAGGAGCGCAGCGACGAAGGATCTCTCTTCGATCTCAGCCCGCCCAGCTCTCGACCGGTGCACGCCAACTCGCGCAGCGCTAAAAACAAATGCCTTGAAGGTTTTCCTCCAGACTCAACCGTCAGAAAATCCTGTTACCGCTCTCAGAACGAAAACCCAGCCTGCAAGAAAATCTGCCGGTTCGCCGAGTTCGTCGAAAATGGCCCGAGGGCAAGCCCGTTCGATACGCCGAAGAATCTTGAGAATGACGCTTGCGGCGAGTCAGCCGTCGGCGGGCTCAACACCGCACTGGGTGTCACCAGGTTCACGACATTAAAAACGTTTCGCGCATTCACACTCAAAGTAATACTGTATCGTTTCGACGAAGGTGTCCCGCCTCCAAATCCTCCACCACCGCCACCACCAAACGGATTGCGTCCGCCGCCACCACCTCCGCGTCCGCCACCGCCGCCACCACCTCCACCCCCACCCCCACCACCTCCCGCTCCCGCGTTCGCGCTGCTTTTATTTTCAGGGCCAAAATTAAAGGTTTTGGCCAGACGCAGATTCAGAGTGAAGTGGTCGGGACCCGTCAGCGAATTGATCGGCACCAGTTTTTCGCCCGGCTGCGGTACTGTGTCGAAAGAGCCGAAACCGGGAACTGTTACCAGATCCGCGGGCAGAGTCGCGCTCGTTGCGAATGCCGGCCGCTGATTGAATTGCGAGCTTCCAATCAAATCCTGGCTCAATGAGATGCTGTACGGCGTCCCCGAACTCGCCACCAAGAACGGGCTCAGCCGCAACCCCCACGGCAGGCCAATCGAGCCACCCAGAAAAAATCGGTTCCGAATATCAAACGCCGCCCTGCCGTAGTCCTGGTTTATGTTGAAAGGATTGGAAGGGAAGCTATTCGTTCCCGACACGTCCGAATTGGCGTAGTTCAGAACGTAATACGCGAATAGCGTGACCTTCGCTCCGGCGCGCACCGTGCTTTGCACGAACAACTGGTTCTGGCGAAAAATTCCTTCCGACTGGTACTGATAAATATTCGTGGTCCCAAACGGACGCGTCCCGGTCGTGGGATTCTGGTAGTACGGAAAAACCACAGTGCCGGGCAGCGGCGTGTTGATGTTGTTCAGAAAAAGCTGATCCCATCCCCGCGAATTCACGTAAGACACCGTAACATTCGCCGTCTTGGTGAGCTGTCTTTCCAGGCTTACCGCCGTTTGCATCTGATACGGAGCCCGCAAATTCGGAGCGATCTGATACTTGGTCAAAAAAGTAGTAGGGCCGGCTACCACCTGCACCGGAGTGTTCGAAAAGAAAGTCGGATTCGTCACCGTGAACTGCGCGACGTTCTCCAGATTGAAGCGGTCAATCTGCAAGACATCGGCCACGCCGACCCGGTCGTAGAATATTCCATATCCCGCGCGCAATACCATCTTCGGTCCTGTTTTTCCGCCTCCGATGCCCCACGCGAAACCCAATCGCGGTGCCCAGTTCGCGTGATTGTTGATGTCGTCCTGCGATTCGAAACGCAGCCCGTAGCTCAACGTAATGTTCGGGCGAATTCTCCAGTCATCCTCCACATACAGTCCTACGTCGAACTGCGAGGCCTGGGCGAACGGGTTCGGCGTGCCGTTGAAAATGGGTGAGCTCGTAATCTGGTACTGGCTCGCCGCCGGCGCCAGCGGATTCAATAGCGTCTGCTGAAACGATTGAATCGAGGCGAACGAATACGAGCTGTTGAATCCCGCCGTCGAAAAATTATCGTCAGTCACTCCCCGCAGCCGCGCCCCGAATTTCAGGAAATGCTTGTTGAACTGGATCGAAGTGTAGTTTTGCAATTCGTAATGATTCGTGGTGTCCAGCGTTTGGCCGCCGCTGAATCCGCCGGTCGTAAATGAAAGCGGCACGCTGATGGACGGTGTGGTGCTCAGCGGATCTTGATTCGTCCCCTCCCGCAGGAACTGAAATCGAGTCTCGTTGACCACCTTCGTTCCGTAAATTTGGGTGTCGCCGATCTGCACCGTCTGTTCCGTGGTCAGGTCGTTGTAACCTGCCTCCGGCAAATCAAACCCGCCGATTCCGTCGTTCGTTTCGTTGTTCCGGTAGTATTGATACCTCACCGTCAGCGTGTTGGTGTTGGTGATCGCGTAGTCCAACCGCGGTCCGATGTTGTAGCGCGTTTTCGGATTCGGAATCGCCGCGCTGAACGGCACCACCTGGTTCGCTGAATTTACGATTTGCGCGTTCACGATTCCCAGGTCGTTGATGTCCCGAATGTCCGCGTTAAAAAAGAACGACGCCTTCTTGCTCAGCGGCCCGCCGATGTTCCCGCTGTATTGCACCGAATCGTAGCTGGGATACGCTGCGTTCCCCGCGCTTTGCGAATTGAAAAACGGATTCTTCGTGTTTAATCCTGAAGCGTTCGCGTTCACCGAAAATCCGCCATGCCACTTATCCGTTCCGGGCTTGGTGAAAATTTCCACACGCCCATAACCCACTTTGTCGTACTGCGCCGAAAACGGATTGGAATTGATGCGAATTTCGCGAATCGAAGATTTGGGCGGCAGTTGTCCCGCCGTGAAGCCGTCAATGTAAAATTGCCCGCCGTTCGGGCCCGCCGAAGGTCCGGCCAATGCCGTCAAATCCGTTTGCAATTCGTCCGGATCGTCCGGCAACGCATCAAGTGCCGCCCCATTAATCACAATCGCGCCCGCGTTACTGGTCGGGCTCACGTCCAGCGACGCGCTTTGATCCGTTACCGTCACCTGCTGTTGCTGTGCTTCAATTTCGAGCGCCGCGTTCACCTGCTGAATTTGCCCGGCGCTAACCTGCACGCCTTCTTGCGTGAACCCCGCAAATCCCTTCGCGAAAATCTCAACCTTATATATTCCCGGTGCCACGCCCTTCAAATCGAACGTGCCCTGTTGATTCGTCGTCGCGCTCAACACCGCGCCGTCGGCTCCCGTCACAATCACCGACGCGCCCACCACCACCGCCTTCGACGGATCCGTCACCTGGCCATGAATCGCGCCGACGTTGGTTTGCGCCCTAGCACCCATCCCCGTGCTGACAAGCAGCGCCAACACCATCGTCAGTCTTGTCAAAAACACGTATAACTTCGAATTCATCCCAGCTCCTATAAAGGTAGAACGATGATTTCCTGCGTACTTTCGGACTGATCGTTGACCTACGTTTTCGTTAGCACGCCAACTACTGAATTCCGCCCGTGTCGCCGCCAGCCGGTGCTCCCAGGCTCCATGGCGAGAGCGTTACTGCCGCGCCGCCCCCTCCCGGTGCGGCGGCCAGAATCGGTTCAACGCCACCGACCAACGTAATCGCTGTGACGCCCCCCGCAGCCGTGCCTTCCGTCGAGACCACCAGCACCGCGTCTCCCTTTTGAAAATCGGTCATCGCCGAAGCAGGCAGGCGATTTACCAGCTGCTGAAAATCAGGACGTCCGCCTCCGCCGCCCCGCTGCATTCCGCCACCCGCGCCGGCGCTGGCGCCTGATCCTCCGCCCGCCGCGCCATTTGCTCCTGCGCCCGGCGCCGCTCCGCCGGCACCCGCCGAATTCCCCGCTCCATTTCCGCCCGCGCTCCCATTTGGCGCGCCGCCGCTCGCTGCTGCCCCACCACCCGCGGCTCCCGCGCCGCGCAAACGCATCGCAATTCGCTGCGCGATTTCCGGCGGCAGTTTTTTCAGCTGCGATTCGTCCGTGATTTTCACCGTCACCGGCTTCTTGGCGATCAAATCCGTCATGTTGATCGTTTTCGACGCCACATCCACTGAATTAATAGTTCCGGCGATGTTCCGAAAAGTTCCGGAAACAATTTCCGCTGCATTGAAGTCGTCGCCCTCCGCGCTTTTCGTGCCGCGCGCGCGCAATTGATCGCCGGGCTTAATCTGCTCGATCGGCGCCGCCTTCGCATCGTCAAATTTCACCGAGTCTGGTGCGTACCGCCGCAGAATCGTGGCCTTCGTCGTGTGAATCACCGTCGTTTTCGCCGGACCCGCCGCGGCCGCCGCCGAAATCGTAATGTTTCCGCTCGCCGCATCCACATCCTTTACCAGCCCGCCCACTCCGCTCTTCTGCCAATCCTCGCGGTCCTGCGTTTTCTTCGCATCCACGTCCGTGCGCTTCATCGCAATGATGCCCAGCGCCGCGATCGTTTTCGAATCGTCCGAAGCTCGGCTGCGCACCAAAATCCGGTCGCCCACCTGCAAATCCGTCACCTGTATCGGCGTCGCCGTCTTCAAATCTTTCTGTCCCGGCGCCACCTGCACGATTTTCGTGGTGTCCTGCACATTCACCGTCACATCATTCCCCGCATCCAGCGTCAACGTAATCACCTTCCCGCTGATCGCCTTCACCGTGCCCAGGCTCTGCGTCAACGCCGTTTGCGCCGGAGAAGGACCTGGAGCCGCAGCCTGTTGCGCCGCGGCAGTCGTCGCCAAGCCGCACGTCAGAAAAAAAATCACCACAGTCGCAGCGCTAAAAAATACGCTCCGCTTCTCACCTATGAATCCCATCACCACTCCTCATTCGCAAAACCTGCTACAGACAGACTACTCCCTTCGTTCCCAGAGCTTTAGACGTGAGTTCCACGATTACAGGTTACGTCAAATTCCGCTAATCAGACGATCCTCGTCCCGAGTTAGATCTCGGGTAGAGAATCGAACCGCGATCGCGATTCGCTGAGTTTTTTTTTGATTCATGTGGCGGCCCGGAAGAGTGTTAGCGGCGCCCCTTCCGCCTCTCACGCCGGCGCCAATCTTGGTGTAAACTACTACCTCGCTCGGCGGTGAGCGTAGCTCAGCTGGTAGAGCATCGGTCTGTGGCACCGAGGGTCGCGGGTTCAAACCCCGTCGCTCACCCCAATTCCCCAATGTTTACAATAATTCTGTAACGGGTGTTTTGTGCCGTTGTACTAAGTTGTACCAAACCCCGGCCGAAGATGGGTTAGTGCCGCGAGTTGCGCTTATGGCTAAACTTTCGCTCACGAAAACCGAGATTGTAGAAGCACTGACGAAGTTCGGCTACACCGCAAACCCGGAAGGGCTGATACAACATATTCCTCCTGACTACACCGTTGTAGATAAATCGACCGTGTATCTGGATATCAGCCCAGAGGCAGTCCGGAAGGGCGACGAAGTACCTGACCGGCCGGTGCGCATAACGTTTCGCAGGTCGCTGACGGGTCCGTCGCCGCGCTGGGAAGTAACTGAGGCCGCAGAGTTGCGAACAGGCGTCGACTCAAAACACAATGACCGGACGATTCCGAAAATTTCTCCGTGGCCTCCAAAAAAGAAACCAAGCTAAGCGCCGCTTGCTTACCGATATACCTTGGCGTGGCCTCACGCTCACTTGTCCAGAGTCTGACCAATCAATGAAATGACGTTCTCGTAGTCCTCGCTGCCTGGCACCTCGTAGGACGGACGTCCACCGTACGACGCTAGGCATAGGTCATCTAGTATGGATGCAGCTAGGTCAAATTCGCTCAGGAGGTCCTTCCATCGGACAACAAGTCCCGAAGCAAAATTGGATGGGTCGGTGACTACTCGCCGATTCAAGTGAGCAATTAGATTATTGCGCTTGTCTCGAATTCGTTTTCTCCGCATCGTCGCCTCTGGCGTGGCAATGTTATTGCGTGCAATTTTAATTATTGCCTCGACTTCGGTGGAAGTGCGATGGAGAAATTCATGCTTGAGAGCATCGGCCTCGTTCAGAATTTGTTGGACAGTTAATGCTGCCCCGTTTTCGTCAAAAAGTTTGAAAGCCCAAAGCTGAGCCATTGCCGAAAGAGCGGCACCGCTTGCCTTCCAGAAGGTTGAACCAGTGGCCGCGAAATTTTGGTCATCAATGATTTGCCCTTATAAAGGGCTCCCTTATAAGCATACCAGCTAGGTGATGGTCCTTAGAGTGCCAGGTAGGGTCTGGGTGGGGGAGAGAGTGCGATCGGCTCTCGTTGCATTCGGTTTGTTTCCGTTTGTGACGGCTTGTAATCTTCGGTGATTGTACGAATTCCGAAACCGGAAAATTGAGCTAACGATGATCGACAGGCCCGCTTTACGTCGAAAGCGGGAGGTGGGAACGACCCATGCCATGATTGGAATTTCAAAAATCGCTCAAAAGGCCAATGAAGATACGCCTTTATTGCGATTCTTAACGATTTGCGTGGTTTCGCTTTTCCCGTTATTTAGGTCAAATTGACTGAAAAGTGGTAACAGTTTGGCAACACGGAAGGTAACAGCCGGTCTCGAAACAGAAGAGTTGTTATGCGCATTCCGGCACACATTCGCAGTGGAGTTGTTGAAGCGTGGTGTTCCTGCGGGAACAGTTGCGATACTCCTGGGAAACACAGAGCAAATCGTGGTGAAACACTATTCAGCGTGGATCGAATCTCGGCAAAAGCCGCTTGATGATGCGGTTGAGAAGGCAAACGTCGGAAGCGCGGAGTAACCTCTGAACACACACAGTCGGCCAGCCGATTGGAATCCTCACGTCAGTGTCAAAGTTTGGCGTGATGCCTTTGTCTGAGGCGCACTCTGGCGAATGTCACGACGCGGACGAAGTATTAGTTGAAACCATTGGCCTCTTGCTTCAGAACGAGCCGGCCAATGTCGTAACAGCTGTATTGTCGCGGCTCGTAATCGGCCTCGTGTTGGCGAAGGAAAACAGCATAAGCCGTCCGATTTTGGTGCAATAGTGGCAAATTCAGGCTGTAGTGACCGAGTCAAATTAATCCGGCTTGTGACGGCGGCAACAATGTTCAGGAATGCGTTTCCACGGGATCTGGCCGCAATCGCGAGAATCGAAAAATCAATCGACAACCTCCGAAGTCGAATGTACCCACGGGCGAATAGCGTCCGTTATCCCGCAGACCATAAGAAAGCTGCCTGATATGCGATCGATTAAGCATTGCGAACGCGGACGTTTCTCTCGGGACACCTTCTCGACAGTCTTCCGAATGTTTATCTGGGGAACATCATTTTTCGAAGTGACTCTAATAAACCATTAATGGGTTTTGTATCCGCCCGCTCGCCCCTCAAGGACCTCACTCCAATCTCCGACTCGGAGTCTGACGCACTGAGGTGACCGGTGACCTGAGCAATCTGAATGCGAAAATAAACGGGATCCATTGGCCGCTGGGCTCGCCGGATTATTGTTTTCGCATAGCCAGGTTCCCACCAATTCGCTTTTTGTTGGAGGAGTTTGTAAGCCAACTCGCGTTCGATCCTAAATCCAGGAACGTCAGGCAATTCTTCGTAGCGTCCAGAGATAACGATACTTACCCATTCCTCCGCGCTTACCACTTCATCCGTCTGCACGCAGACCAGTGGGTTGGCACGCATCCAATCGATTTTTTGCCCGACGGTCGAAAAGCTATACAGCCAGCTATCTTGGTAAGCAAAATAAAAAGGCACAACGTAAGGTTGGCCTCCCTGGGCACACGCTAATCTGCCGAGGTGCATGTGGGCCAACAGTTTGAGGTTATCCTCGTTCGGGATTTCGCGGATTAACATCTCGGCCTCCCAAGGTTCGAGTGCTGTTCTCTTCAAGAGCGCGAGTGGCAAGGACCTCAACTGCTGTTCCCAGCGGCTGGCGTGACAACAAGAACCAGCGATGCCAAATAGACAAGGATTCCCAGTCCGATCAGGGCAACGGCTACGAAGGCAAATAGCACGAATGAGAGCGGATGAAACCACAGCAGACTCACAATCTCGATGAGCAGCCCCACAATTACCAAGGCACTTGAAACTTGCAGTAGTCTCCGAATTCCGATTGCAGTCAGTTTCATTGGATGGGCTTCCAGAATTTCAGGTGATCTAGATTCGCAATATCGTGCGCGGTGTCGTGGCACCCGCTGCCCAAACAGGACACCTGATTCGATTTGAGCGAATCCATCATCGCCGCATGCACAGGATTTTCCTCGAAACTACGGGCGCCGGAATGGCAGTGCAAGCACTGGGCGTTCTTGAATCCGCCCGGAATACGGATCGCCGCTGGATCCGGCGGGGTGCTCACGTACTGCATATAAATGCGCTTCAGCCCTTGCATCTTGTCCTTGAGCGGGCCGTAGATGGTGTAGTCCTCGTGGCACGAATAACACGCCATGTCGACTGGTACGCGGTGGTTCTGTAAATGTTGGGCGGGAATATGATTGGCGTCGTCGACGTATAGACTCCGACCGTATGGAACCATAACGTGGCAAGAAGTGCAGAATCGCGTCGTTTCAGAGCGCTCTACATGGGTGTTGATTCCTCCAACAATGCAAAGACCAGGGAGAACGCATAGTCCAATGAAGGCGACAATCTTCCAGCCCGTTGCACTTGTCAACGAGGGGCGAACCAGAAATATGGAGGCCAGTATGATACTTAGTACGATTTGACAAATAAGCATCCCGATCATCCGGCCTCCTTCAGCTCCTTCGCTGAGATGAACTCGCGGTGATTTTGCTCCAGGAACAGCGGGCTACTTCTTAGCCAGTCCTCGGACGTAGGCGACGAGCCCCTTGATCTGGTCGTCTGTGAGCTTGCCTTTATAGGCCGGCATCTTGTTCTTCCCGCTGGTGACAATGTCCGTGAGTTGAGCATCGGTTTGGCTTTGTACGTCGGGCGAGGCCAAATCTCTTACCTTCAAGGTCTTTCCCGTTGCTGTGCTTCCGCTTCCATCCGCTCCATGGCACATGGCGCACTTGGCTTTGAAATCGCCCGCGCCATCGGCACGCGCCGAGGCGCCAAATACGAACACGATCGCAAGCGCCAAGAATATCTTCTGGCCGATTCGAATCATGAAAGAGTTCATTTCGCATTGCCTCCGTTTTTTGTTTCTTGTTTTTTTTTTTTACGAGCGCGACCTGTTGCTGTTTCGCGCGCGTGTTTCTTAGCCTAAAACGAATACCGGAACGAGAATGTGGCATTGCTGCCATTAAAGTCCTGCAACGGAATTGCGGCGAGTCCAAACGGATTGGTGTTTCCCGTTTCGTTGAACCCGTAATAATCCCAGGACATCTTGTAGCTGAAGCCTCTGTAAACGTCGATCACAACCGACACGTAGGGCTTCTGGTAGTTGAAATCCAGCGTGCCTGACGGCGTCAGAGGATTCAGAAAAATCGTGTTGCCGCGAACGAAACTGCCGCCGTAGCCGAACATCGTTGTGACGCGCTTCGTAGGCTTCCAAATCAGGCCCGCATGTACAAAGTGATCGTTACTGGAATACGTCGAGAGCGCTCCGAGAGGAGATGACGCGGCCGCAATCGGACAAGCCGGGCCTGTCGGCAGCGTCGGCACACCAACTGGGAAAGCGGACACCGGCAACGTGGCTGGAGGTGGCGCGGGGTTCGTGACAGACGTGGAGTACGCAAAGCAGATCAGCGATTGCGTGTAGACATTCCAATAGTTGTACCCAAAGTCGACGGACAACCGTTGATTCGGCATCAAGATCGTCGCAAAGCTGAACGAACGGTCATGTTCGAGGTTGTCTACGTCCGTAACATTGTCGCGGTTCTCGTGAATCTCAACTGCGCCATCGACCGTCGCCCAGGCTTTCACCCTGTAATTGGCATGTATCTTGTAGCTCTGCACCTGCCGGGGATCGATCCGTGTGTAAGAGTTGTCGTTGTAACCAAACTCAAAGTCGGCGGTAATCCGCAGGGCATCAATAGGCCGTATGACCGCTCCGAGAAGTACCGCGTTCTCGTTGATCGTCGTCAAACTTCGCGTTGGACTCGCACCAGCAGGCGAGACGAAACTGATCGAGCCGTCAGCATTAAGCGTGCATCCCGCCGGCAGATTGCCAGCGAGCTCCGCGCAGCTGCCGCGCGCCGCGAGAAAATCATTGGCCGCGCTTGCCGTCGCACCTCCGGGAAAATAGATCAATCCTGAATCGTTCGTATCACTAAACTGGGAAATAGTTCGGTTTGTGTAGAGATAACCGATGTGAGCGCTTACCCGTTTGCTGAAATCGTATTGCAACTCTAAAGTGTTTGATTTCAGATTCTGCCCCAGAAAAGTTGAAGCCAGGCCCGTAGTCACATCCGCCGCTGAGCTTGCGGCGTGCTGCGGGCAGGTCACCGCGTTTGATCCTACGGGGCAATTGGCCGCATTGAAGACCGCTTCACTTTGCTGCAGACCCCCTAAGCCGGGAAAGCCCGTGCCAAAGACATTTGTCTCATCGAGCGCCCACATCCCCGGAATGCGCCAGTTGTCGTAGCGAAATTGGTCGAGGATGCTCAGCTTATCGGTCACGGCGTAAACCCCGGACCAATTCGCATTCACGGAAACGCGTTTCGCGCTTGCCGGGCCTCCGGTCGTGCTGCCGCGCTCGCCGGTCCGCGCGGTAAATCCAATTGCTGTCTCCAGAAAATCTGAGATCACGTTGTCGCTGCTGCTGTAACCGAGTGAACCCGACATCTCGAATTTCTTGAAATAGTTCGATTGGAAGCGCAATCGCTCACTAGGCATGAAATTCCGAGGCCGGCCGACTTGGCTATAAGACAAAAATCCATTGCATGTGGGATTGGCGGTATTGGTTGTTCCGCTTACGATCGGCGCAGCGCAAGGAAGAACTTCGGCGGGTGTTTGCGTGCTCCAAATGTTTCCCAAATCGACTGGAGTGCCATTCGGTGTGCCGTTGGACGTGGGGTTCGCGAGAACAAAACCGAAATTCTGAGGGTTAACGGCCGGATTGTCGGTGACTCCGTTGTCCTGTTTGAAATAGCTGAGGAACTGATCATACGAGATCGTGGTCCGCGGCAAAATCTTAATGTCGACTCCGGCCTGGTACGCATTGGTTGAGTAACTGTAATTCTGATTGAAGTCTGATATTGTCCCGCCGTCCGTCGTGAAAAAACCAGGCCCTTCATCACGGTTGCGGGAATAGCCCAATCGGACTTGAATCTTCGACTGGGGCATAAGAGTCAGCTCGTAATCCTGCATCCTGCGCACCAAATCCATCGAGTGCGGCGAATTATTGATCGGAACTGCCGGGCTTGAGCAAACCACTGGCGCCACCACCGGAGGAGTGCCCACTGTTGTTGCGAAGCAACCCGTGGTTGTCGAACCGGGCGGATTCAGCGATGCCGGATTCAACGGATTGGCGAGCAAGTTGTAATCCCAAAAGTTCTTGTCACGGCGGAATAGAAGTCGAAAGTCGTACCACTTATTTTTCTGGATACGCAGGCGGGTCACATCATTCGGATCGCCGCCATATCCGAAGTTACTGAAGGTCAGACTGTCAAAAAGTATGCCTTTATGATCCAAGGAGTGCATTTGCAGCGAGTAATCGAATAGCCTTATTCCCGACCCTAGGTTCTCGAACGTGTCGTAGGCGTTCTGGTTGCCGTTGATCCAACTCCCTCGGTAGCCTGCCTCAATCGTCTGATGAATATTGTAGTCGCCGGAGTTAATCCCCGGCGTTTCCGGAGATGCGCTCTGCGCCCACATCGTCGGAGGTGCGAGCAGAGCCACGCCAAGAGCCGACATTTTGAGTATTGAACCCGGCCAAACTCTCAGAATTGTGCCACCGCGCGTGGGTGAGCGCACGATCGCCGATCGCGCATTTTCCTTCCATCGATTCGCTTTCGAGTTCGGGCTCGGTATCACAGTCATAGTTACCGCTATTTAAAGAAAGTCGCATCGAAGTTGGAGCCGTGGATTTCGATGTGGCACAGGGTGCACGCCTGAAAGAGCGTCGATTGGTTATGGAACGATGGAGCGCCGGGAGCGGAGCTGAAGGACGATGTTGTATGACACTGCAGGCATAGTAAGTTGACGTTGCTGAGCTTCAGCATGTGGGGATTGGGGCCGCCATGAACCATGTGGCAGGATTCGCATCCATCAATCTTGATGGGCGAGTGCTCGTACACAAAAGGACCCTGCTTGTCGGTGTGGCACGTAAAGCAAACTTCATCCTGGGTGGAGGACGTACGCACTTGCTTTGGCCTGACCGTTCCGTGGACATTGTGGCAGTCGCTGCATTGAATCAGTCCTTCGTTTACTCGATGGTGGAAAGGCATCGCAAACTGCGCTCTCTTGTCCAGATGGCAGGTGTAACAAAGCTCGGGCTGAGCCTTGATGAGCAGAAATTCTTTCGTTTCGGCGTGATGCGGCGAATGGCAAGAAACGCAACTCACGTCGTTCTTGGAATGTTCCGAATTGATGGCGTTCATATGCTGGGTGCCACCGGCGTGGCAAGTCAGACAGCGGGCGTTAATTTCCTTCGTCGAGCGATCTTTAAAGATGAAGATCTTGGTGATGTCACCGCCTCCCGCCACGTGAGCCGATCCGGGACCGTGACAACTCTCGCATCCTTGATGAGACGGGCTGCCCTTCGTATCCAGTGTTGTCTTCCAGTGCGGACTCTTCTCCCATCCGTTGTAAATATCCTCATGACAGGTCTTGCATACTTCCGCCCCAACGTAATCGGAAGGAATATCAGTTGATGAACCGTCTGATGAGGACGCAGAGGTTGTGCTTTTGGCCTGTGCCACAGGAACGGATTTGTCAGCAGGAGCGGACGCTGCTTGGGGCAGTCCGAAGGCAGCAACGGCTAGTAGAGCGGAACCAGTAAGGAGTCCAAGTGCCTTCGAAATCCCGACAAAACGCATCGAACTCCCCCGGTTCGAGTTGCGAAAGGTGAAGAATCGTATTGCGTTTCGAGGCTTACAAACTGTTCGAAACAGCACACGTTCGAAATCAACGCAGGACCGAATAGTAGCTGTCGCAGGCGATTTGATTACACTATGTCGAAAGCAACTCATCCGTAATATTCGACCCTTCATTTCTGCAGCGATTTAATATATGTCGTTAGGCTTGAAATCCGCAGATCAAACTGGCTTTGATACGAAGAATCTATCGACATAAAGAGCGGGCCCCAGATCGGCATCTCGGCTGTACCATGGGCGTCCACCTTGACGCCATTACGCAGCAGGTCCGCAACATAAGCGTCGGGGAATCTACCACCGTGACGCCGAGCAAGAGTGGTTAGATCGGGCGGGCGTACTTTGAGGGCTGGAGCGGCGGGGCCGTCCCCCTTCCCAGTCTTTCCGTGGCAGACAGCGCAATATTCCTTGTACGTTCCCGACCCAGACTTCGGGGGCGGAGAGGCCGCCGCTTGTTTGTCTTGCGCAGCCGCGATCCCCACGCCTACGGCCAACAGTAGACTCGATAGGAATACGGTGCGATAAAGAGCACCTGACTCACGGCTCATGCGCACAAGAGTCCTGAATTTTCGACCTGCGATCTCATACACCTAGAGCCCACCTAAAAAGCACCTGGACCTTTAAACTGAGATGGCTACGGCTCTGTCGAGTCCCACATTTTTGTAGCTTTCCCATTTTCGCAACAGCTCAAGTACACTCGCTTTTCCGTACTCGACAGTCGGTCGATTAGGAAGGAAAGATCGCTTGTAAGTTGGTTCAAGATCCCAACATCATTGGTTCTCGCGTTGTGCGCCTTGGCCTTAATGGCTCCCACTTCCTCAAACAGAGACAACTTGGAGTTCTTCATGAGATTGTCGCAGGCCGTTATCAATTGTCGATATTTGGGGTGGGGGTCTGGCATTTTCTATTTCCTGGCAAGGCACCAGGCGCAACGCTTTTGATTTTTCGCGCCGATAAAATCATATTTGCAGGTGGCACAATTCAGGTAGAGCAGGATTGGACCACTCGCGGGAAAATTCTTCAGTTTATCGATGAGATTGTTATGTAGCTTCATCAGGGACGCCCCGGCCATCCAAGTTTGTAGACTTTGATCGACCACAAATCATCTGCCGCCTCGTTCATAGCTTCGCGCTCCGCTTGGTGCGTCTTGTCGTTGCTAATTTGCTGCCATCGAACGAAAAGAGCGGCCTCCGTGTCGTAGACGAGCGAAAGTAATTTTCCCGAATCCGATTCGCGCATCGCTTTTTCAAGAGATCGTTTCCATGACGGTGCAGACCTGGACGAGACCGCTATCGAAGAAAGGGACTGCTGGCTCTCAGACATTTGGCACCTCCGAATCAAGCGGCTGGGCGGGAACTTTTGCTATTCGTGCAAGATCGCGAACACCTCTACGGCTGAGATCGAAATCCCAGCCGTAGAGGTTGATTGAAAATTTAGATCACTACGCTAATGCCGACGCGAGCGCCCGGATAGTACGGGTTGCACAGGTAATAGCCGCCATCGATGTAGCTAACGTAGACGTCGTCCGTGTAATACCAGCCCTCCGGCCATGGGTTGTTGAAGGCAAACCAAAAGCCGCCGTACTGAAAGCGAGAAAACCCGCCGACGATCACTGGATCGTTGATAACGAACGTGTGCTCCTCGCCGAAATTGGCGCGATAGCGATCGTCAGGAATACGCCCGCTTCCTCTGGCGCTGAGCCTCAACGCGGGAACCGCGTGTTGCCGTTGCTCTTCTGCCGGTGTTCGCTGCGCATGTTGCTCGCCAGCGGCGTTGCGATGTTCTTCTGGTTTGGCGTCCGATTCTTTCTTGGCGGACTTCGCTTCGTTCTCTTGCTCTGCTGGTTTAGCCGCCGGCTCCTTCTTAGCGGACTTGGCCTCGTTCTCCGGTTTTGCCGGTTTGGTTTCCTGCTGCTTTTCAGGCTTAGACTGTTCCTGTTGCTTGGTCGGCTTTGTTTCTTCCTCGTGCTGGGCAGGCTTGGCTTCGGGCTTCGCCTCGGGTTGGTGTTCGTCCTGGCCGAAGGCCGGAACGATGGCTCCGAGAAGTAGGAAAAGGGCTGCAACGCTTATGACTCCGACGACTTTCATTGGTCTTGCCTCCATTGCTGCGAATTTATGCGCCGGACGTTGGGCGCCTGGCGCGATTTGTTTGACTTCGATGGACAGCTCATTCCCCTTCCTTGCAGTCAGGCTTGCTTACGCTCCAACGCGGATTCGGGACGATTTCCAGTTTTCTTCAGGCGTGGCGCTTGGACTCCCTCTCAGCCTGATCCTCTTGCTCCACCCACAGGTCATATCTTAGGAGGCCGGCCGACGGGAGTCTGTGCACTTGTGCACACATTTTCAGGTCGATGGCGGATGGTTCGCTGTCGCGTGTTACGATGCGAACATGGGAGCTGGTGTAAAATCGTCGCCTCGTTTGAAAAACGACGCCAAGAAGGCATTTAATACACAGGATTTTCTAGACTCGGCGGGTGTGGCCAGAAAAGTTCAGGAGTTTGCAAAAAAGGAAAAAATCTTCGCGCAGGGCGACCCTTGCAAGAACGTCTTATACATTCAAAAGGGTGGGGTGAGGCTTTCGGTTGTTAATGAAAGTGGCAAAGAAGCTGTCGTCGCCATTTTAGGTCCGGGTGATTTTTTTGGTGAAGGCTGCCTCGCGGGTCAGCCGATTCGAATCGGGACTGCGACTTCGATCACAGCGACAACTCTGCTCCTTATTGAGAAGAAAGAAATGGTTCGAGTTCTTCACGCTGAACATGAGTTCTCAGATCGATTCATCTCCTACATGCTTTCGAGGAACATCCGAATCGAAGAGGATTTGGTCGATCAGCTCTTTAATTCCACCGAGAAGCGGTTGGCTCGGACGTTGCTGCTGCTGGCGCGTTACGGTTCAGTGGATAAACCTCAAACTCTGCTGCCCAAAATATCGCAGGAAATGCTCGCCGAAATGGTCGGCACAACCCGCTCACGCGTGAACGTGTTCATGAACAAATTCAGAAAACTGGGCTTCATCCAATACAACGGCAAGATCCAAGTTAACACCTCACTTCTGAGCGTAGTTCTCCACGACTGACATCCATCAGTAGTCTTCTCGATGCAAAGTGTGCCGTTTTGAACAGATACCCGGTGCCCCGTTCGGATATGGTCGTTATGGGTTGCTTCTGAACCCTTCCGAGGGCACCACCCAAAGGTCAGCTCTCGTGAATTAGGTGGAATTTCAATGGCTTCAGCCCTACCAGATCATTCCAATCAATTCGAGCTTCCCTTAGTTTTGAGCGGGCCGACAAGCAGAAGGCTCTCCTTGCGTATCCTATTCGTTCACAGCGCTGCCGGGACTGTGGAGCATTGTGTAGGAGAATTAAGAAGGACGCACTTCAGGGTCAACGCTGATGTGGTTTTGACTCCGGAAGAATTCTCGGAACGGCTGAAGTCAAAATACTACGACGTGGTGCTGGCCGAATACCCTGGCTCGAACGGGCAAGGCTCGCAGCTGCTGAACATCCTGCGTCTGAGGGATGGACAAATTCCGTGCATCTTCCTGACGGACACAACGCAACCGGAAACACTGGCGAAACTTATTACTGAAGGCGCTGCCGATTGCGTTGGGATGGATCACATAGGGCACATTCCTGTCGCCATCCGTCGAGTTCTTAACGAGAACAATCTGCGCAAAGAACGAGACCAGACGGAGAAAAAACTGCGTCATTCGGAGGCCCGTTATCGCGCACTAGTAGGAAACCTGACTTACGGAATGTGTCGCTGCAGCAGCACAGGCAAATTTCTCGATGTGAATCAGGCACTCGTGACCATGCTCGGTTACGCCTCCCGAGACGAGCTACTTGCGGCGAACCATGCTAGCGACATCCTATGTGATGCCTCCAAGCGAGAGCATTTGTTAGGGGGCTTAGGGCAGGATGCGGCAGAGCCTTTGGAAATTGACTGGAAGCGAAAGAACGGCACGACCCTGAAAGTTCGGCTCAGCGGACGCGAGGTCAGCAATCCGGACGAGAGAGACAGTTACGAAATCATCGTCGAGGACGTCACTCAACAGCGGAAACTTGAGGACAATTTGCGTCAGCAGGCCGCCAAAGACTCGTTGACCGGCTTGGCGAACTACCGCCATCTGGTGGAAATCGTTGATACCGAAATCAAGCGTTCCGAGCGCACGACGCGCGAGTTCGCCCTGTTGTTCCTTGACCTGGACGGGCTGAAGCAGATCAACGATCGTTTTGGGCACCTAGTTGGTAGTCAAGCGCTTTGCCGCCTGGCCGATGTCTTGTGTGTTTGCAGCCGGGAGATGGATACTCCCGCGCGCTTCGGCGGGGACGAGTTTGCACTTGTGTTGCCCGAGACCGGACACGCGGCAGCAGACCTAGTGGCCCGGCGCATTTGCGACAGCTTTGCGAATGACGGACGGACCCCAAAGTTGTCGGTCAGTATCGGAATTGCCATTTATCCTAAAGACGGCGACAAACTCGATTCTCTTTTGGGCGCAGCAGACGCCGCATTGTACTCGATGAAAGCCATGACACCCAGGTGGAACGCGATCACAGAAATGAAGAGTGGAAATGCCGTTACAAAGCCGAGGGTCGCCAGCAACGGGTGCTAGGTGGTAATTCCATGAAACATGAACTCAATCTGAACGCCATCCATAGCACTCGTTATTTCCGGTTGGACCCAACATTGACCGGCGAGGAGGCAATCGTGCTGCGAGCCCTTGCCGCCGGACAGACCGACAGACAAGTGTGTAAAGCGCTCAAAATAGGATCGACCGCCTTTCTTCGACTGATGCGCGCCATGCGGACGAAGATTGGAACAACGGACGACATTTCCCTTGTCGCGTGGGCGAAGCTGCGGATCAAAGATGCAGACCAGAGAATGGACAGACCTGAAAGATATGCGCGACTCTCGTGAGTGTCAGTCAGCGACCGTTCTAAGGGCAGTCATTCACGTCTTTGATTCCTCCGTGATGGTAATGTGAACGTGAGCACCCTTTTTAAGCTTCACGTCATCGCCGTTCTCATCCGTTAACAAATTGCTAAAACGGAGATACCGATATCGTTGGTCCGCTCCGTCAACAGCGATCTGCGCCTTTTCCGGCTGGCTCGTTCCTAACGACGGGATAATTTTGTTGACGCTTCCGGGAAGCGTGATGCTGGGCTGATGTGGGATTCGCGCCGGATCAAGATTCCGTTCGGCTATTCTTGCGGACCTGGCCATGCGCGGTTTCGCCATTTCTTGCCGGACGCTGACGCGCGTCGAATCAGCGAGCTTCTTCTTACCTTTCCTATCCGACATGTCCCGATCATGACACCCAGGGTAGAAGCGATACAGTTCCATTTCGCACAGTTGGGGTGCCGTCTGTCAGGAGTCCTACCTCCTCAATCCCATTTCTATTGGTGATTGGGGTCTCTTCTCCAAAGTGTGCTGAACAAGACATCTTTCAACCTGCGAGAAGCACAGAATCGAGCCTACCGTGACTTTAATTCTCAGATTCATGAATCGCGGTCTGGAGGACTAGCCATATGAACCGGGCACATCGATATGTGGGCGCTCTATTCCTGACGGTTGCGCTTGCGGCAAGTGGATCATTCATCGCGACCGCCGCGACACCGCAGGCCGTTCAGATCCGAGTCTACGATTCAGGTCACCATGACTACCACAACTGGGATGACCGTGAAGACCACGCCTATCGGGGTTACCTGACCGAACGTCATGAGAATTATCGGGCCTATGACAAACAGAATCACAAACACCAAAACGATTACTGGAACTGGCGCCACAGCCATCCAGATCACGATTAAGTAAGACGTTTCGCTACGCAAGTGAGCCGATCAACGCAGCTTGAACCGGGTGTCAGCGGGTGCGTTGGCGATCCAAAGTGCTTGAGGAAAAGTAAAAACGTGAAACGCCCCATTGGTGTAACGGCGGTCGCTGTTTTGACCTTCTTCGGAGCAGCGATTCTCGCTCTTGGCTCTTTCGCTTTCTTTTTCGTTGCGGTCATGGCAATGACGGGCGGAGATGCGGGAGAACGGGTCTCCATTGCACTCGTCGGCATGGGGGCTGCGGGTGGATTTTCCTTACTGGTTCTCGCCGGAATCGCCATCAGTCTGGCGATTGGCGTGTTGAAATTGCGCGAATGGGCTCGGATCGTATCGATCGCGTCGATTGGTGGAGGCATTGCATTTGCAGTTCTCAGCCTCTTTGCCTTCAGGCGGTACGTGGTGCTCCCAGTTGTTCCATCGATTGCTTGCCATCTGGTCGTGATGGTAGTGGCCAGCGGCATGGCGGAGTACCTCTCACGCAGCCGGGTCAAACAGCTCTTTAGCGCGCCAACAGAGAAAACGCCTGCATCAATCTCAACGAGTCTATGGGGGTAGAACGACTATGTCCGGCGGGATAGCACTTTGATGGTGCAAATGTTTTGAATCTTCATCGACATGGGTTGGGCCAACCGAGCTTGTAAATCTTAATCGATAACAAATCTTCCGCGATCAGCTTCATTGCATCGCGCTCTTCGTTGTTTCCTTCCGCCGTCCCGAGTGCCTGCCACCGAAGAAAGAGAATCTCTTCCATGAACGAAACTGAATGAAGTAATTGTTCATGCTGACTGTAAACTGAATTGGACGAGCGGGAATCTGAGTGCGGAAATTTCTGCATCTCCGACATATCGCACCTCCGAATCAAATGGCTGGGCGGAACCTTACTGAGCCAAAGCTCTGTCAGAGTTCGCAAGGAGCCGTAGAGGGCGAAAGCGCGGCAAGATGCTAGTGGGACGAGGAAACAGTAGCAGTTCGCGGACCGGTTGTCACGATCCGTGTCAGGCCTACATTGAGCATAACTACACCGTTCCCCTGATCGTATTTGCGAATCGAAAGTGCGTAACTCGTACATCTGTAGTCATCCCGTTTGAGGTCTGCTGGAGGATCACATGAGTTGGGACAAAATCGAGGGGCAATGGAAGCAAGTGACCGGCAAAATAAAGGAAAAGTGGGGCAAGCTTACGGACCAAGATCTAACCGTGATAGATGGGAAGAGGGAACAGCTCGTCGGCAAGATTCAGGAAAAATACGGGATAGCGAAAGACGAGGCCGAAAGACAGGTCAATGATTTTGCCAGCGCCCACTTTTCGACGGACCAGGCGAAGGCGGTTAAGAAAAGTTTCTAGCGGTCGCAGTAACACGCTCTTAAAAGTCATCGAGCGATTTGCGTAGAGGCGAACAATGTTTGGATACGGGTTGATCGGAACCATAGTGATTATCTGCCTGATCGTTTGGATCGTACGCAAGCTTCTATAAGGCCGGTCACAATGCCGATCAAAAGAGATTCAATTTTTAACGGAATGATTGAAGCCTGCGACAGCTACGCGGTTGTGCCCAATGTCACCGAACCGGCCAACTACTATGGTCAAGTGCGAGACATCCGCCGCCGTGCTGTCGAGGCCGAGCCCAACGATCAAGCCGGTCTGAATAAGCTTGTCTCGGAGATACAGAACTTACGCGCTCATCTATCGCCGGATCAGTTGAAAGCCTTCGATATCTGCTACGAAGAAGCCCAGCGGAAGAAAATTGGTGGCAAATAATCTAGCGCTTCGATTTCTTCTTCTTGGTAATCCGGCACGCCGCACACTTCGTCTGAAATCTATTACCGAGGAATTCGCCTTCGCAGGCTTCGCACGATTTCAGGGTAAGCGCCTCGCCCTCCGGCGTGATGACGCCTTTGACTTTTTTGAGATTGGGGAAAAACGGCTTGTTCTGCATCGGGCATAGGTATCACAGAAATCGGCATCTAGCCATTTGTCCGATTATGCGATTCGCTGGTGGTACTCTCAGTGCCATATAGATAAAGCCGAACGGCTCAACATGCCCTACAGAAAAGCTTGGCACAGCGATATACCGATGATGGCGGAGATCCGCGCCGCCGACTGGGGAACCGAGGAATATTGGAGGGAGCGTATCATCCAATATTTGACGTGCAAGCTACACCCCAGGGATGCGCTGCGTCCTCGTGTGTCTTTTGTTTGCGTGGAACATCGGCGAATCGTCGGTTTGATCGCTGGACATCTGACCCGCCGCTTTGATTGTGAGGGAGAGTTAGAGTGGATTTCTGTCCGGCCAGAGTGCCGTGGTCGTGGCATCGCGTCAGAATTATTTTGCCGGCTAGCTAAATGGTTCGTGGCCCGTCAGGCTCATCGGGTCTGCGTCGACGTGGAGCCTTCCAATCAGGCCGCTCGGCGGTTTTATGCTCGGCACGGCGCTGAGGATCTGAAACCCCATTGGATGGTCTGGAACGATATTCACGCAGCACCGGAGGGGGAATCACTTGTCCGGTTACGCGACTAACCAGGAGTTGAGGGATAAGCCTGGTGACCCGCTCGGTAGAACCTTGGACCAGAGTCATGCACAGTGACAAATGCCATCCGCCCTGCTACCATCGCGCCTGTCCCACTAGCATCCTGCCGCGCAATCGCCCTCTACGGCTCTCTGCGAAATCCGACAGAGCTCACGCTCAGCTTTTTTCCTTCACAAAACGACAAGATGTGCCAAATGTCCGCGTGGGGAAACCGGCCTACTCAGAAGAAGTCATCGGAGGATCGAGTATGAGCACAGACGTGACGAGGGATCGGAATGCGGAAGCATCGCCGCTTTTTAAGGCCAGGATGGCGGGCATGTTTTATGTGCTCACCGGGGCAACGTACGTATTGGGTCAGGCGTTCGTTCTCGGCAAGTTTGTTGTCGATGGCAACGCAGCGGCGACAGCGAACAACATCCTGGCGCACCGGTCCTTTTTTCAGTTGGGTTTCACGGCCGACCTCATTTCCGTCGTGTGCTCGGTCGCTTTGACGGTTCTCTTCTACGATTTATTTAGGCCTGTAAACCGGAGCCTCTCTTTACTCGCGGCGTTCGTTCATCTCGTCGGATTGGCCGTCGCGGCATTCGGGAGCTTCCTTCTACTCGCCCCATTGGTTATCTTGGGAGGCGGCCCGTACTTGAGCGCATTTAAAGTGGATCAGTCGCAGGCGCTGGCGTACATGTTTCTCGAATTAAATGTTCAAGCCTGGAACGCGTTCTTGGTATTTTTTGGATTCTATTGCGTGCTCATCGGCTACCTCGTTTTCAGGTCGACCTTCTTGCCCCGATTTGTGGGGGTGCTGATGGCTTGCGCCGGTTTGGGTTATCTAACTCTCTTGTATCCACCGCTTGCGGCCCGTCTTTCTCCCTACAATCTGGCCCCCGCCGCCCTTGGGGAATTGTCGCTGATGCTGTGGCTTCTATTTGTCGGCGTAAACGTTCAACGCTGGAACCAGAAGGCTAGCAAAGCGATGGTGCCCATCCTCGCTGCTTAAGAGGTCAATACTCACAGGCAAGTGCCTGATTAACGCCGTTATCGGACATGTGGAGTTCTAGTACGGATTTATCCCGTAACGGGAGTGGAGCCTTCACGCGCCGCAGTACGCGCGAAGTCGGACAAGAAATCGGTAGGCGGTGAAACCTAACCAGCCTCTTGACACGTCTCGTGACAAGTATTATTTATTTGGAATCCGGGCTGAGCGCGAAGAAATGAAGGCCGCCAGTGCCGATTTGTTGGCAATCAAAGTTCACAAATTGGGCTGGCCTTCTCCAAAAGCTAGCGCGTAAGGTTTTTTAGATTGAAGAGGCGCGAGAAATGTCTGAAGTCACCGCCAACTGGAAGCAATCTGGCCTCCTGCCGCAGATTACCTAGTTGTTCAGTTTCGCCACAACTTCATGCGTAACAAAGTCGAGTAAATAGACTTCCTTCACAGTCCTAGCTGCAAATCGTTTGAGAGCCGCCCTCGCATCAAGCCTCGTGCCTCGAAGCATGGTCAGAATCTTCGCTACGCCATTCTTTTCATATATGAAGTACACGTGGGCCATGAGACCGCCTCGCTAAGCCTCATTCTCGCCCGACGAAGGGCGCCATTCCTAGTTTTAATTTTTTGTCGCATATACCGTATCGGGCAAGCAGGCAAAGGAAATACTAGCTCTTTCATCGGCTATACCCGGTATTGTGGCCTCTAACATTTATGCTATAGGATTTTCGTAGGCCATTTGGGGACCTCGCCCTAGCCTGATGAGGGCGAAATGGCCAAGACGATTTTGATTGCCGACGACAACCCGCATGTGCGAAAAGCCCTATGCAAATTATTCCAAGCTGAGAAAGACTACGATTTGTGTGCGGAAGCTGAGAACGGGAAACAAGCCATTGAACTTGCCCAGCAGTGCCTCCCTGACCTTATCATCCTCGATTTATCAATGCCTGTGATGAACGGATTGGAAGCTGCCCGCGAATTGAAAAAACTTCTGCCCACGGTTCCCATAATTCTGTTTACCCAATACGAAAATACAGATAGCTGGCTTCCACACCATCCGAATGTAGACCGGATTGTTTCAAAAGCGAATGGAAACCTGTTGATGGCCCACGTTCGCGAATTAGCCCCCTGTTCACTGAGTGGTTTTTGATTCTTTGCACGTTGTAGGGTTAGACTTCCTTCCTATGGTAATCAGCGAACGCCTTAAAACGCTACGTGAAGAAAAGAATACGTCGCGAGACATTGGAAAGAAACCGGGACTGCTGCGGTGCCACGAGACGGCTTGGAGTGATTCAAGAAACAACGCCGGCACACTTCCACGAGTTCGTCGCTTACTCGGTCGCACCAGTGCAACAGATCAAAAACTTCTGTTGGCTATCGCTCAGAAAATGGTTCACGGGAAACGTCCAAAGAACGCCGCGTACCGATATGTCTGGATCGTCGAATTGAGGTGACCATCCATGAAGCTTTTGAAGACGTTTACTCTGAAATGGTACCAGAACGCCCTTTTCAAGATCGGAATGCTAAGTTTGGGAATTGTGATTGGCACCTACTGGCATGGTTTTTTCGGCGGATATGTTTCGTTTCTCATCGTTGTGGCCGCGGTCTGCTTATCGTATACGACGTACCTTTGGTCGAAGCAGTAGAGTGAGCCTTCGAATATCTGCATCGCAGTTAGGAAATTATGCCGGAGCTGTCAGAGGTTCTGATCGATGTTTGGAGCCAAGTTTTGGTTCACGATTCGAAAGTTGTGCGGCTCGGTTCGGAAACCTTTCCGGTCATTAAGAGCAAGAAAAAGAGGTTTCGACAGGTGTACTTTGTCTTCGATGGAATGTCGATCAAAGGTTTGGAGCAAAATCCGGAGACGAAATCGAATTGGGCCAAGATGGCGCGGGATGGAATAAAAGTGATGCAGTTTGTTCACGATCGAAGATACATCGGGGTGGTTGCGGCGGGGAAAGTGATTTTGTACAGCAAGCAAACGGTATAACGCTTGAAGTCGTCAGGTGCACATTTCGGCGGGTCCATGTGAGTTTCGCTTTTGCACAATTCATTGCACAATCGTTCCCAAAGGCGCCCAAGTCAACCGAATCGCGCCGACTTCCACAGCGTGTAACCTTATGAAAACAACCGGCACGGGCTAAGGCATACATCCTGTGGCACCGAGGGTCGCGGGTTCAAACCCCGTCGCTCACCCCAATTCCTTCCTATACTTAGCGCGCCGTATCACAGCCCTTTTTGCACACTCATCGCACAATTAAAAGAACCGGGGTCTCGGTTGGTCCGGGACATCGAATCCATTTGTTGCCACCGTTCCTCGATGAAACGATTCGGGGTTCTGTGTCACTACCATACGGGTAGCAGTAGAGGGAGGCCGCTATGCGATACGACTCGTGGATTGCGACATTATCTGACGGAAAAAAGCTTGAGTTCACTCACAAGGACTTATCTGATGGGTTCGCTGCGGTCTCATCCGAGCCAGGCCAAAGCTCAACGACGACCGCGGCACGGTTGTTAAAAAAGCTTGATACCCATGGCGAGCCAACTTTCGAATGTTCGAGCTGCGCAGCGCCCGCCTACGGTTCCGCTAAGAAAGATGCGCTGGGTGACCTGACGCAGACGATGCGCTGTACCAAGTGCCACGCCGTTTTGGGTGAATGGGCCACCATCGCGGACCGCGAAGACGCTCTCAGCGCACTTCAGGTCAGCGTCTAGCCTAAAAAAACTTTATCGCTGGGCGGCCTCTCTGTTCGCCGAGGTAGACGCGCTGGTCTTTTCGGCTGCAGCAGGTTCCTGATAGCGCATCAAGAACGGGTGAAACGGGGTCACCTCGAACGGCATTTTTTCGCGGGCTGAATTCAGGGAGACTGGCTTGGCTCGCAACAGTTCCACGCGATCATCCCAAGGATTAACCTTCACGCGGGCGCCCAGCGGCAATGCCGCCACCTGATCGAGCTTGCCGGTTTGCAGCGCAGGTCCCAGACTGGCCAGCTCGGAGCTGAGGGCCACGCCGTTACCGAGCCGCGCATCAATGAGCGCCGGAAGTGCCGCCGAACCTGCCGCGAGTTGCTTCAGAAAGAGCGACGCGTTTCCGAGTTTATCTTTGTAGGGCGAATTCTTCAGAAATTCCACGGCTTTCCTGTTGGACATGTCGACGTCCGCGGGCGTGGCCTTGAACGAAAAACGAGACAGCGCTTCGCCGGCGGTGACCAGCGTGGTGTCGCTGAAGCCCCACTGATCTGTGGATGGTTTGGTGATGATAATGGAGGCCAGTTCCTTGGCGAGCACGGCGGCCAGGCTGGCTTCGTCCGGGAGCACGTCGAGCAAGCCGCGGCTGATGACGATGGTATGTCCAATCGAGAAGGTCTCGAGCGTGCTGGTCAACATCACCCGGCAGCGAACGTCGAGGTCCAGGTTGTTGGTGACTTCCAGGTTGTTAACGACAGTCTCCAGGGTTTTGTCCACTTCTCCCCGCGGCGCAAGCAAGCCAATGCGTTGCAGACGATCGATTACGCCGGCTTCCGCACGCTCTTGCCATTCGCGCTCGGCTTGAACCGGAGAAAGATCTTCCGAACCGTGACTATTTTCAAGTCCCGCGCCTTGATTGAAATCCACCGGGCGGTTGAGACTGGTCAGGTTGTAGCCCCACAAGCGGGTCTGGGCCTTGAAACGGATGGAAGATGCCGAGGAACTTTTCAGTTCCGATTCCTGACTGTACACGAAAGCTGGGAGCCACAGATTCGGCTGGAGGTTCATGCGCCAGCTGTCAAAATGCAGATTGTTGCCGGTCCCTTCACTGCCGGATGAGGTGAACATGCCGTTGAAGCGGACAATCGCGAATCCTTGATCTTCCGCCCAGATCCGGCCGTAGAAGCTTTCCTTGCCGGCCTTGGGTAGTGGGACTACGTCAAAGATCGCGCAGCGCACTTCGCCCAGGAATTCGCGCCCGACGTAGGTGAACTGGTAGTGCTCGCGATCGAACCGGTCCACGTCAATATAAACCATCTGAAGAAAGCCATGCGGAACGGCGGTCGAGGATCCCTCCAGGTGCGAAAACGGATTGAATCCCGCGATTTTGCTTTTCTTCTTGTCCAGCATCGAATCGTCCATGATGCCCTTGGCCAGCTCCGCCTGCCCCAGGAAATAGTGGTCCTTAACCGGCACGATACCCATCTCGGCATCGGGTTTCATGTCCTGGACATAGGTCTCAACGATTGGGGTGTATTGCCGGATTACGGAGATTTCGTCATGCTCGCGCGCAATAATACGATCGATGGCCTGGTCCGCCGTGGTTACTGCGCCACCGGTCGAAGTGCCAGTCTGCAATGGAGCACGATTGGCTGTCTGGGTCTGCGCAGCAGCGGCACCCGCGAAAATACCCGCCGAGACGACCGCAATGGCAAATCGGTTCAGTGCGTGCATGGATTCCCCTCCGGAAAACCGCTTACTTGTCGCTGGACCTGATCTGGTTAATGACCAAGGATAGCAAGGAGGGGCGGCTTGCGAGCTAGGAGCCAGCCGCCGTGTGACCTATCAATCGCCTGTCCCTCTGGCCAGTGTCAGCTAAATCGATGAGCCGGAGCCGCGGATGCGGGCTGATCGTCTGTCTGGGGATTTTGTAAAAGGCGATTGCTCCCCAGAAGCCCCCTGGAAGTAAAGCGCTTGCGGAATGTCGCGCTGTCGGTCAAAACGATCGGCGAGAGCAGGCCTCTGCCATTTTTAATCTATAGTCGTTCGCGCTTCGGGGTTCCAATCCAGGTTCCAGAAGTCGCCGCTATCGAAGAATTCCACTCCGATCTGTTTGCGGCCTTGTGAATCGTGCACCCAGTAAGCGACCCGTGCTTCGGCCCGGCATCCCATATCTTTTCGACATAGGATCACCTTTCCATCCTTCTCGACCGGCCGATGGCACAACAAACTTGCGCCGTGACGGCTCAATGTCACCGTCCACGTCTCCTCGTGCCAGGTCCGATAAGGGTCTTCCCGGCGCAACCAAATCGGAATGGAAGAATTAATACGATGGCTGCGGCGCATGCCTTGGCTTAGCTGGGAAACACGAAACAGAAATTCCAGGAGGCCGGCCTTGCTGTCTCTGTCGGTGAATCGCGGGTCATCAGCTAGGTTTTGAGTCTGCCGCCCGCACGCAGCGATGAAATTCTTAAATGCATCGGTCGCCGCCGGGTCAAACGGAAGGTTCCTTAGGCGATCGCTACGTGATTCAAGTTCCGAAATACAGGCGGGAAGAAAATGCTTCAGGCATAGCGACCGGCCGTCTAAGTCCATCGCCGCAATTTCATTGCAGGGCGCTGCGGCGCATTGACTGGACTCGTGGAGAAGTCGAACGTCCGGAGATAATCCGATTTGACCTTCCATAATTCCGTTCCCGGGCCTTCGCGGACTAGCCCGTTATTCCTTCGATAGTTTTCCGATTCCTTTCGCAACTTCAGAAATGGCCCCGCTAACGAAATCCAAGTGACTGCGGCTGTAATGCTTCAGCTCCGCCGCGAATTCGCTTGAGGTTTCTGCCGCTTTTTGTTCCAGGGATTTTTGTGCGGCCTCGGCAATACGATTCAACCCTTCGCGCAGCCGTCCCTGCGACTCGGTCTGGCATCGGTCCGATGCAGCAGAAATATTCTCACTAGCCAGACTCGCGGCCCCGCTTGCGATGCGATCGAGCTCTACCTGAGCGGCGTCGAGTCGCGCGCGTATCCCCACCTCAAAGTCCATTTCTAGCCGCTTGAACCTTTCTTCAACCTTGACGACAGATTCCTTCGATGAATCGGCAAGGGCCTTTTCCCAATCCTCTTTGCGCTTCGCTAGATCACCCGCGATCTTCGCGGCATCCTGGAGCGTAGGCGCCACACGCTCTTTCAGGCGCGCGACGATGCGCTCCACTGCGTCCTTTTGCAGCGATTCGAGCGTTCGTTGCAGACGTTCGAGAGAATTCGCAAGCAACGTCTCAACCAGCACTTCTGCTTCCCGCTGGCGCGCTTCTATTCGCTGCAGAGATTGACCCAGATCTGCTTCGATCTTTTTGGTCCACTGCGAGTGAAGAACGCGGACGCGCTCCTGGCCCGCATGCTGCATTTGCTTGAGCGACTGTTCGATCCAAACTCCGGCTTGGGAGGCCGAGACATCGGTGAGAATCGACTTCGCGTCGTCGCGCAGGTTAGCGTGGATGTCATCCAGCATCGATGCCGCTTTCTCGCGCACCGCGGCCGCCGCCGCTTCGGAAATCATTATTTCCATCTGCTGCTGGAATTCACCCATCAACTGCCCTACCAGCCGATTCCCTGACGACACCTGTGGGGCGCGCATCGCCTCGCCAGAATTTCTAGCTAGTGCAGACTCAGCTTCCGCTATCGGTGGGGCCAACTCCGGACGCACAACAGCTAAGGGCTTGGTCGGTGAGGATTCAGTCCTCCGTTTTGGTTCTTCGCAAAACGGCAACCAATCATCTGGAGGCGAGTCGATCTTCCAGATGTTGTACGGACTTTCGAATTCGACCGCGGTATATAAAGGACGACCAGTCTCATAGTCACGTTGTACCGACTTCACGCGACCGCGAGCGGATAGCTTCGCAGAATCGCCCCCCACAGGAGTCAATTCCACGGTTACTAAGGCGTCCGGCAAGACTTGGTACTTTGACTGGTACTTACAACCATGACAGCTAATCGTCAGAGTCGAAACCTTCTCGCTGTAAGGTCCGCGACAGGAGTCAACTCCAGACACGGTGACCAGGATGGCTTGATCGCGGCGCGTGCTGCGGCGTGCTTCACGGTACGAACTGGCAACGGAAAGATTCGCCATAATATCTCTCGAGGCTGGACGTACAGGATAGTGCATGCGGCCTGGGCTTTAGAGGTCAAACAAGCGGCGGTTTTCAATCAGTTACTAGATCGCAGGATCGGCCCGCATCGATCGCCAGCCACAGCAGAAGCACTTTTTTTCTTGCCCGCGCTCTTCTAAAACTAATCAGGGCGTATCCCAGTGACGCCTCTTTTCGGCCGCCGCCGAGATGTGTAAGGCGAGAATCATTCCAGAGGGTTGGCGGCATTGTCCCGATTCGTCCCATAAATCTTTGAATTTCACTTATAATCCACGTTCTTAGCATCCTGCTTTCTGGCGTTTGGAGGTTTGCTCATGGCCGCGAGCGTTCGGCGAGCCGCCACCCTGCTCTTTGTTTTCTTGCAGGCGTTATTGCCGCACGGCTCGCCCGCCCAGCAGCCGACCCCGACCCCGCCGACCGCGGTGCATCTCACCTTGAAGGACGCCGTGCAACTCGCGCTGAAGCAAAATCCGCAGCGCGTCATCGCCCAGATTCTAATTTCCGAAAGCGATCGTAACAGCCAGATCGCCAGATCGGCGTTACTGCCCCAGGCCGGCATCGCGGGGCTCGCCGCACTCAACCAATACAATGTTCAATCCATCGAACGCCATTTTCCCCGTGCGACTTTGGGACCGTATCAATTCATCCAGGCCGGTCCCGAGTATTCGCAAAGCGTCCTGAACCTGCCGCTCATTCGCGGATATCAGATTGGAAAGGAAGGCGCCCGCCAGGCCCGCGCAGATGAAATCACCACCCGCGAAAATGTAGTCACCGCGGTCGTTGACCAATATCTGCTGATTCTCCGCGCACTCGCCACCCGCGACGCCGCGAACGTCCGCGTTACTCTCGCCCAGCGCCTCTACGATCAGGCCGCCGAACTCCAGAAGACCGGAATCGGACTAAACATTGACACCGTCCGCGCCAACGTCGAACTGCAAAACGAAAAACAGAATCTCATTGACGCCGAAACCCTGACCCACACCACCAAGTACGATCTGGCCAATTTGCTCGATCTGCCTCGCGACCAGGAACTGGACGTCACCGACCATCTCGATTTTTACGATCTCCCCGCGCTCGAAAAGGAAACGCTGCTGAATCAGGCTCTGGCGTCCCGCCCAGAAATTCGTTCGCTGAATTCGCAGCAGCGTATCGCCAAACTTTCCAGCGATTCCGCGCGCGATGAACGCTTACCCAAACTCGATTTCTCCGGCTTCTGGTACTACCAGGGCGCGCATTTTACCGATGGCATTCCCGCCTACAATTATTCGCTCTCCTTGGAATTTCCTATTTTTACCGGCGGCCGCATCCGCGCCGAAGTGGCCCACGCCAAGCTCGAGGAGCAGCGCATCGCGGAAATTCGCCGTCAGGTCGAAGCCCAGATCGTTGACGAAGTGAAATCCGCCCTCGACCAACTCAACTCCGCGCGAAATTCCGTGGACGTCGCCAACCTGGGCTATAAATTGGCCGAGGATGAAGTGGCTCAGGCTCAACGCCGATTCGCCGCCGGCGTCACCACCAACGTGGAAGTCATCACCGCGCAAGATGCATTGGCGCGTGCCAGCGACAATCAGATCGCCGCGCTGTTCCAGTTTAATTTGTCGCGCGCGACCCTGGCCCGGGCGACCGGCGAAATCGAAACAATGTATTCGAAGTAAAATTTACGCAACATAAACGCGCACGTACTGGAAAGGTGAACCGGAATATGAGTTCGTCATCGTCAACGCCGCCAGCGCCAACGTCGCCGCCATCCCCACCACCGGTCGCAGCGGCCGCCGCCACGCCACCACCTGCATCTCCGGCGCCGCCAACATCTACGTCCTGGGGCCAACGGCTGCGCGATCTCAATCCCTTGATAAAGGGCGCTTTCGTCGTCCTGCTGATCGTGATCGCCGCGGTCTGGTATTATTTTTCCGGTCGCGTCACCACCGACGATGCCCAAGTAGATGCTCACATCACCGCCGTCGCGCCGCAGGTTCCGGGTTACGTCGTCAAACTTCTCATCAATGACAACACTCCGGTGCAGGAAGGCGACCTGCTCGTGCAGGTGGACCCCCGCACCTACCAGGCCGAAGTGGATCAGGCCAGGGCCAATCTCGATTTCGCCGAAGCCCAGGCCAATTCCGCAAAATTGCAAATTGGATTGACCCGCGATACCACCACCCATAGCACCAATGGCGCTTCCGCCCAGAAACAGTCCGACGAGGCAGACTACATCAGCTCCCAGGCGCAACTCGAACAAACCGCCACTGCGAATCTACAGGTCGCCGAGGCCAACGTTACCGCCAAAAAAGCCACCAACCAACGCGCCCAGAGCGATCTCGCTCGTTACACGCCGTTGCTTTCCACCGACGACGTCTCCAAATATCAATACGATGCCGTCGAAGCAGCCGCACGCGTCGCGAAAAGTGAACTTGAAGCTGCCGAGCAGCAACGCTCCGCCGCCCAACAAGCCGTCGCCATTGCCCGCGCCAACACTCGCTCTTCACAGGCTCGCGTCGCGCGCTCGCAATCTCAATTTATGGAAACCAAAGCCCGCGAACAACAAGTGCCCATCGCCGAAGCCACTTACAAATCGGCGCTGGCTGCGGTCGAACGCGCCAAAGCCGCCCTGCAGCAGGCAGAATTGAACCTCAACTACACGCACATCACCGCCCCGATTGCCGGACAGGTCACCCAGAAATCCGTGGACTTGGGCCAGTACGTTTCCCCCGGCCAGTTGCTTTTCACCATCGTTCCGCTCGACCAGGTGTACATCACTGCGAATTTCAAGGAAACTCAGATGGCCCATGTTGCGCCGGGCCAGCGCGTCCGCATTCACGTGGATACCTACTCCGAAGAATTCGAAGGTAGGGTGGATTCGATCGCCGGCGCCAGCGGTTCCCAGCAAGCCTTGCTTCCGCCGCAAAACGCCACCGGAAATTTCATCAAAGTCGTGCAACGCATCCCGGTGAAAATTCTGGTCAAGCCAACCAAGGATTCGAAGACTGTGTTGCGCCCGGGCATGAACGTGGAAGCCACCATCTATACTCGCTAATCGGCCGCTCGATTTTCGTTGTACTAATGCGCTCGCCGGATTCGCGCGATTCAGCTTACTATTGGCCGTAACGAAAACTGGGAGCCTTTCGCTTGATTCGTTTGATTCGTAGCTTGGTCCGCCCCTATCGCGGCACTCTCCTGGTCATCCTGCTCGCCATGATCGTCCAGACTGTCATGAGCGTCGCCGGTCCCTGGCCTCTGAAAATCGTTCTCGATAATGTCGTCGGCTCGCACAAACTTCCCCCTTGGCTCGATCATTTGCTTGCTCCATTGCTTGGTGGCAGCAGCAAAATGCAAATCGCGATCGCCGCTGCGATCGCCGCCATCATCATCGCCGTCCTCGGCGCTCTCGGCTCCTATATCGCCAACTACTACACCACCAGCGTCGGCCAGTGGGTTGCCAACGATCTCCGCCTGCGCACTTACCATCACCTGCAGCAGCTTTCCCTCAGCTACTACGATCAGCATCAGACCGGCGCGCTGCTCAGCACCATCACCGCGGACGTGCAAACCATTCAGGCCTTTGCCTCCGGCTCCACTCTCGATATCGCCATTGATATGCTGACTATCGTCGGCATGCTGTTCATCATGTTTTGGCTCAACTGGGATTTCACTCTTATCGCCGTCGCCATCACTCCCTTCCTTCTACTTTTCGTTTCGCGATTCAAAAAGGCGGTCAAAAAAGCCACTCACGAAGTTCGCCGCCAGCAAAGCAACATTGTCTCCGTTGTCGAACAAGGCCTGGAGTCCATGCGCGTCGTCAAAGCGTTCGGTCGTCAGGATCTGGCCCAGGAAGAACTCGGCTCGGTCAGCCGCGCCACCGTGGACGCAGCGCTCAAGGCTCGTCGCATCAAAGCTCTGCTATCCCCGATTGTCGCCGTCACCGTTTCATTGTGCGTGGCGGTCGTACTCTGGAGGGGTTCCGCGTTGATCATCGCCGGCACCATGACCGCCGGCGCCTTGACTGTTTTTCTTGCCTACCTCACCAAATTCTTCAAGCCCGTTCAGGATCTCGCCACCATGACCAATTCCATCGCCCAGACCGCCGTCGGCGTGGAACGTGTCCAGGCCATCCTCGATGCCGACGCCATTACCCCCGAGCGTCCCGACGCCCGCGAACCAAAGTCGCTCAAGGGCGACATCGTCTTCAACAAAGTTGCCTTTGCCTACAACTCGGAATCGCCGGTGCTTCGCGAAGTCACTTTTCACATCCAGCCCGGCCAAATGGTTGGGGTGGTCGGTCCCACCGGCGGCGGCAAATCCACCATCGTCAGTTTGATCCCGCGATTTTATGATCCCACCGCCGGCTCCATCCAGATTGACGGCGTGGACATTCGCGATTACAAACTCCAGGGCCTCCGCAACAATATCGGCTACGTTCTTCAGGAAACCGTGCTGTTTCAGGGAACCGTCCGCGAAAATATCGCCTACGGCCGCGCCGGCGCCACCGAAGAAGAAATCATGAACGCCGCAAAACTCGCCGATGTGGATGAATTTGTCTCGCGCATGCCTCACGGCTACGACAGCATCGTGGGCGAGCGCGGCGATACGCTCTCGGGCGGCCAGCGTCAGCGCATCGGAATCGCTCGCGCCATCATTCGCAATAACCCCATCCTTATTCTCGACGAGCCTACCGCCGCGCTCGACACCGAATCCGAAAGCATGGTCGTCAAAGCCCTGGAGCGGCTGATGAAAGGCCGCACGGTTATAACCATTGCTCATCGCCTCAGCACCATTCGCAATTCGGACCTGATTATCGTCCTGAAAGATGGTGTCGTCGCCGAACGAGGCACCCATGACCAACTCATGAAACTTAACGGCGCCTACGCTGATCTCTATCACGTACAGTTCCAGACAACCTCAAAAGATACTCCGCAATAAACACTAAACTTCACGCGCCTTTGCCTGCGACTGCCCACATAAGGCATTATTGCTTGGCTTTCCTTGGGGAGATGTCATGTCGCGTTCCTTGATTGTTCTGCCGGATGATTCGGCCAAACCGATTCTTGAAGCCATCAACAATGCGAAAAAATCCCTGCGCGTAAAAATGTTCGTCTTTTCCGACCCGGCGCTGCTGAAAGCTGTCATTGCCGCCAGGAAACGCGGCGTCAATGTTCGCATCATGTTGAATCCCAGCCGCCGCAGCGGAAAAGCCGAAAATAAGCAGTCTCGAAAAATGCTCAAAGCGGCGGGCGTCAACGTTATTGACAGCAACCCTTGCTTCGGCATGACTCACGAAAAATCAATGGTCGTGGACGACACCCACGCTTTCGTGAAGTCCCTCAACTGGGAAACGAAAAATCTTACCGAGACTCGTGACTTTGCCATCGTCACTTCCCATAAGCGAGAAGTGCGGGAGATCATTAATTGTTTCGAAGCGGACTGGAAGCGCAAGCCATTCGACACTGGCGAAAATGCTCACCTCATTTGGTGCACCGGCAACGGCCGCGAACGCATCGCCCGCGCCATTGACGCCGCGAAACATTCCATCTTTACCCAGAACGAACGCTATCAGGACGCAGTCATCATCGAACGCCTGGTTCGCGCCCAAATGCGCGGCGTGAAGGTTCACGTGATGGCCCGTCCGCCTCACAAGCTATCCAAGGAAAAACTTACCGAGGGCGTCGGCGGTCTTCGCACCATGCAGGATGTGGGCATCAAGATTCACAAACTGAAGCACCTCAAGCTTCACGCCAAGATGCTCCTTATTGATCATAAGCGCGTCATCGTCGGCTCCATCAACCTCGCCCCCGGCAGCTTCGATAGCCGCCGTGAACTGGCCATTGACGTCCGCGACAAACACATCGTCAAACGCATGATCAAAATCGTGCGCCACGATTGGAAGCATTCACATCCTCTCGATTTGACCGACGCCGGCCTGCTCGCCGAACTCGAACGCCACCACATTGACCCCGAAGACGAACTGGCCATCGTTGACGGCAAGAAAAAAAAGAAGCATTCCAAGGCAAAAAAGAAATAGTCCGCTTGAATTGATACTCGGAGCCTTACAGCTCAAGTGCGAAACCACCTGCGGCTTTCACCCAACTCCAACTAAAGTCTTCGCTGAATCTCCTTACTTGCTCGCCATAAAATTCCTTTATATTGGCCTTCGCTTTTTCCGACTTGGCCTTCGCTTGTCTTCGTCCCTGTACCAAAACTGTACTGCTGCCAGCTTGCGCCCTTTCCTTCTCTGCACTATTGTCGCGCTCACCAGTTAGTTCGCAGTTCGGCGCAGCCGAACGCAAAAAATCATAGCGGCATAGTTCCGCGAGTTATTTCCCCGTCATTTAACTCCGCGATTCAAGCAGGGAGTGCGCCCGCCAGGTCTGTATACGTCCGAGCAGTCGTATCAGGGAGGGTCTTTCATGCGTTCCAAGAAGCCGCTTAGATTTTCGTTCGCGATTGCGCTGTCCATTCTCGCCCTCACGCTGACCACCTCAGCGCAGAGGCCAGAGAACCCCGAATCCACCGGCACCAACAACAACAACTTTTCGCAACCACGCGATCCCGGCGTGCGTGCCGGCAGCGTCAATGCCGGTCAACCCCTTTCGACACTTTCGCCTTCCCAGTTGCAGTTCTTTCAGGATGGCCTCGCGCGCTTTGTGCAAATTGATTCGGTCAGCGGCGGCGCTGCTGGCGAACCGGGAAAAGGCTTGGGTCCCGGATTCAATTCGAACAGTTGTGCCAGTTGCCACGCGCAGCCATCAGTCGGCGGCACCAGCCCCAGCGCCACGATTTATCCCTTCCTCGGCCAGAATCCGCAAACGACCGTGGGATTCGATGCCGGGGCCAGCAACCAGATTCCATTCTTCATCACCGCCGATGGCCCCGTTCGCGAAGCACGGTTTCCGTTCGCCGTCAGTTCCAGCGGCTCAATCACCCAAACACCTGACGGTGGCGTTCACGACGTTTTCTCCATCGCTGGTCGCTCTGACGCCGTCGGTTGCACCATGGCGCAGCCCAACTTCGAACAGATGGAGCGTCTGAAGAATTTGATCTTCCGCATCCCGACCCCGACCTTTGGCGCCGGGCTCATCGAAAATATCGCCGACGCCACCATCCTCGCCAATATGGCCGCCAACGCCCAAGTTAAGAGCGCGCTCGGCATTACCGGCCATCCCAATTTCAGCGGCAACGATGGTTCCATCACCCGCTTCGGCTGGAAGGCTCAAAATAAATCCCTCGAGATTTTCGCGGGCGAAGCCTACAACGTCGAAATGGGTGTCACCAACGAACTCTTCCAGACCAAGCGCGCCAATCCTCCGGCTTCGTGCCTGTACAACTCCCTGCCGGAAGATCAGACCAACTTCGACAGCGCTGGCGCAGCAGTCACCAGCGACGTGGTCGCCTTCGCCATGTTCTCGCGTTTCCTTGCGCCACCCGCCCCCGCGGTTCAAGGGATCCCGAACAACCCTTCGCAGCAGTCCATCCTCAACGGTCAGGCCAATTTCAATGCGGTCGGCTGCACCATGTGCCACACCGCCACCTTGCAAACCGCGGGCTCAAGTTTCACCGCCGCGCTCAGCAATCAACCCGCAAACCTTTACTCCGATTTGCTGGTCCATCATATGGGCTCGGGTCTTGCCGATAATATTTCGCAGGGCGCGGCCGGGCCGGACGAATTTCGCACCGCTCCGCTTTGGGGAGTCGGCCAGCGAATCTTCTTCCTGCACGATGGCCGCTCGGGACCGGCAAATGGAGGTTTGGTTCACGCGATCCAGCAGCACGCCAGCCAGGGCTCTGAAGCCAATCGCGTAATCAACAACTACAATCGTTTGTCGCCCCAAGCGCAGCAGGATCTTCTGAATTTCCTGCGCTCACTGTGATCTAGGGCGAATCCCCGGCAGTTCAAACCAGGAGACGCGGCTCAACCCCGCGTCTCCTGGTGCGTGTTCGCCGCGCTACTTCACGGGCGGCGAACTCGTTTTCCCTGAACCTTCCGTGACCACGCGAATTCCATCCACCGCCACGTTTTCAAATCGTTCGGCCAGCCCGCTGGGCCATCGAATCTCCACATAATCAATGCTCGTCGCCGCGCCCAGCCCAAAATGCAATCGCAGATCGTTCTGCGAAATGTAGCTCGACCCGCTGCGCACTTCATCCACCCGGTCGCGGCCGCCGGCGTGTACCGTAATTTTCGAGCCGATCCCGTCGCGATTCGACTTCGTGCCAATCGTCCGAATCTCCACCCAGTGATTTGGCGCACGCACGCCATTCACCAGTAAACTCGGCGCCTGATTCATGTTATTGATGACCACCGCGATCTGTCCGTCGTTCCACAAATCCCCCACCGCCATCCCGCGCGACGCCGCGGCCGCGGTGATCCCCGAACCCGCTTCTGCGGTCACTTCGCTGAACGTCGCATCGCCATTGTTGTGGTACAGCAAGCGCGACTCGTAGTAGTCGCTTCCCAAATGAAATTTGTCCACCTCCGGATAGACGTGCCCGTTCACCAGAATCAAATCGGGCCAGCCGTCGTTGTCGAAGTCGAAAAACATCGTTCCCCAGCCCAGGTATTCCATGTGCTTGCCCAGACCCGCGCCGCGCGTCAGGTCCGTGAACTGCCCGTCTCCGTCGTTGCGATACAGCGTCGGCGTGTCCTCGGAAAAATTCGTTTTGAAAATGTCCGGGCGTCCATCGCCGTTGTAGTCGCCCACGGTCGCGCCCATGCCCGCCTGTTCCCTGCCGTCTTCGTTGAACGCCACTCCTGCGGTCAGCGCTTCATCCGTAAATGTCCCGTCGTGATTGTTGTGATACAAAATACTCGGCTGGCTGTCGCAGGCCACGAACATGTCCGGCCAGCCATCGTCGTCATAATCGAGTGTGGCCACGCTGAAACAAAATTTCCCGTTGGTGCGGTCAATGTGTGCGGCCTTGGTCACCTCTTTGAATTTTCCGCCGCCCAGATTTTCGTACAGAATATTTTCAGCCCCCACCAGCCCCCGCGGACCGCACATCACTGGCGCGCCTTTCCATATGCAATTCGAGCCCGAGCCGGGCGCCTGCGCTGTGGCTGGATTGAAATCCACGTAATTCGCCACCATCAGATCGAGCTTGCCGTCGCGGTTGTAGTCAATGAACGCGCAACCTGTGCCCCACGCTTTACCGCTACCGGCAACGCCCGCCTGCGCGCTCACTTCCGTAAATTTTCCGTGATCGTTGTGGTACAGCCGATTTTTTCCGTAATAGGTGACGTACAAATCTTCCCACCCGTCATTATCGTAATCACCCACGCAAACACCTTGACCCCATCCGCTCGTCGCCAGCCCTGCTTGCGCGGTCACATCCGTGAACGTGCCGTCGTGATTGTTGTGATACAGGTGATTCGTGGGAGCCTTTCCGGCCGGAAACCCTTCCAGCGTGGTGCCGTTAACCAGGAAAATATCCGGCCAGCCGTCGTTGTCGTAGTCAAAAATCGCCACGCCCGTGCCGGTCGTTTCGATGATGAATTTTTTGGTGTCGGTTCCACCGAAGACGTTCTGCATCGTCAGCCCGGCTTTTTTTGCCATGTCCGTGAAATTTACGATTAGCCCGGGGTTAGTTTTTTGCGTTGGAACCGTGGCCGCCGCCTGACCGAATGTGAGGCGTGCGGAAGTGAAAAACCCCGCGGCGATCAGTCCACACGTCAACGCAACGGTAAACGCCGCCGCTTGCCAGCTTCCCCACCGGCCGCGCAACGCAAAAATCCCCGGCGAGTTAGTTCGCAGGTTGCGAATTAATCCCGCCAGGGATTCCAGCCCTACGGCCCAGTTTTTTTTCGAGATGCGCCCGCTCCGCAATTAATTCGCGCGCTTCACTTCGACGCTGTCTCGTCCGCTGTACAGCAAGTAGCTCCCTGCCGACGTTCCGGCCACCACCTGCAGTGGCACCGGATGCTTCAGGCCGTCGTCGTGCTTCGAATCCACCGTGAAAATGTCATGGGCGCCCAGGTCCATTACCACGAATTTTCCGTCCTTCAACCAGCCGATCCCGTATGCGCCGGCAGGTAGCTTGGTCCCGCCGATATCCACTTCTACTTCCGTGAGCATGTACGCCTGATATTTTTCCTTGATCGCCGTCGAATAGCCGGAATTGTCCACCAGGGCCGCCAGAAAAAACATGCCGTCGGCAAAATGGACGCCACTCGCATTCCGCAACTGTGCGGCGGCCGTCTTACCGCGGAAGAAAACCTTGTCCGGAAACAGCGCGGGCGTAATTTCGCTGGCCTTCAGCACCGTGTCCTGCGCCGGTTTAGCCGCCGTGGCCTGCGCCATCACCGCCGGTGCCGCCATCGAACTCCAGGCCGCCAGCCCGAGTAATGCCAAAAATGTTGCGCGAACTCGCATCTAAAACCTCCCGAAACTTCCGCACCATCCTACTTTATCGCAATTGCCTTCAGCAATTTCACCGAGCCACTCAGTGTGCGGATGTTTGTTGCAGCACCATCTGAATCCCGTGCCTCGGCCGCAAGGTGACCGAAGGTAACAACTTCACTTTCCGTTTCGCCACCAGCGTCATCCGATAGCGCTGCGCCATTGTGGCCAGCAGCAAAATTGCTTCCATCATCGCGAATCCCGCCCCTACACAAACGCGTGGACCGCCGCCAAACGGAAAATAGGCGAACCGCGGCAACGCGTTTCGTTTCAGCGATTCCGCGCTCCATCGCTCCGGATCGAATTTCTCAGGCTCGGGAAAAAATCGCGGATCGCGCTGCGTGCTCCATTGCATGATCGCGATGTTAGTGCCTGCCGGAAATTTGTATCCCCCCATCTCAAATTCGCGCACCGCTTGCCGCCCCACCGCCCAAGCCGGTGGATACAGCCGCATGGATTCCTTCACCACCATTTCCGTGTAGGGCAGCCGCATCACATCGCGCGCCGTCGGAACTTTTCCGTCCAGTACCCTGGTAATCTCCTGAAGCAGCCGTGCTTCGATCTCCGGATGCTGCGCCAGCAAATACCAGGTCCAGGACAAAGCATTCGCCGTCGTCTCATGTCCCGCGAGAAAAAGCGTCATCACTTCGTCACGCAATTGCTCGTCGCTCATCCGGCTTCCCGCTTCGTCCTGCGACCGCAGCAGCATTTCCAGCAGATCTTTTTTTGTAGCTTTACGCTCCGTCCTCCTCTCGTGAATGATCCTGTAAATAATTTTGTCCAGTCGCGCCACGCTGCGTCTGAATTTCAGCGTGCTGGGCAGCGGAAATTTCTCCGGCAGCAGGAATGCCAGGCCGGCCATGCCGTCGAACTGGTTCATCATCACGCCTAGCGCCTGCTCCACGCCCCCCGCGTGCCCCGAAACATCCGAGCCAAAAAGAGCTTCGGCCACAATCTCCAGCGTCAGCGCCATCATCTGTTGATGTATGTCCCGCGTCTCGCCGTCGCGCCAGGTATCCAACATCCGCGTCGTCGCCAGCACCATTACGTCCGCGTATCTGTCGGTATTTTCATGGCGAAACGTGGGTTGCACCAATTTTCGCTGCTTCTGCCAGGGCCCTCCCTCATTCGTCAGCAATCCATTTCCTAAAACTGATTTCAACGCCCGATAGTCCCGGGACTTCACGAAATTCCCGGGATTTTTCACCAGCACGTATTCGATGTCATTCGGGTGCGTCACCAGGCAAAGCGGCGTGCCAAAGAAGCGGAGGTAAACGATGTCGCCATATTCGCGGGCGCACCGCGTCAGAAATTTCATCGAGCTGCGCCCCAGCTCCACCGCGCTGCCTAGAAAAAAATTCCCGCGCGGGCCCGGAGGCAAATTTCCTCTCGCGTCTCTGGGGCCCTTCCTCCTCATCGAGGCCCGACCGAACGCCCGGCGAGAGACACTACCGAAGACTTGACCAGCAGCACCAGCGCGTCGCTGTCCGAGATCTCTTGCGCGGTAACATCCGCACAATTGTTGATCAGCCAGTCCGCGCCCGCATCCATCAACTCCGCATCGCTGGTCGTCGCGCTTCTTACTCCGATCACTCGCGCCCCGGCCGCCCTTCCCGCCCGAACTCCGGCCCCCGAATCTTCCAGTGCCACGCAATCCTTCGCGGCCAGCCCCAGTTTCGCCGCGCCCTTCAGATACGGCTCGGGATCAGGCTTCCCATTAATAATGTCGCTCGAGGTGACCAAATTCTTCGGTGTCGGCAGTCCCGCGGCTTTGATTCTTACATTCGCCAGCGCATATGTTCCGGAAGTTACAATCGCCCACCGCTCCGCCGGAATCGCCCGCAGTAGCTCCATCACTCCGGGCAACGGAACGATCCCCTCGATATCCGCGATTTCCCTCCGCTCCACTTCGCGGTTTTCCGCTTCCGCAAATTCTTCCGGAATATATTCGCGGATGGTGGTGATGCTCGGCCGGCCATGCGCCGCGCGGATCAATTCCTCGGGATCCAATCCATGCTCCATGGCCCACCCGCTCCACACCCGATTCACCGCCGGATTCGAATCAATCAGCACGCCATCCAGATCGAACAACACACCAAGGCATTCCACGCGAATCATGTCTGATGATAACAGTTTCGAGGGCGTCAAATTTGAAGCCAGAAGGCCCTGAAACGAGCCTTGTAGGTCATGGCTTCAGCCGTGACACAAAACGGTAGAACTCACTTGAGGATCTTCAAACGGCGGCAGAAATGCGAACAGTCAATTGGAAGTGGATTCGGAAGATAAGGATACCGGGCCGAAGGCCATCCTCCGGCCCGGTATCCATACATCAATTACTGATCGTTCTTTGCTCCGTGAAACCCGGCCTTTTGCGCATCTGCTTCCGACATATATTTTCCGTTCTTCGTCTTCCCGTAATAGCGCGTCCCTTCTTTGTGATACACGCCCGAATCCGTGTTGACCCAAACCATCCCGCTGCCTGCTGGCGGCGGAGTCTTGGTTCCGGGGGAACTCGCTGCTGCGGTTTTTGCCGGCTGCGCAGGAGCCGGATTGCTCGAAGCTGGCGCGGCCGCTGGAGCCGGTGCAGGCTTTGACGCCGGAGCCGTGCTCGCGGCCGGTTTAGCGGCAGGTGTCGCCGCCGGTGCCGCGTCGGCGCTAGCCTTGGTCTTCTTGCTCTTGCTGGTTGCCGCCGGTGCTGCGGCATCCGTCTTCGCAGCCGCCGGGGCCGCTGCGGAAGATCCAGCCGCGGGTGCCGTTGAATCTGCCGCCGCCTTCTTCGAACGCGTCTTCTTCGTCGTGGCCGCGGAATCGCTCGATGCATCCGCAGTCGAAGTCGCGCTGGCGTCAGCCGTTTTCTTTTTCGTAGTGGTCTTCTTCGCCGAAGCTGAAGAATCCGTGGAAGCCGCCGGCGTCGCGGAAGAATCCGCAGCCGCGCTCTTCGACGACTTGGTCTTCTTCGTCTTGCTCGTTGCGTCGCTGCCGCTGGCCGCACTGTCGCTCGCTGCGCTCGAATCCGCCGCGGCCTTCTTCTTCGTCTTGCTCTTGGTTGTTCCGCTCGCCGACGAATCGGATGCCGCCGCGCTCGAATCCGAATCTGCGGCCGCCTTCTTCGTCTTTTTCTTCGTCGTTTTCGTGCTGCTGTCTGCGCTCGAATCGCTCTGCGTGTCTTGCGCGCGCAGCTGCGTGGTAAACACGAACAATCCAATCAGTGCCGCCACCGCCAGCATGAAAAACCGCGTTCGTCGCATTCTGTTCATCGCCATCCTCCCTGTCCTGCGCCTGTTGTCCCTCAGATTTTCAAATCTCGATGGCCCGCTGTCCCGGCAGTCGCCGAAAAGCCTGGCGCGCCTCGGGGTGGGGTGAGGCTTAACCAAATCGGCTATCTTTGAGTTGTCGCCGGAAAGAACCGCCTGCAAATCTGCGCGGATTGTACTGCGGTATCCGTGCGGATTCAACGTGGGATTCTTCCGTACTCTTACGCAATCCGACTGGCTCACCCTCGTCCTCCGCCAATTCCCCGTTTGACTCCTCCCACCGCTCGATATACTTTCAAGTCTCTCCAGGGAGGAAGCGCATGGTCGCCAAGCCCTCGGCTGCAAACAATCTCAAGGTTCTGGTCCTGGACGTCGGCGGAACTCACGTAAAAATCCTGATGACCGGCCAGAAAGAACCAGTCAAATTCGTTTCCGGCCCCACCATGACCGCGCAAAAAATGGTCGCCGGCGTGAAACGCGCCATTCACGGCTGGAAATTTGATCGCATCTCCATCGGCTATCCCGGCCCGGTCATCAACGGCCACCCGCTTCGTGAACCGCACAATCTCGGTGGCGGCTGGATGGGCATGAATTTCCAGAAGGCTTTCGGCCATCCCGTAAAAATAATCAACGATGCCGCCATGCAAGCCCTGGGAAGCTACAAAGGCGGGAAAATGCTTTTCCTCGGCCTCGGAACGGGCCTCGGCTCCGCCATGATTTGCGATGGATTTCTCGAGCCCATGGAGCTGGCCCACCTGCTCTACAAAAAAGGGAAAACCTACGAGGACTATCTGGGCATTCGCGGCCTCCAAAAATACGGCAAGAAAAAGTGGCGCCGCGAAGTTTTCAAAGTCACTGAAATATTGAAAGCCGCGCTCGAAGCCGACTATATCGTCCTAGGCGGTGGTAATTCCAAAAAACTAAAAGCGCTTCCCCCCGGCGCACGGCTCGGCGACAACGAAAACGCCTTCCTCGGCGGTTTTCGTCTGTGGCAAACCGGCAGTCTCGCCGGTCGTTAAATCCGGCAGATTCTCAAATCGCTCGACCAGTCTGCGCGAACTTCAAAACAGTCGCCCGATTCTGAAGAAAAATCGGTGATGGTCCGCATCGCCCACGCTGCCCGCGATCAGCACCGGCCCGAAGATTGTATTCACCACGAATCCCGCCGCCCCATCGCGCGGCAACCGCGACGACAGTGGCAAATTCTGCGAAGCGGGCAGTTGGAACGGTTTCGCAATTTCAAAATCCGCGATGAAATAGAGTTTATCGCCCAGCAACGGCGGCAGCTTCATCAGCTCCCGCAAATATCCGGTTTGAAAGTAATAATATTGGTTGGTCAGCAGCTCATTCGTGCCGTACGCCGACATTTGCTGCGAGCCGCCCAGCGAGAATACCGGTATCCCAACACCCTCATAACCAAACGTCGTTCCCGCGGAAGCCGTGAAGAAAAGTGAAGACGGCGCGTCCAGCCTCTTGAAATATCTCGCCTCCGCTTGCAGCGACGGAAAAGCTTCCGTCGAACCCGGCTGCGCATCGTGCCATTCCCCGTCTACTCGAAAATCGTAGCCGCTTCGTGGAATCACCGCATCATCGTCACGATCTAGAATATATTGCACCCGAGTGAATCCGACTCGCCCCTCGATGGTCGGCACCAGATTGGGGTCGCCAATTCGCGGCGCGAATTTTTGCTCCTCGATCTGGTAGCCGACGCGCAGTTCCGCATCGCGCCCAAATTCGTAGCCCAGATCCACCGCCCCGCCAATCTGCCGGTCTCTATATTCCGCGATCGGTTTGTCCTCCGAGTAAAGATCGAACGGAGCATTATCCGCAAACGCCCGCGGCGCAATGAACCACCTGCTCCCCTTTTTGAATGGAACGTAATATTCAGATCGAATCCCGTACTCCGATCCCAGAATAATGTCGTTGCGCAGTTCTCTTCCAAAGGCCCCCACGTCGTAGAACGTCACCCGCGCTCCCACGCTAAACCGCGGATTGTCGTAGTCCGAGCCATCCAGCGAAATCAATGGCCGCACCACCGGCGGTGCGTAGCTTTTTTCCACCGCGTCAATCGAGATGCCCTGCTTTCCGTCCTTCTGCACCATCTCGTAGCCGATGCTGCTGAATCGTCCCAAGCCGGTCAGCACATTCAATTGCGTGTCGAGTGTCTCCGCATCCAGCGGCTGTCCGATAATTCCCTGCAGATTTTTCTGGATCAGCGCCGCAATGTCCGGCGTCGCGTCCGGCACCTGCACAAATTCTGGAGTCGGCAAGGTCGTTCTCTTGCGCGAATTTCGATGCGCCACATACTCGCGCCAATCATCTTCGTTCAGGCTGAACGCTGAGAGCACCGAGGCCTTGCTTTCCGCCGCCGCGTAACCCAGCTTGATCATTTCATCGGCCCTTGCATAATCAAACGAACTGAAATCGCCCAGCGGCACGCTGATCAGCACGTCGGCTTGCTCCATGCTGCGCAGTTCATTGGCCGCGATCACCACGCTCAACGACCGTCCCAGCACCGTAAACGTCGAAAGCGGATCCTTCGGGTCGAGCGGTTTCACCTGCAGATGCACCGCAATCGTTAAATCCGCTCCCATGTCCTGCGCCACGTCCACCGGCAAATTATCGAGTAATGCTCCGTCCGCGAAAATATGCTCTCCGCTGCGCACCGGCGTGAAAATTCCCGGCAGCGACATCGTCGAACGCAGCGCCAGCGCCAGCGACCCGCTGCGAAAAATCTCCTGCTTCCCGGACGCAAGATCGGTGCTCACGCACCCGAACGAAATGGGAAAATTGTTGAAGTCTTTCACCTCCGAATAGGGCAGCGCGATCTTGTCCAGGATCAATCCCACCTGCTGCCCCGAATTAAATCCCTCCGGAAACTGAATCCCATGCCGCAATCCGAATTCCAGCGAATTGGGATAATCCTGCGCATCCTCTTTCCGCCGAAAACTCAAATCCTCGTACGGCGTTGCTCCGCGCAGCACTTCATCCCATTTGATTCCGGAAATCACCTTGCGAATTTCGTCCGGCGAATGTCCCGTCGCATACACTCCTCCGATCAGCGCTCCCATGCTGGTTCCCGAAACGTAGCGCACCGGGATCCGATGTTCCTCCAGCCACTGAATCACTCCGATGTGCGCCAGTCCCAGCGCCCCTCCCCCCTCCAGCACCAATCCAATGCGCGGACGATGCGCCACATGCGGCGCGTTCTGCGCGGTATTCGACGAGACGCTCGACGTCGCAGCCTGCGGCGAGTTCGGTGGCGGAGTCTGCGGTGAGCTCTGCGCCGAAACCACCACCGCCGACGTCACCGCGATCGCCAGCGCCACAGTCCACATCAAGAACAACGCTGGAACTCGGCGCAATAACGCACACTGCGCCCTGCCCCAACGTCCGTATGAGTGAAAAATCATTGCCGCCTCCGCGAGGAGTTTTTCGTTGGCCCGAATCCGCGTGAACCAAGATGGGAGCGTTGATGATAAGCGTGATGCCGCCTTTGACAAAGAGGAACGAACGCAGTCACTCGGCGCTGACCATGACCACTGCGTCATGGCGCCCTTCGACTTGGCCGTCATCCAGAGGAGCGCTTTCGCGACGAAGGATCTCGCTTCGATTGCGCCCGGCCGGCCCGCACGATCAGTCCGCACCCAACGCCAAAAAAAAATGCAGGAGGGCGTCCGGCAAAACCGGAAAACCCTCCTACATGAACTCGTGACGCCCGGCCGAATTGAAACTGCAGTCGTGGTCTATTGTTGGGGTGCGCTGGTGCTGCCGATCTTCGTCCCAATCACTTCGCCGGAAATAATGATTTCCACCCGCCGGTTCTGCTGCCGCCCGGCCGGTGTGTCGTTACTCGCCACCGGATTCGATTTTCCAAATCCAGTAGCCGTGATCGAATTCGGATCGAGCCCCTGCGTAATTAAATACGCTCGCACCGTGCCGGCCCGCTGCTCGGAAAGCGTCTGGTTGAACGCATCGCTGCCCACACTATCGGTGTAGCCTTCGACCGCCAGGTGCAATCCCGGATGCGCCAGCACGATTCCTGAAAATTTCGCCAGCGCCTCGCGAGCCGCCTGCTGCAAATCGTATTTGCCGAACGCAAACAGCACGTCCGCCATGTTGACCTGCAATCCCCGCGGCGTATCCGTCGTCGGCAAAATCCGGTTGAATTGATCGAGTAACGCCGCGCGCAACGCCTGCTTGTCCGCCTCCGCTTTCGCCGCCGCATCCTGAGCAGCCTGCGCCTGCTGTTGTGCGCTGAGTGCCTGTTGTTGTGCAGCCTGCGCAGCCGCGTCGGCTTGCAAACGAGCGGCATCCGCCTGCGCGCGAGCCGCGTCCGCCTGCGCCCGGGCCTGTGCTTCGCGTGCCGCATCGCGTTCCGCTTGCAGCTTGGCAATGTCTGCTTGCTGCCGCGCCGCTTCTTCCTGTTTCTGTCGAGCCTGCGCCGCGTCCGTCGCTGCCTGCTGCGCGGCTTTTTCCGCCGCAAGTTGTTCCTGCGCCGCGCGCTGCACTGCAATCTGCCGCGCGTCCGCTGCCGCCTGCACTGCGGTTCTTGCCGAAGCGATTACATCCTTTTTATTCGCTTTCCGCGCCATCAGCCCGTCCGCTTCGTTCAGCGAGGCCACCGCCTTCTGATACGCATCCGGAGCCATCGTTTCCGCGTTCGCGCTCTGCGCAATCGCCACCGCATTGCGCGCTTCGTACAACTGCAGCGGAACCTTCGGCGAGATGCTCGTAATCGGATCCTTCTGCTTGGTCATGTCGTAGGTGTATTGCCCGCGCTTCAATAATTCGTAATTCGCGGTCACTTGTTCCGACGTGCCCACCGTGTCCGCGCGCAGCGCATTTTCCAGCACCACCACGTCGCTGGGCACATTCACCGCAAAATACGGCTCGGCCGTCACGATCATCCCGAACGATTGCAAATTCGTCGTCGCCGTCAGTTGGCTTTTTGTCCCGTCCAGCACTAGCTCGCCAAGGTTGCTCGGCTTGCCCTCGGGAGTGATCGCCCACAGCACGTACGTCAAATATTCGCGGCCAAATACTTGCGCGGGTTGCAGGTCCCTGAAATTCGCGCTCACCACGATTGATCCTTGTTTGCTGTCCACTTTCGCGCTGCCTTTTGACAGCGGCAGCAGCGGTGTTCCCCGAAAATCAATCATCGTCGAGCCGCCCCGGTGCTGATAGCTCACTGAGGTAATCGTCTTGCCCACCAAAGTAATTTGATAGAAGGATTGATTCTGCTGCGGCGCAGTCTGCTGCTGCTGCGCCCTCGTCATCATCGAAAAGCATAAAATTCCCACCGCGAGTGTCATCCAAATTTTGTGGCCCATCGTAAGAGCTCCTTTATCTGACTTCCGCGCCATCGCCTCTAATCCACTCAATCGGCAAAGTTCTCCGTTGAGGGTCGCCTGCAGCAGAGCAGTCTTCCGTCCCATGATTTCGTGCGGCGTGTGCGCCGCCATTGTACCAAATCGACGCCGCTCTCCTGCCCCTGTTTTCCATCGTCCCGCTCCACCGTCAATCGCCTCCGTTGAATCTTTTACATCCCTTCAAAAATTCTTTCCCTCCTCTCTCGATTTCCAATCGCTTCACCATGTACCATAAGGCAGATGATTCATCGCGGACTTCTGGCTCTCGCCCTTCTCTCATTTTTTATTCCTTCCAGCCTACGCGCTTGCACCTGTTCCAAGGAGCCGCCCGGAAAATGTCCCGGCCTGCAATCGGATGACGTGGTTTTTCTCGGCACCGTAACCGACATCGCCGCCGTCGCGCCGGATGCCACCCCCAATCCTCCCGCCGCGCCCGACGCCAATGGCGGAACAACCGCGACCGACCCGAACGCGCCAGCCGCCGCTACTCAAGACGCCGCTACTCAAGGCAACACCGCCATCACCCGCTACCACTTCCACATTGACGAACGATTCGCCGGCCCCGATTCGCCCGACATTGACGTCTTCTCCGGCGGCGACGACGGCGACTGCGGCTACAATTTCAAAAAGGGCGATCAGTACATCGTCTATACCCAACAGGAAACCGAAGGCCGCCTCTTCGCCACGATTTGCAACGGCACTCGCCACGCCGCCGATGGCCGCGCGCTTCTCCCCCAACTGCGCGCCATGCGCAATCACGATCGCGTCGCTTCCGTCTTCGGCCTGCTTCATCGCGCCGATCCGCCGCTGCTCGCGCCCACTGACGATCCCGACGATCCACTGCCAAAAATTAAACTCAAATTGCGTTCCAAAGACGATCGCTTCGCCACCAGCACCGGCCCCGACGGCGTCTACTCGTTTTACGACGTCCACGCCGGCGAATATCAATACACCGCCGACTTGCCCGCGCGTTTTGAATTCACCCAAAAAACGCTGAAAGGCGGCCTGCCTCCTTTTCGCATTCCCAGCGGCGCCTGCTACGAATACAACGTCAGCGCTCTTCCCACCGGAAAAATTCGCGGCGGCGTTCTGGGCCCCAACGGCAAGCCCCTGCAGCTTGCATCGGTCGAGCTCTACCGCGCCGATCGCTACGACAATTCCAAACCAGGCTTGTGGGCTTTTCAGGGCGACAACGGAAAATTCGAATTCGACCACATCGGCCAGGGAGAATACATTCTCGTTTTCAACCGCATGAACCGCCAGGATCCCAACTCCCCTTTTCCGCGCTCGTTTTATCCCGGCGTCACCGATCAGTCCGAAACTAAAATCATCCGCATGAAAGATGGCGAGCAGCTGCTCAACGCCAACATTAAGCTCCAGGATGGTTTTCCAACTCGCAAACTCAAAGTTCAGTTGAAATGGCAGGACGGCCGCCCGTTAGGCGAAGTCACCGTGAAAGCCGAAGCCCAGGAAGGCGGAAATCCCGCCGCCAGAAAACTGGCCGACGGCGCCTACGAATTCACGCTCCTGGAATCCGCCCACTACACCTTCTCCGCCTGGGAAGATCTCGACCCGCAGCACGCCACCCAACGCCACGGCAACACCACCTGCACCATCCCAGCCAGAATCGATTCCGACACCGTCACCGTAGACGGCGCCGACCAGGACGCAAAATCCATAACCCTAACCTTCGTAACCCCACCCTGCGACCCCAATCAGTAGAATCCGTCCATATGCAATCCGCGATCGAGTGAGAAAGTAAATCGTGGAGTACCGCAGCCTCTAATTTTCAGTTTTGAGTAAACTTAACGAAACCGACCATCCCCACTCTTCGACGTGTAAAAAATTGTCATCCCGAAGCGCAGCGAGGGACCCTGCTTCTTATGATCCGCCGGACGAAAATGCCGCCGCAAGTCGCGTTGGTGTTAGCCGCGCACGCATCCAGCCCCGTAGGGGCGGCAGAGGTTAGCCCGGTCCGTAAGGGCCGGGAAAAAGGAAAATGCCTTTCGTACCCATTCCTTTCGCGCGGCCTCTTCGCGCGAGCCTTCGTACCGCCCCTGCAACCATCGCTGTTGCGCGTCCACCAGACAAACGCCTCAAGCACCCGCAGCCCCATAGGGGCGGCAGAAGTTAGCCCGGTCCGTAAGGGCCGGGAAAAAAGAAAAATGCCCTTCGTCCCCTTTCCTTTCGCGCGGCCTTCTCGTGCGAGCCTTCGTCAAGTCCAAGCGCGCTCCTCCGTCCATCTGTTTTTCGCTCACCACCACTTCGGCAAGACACCCAGCCCCGTAGGGGCGGCAGAGGTTAGCCCGGTCCGTAAGGGCCGGGAAAAAAGAAAAATGCCCTTCGTCCCACTTCCTTTCGCGCGGCCTCTTCGCGCGAGCCTTCGTAACGTCCATGCACCTCGCCCCGCCCGCCACGAATTTGACTTGTCTTTCCCATGCTGCGTAAAATCCTGCGGCGATAATTGGGGCCACCATCAATCCACTGGAGCCAAGATGAAAAAGTTTTTCACTATGTGTATGTTCGGATTCATATGTCTCGGGCTGACTTCCCGCCCAACCTCCGCTCAGGAGCCAGCCAAAGACGCGAAACCCGCCGCGGACGCAAAAGCCGACGCCAAAACCCCTCCCGACGCCAACCCCCCGAAAGAAGAAACCTGGGCCACCGACCACACCACCCGCATCGGCGGCCAATCCATCGCCTATAAAGCCACCGCCTCGCTCACCATGCTGAAAGACGAAAAAGGCGATCCCACCGCGCTCCTTTTTTCCACCGCCTACACTCGCACGGACCTGAAAACCGATCTGAAAGACGCCGCGCGCCCCATTGCCTTCGTTTACAACGGAGGCCCCGGCTCCTCCTCGGTTTGGCTGCACCTGGGCGCCTTCGGCCCTCGCCGCGTGGTCAATCCTGACGCCGCGCAGACCCCGCCGGCTCCCTACAAACTGGAAGACAATGCAAATTCCCTGCTCGACAAAACCGATCTCGTTTTCATCGATCCGGTCGGCACCGGTTTCAGCCGCGCCGTCGGCAAAGCCCAGAACAAATATTTTTGGGGCGTTGATCAGGACGTAAAAATGTTCGCGCAGTTCATCAACACCTACCTCAGCCGCAACAATCGCTGGAATTCTCCGAAATTTCTCATCGGCGAAAGCTACGGCACCTTTCGGTCCGTGGCCCTGGCCAATTATTTGCAATCGCATGACGGCATCTACATCAACGGAATCGTCCTGATTTCCAGCGTTCTGAACCTCGGAACAATTTCCTTCAATCCCGGCGACGATCTTCCCTACGTTTTGTATCTGCCCAGCTACGCCGCCACCGCCTACTTTCAAAAAGCCTTGAAAGATCCGCCGGCCGATCTCGCCGCATTCCTGGTTGAAGCCCGACATTTCGCCGCTACCGATTTCACCGCCGCGCTGATGAAAGGCTCTAACATCACCCCCGCGGAAAAATCGGATATCGCCCAGAAGCTTTCCCGCTTCACCGGCCTCAGCGAGGATTACCTGATCAAGGCCGACCTGCGCGTGAACCTCGCGCAATTCAATGTGGAACTCAAACGTTCCACCGGCCTCACCACCGGACGCTACGATTCGCGCTACACCATGCCCACCTACGATCTGCTCACCGAGAACGCCGAAGAGGATCCGTCGTACACTGCGGTCCGCGGCGCCTTCACTGCCGGATTTAATACTTATGAACGCGATGAGCTAAAAGTCGTTCAGGAAAGGCCCTACGAAATCTTGAGCGGTGAAGTCGGCGGCAATTGGGATTGGAAACATCGCGGCCCGAATGGCGGTGGTTTCTTCCCGGGCTCTGCAAATGTCGAAGGCGATCTGATTCAGGCCTTGATGACCAACCAGAATCTCCACGTTCAGGTTGAAAACGGGTTCTACGATATGGCCACTCCGTTTTTCGCCACCGAATACACCATGGACCACCTTTTCCTGCCCGCCCACCTGCGCGACAACATTGACCTGAAGTATTACAACTCCGGCCACATGATTTACCTGCATCCCGAAGACCTGGTGAAACTGAAATCCAACATCGCTACCTTCATCGACGCCGGCACAAAACAATAACGGCACAAAAAAAAGAGCCTGCAGAAAAACCTGCAGGCTCTTTCGTTTCAGCAGCGAATCGTTACGCCACAACTCCAAAACTCAAAATCACGTCAAAAACAAAACCGGGTGCCCCATCCTGCGCTCCTCAGCAGGGTGGGAGGTTTTGTAGCAGCTCGACCAGTAATCCGCTCCCACGGGGACGGTGTCGAGCCTTTCTAAAATCTCAGCAACGAGAAAATCAATCCGCCGCCTTCTCCTCCGGAGGAATCGCCGGCCCCTCGCCCTTCACATAATGTCCATACCAATACAAATCTCTTTCGTACCGGTCCTTAATAAATGTCGGCCGCGTAAATTCGTGAAATTCTCCCGGATACACCACCAGCAAAGTCGGCACCCCCAGACGCTTCAAACTCTGATACATCTGCTCCCCATTGATCAGCGGCACATTCGCATCCGCGTCTCCGCCCATGATCATCGTCGGCGTCTTGATCGCCGTCACCCGATTGAACGGCGAAAGTTTCTCCCACAGCGCGCGATTTTCCCACGGCAGTCCCAGCTCGTATTCCCACGAACGCGAATAGAGATCGTGTCCCCAGTTCGTGATGTACAAAAATTCTCCCGCCCCTGAAATCGCCGCCTTGAATCGTGTGGTCTGGCTAATAATAAAATTCGTCGAAATTCCGCCGTACGACCAACCGCCCACGCCCAGCTTGTCCGGATCGGCAATTCCCTGCGCCACGGCGTAATCCACCATCGCCATGTCGTCCTCAAAATCTTTGTGCCCCCAGTCCGCAAAAATCGCCTTGCAGTAATCGAGCCCGTAACCAGACGACCCGCGCGGGTTCGGCGTCAGCACCGCGTACCCATTCGCCGCAAAGAGCTGCGCATCAAATTGAAATTCCGCGTAGTAGGCCCACACCGGCCCGCCATGCGGTCTTAGTAGGGTCGGATATTTCACGCCCGCCTGATACCCAACCGGCTTGTACAAATATCCCGCTACATTCGTGCCGTCCTTGCTTTTGAAATGTACGTACTCCACTTCCGGCAAAATCAGCTCGGCCATCACCGCATCGTTCGTCGTGGTCAATCTTTTCAATTCGCCGCCCGGCGGCAATTCGTACAATTCCGCCAGATGATTCAATTCCGCCACCGTCGCCGCCGCGCTTCCATCTTTCCCCAACGAATAGGCCTGCACCATTTTTCTTCCGCCGATCGGCCGCTCAATCGCCCCGCCCATCGCCGGAACACGCAATAAATTTTGCGTGCCATCATCATCCGCGATGAAATATATCCACTTGCCGTCCGCCGAAAATTTCGGAATCGTCGAATTGCGGTCCAGCGACCGCGTCAGCACCTTCGCCGCGCCTCCCGTTGCCGGCGACACCGCAATTTGTATCGTCGAATAATCGAAAAGCTTCGGCTCGAGCTGCGTCGTATACGCAATCCACTTCCCGTCAGGCGACCACGCCGGCGAATCTTCCGCCCCTTCATTCGTCGTCACCTGCACCAGCGATTTCCCTTCATCCGTGTTGTTCGCGTCCACCACCCATATATCGTCGTTGAAGTTCATATCCGGATCGGGCGCCGACCGATTGCTCGAAAATGCGATCTTCGTGCCGTCCGGTGACCATGCCGGACCCGCATCATCGTAATCACCCGACGTAATTTGCGTCAGTTTGTGGTCCGTCATTCCAAACACGTACAAATGCGTGCGCCGCCGGTTCAAATATCCGGCCTCATCTTCCTTGAAATGGAGCCGGTCAATTACCCACGGCCGCGGTTTCGCTTTCGTCTTCGTATCATCCTTGCGTTTCGCCGCCGCAATCTCTTCCGGCGAAGCATCTTGGAGTTCCAGCACCAGCCGGTCGCTCGCTGGCGCCCACGCAAAATTCTTCACTTCCTGCATCGTCTCGGTCAGTTGCTGCGCTTCCCCACCCTCTCGATTCAATACCCAAACCTGCGCCTTACCTTCCTCCGCATCTTCACCCTCACCGCCGCCGCGCGAAGAAAGAAACGCCAGATATTTTCCGTCCGGGCTCCAGCGCGCATGTGATGACGACGATTTTTCAGCCGTCAGCGGAATCGCCGCGCCACCCGACGCGGCCACCATCCAGATCCGCTCCTCATTCTTGTCTTCTTTCAGATTCGCGGTCTTCACCGTATACGCCACCCACTTCCCGTCAGGACTAATCTGCGGATCGTCCAACTCCTTCATCCGAAAATAATCGTCCACGGTCAGCACGTGCTTCCCCGCAGCAGGTTTCCCGGACGCAACGCTAGCCGCGGTCGTAGCGCCAGGCGCCTGCGCACCAGCAACGCCCCCAAGAAACGCAGCCCCCACAAAAATCACCACGAACCCGGCACACAATTTGAAAGCACGCATCAAAAGTGAAACCCCCTAGATCATTTTTAACTGTTTGGCCGCGCAGTATACCAAATTCAGAATCGATCATCTCGTTTCCGAAGCTTGAGATCTTCCATCTGATCGTTGGTCAAAAATGGGTTTCTCCCTCGAAAAACAAAATGCTCAACCTGTCCCACCGTTCCATTGACACCCACTCTCCCCCAAATTAATCTTCCCTCGATGCCCATCCCCGGAAATCTTTCCTCGAACTTCCGCATCAAACCTCACCCTCATCTCTACGAAATCAATACCTGGTCCTGGCTCGAACGCATGTCCGCGGATCTCGGCCGCATGATTCAACTCGAAGACGTCCCCGACTCCACCTGGGATTCCATCGCCGAACGCGGCTTCAACATCGTCTGGCTCATGGGCGTCTGGCGACGCAGCCCCGAATCGCGCCGCATCGCGCTCGAAGATCGCGCAAATTTTCCTCAATTCGATCGCGCGCTTCCGGGCTGGACGCCAAACGACGTTATCGCCTCCCCCTACGCCGTTGCCGCCTACGTTCCCGATGCCCGCATCGGCACCTGGGATTCTCTCGATCGCGTTCGCAACAAATTACATGCCCGCGGCATGGGCCTTTTTCTCGATTTCGTCGGCAATCACACTGCGCTCGATCATCCCTGGGTTCGCGAGCACTCCGAATATTACGTTCAGGCCCAACCGCAGGAATTCGAAAACAATCCGTCGTTTTATTATCCGGTTCAGATTCCGCAGGGCACGCGTTTCATCGCGTTAGCGAAGGATCCCTACTACCCTCCCTGGAAGGATGTCGCCCAGCTCAATCATTTCCATCCCGGAGCGCGCGCCGCGCAGCTCACCGAACTCCGCACCATCGCCGGCCACTGCGATGGCGTGCGTTGCGACATGGCCATGCTGCTCCTGAACGATATTTTCGGAAACAATTGGCGTCACTTGATCGGAGACACGCCGCAACCGCGGGACGAATTTTGGTCCGAGGCAAAATCGCAGCTTCCCGATCTAACTCTGCTCGCCGAGGCCTACTGGGGCACCGAACAGCGCCTCTTCGAATTAGGTTTTGATTTTGCCTACGATAAAACTCTGTACGATGCGGTTCGTGACGCGAATCCGCAACAAGCTCGCGACCGCCTGAATTCCTTGCCGCAGTATCAGAATCATTTCGCCCGCTTCATGGAAAACCACGACGAGGCCCGCCGCGCGGTGGTTTTTCCAAACGATCGCCTCGTTGCCGACGGCACCCTGCTGGGCACTCTCCCCGGCATGCGTTTTTACCACCAGGGCGAAATCGAAGGCCGCACCATCCATCTTCCCATCACCTTGCGCCTCGCCGCCGAAGAGCCAATCGATCCCTTCAGCGCCGCATTCTTCGGAAAAATTCTGGAAATTACCAAGCAGGACGTTTTTCACCAGGGCAAATGGAATCTTCTGGAAGTCGCCGCTGAAGGCGACGATTCCTCCGGCAACCTCATCGTCTACGAATGGCGTTCAGAAAAAAACTGGAAGGTAATCGCCGTAAATCTAAGCAGCAACGCTTCGCAAGGCCGCGTCCGTTGGCCGCACAATACTTTTCCCGCCACCCACTACGTTTTCCACGACGCACTCAACAATGTCACCTACGATCGCGAAGGCCAAGAACTTCGCGACCCAGGCCTCTTCGTCCGCCGCGACCCATTCCAGGCCCATCTTTTCGACGTGTCCGCGGCGGAGTAATCCGTCACAAGCGCAGCGCAAGAGGAAAGATTCCAAAGCCCACGTACAAACGTAGCAGGACACCGGAACGTATCCATCACCACCATGAAAAAAACAAAACCCGGGTGCCCCATCTTTCGTTTCTCAGAAAGGTGGGAGGTTTTGTAGCAGCTCGACCAACCAAACGCCGCAGGTCTTGCAGTCCAGCGGCTCTGCCGCCGCTTTGCCGCAGGTCACAACTTCGTCCATCGCTCCCCGCGCCAATCCAGCGCCGCAGGCGCGACACCTGCCTATGGCTTCACCACCAAAGTCAAAAAGTTCTGCAAAGTCTGCGTCTGCCCATTCAACGTCGTGCTCAGCGAAATAAAATAAGTCCCCGCCGGCGTCGCTCCGTTCGCGCTCTTGGGCAATCCTCCGCAAGCCGCGCTCACCATAACCAACATCAGCATCGCAAACGTCAGCCCTACTCGCCGGTCGCGTCTGAACGTCCATCCAATCCCGCCAAACATCAGGGCGGCCAGCAGCATTCCTATCCCGCCGCCGAATCCTCCCGGCACCGAACCGGTCGCCACCGTGCTGCCCTGGCAGAATGTTTGAATTCCAAACGCAACTTCCGTCGTCCCGCCATTCAGCACCACCGTGCTCGGAATCACCGTGCACGTAATCAGTGGCGATGATGACGCGCACGTGAGTTGCACCGTTCCGGTGACTCCCGGTCCGCCCGTAATCAGCAGCCCAAAAAATGCCGTGCCTCCCGGAGTAGTCGTCGCCATCGTTGATCCTCCCGATGGCACCGTAACAATCACTCCCGTTGGTCCATTAAATGTCGCCGTCACCGTCGTCGCCGCCGTGATCGTAACCGTGCAGGTGCCGGTGCCTTCGCACGGCGCGCTCCATCCGGTAAATGTCGAACCCGTCGCCGCTGCCGCCGTCAAAGTAACCTGCGTTCCGCTGACGAAATTTGCCGAACACGTCGGCTTGCAATTAATTCCCGCTGGCGCGCTCGTCACCGTACCCGTTCCAGTTCCGGCCTCGTTAACCGTTAACGCGAAGTTCGTCGTCCCTCCACCAAACGTCGCCGTCACCGTCGTCGCCGCGGTGATCGTGAAGGTGCACGTTCCGGTGCCCTCGCAACTATTCGCCCCGCTCCAACCCGTAAACGTCGAACCCGTTGCCGGCGTCGCCGTCAAAACAACCTGCGTTCCGCTGGCAAAATTCGCCGAACAGGTCGGCTGACAGTTAATCCCCGCCGGCGTACTCGTCACTGTGCCCGTTCCGGTCCCCGCCTCGTTTATCGTCAACGCCACGTTGCCGGCCGCCGTCCCGGTTCCACTCAACGTCACCATTTGCGGACTGTTCGTCGCCGTATCCGTGATCGTCACCGTTCCGTTAAATGTAGTCGCCGCCGTCGGCGTGAACGTCACACTGATGGTGCACGTCTCACCCGGAGCCACTGGATTCGCCGTACACGTATTCGTTTCCCCGAAACTCGAACTGACCACCACGCTCGGCACCGTCAGAATTGCCGTTCCGGTATTGGTCAGCGTGATAGTTTGCGCCGCACTCGTAGTATTCACCGCCTGGTTTCCGAAACTAAGACTAGAAGGCGCGATTCCCACCGTTGCCGTCACTCCCGCAGTCAGCCCAATCGTCTGCGTTCCTTGATTCTGCGCATTGTCCGTAATCGTGATCGTCCCCGTTTCGGTGGTCACGTCTTCAGCGGGCGTCCACGTCACCGTGATCGTGCACGTTCCCTTCGGCGGAATCACGCTTTCCGTACAATCATTTCCGGCGGCAAAATCGTCGCCGGCTGCCGTAATGCTTCCAATCGTTAGTCCGGACGTTCCGGTATTCGTAATCGTAATGGTCTGCGCCGGACTCATCGTTCCGGGCGCTTGCGGCCCAAACGTCAGGCTAAACGGCGCGAAGCTCACGAACGGCCCGGAAATTCCAGTCCCTGAAATTGAAAGCACTTGTGGGCTGTCCGGCGCATTGTCGCTGATCGAGAGATTCGCTTGCACCAGTCCGGCCGCCTGCGGCGTGAACGTCACGCTAACCGCACAGCTGGCTCCGGCCGCGAGACTCGTACCACACGTATTGGTCTCGGCAAACTCCGCGGAGCTAGTACTGATGGCCAGCGAGCCTAGCGGCACCGTCCCCACATTGGTCAAAGTCACCGTCTGCGCCGCTGCCGTGGTTCCGGCCGACACATTTCCGAAAGCAAGCGAAGAAGGCGCGAACGAGACACTCGAGCTGGTAAGACTTCCGGCCTTGATGAAGACATTGGAATCGAACGCCGTGTCAATTGCGTCAGCCACTGCCAGCTTGATGTGGTTCTTCTGGCCCGGCGTGACTTGCGCCGTCGCGGTCAACACCACCGTCATGCCGTCCATCTCCGTATTGAACGGAGCCACCGCTGGAAATTGGAAATCGTTGTTCACATAAAACTGTGGGTTCACCGGCGAAATCGTAAGGTTGGCGGGATCTGTCGAGCCATTGTTCACATTATTGATCGAGACGATCGTATTCGTGCCAGGAATCAGCGCGATATCCCTGCTGCTTCCTTCCGGTCCCAGGAAAAACGCGAAAACATCGTTGAAATCAAATACGAAATCCTGATACTCGTCCGACGCAAATACATACTGGAACGAAATCGTCGGACTGGTCGGCACGAAATCGAACTCCAGGACCGCCGCATCATTGGTTACTTGCCCAATCAAATTTGAAAGGTCCGTATCGCCTGGTGTCGCGTTCGATTGCGTAATCCCCGTCGAACAATTGGGGCCAATTACGTTAGAGACGGCGCCGTTGCTCAGAATAATTCCTGTGCCAAATCCCAATATGTCACTTCCTCCGGTAAATGTTCCGGCGGACCATAGCGAACCCGTATACGTCACATTACTGATCGTCACCCCCGGCCCAACCAGAGACTGCGCCAGTTGTGTCGCGCTCAATTTCGTGTCTCGCAGATCGTCGGTCACAATTCCGCCCGCAGATGCGCCCGTAGACGCCAGCGTGACCACCAAATCTCCTCCTGGATCATCGTCGGCGAACGTAATATCAACCACCGAATCCTCGCAGGCCGATGCCGGGTTGTAAGTAATCTGCAACGTGCAGGTCCCACCCGGCGCGATGCCTCCCGCCACCGTGCAATCGCCGCCCAGCACAAATTCCGTGTTATCAGCGGTCACACTGGTTACATGCACGGTCGCCGTCGTCGAGCTATTCGTGACAATCAGTGGAAACGGCGTGCTGGTCTGTCCCACGATCTCCTTGGGAATTTCCGGCGCATCGAAATACCACGTCGGCGGCATCAGCACCGGTTCGTCTGGCTGTTCCGGTTTCGGCTTAACAGCAGCCCTGCGTAGCGTGAATGTTTTGCTTCGGTGTGCTCGCGGAGGGACTGTCCCGGCCGTGGCCGGCGCGCTTTGCGCTACGCCAGCTCCCGCCGCAGCCTGCGGCGTGGGCGAAGCGCCTGCTCGCTCAGGCACTACGGCAACGACAACGAAAATAGCGATACCGATGAAAAAAATGGGGCACAACTTTCGCATATCGGAACTCCTAAAAGGAGGTAGCTGTTGCGGCGGAGGCGAGCGCTCGGAGATTCTGCTATCGGCCCGACCTCGGGTCAAGCGATTCTTTTCCCACGCCAACGCGCGGCCCGTAAATCCCGTTGTAAATCACCTGCCACTTCACTAACATGCCGCGCTTCACCGCTCGCGCCACGGCCCGATGCCCAAAGCCTCCACCGAAAATAGTTCGCCACTCCCCGCTGACGGCTCTCGTCTTCGCCAAATTGGTTTCCTGCCGCTCCTCGCAATTTTTTACGGCTACACCGCCGGCGGCCCCTTCGGTTACGAAAATATCTTTCACGATTCCGGCCCCGGCATGGCTCTGGTCTTCCTCGCCTTCGTCCCGTTCTTCTGGAGCATTCCCATCTCCTTCGCCTCCGCCGAACTCAACAGCATCCTCCCCGTCCAGGGCGGTTTCTACCGCTGGACCCGCGCGGCCTTCGGCGATTTCTGGGGTTTTCAGTGCGGCTGGTGGAACTGGGCCGGCACGTTCTTGCTCAACAGCCTTTACGGCGTCCTGGTCATGGACTACCTCAGCATCTACATCCCCTCCATTACCGGCTACACCAAATGGGCCGGCGCATGCGTCGTCCTGATCCTTCTCGCCGCCCTCAACGCCCGCGGCATCCAGATCGCCGGATGGCTCTCCGTCGCGCTGCTTGTCGCCGTACTGATTCCAGTCACCTGGCTCTGCGTCGTCTCGCTCTTCCACCTGCGATTCAATCCCGTCGTCCCCTTCGTCCCGCCGGGAGCGCCCTTCCGCAGCGTCTTTGGCCGCGGCCTCGCCCTGGCCATGTGGAACTACGCCGGCTACGAACAACTCTCCAGCAGCACCGGCGAAATGAAGAATCCGCAGAAGACCTTCGTGCGCATCCTGATCTGGAACACGCCCATGAACATCCTCACCTACATCCTTCCCACCACGCTCGCTCTTGCCGTCCTCGGCAATTGGAGCGAATGGAAGACCGACTACATCGTCACTGCCTCGCGCCTCATCGGCGGCCCCGCCCTCGGCGCGGCGATGCTCATCGCCGCCATGATCGGCACCCTCTCGCTATCCAACAGCACCATCCTCTACACCACGCGAGTCCCCGCCACCATGGCCGAAGATGGTTACCTCCCCGCATGGCTCGGCAAGATTCATCCGCGTTACGGCACACCCGTGCGGGCTATCGCTGTCTCGACAATTGTGTATTGCGTGCTGGCAAGATTCGACGTGGAAGATCTGGTCAACATCTATATCTGGACCAGAATCGCCACCACGCTGCTGACCTTATTCGCCGCCTGGCAAATGCGCAGAAAAGCGCCCGACGCGACACGAAGTTTCCGCATCCCGGGCGGAAAACTAGGCCTGGCCTACATCATCATTTTTCCGGCAATTTTGTGCGCGCTGAAAGTAGCGCAAAGTGAAGACTACGTCTGGAAGTATGCCCCGTGGCTCCTGGCCACAGGTCCCGCCGCCTACGCCATCCTGCGTTACGGTTTCAAACTCAAGCCCACCCCGCTCGTCACCACGACGACCACCTAATTCTCCACCCTAAACCGTGTCATCCCGAAGCGCAGCAAGGGATCTGCTTTTTACGCCGTCACGGCACTCAACATCCGCGAAGAAAACTGCAAATCGGCCCGCCGGCAGCCTTCGGCACGGGATCGTTTGGTTTCACCTACGATGCCTTGAGCCGTCGGACGCAAATGACCCGACCAAATGGAGTTACGACTAACTACACGTATAACAACTTGTCTCAATTGTTGTCGGTATTGCATCAGGTAGGCGCGAGTACCATTGACGGTGCCGTATATACGGTTGATCCTGCTGGGAATCGCACGGCCAAAACGGACGAGCACGCAAATGTGACGTCGAACTACACGTACGACCCGTTGTACGAGCTGACCCAGGTGACCCAATCGACCACCACAACCGAATCATATTCGTACGATCCAGTGGGCAATCGGCTGAGTTCTCTGGGCGTGTCGCCATATAGTATTAACACATCGAACGAATTGACCTCAATTCCAGGGACCACCTACACTTACGACAGCAATGGAAACACGCTAACAAAGGCCAACTCGTCCGGCACGACAACTTTGGTTGGGATCACGAAAATCGGCTTACAAACGTGACGCTGCCTGGCACTGGCGGAACGCTGGCATTCAAGTACGACGGGCTGGGGCGGCGTGTGGAGAAGGCATTCACACAAGGCTCGACTACAACTACAACAGTTTACTTGTACGATGGAAATAATGCTGTGGCTGACCTAGATCAGAACGGAAACGTTCTCGCCCGGTACACCGCAACGCGAAACATTGATGAACCATTGGCCGAGCTTCGGTCGAGCGTAACGAGCTTTTACGAACAAGATGGTTTGAACTCAGTAACGTCGCTCACCACTTCCGCAGGAGCTTTGGCCAACACTTACACATACGACTCCTTTGGCAAGCTTGTCGCCTCAACCGGCTCCATCGCGAATCGGTTTCAGTACACGGGCCGCGAATTCGATCCCGAGACCGGCATCTACTTTTACCGTGCCAGATACTATGATCCGACCAACGCCGGACGATTTCTCAACGAAGATCCACTCTATTCATCTGGTAGCATACGTTTGCGTCCCGTGATAAAAAAGGCAACCTTACCGGTTTACTTCTACTATTTGGCGCACTCGAATAGGCCGACAGCTCGAAGATTCGGCGTAGGGGATCCTCTGGGATTGCGCGGCGGAATTAACAAGTACACATATGCTCTCCAAAATCCTGCGAACGATACGGACCCGTTCGGGCTGTGGACAGCTGGTTTCGGCGTCACGATAAACGTCCAGTGGGGCGTAGTCAATATTGAAGGGTCGTATGGAGTCGTCGTAGACGGATTCGGTAACATAGGATTGTACGGAAGCGCCGGAGCAGGTGTCGGGGTCGGTGCGAGTGCCGCTGCCGGAGCGAGTATACAGTGGTCGCCCACAGCACATACTATCTGCGATCTGGGCGGCCCGTTCCAATACGGGAGTGCCAGTGCTGGCGCTGGGATAGACGGAACGGTCGATGAATTCACGGGTTTCAATTCGGATGGGAGTCCGATTATTGGAGGAGGTCTGACGGTGGGCGCAGGGGTTGGCGGTGGCGCAAATGGGGGCATTAATTACACCACCGTAACTCCCATAGGGAGTCTCTGATGGCGAATCGAGACCGAATAAACCGACTCAGGCAAACTATCATTGCTTTGCTCGCCGTCGCGGTGATCGCGAGCATTGCGTGGGGCGTCTATATCCACATTTCCTATGGTTCATCGATGCCGAGGGTGCCTGAGCCTGATAGCGGTCGGACTTACGCATTGGTCGTGAATCATGGAACGCAGGTTTACGTAACCCACCAAGAGTTCCTACGAGCCAATTTTGCATTTCATGAAGTTCTAGTTTTCGCATTGGGTTGTATTTTTGCGCTCGCGCTTATCAAACTGTACTGGAATGAATAAGTGCCGGCGGGTGGCGCATCCTTCGACGATGGCGCCCTGCTCACTAGGCAGGAGGTTCCGTCTGCTGCTTTCTGAAGCTCTCAAGCGGTCAATGGCGGGTGGCGCACCCTCCCACGTGGCACATGTCTTACGCTTTTACGGGTGCCGCACTCTTCGGTTTGTGAAGGGTGCGGATTTTTGCTTCGGGCATTTGAATTTCCCCCATGGAAGCGAGAGGCGTTGTCAGGTGGCCTGGACATCACTTTCCTTGTCGAACGGTTTCATCGAAATTTCGGTTATCGGGTCGTTAGGTTTACCCGTGGCGGGTGGCCCACCCTTAACGACCGCTCGATTTTGCTCTTGATTTTCCGGGTGGCCCATCCTTCCGACTCTGCTTTTGGGAAGGGTGGGGGCCTTGGATTGTCTTCGCCTCTCTTCCCTCGCCTCTTTTTTATTTCGGTTCTCGATCCGAGGTGGAAATGCAAATGCTGCTGTCCGTAGCGCCGCTCCGGTTTTTTATGCATCATGCGGAATATCTACCAGGTTAAGTATTGCAGTGTTATCATCCGCCTCGTTCAGGCGTCAAGGACGATGGGCGCGGCGGTGTGAGAAGATGGGGCGGTAGGCCGGACGCGGCCACGGTGGCAGAGGCTGAGGCCGCCCACTCTTTGCTGCGAATCGCAAAGGGTGGGGCACCCGCAAGTTCCAACTTCGAAACCCAACCGCCCCCCATAGCGTGGGCTACCCGCCCAGAGCAAGGAGACGATCACTGTCAGTTACGATCAGTATGCGAAGCCCTCCGCCTGGGCAAACGGTACCGCGCTCAATGGAGGCTCGACAAGCTTCACCCCGAGCCAGGGATACGGCGCGCAAGCTTTCATCGATCCGACTCGTTCGGGTGCGGTTTACGACCCTGATGCGGTAGCCCAGGGCATTCCTCAAGCGAACACCGGCGAGGAATTTGGTCACGAGGTATTAGGGCACATATGGGGTGAGATGTTCGGCGGCGCTCCCGCTGGTACGAGGGCGAACATGCGGGACTCAATCGTTGGAGAAGACGCGGTCCGTGCCCTAGACCCGGCGAGAGGACAGAAGGGGCTGGAATCTCATCACAATTACAACGAGATGCCTCCTGATCCCAAACAATAGCCGCTGGACTGATCGGAAGGTGAGCGGTGTCTAAACAAGTGGAGGCCGAGCCCATGGGCAAGTTCGTGAAAGTGCTCTTAGTCGTGAATCTCTGTCTCTGGATCTATTTTTGGATTGCCTTTGCCCAGGCATCCTACACTTTCCACCCCGACCCTTTGGGTCATCCAGCGGGGACCGGTTACACGTTCTGGGGCCACTCCGTCGCGGTCGTGGAGTCAGGTTTCGTTTACCCGTTCTTCAAGGTCATGTTTTACGGCCAATTCCCTTCATTCGCGCTGGCTACATTGGTGGTGCGGATGTTCTCACCACATCAACTCATTAACGGGTTCTTCGCCGGGATCTCCGGAGGGGGCTGGTTGTTGCTGGCGGTGATGATGCTTTCCTTCCTGCAATGGTACTTGATAGGGTGGCTGGGACAGAAGCTCTGGCGGAGGTGGTTCAAGCATCAGGCTGGTGGTCTAAATCAAGCCGCCGCACCCAGTCCGATCCCACCGAGAGCCACTAGCAGCCGTCCTTGAGGACAGGTCGCCTTAGGGTAACGGTGAAGGGCAAAACGATTCACCAGTGAGTTGCTTCTGCCAGGCTCCCGAGCCAATGGGGGTCCAAACACTCCGCTCGCAATGTACAATTCAACGAATTTCTGGCAGGTTTGGTGTAACGGTCCTGTCCGTCCTTCATTTTGGGATTCTCAATCTCAGTTCCGTCAAAAGCGACCGGGAGCTTTTCATTCCGGTTGCGGGGAATACCTGGCCGCAGTGACCCGATCCACCCTCCATCTTTGAGCATTCGCAAACTGTCGGCAGTCAGCAATATTCCGTCTTCGAGAGAGCTTGGCGCAGCAACGCCGGCACGTGAATCTGGTCTGCTCGGTCGAGCCTTCCGAAGCAGGGATCTGAGCGGCGCCGCAGGCGCAAATCAAGACGTTCAAACCTTGAAGACGGATGGTTCGTCTGAGGGCGCCGCGCATCCCGCAGTTCAACCTCTGTCATGGACGGGCGAAAATAAGGACGGAAGCGGGGTCAACTCAAATGGAAACGAGACATCCTTATACTCTGACGAACAGAACATCACGATTCCGACCGAGGAGGGTCCAGTCACGACGCCCTTCGTTATTGGTGTCGAACTTTCCGTAGATAAAGACCGTCTCTGGGATGCTGCTTTGGCAATTTTTCAAACTAATGATCCAGCACCCCCTCCTTCGCCAACACCCCCAGGACCGCCGTCGTCAACGGCACCATTTACGGGCCAGAAGTTTTGAGGGACACTACGGTGCGTTAGATGAACTAAGGCTGGGTGATATACTTTACCGATCAGATACACTAGGCTGCGGATAGCTCGCTTGGTGGGTGTTAGCAATGTTTCGCTTAGACGGGTTCTCGGCGCTTCTGGACCGGCGAGTATCGACCGCGTGGTTGCAATCTCCGCCGGCGCACCAGTATTTTCATTTTTGTGCGTTGCTGAACGCGGTAATTGTGACCGTAATATTGATTTTCATTGGGAAACCCGGCTGGGAAAGAGCAGTTGTTAACAATCGTTCGACTTCTATCATGCTCGGGGTGCTATCCATCCTAACGGTTTTTGCAGCGCTATTTTTGGTTTACGGAATGCAGAGGTTTTGGCGGGAGTTGGACGACTCCCCGAAACGATCGAAGAGGTTCTGGTTCTGGGCCATGGCCCTGGGTGTAAATGTTGGAGCGATGTTTTATTACTTCTGTGTCTACAGCAAGGTGAACCCGAGTGACACCATTGCCGCGCAAGATTAAGAAGAACGGTCTTTGGCTCGCGTTTTCGCTGTTAGGCGTCATGTTTGTGGCCATCGGTATCGCAGGTCCGTCCTGGATTTTCCCGCCAGGTATTCACCTAAGTGCCTTTCAGTTTTTCTTAATTTGCTTAATTCCAGTTGGGTTCGGCCTAGCCATCATGTTCCTAAAAGCGGCGGAGTCTCGAAGGCGATATGTTCAAGGGATGAGCGTTGCCAGAGATTCCAAAGAAGACAAAGCGGAAACGGGTCGCGGTGTCGCTACGCCAAGGAGCGGGGCGCATCGGGCTGGGCGGGTGGCCCACCCTTAACGACCGCTCGATTTTGCTCTTGATTTTCCGGGTGGCCCATCCTTCCGACTCTGCTTTCGGGAAGGGTGGGGCCTTGGATTGTCTTCGCCTCTCTTCCTTCGCCTCTTTTTTATTTCGGTTCTCGATCCGACGTGCAAGTACGAACGCTGATATCCGTAACGCCGTTCCGGTTTTTGTGAATGATGCGGAATATCTATCAGGTTAAGTATTGCAGTGTTATCATCCGCCTTGTTCAGGCGTCAAGGACGATCGGCGCGGCGGTGCGAGAGGATGGGGCGATAAGCTAGACGCGGCCACCGCGGCAGAGACTGAAACCGCCCACTCTTCGCTGCGAATCGCAAAGGGTGGGGCACCCGCAAGTTCAATTTCGAAACCCAACCGCCCCCACTAGCGTGGGCCACCCGCCATTTGTAGAGTCCGAGCCGGATTTTCTTGGCGTGGTTCGCTGTGAGCTTGTAGATTCGCTCGCCGTCCGCATTACCGCAATGCGGGCAGAAGGGCCATCTGGCCATCGAATTTGCTCGAAATATTGAATTGCAGCCTCTTCGGTTGAGAATCGCTTCATCACACTCAGGAGCGTAAGATTGCTACCGTTTCCGCGTGTTTTGGTCTTAATTTGTGTTTTGCATAAAAAAAACAAAACCGGGTGCCCCATCCTACGCCCCTCAGGAGGGTGGGAGGTTTTGTAGCAGCTCGACACGTAATCCGTTTCCTACAGGCTCCGTGCTCTCTCTTTTCGTCTTTCTCCGTGCACTCTAGGTTAAATCCTTTGTCTCGCCTTTCTCAGTCTCGCGTCCCTACTTCGCGGTCCCCCCAATCTTCTGCGAAACCGTCTTCGCCTGCGTGAACAGCAACAAATAATCCTGCCCGCCGGATTTCGAATCCGTCCCGGACATATTAAATCCTCCAAACGGATGCGCTCCGACCATCGCTCCGGTGCACTTCCGGTTCATGTACAAATTCCCCACGTGAAATTCCTCTTCCGCCCGCGCAATCTTCTCCGCATTCCGCGAGTACACCGCGCCGGTCAATCCAAACTCGCTGTCATTCGCCATCGAAAGCGCTTCATCGAAATCCTTAGCCTTGGTCACCGCCAGCACCGGCCCGAAAATTTCTTCCTGGAAAATACGCGCCTTGCGATCCACGTCCGCAATCACCGTCGGCTCGATAAAATATCCATCTCCGCCAACATGCTTCCCTCCGGTCATGAGCCGCCCTTCCTTCTTCCCCTGCTCGATGTACCCCAGTATGGAAGCCATCGCGGCCTTGTTGATCACCGGCCCCATATAATTCGCCGGATCCTCGATGGACCCCACTTTCATTTTCTTCACGCGCTCGACCAACTTTCCCAAAAATTCATCGTAAATTTTTTCCGACACAATCGCCCGCGAGCACGCCGAGCATTTCTGCCCCTGATATCCAAACGCCGAAAGCGCCACGCCTTCCACCGCCGCGTCCACGTCCGCCTCTTCGTCTACGATAATCGCGTCCTTGCCGCCCATTTCCAGCACGGTGCGCTTGATCCACACCTGCCCCGGCTGAGTCTTGGTCGCCTGCTCCGCGATCCGCAGCCCCGCTTCCTTCGATCCCGTAAACGCGATGAACCGCGTCTTCGCATTCGTGACCAGCGCCTCGCCCGCCGTGCTCCCCGGCCCGGTGAAGAAACTCACCACGTCCGTCGGCACGCCCGCCTCATACAAAATGTCTATAAAAATCGCCGCAATCGTCGGCGAATCGCTCGACGGCTTCACAATCGCCGTGTTTCCCGTCACGATCGCCGCAATCGTCATCCCGCCCATGATCGCGGCCGCAAAATTCCACGGCGGAATCACGATGCCCACGCCGAGCGGAATATATTTCATATAATTATTTTCACCGCGAAACGGCACCAGCTTCTGCGGCGCGCCCAACCGCAACGCCTCGCGTCCGTAGTATTCGCAAAAATCAATCAGCTCCGCGATGTCCGCATCCGCTTCCGGCCAGGTCTTGCCAATTTCGTAGCACAGCCACGCGTCCAACTCATACCGCCGCTTCCGCAGAATATCCGCAGCGCGATAAATGCACGCCACCCGCTCCTCCACCGGCACGCGCTTCCAGCGCTCGAACGCCGCCGCCGCTTTGTCCACCGCAGTGTTCGCCATCTCCACCGTGGCCTTCTGGAATATTCCAATCACCTGCTCCGGCGCCGAAGGGTTCAGCGACTTGGTCTTCTCCGCCGTGTACACCCGCTCCCCGCCGATGGTCAGCGGATACTCGCGCCCAAACGCAGCCTTCACCTGCGCCAGCGCGTCCTCCATGGCCTTGCGATTCGCCGGCACCGAGAAGTCAATGAACGCCTCATTCGCGAATTCCCCGCGCTTCATGTTCACCGCGGCCAGATTCGTCGGCGCTTTCGGCGTGCCAGTCGTAGCAGTAGATGTCATTTCGTTGTGCCTCACAGTGGATTCAGCGCGCTTCGCGCACGATAATACCTCTACCATTCTATCTCCGCGTGAGTTCAAGGCGCAATCGGCGGGAAATTTCGGAATTGTGCCAGGAAGGGGCGGGGCCAGCTTGTCCCGAGGGACAAGCTGAAGCCCCGCCGTAAACCCGTCGCGCCAGCGCTACGTGCAGGCTACCTGCAGCCCTGGCCGTTTTCCACGCCGGTCAGCACATTCGCCGCAGCCGTAAGCGTGCGGCTGAAGCACCTGCCCAACGTATCCTTGGCGATGTAAATCTGCTTGCTGCTCTGGTTGGAATTTTGCCCCAACTCAAAGCCATTCGGCGTCGCGACGAACAGCGCCAAATCGGTAGGGGTGACTTCGTTCGAAACGCTGCTCTTGAAAATCGGGAAGCCTTCGAGCGAATCCGTTTCGTCGCGCTGGAATTTCTGATCAATAGACGTCTGCTCGGTGATGTTGCCATCGGCCAGCAACTCTTCGTCCAGATCCACGGTGATGGGATACGAAAAATCCACCTCTTTCGTGGTGAAAATAGGACCGTCGAAAGTGGTCGTCTTGGCGTGCGTGGTCGAAGTCTGCACCACATTCTGAATGAACGCGGTCGCGTTGCTGGTGATGTTCGTCACGTTTTTAAAATTCAGCTGCTGCTCCAGCTTGGTGGTCACCCGCCCATGCGAAGTATTCACGAATCCCGAAATCGTGAAGTTGTCGGTATTGGTCGTGGTCACCACGCCCGCGGCGTCGCCACTCGCATCGAAAGTAACCCCGTTCGTCACCGAAGGATTCGGCGCGGTCAACGTATTCTCCGTCACCGCCCCGGTCACTTCCCGCGATCCGTGGTCCTGATAGACCAGCAGTTGCGCCGTCACGCTAAAAAAGCCGAACGCATTAAACACGCTGACGCCCACCGTGTGCGGCTCGCCATCATCCAACGTGCCAGCGAACGGCGTCAGGTCCACGCGGTACGGAACCAGATTCAGCGTCTGCACGCCCGGGATCGGCACCCACAATCCGGGGTCCAGGCCCCCGGTATAAATCCACGGGTACACTGGCGCGACGCCCGCCGCCTTGCCGTCCACGCTGATCTCCACTTCGCGGAAAGCCGTGTTTCCACAGTCGCCGAGTTGCGGCGCGATGTTGCTCGGCACGCAGAAGAACCACTGTTCTTCTTGACTCTGGCTCTGCGCCACCACGTCCAGGTAAGCCGCTTCCGTATTTCTCGGCAGCGTGAAGCTCTGCACCACTTGCGTATTCGATGACGTGATCTGGAACGAGCTGTTGCCGCCCTGCTGCACCGGCAACACCGCATCGGCCGTGCGCGGCGCCGGATTGAAGAAGTCCGCCTCAAAGAACTCCAGCTTGAACGTGCCAAAAATTATCGAGTTCAGCCCGTCCGCGCCCACGATATTTCCCAGGCTGGCGTAACCGGTCTGTGCCGTCTTGAATAGCGTGCTGTAATCCGTCAAGTCGCGCTCCACGTGCCAGGTGTCGGTCTGCGTCTGCAGCGGCTCGGCCGTGGTGCCGAAATAAATGTTCACTCCGCCGAGGAAAACCTGCCCGGTACGGTCAAATTGCACGCCGGGCTGAATCGAAAAATCCGCGGTGAAAATAACTTTGGCCCACGGCCCTTTGCACCCCGCCGGCGGCGTGAAATTAAAATTCTTGTTGTTGAAGTCATCGAACGCCTGATCGGTCAGCAGCGTCACTTCGCAGTGTCGCGTGTTCGGCCGCGTTACCGGAGGATCGGCGATGGCTTCCAGCGACGAGCCCACCGTCGGCTGAGCCGCCTGGCTCGGCGCGTTCGATTGCGCCGCACACAGCGGCGAAAGACCAACAACCACAGCGAAAAGTACCCCGAGCCTAAATGCTCCGCACCGCGCTTTCCAGGTATGCCAATCCATAAAATTACCTCCGCGAAAGGTGAAAATCGGTGAAAACGGCCAGAGCATAACACAGCGCCGAATTTCGGAAAACATTTCAGGAACGGACAGCCGCACCCTTCCGTTCCGTACGTACGGAGTCTGATTGTGCGGAGGCGGCGGGCACCTATGTGAACTTTCGAATGTGCGGAGGCAAACTCTGGCGTGGGGCGTCCAAAAAAATAAGAAAGTACAGAACAGATTCGAAGGGCGGACATCCATTCGCGAAAGGCAAAAAAGACTATGGCTTGAGGTTTTTGGCCTTTTTCGAGGCAGCTTTTAGCTTGCGAATATGAGGTTCTGCTGGCAGATCTTCCGGCATAGGACCTCCAATTCGTTTGATTGTTGCTCGAACCTCTTTGCCCACTTCTAAATGGGTGCTGATAGCTAAGTTCTGCCCTTTCACATTTTTGACTCGGAGTTTCTGTTCAGTTTGGGTAATCCTGAACTCGTTCGCTGCTAACTCCACGCGACCGGCGCAATCGAGGACAGTATCGCTGGCCGCGATCCCTTTCTTAGCCTTAATCTCTTGATAGCTCATCTCGTAAAGACCGCGATAACCAGCGTCGTGAAACAGACCGAACTTGCCGGATGGTACGCCTGCGTCCTTTGCGGCCGCATTTAACTGCTTGTTGTGATCTGCAACGCGGTCCCGCAACTCGATTCTTTTCTCTGCCTCCACAAGATCGTCAAGCCGTTCCTGTTTGGCGGTTTGAACAACGAAGTAAGCTTGAGCCGCCCCAATTGCCGGCTTACTTGGGTCGCCGTTCATGGCAACCAAATAACAGGCGTATTTTGAAAGATAGCAATCTTCTCTAGGAACCTCAGCACCCTTTCCAACAACGATCATCTTCGTGGTGTCACGAAAGTGATTGTTAGGGTCGACTCCCGTGCTCTCGCAAGACATCTTTGCGCGCCCTATCGCGTTCTTGAAATTTTCCCATGTGGAGTAACCCAAAACGGTCATCAAACCGCGCGCCATCCAGAAGTGACTTCCGTTCTCATGCTCGTTTCTTAGAGAATCCAACCGCTCATGCGTGCTAACTACCAATGAATTCGACGTTTTCGGCACTTCCGGCTGTTCATTCATGACTCGTCCCCAAGAGACAATTTAACATGTTTTACTTTTTCTTTCCATATATTCCATCTTGTGCTATCTTTTCTCGTATAGCTAGGCCCTAGCTAAAGGATTTGCCAGGCATCATGAGCATTCGACAAGACTTCGAGAAGCGAATCGCTAAAAAACAACAGGAGATCACGGAGCTTGAGTTACAGATCCGGGACGCTCGGTCGTACCTTCAGGCTCTCCAGGATTCTCTGCGACTGATACCCAGAGACGGCCGAGACCAAGAATCCGCCAGTAGCGGGTTACGCCCCGGTACTGGATTGGCCAAAGCTCGTGATTTAATACTGAAGGCCGGTAAACCTCTGCATATCAACGAACTGCTTACTGCAATGGGAAAGCCTGTCGACAAGAAGAATAGGCTCTCCGTTATCGGTTCCCTCTCTTCATATGCCAGAAAAAACGAAATCTTCGTTAGGACCGCCCCAAACACATTCGGCCTCCTCGAGATGGAACAAGCAACAGATGTAGATTTGCCCGAGACTTTCGGCAAGGTGTAAGAGAACTAAGATAAGAAGACTTAATTTCTCTGCGCTTCATACATTTATGCGATGGTAAAAAGCCTCATTCGGAGTCATCAGTTATCGCATTTGCATTTTTGAGCGTGACCAAGAACGCAGCTGCTCTTTTGCATTTCTCGCGGACCCGTTTCTTGGAACTATTCCAAGGAATCTTTATGCCTCTGCGCAAGTCCAAAAACCAGACATCCCTCGCCGAAGCATTGTGTCTGTTCTCCACGACAGCAGTTAAGAGTTCACAGAATGCCTCGGTTTCACGATCGTCCCAGTTCGCCGATGGATGAAGATAAACGAACTTCTCATCACCATGGCGATCGAGCACGCTAAAGTGTGGCCCTCCCGCGAGTCGAATTTCACCAAAATCTATCGGCTTTAGGCCCGGCTCCATATAAGAGTTCCGTGCCTTCTGGATCTGTGGCAAGAACTTTTTTTCGAATGTCGAGAGCGAGCCAAGGTTCGCCCTTTGGCACCGCTCCCCTCCAGCGCGTTTGGCGAGTTCGGATACTTGATGGTAAATGGCCTTGGAGTCGCGGTCTTTTTGGGATGCCATTCTAAACGCCCCGTTTCGAAGTGGCTTGTAACTCCAAAACATGTTCTTCCGACCTTGACTGAGCTCCTTCAAGATTTTCTGCCAATCGGTCGCGTCAGCAAACACCAATCGGCTTAGCAAGTAGATGTGATAAATAGGCTTCGACAAGGCCACCTCCGACTGGGCGATGATCCGATCTTCCCCCCGATCCATTGTTCGGGGTATAGAATATGTACAGACGTGCCTAACTAATTACTATTAAGGCCAACTCAGAATCCAAATTCGTTGCGTCCGTCGGAACGGTCTCTACAGAAGCTCAGCGGATAATCGGTTTCTGATTTCGTACAGGTGGTACTAGTTCTGTTCCACAACTGTCCTTATGTTCAATACCCCGCCAACTCCCCGCATGCTAGCTTGTGCAGGGAGAAAAAAAATGGAAGCATTTCGAAGAAGACGCATTCTTGACCAAAGATTCGCCCTCACCACCCTCCAGGATCCTGCTCTCGAGGCGCGCTATCGCGCCCAACAGACCGAAGACACCAGGCGCCAGGCCGAAGCCCTCGTCTTGGCGAAAATCGTGCCGCAAGCTGCTGCGCAAGCCGCGGTGAAAGTCTTTGCCGAAGTGGCTGCGCCATCCAATGTTGTAGAAGTTGCGGCATACGACCTTGTCGAAGCTGCCGCCGAAACCTTGGAACCAGCGCCGGAAACCGCGGAACTGGTCCCTATGGAAGCTGCCGCGCCCGCTCGCGAAAATTCCATTCGCCCAGAACGGAAACCGCGAGCGCGTCGCCGCCGAGCCACCTCCCTGCTCCCCAAACGCCCGTGTACTTCGCTCGAACGCCATCGCCGCAAATGCACCATCTGCGCCCACCCTTATCGCGAACGAATAGACGATGATTTTGTGAATTGGCGCAGCACCGTCGATATCGCTGAGAATTATCGCCTGGACGGCCGTGGCTGTATCTACCGCCACGCTCACGCCACCGGTCTAATGGCCCGCCGCTGCCGGAACCTCCGTTTCGCTACCGAGCTGTTGATTGAGGACGCCTACAACGCCACCCCCAGTGCCGACGCCATACTTCGCGCCATCCGCATGTCCACCTGCATCAGCGACCGTGGCAAGTGGAACGAGCCTCCCACTGAGGTGGTCTTTTCCTACCAGGGTCCAGCGCCAATACACCATCGCGCAGCGAACTCGCCCGCTGCGCCGCCCACCCGCCAGCTTCCGCCCGCTCCTGTTTCACCACGACGCGCAGCCAAGCGTCTGCCATCCGCCAGCATTCTCGCTTCCGGGCACGATCAACCTGAAATCGCCGTTTCTAATCGAAAATCACAGAAATTAGAAAGTGATGCTAAACCACTGAAAACAAACATTCCGTATGCACACTCTAATCGAAAATATTTCAGGGGGTACGACGCGCGGCGCTCATCGCACATTGCGCCCGTCCCGGCTTGTGGGCCATGGCTTCAGCCATGACCCAAGAATAAAAATAACGCCGTCGCACACCGACCACATCTCCCGGCTCATTTCCCGCGAGCCTTTGCTTTACGCCGCGCGACTCGGATCCGACGTCCGCTTGTCACGTCGAGAGCGAAGAATCCGCCCTTCACGCCTTGTGGGCCATGGCTTCAGCCATGACCCAAAAATAAAAATAACGCCGTCGCACAGCGACTACCGCTCGCCCTGCATTTCCCGCGAGCCGTGGACCTGCGTGGAGCAGCTCGCATCCGACGTAAAAGTTGCGCGCAGCGCTCACCGTTCGCGGCGCATTTCCCGCGAGTCTTCGCCCTGCGCCGGCACCAGCACCGTCACTGCTTCACAAGCTGCGTCTCGCCCGGTGTGTTCCAGCGCTTCAAGCGCCGTAGGGGCGACAGAGGTTAGCCCGGTCCGTAAGGGCCGGGAAACGAACACCATAAAGCCGTCGTGCAGCGACTACCCTTCGCGGCGCATTTCCCGCGAGCCTTTTGACTTGCGCTGCGCCGCCCGCCCCCAGCTCCCGGAGAACCAAAAACCGGCCCACTTCGCGCCTCACAATAGGGGGTCGGAGCTTCAGCTCCGACATAAACGACGCGCGCAGCGCTTAGCGCTCGCGGTGCACTTCCCGCGAGCCTTTGACTTGCGCAGCGCCGTCCGCGCCCGGCCCGCTCCGCGCCAGCCTCCCGGCGATTTTCGATATAATCGAAAAGAAGGCAAACTCATGAAGCTCGACGCGAAAAAAACGGCGCTGCTTACTCTCGACTTACAAAAAGGGGTCCTGGGATTGGTCCCCGGCGCCGAAGCGGTCATGCCCCGCGCGGCCGAGGCCGTGGACTTCGCGCGCCAGAAACAATTTCTGCTGATCCACGTGGGACTGGGATTTTCCGCCGGGCATCCCGAAATTCCGGACACCGAATCGCGATTCAAGCGCACCAAGGATCACAATCTTTTCGTCAAGGGCACGCCCTCCGCCGAATTTCACAGCGCCATCGCCCGCCCCGGCGATCTGATGGTCTACAAACAGCGGGTCAGCGCATTTTCCGAGAACGAGCTGCACCTGCTGCTGCGGGCGCGCGGCATCGAAAATCTGGTTTTCTTCGGCATCGCCACCAGCGGCATCACGCTCTCGACGCTGCGGCGCGCCGCCGACCTCGACTTCCGCTGCGTGGTGCTGCATGACGCCTGCTTCGACGGCGACCCGGAAGTCCATGGCGTCCTGGTCGAGAAAATTTTCCCGACGCAGGCCACGGTCCAATCCGTAGCCGAATTTATCGCGGCGCAGGCCGGCTAGCCCATGAAGACCGCGAAAAACAAATCGGCGCGACCCCAAACCATCGCCGCCTACATCAACGCCGCCCCCCAAGAGTCTCGCCAGAAACTCCGCGAAATGCGCGCCTGCATCCGCAAACTTGCGCCCGGCTCGACCGAAACCCTGAAGTACGGGATGCCCGCGTTTTGCTATCAGCGGATTCTGGTGATTTTCGGCGCCTTCAAACACCACATCGGTTTCTACCCCACCGGCGCGGCCATGAAACCCTTCGCCAAGGATCTCGCAAAATTCGTCACCGCCCGAGGCTCCATCCAATTTCCGCTGACCCGGCCGCTGCCTCTCCCGCTGATCCGCAAAATCGTCGCGCTGCGTGTGCGCCATAGCATCGAGCAAGACGGCCCATGGCGAACGAAAAAACGACGCGACTCGTCCACGACACCGAGAACATGACACCGAAACCTGATGCCGAGAAAAAGTTGACAGACCGTGGCGCAACGTCTAGCATCCGCTCAAATCCCGCTGCTCCATCGCGAACAACCCTGAGAGGTGCGAACCATGGACACTGCTGCCCGGCTGAAATATTTGCGTATCGCGCTGGTTGCTGTTGGCCTGATTTTTATTCTTGGCGTTTACCCGCTGATGATGAACTACTGGCCGTCTGGCTGGCGCTGGTCGCCCAATCAACCCGAATACGAACAAATGATTCTGGGCATCTACGCCACGCTGGGCTTTTTTCTGCTGTACGCCTCGCGCAATCCGCTGCAGCACCGCACGCTGATCTGGTTCACGGTGTGGTCCAGCCTGGTCCACGCCGCAATCATGGCCGTGCAGGCCATCAACATGCCGATGGAACACGGCCACCTTTACGGAGACATTCCGGCGCTGGCGCTGGTCGCAATTGTGTTGGCGGTTTTGACGCCGCGCGGCCCCGTCGCCGCAACCCAGTCGTAGCGGCGCACCCGGAAAATTCCGCCGCAAATAAAAATAGGCAGGTCGTCAGCGCGGATGCCTTCCCCTCAGCGCCTCGGAACCTGCCGTTCTTTCCGGTATTCTCGCCCATGTCAAAAATTTGCGATGTTCAAAATTGAACGAAGCCCCTTCTCGACGAACCAGGGCAATTCGCAAGATTTGGCGCGGAGGGCCGGAGGAAAAATCGGAGGAATAATTCTTCGCAAGAAATCAACATGCGATAATTCTGCGATCACGAAAAAATGATTCCGATCCAGGATCTTTTCGAAACTCATCTCACGGTCAGCGATCTCCAGCGTTCGATGGCGTTTTATGCCGACACGCTCGGCCTGGAACTCGCCCAATTCCTCGCTGACCGCAAAATCGCTTTCTACTGGATTGGCGGACGCGGCAATTCGATGCTCGGCCTGTGGCAGGCGCAACCTGGTTCGCCGGTGCAGCCGCTGCACATCGCCTTTCGCGTGGAACTCGCGGACATGCTCAAAGCGCACGACAGTCTTCGCGCCGCGAATATCGCGCCACTGGATTTCGACCGCAACCCAACGACCGAGCCGGTGGTGCTGGCGTGGATGCCCGCGGCGTCGCTTTACTTCCACGATCCCGATGGCCATCTTCTCGAATTCCTCTCCATGCTCCCGGAGCTGGCGGAACCGAATCTGGGCATCGTCAGCTGGAGCGCCTGGAAAAATCGGCGCGGGTCAATTTAGCGATATGCTCAAAACGCAAGGGTCAAACACGATGCTCAAATTCCCGGACGTAACTCACGAACACGGTTCCCCTGGCCCGCAATTTCCGCTTCGGCTCGCTCAGCGGCTCAACTCGTCTTTCCTGTACTCATCCACGTAGATCGTCATGGGCTGCTGCAATTCGTCGCGATACAAACCCATTTTGAAATATATGTATCCGTGCGCCGGATATCCGCGCTGCAGTTGATATAAAGTGGCGCCCTGGTAGCTGACGATCTGCTCGCCATTCAGCCACGCGTCAATATATCCAGGCTGGTCGCCATCGCCGAACCGCGAGAATCGCGTATCGAAACGAAAATCGAGCCAGCGTCCGCGGATTTCCTGCTTCGTGGAATACAAGATGGATTTTCCGGCTTCGTCCTGGCGCGTTACGGTCAGTTCCCCGTTTTGATATCGAATCGCCAGCACCGGATTTTGCGGCCGGCAGCGGGTCCACTCACAGACTTGTTTCCACTGCGCCAGCACCAGCCGCTGCGGCACGATGGGAAAATCAGCGGGCAAATACAGGCTGAAGGAATAGCGATAGGCCCGCCCGGCATGCCCGAATAGCCACCACGCTTCCATTAACTCATCGCGTTCGGTCGCGCTGCCGTCATCGCTCGCTTCTTCGCGGCGGTCTCGTGAACGCACCGTAATTTCACCCGCTCTGTGACCGGCACGCACAATCTCCGACTGGGTGCGAAAGGACCCCGGCACCATCCGATGTTTGGACCAGCGCGAGTCCAGTTCGGCAGCTTCGAAACCGTCGTAGACATGAGTTTTTCGGTTATGGATCACGAGTAAGGCCGCGAACAGCAGCGCGGCAATCAGCGCCAAGGCCACCAGCACGAAATGTTTCTTGGAGTCTGTCATGGAGATTAGGGTGTCACCGTGGTGCGGATTCCGCATAATCAAGCGCGGAGAGGAAAAAAGTATCGTATCAGCGCCATTCCAAACGCAAACGAAATCAATTGGAAAGGGATGTTAAATAAGCTGAAAATAAAAGTGCGTTCAAAATTCCAATCGACAATTGTTACGGTAGATTTTGCAGAAAGTGCGACATCCAGGGCAGACGCTGCGGCAACGCTCACCTGCGGGGAGAATCGGAGTCCAAGGCTAGCGATGCTAAATTCGCAAGCGATTCTGAGGAGGCTTTTGTGACCGGAATGAGAATCTGGTGGCTGCTGTGTTTCTTAATTTGTGCTCCCATCGCTCACGGGCAATCGAATTCGTCCGGCGCTTCTCAAGGAGCGGCAGCCCCGGTCGCCGTCTCCCCGCAAATCTTCGCTCCCGGCGTGATCTCTGGGCCGGCCAATGACGGTTCCCCGACGTTCACGCCCGATGGCAAGACGCTCTTCTTCACACGCAGCACCGCGACATGGGGAGTCATTCTCGAATCTCACCTGACGCGCGATAAATGGTCCGAGCCTCAAGTCGCCCCATTTTCCGGCGAGTACTCCGATTCTTCGCCCGGCATGGCGCCGGACGGTTCTTTCATTCTTTTTGTTTCATTGCGTCCCAAGGATTCCGCCGTGACTGCCGGTTCCTCGCAAAAGCCGGAGCGCGTCGCGAATCTGTGGCGTTCCGATCGCGCTGGCTCGGGCTGGAGCAAACCCGTGCGCATGCCTGACGCCGTGAATATTGGCCCGTCCATTTGGAAGCCGAGCATCGCCGGCGACGGCACCATATATTTCGTCTCAATAGACGCGAAAGGCGGCAAGCGGCTGTATACGGCGGCATTCAAGAACGGAATCTATCAGCAGGCCCAGCCGCTTTCCTTCAGCGACGGCACGACTGCCGACGTTGATCCGGAAATCGCGCCGGACGGTTCGTTCCTGGTGTTCTGCAGTTCGGGACGGCGCAAGGACGATCCCAAGGACCATCTTTATATTGTTCTGCGAAAAGGTTCCGAATGGGGACCGGTCACAGCGATTCGCTATGAGGGAGACGAGCAGAACGGCTCCAGTACCGACGACGAGCCGCACCTTGGGGCGGATCATCGCACTTTGTATTTCAGCAGCGACCGCTCCGTGCGGGTGACGTTCCCGCGGTCTGCCGAACAGGCCCGCGAAGATTTGAAGCGCCTCGAACTCTGGGACAACAGCAATTCCAACGTGTGGTTCATGCCGGTAACGCCATGGCTGAACGCCGCGGCAGCGAACTAGAAATTTCACTGTTCGCGGCGGCCGGTGGACGAAAAATTGCGCTACGGAAACTGGTGACGCATACGCTCTGGCCGCATCTGCGCAAAACATCTAACATATCCGCGTGCCGACGACCGAACACCTCCACCGGCGCATTGCCGCCGCCACCGGCATCGTCATGGCCAGCGTGCTGCTCAGCCGCGTGCTCGGATTATTTCGCGAATGGACCGTGGCGCATCAGATCGGCTCCAACTCCGTCACCGACGCGTATTACGCCGCGTTCACGCTTCCTGATTTTCTGAACTATCTCATCGCCGGCGGGTCGTTGAGCGTCACGTTTATTCCGGTGTTTGCCATGTACGTCGCGGAAAAACGGGAAGAGGAAGGCTGGCGTGCTTTTTCTACCGTAATTACGGTGATGGGCTTCGTGCTGGTAGCCATGGTGGTGGCCGCGGAAATTTTTGCGCCGCAACTGGTGAAATTAATCGCGCCTGGATTCGACCCCGCCGAGCGCCAGCGCGTGATTTTTCTGACGCGGCTGATGCTTCCGGCGCAAATTTGTTTTTATGAGGGCAGCATTCTGAGCGCGGTGCAATACGCGAAAGGCCAATTCGTAATTCCCTCCCTCGCTCCGATCATTTATAACATCGGAATTATTCTGGGCGGCATCCTACTCGCGCCGCGCATCGGCATTACCGGATTTGCGGTCGGGGTTCTCGGCGGCGCGATTCTCGGAAATTTTCTGCTGCAAATTTATGGCGCGTACCGGGCCGGGGCGAGATTTTCTCCTAACTTTAATTTTCGTCACCCGGGTTTCTGGATGTTTCTGAAACTATCGGTGCCCATTATGCTGGCGCTGTCGCTTTCGTTTGTGGACGATTGGATCATTCGAGCTTTCGGTTCGTATCTTCGCGCCGGATCCATCACGTGGCTTACCTGGGGGAAAACTCTGATGCGTGTGCCGCTGGGCCTGGTGGGCCAGGCCATCGGGGTCGCATCGTTCCCGATTTTGGCGCAGTTGTATTCGGAAAAGAAATTCGAGGACTTGAATAAAATTCTGAATTCCACTTTTCGGGCGCTGATTTTTATTTTGATTCCGATTTCCGCGCTGACCATCGCCCAGAGCCTTCCGATTACCTATCTGGCCTTCTCGCACACCCGTCTGCACGGGACGGACCTTGCTTCCACCGCGGCCGCACTGGCCGTGTTTTCGGTAGGGATGTTTGCCTGGGGCGCGCAAAATATTTTCGCGCGCGGTTTTTATTCCACGCGCGACACCATCACGCCGGCGGTGGTCGGCACGCTTACAACTGTGTTAAGCCTGCCGCTGTATTGGGTGCTGGTGAAGCAGCTCGATTACATCGGGCTGGCGCTGGCCAGCACGCTGGGCATCATCGCTTACACCGTAGTGTTGTTCGTGCTGCTGAATCGGCGCACAAAGAATCTCGAAAGCATGAGCGTGTTTGCATTTTTTCTGAAGATGTCCGCGGCATCCTGTGTGGTGGGATTTATCTGTTACAAATTAACGGCCTACCTGGAAAATTTTATTCCGTGGCAAAAGCTCGGCGGCGCGGTTCTGTTATTGACGTTGGTTTCTTCGGTGGGAATCTTGCTGCTCATCGCCACGCTTAAAATTCTTCGCGTTCCAGAAATTGACATATATCTCCGTCGCGCCTATTCCTTCGCGACGCGTTCGTGAGGGCGCAAACGAATCGCGCTGAATTCTTTTTCTTCGCGGCTCAAGGTGATTCCAGCACGGCGTGCAAGGCAACCTGACTTTCCTTCAGCACGGTCAGCTCGCGTTCCCAATCTTTCTTACCGCTCGCTTTCACGACGACCCGATGCGCTCCGGCGAGGAGTGGGATGGTCGCCGGCGTCTGCCCTACAAATTTTCCATCCACATAAATCTCCGCACCCGTCGGCTCCGACGCGACCACCACGGTTCCGGATCCACCACTATCAATCGATCCAACCGTACTACCAGTTTCGACGAACCCCGCCGTCCCGCGGGGATGAATCGGCCCCACGTGGCCCGCGCTCGAATGCACCGCAATCGCGACCGGTTCAAGGCTCAAATCAAAATGGTCCGAGCGCAGTACAAAATACTTTCCATGCTTTTTGCCGGTCAGCCCCACCCAATCGAGCGGCCCATCGGTCAGCGTGAGCTGCTGGAGCGTGTAACCATCTTTTGAAATGCGCAACACCATGGCGTGTTCCAGCCGTTCCCCGAAAACAGTGTGCGGCTTATGGAAATAGCAGCCGGGATAGTCGGTGCGAAAGGGAGTGGTGCCCACGACGGCGCCGTTAATTTCCACGACGGCACCCGCAGGCGCGCTGTTAATTTTGAGCGATTCGCCGAATGCGCCGGGCGAGATAGCCAACACCAGCAGTCCACCAGCCACAAACTTAGGCCACCGACGACGCAACAATCGCAGCATGACAGGCTCCAAACAGGGGAAGGCCTGGACAGTGCCACTGCGGAGAGGAGAGTGTCAATGCGTAGAACTACGCAAGGACGAAGTGAGAATTACTTGGCGGGAAACTTCCGGCAGGTGAAAAATATTTGCCCGACGCCCGCTAGAATCAGCAAAGCGCTGAAAGGGCGGGGGAAATTCAGGATTCGGCGCGTCTCGATAATCGCCTTGCCTTCACCGATGGGCACTTCCTGTTTTTGCGCGGGCATGGTGACCTGCGGGTGAACCAAGGCCGCGATTCCGGCGGCAACCAACAAAATTCCCACGATCGCGATCGGATGAAATTTCATAAAAGTAAATTCCCAGGCCGGGCAGCCGGACCGAAAGTATTACTGGCCCGAAGCATGCAAAATTTCGCTCAGATAATCGGGACGCGAGCCGTCGCGTTCGATGTGCGGGAATTTCAATCCATCGTGATATTCCATGGACATGGTTTTGAATTGCGCGCCATTGGCCACGATAAATTGAATGGGATTGAGCACGGTTTTCGCGTTGCCCATCGCTTCGCGCAATTTGTCCGGCGAATACTGTTCGCCATTGACCGCTACGATCTTCATACCTGGCGCTACTCCGGCGTCGTAGGCCGTTCCACCATGGGTGACGTCTACGACCGTGCCATCGTCAGAAACGATCATGCCGATGGTAAAGGTAAAATCGGCACGGCGCGCCAGGGCCTCTTCATTGGCCAGGCTTTCATTGGGTTGTTCGTTGTACACGAGTTTCCAGCCGCTGCCTTCGAGCGCCTCGATGGGAGTTTTGGTCGAGTATCCGTTCAACCGCGCGCGCAAAAATCCGGCCCAGTCGTTGGGCGCGATGCCGTTCAAGGTTTCGACCACTTCATCGAAATTATAAGGTTTCAATTCGGGTTGGCCGCCGTTTCCACCGTGAAAAACCTTGCAAAAATCGTTCATGGATTTTTTGTCTTTGCTGAGGGAACGAATGGTGGTGTCCACGTCGAGCCACAGCAATTCGCCTTCTTCGTAAAAATCAGTGCCGCGGCGCCAGTTGGCCCAATCCGAAGTGGAGTTGTACAAGAACGGCGCGGCATCGGCGGTATCCTGCAAGGGACGCCATTCGCGGCCCGGGCGGTGGGTGTAGGTCGCGACCAGATAGGCGAAACCTTCGCGCCACTGCTCCTCGGTCAGCAGACCGCTGCGCGCGGTCAGTACCTGGCCCAAGTATTCGGTCAAGCCTTCGTAGACCCAGAGCAAATCATCTTTCATCGGCGTTTGATAATCGGGAGTGGCGAGGCCTTCGGGACGGCGATATTTTCCATTCCAGGAATGCACGTATTCATGAGGCAATAATCCGGCAAATTCGATGCGCTGGCTTTCGTCAATCAGGCTGCGTTCGGAGGTGCGGTCGTCGCTCGATTCGTGATGTTCGAGGCCGAAATGCGCGACGTCGTCGCTGAGGGTGAGCAAGAAATGGTAATCACGATAATGCCGCGCTCCAAACAATGCGCCCGCTTCGGCGATCAGATTGTGGAGGTGCAATTCCGTGTCCGGCGACATGGCCAGGGCCGCCGAGCTGTCCGCAGCAATATCAATTTCGTGTGGCGGGTTCTGTCCCGGGGTCAACTGAATCGCCCGAAAATATTTTCCGGCGATGACCGGCGAATCCACCAGGGTGGTCAGCGGCACTTGGGTGAATTCGATGGTGTCGCCATCCTGTTTGGCAATGGGCAGGGCTGTTCCGAATTTCCATCCGGCCGGCAATTTCAGGCTGGCGACAAACGGAATGTCCTTGGCAGGTGAGCCCTGGGGGTACAGCAGCACTTGATTCCAACTCAATACATCAAGCGACGCGGTGGCCGAAGCGCCTGCGGAGAAACCACCGGCCGGAGCGGAAAGCAGAAAATCCAAATCGGCTTCGAGAGAATTCACTCCGGCGGGAACATCCAGGTGGATCGAAAACATCTCGACCAGATCGCGGCGCCATGGAATGGTCTGATTGCCGCCGGTGAATTTCATGCCGGCCACATTGATGATCGGGCCGTCCGGCATGTGTTCGCCCGGGATCCATTCCGGGTAGTACAAGGTCAAAGGGCCGGGCTGCACCGGAATCTGCATATGCGCGTGAAGAATTTTCTGCGGAGCTTGGGTGGCGTCAACGGCCAAACGAATCGGTGGAGGCCCTGACGGCGTGGCCGTTTGCTGCTGCGCGGGCGCGTCACCTTGGGCTTGCGCGCGAGCGCTGCCTGCAAAACCGCCCGCCATTCCGGCCAGCGCGGCAATCACCGCCAACTTCCCTATTGCTGCAAACATGAATCCTCCGGACCCAAATTTCGCGAAACTAATTAAAATTGCTCACTCCCACTTGCCAGAAAAGAAAATCAAGGACTTGGGTGTCCTCTTCAATAATCTTGCTGACGGGCCGCCCTTCACTATGACCCAGCTTGGTGTCGTACAACAACAAGATGGGCTTGTCGCCGCCCTGGGCCGCTTGCATTTCGGCGGTCATTTTTCTAGCGTGCAGCGGCGCGACGCGGGTGTCGCTATCGCCGGTAAGAAAAAGAATGGCCGGATACTTGGTGCCCTTCACGACATGGTGATAGGGCGAATAGGCGTACAACGCGGGAAACTGAGCCGCGTCATCCGACGAACCGTATTCAGTGACCCAGTAGCGCGCCACCAGAAATTTGTGATAGCGGACCATATCCAGCAGCGGATAGCCGCAAACAATTGCGCCGAATAAATCGGGGCGCTGAGTCATGGCGGCGCCCATCAACAGTCCCCCATTGCTGCGGCCGGTGATGGCCAGTTTCGGCGCGCTGGTGTAATGATTTGCAATCAGCCACTCCGCCGCGGCAAAAAAATCGTCGAAAACATTTTGTTTTTTGTCGAGCATTCCGGCGTGATGCCAGTCTTCGCCAAATTCCCCACCGCCGCGCAAGTTGGGCAGGGCGAAAACGCCGCCATGCTCGGCCCAGATGACGGCGTCATCGCGAAAGCCGGGTGTTTCGCTGACGTCGAAGCCGCCATAGGCCGTCATCAGGGCTGGGTTCGACCCATCCAGTTTCAGGCCTTTTTTGTAAAAAAGAAACATGGGGATGCGGGTTTTATCTTTCGATTCGTACCAGACCTGCTTGACTTCGAATGCAGTGGCGTCTACCGGAACATTCGGCTTGGCCCAGACGGTCAGATCATGTTTGGCGAGGTCGTAACGATAAACGGTGGAAGGAATGGCAAAAGACTGGAAAGAAAAAAAGGCTTCGGTGCTTTCCCAGTGTCCGGTGATTCCGGCGACGGTGCCGATCTGGGGAAGAGCGATGTCGCCCGCGGCGGTTCCGTCCGCGTTGAATACTTTCAATTCGGAGGAAGCGTTGTGCGAATACTGGGCGATGATTTTTTTTCCGGCCAAGCGAAAATCTTCCAGGCGCGCAGAGCCTTCCGGAATTAGTTCTTTCCAGTTTTCCTGCGCGGGCTTGGCGAGTGAGACGATGAGAATTTTCCAGTTGGGAGCTTTCCAGTTGGTCTGCAGGTAGAGGGCGCCATCGGCGACGGCGCCCTGGAAGCAGGCGTTGATGGTGGTCACGACTGGAACGATCGGCCCGCGTTCTTTTAAGTCCTGAAAATACACTTCGGATTTTTCGCAGGCCGAGCCGTAGAAAACGGTGTAGAGCAAATAGCGGCCGTCTTCGGAAATGCTGACGTCCACAATTTTTTCCTGGCCGAAGCCTTCGCCGAAGACGACTTGGTCTTTTCCCGCAGCCGAACCGGTTGCCGTGCCGTAGGCGTGATAGAAAACACGAGGGCCGTGGTCGGTCAGCTCGGAATAATAAAATCCAGACTTGTCGTGGTTGAAGGAAACCGCGGAATATCGTCCACGCGGCAGGATATCGGGAAGATCTTTTTTGGTGTCGGTGTCGAGGAAATGAATGGAAACTTCGTCCTCGCCGCCTTTTCGCACGCCGTACGCGACGAGTTTGCCGTCTTCGGAAATTCCCTCGAAATTCACGCTGGTGGTGTGATCGGGCGTCAACCCCGCGGGATCAACCAGCACTTGCTCCGCGCCGGCTGGGCCCTGGCGCATATAAAGGACGTACAGATCCTGATCTGCGAGCCGTTTGGCATAGAAATAACGGCCGCCACGCTCGAGCGGCAGGCCGATCATGTCCACCTTGAGCAATTCGGCGAGCCGTTTGGAGATGGCCTGCTGTCCGGGGAGTTTGCTCAGGGCAGCCTGGGTGCAAACATTCTGGGCGTCAATCCAGGCGCGAGTTTCGGGGCTGGACTGATCTTCGAGCCAGCGGTAGGGATCGCTGACGACCGTGCCGTGGATCGTTTCCTTCACGTCGTCAATTTTGGTTGGCGGCGGGCATTTGGAACTGGGAGTCTGCGCTTTCACGGAATTCACGCTCGCAATGAAAATCAGAAACGACAAAAATAGTTTCAGCTTCAACTTCGCCCTCCCACACATACGGCCGCGCTACGACGGTGCCCCGACAGAATTCATTGCATCGGCTGAACGCGCCGCGACTTCAATTTAGGTGACCGGCGTCGCCATTTTTCTCGGCGGGTTAAAAAACGGCAATTCCCTGACAGTGGCTCTAACCTTGTGACGCACGGCTTCGACGGTGAGTTCCATTTGCAATTCAGTGCCGGCGGCGGCGTGTTCGCGGTTGAGGCTGGCCAGGGCCAACATTTTTTTCAAAGTTGGCGACCAAGTGGTGGAAGTTGCTTTGCCGATTTGCAAACCGCCGCGATAAACCGGGACCGCCGTGCGCGAGGCGGTGCTTTGCACTTGCGGCCCCAGGCCGAACGAATCGTAAATTCGTTCCACGTCTTCCCAGTTGATGTCGAGGCCCATGAGCAGGCGCTTCGGGCCACGTTTATTTTCCGCGGCGAGCGCTTCGCGTCCGATGAAATGTTCTTTTTTCAAATCCACCATTTTGCCGAGGCCGATTTCGTACGGCGAATATTTTTGAGATTCGATCAGGGCGCGTTTGCTGCTGGTGTAATCCACTTCGATCATGATGAGGCCGGCTTCGATGCGGGCCACGTCGAGAGCGAGCATTCCGGCGGCGTGCACGTCAAACTGGCGGCCGTTTTCCATCAGCGCGTCCCACACGCGCGGAGCATCTTTCCAGGGCATCCAGATTTCGTAACCGAGGTCGCCGGTGTATCCGGTGCGCGAAATATCCACTTCGACGCCGCCGATTTTTCCGTGGGCGAGGCGAAAATATTTCAGGTTGGCGACGTCGGCTTCGGCGGCCTTCAGCAGCAGGCGGCCGGAGGTGGGACCTTGCAGCGCGATGGCGGCAACTTCGGTGGAAATGTCTTCGATTTGCACGTCAAGGCCGAGGGCATTTTGATGGAACCAGCGGATGCTGGGGTCGGCGGCGGTCCAACGATACAGATTTTCGCCGAGGCGCGAGATGGTGCCATCGTCAATGACTTTGCCCTGCTCGTCGCACCAGCAGCAATAAATGACTTGGCCGGGCTTTACTTTAGTGATGTCGCGGGTGATGACGCGGTTCACGAATTTGGTGGCGTCGCTGCCGCTGATCCGGTACTTGTACAGCGGGGAGACGTCAATCATGGCGCAGGCGTTGCGGATGGCGTTGTACTCGTGGTCGTGGTGCATTTCGTACACGCTTACGGCGTAAAAGCCGGACCACTCGCGATAATTCATGCTCTCGCAGAGCTTGGAAGTTCTATCGTGTACGGCGGTTCCGATCGGCACAGTCGCTCCTTACCCTGTAAAAGCGGTAATTTAACGCGCGCGAAATTATAGTTCCGTGGCGGCAACCTCGCAAGCCGAAGTGCTGTTGGTTGCCCGCGTTTTATTGACTCAGCGACTTATGCGCCCTTACTATGTGCACCTGTGCCGGACCCTGCCTCGCTAATTGGCCAAACCATTTCGCATTACCGCATCGTCGAGAAACTCGGCGGGGGCGGAATGGGTGTGGTGTACAAGGCTGAAGACACCCGGCTCGATCGTTTTGTGGCCATCAAATTCCTTCCGGACGATGTGGCCGGCGATCCGGCTACGATCGAACGATTTCGCCGCGAAGCCAAGGCCGCGTCCGCGCTGAACCATCCCAATATCTGCACGATTTACGACATCGGTGAACAAGACGGCAAGCGATTTATCGCGATGGAATATCTCGACGGGATGACGCTGAAACACCGGATCAGCGGAAAGCCGATCGAAGCCGAGGTGCTGCTGGTACTGGCGGTTGAGGTCGCCGACGCTCTGGAGGCCGCGCATTCCAAGGGAATCGTGCATCGAGACATCAAGCCGGCCAACATTTTTGTCACGGAGCGCGGCCACGCCAAGATTCTTGATTTCGGTCTAGCCAAGGTTGCGGATTCGAGCGGCCCGTCCGGCGCGACTGCATCGGGAAAGACGGTGACGTCGGTTCCGGAGCAGCACTTGACCAGCCCCGGGTCCACGCTGGGTACGGTCGCTTATATGTCTCCCGAGCAGGTGCTGGGCAAAGATGTTGACGCCCGGAGTGACCTTTTTTCCTTTGGAGTCGTGCTGTACGAGATGGCGACTGGCGCGCTGCCATTTCGGGGGGAAAGCTCCGGAGCGATATTCGATGCAATTCTGCACAAAACTGCCGCGCCAGTGGCGCAGTCGAACTCCAACCTGCCGCCGAAGTTCGATGACGTCATCTGCAAAGCTCTCGAAAAGGATCGCACGCTGCGCTATCAACATGCGGGCGATATGCGGGCGGACTTAAAACGGCTGACACGCGATGCGGAGTCCAGCAGATCCGTCCCGGCTATGCCGGCCCAAGCCGAATCGAAACCCGCCGGGAAATCGAAATTCGTAGCGGCTGGGCTGGCCATCGTTCTGGTCGCGTTAGCCGGTGCCGGGTATTTCCGGTGGCGCAATCACACCAGCGGCGCGCAAATTCAATCCATCGCCGTGATTCCGTTCACAACTTCGGGCAGCGGCACGGATATTGACTTCCTGAGCGATGGCATTACCGAATCCTTGATCGGCAGCCTGGCACACGTTCCGGAACTAAAAGTGAAATCGCGCAGCTCGGTTTACCGTTACAAAGGCAAAGAGGTGGACGTCCCGCAGGTGGGCAAGGAACTCGGGGTTGATGCCCTGCTCACCGGCACGGTGGTCCAGCATGGCGACACGATACAGGTGAGCGCCGACCTGACCGACGTCCAGGACAATACCGAAATCTGGGGTGAACAATACCAGCGCAAGGCGTCGGACGTGATCGGCCTGCAGCAACAAATCGCGGGCGACATTGCGGCAAAGCTGCGCACCAAAATAACGGGCGCGGAAAAACGGGAAGTGGCGAAGCAAGGAACGCAAAATCCCGAGGCCTACGCGCTCTACGTGAAGGGCCGCTACTACTGGAACAAACGGACCGAAGCGGACATGCACACCGCGATCGACTATTTCAGGCAAGCTATCGACAAGGATCCCAACTACGCGCAGGCGTATTCCGGAACGGCCGAAGCCTACGACGTGCTCAGCTACTACGGCGTAGATCCAAACGATGTGATTCCCAAGGCAAAGGTCGCCGCCGAAAAAGCGCTCGAACTGGACCCCACGCTGGCGCGCCCACATGCCCTGCTGGGCATCGCCAAAATGGGCTATTACTGGGATTTCGCCGGCGGCGAAGCGGAATTCAAAAAGGCTTTCGAACTCGATCCGGACGACGCCACCGCGCATCAGTGGTACGGGGAGATGCTGGCCTATCTGGGCGGACGGGGCGAGCAAGCCATCGAAGAGGCGAACCGGGCGCACGAACTGGATCCGCTCTCGCCGATCATTCGTTTCTCCCAATCCGAAGTCTATTTTCACAACCGCGAGTACGACAAGTCGCTCGAAATCCTGAATCAGATTGAGGTCGAGAATCCAGGTTTCCCGGTAGCGATGTATGGCCGGTCGTGGGTCTACTGGAGCCAGAAAAAATATCCCGAAACGATTCAGGCCTTGCAGAGCTACGCGAAGTCGATCAACAGCGAAAATTTCCGGGAGTTTTCCGATGCGCTGGATTCGGGGTATCGCTCCGGCGGCTGGCCCGCGGCCCTGCACCAGGGCGTCAGGGTGTTCGAAGCGCAGTACCTGGCGAAGAAAAATGCCGAAGCGCCCTATTGGATTGGGCGGATGTACGGCGATCTGGGCGACAAAGACAACGCCTTCAAATGGCTGGACATCGCGTTCCGTGAGCGCAGTATCTGGCTCATGGCTCTGCGCACCCAACCCGAGTTCGACTCACTGCGCTCCGACCCGCGCTGGGCGGAGCTGGTGCGGCGCATCGGCCTTCCGCAGTAAAGTTCGATTCACAATTTAATTCACGGGCATTTTTTCTGACTGCAAGCCGGAACGTCACGCTTGGTTCTTGTGACTCTTGGCGAGCGCCTGTAGAATGCCATGACTCACGCGGCGCCGGGGACGTACGCATGCGCCGGCAGGTTCACCTACACACTTTCATGGCGAAAAAATACGACGTTATCGTTATTGGCGGCGGGCACAACGGGCTGGTGAACGCGGCGTACCTGGCGAAAGCCGGGAGGAAAGTTTTGGTATTGGAAAAACGTTACGTGCTGGGCGGAGCCGCGGTTACCGAAGAAATTATTCCAGGATTTAAATTTTCCGTTTATTCCTACGTGGTTTCGTTGCTGCGTCCTGAAATCATTCGCGACCTGGATCTGCCGCGGCACGGCCTGGAAATTCTGCCGCTGGACGGCACGATTACGCCGATGGCCAACGGCGATTACCTGTGGCGGCAAAACGATCACGGCAAGACGCGGCGCGAACTCGAGCGCCATTCGAAACTGGACGCCGAGGCTTACGAGGAATTCGGCAAATCCATGGTGGCGATGTGCCGGTTTGTAAAGCCGATTCTGGCGATGATTCCGCCGGACCCGACCTCACTCGATCCGCGCGATCTGAAGAAGCTGGCGTTTCTGGGGAAGCGTTTTCAGAGCCTGGAGGCGGAAGACAAATACAATCTGGTGCAGTTGATGACCATGAGCGCGGCGGATTTTCTCGACCAGTGGTTCGAGACCGACGCGCTGAAGGCCACGATGTCCGCTTCGGGAATTATCGGGACGTTTCTGGGGATCCGTTCGCCGGGAACTGCTTACGTGCTGTTGCACCACTACATGGGTGAAATTGACGGCGCGTTCCGGTCCTGGGGTTTCAGTCGTGGTGGAACCGGGGCGATTTCGAATGCGATTGGCGCGGCGGCGGTTGAGGCGGGAGTGGAAATTCGCAAGGAAGCGCCGGTCGCGAAAATTCTGATCAAGAATGGCGTGGCGAATGGAGTGGTGCTGGAAGGCAGCGGTGAGGAAATTCACGCGGATATTATTTCGTCGAGCGTGGATCCGAATCTTACATTTTTGAAGTTCATCGAAGAGAAACAACTGCCCGGGGATTTTCTGGAAGACGTGCGGCGGTACAAATTCCGGGGCTCATCGGGAAAAGTAAATCTGGCTTTGGATGGGCTGCCGGATTTCACTTGCCTGCCGGGACCGGGCAATCATCTGCGTGGCGCAATTTCGATTTCGCCTTCGATGGAGTACATGGAACGCGCTTACGATCAGGCGAAATACGGAGAATTTTCGCGGCGACCGTACATTGATATGGTGATTCCGTCGCTGACCGATCCTTCGGTGGCGCCGCCGGGAAAACATATTCTTTCGTGTTTCGTGCAATACGCGCCTTACAAACTGGCTAGCGGAACATGGGACGAGCAGCGCGAGGCGTTTGGGAATACGGTGATTGACACGATTTCGCAGTACGCGCCGAATTTGAAAAGCCTGATCATCGGGAAACAGTTCATCACGCCGTTGGACATCGAGCGAACGACTGGACTGACTGAGGGGAATATTTTTCAAGGTGAGCTTTCGCTGGAACAGCTTTTCTTTTTGCGGCCGGCGGCGGGCTGGGCGCGCTACCGGACGCCGATAAAGAAACTGTACATGTGCGGGTCGGCGACGCATCCGGGCGGCGGAATCATGGGCGCGCCGGGACGGCTGGCGGCGCTCGAAATTCTAAAAGATTCGGGGAGAAGCTGAGCGTGGCCGCGCAACGCGACATTATTATTCTGGGCGGCGGACATAACGCGCTGGTAACAGCGTTCTACCTGGCGAAGAAGGGTTACAAGCCGCTGATTCTGGAACGCCGCGAGATTATTGGCGGCGCGGCGGTCACTGAAGAATTTTTTCCGGGGTTCAAGTGCTCGACCGTGGCGCATGCCGGAGGCCCACCGCTCGCAGCGATCGTGAAGGACATGCAGCTGGCCCGACACGGCTTGCAGAAGCTGGAATCGCCAGTGCGCGTATTTGCGCCGAATCCGGATGGACGCGCACTGACGCTTTACACCGACGCGCAGCGTTCCGCGGAGGAAGTGAAGAAATTTTCGGCGAAGGATGCCGCGAACTACATTGATTTTCAGGACAGCCTGGGGCGCATCGCCGGAATTGCGGCACAGTTGATGGAGCTGACCCCGCCGGTTATAGAAAAACCTTCGAAAGAAGACATCTGGAAATTCCTGAAGGTTGGGCGCAAGGTGCGCGGCCTGGGCAAAAAGGAAATGATGCGGCTGATCCGTTGGGGGCCGATGGCCGCCGCGGATTTCGTGGCTGAATTTTTTGAGACCGACCTGCTGCGCGCGGCGATCGCCGCACGCGGGATTTATGGCGCGGCACTAGGACCGTGGTCGGCGGGATCCACATTGCTGCTGTTATTGCGGGCGGCGGCGGACCCGTATCCGGTGGGAAATTCAGCATACCCGCGCGGAGGAATGGGTGCGTTGACGGCGGCGATGGCCGCCGCAGCGAAAGAAGCTGGCGCGGAAATTCGCACGGGCGCGGAAGTGACACAAATTCTGGTGAAGGATGGAAAAGTCACCGGCGTGGCGCTGGCGCGCGGTGAAGAAATCGCAGCGAAGTCGGTCATTTCGGGGGCCGACCCGCAGCGGACATTGCTGGGCCTGCTCGATCCGGTGCATCTGCCGCCGAGTTTTGTGGTGAAGATGCGGAATTACCGGGCGAACGGAACCGCTGCAAAAGTGAACGTTGCGCTCGATGCTCTTCCCTCTTTTGTGGCGCTAAAGAATTCGGCGGACGCGACGGGACCGCTGGCGGGACGGATTCATATCGGGCCGGGAATTGATTATCTGGAGCGGGCGTTCGACCATTCGAAGTACGGAGAATTTTCTCCCGCGCCGTATCTGGATATTTCCATTCCAACGATTCAAGACAATACGCTGGCGCCGGCGGGCAAGCAGGTGATGTCCATTTACATGCAGTTTGCGCCGTATTTGTTGAAGGCCGGCAACTGGCAGCAACAACGTGACGCGCTGCGCGACGCGGTGATCAAGACGGTCGGCGAATATGCGCCGGACTTTGCGTCGAAGATTTTGGCGGTGCAGACGCTTACGCCCGCCGATCTGGAAGCTACTTACGGATTGACCGGAGGACATCCGTTTCATGGCGAGCTGGCGCTGGATCAGATTTTCACCATGCGGCCGCTGCTGGGCTGGGCGCGATATACGACTCCAGTGAGACATTTGTATCTCTGCGGAAACGGAACGCATCCCGGGAATGGAGTTACGGGAGTTTCGGGACACAACGCGGCACGCGAGATCGTCAAGCATCTGCGTTAGGGAAACTTCTTCAATCGAAACAAATACAAACGTGAGTGGTATGTTGGCGGAGTGTGCCGAATGAGAATCACTACTTTGTGTGTAATGCTCTCAATACTGATGAGCGCTTTTTTTCTCGCGCCGAGCTATGCCTCGGTGACGATTGATTCGGAGCGGATAACGCCGGTGATGCTGGCGGTGCCGGATGCGCCGGTGGCGTTCGTGGGGTCGGATGGGCGGACGCATTTGGTTTACGAGTTGTGGCTGAAGAATTTCACGAGTGGGAAGGTTGTGGTCGAGAAGGTGGAGGTTCTGGGCGACGGCAGCGTGATCGCGACGCTGGACGGCGCGGAAATCGCGAGACGTTTGCAGCCGGCGGGATTGCGCGAGCCAAGCGCGGTGATGGCTGCGAGCACCGACGCACTGCTATTTATTCACGTCACGTTGCCTGAGGGGCAGGCGGCACCGAAGACGCTGACGCATCGTGTGCAGGTGCGCGCGGACGCTGCGCCGCCGGGAATGCAGGAAATCAGCGAGACCGGGGGCGAGGTTACGGTGGACGCGCGGCCGGTGGTGTTGATTGGGCCGCCGTTGCGCGGCGATCGTTATATCGCTGCGGATTCCTGCTGCGATGCGAGCCGGCACACGCGCGCGGCGCTGCCGGTAAATGGGAATGTGTGGATTGCGCAGCGCTATGCGGTGGACTGGGAGCAACTCGACGAGCAGAATCGCATTTATCACGGGCCGGCGGCGGACGTGAACAGCTACACGATTTACGGAAAAGAAATTCTGGCGGTCGCTGACGGCAAGATCGCTTCGGTGATTGACGGTTTGCCGAATCAGACGCCGGGGCAATATCCGACAAATATCTCGATCGAACAGGCGGACGGAAATTCATTAGTGCAGGACCTGGGTGGTGGACGCTACGCGCTGTACGCGCATTTTCAGCCGCACAGTATTCGGGTGCACGCGGGCGACACGGTGAAACGAGGGCAGGTCCTGGGCCTCGTGGGCAACTCGGGAAATTCAGTGGCACCACATTTACATTTTCACGTGATGAACTCGCCGTCGGCGCTGGCGTCGAACGGCTTGCCTTACGAAATTGATAGCTATCGCGTGACGGGAAAGACGCCGGGCACGGCGGCATTCGACGAGGCCGAATCCAAGGGCACGCCGCTCGCGGTCACGGCAATTTCGCCGCCGCGCCAAGTAACGAACGGATTGCCGCTCGATCAGCTGATCATTTCGTTCGCGCCGTAAGGCGTGAAACCCTACGTGCGCGCGCGCTTATTTGGCGAGCAAAGTTTTCCAGCGGGCCCAGGCGTCGTCACGAGCTTTCTTGTTGGCGTCGTTGGCGTCGGGCGCCTCGCCGGCGCGCATGAAACCGTGGCCGGCGCCATCGTAGGTCACCGGATCATAGGTTTTTCCCGCCGCTTTCATCGCTGTGACGGTGTCCGGAATGGTGGCGTCAATACGCGCGTCGTTCCCTGCGTAAAAACCATAGACGGGTGCCTTGATGCGCGAGAGCGAGTCGGTTGGTGGCGGCGGTCCGTAGAAAACAAAGGCGGCGGAGAGATCGCCGCGATTGGTGGCGAAACGGAAACTTTGACCTCCGCCCCAGCAGAAGCCGGTGACGTACAGTTTTCCGTTGGATGCGGGCAGCTTGTTGGCGTAATCGGCTGCGGCGTTCAAGTCCGCGGTGACTTGATCCGGATCCAATTTGCTGACCGCTTCCATGACTCCGCCGGCGGGAAAAGTATTGGTGCGGCCGCCGCTGGGTCCCATGCCGCTGAGCAGGTCAGGCGCGACGGCGATGTAACCGGCCGCGGCGAGTTCGTCGGCAAGTTCCTGGGCCCAGTCGCTCAATCCGAAAATTTCGTGAATGACGAGGACCACGGGCCGCTTGTCTTTCGATTCGGGGTAGACGATGAGGGTTTCGACGCTGCGGCCGTCATGTTTCACGGTGACCCACTCGCTGTGGCGCGGCGATTTGGCAATGCGTTCGCGGGCCCAGGCTTGCGACCATTCCTGGGCGGCGACGGTCTGGACACTTAGTAGGATTCCGACTGCGAGAAGGATTATTCCGGCGAAACGTTTCATCACGCACCTCACGATGGAATTGCGTGAGTGATGATAGTTGCGCGGCGCGACGGCGGCAAGGGGTGTGATATCGGACCTTATGCGTAGATTGCGAAGAGCGTGGACCAGAAGATGAGGGTGCTCGGCTGAACAAGATCCGGAGATCTCTGCCTAGGGATATGCTAGACTATGCCTATGGCTACCCTATACGTGGAAAACGTTCCAGACGAGCTGTACGAGGCGCTTCGCGACCGAGCTCGCGAAGGGCGCCGTTCGATCGCGGCCGAGGTGTTGTCGCTGCTCGAGCAAAACATCCCCACCGAAAAAGAACTTCGCTCCAGACGTGAGTTAGTACAGAGACTCATGGAGTTGCGATCGAGAAAACAGCCGCGAAAGCGATTTCCCTCCTCCGAGGAAATGCAACGCGAGGACCGGGCGCGTTGAACCAGATTATTATCGATGCGAGCGTCGCGGCAAAGTGGGCGCTGCCCAGCGCGGACGAGCCTCTGACCGAGGAGGCCTTCGAGTTGATCGCTCGCTACACAAAAAGTGAGATTGAATTTATTGTGCCTGATTTTTTTTGGGTTGAAATGGGAAACCTGCTGTGGAAAGCGGCCAGATTGAAACGCTGGTCAACGGCGGATGCGAGAACGGCCCTCACAACGTTAGGAAAATATCAGTTCCCGACAATTCCGTCTAAATCGGTAATCGATCTGGCCCTGGCCATTGCGACTTCGTTCGACCGCACGGTTTATGACAGCGTGTATGTGGCTCTCGCGGTATCCACGAAATCACAACTTGTTACCGCCGACAGAAAGTTGGCTAATGCTCTGGCCTCAACATTGCCGGTGAAATGGCTGGGCGCGTATTTTTAGGGTCTGTGATGGGTTTCACAAGGTCATTAAATGCAGGCCAAGAAGAACGAGGCAAGTTGTGCCGATTAAATTAACGGGCTCACGTGTTTTCTTTGCACCGTATGCGTAAATTGCGGACAGCACGATGAGGACGGCCAGTTGCGTCCACCAATATTGGGCCGCGAACCATAAAGAAGTTGCGCCGAAATCCCATAAACCCCAGCCGAGATGGGCTGATGAGCGCGGAAACAGCGCGATATTTTTGGGGTGAATCGGGAGGTCGAGTAGAAAGTGCGAAAACGCCGCGAGCCAAAGGGCAAACACAACGGGACGGCCCTGCCGCCAAAATAGCAGCGCGAACGTCGCCCCGTAAACAACTACCATGAGAAGAGAGTGTGACCAGTCGTCGAAAAATGCTGGGCCTTGCGAAGGCTCAATTCCGGCCAGGCCGAAGGCGATCCAGAAAAAAATCCGGCAAGAAAGCCGCGACGAGCAGGGCCCAGGTGGGAGCTTGCGGAACGCGGCCTTTAATGGCGAGACCAGCGGCGAAGTGTGCGGCGTACATTTAGCCGGACCTGGGTTTGCCGAAGACATTGATGAGCGAGAGGATGGCGACCGGAATGAGAATCAGGAGCAGCTGAATGATCGCGTCGTGGATACTCATGAGCTCGCTCCGGGATGTTGACTTGATTCAGGGCTTGGACTGTTGATTGCTGGTGTTATTGCCGGGAAGGTTCGAGGTTAATTTGCGGATGACGAATTCCTGGAGAAGATTGGTGGCGGCATTTTCGCCGATGCCAATCAGCGTGTTTTCGAAGACTAAGGCGGCGCCGCGATCGTTCGCGGGATAGTAGAGGTTTGATATGCCGCCGGCGGCGAGGCTTCCGGCAACGCTTGAATAATTGAACTGCCAGTGGCCGTTGTCACCTTTGCAGATGACGGCGTTGGCGAGGGCGTAGAGCACGCGGGAGCGGGTGGTGCCGGTTCCCTTGTAGAAATAGCGGGGATCCTGCTTCAGCAGCGACGGGAATAACGCGCCCCCGATGAAGGTGTCCGAAACAAAATCGGCGTAGGATGCGCCGTAACGCTTGCCATAGCCCTGGGCGCCCTGGCCGTAGTCCTTAAAATTATTTTGGGCTTGTTGCACGCCGGCGATAACTCCGACGACGGCGAAATTAACCGGGTCAATGGTGGTCTTCCAGGCCAGGCCGAATTTTTGTTTGGAGGTAAGCGGAACGGCGTCGGGAACGTAAGTGACGTAGAAATTGGGAATGACGCCGAAGACTCGCTGCTTCTCCTGTTCTTTGATCTCTTCTTCGGCGAGTTCGACGCGCGGGACCACGACCTGGACCTGGGTGATTTCGGTGGCGACGGCCAGGACGATGGGCGGGACGATGAAGACTTCGCCGGGATGAAGAACGCCGGTGGATGTTTGTGGCGCGAAAGCTACGGAAGTTATGGTGAGTTGAAACGGTCCCGGAGGGACGGCGGCAAAGGAGAATTGACCATCGTCACCGGTGAGAATTTCGGGGTCTGAGGGATGGTCCTGGCGGGTGAGTTTCACGCGGGCACCGACGACGGCAGCGCCACTGGGATCCACGATGGTGCCGTCGATGGTTCCTGGTAATTGCGAATCGGATTGTTGGAGGCTGCCGGCTGACGAGCTTGGCCGAGGTGAATCGGGCAAGGCATTCGGCGCCGAGGGGGCAGCGGAGGGAGTTGCGGGCGGCGAGGATTGGGCCGCGGATTGCCGCGGAAGAATGCAGGTCAACATAATGAGAAGTAGGATGGGGAAAATGAGGTAACCGGGCATCCGGTTGCGGATGCCTTTGCGTGGTCGAGTCGTGCGTGAGCCTTTTCTCGTGATATTCACAGTTATAAGTTTATAGCCATCGTTGTATGTCTCACCATGGTTTGACTGCAAAGAGTTCGTTCAGGTTGCACCGCTTGTGGGCGGATTATGTAACCTATCGGCGGGCAGGTGTTTCCTAAATTCCACCGTCTTTTTGGGATATTCTCTAGCGCACGGCGAGCGATGGGTCTGTAAGCTGCGGAGCCACTTATGTCCAGTCCAGGTAAATCAGGATACGCGATGATCGATCGCGGGCGGTTGGGTGCGTTGATGGAGCGGGAAGAACGGAGCTTTGTGGCGACGCATCCCCGGTCGGCTGCGCTGTATGAGCGCGCGCAAAAATCGCTGCTGGGCGGCGTGCCGATGAACTGGATGAAAAAATGGGCGGGGAAATTTCCGGTATTCGTGGCGGAGGCGCACGGGGCGCATTTTAAGGATGTGGATGGCCACGACTATATTGACTTTTGTTTGGGCGACACCGGGGCGATGACTGGGCACTCGCCTGAAGCCGCAGTGGAAACCATCGCACGCCAAGCTGCGCGCGGCATCACGTTGATGTTGCCTACTGAGGATGCGCTGTGGGTGGGCGAAGAACTGGCGCGGCGTTTTGGCTTGCCCTACTGGCAATTCACGCTGACCGCTACGGATGCGAACCGGTTCGCGATTCGGATAGCGCGCGAGATTACGGGGCGGCCGAAAATTCTGGTCTACAACTATTGTTATCACGGCACGGTAGATGAAACTTATATTTCGCTGGGAGCGGACGGCGGGACCGGGCCACGGCGCGGAAATATTGGGCCGCCGGTGAATCCCAACGTCACTACGCGGGTGGTGGAGTTCAACGATCTCGCGGCGCTGGAACGCGAACTGGCGCATGGCGACGTGGCCTGCATTCTGGCGGAGCCGGTGTTGACGAACGTGGGGATCGTGCATCCCGAGCCGGGCTATTGGGAAAAGGCCGCAGTGCTGGCACGAAAAGCTGGGACGCTGCTGATCATTGACGAAACGCATACGATTTGCACGGGTCCCGGCGGATACACGAGAGCGCACGGACTGCGTCCGGACATTTTTGTGATTGGCAAACCGATCGCGAGCGGTGTGCCGGCCGCGACGTACGGATGCACGGCCGACGTCGCCGAACAAATCAGCAAGCGCATTCAGCTGGAGGATTGCGACACGGGCGGGATTGGCGGGACGCTCGCGGGAAATGCGCTGTCGCTGGCAGCAATCCGCGCGACACTCGAACAGGTGCTGACGCCGGCAGCATTTGCGAAGATGATTCCGCTGGCCGAGCGTTTTGCGGATGGAGTCTTACAGGCCATCGAAACGGCAAAATTGCCGTGGCACGTGTCGCGACTTGGCTGCCGCGCTGAATATTTATTTCTGCCGCGCGCGCCGCGCAACGGCGGCGAAGCAGCAGCCGCGATGGACTTCGAGCTGGAGCGATTCATGCATTTGTATGCGTTGAATCGAGGGATTCTGCTGACACCGTTTCACAACATGGCGCTGATGTCGCCGGCGACCAGCGAAAATGATATTGACCAACACACACGCGTATTCACCGAGGCGGTCACGGAGTTGACGCAATGATTCAATACCATGGCGGGTGCGGTCGAACAGAATGAACGATTCTGGCCCAGATCGCACACGCGCGCGGGAACTAGCCGCTGAGTTTCTAAAGAAAGGCGATCCTATGGGGTGGTTCGAAGCCCTGTATCAGGAAGCCGAAGCCCGATCCAACACCGGCGAGATTCCGTGGGCCGATGGTCTGCCGAACTCGTCTCTCCTGGCTTTTTTGCGCGATCATCCGCAGCCAACCGGAAATAAGTTCGCTCTGGTGGTTGGCGGCGGCCTCGGCGACGACGCCGAGGAGCTCGCCGCCTCGGGCTTCCGCGTCACATCTTTCGATATTTCGGAAAGCGCCATCCGGGCCACGCGAAAACGCTTTCCCAATTCGAAAGTGGAATATGTCGCGGCTGACCTGCTGGCCCCGCCGCCGCACTGGTCGCGCAAATTCGATTTCGTCTTCGAGGCGAACACGCTGCAAGCGATGCCACGAGACCTGCGCGAGGTGGCAATCGCAAAAATTCCGGAATTTGTCGGGCCCGGCGGCCAGCTGCTGGTGGTCGCGCGCGGCCGCGAGCCCTTCGAACCGGAAGGCGAAGTTCCCTGGCCGCTGACGCGCGCGGAATTTTCGATATTCCCAGACGCCGGGCTGACTGAAATTTCCTTCGAAGACTTCCTCGACCAGGAAACTCCGCCGGTCCGCCGATTTCGCGCGCTGTACAAACGCAGTTAGAATTGGGTTTCGAGGGATCGGATGAATTCGGGACGGCGCGATTTTCTAAAAACCCTGGCTGCGTCCGGCGTGGCGCTGGCTGCGTATCCGCGCGTCACGCTGCTGGGCAATTCCGCGATAATTCCGGCGCAAGCGAACCGGCAACCGCCCGGCTCCTGCGACTTTGTTTTTTTCACCGACACGCATATACAGCCGGAACTGGACGCGGCGCATGGCTGCGCGATGGCATTTCAGAAAATCGCGGCGACGAAACCGGAATTTGCGATCTGCGGCGGCGATCTGGTATTCGACGCGCTGGGGGTGAATCACCCGCGCGCGGAGATGCTGTTCAATCTGTACAAGCAAGCCGAATCTCGACTGGACGTGCCGCTGTACCACGCCATCGGCAATCACGATGTGTTCGGGATACTCAGCAAGAGCGGCCTGGTGACCGGCGATCCGCAGTACGGGAAGAAAATGTTCGAGGATCGCATCGGCGCGCGAACCTATTCTTCGTTCGACCGCAAGGGCTATCACTTCATCATTCTCGATTCGATTTTTGCCACCGAAGATCACTTGTGGGAAGGACGAGTTGATAATGAGCAACTGCAATGGCTAGCCGCCGATTTGAAAACTATCGAGGCCGGCACGCCCATCATCGTGGTGATTCACGTTCCGCTGGTGACCGGATTTCTGGGTTATTCGCCGAAGCCGACGGGCCGGCAAAAATATAATACGTACACGGTGGAAAATTCTCCGGAGGTGCTGGCGCTATTCGAGGGGCACAACCTAATCGCGGCGCTGCAAGGACATTTGCACGTCAACGAAGTGGTGCACTACAAGAATTGCGATTTCATGACCAGCGGGGCGGTGTGCGGCAATTGGTGGCACGGGCCGCGCATGGGTTTTCCGGAGGGTTTTACGGTAGTGAGCCTGCGCGAGGGGAAAATTTCGACCCGCTACGAGACTTACGGATTCCAATCCGTTGATCCCTGGGTCAAAGGTTAAACGGCAACGGCTGGCCGTTGCGCACGCGCATCTACTGAATAAGCTGATAGGAATTGCGAAGATCGTCCTGCACCACGTGAGCCTTGCCGCCGGAATTTCGCACGACCAATTCCCTTTCGAGTTTGCGCACGCGATATTCCCAGTGGCTCGGCAATTTCAGGCGGTCTTGCAGAGTTAGCAGCGCTTCCTCGTTCAGGTTCTTGTCAATTTCCTGCGAATAGCTTTGCATGATGTAAACGCGGCCGCCGGGGGCCAGTAGTTCGTAGACATTTTTGCCCGCGTCATACACGTACTGGTTTTGGCGTTCCACGATGTTTTCGGTGTAGGGCGTGCGGTCCTGCTTCTTTTTTATTTCCAGCTGGGCGACCAGGCGCGCGTCAAGCCCATCGAAAGTGGCGACGGCGCCGGGATTGGCGAGGGCGTTTCGATCCATGGTGAAATAGCGCGGGCCATTCAGAACCACCATGGTGGCGTGCAGTTCATTTTTCAATTTGTCGGCGCTCAGGGCAGACCATTTCGCCTCGGGACAATCGTTGAGGCCCAGGGTGTTGTAAACCGACGCGGTGGCGGACAGGCCGTGGCGCTTGGCAACGAAAACCTCGCAATAGCGGACGTTGCGAAGGTTGGCCCTCTCGACCATGCCGGCGGGCGCGGGTGTGGATTGGGCGCGCAACATTAAGGTCGCGGGCAAAGATATTGTTAAGGCGAGTAGTGCTGTCTTCCCTGCTGATTTCATGATGTTCGGCCCTCACCGGCAACCTAGTGCGAAGAAGCGGCGCTGTCACCAACCGACGGGAACATATCACAACCTGCTCGCGTATATGTTTCAGGATTCGGCGCAGGCTAGAAGCGCGCGAGGTGCGAGTTCATGGCAAACGGAAACTTGTTCGAGAACTTAGTGGGCGACCTGAAACACGCGGTACGTGTGCTGTGGCGGAGCCCGGCGTTCGCGGCGACGGCGATTGCGGCGCTGGCGCTGGGTATTGGCGCGAATACGGCGATTTTCTCGGTGGTCAACGCAGTTCTGCTGCAGCCACTCTCCTATCCTCAGCCAGATCGGATCGTTGCGCTGGGGCGCCATTTCCCGAACGGGAACGGCTTCGCTACGTCCATTCCAAAATTCACGGTGTGGAGCGAACAGACGCAGGTCTTTCAGGCAGTCACGGCATACGATTTTGCGGGGCCGGGAATGAATCTTACGGGAGGCGATCATCCGGAGCAGGTGAAAGGAATTCACGCGTCGGCAGGATATTTTGAGGTGTTTGGCGCGCCGGTAATTCTGGGCCGGACGTACACCGCCGAAGAGGATCGTCCGGGCGCGGGACACGTGGCGGTGATAAGCAATGGCTTGTGGCAGAGCCGTTTCGGTGGCGATCCCGGAGTGGTTGGAAAGACGGTGGAGCTAACCGGTGATGCGTATCAGATCATTGGCGTGCTGGGGCCCACGTTCAAGACGGATACGCCGGCGGACGTGTGGCTGCCGCTGCAGCCGGATCCCAACAGCACCAATCAGGGTCACTTTTTGTCGTGCGCGGCGCGGATGCGTCCGGGAGTGACGCTGGGCCAAGCCAACGCCGCGATGAAAATGGCGGCCGAGGAATTCCGGAGAAAGTTTCCGGGGCCGTTGATGGACAAAACGGAAAGCGCGGTGGCTGTTCCGCTGCGGGATCGAGTGGTCTCCGATGTGCGCAGCGCGCTGCTGATACTACTGGGCGCGGTGGGATTCGTGCTGCTGATCGCGTGCGCAAATGTGGCGAATTTGTTGCTGGCGCGGGCGACGCTGCGCAAACGAGAAATTGCGATTCGCTCGGCACTGGGCGCGGGACGGAAGCGGATTATTTATCAACTGCTGACGGAAAGCGTGCTGCTGTCGGTGGTCGGCGGAGTTCTGGGATTGATTGTTGGATACATCGGCGTTCGCGCGCTGCTGGCGGTGAATCCGGTGGACATTCCAAGACTGGGGGAACATGGCGCGGCAGTCACGCTGGACTGGCGCGTGCTGGGATTCACGCTGCTGATCGCGGTGCTGACGGGAATTTTATTCGGGCTGATACCGGCGGTGAGCGGGTCACGGACGGATCTGAGCAGTACGTTCAAGGAATCCGGATCGCGATCCGGAAGCGGATTCCGGCAGAACAAGGCGCGGTCCATTTTGGTGGTTACGGAACTGGCGCTGGCGCTGGTGCTGCTGGTGGGTTCGGCGCTGCTGATTCGGACTTACATGACTTTGCGGACGGTGAAACCGGGATTCGATGCGCACAATGTGTTGACGATGGAAATGTCGCTATCGGGCACGCGATTTGAAAAGACGGCGGGAGTGGAGCAGGCGGTACGCGAAGTGGAACGCCGAGTTGACGCAGTGCCGGGCGTGGAAGCAATCGCCAGCACGTGCTGCCTGCCCGTAACCGGCGGAATCGATCTGCCGTTTACGATTGAAGGCGTGCCGCCGACGGATGGGCCGTACAACGGCGACGTGCAGTGGCGCAACGTGTCGTCACAATACTTTCAGGTGTTCAAGATTCCGCTGGTTCGCGGGCGGACGTTTGATGAGCGGGATCAGGCCAGCTCGGACCATGTGGTGGTGATCAACGAAACGATGTCGAAGAAATTCTGGCCGAAGGGCGATGCCGTGGGATCGCGGATTACGATTGCGCACGGGTTGGGGCCGGAATTTGAAGAGGGGCCGCGGGAGGTGGTGGGAGTGGTGGGCGACACACGGGACGGCGGGCTCGACAGTGATCCGGACCCGATGATGTTCGTGCCGGAAGCGCAAATAACCGACGGCGAGACGGCGCTGGAAAGCCGGGTGCTGCCGATGAACTGGATCATCCGTACCAAGGTGGCGCCTTTTTCGCTGAGCACGGACCTGCAGCGTGAGTTGCGGGTGGCGACGGGCGGGCTTCCGGTGGCGCACATTCGCTCGATGGAACAGGTGGTGGGAGAGTCCACCGCGCGAAGCGATTTCAACACGATGCTGCTTTCGATTTTTGCGGGACTGGCACTGCTGCTGGCGGCGATTGGAATCTATGGATTGATGACGTATTCGGTGCAGCAGCGAACGCAGGAGATTGGGATTCGGATGGCGCTGGGAGCGAGTCCGGAGAACGTGCGCAAAATGGTGGTGTGGCAAGGAATGCGGCTCGCGGCGATTGGCGTGGTGATCGGCGTGGCGGCGGCGCTGGCCTTGACGCGGTTTATGGCCAGCTTGATTTACGGAGTGAAGACCTGGGATCCGATCGTTTTTGTGACGATTACGCTGCTCCTGGGCGCGGTGTCGTGGCTGGCGACATACATTCCGGCGCGGCGAGCTTCGCGGGTGGATCCGATGGTTTCACTGCGCTACGAATAGGCTGGGATCGAGGGTGCGAACGAGGGGTGAGGTTAGGGTGGCGATTGACGCGGGCGTTTTTCTGTTGGTCTTCGCGAGTGACCGCGCATTCGCACGGTAAAAAGCAGATCCCTCGCTGCGCTTCGGGATGACAGGTTTTTGGAATGAGTGGGGGAGTGGTTGTGCGGGAGAGGTGCAGAAGGGACGGCAAGCCGGCCGCTACAGGTGGTGGGACTGTGGAGAATTGGGCCGGGCGAATCACGGGCGAATCGCGTCGGCCCGTGGGAAACGCTACTTCTTGTCCATCTTCGCGGCGAAGGTTTGAATCGCAATTTTGCCATTGCGGATCCAGAACGTGTCGGTGGCGAAGGGCACATCAAATTTCGGCGCGCTTCCGGACCACACGATATACGCAGTTTCGCCTTCGATGATTTGTTTCTCCAGCTTTAAGGTGCTGGCACCCGGCGGAAACAAATGCGAGAAGATGCTGACGAAGGCTTCGCGGATTTGCTGATGGCCTTTTAAGACGCCCATGGTGCTGATCAGGACGGCGTCAGAAGCGTAATCGGCCATGATGGATTCAACGTCTCCCGCCTGGAAATCGCGCCAGTGGCGCGCCAATACTTGTTCGGGTGAGCCGCCTGCATTTGCATTGGTCATAGAATTTACCTGCCTCCTCAAAGTTTCCGCCGACGAATGATTGCAGCTTGCGTCTTCGATTCTAAGCTAGTGGCGCTTCAGGCTCAATCGCGCGCGTCTCGATGCAAATTGAAATTGGAAAGCGTCGACGTTGAAGACTGGGTTAGCGTATGCTGCGGCGGCCAGAATTGCTGGCGAAGAGGTTGCTGGTTGATGGACGAGCCAAAATTGCCGGGAGTCGAGGACAAGCATGGACGCCTGACGAGAAATCAGGTGCGCGGATTCTGGGCGGCGTGGGGCGGCTGGGCGCTGGACGGAATGGATTCGGTGATCTACGCGCTGGTGCTGGTGCCTTCGCTGCGCGAATTGCTGCCGCGCTCCGGGATTGCGGCGACCAAAGGAAATATTGGATTTTACGGCGGACTGCTGTTCGCGATTTTTTTGGTGGGCTGGGGGATGGCGTTCCTGTGGGGACCGATCGGCGATAAATTTGGGCGGGTGCGGACGCTGATGCTGACGATTCTGTGGTATTCGGCATTTACGCTGCTGAGCGCGTTCGTCACCAATATTTGGCAGCTGGCGGTTCTGCGTTTTCTGGGTGGCATCGGAATTGGCGGCGAATGGGCGATGGGCGGAACGTTCGTGGCGGAGGAGATGCCGGAAAGCTGGCGGGTGCGCGGCGCGGGGTTTATGCACACCGGATACTACGTGGGATTTTTGTTTGCGGCGCTGGCGAATTTCAGCATCGGAAGCCACTTTGGCTGGCGGGCGATGTTCTTGTTTGGAGGATTGCCGGCGGTGTTGCTGGCCTGGATTCGGCGGGGCGTCACCGAGCCGGCGCGCTGGAGGGAAAAAGAAAAGGTGGTGCATGCGTGGAGCTGGTGGCGTCCGCTGGCGACGCTGTTCAGCGCGGGTTTGCGGAGGCGGACGATTTTGAATTCGCTGTTCATGGTGGTTTCGATTTGTGGTTTATGGGCGGGGACGGTTTACGTTCCGGCGGCGGTGACGGCGCTGGCGGAGGCGAGCGGGCGTCTGGGGCCACAAGCGGCGCAAGTTGCATCGTACGCGACCATGCTGGTGGCGGTTGCGACGGTCCTGGGATGCCTGGCGATGCCGAAACTGGCGGAAAGCCTGGGACGACGTGGAGCGCTGGCGTTTTACTTTGCTTTGATGATGATTTTTATCGTGCTGACTTTCGGGAAGGTTTTTTATCTGGGCAGCAGCGCGCTGCCGTGGTTTTTTGTTTGCCTGTTTTTTCTGGGATTCGGCGGCGCGAACTTCGCGGTGTATACGTTATGGCTGCCGGAGCAATACCCTACCGAATGCCGGGCGAGTGCGTTCGCGTTCTCTACTTCGTTCGCGCGATTTGTCGGGGCTGGAATTACGTTTCTGGTGGGAGCCGGCGTGCGGCACTACGGCTCGATCGGAACGCCGGTGGCGCTGACTGGAGTTGCGTTCGCGCTTGGGCTGCTGCTGACGCCATTGGGCGAGGAGACTCGCGGGCGTTCCCTGCCGTCATAGATTTTGTGGTCGGGTTCCCATGGCCAACACGCTGAACACCTTGCTGAGGAACTTCCTCGCGTGTGACGCTCTTCCGGATTTTCCGTGGTGCGTGCTACCATCCCGCGAATCATGAAAACTTGGCGAGTATTTCTGTCGTTTACCGTGGTGGCGGTGGTGTCTTTTGCGGTTTTCGCTGCGGGGGCTGGGCGCGCTCCTGCTGCGCAGAGCGCGGCTGGGGTTGCGGCAGGTGCCAGCCACCCCATTGTGTTGCGTGCCGCGCGGGTGCTGGATGTGGAGTCCGGGCGTATCACTGCGCCGGGCGAAATTCTGGTCGAGGGAAACTTGATACGCGAGGTTGGGGCGAAGGTTTCGCGGCCGGCGGGCGCGGAAGTCGTCGAGCTTGGCGACACTACCCTGTTGCCAGGTTTGATTGACGCGCACGTCCATCTTTTCTTGCATCCCGGTGCTGAAGATTTACAAACCGTGCAGGAATCGGTGCCGCAGCGAACGATTGTGGCGACGCTGGCGGCGCGCGACGACTTGATGGGTGGATTCACGGCCGAGCGCGATATGGGCACGGAGGGCGCGGGGTCGGCGGATACGGCGGTGCGCAACGCGATCGATCAGGGATTGATTCCGGGGCCGAGGCTGCGCATCAGCGGAAACGCCGTGAATATTTTGGGCGGCCACGAAGATGCGTTGGGCTACAACCCCGAACAGCGGGTGCTGCCCAACGCAACTTATGCGAATGGAATTCCGGAACTGATTACGGTGATTCGCGAACAATTCAAGGAAGGCGCGGACTTCATCAAGATTTATGAGACTGGGCGCGACTCGGTGGTCAACGGGCGGTTTTTCACTCCATACCAATATTCGGAAGAGGAACTTACGGCGGCGGTGCACGAAGCGGCGCGCACCGGAAATCGCGTGGCGGTTCACGCGACTGGCGAGCCGGGGACGCTGTATGCGGCGCGGGCGGGCGTGGAATCCATTGACCACGCCTACCAGCTCAGTGACGAAACGATGCGGCTGATGCGCGAGAAGCAGATCTTCGCGGTGCCGACGTTTACGATTTCGGAATATTTCGAAGAGCACGCCGCTACTCCGGGAGGGGCGGCACGCGAACATCAATTGACCGAGTTCCATGCGCAGGAATTTAAGAAACAATTGGCGGCGGGAGTTCCCATGGCGATGGGTTCGGACGTTGGTCCGTTTCCGCACGGCACGCAGGCGCGCGAATTTGTTTTGATGGTGAAATTCGGAATGACGCCGCTGGCGGCAATCCAGGCCGGCACGATCAACGGAGCAAAATTATTGGGCTGGCCAGAGCAAATCGGGGCGCTGAAGCCGGGATACATGGCGGACATTGTGGCGGTGCCGGGAAATCCGCTCGAAGACATCACAACGCTGCAGAAAGTTTCGTTCGTGATGAAAAACGGCATGGTTTATCGGAAATAACTGGCGCAAGTAACCGCGCTGGAGCAAATAGCCGAGCTGGCGCGAACAAGCGAAGTGAATTGATCGCAAAAAAGGCCACTCCCAATTTTTATGGGAGTGGCCAAATTTTTGCGAGGGAAGCTGAATCCTTTGTTCGGTTACGCTCCCAAGTATTCCACGTGGACGTAAGTTCCCAGCCTGACGTTGTAGGCCAGATACCATCCGACGTGATCGGGGTCGTCGTAAATTATGATGTCATCGCCGCCCCAGTTCCAGCCGTCCACAAAACCGATGTCGTAAGGCGCCACGCTGAAGAAGAAGCCGCCGAAGCCGAAGCGGGTGGGGCCGCCGCCGGACAGATGCCAGACGTGCGAGGGACCGAAACCGCCGGTGAAATGTCCATGCTCCCAGGGATGATCGAGGTGATAGTGCGGGTCGTTGGGACCGGTGTCATGCCCGACCCATTTGCCTTTATCCACGTGAGGCGCGTTTGGGTGTCCGGGTTTGTCGGCGAAGTTGCGGTGCTCTTCGGGAGGATGCGGAGTTCCGTGAAAAGCGCCAGGGCCGGCCGCTGGGGGACGTGCGGCTGGAGCCGGATGACCGCCGCCGTGTTCCTGGGCCATGACCGGGACCGAGAAAAGAAACAAGGCCGCGGCGCATGGCAAGAATCCGAAAGCTTTCTTCATGGTTGCCTCCAACTTGAAATTTAGAACAGGTACGCTGTTGAGACTTACCTTCTTTGGAGCTCAGCTCTTACGACTCATCATCATAAAATCATGCGCACCACTTCGGGGAATACCGAAAAAACTGTAGGACACGCCTTGCCGTTCACGCAGATGTATTAACTCTTATTGGAAGAAAACACGCCTGGATTCCAGGCCGATGTTAGAGCGCTATTCGCCGTGTATTTCTTTGCGTTGACTTACCGTGTCGCCGTCGCCTGCTTTTAACCCGCGAAAGACAATGGTGGAAAGCAGCGTCATCGCGCCAAGCACAAAAAATGCGCGGTGAACGCCTTGAATGAATTGGGTGGTGTTGGCGCGAGCGTGATCCGGAATGAAGAATGCGGTTACGAGCGAGGCTGCCGCGACGCCGAAGCTGACGGACATCTGCTGCATGGTGCTGGCGATGGTGCTGGCGCTGCTGGCCTGCTCGTCGGAGACTTCGGCGTAGACCAGTGTGTTCATGCTGGTGTATTGCAGCGAGGTGAAAAATCCGTAGCTGAATACTTCGATGACGATCAGCCAGACCGGCGTGCCTTTGCCGATGGTGGCAAAAAGCATGATGAACAGGCCGATGATGATGGTGTTGGAGACCAGCACTCCACGGTATCCGAAGCGCGCGAGGATTCGCGGCATGGTCATCTTCAGGCTCATCGAGGCAATGGCTTGGGGCATCATGAGCAAGCCGGACTGAATTGGCGTGAAACCCATTCCGACTTGATACAAAAGCGGAAAGAGAAACGGAATACCGCCGATGCCAAGACGGGTGACGAAACTGCCGACTACCGAAGCGCGAAAGGTACGGAGACGAAACAGGACCATGCGCAACAGGGGATACGTGGCTCTGGTCGCGTGGAATCCATAGGCGGTGAGGAGCGCGACGGCGAGCGCCAGCAGCTCCAGAATGGCGCGCACGCTGATGGTGTGTTCGCCGAATACTTCGAGGACGTAGGAAAGCAGGGCGACGCCGGAACCGAAGAGGACCAGGCCGATCCAGTCGAGAGGGTGAGTGTTCTGTTCGCGGTAATCGGGGAGATGTCGGTAAACCATGTATAGGCCGACGAGGCCGATGGGAATGTTGACGAAGAAAATAAATCGCCAGTGAAGATATCCGACGATCAGGCCGCCGGCGATAGGCCCGAGCATGGGGCCGACGAGTCCGGGAATGGCGACGAAGGCCATGGCGCGAACCAGTTCGGACCTGGCGAAGGTGCGGACCATGGTCAGACGGCCAACCGGGACCATCATGGCGCCGCCGCAGCCTTGCAAGATGCGGTCGGCGACCAGTACGTGAATGTTGCTGGAGATGCCGCAAAGGAATGAGCCGAGGGTGAAAATGCCGATGGCGGAGGCGAATACGCGGCGCGTGCCGAAACGGTCGGCCATCCAGCCGCTGATAGGAATAAAAACCGCGAGGCTCAGCGTGTAACTGGCAAGCACGGACTTCATGTTCAGCGGAGCGACGTGCAGGGCTGCGGCGATGGCCGGGACGCCGGTGTTGAGAATGGTGGTGTCCAGCGATTCCATGAAAAATGCGACGGCGATGAGCCAGGGGAGAAGGCGCCTGCTGGAGTCGGACAGAGTCGGAGGCAAGACGGAGTCTGCGTTGGGAGCCGGAGGGATTGGCGCTGGCGGGGCGGGGTTGGTCGAGCTGGGCTGCATCAGTCTCCGTAGTTTCGTTCGTCACGCGCGGATGGACTCGAGTGTTGCGCGATTCACGAGCAACAATTATCGCCCATCGGAGACTGGATTACATCGCCGGCTGGCGACGCAGCATGAGTACAGCGGGCGGGTCTGAGACCCGGCCCTACAAAGGCTGGGACACAGATTGAATTTCTCGCGTGATCGCCTTTGAAAACCCCTGATAAGGCATTAATCAAACGCCTGGGGCTTTTTGGGCGAGCTGGATGGGTTCGCGTTTTGGGGTGCCGGGGGCGGCTGCGCGCAGGTATTGCTCTGGCCAACTCGCCGGGAAGCCGAGTTCCTGGGCGACGTGGAGTGGGAAGTAGGGGTCGCGGAGGAATTGGCGGGCCATGATGACGATGTCGGCCTGATCGCGCGAGACGATGGCGCTGGCTTCGGCGGCGGTGGTGATCATGCCGACCGCGCCGGTCATGATGTTGGTCTCGCGGCGAATGCGCTCGGCGAATCCGACCTGATAGCCGGGGCCGACAGGGATCTGGGCGTCTGCCACGTTACCGCCCGAGGAGCAATCCATGAGATCCACGCCGAGAGGCATGAGCTGATTGGCGAGTGCGATGGATTGCTCGAGGTCCCAGCCGCCTTCGACCCAGTCGGTGGAGGAGATGCGGATGAAGAGTGGATTTTTCTCGGGCCAGACTTTGCGGATGGCGGTGACCACTTCACGAACCAGACGGGTGCGATTTTCAAACGAACCACCGTAAGAATCGGTGCGCTGATTGGAGAGCGGCGAAAGAAATTCGTGAAGCAGGTAGCCGTGAGCGGAATGGATTTCGATCACGGCGAAGCCGGCGCGTTGGGCGCGAATGGCCGCGTCGGTGAAATCTTTAACAACTTTGCGAATTCCCTGCTCGTCCAGCGCTACGGGGGGCGCGAAATTTGTAGGCGCAAAAGTAATGGCGCTGGGGGCAACGGGCTTCCAGCCACCTTCGGCTTCGGTGACATAAGGGCCGGGGCTCCAGGGTGGGCGCGTGCTGCCCTTGCGTCCGGAATGAGCGAGTTGAATACCCGGCAAAGCACCCTGGGTACGCAAGAAGCCGGTGATGCGGGAGAGAAATTCGAGGTGATCGTCTTTCCAGATTCCCAGATCCTGTGGGCTGATGCGGCCTTCGGGAGAGACCGCGCATGCTTCGGTGAAGACGAGCGATGCGCCGCCAACCGCGCGCGAGCCCAGATGCACGAGGTGCCAATCGTTGGCGAAGCCGTCGGTGCTGGAATATTGGCACATCGGCGAGACCACGATGCGGTTGCGGAGTTTCACATCGCGAATTTGCAGCTCATCGAACAGGTTCATCGGGAATCCCCTTTTTGAATTTCCACGTTTGCGGACTGGCGCGGTGGCATCGGGATCAATCGTTGCGGCGATGCGTTTTCAGGTGCTGATGATCGGCGACGGGTTCGAGGAGGCGGATGATGTGCTGGCCTGCCGCGGGATCGAAGCGGTACATCAATATGGCATCAGCGGCGTTGTCTTCACCGACGAGTTCGAGTTCGGGATTGTCCAGAATGATGTCGCCATTATTTTTGATGCGAACTGAACTGCCGACCTGCAGGACGATTTTGGTTTCGTTGGCATTCGATTTCATGATTGCACCCTTCTGATTAAAAGTGGAAATGCGAAGTTTGCCCAGCGATGTTTAGATGACCGGACGCAGGAAAAGTAGCAATGGATCCGTCAAGTGGTTGGCGAAGCGAAACGGAGATTTCGCTCGGGCCGAGCGTTGCTTTTGGTCCGATTGGTTATCGAAGCGTGACGGACTAGAACTTGAAGACGACGCCGACGGAAGCCTTTGGGCTCCACTGGTGAGTGCTGAAATATTGGGAACCCACAGCATCGGCACCCACACGCAGCGACCAGCGAGGCTTGAAGGGCAAATCAACTCCGCCACCGAAAGTGTAAGCGAGGGCGTGCTGGTCGCCAAAGGGCGTTTGCGGGGTGAAGTGCGAGATACCGACCAAGGCATGGGCCCAGAGTTCAAGGCCGCGACGAGCAGACCAACGGAAGCGCGGTCCGCCGCCGCCGAACGCGAACCAGGAACTGATGTTGCTTTGCGAACCGTGGGTGGCGGAAAAATCGCCTTCGGCTCCGACCCAATCCTTGAAGTAATAGACCATGTTGAGGTCGAAGCCGTTGGTGTTCTCGGTGAGCGGAGGCAACTCATAAAAACGGAAGAAGGTGTAGCCGACGTACAGCTGCCATGCGTAGTTCTGGAAGACGCTGGTGACATCCTGTGGAGGCGGAGCCGGCGCGAGCGACAATGAGAGAGGAGCGGGGGTTGCCGAAACGGGAGTGGAGGCATCGTCCGCAGCCGCAAACGGCGTCAGCCTAATTCCTGTTGGCGCGGCAGCTGCCGGATCCAAGTTGAAAGAGGGTGAGAGCGGCAGCGATGTGGTTACCAAGGATTGCGCGCCAGCGGTCAGAGCTGCGGACACAACGAGTATGAAAAGGATGGCAGTATGTCGCATCGACAGATTCCCTCCAAAATGCCTTTGCAGCCTAGAACGTGCACCCATAATTTGACCGAGAAAGGGTACCTGTGTCCACCCTAAATTCGACAAATACTGAAACCGTATGAGGCGAAGAATGTGCCGCGGCGGGTCATCGTATCCTTCCTGCCCCCCATCGGGGCTTTAAACCACAAAGCGCGTTAAATACAGCGAAAGGCGAACAGAATCGGTGACGCACTACGAGCTGTGAACCGGCTCAGGCAATGATGCGGGCTGCTCCGGCGAAGATTGCGCGGCGATTTCGGACAGTGCTTGCTTCAAGCTAATGGCGACGCGGTGATTCTCGGCAACGCCAACGCGGGCGGTCAGGCGGTCGAGATCACCCGAATAATTCCAAATGCCCAACAATATGTCTTTCTCGGGTAGCTGCGCGCGCAATTGGGAGTAGAGGGATTTCGCGTGTGAAAGTGCGTAGGGCGGAAGGGCCGAGATGCAGACGACGTCTGGGGCAGCCTGAACTGTCTTCATGACCATAGTTGACGTTCGCGCGAGGGGGACACATTCGGCGGCATAGCCTGCGCGATCGAGGAGTTGGCGAAGCATGGTCGCGACGATTTCGTCGGCTTCGTCGCGCGCGGGAATGCAGACAATTTTCGGGGTCCGCCTGGGTGTCGTGAGAGCTGCGCGAGACTCGGTCTGGCGCGCTGCATCGTTGGGCTCGATGGTAGTGTCGGGTGCGGTGTCGGCCGGGTGATGGCGCCTTTCGGCAAACAATTCGGCGACGATGCGGCGCGTATTGCTGGTGATGAATTCAGCGGATGATTGGTCCAGGCGGTCGCGATGGCGATCGCGTTCGGAGAGACTGAGAGCGGGCACCAAAACCGAGTCGTACAATTCTTCCAGAGGCTTGTCCTGTAAGTAGTTTTCCAGGACGTGCTTGGCTTCCTCGTGATCCATGGCAAGCAGACGCTGGTAATAGCGACTGTCGGGCGTGAGAGTTGGCTCGTCGCCCAAAAGAACGGTGAGGAAACCGAGGCTGGGGACGTGGCGGCCGATGACCACGACGCAAACGGTAAGCGGCGTACAAAGGACCAGCCCGACGGGACCCCAAATGGCCGTCCAGAAAATCGCGGCAAGCAGGATGGCCATGGATGAAATACCGGTGTAAGCGCCATACAGCATCGGTTCGATGAAGTTGGATACGACTACTTCGGTAACCACGAAGAGCCCAAAGGTTTCGAGGGGCTTGATCCAACCATCAAAAATCGCGAAGGAGAGAAGCAGCGGCATAATTCCGCCGAGCGGTGGGCCAATGTAGGGAAGAAATCGCAGGAGGCCGACCATCACACCCCAAAGGAGCGCCCCGGGGATGCCGATGAAATACAAGCAAGTTCCGATGAAGGCACCGTAGCAAATGTTGACGAGAAGTTGGAGTCGAAGATAGCGGCTGACGCGGGCGGTGGCATCGTCAATCGCCTGGGTCATCACGTAGAGACTGCGCTGTCCCGCCAGCGAGATCAGACGATTGCGAAGATTTTCCCGGCGGATAAGCATGAAAAAAGTGAGCACGACGACGATGCAGAAAGTGGCCAGCAAACCGAGGATGCTTTCGACCGATTCGAGGGGCAGGGTCGGAGATTTGACAATTTCCACGGGCATGGGGCGTTGGCGCGTCGGCGTGGACGAGCGAGTGGTCGCAGGGAGCGATCCATCGGGATGCCCGGGCGGCGCTGCTAGATCTTTGCTGATTTCATTCATGGTATCGGAGGCGTTGTTCAGCGCGGTGTTCTTCGACCAATGAAGCGTTTCGATTTTTTGCCGGATGTTCGAGCGGTAGTCCGGAAGCTGATTCATGACCTGGCTGAACTGCTGAGTGACGGTCCATCCCACTGCGCCGACGGCTATAAAGGACAGCACGACGACAATGAGCGTGGAGACAAGACGCCCGAAATGCATGCGCTCCAGCAGTTTGGCGACGGGCGTGAGGACAAAGGTGATGAGAACGGCGAGGGTAAAAGGAATGAGGACGACGCGGGCGAAATAGAGCGTGCCGACAATGGCAACGGCGACGACCACTCCGAGGAGGCGCGTAAGATTCTTGTCTGTGGTGTGCTGGGCCATTGCTGTCGCCTGTTTTCGCGCGAGGACGTTCGAACAGAATCCGTCCCAACATTTGAAACAAAGAACTTAACAGCCTTCGGATCTGCAACGAGCGTATAGGAGGGCTGCGGAGCGCACCATACAGTGATGCATTGAGATTGAAGGCTGGTTTGGTGGAAACCACCCGCGACGCCATCGGCTCGGACGAGGATGAGTGGACGTTCGTGGCCTGCGAAAATGAATTGCGGCGAATCGGGCATTGCGCCAATAAAGTTGGGCGCGCAACTACTGCTTATTAACACCAATGGCTGATGAATCCGGCGTGTCGGATTTCACTTCTCGCAGGGTGATCCAGTCGGTGCGGACTTTGTCCCATTCCTGGATCAAGAATCCATGAGATTCCATGAATTTGCGGATTTGGGTGCGATGCAGGCCCACAATTTTTTCAAGGATGGGAATGAGAACGCCGAGAGCGTTGGGACTGAGCACGGTGCGTTGGGCAATCTGGGTGACGTGTTCGGTCTCGGAAACGGCAATGGTAAAACCGTCGCGCGCATTGACGTGCAGCATCACATGGATGTCCGAGCTGCCATCGCCGGCATAAATAATGTGGTCAGGACCGATTTCGCGGCTGGCCTGCAATTCATCGAGGAAGGCAACTTTTCCGTAGCCGGCGGTGGCGCGGACGATCGTGTCAATTTCTCCGGTGCTCTTGTAGGTGAATTCCGTGCCATGAATGTGATCGGCGGGAAGGATGTCCTGCAGGGCGGAGCGGATCACTTCGACCGGCGCGGCGGAGAGCACATAGAAATCAAACTGGTAGCCCTCGATGCCGTGGTCGAGAATTTCGTTGAGCAGGCCGATATTGGATTTGAGGCGAATTTGCTGGCCGACCTGGATCAGATGTTCCTTGCGAACGCGCGAACGGAATTCGGGATCGTGGAGCAACAGGTAGGCGAGCTCCGCGCCTTGTTGGACAAGATTCAGCTTGGCCATGCCTTGGGCCTTGCGTTCGAATTCGTGAGTGGGAATGCCGACAATTTCGGACAGGACGTAGCCAGAATCGTTGAAGGTCAGGGTCTGGTCGAAGTCACTGACGAACAGATAGGATTTCAGTGCGCTGGCGTTCATGGTATGGATCACTCCTGGATGCGCGCGATTCAGAATTGCGAGCCGTCGAGCTTCATCGAGCTTCAGGAACCCGGACGTAAACGTTTACGGGGATAAGTCCACTAAAGAATAGCACTCGTGGCGGGCCGACTGATTCGGAATACGCTATGCGTTGCATTCGTTTTATCGAAGGGCCAAGACGGAAGGAGCAGCATCCCGGATGATCGGAATTCTGGTTTTTGGAAACAATCACTTAATTCTCGCAGGGCCCGAACCTGATGAGACGATGGCGCGGTTGCTGATGCGTCACTGGTCGGTGATTCAAATTGGTCCGCAAGACGACCTAGCGAAATCGGCGAGTTACGAAAAGTGGGAAATTCGAACGAAAGAGTTTCGGGAGAACCTGGAATGGGCCGTTGTGGTGCGGGGCGATGGCGAGATTTCCATGGCAGTCACGCAATTGCTGAGGGAAATCTCCGCGCGAGGAGTTTGCATCAGAGAATACGGAGACTAGATTCGTTGGCCCGAAGCTTGGCGGATTAACAGTATTTCAGTTCATCAGGCCGAAACGCGCTCACTTCCATTGCTTCCCGCGCGGCTGAAGATTCCGCTGGGGAGGGCGTCGCGGGCTTTCTGGCCGGATGAGTTTTGCTCCAGGCCGCGTAGTTCTCCCGCATCTGCTCGATGTGATGCGGAATGTGACGCTCATGGATCATCATCCACTTCTTCAAAGTAATCTGGCCGACACGATGGTGGGTCACGGTGTTGTCCCAGAGATGATCGGGAAGCGCGCAGAGCAGCTTGTGAGTTGCTTTTCGCAAGTGAAAAATGATGTCCAGGGCTTCGCGAGCGCTTTGGTTGAAGTATCCCAAGGATTGCGCCCAACGCTGACCATCGAATTTGAGGACCGGGCTGCCCGGCTCGGCGATGAAACGGCGGCAGCGGATGTAGGCGCTGGCCTCGGAATCGGCCAAGTGGATGACGATATCGTGAATGCTCCAGCGATCGTCACGAGGCTGATAACACCACATCTTTTTGGGGAATTGGCGCAACGCGGCTTGCAATAGCGTTGGTCCGAATCCGAAGAGTTCCAGTTCTCGTCGCAGTTCTTCTCTCATAATTTATAACACCCCGCTTATTTATTTAGACGCATGAAGCTCCGTTTTTGTTTAATGACCGGTGAAAAAAACTTGGGTTTTTAGGGATTTTCTTGAAAAAAACATCACTGCCATTTTGAAAGTGATTCAATCGTTCGATTCCGCACATCGGGGGTGTCCGGAATTGGCGGGTGCGGACACCGCGTTCTTGTATCTACGTGAGTTGGTATATGAATTCGCGGACTTTTGTGACTTTCAAGAGAACGAAGCTTGTCTCTAGTATTTCACTTTCGTGCGGCTGGTACGGGGGTTTTGTCATTCGCGGCAGGAAAAGCACTCGAGTTTTCCGGCGATTTCGATTCGGCGAGCCAGGGTTCAAGAATTTGCGCGGCCACGGCATCGCCGTGCGCGGACCAGTGGCCATCGCACTCGAGAAAATAGGACATGTAGTCTTTGGGTGCGCTCGCGTTCATTTCCGGCAGTAAATCCTTCACCGGAATTCCGGATTCGCGGCCCCATGTTTCCAGCACTGGGCCCAGCCGATTCGTGCCGGCTTGATGCAGACGCTGAAAGTCATTGGCGCGTGGGATCAAGAAAACTTTTACCTGCGCGCCGTGGGCATCGGCAGTGGCTTTGATGTCCTCGAGCGCGTGTTTGAGGCGAGCCAGGTCCACGTCATTGTAATCGTTGTAGCCGGAATACGGGCTGGCGTTACGCCAGTAAAACTGCGAATAGAGAAACTGGCCAACGTGATAAGAGGCGAGATACGCGCGCAGGACCGCTTCGACATGATCCCAGAAGCCTTCACCGGCGTTGGGCTGAAAATGGCCAGTATAAAAGACGGAAAAATCGTCCGCGTAGTACGGGCGATAGCGATTGCCCTCGCCGATGGACTTCCAGTAATCGAGCGACATATCGTGAAAATCATTGTCGGGAAGGACACCCACGACGACCAGATTGTGATCGAACGCTGCGGCCATCGTTTTGTAGAGCAGCGCGTATTGGAGCGGGCCGAAATTGCCGCCGGTGCCGAAATTCAGGACTTCGTGCCCGGTGTCCTTTTCCAGGATGTTGGTTAAGCGCGCGTCGGCGGGGATTCCCAGGCCTTCGACGAAGGAATCTCCCAACATGATGGTGCGCGGGGCCGAGGAGTGGAGGGTGCGCTCCGCATCGCGCGCGCCGTAACTGTTCGTATCGTATGCGACGGTGAAACAGCCCTCCTTATGAATGAAGTGGCCGCTGGGCCGGTGCCACACGCCAAAAGCCGGATTGGTGTCGGCCCAGAACGAATTGTAATTGACGTGATAGCTGGGCTTGCTGGAAGGCCATTTGCTGAAATTTACGAGGATGATCGAGGCGATTTCAGCCAGGACTGCGAACACCAGAAAATTGATGACGACCAAACGCAGAATGGAGAGCGCGGTCTGAGCGAGTGAGCGCCGGGCTGGAGTTTCGGTGGTGGTTGAAGCTGGTTCGGTCATGCACACTCCCCGGGCGATGTGGAACAGAGCAGCAAACATCCCACGATACATTGAGATTCGGAAATCGAGAATCGGGATTTGCTTGGATCGTTAAGCTCTGGATGGAGCCGGGCGGGTAGGAGTTGAGGCGAGAAAAAAAGATCGCCCACCCTCCGCGTAAGCAGCGAAAGGTGGGCGATTGGGGGGTGGAATTTAGAAACTGTATTTCAGCCCGAACTGAATCTGGCGCGCTCCTTGTGAAGTGAAAATCTCACCGTAGTTGGATGCGCCGGCGGTGTGCTGGCCGCTGAACTCCTGCCCGAAATTGAAGATCGGGGTGTTGGTGAAGTTGGTCATATCCATCCTGAATTCGAACGCCTGCCTTTCGGTGATGGAGAAAGATTTGGACAAACTGATGTCGGCGGATTTGTATCCGGGGCCGTCGAAAGCACCCACGCCGCAGTTGCCGAAAGTGCCGGGCGCAGGAGTGGTAACGGCGGCGGGATTCAGGAAGCTGACGCCGTTGTTGGCCGGATTGAATACCATCGGAACTCTTCCGGATACGCCTGGAACACAATCCGCACGAGTGGAGAATCCGCCGGTGCCCGAGGTGTCACTGCTGGCAAAAATGGTCTGAGCAAATCCGGTGTGGAAAATGAAGCCGGAACTGACGCGCCATCCTCCAGCAATGAGGTTCACGAGCGTGCTGGAATCGTTGCCAAATTGGCGTCCGTGACCGAAGGGAAGGTCGTAGACGACATAGCCATTAAAGATGGAAGCGATGTTCTGCGGGCATCGGCCGTAGTCTCCAATCTGGTTGTAAGGATTTTGCGGAAAGGCCCAGCCGGCGATGGTCTGTGCTTCGGTGGCCACGTTATCGCCGAACTGGCCGAAGAAACCGGGCGTGTCGCTCAAGCACTTCGACCAAGTGTAGTTGACCTGAGCCTGTAGGCCACGGCTCAAGCGCTCTTGAAGGCTGGCTTCGAGCGCGTTGTAGTTGCTGATGCCGTTGGAGAGCGAGTAACGCCCCTGGCCAATTTCGCCGAGCAAGGTTGGGTTAAGGAACGGGCTGGGAGAAATGGTTCCGTCGGCGTTTAGCTGTTTTTGCTGCAGCATGATGATGTTGCTTAGGTGCTGGTCGTTCTCGCCAACATAGCCCAGTTGTACGGTTGTGGAGCTTCCGAACTGGTGTTGGACGGTCAGGTTCCATTCCTGCTGGACTGCGGGCCGGATGTGGATGTCGAATGCGTGGATGTTCACACCCTGAAAACAGGTGGGATCAAACACAACCGCCAGGGCCAGAGTGCATCCAGTGGGAAATCCGACGAAACCCTGGTCCAAGGTGCTGGGCGGCAGCGCCGTGGTCGGAGCGAAAGTGACGTTGTGGGCCGTCTCAAAGGGCGGGTTCGCGGTGAGCAGGTTGTTCACGCCGTTGCTCTCATTGAAGCTGGTCACACCGTAGGCGGCGCGAATGACCGTGTTCTTCAGGAATCCCGGCTGCCAGGCGATCCCGATACGGGGTTGAAAATTGGCCAGCCCGTTGTACTGCTTGTACAGGGCGGCGCCCAAACCTTGGTTGTTGATCTGGGAGGTGATGAGGTTTCCGCCGAACAGCTGGTAATTTACGGCGTTGTTATCCTGGGCAGCGCGGGGGGTGTTCAGTTCCCAGCGCAGGCCCAGGTTCAGTGTCAGATTCGGCTTTATTCTCCAATTGTCCTGACCGTATACGCCCCAGAGATTGTTTCGGACGTGCCGATTGCCAACGCCTTCACCGATACCTAGATTGTTAGGTAGGCCGAGCAGAAAATCGGCGAGACCCGAACCGATCGAGAGCGGTGCGGACTTGGGATTGGCCGGATCCGAAAGAGTTGGATTGCCCGTATATTGGCCGTTGAAATTGAAAAAGCCAGCCAAACCTTCATTGCCGGGATAAAGGAAATTGTCGCGGTAGTTGTTGAACTGAACGCCGGCGTGAAATTCGTGATTTCCGTGGGTCTTTACGATTGAGTCGCCGATCTGAAAGACAGTATCAGCGAAAGTGTTAAAGGCAGAAAGAGGGTTGGCGATGTTGGCGATACCGCCGAATTGGCCCTGGATACTTGGAAGGAACGAACTGCTCGAACCGGGAATCCCGAACATCTGAGGAAGATTTTCGCCCGTGGGGTTCGTGAAACCCTGGCTCACCGGGAAATAGCTGAAGCCCGCGCGAAAATCGTTGATGAGTGTTGGGTCAATGGTGCGGGTCCAACCGACGACTCCGTTCTTGAGCGGATAATTAAAATTAGTGAAGCCATTATTGGCAAGGTCGTAGGTCTGAGTGGTCGGATTGCGGAAGGACTGCTGTGAATAGCGGCCAAAGACGCGGTCCTCTCCGGTTGGGGTCCAGTCGACTTTTACGTCGCCTTGGTCCGCATTGTTTAGAACACGTTGCGCATACTGAAAGTTATTGCCACCAGCGTTGGGCAACGGATATAGCGACGAATTCACGATCGCGAGCGCTGCTGGGCTTAGAGTAAGTCCGGCGGCCGTCAAATTATTGAAAGCGATTGGAGTCCGGTTCAAGGGATTTACACCCGCTTCCGGCAGAAACAACTGGGTGTTGGCTGCTCGCTGTGCGGGAGTACCCGATATTGCTGCGGTGCAAACCCCAGCCCCGTTGAACCCAGCAGGGCACAACTCGCCGAAATTTCCGGCGCGCTCCGCCGAACTCAACACCTGAATAGTCTGGGTCGAGGGGCTGTCCATGCGTTGTCCTTCGTAGTCCACGAAGAAGAACAGGCGGTTTTTGATGATCGGTCCGCCGAAGGTGGCGCCGAAACGGTTATAGCGGAGAGCCGCCTTAGGAGTATCGGTCAAGCCATCGCTCCATTGGCGTGCATCCAACGCGTCGTTCCGCAGATATTCAAAGACGTTGCCGTGGTACGAGTTCGTGCCGGACTTGACGGTGGTGTTGACGATGCCGCCGAGAAAGTTGCCAAACTCTGCTGACGGATTTTGGGTGACCAGGTTGAATTCCTGAATCGCTTCGGTGCTGGGCGAATAGGCTACTTCGTTGTTGTCGCTCTGGTTGTTGTCGATTCCATCGAGAATGTAGTTGTTGGTCTGCTCGCGATTGCCGTTGATGTAGGGGCGGCCGACCTGAAAAGTATTTTGTCCGGAGGTGAAGGCTCCGGCGTTGGTGCTGACGGCACCGGGCGTTAGCAAAGTGAGCTGATTGTAGTTGCCGGTGATCAGCGGAATGTTTTCGGTGACGACGTGATCAATGTGAGTGCTGAGGTCGGTCGTTTCCGTTTGCAGCAGCGGCGAAGCGCCGCTCACTTCGACGGTCTGGGACATGGCGCCGACGGTCATCTGCACGTCCACGCGAGCGACCTGGTCCAGAACGAGATCAAAGGGCGCGTGCGTCGCAGTTTGAAATCCTTTTGCTTCGACCCTTAGGGCGTAGTTCGCAACGGGAAGATGGGTGAGGTAGTAAGCACCATCGCCGTTGCTCTGCGTCGGGTATTCGGTGCCGCGCGCGGTGTCTTTGGCGGTAACGGTGGCGCCGACGATGGGCGAGCCGCTCGGATCGGTAATCGTTCCGTTGATGGCGCCGGTGACTTCCTGGCCCCGGGCGGGCGTGACGCTGGCGACGAGCGCGACGAACAGGGTCGCGGACAACAGCAATGCAGCGGCGGCGCGGCGCAGGCCGACTTTCGCCAGACGAGCCAGCCTCAGACTTTCGTGAAAATTACGCATGGTTTCCCCCTCACCCTTCAGAATATGACAAAGAGCTATATAGCTCATGGTTTCTCTTGTCAAGCAAAAAATTAAAATGTATAAAAGGCAGGCGTTTTTCCATATTTCGCGCTATATAGCGGTTTTACACGCTCTATAGCACTGGATTTGCACTTTCGCGACGGTTCCCAGCTTAATTCATACCGCGTAGCACCGCGGATGATAGACTCTCTCCAATTTTGGAGCCTTCATGACACCGCAAGGCAGAAACGGAAAGCCAACCTACAAAAGAATCCAAAACGTAATTCGCCGGCGGATCGAGGACGGGCAACTGAAGCCCGGGGACATGGTGGCTTCGGAGCGCGAACTGGCCAAAGCGCACAAGGTAAGCCTGATGACGGCGCGCCACGCGCTGGCTGATCTGGCGCGGGAAGGCATGGTCGAGCGCCGGCATGGTTCCGGGACGTTCGTCGCGCCTCCGAAAATTCATTTCAACAAGCTGATGAGCTACACCGAACAGATGGCCAGCCGCGGCCTGGCGGCGAACTCCAGAATTATTTCCTCGGGCGTATTGGACAACGAACCGGAAATCGCGGCGCGGCTTTCGCTCTCGGCGTCGAGCCATCTGTTCACGCTGGAACGGGTGCGGCAGGCGGCGGATGAACCGTTCGCGCTGGAGACTTGCTATTTGTCGGCGGACGAATTCCCGGCCCTGGCTGGCGGCACGCTGGAACGCGGTTCGCTATTTGTGACGCTCGAACGCGAATACGGAATTGAGTTGGCATATGCGGATGAAGAAATTGATGCGACTGCGGCAGATCTGAGGACGGCCGAACTGCTGGCGGTTACACGCGGGGCCCCGCTGCTTCGCATTCGGCAACTGATTTACACCACGAAGGGAAAGGCGTGCATGTACGTGGTGGGGCTTTATCGTTCCGGGCGACACACTTTGTTGATTCGCAGATTCAGATAATTTCTGATGTGGGCTTGCGTCGCGAAAAATATACGAACCGCTTACATTCAGCCAAAGCGGCGCAGGGCCGGCGCACCCCTAAAAAGACCGAGCCGTTTGTTGGATTCCTTCTTTGCGCTGAAATGCTCGCCTTCGTTATAACTTTCCTGCCGCGCTCATTGCCGCTTCGCTTCCCTGCCCGCTGGTGAGTTCGTGATGCATGCGCCAGGCGCAGACAATCGCGAGGAGCACCAAAATAATTCCTAGCGGATAGCTGTGGAACAAAAGCTTGCCTACGCCGAAGAGCGCGCTGTAAACCATCACGCAGCCTAGAATCCAGCACCAGAGATTGCGGGCGAGGTCGTGCGTTTGCGGAATTTCCGGCGCGAGAGCGGCGATGGGTTTCCAGCCGGTAACGTCGGGCATCACTTTCCGGTAGAAGGACAGCAGGATGCTGTCGGGCTCTTTGGCGGTTGCGAGAGTGACGCCGACCCAGACGAGAGTAGTCAGCAGCGTGGTGGTCAGAATGTCTTTGGCGAATATTACGGTGTCGGAGCCGGTGAAAAGCGTTGAGCGGCCGACCAGAGTTTGCGCCAAGCCTTGCCAGTGAACCGAGAGCGTGACGACCAGCGCGGTGACCATTGCGGAAATTTCGCTCCAGGCATTGATGCGCCACCAGTACCAGCGAAGCATGTAGACACTACCGGTGCCGGCGCCGACCTGCAGCACCACTTGCCAGCCGGAACGAATGGAGGAAAGCTGCGCGGAAACATAGCCGGTAGCGATGACCAGCAAAATGGTAACGAACTGCGAAACGTGAACGTAATGGCGCTCGGTGGCGTGACGAACCAGGAAGCGCCGGTAGAAATCTTCGACGATATATGAGGTGCCCCAATTTAATTGGGTCGCGATGGTGGACATGAACGCGGCGAGGAAGCCGGCCATGATAATTCCGCGGAGGGCGTGCGGGACGTGATCGTTGACGATCATCATGTAGCTGGTTTCGGGATGCTGCAGGCCGGGGTACAAAACAATCGCGGCGAGCGCGGTGAGAATCCAGGGCCAGGGTCGCAGCGCGTAATGCGCGATGTTGAACCACAAGACCGAAAATAATCCCTGACGCTCGTCCCGGGCGCTGAAAATTCTTTGGGCCACGTAGCCGCCGCCACCGGGCTCGGCACCGGGATACCAGAAAGCCCACCACTGCACGCCGAGATAGACCGCGAAGGTGATGACCGGCAGAGTCCACAGCGTATCGCTGGCGAAGCCTTTTGAAAAATCGGGAAGAAACGCGACGGGATCGGAGCCGCCGTTGGTGGCGCGCAACGCGGCGATCTGCGAAAGCATCGAGTCCATTCCGCCGGTGGCTTTCACCGCGTAGTAGGCGATGGCGATCACGATTCCCATTTTCAACACGAATTGAAACAGGTCGGTCCAGAGCACGCCGGAGAGGCCGCCGAGCGACACGTAAATTCCGGTGAACGGAATGAGAAAGAAAATGCAGACGATCAGGGCGTAACCGTCGGTGCCGGAAAATGTCGGGCCGAAAATTTGGGTCAGCGCGGAAGAGAAACTTCCGAGGACGTGCCAGGTTTGCATCGTGGGCCCGAGCGTAGTGCCGACGATATTGATCATGGCTTTGGTGACCCAGCCGAGGATCAGGCAATTCATCAGCAGGCCGAGGTAGATGGCGCGGAAACCGCGCAGAAAAGCAGCCGGGCCGCCGGAATAGCGCATCTCGGCGAATTGCACGTCGGTCATCAAACCGGAACGGCGCCACAATCGGGCGAAAAGAAAAACGGTCATCATGCCGGAAGGCAGAAAGGCCCACCAGATCCAGTTTCCGGCGATTCCCTGGGTGTAAACGAGACCGGCGACGAGCAGCGGAGTATCGGCCGCGAAAGTTGTGGCGACCATCGAGGTGCCGGCGAGCCACCAGGAAACGTTGCGTCCCGAGACGAAATAGTCTTCCGAACTCTGACCGGCGCTGCGGCGGAAATAAAGCCCGAGCAGAAGCGTGATCACCAGATAGCCGATAATTGCGGACCAGTCGAGCAGAGTAAATGTCATCGGAGCGAGTTTATTGCACATCTGCTTGGTGCGGCGCAACGTGAAATCGCGTTCGGTGAAATATTGGCGAGCAGAAACCTTGCACGGCGTTTTGAGATTTGTACTATTCTGTGCCGCGTTCGAAATTATTTTTGCGGGCTAAACTGCTCAAAGAAGGGTAAATGCGATTATTTTTGTTGGTTGTTGTGCTGGGGTTCTTAGTGAACTTGCCGGTTTTCGCGCAAACCGCGTCACAGCTTAATTTGTCGCCCGTACCCTCCACGGTGCAGGCTGGAAACGGCCAGCTTCCGATCACGCAATCATTTTCGGTGGCGATCGAGGGTTACAAGGACCCGCAACTGGAACGCGCGGCAGGGCGATTTTTGCGTGAGGTTAGACTGCGTACTGGCTTGTTCGTTGGCGTGGAAATTGCCGAAGGTAGCAAAGCGACGCTGGTGATTCACGCGGAGCACGCGAGCAAGCCGGTGCAAGAACTTGGCGAGGACGAGAGTTACATACTGGATGTGAGCGGCGCAGGCGCGAAACTCAGCGCGCCGAATTCGCTGGGCATCATGCACGGACTGCAAACTTTTCTTCAGCTGATCGAAATCACGCCCGCGGGTTTCGACATGCCGGCGGTACACATTGAGGATTCTCCGCGATTTCCCTGGCGTGGCTTGATGATTGATGTGAGCCGCCATTTTATTTATATGGATACGCTGAAGCGCAATGTTGATGCGATGGCTGCAGTGAAAATGAACGTGCTGCACTTGCATCTCTCAGACGATCAAGGGTTTCGGCTGGAGAGCAAGGAATTTCCGAAATTGACGCAGTTGGGGTCGGACGGGCTTTTTTACACGCAGGCGGAAATGCGTGAACTGATCGCGTATGCCGGCGACCGCGGGATTCGGGTCGTTCCGGAATTCGACATGCCGGGCCACAGCGCGGCGTGGTTTGTCGGTTACCCGGCGCTGGCGAGCGCTCCGGGCCCGTATCAGATCGAGCGGCGCTGGGGAATTTTCGATCCGGCCATGGATCCAACGCGTGAAGAGACTTACAAATTTCTGGACAAGTTCATCGGCGAAATGGCGGAAGTGTTTCCGGACCAGTATTTCCATATCGGCGGGGACGAGGTGAACGGGAAGCAGTGGGACGGGAATCCGAAAATTCACCAATTCATGCACGCGCACAAAATCAAGAACAACGAAGCGTTGCAGCAATATTTTACGTTGCAGGTGGAGAAAATTGTCAGCAAGCACCATAAAACGATGGTGGGTTGGGACGAAATTCTAGGTCCGGGAATGCCGGAAAGCATCGTGATTCAATCGTGGCGCGGGCAGGATTCGCTGGCTTTGGCGGCGCAGCAAGGCTATCGCGGAATACTTTCGAGCGGATACTATCTGGATGGAATGGGACACGCGAGCCAATATTATTCGGTTGATCCGATGAGCAACGCGGATTCAAAGCTCACGCCGGCGCAGCAAAAATTGATTCTCGGTGGCGAAGTGTGCATGTGGGCCGAGTTCATCAGCGACCAAAGTATTGACTCGAGAATCTGGCCGCGCTCGGCGGCGATTGCGGAACGATTGTGGTCGGCGCAACAGGTGCAGGAAACCGATTCGATGTACCGAAGATTGGAAACGACGAGTCAGCTGCTGGAGCAACTCGGCCTGCGGCACCGTTCGAATCTGGAAGTGGCTCTGGCGCGAGCGGCTGGCACCGACAAGATTGCGCCGCTGCTGGTGCTTGCCGATGTGACCGAGCCTGCCAGCATCCAAATCAGGGAAAAGGAAGCGGAGAGTGCGGGCGGAATTCAAACCAGCGACATCGCGCTGAATCGGATGGTGGACGTAATCGTCCCGGAGAGCGAATCGGCGCGACGATTTTCCGCGGCCGTGGAGCAGTTCATTGCGAGCAAATTTCAGGATGCAAAAGCCGAGGCGTACATTCGAGGCGAGCTGACTGCATGGCGTGACAACGACGCGCAGTTGCAGCCACTGTTGCAAAAGTCATATTTGCTGAAGGAAGTTTCTCCGGTCTCGCAAAATCTGAGCGCGCTGGGCGCGGCAGGGTTGCAAGCGCTCGACTACGTTGATAAACACCAAAGCGCGCCGGAGACTTGGCGCACACCACAAATTGCGATGACGCAGGAAACGGCGAAACCAACGGCGGACTTGATTCTTGCGGTGGCGCCAGCGATTCAGAAGCTGGTGAGCCAGACTGCCGGCGGCACCGCCGCTCCCTAAGCCCAGAACACGGAACTTACGGACCGTAGGTGAGGTTCATGGCTTCGACTGCGGGCGATAATTTTTCCTCGAAAATAATTCGCGTATCGAGATGGCTTAGATTTCCGCGCCACGCCCTTAAGGCGAGCCAAACTCCAGTTAGGAATGGGACAAAAGCAAGGAATCGAACGGGATTATCGAATGCCCAGCGTTCGATGGCGGCCGGGAAGGTTGAGAAGGCGAAAAAGCCAACGATATAAATCAAAATGGCGACAATCGCGTGACTTCTGAAATTCGGTGCCGAACAAGTGAAGGGAATCTTCCGAAATCGCATCAGAGAAATTTCCGCGAGAACGGCGCACATGGCGCCGACGATGGCAGTGTGAATCAAGGATGTCCGCCAACCCCAGAAGCGTGCGTATAGCGGAAAGCAAATCAGAATGAGTGCCGGAGCTAGAAACACAAAGATTACTTTCCTGGCTAGCATAGCGCATTCGCGCGTTTCGGGATTTACGGTGAGGCGGAACAGCCAGTTCGCGCGGAAATTTGCCGGAATATCGAACGCGCAGCGCAGACCGAGAATCAAGAAATAGGCCAGAGCCAGCGGAACGCCGAGAATTTCTACCGAGGGGAATCGTTCAAGGGCGTGCGACGGCGTGCCAATCGCCGCAAACAAACTCTGCGAGGCAATCACAATTCCCACGCCCACGAACCACCCGACTACTAAAGCCTGATTCGGACCGCGAATCAGCGCTCTCATGGTGAAGCGGAAGGTGGCACGTTCAAACGAACTGCGAAACAGGAAGCGGTCGAATATCGCGAAAATACGTGGGGTAAGGAAACCACCTGCGGCGGGAAGACTAACCATCGTTTCAGAGTCGCGCGAAAAGCACCGGTGATAGCCCAGAGCGTAAGTTACGATGGCGCAGACCAAGACGACGCCCGTGGCCATCACGGACCATCCACCTAGAGAAGAAAGCGCGGGATCCCCTCGCCCGAGTAGCGTTTGATCCAGCGCCAGGAACCACAACGAAGGAACCAGCTTGAGGAATGCTTGCGGATTTTCCGCGAGTGAGTGAATCATGGGCGGCACAGCGAAACTGGTCGAGAGTACGGCCATAAGACAGGTGACGATGGTGAAACGAACGTACATCGATACTTTTCGGAATGTGCGAAGAGGCAGGAGGGCCATCAGTGCGCCGAGGATCGCCAAGACTAGCAGGAAACCAAATACACTGCTGAGCACCACGCATAAAAAGTGGGCGCCGAGAAATCTGGCGAAGTAGACGAAGGATGCCTGCGATCCGCAGACCACCATCGGAAAGAGGACGACCGATGCGGCGTTCAGGTCGAGGGAAAGGACCGCCGTGAGAAACAGAAGCGCGAGAAGATTCGCCGCCAGAAAATTGCGACTGCGAATGGGAAGCGGCGCGAGATTGACGTAGTCACGGCGATCGGGAAGCAGGCTGTCCCATTTCCAGACAGCGACGACCGCCGAGACCACCATCGCGAGAGCGATAAAAAAGTATTCGTCGGGCAGCGATGCCGCATAGGGATCGAAATCCCGATCGCCGCGAATAAACTGAAATAGTGATCCGTATTTGTCAGCGAGAAAGAGCGAAGCAAAAACGCCCGGAAGTGCCAGAAGGCCCAGAATGGCCGCTATACCGAAGTCCACGCCATCCGCTTCGGACGCGTCGCCACCGTGAAAAATTCGGTCCACGCAGTGACGAACGAGACGGGCGAAAGGGTCCGGGAGTCGCCATAGTGTGGGCGCTCGTGCCGACTTCGCGGAAGCAATCAACGAGCATCCATGACTTGCATGATGTCGCGCGCGGACTGTTCAGCGTCCCGGTCCTCCACCAGATGGACAAATGCATGCTCAAGGTCGGTCTGCCCAAAGGCTTGCCGCACAGCGCTCGTCGGCGCATAGGTCAGGACGCGGCCCTGGCGAAGAATCATTATGTGCGAGCAGACCTTTTCCACCACTTCCAGCACATGCGAGCAATAGAAGACCGCTTTGCCCCTTTCACCGAGTCCTTTTATCAAGTTCTTGACGATCAGCGCGGAAGTGACATCCAGACCCGAGAGTGGCTCGTCGAAAATCAGAAGCTGGGGATCGTGCAAGAGCGCGGCAATCAACAGAATTCGTTGGCGCATTCCCTTGGAATACGTTCCGATCGCGGAATAGCGATGAGCATGAAGCGAGAACAGCTCCAACATGGCGCCGATTTTCTTGGCAAGTTGTTGTGCTGCAAGTCCCCGAAGCGTGCCAACCAACTCCAGATATTCCCAGCCCGAAAGAAACGGATAGAGATCGGCTTCTTCGGGTACATAGCCCAGGCGGGCGCGATAGCCCACAAGATTGTCTTGAATGTTTTTTCCGCGCCAGAGTACCTGGCCGCGGGTGGGTTCCGACAATCCCGTGAGCATGCGCACCGTAGTGCTCTTGCCGGAACCGTTTGGGCCGAGGCAGCCCAATACCTCGCCGGAATTTAGGGAAAAAGATATGTCACTCACGGCAGGAACTGCGGTGTAGCACTTGATAAGGCCCCTAGCTTCGAGAGCAATCATGACACTCCCGGCGTCAGGAGGCGTCCTGCGAAGGTTGCGCATACGACCACGTCATGTTTGGACACCACTCGTGAGCCAAAGTTTCCGGAATAGAAGACACCGGCGGGTGCACAACTGTAGTTTTACGGCGCGCGCTAAGAAGCAGTTTATTCCGCGGCTTTTGCTGCCAGGGTCTCGACGACTGCGATGTTTTGGAGCAGGTCCTGGGGCAGGTTGTGGCGCTGCTGCAAATACGCGGGGGTGTTGTAGCAGACCTGGACTGCGGAGGTGGCGTCTTCGTAGACCAGAATTTTTAGCGGGAGATCGATGGCGGAGCTCGGAGCGGCGAGCATCAGGGGTGTGCCGCCTTTGGGATTGCCGAAGATGACGAGTTTTGTGGGGCGCATGGTCAGGCCGGCTTTTTTCGCTTCGCCGGAATGGTCAATGACTGCAAACAGAGTGACGCCCTTGGCTTGCAAGATGCCTTTGAGTTTTTCCACAGTTTCATCCACGGAGTGATTGCTTTTCTGGCAGGCGATTCCGTTGTTTGCATCTACAGCCATGGCTACTCCCTCACTTTCTGGTCCTTGCGTTTTCTTGTGCTGGATTGATGAATACGAATCGGTTGTCGCGACCCCGGCGGCCAGGATTCTCATCCAGAAACCGAATCCTGGCCGGCGCGAACGAGCGTTTAGAAAGTCGTGCGTTTAGAAAACTAGGCCGAGGCTGAGACGGTTGCGCCCTTAATGAAGGCCAGCAGGTCGGCGTTGATTTTATCTTTGAGGGTTGAGCACATGCCGTGCGGCGCGCCTGGATAGATTTTCAAGATTGCGCCTTTGACAATTTTGGACGAGAGCAGCCCGGCAGCAGCGATGGGGACGATCTGATCGTCGTCGCCGTGCAGGACCAGGGTGGGCACGTCAAACTTTTTGAGATCCTCGGTAAAATCCGTCTCGGAGAAGGCCTTGATGCAATCGTACGCGCCTTTGATGCTCATGATCATGCCCTGGAGCCAGAACGAATCGCGCAGGCCTTGGGTGACGGTGTTGTTGGGTCGGTTGGCGCCGTAGAAAGGCGCGCTGAGATCTTTGAAAAATTGCGCACGGTCGGCCTGGACCGCGGACCGAAGCTGATCAAAGGTCTCGATTGGCAAGCCCTTGGGATTTGCGGGCGTCTTCAGCATGAGCGGGGGAACGGCACTGATGAGAATCGCTTTTGCGACGCGTTTGGAGCCGTGACGGCCAATATAACGCGCCACTTCACCGCCACCGGTGGAATGGCCGACGTGGACCGCATCCTTCAAGTCGAGGGCTTCGACAAGTTTTGCGAGGTCATCGGCGTACGTGTCCATATCATTGCCATTCCAGGGTTGGCTGGAACGGCCGTGACCGCGGCGGTCGGCCGCGATACAACGATAGCCACGGTCGGCAAGAAACAGCATCTGATCCTCGAAGGCATCAGCGCTGAGTGGCCAGCCATGACTGAATACGACGGGCTGCCCTTTTCCCCAGTCTTTGTAATAAATTTCAATGTTGGCCCCGTTCTCTTTACCTACGGTGATGAATGACATGGTCGTCTCCTTTTTTTGAAACCACATTTTGTTTACGACGCAAATTTTCAGGCGGCCGCGACGGAAAGAAGCGTCACTACTTTTTTATCGAGATCCGCCGCGACTTTTAGAGCTTGAGTGTTGTGGTAGGGAGTCAGGAAGCTGGTCATGGTGTCGTAGGAAAGATGCACTCCGTCGGGGCGCTCGTCCACCAGAATGGTTACCGGGGCGTACGAGCCTGCGTCCGGGACATGCTCGAGCATCTGCTTCATGACCACCGGGTTGCCGATAACGAATCGCAAACTTCGCGGGGTTGTGGGTCCGTGGTGGGTGCTTACGACGTAACCGAGATCGAAACGCATGAATTCCATGAGGCCCGACGAGCCGATGGCTCTGTTGGCAATCGCTTCGATTTCCGGAAAAGTCTTGGCCGAGGCAATGTCCTTAACGAAATCCGGCATGTTGGGGTGCCCGACGCGCGTTTCGAGTGCTTTGATCACCTGATCAAATGGTTTGACGGAAATGACGCTGAAGCGTTCCACGAGAATCTGTTTTATGGTCATTCTCCATCCTCTCCAAACGATTCCAGTAGGTTCGCGAGCTAAGAAAAGTGGTTCTGGTTCGGGTCCTATCCGACTCTTCTTCGAAGGGCAATCGTCGAAGTTGTTCCGGCTCGGTTCGCACTGTATCTCGAAGCACGCACAAAACGCAGGACCGTTCCGCGACTGGAGTGGGCGCCGGCATATTTCGTCCGCAACGACTTGCGCAACGCGGTCTTGGCATGGAAGAGCCGGGACTTGGCGGCGCAGACCGAAATGCCAATGGTGCCGGCGGTCTTCTTCATCGGACAATCGCGGGAAAGCTGAAATTCGATAACTTTTCGAAGCGACGGGCGCAGCCCTTCGATGGCTCCCCAAAGAAGTTTTTCGCGCTCTTCCTGTGCGTAGTTTGTCTCAGGGCCGGGGTTAGGGTCGGAAATTTCCCAGACGGGTCCGGCTTCATTGCGCTCGGCAAATTCATCCACGGAAATTTCGCGGCCCTGGCGGCGTTTGCGCAGAATCATCAGAGCCGAATTGATGGCGATGCGCGTAAGCCAGGTCGAAAAATTCGAACGTTCGTCAAAGTCCTTCAGATGCACGAAAGCTTTGAGGAACGCTTCCTGCAGGGCATCTTCCGCGTCTTCCTGGTTGCGAGTAATACGGTAGGTAGTGCGCAGGATTCTCCCCGAGGAATATTCACAGAGTTGATCGAAAGCTGCTCGCTGTCCACTCTTCGCTGCCGCGACTAAAATAGCTTCACTCACTTTGATCTCCTTTGAATTTTATGAAGTTTGGAGTGATTGTGGTCGGAGTGCGGTTTCCACTACATCGCTAGAAGGGTTGGGGGTTTTTGCTACAAATCGGAACAGCTCAAGACTCCGCCTTAGAGAGATGGCTGGGGAGCCCTGACCATTCGGAATATTAAGGCGCTTTACATCAAAAAGCTGTGCGTCAACAGAACGAACGCCGGGGCCCTGCATCGCAAAACCCGAGCCCAGGTTCGCCCGCAGCATATCGCTAAGCCGATGCTCAGTGCTAGTGAAAATCCTGCACAATCCGATGGCCTTCACCGTGGTCTTGAAGTTTCACTCAGAGGACCTTGGCATCGGGTACTTCAAGCGGCCTGCTCGCGCTCGCGCTTAACTCGACGAAACTATCGCGGGCAAAATGATTTCTCCGCGGTGAGAGGATGTGAAGTGTCACAACGACCGCAGGGATCAAGAAGATCACTGTCACGGCGACCCACATCACGGCCCCGGCGCACTGTTGATCCTGCAGCGGCGACATGCCGAGGACTCTGGGCGCGGAAAGATATGACGAGTACACCACGCGATCGCAGAACGCCAGGAACCCGGAGAGCACGTCACAGGGCAAGGTGGCGCAGAAAAGATACAGCGGGATGGACCAGCGCGGCCATCGCGCTGCACTGGGCCACGGTTGCACCACCGGCCACCAAAAAAGAATGCCGGTGACGAAAAAAGTGGCGTGCTCGACTACGTGCAACCAAGGCAGGCGCAAGGCCAGATCAAAAATTGCCGGAATATGCCAGGCGATCAACGCCGAAATGGCGGCAAACCAGCCAATCGCGGGATTGCTGACGAAATGCCCAAGCCACTTCACGAAGCGCCAGCGCAGGAACGGACCAACGACGTCGCGCGCGACGGATTGCGGAATTCCCTGCAGCAACGGCAAGGCCGGCGCACCCAGCAAGATCAGCGGCGGCGCGATGGCCATGAGCAGGAGATGCTGCGCCATGTGGATGGTGAGCAAGACTTCGTCGAAAGCGTCGAGCGGGGAGCCAATCGCGATCCACACCGAAAAAACTCCGGCCAGGAAGGCTCCGAGCCGCCATGCAGGAATCAAATTCGCGGAAACGGCGCGCACACGAAACCAACCGCGCAGATAAATCAGCACGGTGAGGAGCAGAGTTGCGTCCAATCCCAACGGGACGGACCATGTTTGAAAAACCGCGTGAAGTTCGGGACTCATTGAAGTTGTAAGCCCTAGGGGCGGGTGGCCGGAGTCTGCGGCGTATCCGGAGTGAGCGCGAGCGAACGCGATGCGTCGCGCGCGGCGGGCTGCCCCGCTGGATGCAATGTTTCAAGGAACGCGACCAACGCGGTCGTTTCCGCAGGAGTCAGATTTTTGCCGTACGCCGGCATGTTGCCGCCACCTTGAATCACCTGCCGGATCAATTGATCCTGGGTCAGCCGCACTGCAACTGCATCGAGCGCCGGACCGCGCTTCCCACCTTGATTATCGAGCGAGTGGCAGTTGCGGCACTGCTTCAACTGAAACACCAGCGCGCCCTGGCGTTCCAGCGCGGTCCGGTTGTGCAGAAACTCAGACGGGACGGGCATGCCGCTCCAGGCGTCCATCACCGGGCTCCACGGGGCATTTCCGGCGAGGCGAGTAAAGGTCGCCAATGAAACCGCGACCAGTAAAATCGTGAGCACTGCAATGGGCCGTCGTTTCCAGCTTTTTTCGCCTTCGCCAAAAATGAAAGGCAAGAGCACCAGTCCAATGATTACGAGTACGGGGCCAATCAGCAGCACCGGGGTTTCCATGGATGGTGGCAGCAGCGACAGCACGGCGTAGAGCCACAAGAAAAAGAAATCGGGACGCGGCGCGGTTTGGATGATGGTTGGGTCGGGGGGACCTGAGGGGCCGAACGGACCAAAATAAATAGCGCAGGCCGCAATCGAGAGCAGAATGCAGGCGCTAAAGAAAAGATCTTTATAGACCGCGCCGGGAACGAACGGCACGCCATCTTTTTTGGTCAGCGCGTGATAATCCTTGATGTAAGTGGCCTTGCGAACCACGCGGCCGGGCATGGGCCAATCGTTGATTCCGAGTTTGACGACCATCAGAAGATGAACGCAGACAAAGGCGATGAGCAGGCCCGGAATTACAAACACGTGCAGCGCAAAAAATCGTGACAGGGTTGCCCCGGCGATGATGGGGCCGCCGAGCATCAGGTTAACGATCGAAGGTCCCATCACCGGAACGCGGCTGGCGATGGAGGCGCCGATGCCGAGGCCCCAGTAGGCATCCTGATCGAACCGCAAAACCTGGCCAGTGAAGGCCATGCCGAGAGTCACCAGTAGAAGCAGAACGCCGACGATCCAGGTAAGTTCGCGCGGAAATTTATAGGCGCCGAACAAAAACACCTGAACCATGTGAATCAGAACGATCGCAACCATGAAGTCCGAACCCCAGCCGTGCATGGCGCGGATGAACCAGCCGAGCGCGATGTCATGGTTCAGTACCTGCAGGCTATTCCAGGCCTGGCCCGCGGACGGAACGTAAATGAGCGCCAGCATGATGCCGGTAACGATTTGCAGCATGAACACCACGAGGGCGGCGCTGCCGAAAACGTAAAACCAGCTGGCCGTCTTGCTCGGCACCTGATGTTCGACGGTTTCGCGAATGACGTCGCCCACTTGCAGGCGCGCATCGAGCCAATCGCCAATGTTCTTGATCAGGCGCACGGTTTTATCTCGCGGACGATATCTGAATATGGATTTGAATTTGCTGCGCGGCCGGGCGTGGGCATCTCCTTGGCCTGGATCATCAGCTTCCCGGTCTCGATACGGTATTGGTATTGGAACAATCCGCGCTCGGGCGGACCAGAGGCGCGCGATCCGTCCTGGTAGTAGACGCCGCCGTGGCAAGGACACAGAAATAATCCGGATTGCGGGAACCAGCGGACCGGACATCCCAGGTGTGCGCAATTGATGGCAAAAACCTGGAAGGATTTTCCATCCACGTTGCGAACCCAGCAAGCGATGTCCGCGGTATCGCCATCCCACGAATTCACCACGGGATTCCGGTAAGTGGCGAGGCGCGTCTGCCCGGCGGGAAATTCTTCGAGGCCGCCGAGAGAAATCCAGGCGTTCCAGTCTCCTTTACGTTCTTTCGAAATCGGGGAGAGCAGATAGCGCACGATGGGCACCGCGAGAACGAGCGCGATGATGCTGTTGACAAAAATTCCGATCTTCATGAGCACGGAGCGCCGGGTCAAGTCTGGCGGAGTCATCGAATTTCTCCCGTGGGTTTCGATAGGTTGGTGAAAGGCTGGCCGGGAAATTTTGGCCGTTGCGAAGCGAGCCAAGCTACAACGTCGGAAATTTCCTGCGCGGACATTGGTTTTCCCGGAATGTTGCCGCGCCAGTCGGGAGCGCCCAGTTCGGGGCGACCCGCGATGACGATGGTTCGCAGCTCCTGGTCGGTGAGCAGCGCCAGGAACGAGCCATCCACAATTGAGCTGGCCCTCTGCCCGCCACGTCCGCCGGGACCATGGCATGAAGAGCAATACGCTGCGTACACATCCGAGCCACGTGATGCGTCGCCGGATTCGGCGGAGGAATACGGCGGCGGACTCGCGCTACGCAAAATGTCCGGCTTGGACCAGCGCTCGCGAATTCCATGCACGATGAAATCAATTTGTTTGCTGGTGAGCATGCCGCCGGCGCTTTGGGCAAAGGCCGGCATGGACGTGCCGGGAATTCCATTCGTTGCGGCTTGATGCAGGACGGTATCGTCCGCGATCGCGAGGTAGACCGGGTCGGCAAGCGCGACAGCGGCTCCGCCCTTCCCTTCCGATCCGTGGCAGGCCGAACAATTTTGTTGGTACAACGTACTGAAATCGGAGATTTCGCTGGGAATCGCCGCGATGTCGCCTGCCACCGGACGGCCTGGCGAATTCGCGCAGGCAGCCAGAAAAAATCCGCTCAGGGCCACCGAGCCGCCGAAAATCAACAAACGGAGCTTCATTACGGTTCGTTCCTTCGCGGCTTTTCATGCATGATTCCGGGAGCCTCAATACCGGCGCGCATCAGAAATGGCATCGGTTGTTGGATGTGGATGCGTTCCTGATGCGCGACCACAAATCCCGCAGCGATTCCAAATGCAAACTGCGAAGCGATAAACCAGCGCCAGTCAATATGCTGATTGAGCAGCGGATTGATCAGCTCCAGGATGCTGTAGAGCAGGCCGGTCCAGAGAATAGGCGCGATAACCCCACCGAGAAGCATCGGACGCCGCGGAAACATCGGCAGCATGGCTCCGTACAACAGTCCGACGAGCAGTGAAGTGAGCAGGTGAATGCCCGAGGCCACCAAAAAGCTATCGAGATGAAACGCATTCAGCGATCGTGTGCTGAACAGCAGAGAGTTGGAATAGGCCGTCGCGGCCAACAAATTGATTGGATACCAAATGCTGTGCTGGGCGATAAGGCCATACATACAAGCCAGCACCGCCATGGCGACGCTGCCGGCCAAGCCGCCCTTGATTCCGGCGGAGACTGGATAGGTTTCGAGGGGAAGCACGGCGCGCGGGAGGTCGGGGGCCACGGCCAGGCGGTCGATTTGGCCACGGCTGGTTGAAACTGCAACCGCCTCGGCGCGGACTTCTATAATTTCTTCTTTTTCCTGCGGCAGCACGTCGCGGAACCAGCCAACGCTGGCGGTGACGAACAGAATTGCGCCGAGAATGCTGACCGACTCGCTGGTCACGAGGCCCGCCAAAAGCAAAGTGACGCCAAAGGCCAGCACGATAGGCCACGCGGTTGGCGCAGGCAGATGTATGGTGCTCGACTTCGTGTTTGCCGCCGCTGGTGAATTTGCACGAGCCATGTGAACCTGATTTCCGCCCTAACGGCCGATAACGTACACGACCGTGAATACCACAACCCAAACCGCATCCACGAAATGCCAGTACATCGAAAAGACGTCTACTTTTTCGCTGTATTGCAACTTCATTTTGCCCAGCACGGTGAGAATCATGGTGATCGAGATCGCCAGCAGGCCCACGGTGACGTGAAATGCGTGCAGGCCTACCAGCGAATAATAGGTGGTGCCAAAAAGATTGGTGCTGATGGTCAATCCCTTTTCGTAAATCAGCCGATGCCATTCGATTCCAGTGCCAACGAGGAAAATCGAGCCCAGAACCAGGGTGATGAACCACCAAACGCCGAACGCAGTGACTTTGGCACCTCGCAAAGCTCTCACCGCCAGATGAATGGTCAGGCTGCTGGAAAGCAGGCAAACCGTATTGAAAATTGGAAGATCGAGAACGTCCTTGGGCTGCGGCCCTGCGACACTTTTGCCGAGGTAAAAAATGTAGGCGACCACAAATATGGTGAAAACCGTGATTTCCGCGACGATCAGACAAATCATGCCAACCGTCCCGCGCGCAGGCAGAATCCACTCCGGCTTCGACGGTGTTTGCGGAATCGCGACGCTACTCAATTGCGGACTCCTGTTTCATTCATATTTCCAATCCGGATCTTCCGGATGTTTCAGATCCCAAAGCGGCCTGCGGCTTTCGACCGCGGGAATCACGGCGAAATTGTAATCGGGCGGCGGCGAAGTGGTGGACCACTCGAGAGTCCAGGCATCCCACGGATCATCCCCGGCCGCCGGGCCCCGGAACATGGACCACAAAAGATTCGCGACGAATATAAGAACTCCGGCAGCCTGAAAGAAGACGCCGATAGTGACGAGCAGATTCCAGGTATCCCATCCGCGGCCGGGTTCATAGGTGTAGATCCGGCGAGGCATCCCCAACATTCCGGGAATGTGCATCAGATCAAAGGTCAGGTGAAAACCAATCAGAAACAGCCAGAAATGCCACTGAGCCAGCATCTCGTTGTACATCCGGCCGCTCATTTTCGGGAACCAATAATAGAACGCGCCGAAAATCGTGAACAAAATTGCGCCGACGATGACGTAGTGAAAATGCGCGACTACAAAATAGGAAGCGCTAAGTTGCCAATTGAAAGGCGAGGCCGAGAGCATGATTCCGGTCAGACCCGCAATCAGGAACTGAAACAGAAAAGCCACGCAGAAAAGCATGGGAGCCTTGAATTGAATTTTTCCGCCCCACATGGTGCCAATCCAGTTGAAAATTTTGATTCCGGTGGGAATCGCAATGATCATGGTGGTGATGGTGAAGAAAGTGTTTCCGTAGGACGACATTCCGACGGTGAACATGTGGTGGGCCCAGACGCTGAGGCTGATGAAACCGATGGCGATGGTGGCCGCGACCATCACCGGATATCCGAATATCGGCTTGCGCGAAAAAACAGGAATAATTTCCGAAGCAAACGCGAAGGCCGGAATGACCAGCACGTAGACTTCGGGATGGCCGAAGATCCAGAAGAAGTGCATCCAGAGGACGGCTGAACCTCCGGCTTGAGTGTCGAAGAAGTGTCCGCCGAGATAGCGATCAATGCACAGCATGGCCTGCGCGGCGGTAAGCGGCGAGACCGCGAAAATAACCATGAAGGCCATTACAAAATTGAGCCAGGCCAGCAATGGCATTTTGCTCAGGGTCATGCCGGGGCAACGCATCGAAATAATGGTGGTGATGAAATTAACCGCGGTGCCGATGCTGCCTATGCCCGAAACGAGGAGAGCCAGGCTCCAGAAATCCGTGCTATGCCCCTGCGAAAATGCGCGAGAGGTTAACGGGGCGTAGGCAAACCATCCCACGTCCGGCGCGTTTCCGGCCCCGTAAAGTCCATTGCCTCCGATGAAACTGAAATAAAGAAGCAGTCCTCCGAAGGCGGTGAGCCAGAAACTCAAAGCGTTGAGACGAGGGAAAGCCATATCGCGCGCACCAACCATCAGCGGAATTAAATAGGTGCCGAACCCGAACACGAGGGGCATGGCCACGAAAAAAATCATGGTGGTTCCATGCATGGTGAACATGCGGTTGAAAACTTCAGGCGGAACAAAATGATTGTGGGGGACGATCAGCTGAATACGCATAATCGTCGCTTCGACGCCGCCGACGACGAGGAAAAACAACGCATAGATGAGGTAAAGGATGCCGAGTTTCTTGTGATCGACGGTAGTGACCCACTCGTGCAGCGTTTCGCCGATCGAGCGGCCACTCTCCGCGACTGCGCCGAGCGCGATTGTTTCAGAGGACATCGCTAGGCCCTCGCCCTCATCGGAGCGTCTCCAGGTACGCGGTCAACGCGTCCAGTTGGCGGTCCGTTAGATTCATAGCCGGCATCAAGGAACTGGGCTTGATGGAGTTTGGATTCTGAATCCAGGCGCGCAGGTTCTCGTGAGTATTTAGCGCGGCGCCGGCCGCGATGGTGTCGCGGCTCATCAAGTGGGTCAGATCCGGTCCGAAGCGACCGTTGGCGACGGTGCCGGAAATGGCGTGGCAGTTCATACAAGCCGTGGTTTCGAAAACCTCGCGGCCCTCGTCCACGCCAGCACTGGTAGTGGCTGGCGCCTTTTGCTGCCGGATCCACTGGTCAAACTGTTCGCGGGTCTCGACGTAAACGCGTAGGAGCATTTTGGCGTGCTGTACACCGCAATACTGGGCGCATTGGCCGAGAAAAAGGCCGGTCTCATGCGGATCAATCCAGGTGTGATTCGCGCGATTCGGAATCAGGTCCGTCTTTCCCGCGAGACGCGGCACCCAGAAGCTGTGGTCGGTGTCGGCGGAAAGTAACGTCAGAAAAGTGGGCGAAGAATTCGCCGGATCGCTCACCGGCACGTGCAATTCATTTGCGGCCACCACACCGTATGCCGGATAACGAAATTCCCACCAATATTGATGGCCGATGGCAACGACTTCGATCGCTCCCGCAGGCTTGGGAGCATCCTGAACGGAAAGAATCACGCGCGCCGTGGCGAGGAACAGAACCAATACGATCAGGACCGGAATCACGGTCCAGGCCAGTTCCACACGATTACTGCCATAAACTTGCGCGGGCTCGCGTCCATCGTCGGGGCCACGTCTGCGAAACTTCACCACACAATAGGCAATCAAGCTGAAAACGATGGCAAAAATAATGCCGGTTATCGAGAGTACCAGCCGGGACAGGCGAAAAATCGAATCCGCCGGCGTCGAATCGGGACGGAAGATACTGGGAATTTGCGAAGGGTCTGGCGAAGCGCCGGCACGAAACACCGCAACAAGCAAAAAGAACGCAAGACAAGCAGCAAAAGCCGCTACGGCGCGGTACGGCTTCCGAGTTTGCTCGCTCGGTTTCATTTGCCTCGAACCTGCGTTTTACGGCCGTCGGTCATGGCTGCAATGTTTGCTGGACGTGTTTCAAATCGCGAATGAATCGCACGAATGCCCGTGTAGTGCCACCGCTTGTCCCTTCAGCAAACGGGCGAAGCATGGCATAGCGAGCCAGATTCTTGCAAGCCACGAAGTCACGCAGATTGGATACCCCTCGACGGAAAATCGGTGCATCGGTTAGACTCAAAAATTTTAAGGGGTAGGCTACTTGTCCAAGATCTTTGATCTAGCGGGAGGACGCGGTTTCGCTGGACGGCTGGCCCAGCGAATCGCGGATCAGGCCTTCGATGCGATTCCAAAGCGTGGGATCACATTCGATGGCTATGTGCGTTTTGATGAACTTGCGTTCGTACCAGGGATAGGCACTGCATTCGGGAGGAATTTCTTTATCTTTATAGCTAACGCGAAAATTCCCCAAAATTTGGGTGGCGGCGGGATCAGCGGCGCGAATTTCGGTGCGTCCGTGCAAAAAGCCGTCGGGTTGGTAAAAATTCACGGCGCGCGCAACGTTCGCGGGAATCACGCCATCCTGCTGGCCTTTCTTTTCAATACTGTCCACCTGCACCGTTAGGGTTACCGGGACACCATCCTTGTGCAATTCATCGGCAAGAGTGACCACCGCCGATGCGCCCCAACTATGCCCGTATAAAATGATCTGCCCAGCGGACTTGCCGGCCGGCGACGAAGAGTGGCCAGGAGTTGTACCCAGCAATTGCAATATTTTTTGATGGGCCGCTTCCACGCGCCGATTTTCGAAGACTTCGAAGTAAACGCCTTGAGGGTAAGAAGCGCGCAGCCGGTCGGACATGATCAGTTCATTACGAATGATATCGTCAGGCGCGACGTTGCCGCCCATGAACCCAATTACGATCGCGCGCTGACGATGACTAACCGGCTCGCTCGAGGAATTTTGCTGCTGAGCCAGCACCGCGCACCCCAACAGAAAAAAGAACATCAGGGATACGATCAAGGGTGTTGTTAGCGACGTCAGACGAGATTTTGACATGGGCCCTGGTTCGATGCTCCGCAGAATCCCGAGGGTTCGGGCGCGGCGTATCAAAGGCGGATCATAACAAAATCCCGATGCCACCGAAACCAGTACAGTCGTCGCGACTTTTTGGGAAGTTAGTACTACCAGGCCATACCGGCGACTGGGCTTAGTGTAAAACCAGATTTTGTTTCCGGAGGAAAGCATCAACCATCGGCGTCCAGATCGGAGTTCCAGCGTCCGAAAACAACCGATGGCCGTCGGTGTCGAACGGCGCCGCGCTGACGAACTGCGCTCTTCCTCCTGCGGACGTAAATGCCTTGTAAAATTGCGCGGCCAGTTGCGGGGAAAAGAAATGATCGTTTTGCGCGTAGACCCAGAGCATTGGCACGCGCGACGTCTTTCCGAACCGACCGAAAGCTGCAATCAAATCGCCCGAGTTGCAGACCTCATCTTTCGCCGGCGAACCACGCCCGCCGGCAAAGCTAATCGCGGCCACAAGTCCGGCCGGCGGTTTCGCGGTCAGCGCAACCGTTGCAAATCCGCCCGCGGAACGACCCACGCTGATGATTCGCGTCCGGTCAACTTCGGGAAGGCTGGAAAGATAGGCGATCGCGGCGCGCAGGTCATTCGCCGATTGAACGCCGGAACCGTAGAAATCCGGGCGACGGCTGCAGGGATGGGCGTCCTCCGCGTAATCTCCTCCCGAACTTCCATAACCGCGACGCATCACGATCACCGCGGTCCAGCCGCGGCGAGCAAACTCTCGGGCTTGCGGCAACATTTCCTGAGGCGTCATCTTGCGGCGATCCCTTCCGGCTCTCGGCGATCCGTGATTGAGCAGGGCAAGCGGGTGGGGGCCGGGCTCGCTGGGACGAACCATGAAAGCTTCGAGTCCCTGCTTTCCAGCGCCAGGTGCTGGGATTCGTAGCTCGTGCTCGACAAGATCCTGCGCGCTAAGGTTGGATGCTAGCGCAAGCGGCACAAATAGAATAAAAGCTATCAGTCCAAACTTTCTCTTCGATGCGAAACAGAACTGCGCGACCTTCGCAGTGTTTCCTTCTAGAACCCTCGAATAGGTTTTGGCCGGCAACACGAGGCGGATGATAGCAAAACCCGCTTTCCGCCGAAACTCGCCGTTACCAAACTTAAAGAGACCCTCCGGCGCTCCGGGAAGGATTTTTAGAACTTTTCGCGAGCATTTCATGGCAACATCGCGGACGCTTTCAAACAAATTCAACTCCGGGATACAGCTTTGTTACCACTGAGCAAGCACACGATCGGGCAGTTGCTGTATTACGGCGCGGTGGCCGGCTTCGCAATTTACGCACTGCAGCAAGTCCGCAAACCCGACAAATGGTTCGGCCGGTTTTTTCTGTGGATCATGAATATGTCCCACTCCAGCCTGACCGACTGGGGTCTGCAGCACGTTCAGATCGAAGAAAACTTCACGATTCTGGACGTAGGATGCGGCGGCGGCCGGACGATCCAGAAGCTGGCTGCACGTGCCGGCAAGGGGAAAGTCTGCGGCGTGGATTATGCGGACGGCAGTGTCGGCGCGTCGCGCGCAAAAAATGCGCAATTAATTCAGGCCGGGCGCGTGGAAATAAAGCAGGGTTCCGTATCTCAGTTGCCTTTTGCTGACAACCAATTCGATCTGGTTACCGCGGTTGAAACCCAATATTACTGGCCGGACCTGGTCAAGGATATGCAGGAAATCCTGCGCGTATTGAAACCGGGCGGAACGCTGCTGGTTATCGCGGAGAGTTATAAGAAGGGTGCGTACAATGCGATTCAACAGCCGGTAATGAAGCTGCTGAAATCCTCGAACCTGGGCCTCGACGATCATCGGCAATTATTTTCCGCGGCGGGATACATGGACGTTCAGGTGTTTGCGGAACGCACCAGAGGTTGGTTCTGCGGAACAGGCAAGAAGCCTGGTTGATGCTTTCCTCCGAACATCAGGAGCGAGGAACGACGCGCGCATGCTCTGGGTGCGGGCATGCGCGCTCATCGATCGCCGACGTGTGCGGCCGCTACGCGAAAATATCCACCATTCCGGTTTCGAGGTTGTACATCGCGCCCGCAATTTTTATGCTGCCAGCGGATTCCATCTCATGAAGCACCGGGCTGTTCTCGCGAATTTTGGCGATCGTCAGCGACACGTTCTTCCGCGCCACGGCATCCACGAACGCGTAGTTCTTGGCGGTGCGCTCCCCGGTGTACTGGGTTGCTTCCACCGCCGGACGGATTTTCGCCAGCAGCGCCGTGAGATTGCCGAGCTTCACATCGTCAATGGCGCCCTTGATGGCGCCGCAGGCGGTGTGGCCCATGACCAGCACGACTTTCGAGCCGGCCACTTTGCAGGCAAACTCCATGCTGCCCAAAATGTCTTCGTCAGCGACGTTGCCTGCCACACGACCGCTGAAGATATCGCCGATACCAAAGTCGAGGATCAATTCGGCAGGCGCTCGCGAGTCCACACAACTGAAGACGATTGCCGCCGGATACTGCCCCTTCGCGGTGGCCTTGGCTTCGCGCATCAGATCGCGATGCCGCGGTTTGCCGGACCGGAAGCGCTCGTTGCCATCCTTCATCTGCTGGATGATTTCATCCGGGGTCATTTTGTCGCGCTGCTCTTTGGTGAAATCGGCGTAAGCTGCCGCGCTGCCCAGGCTGGCCTCGACGACGCCCATTGCTGTCGCGACTCCGGCGGCCTTGCAAAACGTTCGCCGGTCAAATCGCGCTTTTCCGTCGCTTGGTTTTGAATCCCGCATCGTCGCGCTCCTTTGTTCATGCATCGTCCGAGATTTTCTTTGACCCTGAAGGCGGACGCATTGTACTCCCTTCTTACCCTTTCCGCTCATTCAGTCAGTGAGTGATTTTCAAGCCAGGCGGTCGGCGCCGCGAATTGGTGGATAACCCGAAATTCTCCGTTAGCCAATATGGATGTTGGTTCCGCGTACAAAGTTCCCTAGCATCGTCATCCATGAGTTCACGTTCTGACGGCCCGACGAAACAAAGCGGTGCGCTTCTCTCGTGGTTGGAGCAACGCGAAGATGAGATGGCGGCGTTGCTTACGGAGCTTATTGCGATTCCAACCGAAAATCCGCCCGGCAAAAACTATCGGGCCTGCGCGGATTTTCTGGATAAGTGGCTGCGAGACGCCGGACTGGATTGCGAGCGCGCAAAACCGGAGTTGGCCGGAACGAATGCTGCAGGTCCTCCAGAGATTTTGCTGGCGACGCACGGAGTTGGTGAACGCATCCTGTACTTTCACGGGCATTACGACGTGGTTCCGGCGCAGGATCAGCAACAATTTCGGCCAGTTCGAAAAGAACACTTTTTGTTTGGGCGCGGTTCCTCCGACATGAAAGGCGGAATCGTGGCGATGCTATACGCGATTCTGGCGCTGAAACAATTGAAGGTAAAACTGAACGGCAAGATTCGTTTGATTTTGGTTCCTGACGAGGAAACTGGCGGCACGGACGGCACAGCATGGCTGGCGCAGCAGGGGCTGCTCGATAGCAATGCTCTGGGCATGCTGCTGGCGGAACCAACCAGCGGCGTCGCGTGGAATGCGAATCGCGGCGCGATTTCCCTGCGCGTACACGTGTTCGGCAAGTCCGCGCACGTCGGCTTACAACATCAAGGTGAAAATGCGTTTGAACGAATGCACATGGTGGTTGCAAAACTGCGGCAACTGAAACACGAAGTGGAACAGGGTGCAACGAAAAGCGAAGGTGGCTCAGGGCACGCATCGAATTCGATTTTGATGCTGGGTGGAGAGAGTGGAGGCGGCACAAATTTCAACGTGGTGCCGGCTGAATGCTGGTTCACCGTAGATCGCCGCATAAATCCTGAAGAAAACTTCGCTACCGAAAAATCGCGGTTGCTCGGCGTTCTGGAATCCTGCAAACAAGATGGCATTCCACTGGAATGGGAAGTTTTTCAGGAAGGCTCATCGTCTGCGTGCGATGAACATGGGCCGCTTGGCGAAGGATTGTCCAAGAGCGTCCGCGCCATCACCGGAGCAGCCCCGCGCTTTGAAATGTGTCCCGGACTGCTGGAGACACGCTTCTATGCCGCGCAAGGAATACCGGCGTTGGCCTATGGTCCCGGTTTGCTTTCGGTATCACATGGCCCAAATGAATACGTAGACCTGAGACGAATCGCCGCTACCGCGGCGATCTATGCGCTGACCGCGATGGAGATGCTGAATCGCCCGGGTGAACCTGCCAAATCCTGATTGCTCCTCATCCTGAACTCCATCGCCGAGGTGCGGAAGTGCCCGAAGTAAACGCTTGCCATCGCCGGGCAACCGGAGTAAACACACAGCTGAAATGTCCACCGACACTTCGATTCCGGAGCGCGCTCTGCACCTGCAGTTCCATGCCCGGGAAGACGCAACTGTAATACGTTGCACCGGCCGCCTCACCGCCGAAACTTCGCTGCATCTGAAAACGGAAGTGAAGGCTTTGCTGCCCAACAAAAGGCGGTTGATTCTCGACCTCGGCGAACTGACCTACATGGATAGCTCCGGTCTGGGGGCTTTGGTGGCACTTTACATTTCAGCGAAGACCGCAAAGTGTGAATTTCAGTTGCTGAACTTGAGTCCACGAATGCGCGAACTCCTCAGCATGACCAATCTTCTCTCCCTGTTCGAAGCCTGCGGCCGATCCGGCATGCGTTTTCCCTGAGCACTCGTGATTCGATCCGTTCTCGCAATGAACTTCCAGCCCATCCGTTTGAACCACGACGCAATCTGTGCCGGTTCAAAGGAACGTAACAGGCCAAGGAAGTGGCCCGCCCAAAGGGATGGTTTTCGAACTTTCCCCGAGCACCGGGTGAGTTGCCCGGTGAAATCACAACAGGCGACTACGATGAAAAAAATATCACAACAACGGAGGAATGCAACCGTGACCAAACGCAAAAGTAGCGGAGTAGATGAATACATCGCCGGATGTGCAAAAGAGGCCCAAGGCGATTTGGCGAAGATCCGCGCGGCCATACGGGCGGCAGCGCCCGGCGCCATTGAACGCACCGATTATTTCCGAATGCCCGGATATTCGAATCCAAGAGTTGCTTATTATGACGGGATGTTTGCCTGGTTCAGCTTCAAGAAACCACACGTACGCCTGCATGTACCCCCTTCCGTGATACAAGAACATAGGAAGGAGCTCGCAGGCTATGCCACGACGAAAGCCATCGTTAGCTTCCCAAAAGGCAAACCGGTGCCAACGACGTTGGTGAAGAAACTGGTGAGAGCAAGTCTAAAGGCAATGAAGGATAAGGACATCAACTCTATCACCGCTGCACATCGCTCCTAATCCTAGCGTCGCCGAGTAGGCGCTCCGGTCGGATGTGCAGTGCGCGTAAGCCTATGCGAATAGCGGCCTTGTCCGTTATTCAAGAACATCAATCGAGCCAGCTTCAGGTCACGCTTTTTCCATCCATTTCATCCAGAATTTGTTTTACTTCGTTAAGTTCAGCGAATTTGCGGCGCCGGAGCCAACGCACCCCATACCACAGCAGCATCGGCTGCATCAGCACGCATAGAATCAACAACACAATCCACTGTTTAGGATGAGCTCCCACGTCCTGCCCAATGATTGACCAATTCGCCGCCATAAGCACCGCGCAAAAAATAAGCCAGCCGATAGACAAATAAATAGAGATTCGAAGCAGCCGAATTCGAGCCGCCACTCTTTTGTGCCAAAGTTCGACGAACGCACGCGTGGATTGTGACTCAGGACGCCACGTTCGCCGCAAAGTCCATGTCCGGGCCACGGCCGAAACAAAAACCAGGACGCAGATGCCGGTGGCCCAGCCCGTTCCCATCCAGGTCGCTTGATGGCGCATGTACCAGGCAAAAATCAGAATCCCGATGAAGCCGAGTACCGTTAGGATATTTCCAAGTACGAAGCGCCGGTCCTGGCGCTTGATTCTCTGCTGGACCTTGCGCTGGAAATCGCGCTGGAAGTCGGCGGTCGGTTCCGCGACGCTGCTCCATTGTTCTCGCCAGGCATCAAGTTCGCGGTCTTCGATCATGGTTTCGCTCCCAACGCGTCCTTCAGCATGTTCCGCGCGCGGTTCAGGCGTACCGCCACGTTGTTTTCGGTGATGCCCAGCACTTCCGCCATCTGTGCGTGCGACAAGCCTTCGAGCATCAGCACAATCATTTGCCGGTGAGTCACGGGCAGCGATTGAATGGCCGACATAAGCCGGAGGCGCTGGTCGGTTTGCGCCGCCTGCTCCTCCGGATGCGGCCGCGGATCAATCGGCTGGTCCGATTCTTCAATTTCGTCCAGCGGGTGATGCGGCGGCCGGCGCTTCCATACGTGGCTGAGGCCGCGATTGTGAGCAATGCGGTAGACGAATGTTCTCTCCGAGCACTCGCCTCGAAAATGCGCCAGCCCTTGCCAGATAGCCAGGGCGATGTCCTGGACCAGTTCTTCTCTCACGCTCGCCACCGCCTCATAGCCGAACGCCAGCCGCGAGATGGCCGCACCGTGCTCACGGAGAACACGATCAAACTGTGCTTCCAAATCGTGGCGGCGCTCGCTCACGAATGTGACCCGTTCGGCAAATCGCACTTGAGCTGAATACGCATCGCTCATTCACCCATCGAACGTAAACGCAATGCTGACGACGTTTTTCGAGGCAGTGAAAACTTCACGAGACCGTCACCGGCAGCGAATTTTGTTTCTGAATCTGATAGCGAGTCTCTGGATAGTGGCGGCTGAAAATTACAGCGACGACCAGCAACGCCAGCGGCGTCAAGAAACTGGCCTCCGGACCAACCGCCCCGCCGGTGAGCCACTGCGGCCCGCTTAAGGCGGAATTGAGCAGATTGTGGTAGGGCACGATGCCGCTGTCCGGAACTCCGTAGAACATTTGTCCCCAGTCGTAACCTAGATGAAAGCCGACGGCACACCAGAGATTTCCGGTCTGCCGCAAAAACAGGCACAGCAGCAGTCCAAACAGCACCACCGCCGCGGAGCCCTGTACATTCTCGTGCGAATTGAAGAAGTGGCCCAAGCCGAACAAGCCCGACATCAGAAACGCCGCCGGCCAGAAACCGATTCCGGAAGTGAGTGTGTATTGGATATATCCGCGAAACAAGAATTCTTCAACCAGTCCGACCAGCAGAAAAGCAATCGCCCACCCGAAAAGCGAGTACAAAATTGCCGTCCCGTGAAGCGCCAAGCCGGTTACGCGGAACCCATGCAGCAAAAACATCAGCAGCAGCGTTCCGCTGATCGCCAAGATTCCGATGAGAGAACCAACCCAGAAATCCTTTCTCAGCGCCAGTCGCAAGGGCAGACCATATTCGCCAAATTTGCGATGCTCAATTTTGCCCATCGCCAGCGCAGCGACGCAGAGAATCAGCAAAGTGAGGGCTTCCGACCCGCCCATCAAAAGCGGCGTGATCGTGATCTGACTCTGATTCTTGTACCCCTCGCGGAGGGCTGCGGGCCCGCCCGCTCGGATCAGAACGAAACCTCCTAACAGAACAGCAACCAAGGTGATGAACATGAAAATTCGCCAGCCCGCGCGCAGACCGTTGGGTCCGACCAAAATTTGCTTCAATCCGAACGTGGGACGAGGACTTGGCTCGAAAGATTCAGTCGACAAGACGGGCAAACTTTCAGCAGCCTTCACTGGATTTGCAAAGGTCATTTTTTTCTCCTGAATCGGGATTGGAACGGTTATCAAGGAAATCGAAGCCGCCAGAGCTCGAATGCGCGGCTACAATTGCGGCTTCGTGCTTTCAACCGTCCCTATTCAGGTAGTCTCAGGTGGGCCAAAAACCTTACAAAAAAAGTGAGGCGTGGTAGCTGGTTGATAGAGCCGGTCTGACACAAGAGGGGGTCAGCCGCGTTTGGAGAAAGCGCCGGGGAGTTCCGCAATCGCGAGAAGGGAGTATGGACTGCCAGCGTGTGTGGAGCTTGTACGTATGCTTGGGATGATGGTGTCAATCGGCTGATTCGGCGGCGCTGAGCGGGAAACCAATCAGGTAGGTAATCCGAAGAGGTAACAGCTCGCCCGTCTCTTCCCCGATTTCCCATCGGTATCCGCTGCCCCGCAATCCACCGATCATCTCTTCGAGTTCCTCGAGCGAGTAGGCCCGCAGGCAAGAAACGAAACCATCGAAGAAAAGAACGAACGGGATCACCGGAATCAAATAGGTCCAAACGAGCCGCGACCAACGGAAGGGACGACGGAAAGGGATGAATAGCCATACGGCGATAGGAATGAAAAACAGCGCTAGAAGCGTTAACGCGTGACGCCCTGGCGCCTCGAAGATACCGATGCCCTGCCTACGATCGACGCTATCCTGCAGGAGACGGCAGGCTTGGTCGCGGTCGAAGTGATGGAATGATGAAAACAGCGTTCTGAATCCGTGAAGGTTTTTCGGGATTTGCGTAGCGTCTACCGATTGCTTGATGTAGTGAATGCGTTTCAAGGCCGGAGAGTCGAGGTCGTCAAGCTTGCGCGTGCTTGGATACTTGTCGGTTAAAAACACTTCGGGCGGCGTGGCCCCCTGCGCCTCGAAATCGCGCACGAGGGATGGCCAGGGTCCGCCCGCACCCGAGCACAAATCCACCACCCGGTCAATGCGGGAATCGTCCAGACGTTTTTGCAATAGCTGCGCGATCGGTGCGTAGGTGCCCATCACCTCCAGGATCATCTGGAGACCGTCTACAAATTGATCCCGAAGGAATTGCGGGAACCATCTTTGCTCGTGTATTTCAAATAGCCGCAGTGGCACAGTTACCTTCTGCTTGATCTTGAAAGAGCAATAGCACGATGGGGCAAGAAATCACATCTTCCCTCACCTAGTCGTGCAGGCTGCCCGTTTTAATCGCCGGAGGCTGCGGCCCGCAACTGCGCGGGCCGCGGCTCCGCAGCGAACTAAAACGTCACCGATGCCTTCACCTGAATGATTCGGACCGAAGCATCTCCGCCAAGACCCGAACCAAGGATGCTGGTCGGCTCGCTGACAGTGGACGAGATGGATCCGAGCGCTCCGGTGAGATCGTTGTTCGGCAGATTGAAATTCGGGTGGTTGAAGAGGTTGAAGAACTGGAAGGCCAATCCGAATTCACCTTGTTCCCAGTGAGGAATTTTCGTTTTCTTCTGGGCGGTGAAGTCCGTGTTCCAGTAACCGGGTCCGCGAAAGACATTTCGCAGACCACCAACGAAGTTCGTCTCTGACGTGGACGGAACGAACTGAGCGGTGGTGAGGCAGGGAGTCACGCCTGTTGCCGCCCCCGATCCGCAGCGTGAGGTGGGTCCACCAAGAAACTGCGGCAGAACAACACCACCAAAGCCCTGCGCGGATAGAAGACCATCCAAGCCGCCATCCACCACCGAGTACGGTAGGCCACTGCGCACGAAGACCGTGCCGGAGACCTGCCAGCCGTCTACAAGAGGTGCCCAGCCGTGGCCCAGCAAAGCGCGGCGAACGGGCAATTCCCATACGTAGCTCGAGCTGAAATAATGGCGGACATCGTAGTCAGATGGTCCGTAGTTCTGTTGGATGTTGAACGGGTTTATAGCGGAAGTAACCGAAGTCCCGGAGAAAAAGACGTTTGGGTTTCCGCCATTGGACACGTCGTCAAAGGCATGGCTGTACGTGTAGTTGGCTTGCACGACGCCTTTGCCCCAGCCGCCGTTGATGTTGTGTTTGAAGGAAAACGTCACGCCCTCGTAGTTCGATATGCCGCTCGTGTCGAGCAGGCTCACGGTGCCGAACCGCGGGTCGAAGGGCGTTTCCGGAAGCCCGGTGAACGCCGGAACACCGGCGCAAGCGGTCCCAGCGAGGCCGGGACTGCAAAATCCGTTTACGCCGTTGCGATCCACCAGGTCGTGAATGCTGTGGTTTCCGTTATAGGCCACGTCGAAAGTGCTGTTCTTACCTAGCGCTTGCTGGACTTCCAAGCTCCATTTCTGAAACTGGGCAATCTTGGTCGTCGCGTTAGCACTGAACAAACTAGGGGGAGCAAAGTTTGGAACATTCGCCTGAATTTGAGCCAGCGTTTGGTTGTTCTTGAAGCCGTTGATCAATCCGACGTTGCTAGCGGCTGCTTGAGCGAACAAGTTGCCGCCGTTAGCAGTTTCACCGGGGGCAATATTGCTCCCCGCGACGACAAACGTGTTGACTCCCGGGGCGTTCGAAGCAAAGTTGTCCGTGAACACGGCGGGAAACGCATCGTTAAAGAGTCCGACTCCTCCGCGAACCACTGTGCGCTGCGAGCCGAAGGGCGACCACGCAAAACCGAACCGAGGCTGCCACAGAATCGCGCTCAGGCCTTGCAGCTCCTGATGCAATCCCTGCAACACATCGGTGCTGTATGGCGTGTTGACGTTGTTATCGGCCAACAGGAACGGAGCGTTGAGGCGGTTAAAGCAGTTGGTCTGGCAGACGGGGTTGGATTCATGCTCGACTCGAAGTGCGAAAGTGAGGGTGAGGTTCGATTTTATTTTCCAGTCGTCTTCTCCATAGAAGGCGAGTGTATAGAGGGCGATCGGCTGGGACAAAGCAGTGGGGAAGCTTTGCTGCAGAACCGAACTCGCTCCGCCGACTGCCGGGTCCACACCACCATTGAAAAAGGCCGCAACCGAGTTGGGTGTGACCAAGCCGCTGGTGAATACTCCGAAGTCTTTGTCGCTGACATCGTAGCGCAGGAACTTCGTTCCGAATTTCAGAGTGTGATTGCCCAACGTTTTCGAAAAGTCATCGCCAATCTGATACTGCGTGACGTTGCGCCCCTGCGGGAAGAAGGCATCTCCAGCGCCGCCAGCTGCCGCTCCGCCGATGTTGAACCACGGGATGTTGGCAGCCCCGAAGTTGATGGTGGTTGGAAAGGCCGCAAGAGTGTCGGCGCGGTTGGCGTTGTCGAAGACCGCGCTGTACCACTGCCCCGATAGTATGAACTGGTTCACCATGGTCGAACCGAAGGTGTGCGTTTCATTCAGTTGGCCCTGCCATTGCGGCTGGGTGCTGGTGATGTTGAAAAGCGGATTGATGGGGTCCGTGTCGGACGCTTGATTACCTTTATCGTAAAGAACGCGCAGGAACACTCGATCGTTGTCGGTAAGGTTGTAATCGACGCGGCCGGCATACTGCGCTTCGGTGGTCAGGTTGTTATCGGCCGCCTGAAAGAACGAGGAGCAAGCAACCCCGGGTCCCAGGCCGGTGAAGCCGTTGCATCCGAGCGGGTCTTGAGACAAAGGGCCAGCGCCTGGCACGGCATTCGCTGCTCCCTTGGCGTTGTTGTATAGACTGAATATGTTCTGATAGAAGTTTACGGTTGGCGAATTGGCGGCGAAACCATCTTTGTTTTCCAAATTTGCAATGGTTGCCGTCTGAAACGCCTGGCTGGGAAAGGCGACTGCGGTGCTCACCGGAATGATCACCCGCAGACCTTCGGTGTTGAAAAAGAAGAACAGCTTGTCCTTCTTGATTGGTCCCCCAATGGAAGCAGCCCACTGGTTGGCGTTGCTGAAGTTCTTCGGATCGCCTGCATTATTCAAGAACCAATCGTTTGCGTTCAGCGCGCTGCCATTCCAGTAGTAGACCGCGTTGCCATGAAAATTGTTGCCGCCGGACTTGGTGACGTAGCTGACGTTCGCGCCCGCCAGGCTGCCGAATTCTGCCGAGTATCCGCTGCTGACAATGGTGCTCTCTTGGATCTCGTTCGCGCCGAGCAGCAGGTTCGTGGCGCCGGAGCTGTTCAAATTGAGGAAGGGGTCATTGTCGTCCATTCCGTTCAGAGTAAACAGGTTGGAGGCAGCGCCGACTCCGTGGTCGGAGAAGTTACCCAAGCCACCCGCCGTGTTCATCACTACGCCCGGAGCGGTCTGAACCATCGCAGTGAGGTCGTTGCCCGGATTCGGCGTTTCGCTGAGCTGCTGCTGGTTGAAGGTGGTCGCTACGTTTCCATTTTCGGTTTGAAGCAACGGCTGATTTTGAGCCTCGACGGTTACGGTAACGGAAGCGGATCCAATCGTAAGCTGGATATCTGCGCTAGTGGCCTGTCCCAGCTCGACGTTCACCGTCCTTTTGGCTTCTTGGAAACCGGAGGAAGTCGCCGAGACGGTATAATTGCTTGGGAGTAAGAGCTGGAAGTGGTAAATGCCGTCCTTGTTAGTCTCCGTGGTTACCGTGGTTCCTTTTGAATTATCCTTAAGGGTGATCTTTGCGCTAGGCACCGCTGCGCCGGACTGATCGGTTACTACACCTGTGATTTCACCCGTCGTTTGAGTCTGCGCTGAAAGTCCGCTCGCCGAAAACGCAACTGCGAACAACAGTGCGAAGTTCAGAAAAACCCACCTCTTGAGATTCATTGTTTCTAGCCCCCCGTGATTTGTGTTTCTTCGACACACTCCGTGCGTACAACTGAGTCCTGAACAGATTGGTTCCCGCACCCGGACACACCCCTACCTATTGCTGGTTTATCGTTTTTTTGTCTTTACACCGACGGCTGCTGGCAGGCCTCGGACAGCGCCCCGTCCTGAAAAACTCCGAGCAGCTCAGGTGACTGTGACGCACGGCCCTCTAAGTGAGTTGCCCAATTTCAGGGCAAATGCAAAAAATAAATTTAAATATTTTTGAAACTTTTTATTTTTTCCCGCGTCTCGCTCTTTTCAAAAAAGATCGGCCGGAAGATAGTGCCGCCGATGTCCGGACCGCGGCGTTGCGCCAAAAATTCCAGAGTTGCACGGACTCAATCTGATTCAGACTCCGGCGTCCGCATAATCAAAGATAAATTCCGCCCCGTTCACCATTAGCGGGGCGCTGTTCGCTTCCGCGCGGCCGTTCCTGCGCCCTCGAAGTGTTTTCCGCAGCAGCTCGCGCAACTGAATTCGAGCTTTGTGCGTTTGCGATTTGGAGTTCCCCGACGTACATCCGAACATTCGGGCGATTTCGTTGTGTTTGTATCCTTGGACGTCGTGGAGGATAAACATGGCCCGGTATCCGGGCGCCAGTTTGTTGATAGCCGCTTGCAGGGTGACGCGGTCAATGACTCCATCGAGTCGCAGGTCGGGGCCGCCAATTTCCTGGGGTAGTGCCATGGATCCCTCATCGGGATTCATGATCGTATCCAAAGATGTTTCCGCTTTCGGCTTTTTGCGGAAACGCATCAGGACGATATTGACGGACATGCGGTAGAGCCAGGTGGAAAATGCCGACTCGCCGCGAAATGTGCTGATCTTTCGGAAGAGTTGGAGAAAAACATCCTGGGTCAGATCTTCCGCGTCCGTTGGGTTTCCCGCCATCCGCAGGCACAGTGCATAGACCCGACGACTGTGCAATCGATAGATTCGTTCAAACGCCGTTGCATCGCCCTGTTGAGCCAGATTCACAATCTCCGCTTCAGTCAGCTGTGTTGGTTCGGCTTGTCTCGGTGCGCTCACGTTATTGTCCTCGGATCTATGACCTCTTGCCTGGTGCGTCGGGTGTTACGTGCACATAGCCCAAAAACCGTCCCGTTCCACGAAGTCGCCGGCCTCAACACGGCCGACGGCGACTGCTGCTCACCGCCGACCGGTCGATACCGCAGATACGTCTGCCGCCGAGACTAGTCTCCCGCAATGACCGTGTCGTGTTTGTCTTTTGCGAGTTCCTGCTCCACCTGTTTCGGATACAGGAATTCATGGCCCGTGGTGTCCCCCGGATAGAACCAGGTCACGATGGCCTGGGGCTGTGAGGACCCACGCACCGCAAAGGTGAACGCACTGTGGCCGGTCGGCTGCGCGCGCTGCGTATTATTCGTCAACACGGTCGCATAAATCATCGTTCGATCAGCGTTGTAGATACGCACTTGGTAATGCTCGTTAACTTCTTCAGGCAGCATGAACCAGTAGGTTCCCGCGGGCAGAACGCGCCCAGGGATCTGGACGGCCTGGCTAAAGGTGACTTTGGTGGCCTGATTGGCCTGATCTGCTCGGGCAGCAGGCAGGAGAATCAGAAATGCAACCAGCAACGCGAGTGAGGCAAAATTCCTAACAATGGCAACTTCCTTCATAACCGCTCCTTTTTAGTGTGCCTTTCAGCACTATTGAGACTTGTTTCATCATTCCAGACTGCCGTACCGCTGTTGTTATTCCCGGAGATTTACAATTCATTTCGTTCCTCGCACGCCGCGCTTGGGAATAAAGCGAATAGCGGTGTGCGGGGAGTCTAAGAAGTTGTTAGCTAACGAACGTAAACGGAAATCGAAGAGTTCGGTCGAACGGAGCTACTATCCAGGCTGTCGATCGTGTTGGTCGCCGGCCAGTTATCGAAAGGGACCTAGCGTTGCCGGAACTGGACCTTAGTTCTCTGCGAGCAGGCTTTGAAGTTGCTCAAGGGCTGACGGCGCGGCGTCAGAAACGGCGCAGAATTCCATCCCCCGTGCGCGCCATTCGACCCATTGATAGCCCTGCCGTGAACCAGAGCGCGGCGCAGCGTCCTTCTCGTTGGAGGGCCAGACGAAGACGTTTATAAAATGCTTTCGGCGGCCATAGACCAGCGCGGCGACGGAACGGCCGTGCACCACGTCAACGCGGCCGCCTTGCAGCGGAAATCCTTGATCGGCGAAATCCTGAACGGGTGGAGAAAAATCCAGTCTGCCATCGAACCAAGGCTTCACGGTGTGCTGATCGGTGGAGACCACGTCGATGAGGTGTCCGGGCTGGAGTGATCTTAGATGCGCATCAATGATTTCGGCGGCAAGCACGGTTTCATAGTCGTCTCCACGGTGAGGTGAAACGACTCGCAGACCTGTATAAGTAACCAGAAGCAGCACAGCAGCGACCGCGAGCCATTGCCACGCAGCTCGACGCCGGAAAACGGTGACGGTACGCCGAGAATCAATGCCCGCAAGTACTTTCTGGCGAAGTCCAGGCTGGGCTTTCTCGTAGAGTTGGGCCGCGTTCAGCGACGAGCGCATCGACTCGAGAGCTTCGAGGGCGTCGACGCAATTGCCGCACTGCTCGAGGTGACGTTCGAAGTCGGCGGCGCCAAGGGCATCCAGTTCGTTATCGAAGTAGCCGTGAAGAATGGTAGCGGAGCGATTACAGCCCATGGACGGCCTCCTTGTTAACCGGGCCAACCAGCGCTAGTTGAAGCTGCCGCCGCGCTCGTGAAAGCGTGGACATGACCGTGCCGATGGGAATCGAAGTAATGGTTGCAATCTCCTTGTAAGAACAGCCTTCTAGTTCGCGCAGCACAATCACCTCTCGAAAGCGCGGCGGCAATCCCTCCAAAGCGCGGGTCAGGCGTCCACGACTATTCGCGGCGATAGCAAGCGTTTCGGGATTTGGGCTCGGAGGCCCGTGCAGCTCTTCATCGAATTCGGTCATATCTTTCCCGTGACGATTCTTCTCCATCCAGCTAAAACAGGTGTTGCGGACGATCTGCAGCAGCCACGCGCGCACATCTCCTCCATGAAAGCCACCAAAGAAGCGATAGGCACGCAGCATCGCCTCTTGGGTGACGTCCTCGGCGTCCGCGCCGCCGCGCAACAGCCAGCGGGCCAGATTGTGAGCTGCATCAAGATGCGGCAGGACTAATGTTTCGAACCGCACCTGATCCTGAGAGTCCAGCACGACTGAACCTTCCTCTTGAACAGGACTATTCATTCGTAGGGACCGCGGTCGGGCCGGTTTTATTCCCGCTCGCCGGCTTTTCTTTGAAGGGCTAAAGTCGGGAATAAAAGAAACGCGACTGCGGTATAGACAGAAGAAGGACACGCGCATAGCGGCGCGGGCACCCCACGAGCTTTTTCCCGCGCCGCCCCCTCCCAAACAGGCAGCTCACGCGGCGTAACGGGTAGGAAACGGGAAAACTCAAGGTAGAGAATTAGAGAATGGTGAACCGAACCAGCGGCGCGTGGGGAGGAGAGGTACGGTGAATCAAGGGTTCCTCGGAACAGCGGCTCCGGGCTACGCGGATCTGGTTCTGGTCCTCGAAATCCTGATGGGCGTGGGACTTCTTGCCGGCGCCCAGCTCGCGCGCAGCAAGAGGTTCCGGGCACATGGGTGGTGCCAATCGGTAATCGTGCTGGCGAACTTCATCGTCATCGTCGTGGTCATGGTTCCGTCATTTCACACGCACGTTAGTCCGCGGATACCGATCAAACTTGGCAAAGCGTATTACGCGCTGGCGACCGCTCACGCGGCGCTCGGAACGATCACCGAAATCGCGGCGTTGTACATTCTGCTGGCCGCCGGCACGGACGTTCTGCCCTCCAAACTTCGCATGACCGATTTCAAGATATGGATGCGTAGCGTGCTGACGCTCTGGTGGGTGGAGCTTTTGTTGGGATTGGCGGTGTATGTCCGCTGGTATGTCCCGCACTCGTAGTCGCGATGACTCTGGTCAATTCGCGGATGGGCCGGGAAGCCCGATCGCGGCCGGGGGTAACAGGAGCCGTCAACTGGTGTTGCGATTCGATTTCGCAGTTTCATTTTCAAGGAGAGATAAGGTGAAAAAGGCATCGCGCATTGCTTGCTTGTTCGTTGTGGTTGGATTGGCAGTGGCCGCTGACTTGGCTCGTCCGGTCAATACGATTCGGGCGGACCAGGATGTGCAGGTCATCGAGGTCACCGCCAAAAAATATGAATATAGCCCCTCGCCCATTCGCGTAAAGCTCGGCGCTAAAGTGCAGTTGAAAATCACGTCTCTCGACCGGACCCACGGGTTCAAGATCAATCTCTACCCCGATGGCGCGGAGGCCAAAGGCGATCCTGGCCTCATCTTCAGTTCAGCCGAAGATTGCTTCAAGATCGAGCCGGGAGCTCCGACCGTAGTCGAATTCACGGCGCATACACCGGGAACGTATTCGTTTCACTGCTGCAACCGTTGCGGACTTGGCCACGGCGGGATGAAAGGCCAGCTTGTCGTCGAGCCCTGAGTTCGAAATTCTCCGTTCTGAAGGCTTACAAAAGTCACAAGAGTGAGCGAAGACTTTGGCCGACGCCGAACAAAGCCGGGCATGAGGGATGAAACGGATTACTTGCGGTTGGGCGACAATCCGGGAGCAATCGGCGCGGGGCTAACTGGCTGACCTGAAGACCGGCCGGTATTCGACGAGAATGAGCCGGAGTCCAGAACCTTGGCACCGATAAGTTCGAGACTCCCTTGTGGATAGCCGGCAAAAATCGAGATGAACAGGTTCGCGGTGAGCTCTCTCAGGCGCAATCTCCATTTGTTCAAGAGCGATTAGTACTTTCGTGCCAGTAACTTACACAGTGACTGCAGCGAGCGAGCTATCGACAGCCGCCAACACGTCCCTACCTTAATAACAGACCGTTCGGCGCCATTGTATAGGAACGAATCGGTAAACGGATGGTGCCGGATCGCATGGTCTTCGGCGCGCAAATTTCGATGGTCTTTCAGGAACCGGGAATCGCGCTGAGTCCGGTGATGCGCGTGAGGGACCGGTCTCTGCGGTCCTGTAGATCTGACTCCTCCGGAGAGGCTCGCTTGGAGGCGTCAGCCGTTTATGAATTCTCCACAATACCCCTATCTCTTTGGCACTAGAAACGACCGTGGGGCTATCCGATTCCATGCGACCTAGTAAGATCAATGATCTGATCATGGCCTGGCTGCGAACTAAATATTCGCTCACCGCTTTGCACCGAAAGGCTTAAGATTCATTGAGCGCTACAACGCATCTGGGACCGATTGCGACTCCATGATTCAGCCAGCTCGTCTCGAAGGCCCGACGGAACGCCCCATTCCGCGAATTCTGGTGGTGGATGATGACCTCGAACTATGCGAACTGCTTACCGAATACTTGCGGCTGGAGGGCTTCGAGGTTGACGCGGTATTCGACGGTCTACAGGGAGTCAATCGCGCGCTCAGCGGCGAGTATTCACTGCTGATTCTCGACGTCATGCTTCCGGGCATTCGCGGCTTTGAAGCACTGCGCCAGATTCGCGCAAAGTCCTCGATGCCGATCATCATGCTCACCGCACGCGACGAAGACATTGACCGCATACTGGGCCTTGAAATCGGCGCTGACGATTACCTGGCCAAACCCTTCAATCCTCGCGAGCTGGCGGCCCGCATTCAGGCCGTCTTGCGCCGCAGCGCATCCACTATCAGGGAAGTCGCACCGCCCGGGCCGCAGCGGATTGTTCTGGGCGACGTGGAACTCGATGAAGCGGCGCGGGTGGTCCGCCGCCAAGATCGCGAAGTGGACTTGACTTCAGTCGAGTTCGACTTGCTGGCATTATTCATGAAAAACCCGGTGAAAGTTCTGGAACGCGAGGAAATTGTGAAACAGATTCTGGGCCGCGAGTCCGCGCCGGACGATCACAGTATCGCCGTGCACATCAGCAATCTGCGGAAGAAACTGGGCCGCGCCGCTGATGGCAGCGACCGCATCCGCGCGATTCGTGGCATCGGTTATATTTTTGTGATTCCGGTGAAGGCAAATTCCCGGTGAGTTGAAATGCGAAGTCTCTACCTGAAAATTTTCCTGTGGTTTTGGCTGGCCATGATCCTGGTCAGCAGCACCTTAATCTTTTCAGTGGTCACTACCCACAGCGAATTCACCGCCAATCGAACCGAGCAATTCGATAAAATTCTCACATCCCTGGTCGCCGCCCGGGCCGCCGACCTGCTCGAAGACCACGGCATGGGCGCGCTGGCCGACTATCTCGGCTCCTTGCAGCAAACCCTGAATTGGCAGGCCTATCTGTTCGATGACGAAGGGAAGGAAATCTTGTCGCAGCCCACGCCCGCCGAGGCTGAGACCATCGCGCAAAGCGCCCTGCAAACCAATGACGCGAAGTATCTGATCTCTCACGGCAAGAAATTCGTGGCCAAGCGCACCACGGGCTCGACCGGCACTCGCTACGTTTTCGTTACCGAATCGCAAATTCCTTCGGTTACCAGCGTGTTGCAAGCCCCGCTCGGCGTGCAGATCACGCGCGGGATCATCGTGGTTTTGGTCGCGGGCTTGGTCTGCTTCTGGCTGGCGCGCTCCATCACCAAGCCGGTCCGGGAGCTTAGCGTTGCCACCCACCAGCTTGCCGATGGCAGTCTGGACGCGCGGGTGGGCGATTCGGTCACCGGCAAAAAAGACGAAGTGGCGCAGCTGGGCCGCGATTTCAATCACATGGCCGAACAAATCGAATCTTTGATGGCCTCGCAACGGCGGCTGACCACCGATATTTCCCACGAGTTGCGTTCGCCACTGGCGCGCCTGAGCGTTGCGCTGGGAATAGCGCGCCGCAGCAGCGTCGATCGCGATCCGCGCGTCGCTCTCGATCGCATCGAGCTGGAATGTGAGCGCCTCAACGAACTCATCGGCAGCCTGTTGCACCTGAGCCGTCTCGAATCCGGCACCGAAATGATGGATTCCGAGCCGTTCGCGCTCGATCGGCTGGTTCGCGAAGTCGCCCTGGATGCCGATTTTGAGGCGCGTAGCCGCAACCGACGCGTGGACGTAACTTCAGCTGACGCCTGCGTGGCCACCGGGAAGCGTGAACTCCTGCGGAGCGCAGTGGAGAACGTGATTCGCAACGCACTGCGCTATACCGCGGAAGGCACCAGCGTCGAAGTCAGCCTGACCTGTGAACGCAACTCATTTGCGAGCCAGGCGGTAATTCGCGTTCGCGATCACGGGAAGGGTGTTCCGCAAGAATCGTTGGTCAATATCTTCACGCCTTTTTACCGCGTAGGCGATTCCCGCGAACGATCCTCGGGCGGCTCCGGCCTGGGTCTTTCCATCGCGGACCGGGCCATTCGGCTTCACGGGGGCAACGTCAAAGCAGAAAACAATCCTGACGGCGGCCTGGTGGTCGAAGCTCGTATTCCTTTGAAGCCGCAAGCAGTCCAGGGGACCGAGACAGCTCCGCCTGAAATCCAAACCGTGAACTGATTTCCTCGATGGAACTGCCCTGGAAGGCCTGCAGGATTCAAAGCGGATTGAGATTCGAAATCTTTCCTCAGCGATTCGCCTTCAATTTTTTCGCTCCATGGACTGGGCCGGAGTTTTCGGTGAATCCTCGAAAAGTTCCGGAGGATCCAGCGAGCATTGCTTCCAGAAAGCCGTTCCGGTCAGGCCACTTTCAAGTTGTTGCAGGCTGGCCATGGTCGCGGCCACCTCACCGCCATCCGCTGAATCGAAGAGAACAACCACTCCATCAATCGGGGGTGTGGCCGCCTTTTGATCGGAGTAGACCTTTAGAAAAATCTCTTTAGCGAACGATTTTTTCTGTGCGGCGTTGGTCAATGGATCCGAAGCAGGTGCGAGCCATACCACTCGGACCTTCTTCCCGGCCAATGGCGCCCACTTGCCCGCGAAGGCGATGTTCTCTTCCTTTTCCACTTTGAACGGCGGCGCGCCAGCCTGCGGTCCGGCGGCTGAATCGGCGTTTGCAGCGGCCACGCCTCCATAGCTGGAAGGTAGATTTACCTGCACTTTTCGCATCCATCCGCGGGAGGCACCGGAAATCTGCACGTGAACCCAGGTACCCTCGATTCCCAAAATCTGAAATTCGTCGTGCGCATCGGCAGACATCAAGACCTGCGCATCCTGCGCTGGTTTCGAATAAATCGGAGTGGAGTTCTTTCGGACCACGATCAAATCCGTTGGCCGCGCCTGGTTGTGAAGAATCTCCTCCAGATTTTTTTCTTCGGCGGCCAGCTCGACAGCTTTTTTTTCGTTCGCCTCGCGGTGCGCTCGGATGGTTTCAATACTTTCGCTCGACGCGGGATTATTGGTTGGTGCCGCCGGGTCGCGTGACGGTTTGAAATTCGAGGCCGCCGGTGAAATCCCGCCAGTCGCGGGCGATCCCGGCGCGGGTTTCACCGAGCTGCTGTACCCGCCAGAGGATCCGGGAACCTCGGAATCCGCCACGGCTTCCTCGACTTGGTCGAGCGCATCATTCTCCAGACGGCCATTGGAGGGCAGCACGCGGTAACCCGAACGTGACGCTTCCGGATCAGTGTACCAAGCGGTAATTTTTGCAACGGCCCGCACAATCGTCTGACCGGACCCGCTCGGCAGCACTTGCAGGGTGCACTCGTAATACCCGCGCGAGAAACGCTCAAGAGGCTGGTCTTGCGAGATCACGAAGCCATCCAAAACGGGTAACCGACCGCGAACCTGCGGCTGCACGGTGCGTACCGCAGACTGCAGGACCTCAGGTGAATTCGGAAAAGCCCGCTGGTAAGTCTCGGTCGGGGTTTGTGCGGAAGCCGGGCACGGCGCTAATAACAGCCAGGCCATCATCCCCCAGAAAAGTGAAGTTCTGGGATACGATGAGTTTGTTATTCGGGATTTCGTCATGGCAGCGGTTCCACCTGATCTAGACGAACCCATCCTCGGTGCCCCTCAACCGTCTCCACACCATACCAATAGTCCGTGATGATCTCGACCAGCAAATCCGAGTGCGCCGGCAGGGCCGAAAGCTTGGCGGCACGATCGAAAGGCGCAGCCTTCAGCTCGATGGGTTCACTTTTCACCCGCACTTCGATCTTGTGGTGCAACTCATCCACTTTCTGTTCGAGGCTCTTGACCGAATTCTCGGACTCGCTGAAGCGAGCGAGTTCTTCATTGCGTTCTTTGGTGGCGGTGCGCGATTCGACCATCCGTTGGCGGCGTTGGGTGAGATCGGCGGTTTCCTGCTCCTCCTTCTGAATTTGCACGATATGCGATTGGATGTCGGCGAATTCGCTGGTTTCGACCGTGGTGTTGGAAGCGTGAACCTTCTTGTTGCCATCTTCCACAAAAACAGCATCAATTTGCAGCCGAGTTTTGTTGGGGGCCACACCCTGCACCACGTAACGCACCGTGATGATGCCGATGTCGGCGGCGTCCTTAAAGTTACGGGGTGCCAACGCGTCGTGGCGAACTTTGTAAAAGACATGCCCCTCGCCTTGGTATTCGCCGTAGTAGGCGGAAGAAGTCTCCGGCACCGCGCCGCTCAGCGTCTTGTCCCGCTCGTAAATCCAGGTGCCCTGAATCGTGTCATCTTCGATGACAAATTGAACGGCCTTGATCACCGTAGCTTCCGGTGCTTTCAGGTAGATTTCAAAGCCCTCCGGCACGTCGGATTTTTGGTCGAGAGATCGAGGAGGGAACGCCAACGCCGAGGCCCCGAGCATCAAAACTACGATAATAGTAGCTAAGCACCTTATCCACGAATGAGCTTTCACCAGATTGCTCCGCTTGCTTCGTGCCGATCACCAGAATCCTGGCGTCAAAACCCTGGAATTTTGGGCGCAGATCGGCCGGTTAAGATTTAGCAATCGTCGTTCGGTTTGTAAAGACCTCGACTCTGTAGCTAGAGTATGTTCGTTGCCGCATCCGGCCTGGATTGTAACGAAAAGCAGAAAAATAAACTATTGTTAAGATTGTTTAATTTTATGCTTGCATTCTAATAAATCCGGCGGTAGTGTCCACTCGTTTGGATTCGAGAAGTAGAGGCGAGACCATTGGGAACAGTCATCCGATTTGCGGGTTGTCACCGAGCTTCCGTTTCCCACTGGCGTACTAGCGCCATTCCTCAATTGCGGTCCTTTGCCACCAAGATGGGAATCTAGCTGCCCGACACAGGAGGGTGTATGTTCGTTTTTCGTCCTGAGAGTTCGGACCAAAAAAAGAAATCGCGATGGAGCGGGCTGCTGGTTTTTGGGGTTGTCGCGCTGGCGATCTTGTTTGCCGACGCCAAACCCACGCAGGCTCTCCCCAACCGAAAAGTGATGGCGATTCCAGCTTTCGCCCGAAAGTACGGGCTGCCTTGTTCCGCTTGTCACACCGCGTGGCCCGAACTCAACAATTTCGGCCAGGTGTTCCGCGACAACGGCTATCAATTAATGAACGATCGTGATTCGCCGATTTGGCAGAATCCATCGTATTTCCCAATTACTTTCAGGATTACTCCGAACTGGCACCGAGAATCCGCCGATCATCAAGTCATCGATTCCTCTCCCGGTTGCTTCAACACTCCATGTTTCAGCGTCGCCGGAAAACTAAATCAGTCCGGTTTCGATCTGTCCGGCATGGACCTGTGGTCCGCCGGCACACTGTACAAAAATATCTCGTTCGTCCTGCTGCCGTCTTCTGATTCCACGGCGGTTTGGCACTTTGAGGCGGCCTGGGTCCGCTTCGACAATTTGAAGGGCAGCCCTTGGTTGAATGTCCGCTTCGGACGATTCGAGCTCGACAACTTAATCTCGGAAAAGCGGTTTCTTTTCCTGTCGAACAATGGCGGCCTCTATCAGATTTATCATTTCAACGTGCCGGGCAGTTCAAACAATTTCGGCTACGGCGATAATCAGATTGGCGTCGAGTTGGCCGGACATAGTGAGAATAGCTACACTCGTTACTCGGTAGCGGTGTTGAGCAGCAATGAGGGCGGAGTCAACTTCACCACGGACGTTGTGCCGGGTGCGCCACCCTCGAATCGCAGTTACGACGTCAACCTGGCGTTTAGTCAGGCCTTCGATGCCAAAAGCCTGGGCTTCGAACGCATCGGCGCTTTCGCTTATATCGGGCAGAGGCCGACCTTCTTCGAGACCGCCGATGGCGGCACCGTGCCGCTCGTGGGATTGGGCAACAAGCCATTCTACCGGGTCGGCGTGGCGGCCGATCTGTACATCCATAACCTGGAACTTCTGCCCCTATTCATGCATGGGCACGACAACGCGTTTCTTGGCACCTCGACTTCTTCGCAAGGTTTGTTGCCGGCCGGCGCTCAAGCTCCGTCTTTCAATGGTGGATTTCTCGAAGCTCACTACTACTTGAATCCACAAAACGTGATCCTCGGACGGTTTGAGAAGATCAATGTGGGTCAGCAGGCGTTCAGCTCGAACCCCGGCAACTTTGGCAACGTCACCGCCTACTCTGTTGGTTACCGTTGGTACCCGATCATGTTCAGCCGCGCCGGCATCGCCCTTGATGGCGAATACTCGCGCACCAAATCCATCGGGATCATTCCGGAAAGCGGCGATGGCACTGGCGCACCACCGCTATTCCCAACCGACGGCGTCTGGAGCAGCAGCATATTCTTTGGGATCGACTTCGACTTTTAAGGGAGACAGCGATGATATCCGGCAAATTTGCAGCGACCATCGCGTTGGGTTCAATCGCACTGCTGACGCTGTGTGCGGGGCCACTCCGTGCGCAGTCTCATGTAGATACTCCGGATCCCTCACTGGGCACGCCTAGCGTCGCTTCAGAGGAGAGTCATATCGGCGGCCTTACCGGTCACGCCGCGTCTGGGAAGGTCCTCTACCGCCGCTACTGCATCGGTTGCCATGGACCAGCTGGCGACGGCGAAGGCATGAATGCCCAATGGATCGATCCCAAACCGCGAGATTTCACTCAGGCGATTTTCAAGTGCCGTTCGACGCCCACCGGTACGCTTCCCACGGATCAGGATTTGTATAATGCAATTACCCGTGGCTTTGTCACTACGAATATGCCGCAGTGGCGTCCGTTGACCCAACAGCAGCGGGCCGATCTAGTTGCTTTTATTAAGACTTGGTCTCCGCGTTGGTCCAAGGAGAAATCGGGCGACGTTCTGGTAATTCCCGCGGAAACGCCGGTCACCATCGAGAGCATCCTGCATGGACGCGAACTCTTTCAAAAATTGGAATGCTGGAAATGTCACGGCCCGGCAGGTCATGGTGATGGCCCCTCCGCGGCGACTTTGACCGACAGCAAGGACAACCCGATTCGCCCGTACAATTTTTCGGTCGGTACGCGTTTCAAATGTGGCGAAACGAATCAAGACATCTATAAAATTTTCATGACGGGTGTTGACGGCACGCCGATGCCTTCGTTCCACGACGTTATCCAGCCCAATGACGCTTGGGATCTGGTCCATTTCCTGCGAACTCTGCAGGTGACTCTCCCAACGAAAGAGGGCGACCTCTGGCGGGGTTACGTCGCGACCCACGGGAAAGACCTCAAACCCATCGGACCGGACTCTGCCGCCGGCGCCCAGTAAGCAAGGACCCAGGAGAAATAATAAATGCGACTCAAATACATTTCAGCAGTGGCACTAACAGCGGTCATCGGCAGCTCGATGATGATTTTTGCCAAGCCCCCGGCCGGTGGCGGTTCGATCACCGGAAAAGTTACCTACACCGGCACGCCTGCGAAAATGAAACCGATTGATATGTCCAAGGAGCCGTCCTGCGCGAAACAGCACGCCACTCCGGTCATGACCCAGAACGTTACAACCGGCGCCGGTAACAGCCTGCAATGGGTCGTAGTTTACATCTCGGCTGGGGACCAGGGGTCCGCCGCGCCAAGCCAGGCCGTACGGTACGATCAAAAGGGCTGCGAATACTTGCCACATGTCTTGCCGATGCAGGTTTCTCAGCAGCTCCAGATTTACAATGACGATCAGACCTCGCACAACATTCACCCGCTCGCCAAGGTGAACCCGGAATGGAACAAGTCGCAGCCGGCTGGTTCGCCTCCCATTGATACCAAATACGACAAGGCCGAATTTATCCCAGTGAAATGCAACATCCACCCGTGGATGCACGGCTATTTCGTGGTCTTGAACACGTCTCACTACGCGGTGACCGGCGAGGACGGCTCCTTCGATCTGAAGGGCCTTCCTCCCGGAAAATACACGGTGACGGCTTGGCAAGAGCAGTACGGCACGCAGACCCAGGATGTGACCATCACGGGAAGCGAATCAAAGAGCGTCAACTTCGTTTTCAAGGCATTGCCGTACTAGAAGCCTAGAGTTCTTCGTTGCGTCGCGCTGGCGGCAACCACACCCTGGACATGTGGTTGCCACCGCGCAACTTAAGCTGTCCATGCTCCGGAATTTGCTTCTCTGAGGGCCAGTTGATATGGGAAAGCTATTTTCAGCGGTGGTCATCATCATCACCGTGGTTTCCGTCGCGATTTTCATTATGCATGTATGGTGGCTTCCGGTTGACATCTCAACCACTGGCCCGGCAGTAGACCACCAACTCGACGAAACCATGGTCGGGACCGGCATTCTTTTTTTTGCCAGCCAAATCCTTCTGGCGATATTCGTGTGGGGATCGAGCAACACTTCGAGCAGCAGGAAAATTAAAATCTTTCCCGGCGGTGCGACTCCGCTGGTCACATTCGCGATTATTTTGGTCGGACTCGAAATTCTTACGCTGACCTTCGTGGGCTCGAAAGCTTGGGGTGCGATCTACATCGCGCCACCCGATCCGAACTCGCTGAAAATTGACGTCCAGGCCGAGCAGTTCGCCTTCTATTTCCGTTACGCCGGTCCCGACGGCGTATTCGGCGGCGTTCACCCTGATAAGATTGACGACGGCAGCGGAAATTACTTTGGATTGGACCCCGCGAACGATGTGGCGGCCCGCGACGATATCGTGGTCGGTTCGCTGACCGTCCCGGTGAACAAACCCATCCTGCTGATGCTGCATTCCAAGGATGTGGGCCATTCCTTTTTCGTGCGCGAACTTCGCGTGCAGCAGGACTTCGTGCCGGGGCTGGACATTCCCGTCCACTTCACCGCCACCCAGACGGGTAAATTCGAAATCGTCTGCACCCAGCTCTGCGGGCTGGGCCACTACAATATGAAAGCGTATCTCGAGGTGCTGTCCCAGGATGATTTCGATCAGTGGCTGAAGACTCAGGCAGGTCAGTGATGTTTGCGACGCAATCGCCGTCACCGGAAGATTTTGGCGGCAAGTTTGTGAGGCCAAACCATGCATGACGTTTCATCCGATCCGGCGGTGCATCATCACACCGCACCCACCGGATTCCTGCGTAAGTGGGTTTTCAGCCTCGATCATAAAGTGATCGGCAAGCAGTACTTCGCCTTAGCGTTGGTGTCGGTATTCATCGGCATGGTCCTCTCCTGGCTCATGCGCCTGCATCTCGCCTGGCCCGCTTGGCCGATTCCGCTGGTCGACAAGCTTTCCGCGGTCGGCGCTCCCGCCGGAGTGATGACCCCGGAATATTATCTTTCGCTGCTCACCATGCACGGCACCATCATGGTTTTCTTCGTGCTAACCAACGCGCCATTCGCCGCGTTCGGCAATTATTTCTTGCCCATACAGATCGGCGCCGAAGATATGGCTTTCCCGCGTTTCAACATGATGTCGTTCTGGACTACCTTCGTCGCCTGGCTCTTCATGATGGCCGCATTTTTTGTGGCCGATGGCCCTCCGATTTCGGGCTGGACCGCCTACGCCCCGCTGAGCGCCGTGGGCGGCGATGCCGGACCGGGCTTGGCCATGGGCCAGAATCTTTGGGCCATTTCGATTGCGGTGTTTTGTATCGCCTCGTTACTGGGCGCGCTGAATTTTATTTCTACCACGCTCGATCTGCGCACTAAGGGCATGTCGCTCGCGCGCATGCCGTTCTGCTCCTGGGCTTGGTTTGTGACTTCGGTGATCGCCTTGCTGGCCTTCGCCGTTCTGCTTCCCGCTTGTATTCTGCTGATTCTGGATCGCACTGCCGGCACCAGCTTCTTCATTCCAGGCGGACTGGTCTTGAGCGACAAGCTGCAGCCGCATTCCGGCGGTTCGCCGCTTCTGTGGCAACACCTGTTCTGGTTCTTCGGCCACCCGGAAGTCTACATCGCGATTCTTCCATCCATCGGAATCGTCGCCACCATCCTGCCGGTATTTGCGCGCAAGCCGTTACTCGGGCCGCGGGCGGTGATCGGCAGCATGATCGCCATCGGCTTCCTCAGCTACATGGTTTGGGGGCACCACATGTTCGTCAGCGGCATGAATCCCTTCTCCGCTGATTTGTTTTCCGTCCCCACTTTGATTATTACGATTCCGGCGACGATTCTCACGCTTTTGCTGATTGGCACGGTTTACGGCGCTAAAATGCGTTTCACTTCCGCCGCCTTGTTCTGCCTCGGTTTCATTTCGGTGTTCATTAGCGGCGGCATCAGCGGATTCTTCCTGGCGCAGCCTTCGCTCGATACCATCCTGCATGCCACCTACTTTGTGGTCGCCCACTTCCACTTCGTCATGGCCGTCGCGTCCATCTTCGGCGTTTTTGCCGGCACCTACTTCTGGTTTCCGAAAATGACCGGTCGCATGATGAACGAAACCATGGGCAAATGGCACTTCTGGCTCACTTTTATCGGTGTCTACATGATCTTCATGCCCATGCATTACCTGGGCCTCGCCGGTAACGTCCGGCGCTACTCCGCGTTCGTGGACGATTACGCGATTTCGCTGATTCCGGTGCACAAATTCATTACCATCGCGGCTTTGCTGACCGGCGCCGCCCAATTGATTTTCTTGTTCAATTTGATCTGGAGCCGCTTCCGCGGGGCGGTAGCCTCCGAGAATCCGTGGGAAGCCACTTCGCTCGAGTGGTCAACGAGTTCGCCTCCGCCGTTCGACAATTTTGGCGGGCGTCACATGGTGGTCTACAACGGCCCCAACGAATATGGCATAGACGGCCCGCAGGATTACATCATGCAGACGTCGCCGGAGAAGGCTCCCTCGCGCTAGCGAGGCGCGATTAAAACTATGGCTACCACCACACTGCCGCCCGGCGCAAACATCGTCATAGACGATCGCGGCTCTGGCTCTCCGCCAAAAATTACTCCGCGCCCAGGACATGTGACGGCATCCGGGTCTCACGCCGAAAAATCGGAAACCGGGGTCTGGATCGCCGTCGCGGCGATTTCCATGTTTTTCGCGGCCTTTACCAGCTCTATGATCGTTCGCCAGGGAGTGACCCCGGACTGGCTGCATTTTCAGCTACCGCGCGTCATGTATCTCAGCACCCTGGTGCTGCTGGCGAGCAGCTACACTCTGGAATTGGCGCGCCGGCGCTTCGCGACCGCCTCCGTCGCGACGGACGCCACCTCTGCGGCTGCGAAATCGCTGGTCAGCAATGGCATGTACTGGATGTACGTCACCGGCGCGCTGGGACTTCTTTTCGTTCTAGGTCAGTTGCTGGCCTGGCATAACCTCCGGGCGCAAGGTCTATATCTCGCGACGAATCCGAGTTCTTCTTTCTTCTATGTATTCACCGCGACGCATGGCATCCACCTGCTCGGGGGAGTCTGCGGCGTGTTCTACGTTCTCACCAGGTTGCGAAAAACAAATGGCGTGGCGCGGCAGAGCGGATTTGGCGCGTTTTCGATTTACTGGCATTTCATGGACATTCTTTGGGTCTACCTGCTTTTGCTGCTCGTTTCCAGATTCTAAATAAATTGCAGGAGGCGTTGTGAGTGAATCGCACGTGGCGTTGACGGAACACAGCGCATTCATGGAGCCGTCGCCCTTCGGCATCCAATCCAAAAAATTGACGATGTGGCTGTTCATCGCCTCGGATGCCATCACCTTCGGCGCCGTCCTCTTCGGGTACTCGTACTTGCGCGCCGGCACGCCCAACTGGCCCACTCCCTTTCATTTTTCGCCCAGCATCATCAACGGCATGGTGATGACCTTTGTGCTGCTCACCAGCAGCTTGACCATGCTTGGCGCCGTCGAGGCGGCCAAGGCTGGAGACAAAGCGAAGACCCTGAAGTGGCTGGCCGCGACAATCGTGCTGGGGACGCTGTTCGCTGTGCTGCACATCCGCGAATGGTTTCACATGTTTCATGAAGGATGGAGCCTGTTCAAAAATCCGGAGGGCGGCTCGGTTCTTTTTGGCGCTTCGTTCTTCAGCATTACCGGTCTGCACTTGATGCACGTAATTTCCGGCGTCATCGCCCTGATCGTGGTCGGCATCGGCTACAACACCGACTGGCTCGATAAAAATCACGTCGAGACCACCGGCCTTTACTGGCACTTTGTGGATTTGGTTTGGATGTTTGTGTTTCCGCTCGTGTATCTGATGAACGCGACTCGCTGACTTTCGTTAAGGAATCAGCGGAGAGGATTGGTCATGTCAACGGAGCAAAGCGCTGGAATCGGCAAGTACGTGGGAATCTGGCTCGGCCTGGTGTGCATCGCCGGAATTGAAGTAATCCTTACCTATCGAGGATTCTCCGTGCATGAATTGCTGCTCGCCTTGTTTGCTCTGGCGATTATCGAAGCCGGCATCGGCTTGGCCTACTTCATGCACCTCAAATACGAAAGTCCCAGCCTGGTGTGGACTGTGGTCCCCTTCGTGATCTTCGTCCTGCTCATGATGAACCAGATCTGGCCCGACGCCTACCGCGTGGACAGTCTCCGCTTCTTGACTCAGTGATAGCTCATCGCTCATAAGATCCGAGACCCGATAGCGTCGTTGTTCGCTATGATGCGCGCAGCGATCCAGAGAAGTGCCACACCCAGTAAAGTTCCATCCTCAGCGCTACCAGAATTGGCTGCATCTGTCTGATTCAAGAGAGATAAGTGGCGAGCCCGGTCGGGATCGAACCGACAACCTGCGGATTAGAAGTCCGCTGCTCTATCCAATTGGGCTACGGGCTCGTTGAGGGATTTTAGCATGGACGCTTGGAAAACTGGCGGCTCGCCAAGCTGCTGAAAAGGTAAAAATTGCGCACTCTTCAAACTGCTGCCTAATCAATGGCTGGTGCTTCGGCGGCCCGGATATTGCAACTTGGCGTATTCTGCCTTGGCCTGCTTTAGGATGGGGATGTCCGGATCGGCGTCCTTCCACAAATCTAAGAAAGCCTCGTAGGACTTCCGGGCAGCGGCTTCGTCGCCTGACATTTTCTGCGCGCGGCCAAGGTGGAGCCGGGCCAAGGCTCCGGTGACATGTCTCACGCTAAAACCGGGATTGTCTATCAGCTTTTGGAACTGAGCCGCGGCTGCCAGGCCATCGCCGAGATCCAGATAGGCCAGTCCGCGGATGTAGGCGGGGTACAAATAGTCGAATCCGGTAAAGGCCAGATCGTACTTGGCAGTGCCACGGAGCAGATCGATGGCGGCCGCCGGATCGCGTTGTTGCAGCTTGATCGCGGCCCGGATGGTGGGAACAAAGTAATGCTGCACGAGGGTGTCCTCGGGCCTTTCCGCGCTGACTTGGTCGGCGAGTGTGGCGGCTTCCGCTGTTCGTCCTGATCGTGCGAGCGCTTGCGCCAAGGCGATCTTGTCATTGCGATCGAGCGGGCTTGCAGCTGCCTGGCTTTCGTAGCGTCGAGCTCGCGCGTCCTTTCCGACTTCGGCTTCTTCCAGGGCCGCGGGGACGACCCATGCATCAGCGTTGCTAGTCTTAGAGGTTGGCGCTACGGAGGTTGGCCCTACAGCTTGCAGTCGCAGACGCTCGGCGGACCGGAAGCGACCGTGCTGAATCTCGATTAAGGCATGTTCGTGCAGGAAGTCTTCTCGATACTTGCCTTGCTCCTCCTGCTGGAGGATCTTTGCGACGTTGTCCCGGTCGCCGGTAGCGAATGCCACAATGAGTCTTTCGCGCCGGATGAGTGAACTGTCGAATTTAAGGGCGTCCGCTTTGGCCAGCCATGATTTTGCCTCATTGAATCTGCTGGCGAACCTGATGGACTGTATCGCGCTGCCGAAATAATATGCGCTGGGCCGCAACCGCGCGACCTCGGCCGCTTCGTCAGCGGCACGGTCGGGCTGGCCGAGATGGGCAAATGCCTCCCGAAGGTTGGAGTGAGCGAACACATCCCGAGGAAATATTTCCAAGAAACGAAGCGCTGAGGAATGTTCCTTCTCCCAGTCGCCGATCACCGTACTGTAATAGTTAATTTCCGCGCCCAACCGGCCTTTTTCGGTCAATCGGTCGCGGAGCTGGTACGCGCGGGTGTAAGCAGCCTCCGACAACTCCGCGTTTCCAAGGAAAAGGTAGGTCGCGCCCAGTCGCCCATAGGCCACGGCAAGGTTTGGATCCAGTTCGACAGCTCTCTGAAAAAGTTTGAGCCCACCCTGAGCGTCGCCGGCAAGGGAGAGTTTGAGCCCTTGAGCGGCGGCTTGCAAAGCCTCGAGCGAAGGGCTGAGCGCCTTTTCCAGTGGCTGATTGAAGCGCGCCAGCGAATCCGAGGGCTCTCCCAGCTTCGCGCGAAGGCGTGCGGCGGTGACTCCAAATTCGTGTACGACCTCGTCCCGCCTACCGATCGCCGCCTGCTCCTGGGCCAGGGTTGCTCCCGACCCGCAGTCGAGCGCCCGCATCTGCAAATGGTAGCCATTGCCGGCATCGCCGATCGATTGGGAGATGACCAGCTTGCTGTTGGTCTTAGCGCAGATCTGCCGCGCGACTTCGGGGGTCAGCTTGGTAGTAGGTGGGAGGCTCAGTTGCGCCAGGGTCCCGACGACCTTATCCATTCCCAGAATATTCAGATACGGCGTCTGGTCCATTTCGTAGCGCAAAGCTGTGTCTAGTGCGTCGTCGAACACCGGATCGCCGGTCTCGTTTTCTACGTCGGCGAGAACAATGGTATCCGTGGCGGAAAGCATTACCCGGTGGCGGTGACTCCAGTACATCCAGCAGGCCGCAGCGATGACGGCCAACAGCGCCACGGCCGCGAACCACCGGCGCAAGCGGAGACCAGGCAGCCGTGATTCGGTAACCTTCGCCTCGGTCGGAAACTCCACGGGTCGCGCATCGGTTTTTGAGGTTTCGGTCACAGCGGCCTGAAGCGTGGCAGTTTTTGCGATATCTGCTGCCTCGGGGACTACCGTGACACGCGGCGTGAACTGATATCCCTTTCGCGCGATGGTGACGATCAAACGAGTTTCTTCCGAATTGTCACCCAGCGCCTTGCGCAAATGGGAGATGTATTGCGTCAGATTTCCTTCTTCTACGAACGTGCCACCCCACACGGCCTGCAGCAATTCGTCCTTGGTGACCAGGCGGTTGGCGTTTTGAGCCAGAAAGAACAGGACGTCGAAGGCCTTAGGAGTCAGGGAAACGGGTGAATCCGCGCGAGACAGGGTGCGCCGGGCTGGATCCAACACAAACTGTTCAAAATGATAGAGGTCGCTCATAGAAGTCGAGCTAGCTGGTGGGGCTATTCAGAGTTTTTCACCATTTTTCAGAGTTTTCTGAAGGACTTCCCAAAGCCCCCACCTTGAGAATGTGTCCCGTCGGGAACTTAGGATTCTCTCATGAGGCCTTCGGAGATGAATCGAAAAGGTGCCGTCGGGACGGAGAGGGCCCCGACGGTCATGGGAACGTATGTCGGCGTCAGCGTGCAGTTTCAGATGGAGTTCGTATGCTGAAGATCCAGAGAAAAGCGAACGGCAAGGTGGTTTTCACCCTGAACGGTCGAATCGAGGCAGAGGATCTCGACGAATTGCGCAGGCTCCTTGAATTGGAAGGGGCCGGCAGCCACATCGCCCTGGATTTGAAAGATGTGACACTCGTAGAGGACGATGCCATCAAGTTCCTTACCGATTGCGAAACTGACAGCATCAAGCTCGAGAATTGTCCGCCTTACATCCGTAAAAGGATTGGGCGAGAAAGTGGGCGGCCAAAACGGAAAGAACAACAATGAACGCTCGTAGGGACAAACTGCGAACGAGGGGGCAACGTAATGGGCTTGAATAGTCTCACTTATCCTCTGCAGTACGAGGACCTGCGACTTAAGACCGACTCGGAGTTGACGCTTGATATTGACCGAATCGACGAACCAGTGAACCACGAGATCGGTTTCGCAGGAATTATTGGAAAAAGTTCGGGGCTTCGCCAAGTGCTGCAGATGGTCGAAACCGTCGCCGTGGGAAATTCGACGGTGCTATTGCTAGGCGAGACCGGCACGGGCAAGGAGCTTATCGCGCGCGCCATTCACAATTACAGTCCGCGCGGGGCTCGACCGTTTGTCAAACTCAACTGTGCCGCCATTCCTACCGGGCTGCTCGAAAGTGAATTGTTTGGGCACGAGCGGGGATCCTTCACCGGCGCGATCGCGCAGAAGATCGGCCGGCTCGAGCTCGCACATCAAGGTTCACTGTTCCTCGATGAGATCGGCGACATTCCTCTCGAGCTCCAGCCGAAGCTGCTTCGTGTGTTACAGGAACGGGAATTTGAGCGCCTGGGAAACACTCGAACCCAAAAAGTGGACGTGCGCATTGTGGCCGCGACCCATCGTGACCTGGAAGGAATGATTCTGGAGAAGCAATTTCGCAGCGACCTCTACTATCGAGTGAATGTTTTTCCGATTCGTGTTCCACCCTTGCGGGAACGTCCCGAGGATATTCCGCTGTTGGTGGAGCATTTTGTACAAGAAGCCACGCGGCGAATGCACAAGACGATTGACACGATTCCGTCGGAAACAGTGGACGCTCTGATTCAGTATCGTTGGCCCGGCAACATCCGGGAGTTGGAAAACGTGATTGAACGCGCAGTGATCTTAAGCCCCGGTCCGGTGCTGCGGCTTTCGCACCGGGACTTGAAATCTCGAGTCATGCCCGGTCAAGGCATAGACCGCAATCAAACTCTGGAAGAGGTCGAACGTAATCACATCCTGGCGACGCTGAAAGAAACCCGGTGGGTTCTCTCGGGACCAAACGGCGCGGCAAGCCGGTTGGGATTGAACCGCTCGACGTTATATTTTCGGATGAAGAAACTGGGCATTGTCCGGAGCGTCGATTCGATCGTGAAGGTATAAGAAATCAGGACGCCGTTTCTCTGGGCCGTGTTCGATGTAGCGTCCGTTCGCAGATCGCCAGTGTGCTACGAAGCGATTCAGCGAGATGGTGAAGATGAGCCGGCGTGCGCAGCTGCGGCTTTGGCGTCGAGGGCCGATTGAGCGACCTCATGGATTGCGGCGAGCACCAGGTCCGGCTGGTCTTGCATGATCCAGTGCGTGCTCTTATCGGCGAGCAGATGGCGACCTTGCGGCAAGCGCTGCGCGATGGCTAGGTGTTCTTCGCGCCTCTTAGGAGGCGTCGAGGCTGCGGAGATAATCACCACCGGCTGGCTGCAAAAATTCCCGAATTCGGCGACACGCGCGGCAGACCTCGGCAAGTTCTCCAGCTGGCTCGCAATCGTCTCGCAGAATTTTTCTTGAACCCAGAAAATCGCGGCCATGGTTCGTTCGCTGGCGGGCAAATTCCAGAACCAGGGACTGGACGCGGAGCCGGACTCCGCGGGCGCTTCCCTGCTGATCAGCCGCACCAGGTGGCCTGCGAATCCCTTGGCTCCAGAAGTAAAAAGGAACACGACAAAACGAATCAAACCGATGCGACACAGGAACGCAGCTCGGCGGCACACCGTGGACCCGATCTCCATGCGTTTGCGATCCTGCTGCGACGGAGGATTCCATTCCGCAGGGACCACCGGATCCACCAGAACCACTCCCGCCGTCTGCTCCGGATATCGCGCTGCAAACAAAGGCATGGTGAGCCCGCCAAAAGAATGTCCGACCAGAACGTAGGGTGGAGGAATACTGGCGCGCTCCAACAAGGAATGAAGTTCGTCCACGATTCGTTCCGCCGTTCGCGGCATGGGACCGGGATCGCTCCAACCCAAACCGGCGCGGTCGTAGGTGACGACGCGATAGGATTCCGCCAACTCTCGCTGCGTTTCGTTCCAGCTCAGCACCGTGGACATTAGTCCAGATTCCAGCACGATCGTCGGACTGCCCCGCCCCTCGTCCTGCAGGTGCAAACGATGAGTTTCCAAATCCACAAACTTGCCGGGCGGAGGGTATTTCCTCGAGTCTCTTCGCAGCCCAATCTTCTGGTAGATTGCGCCGGCCAGCGCAGTCAGCAACAACAATCCACAAATCCAAATGAGTGCGTGGATCAACAACTTTCCGCTCCTCCTCCAATAAGGCTGGTCGCGTTAAGTGCGCTAGTTTTTAATCCGGCTGCGTAATATCTCCGCAGCCTGGAAGCCCGTCTCGACAGATTCGCCAATCGAGCGTCCTGCGAGATAATTTCCCGCAAGAAGGATTCCCGAATATTTGCCCAAAGCCTCGCGAATTTCACGCACTTTTTGTGCGTGACCGATATTGTACTGCGGCAGCGCCCGCGGATATTTCCATACCATGCGATCGATCGGGTCGCCGGTGATTCCCAGAATTTTGGCATTCTCCGCTTCGACCGTTTGCGGACTGCCGCTAGCGTCTCGGGAAAAGCTGGTCATCAACACCTGACCCGGCCCCGCGCGGCCCGGAAATAGCGAGGAATTCCAAAAAGTACAAACTGTATGCAAGCCCGCCCGACGCGGGACCATGAACCCAAAACCGTCGAGCGGGTGGCTGACTTGATTGCGATGGTAGGCCGAGGAAACCACGCTCATCGGCGCGTGCTCGATACCCGCCAAAAGCGCGCTTAATTGCGGCGCGCTTCGCTCCAGCAATGACGCGGCTGCGTAGGCCGGCAACGCGAGCACGATTGCTTCGGCGTCGAATTCTTGACCGCCGGATGCGCGGACCCGCCAGCCTGCTTCCGCACCATCATTTCCGTGGCCCAGCGGCTGAATGGACTCGACTTTAGTCTCAAAACGAATAGCTTCGTCCAATTTCTCCGCAAGCTTCTCGGCGAGCGTACCCATTCCATTCTTGAACGAGCCCAGCGACGGCAGCGCGTCGGTGACGCGTAACGCTTCACGATTTGCACGTGGATCGCGTGGCGGAGACGCACCGCCGGATGCGTTTGCATCGCGCTTGGGTTTTCGCGCGCGAATCGCGCCGCGGACCACACTGCCGCGGCTTCGTTCCCACTCGACCAGCGCAGGAAACGCGCTTTCCATGCCCATTTTATTAGCGTCGCCCAAAAACACGGTGGAAATAAACGGATCTACAAGATAGTCCAAAACCTCCGCACCGAACTTTCGTTCCACGAATTCCGCGAGGGACTCCTCGTCCGCCGGAGGATGCGAATGTCGGAGCAATTCGCTGAGTAGCCGATATTTCGATCGCGGGCTTAAAAGTGGTGTTGCGAGCAGCGCCCCTGGAGAAAACGGCGCCGGCTGCAAGCGGCCATCCCTCAAGATATAGCGTTTGGCCTTCGGATCGCCCGTCACAAATTCATTTTCCAAGTTCAGTTCATGGACCAGGGTCCACACTGACGCCGGGAATCGCGGGCATTGCGGGCCTCCCTCGAATAGAAATCCGTTTCGCCGTACCGTGGCGACCATGCCGCCCGCTTTGCCCGAGGCCTCCAGCAGCAGAGCGCGGATGCCGAGCTGCTGTAAACGAAATGCGCAGGCCAGTCCACTGATTCCGCCGCCGATCACGATGACTTTGTGGGTGGATGCCAACTGAAAATTATCTCTCCCGATCGAACGCAGATAAAATGCGGTGAAACTTAGAGAAGGCACGTGGCCGTCAGGTGATTTCTGGTTGGGTGCCTTCCCGGCCGGACGATAGCCGACGAATTGCGAGACCGAGCGCGATCAACGCCAGCAGCATTCCGGCCGACGCCCATTTTTGGTGCAACACAAATTCCTTGGCGGCAGCTCCGTAACGCACCGCGACGAAACCCTCGGCGAAGAATAATATGCCACGCCCAACAAACGTTCCTACCACAAACGGTACAGGCGGTACACGAAACACGCCTTGGGCGATCACAAATGGTTTGAACGGAAGCGGAAAAGGAGCGACGGCCGGGAGTAACACCGATGTTAGCGGAAATTCCTGGACCCATTTTCGGACGCTCCCCGGTGCGTGCTCACGTTTTCGGCAGTAATACGCTTCACCCGCTTTGCGCGCCAGCGCGTAAATCCAGATGCAGCCTGCCAGCGAGCCGAGAGCGGCCATCGTCGCATAGTAAGGCATGCGCGCCGGCCGCCGAATCGAGAAGTCCATGACGATAAGATCGGTGACCAAGGGCAAAGGAAGGAAGGAGGAATCCAGAAAAGCTGACAAGAGAATGCCCGGTCCACCCAGGGTGGACAGCGTAACCCTTAGCCAGCCGCTGATTACGGACCATTTCAAAGGTTCAGCCTTCCATCAACTGCTCTCGCGAAAACACCGTGGGCGCGCGACTTTGGTTGGTTATTTTAGCGACTTTTCGCGAAGACAGGCGTCTTAACCCAGGTTTAGATGCGATCACAGGGGCGGATAGACCAGCAAGCAAGATGACGTGGACGTCAACAATCAGTATCTAACGGGAGCCTGGCACCGCCCACGATAACCAACTTAAGTTCACCGTGCCTCTTGAAATGCACCTACCACAAATGGTACGAAAGATGCACGGAATCGCATGACTTGATCATGAGTCGCCCGAGCGGAATGGCAAAAGAGACGACAGGCCTCGGTAACGAGGATGGTAGCAAGAACTAGGACCGTGCAATTTTTTGCCAGTTCCCATGAATCGGTCTGGCGGGTTTAGGAATCAAAGTGATTGTCGAAAGTTTGCCGCTTCGCTGAAAAGCGCGAACGGAGAGGGGTAGCCGAATTCCAGTAGCACCTTGAACGGCCAAGTGGCTGGGCGCGATTGGGGCGTCAACACTTATTCACACTCAAGGAGTAATTCATGTCCGAACAACATCAAGTACTTCCAACCATTCCTTCCAATGCTTTCCGTCTCGATGTGCCGTTGCATCAGTTACTGCAGGAAACCCCGGAAAAACATTCACCGGACTCATCGAAAGAAAAAAAAGAGCTGCCTACACCCGTTTTTCCGCAGCATCCGGAACTTCTGCACGACCTGGATGCCGACGACATCGCCGCACACAATCAAGTGCTGACCACGGGCAAGCGGCACTGGCCGACGTCTCGCATTCTAGAGAATATGCGCGGCTGGATGGTTCCCTATTTGAAATCGCGGGTGCTGCCGGGAGATTTTCAGCCGATCATTGCGTATCTTTTTACCGAGTGGAAATGCAATCTGGATTGCCACTATTGCTGGTCGTACGACAACCGCACTAAAGGCATGACCGAAGATACCGCGCGCCGCGCGATCGATTGGCTTCATTCGACGCCTTGCCGGGTGCTGGCTCCCACGGGAGGCGAGCCACTGTTGCGTCCCGATTTTGTACATAAGGTCATTTACTACGCGGCGAAGAAGGATTTTTGGGTTTACCTCGCCACCAATGCCCGTTTGCTGCGTCCTGAAGTGATCGATCGCCTGAGCGATGCGGGAATCGCCACGATCAATTTCGCGGTGGATGCGGTGAAAGAAAAACCCGGCCTGCCTAAGGCGCTGGAGCACGTGCGCGAGAACTTCGATTACCTGGTTCGACGCCAGTATCGCTACGGGTACACGGTTTTCTTCAACACGAATATCTGCCGCACCAACATGGACGACGTTAAAGAGCTGGTGGAGTTCGCCCACGACAACGGAATCTCGCTGACTTTCCACATCAATGAAGCGCCCATGATGGCCCAGCCGCATTTCAAGCATCTCGATGCAAACGATACCTACATCCGCCCCGAAGATTTTCCGATGGTGGACGATTTGCTTGATTGGCTAATCGACAAGCAGCGCCAGGGCTACAAAATGGTGGACTCCATCACGCGTTTGCAGAATATGAAGGGATTTATGCGCGGCGTGGGAGAGCACTGGGGCTGTCGGGCGGGTCAAAACTGGCTGATCGTTCGCACCGACGGCTCGCTTGCACCGTGTTTCCCGATGTACAACGCGGGTTACGATTGGGGCAGAGTCGAAAGTCAGAAATTCGATCTGAAGCAGCTCGGGGAAATGAAGCAGGGTTGCGAGCCGCACTGCTTTTCGACGCTCGGCTACAATGTAGCGTACTGCTACGACGCCGTGCGGGTGATGAAGTGGCTGCTTCGGCAGGCGCGGAACGGATTCCAAGGCGTCACCGGAAGCTTTGAGTAGACTCGGGAATTTCGCACGTGTCTGCGTCCGGGAGCAAGCCGACGTGCGAATTGTGTTTAGCGAATATGTACGCTCCCGGTTTAGTGTTTTGCGCTGACCGTTTCACTCCGGGTTGCTGGCTGGTATTTTCCGGGGACGCCCCGAAAAGCAACCAGTAGCCGGTTCCAGCCATTAATCGCGACGATCGCCAGGCTCAGATTGACGATTTCTTCCTCGCTGAAATGTTGGCGAACTTCCTGAAACACAGAATCCGGAACATGCCCGTCGGTAATCAGAGTCAGAGCTTCGGTCCAGTAGAGCGCGGCGCGTTCACGATCGCTATAAAATGGTGTTTCGCGCCACGCATTCAACGCATACAGCCGCTGCTCGCTCTCGCCTTCCGCTCGCGCGTCCTTGGTGTGCATATCAATGCAATACGCGCAGCCATTGATTTGCGAGGCGCGTACCTTGATCAGTCCCAGCAATGACGGCACCAGGCCGGATTTTCTGACGTAACCTTCCAGGTCCAGCATGGCTTGAAACGCCCCGGGAGCCGCTTTCCGGAAATCAATTCGTGGTTCCATCGTCCAATCTCCTTTCTCCTACAGGATATCGCCAGCCGGGGCCTATGGGATGCACTGAATTCAGCCCTCAAATGATTTTCGGCGCGCAAAGAAAAATGTCTGCCGTCGCGACTCTCAAACGTCATAAGGTTGGAAGTGCAATTTAAGGAGGATTACCATGAGCCAATTTGTGTTTTTGTATCGCAACACCATGCAGGCTGAGCAGGAATTTTCACGATCTCCCGAGGAAATGCAAAAATCCATGCAGAAGTGGATGGCCTGGATGAAGGATCTCGCGGAAAAGGGCCACATCAAGGATCACGGCAATCCGCTCGAACCCGGCGGCAAAGTGGTTAAGGGCAAACAAAAGACGATCACCGACGGCCCCTACGCCGAAAGCAAGGACATCGTGGGCGGTTACACGCTGGTGGAAGCGAAAGATCTCGCTCAGGCCGCGGAGCTTTCCAAGGGCTGCCCGATTTTCGAAGGCGGCGGCATGGTGGAAGTCCGGCCAGTAATGAAAATGGACATGTAATGGAAGTGGACGAGCATCTTTTCCGGCGCGAAGCAGGTCGCATGGTTGCCGCTCTGACCCATATTTTCGGAGTGCACAATCTTGCGATGGCAGAAGACGTCGTACAGGACGCCTTCTGCCGCGCGCTGGAAGTATGGAAATTTCGCGGCGTGCCGGAAAACCCGTCGGCGTGGCTGATGGCCACCGCCAAGAATCGCGCGCTCGATATCTTGCGGCGCGAACGAACCGCGCAAACCTTTGCTCCTGAACTCGCGCGCCTGCTGCAGAGTGAGTGGACCCTCGCACCCACGGTCCAGGAAATTTTCAAATCGAATACCATCAAAGACGATCAGCTGCGCATGATGTTTTCCTGTTGCCATCCAAAATTGCCGGAGGAGGCGCAGGTCGCGCTGATATTGAATATTTTGTGCGGATTCAGTGTGGACGAAATTGCCGCAGCGTTTGTCAGCGGCCACGCCGCGATCGAAAAACGAATTTCGCGGGCTAAGAAAGTTTTAGCCGGCTCGAAACGACTATTCGACGTTGCGGATGCGCGGGACTTCCCCGAACGCCTTGCGGCCGTGCACCGCGCGTTGTACCTGCTTTTCAATGAGGGCTATCACGGCGCGTCCTGCGAATCCGTGGTCCGTGCGGAGCTTTGTCAGGAGGCCATGCGCCTTACCACCCTACTGCTCGAACACCCACCGGCGGCGACGCCCGCGACCCACGCGCTCTCCGCGATGATGTGCCTGCACGCCGCGCGCTTGCCTTCCCGTCTCGATGACTCCGGCAATTTGGCGTCGTTCCTCGATCAGGATCGCTCCCGATGGGACACGAGGCTGATAAACGAAGGACAAAAACTTCTGGACCATTCCGCGACGGGTTCAGAACTGACGGAATATCATATCGAAGCCGCCATCGCGGCAACTCACTGCTGTGCGGCACGCGCCGAGGATACGGATTGGGGCAGAATCGTTTGGCTCTACGACAAACTGATGCAGCTTCGCCCGTCTCCGGTAATAGCGCTCAATCGCGCGATTGCCATCGCGCAGCATGAAGGAACGGAACGCGGGCTGAAAGAAATATACGCGATTAAAAACAGCGATCGGCTCGCGGCCTATCCGTTTTATTCCGCCGCCATTGGAGAACTGGAGTTGCGGCACGGGCGGCGCGAAATCGCCTGTAAATATTTTCGGGCCGCACTGGTTCAAGCTCGCAGTCCGATGGAAAAGCGATTTCTCCAGCAGCGCGTGGCCGCGGCTCAGCGTGATTGAGGTGAGAGCGTTAGCTATTCGCCCCGGACAAGTTCCTTGAGCGATTCGCGGCGACGGACGACCCGGGATTTTTTTTGGTGCACCAAAACTTCCGCGGGGCGCGGGCGAGAATTGTAATTCGAAGCTTGCGCGAATCCGTACGCGCCGGCGCCCCAAAGGACTAGCAGGTCACCTGGCTCGGGAAGTTCGATGGCCCAATCATGAAGGAAGCAATCGCCGGTTTCGCAAACAGGGCCAACAATATCCGCGCGAACAAGTTTGCCACCGCGGCGAATCACCGGGGTGATCGCGTGGGCAGCACCGTACAGCGCAGGCCGCATAAAGTCGTTCATCGCCGCGTCTACCACCACAAAAATCTTATCGCGATTGCGCTTGAGGTACAGAACACGCATCAGCAATACGCCGGCTGGCCCCACAATGGCACGCCCCGGTTCAAGCAGGAGCCGGCAGCCGAGCGAGCGAATATGGCGGGTGATGGCGCGGGCATAGGCATCCAGATCGAGCGTTTTCTCGCGGGTGTAGCGGATTCCGACGCCACCACCCAAATCTACCAAAGACAATTTCACCCCGTCACGCGCCAGCGAGCGCACAAACGACGCCACCCGAATCACCGCGCGACGATAAGGCGCAACGCCTAAAATTTGCGAGCCGATATGCGCGCTGATTCCTTGCCACGAAATCCACCGCGCCCGGGATCTGTCGAGATACAAATTTCGCGCGGCGTCCCACTCGATTCCAAATTTATGCCGGTGATGGCCGGTGGAAATGTGCGCGTGTCCGCCAGCCTCTACGTCAGGATTCACCCGCAGAGCTGTGAGTGCCGGGCGTCCTAGGCGCGCAGCTTCCGATGCCAGCACGTCCAGCTCGCCTTCCGACTCCACGTTGAAGAGTAAAATTCTGGCGCGAAGCGCCTCTCGGATTTCTTCTCGCGTTTTTCCCACACCAGAGAAAACAATCCGGCCGCCCGAAACCCCGATGCGTCGCAAGCGATCCAGCTCGCCGCCGGATACGATATCGAAACTACTTCCCGCGCGCGCCAACCGTCGTAGGACCGAAAGATTCGAATTCGCTTTGACCGCGTAGCAAATGGTGTGAGGAATCGCGCGGAAAGCACGATGAAATTCACGGTAGGCGTTTACGATACTCGTGCTGCTGTACACATAGGCCGGGGTTCCAAACCTTTCGGCAACGCGCGAGAGCGCAACGCCTTCGCACTCCAAAACATTTTCACGATATCCGAATTGAGGAGTGTACGCGACCGGGTCAACTTCGAGTCCGCGTGGCGCTCTCGTTTTCCTGGCTATGGAGGTCAATTATTCTCTGGGCGCGGTGAAATGGACTAAGGCACGGCACCCATCGTCGTCGTGAGCGGATCTCGGGCCGGGTGCCCGAGATCATCTTAAACCCTCTCCATCAAGGCGGACGCTGTATCGGTGGCGCCCGTCTGGATTAGAAGAGCTCTAGCCCGGTTCGCCTCCGAAACGGAATCCGCATGGATTGAGACCAGAACGCCGCCGCGCTTCAGCCGCTCTGCATACAATTTCGCTTCGCGTTCGGCTATGCCGACTCCGGCCAGAGAGCCTAGCGCCTCAATTGCCGCACCGTCAGCCAGAATTCCAATCAAGGGTCCTGCGACCAGCAAGGTACCGAGTCCCGGAACGGCCAAGTCGGTGAACGCAGTAAACCGCCCCAGGGTTAAGCTTGGCGCGGCACCAATACCTGCCCCGGCTCCAGTGCCTTGCGCACCTCTGGTGTTTTTCGCTTTTACATCCATATCGCGTATATCCCGATTCGGCGCCTGCGCTTCGTTGCCATCCGGAAGCATGATGGACATGTCGGTATGGGGAAATCCAGCCAAATCGAATTCTCGTAAAGCATCATCTGCCGCTTCGCGGGACGAATAAACTCCCAGAGCAATCCTACGGTGGTGGACATCACGTTTTGCTGCTTGATTCGTCATAACCTCTTCGCCCGTAACTAAATCCGCTGAAGTCCTAAGGGTGTCTCCCTATTTTGACGCGCATCGATGGGAAGTTTCTATAGGGAGAACACTCCGGCCCAAGCGGGAAAATACCGTACGATGTGTGCCGCTTGGAGAGCGAAGAACGAAACCCCTCGCCATAGGCGGGAGCCGCGAGTTTTATTCGGGAATCCAGTTCGGGTGCTTGGTGAAGATTCCGTTGACGTAGCCCATTTTGTAGACAATGAAAATACCGAAGGCGATGCTAATCAGGCCCGATGCCACAGCGAGACCACGATTCAACCGCGCAAAACGCAGTTGCGAATATTTGAATGGCAACGCAATCGCGGCGGTGATCAGCATCATTCCGGCAATCGTTCCAATTCCAAAAACTAAAAGATAGGCGATGGCCCACCGCGGGTCGCGAATCGTGGTGAGCACCAGCAACGCTACAGCCGCTGAACCGGCCAACCCGTGAACCAGCCCGACCGCGAGCGGGCGAACTGCCTGGTACATGCCCAGTTGGCCGAAGACGCGGTCCATCCATCCCACCGGCGTCGCACTTTCCGCGTGGCCGTGTTTCCCCGGCTCGTGCTGATGAGGATGTGTGTGGATGTAGTCTCCATGCGCGTGAGCGTGGAGATGTGGATGCGAATCGGATTCCGAATCATTTCCTAAACTTCGCGCAGCCGGCGTGAACGTCTCGGTGATCCAAGTCATGAAACCCGTAAGATTTAAGACTCCTAAAAGAATCAACATCAGCCCCACGGAGAGTTCCATGGTCAGGCCGAGCCGCGCCGGAATCACCACACCGAAAAGAATAATGGCCGAGCCCACCAGGAAAATCGTGATGGTGTGACCCATTCCCCAAAGAATTCCGATAAGCGCGGCGTGTCGTATGCTGCGTTGGCGGCTGACGATGGTGGTGACGGCGATGACGTGATCGGGATCGGTGGCGTGACGCATGCCCAGAAAAAAACCGAGCGCGATAATGGAAAGTAAGGTGATCATTTCAGGCGAATCGTTATTTTTTTGGCGGATGTGTTTCGATCCACTCTAGAGGAGTGCGCTAGCCTAGCCTACAAGTTATGCCAGGCCACCGAGGCCGCGCCAAGCAGCGGGCATTCCTCGTTCAACACCACATGAATCGGAATCTTCGACAGAAAACCTTCCAGCTTTTCCTTGTGTTTCACCGCCGCGGTAAATTTCCCGCACTTGATCTTCGGCAGAACTTTTACGGCAATCCCGCCCGCCACGTAAATCCCGCCCCGGGCCACGGTGCGCAAAGCCAGGTTCCCCGCTTCCGATCCATAGATTTCCACCCACAAATCGAGCGTAGCCGCGCAAGTGGGACACTCGCCCGAAAGCCCCATGCGCGTAATTTCGGGAGCAGGATCGGGAACGCCAGTGTCAAAGCCCGGATGTTTCAAAGTGGGGTTGAGAAATTCGTGCACGCGCTGAAATCCCCCTCCCGACAAAATGATTTCGGTGCTCACAAATTCATGGCGCGCTTTCAGAAATTTCCACAAATCCGCTTGTTGCTCGGTATTGGGCGCGAAATCGGCGTGCCCTGCTTCTGTCGCCATCGGCGCATGCCGCTGCCCATCCCAGAACAAAACTCCTTCACCAAGGCCGGTTCCGGCGGCAATCACGATCTGCGTGGATTGCGGCGCGGGCTCTCCGGGATGAATCGCTTCGAGTTCGTTGGGCTCCAAAACCGCAATACCGTAGGCAGTAGCCTCCACGTCATTCACCAGGTGTACGTGATCGAGATGGAGGTGCTTGGCTACACTGGCTCCGTCAATTAGCCAGGGGAAATTCGTGGCCTGCACGCGGTTATCAACCACCGGGCCGGCGATTCCAAATGAGGCAGCCGTTATTTTCGAGTGCGCACCGTTCAGAAAATCCTTGGCGATTTCTTCCAGGCCGGCGTGCTCGCGGGTCGCATAGCGCTTATCGGCCATTCGAACCAGCTTTCCTTTCTGCACGTCGAACAGTCCAAGGTTGGCCTTGGTTCCTCCCAAGTCACCAGCCAAAATCATTGATTCCTCCAAAATCTGCGAATGTCATTTGTCGGCCGTCGAGCTACAGCGGTCGCCACTGTCTTCCGTCCGAACCCGTCAAATCATCAGCTGCGCGCGGTCCCGCGCTGCCTGCCGGATAATTGGGGAACGGTGGTGGCGACGCCGACGCCCAGGCCTTGAGTATCGGGTCCACCAGCGACCATGCCGCTTCCACGCTGTCCGCGCGATCGAACAGCGTGGCGTCACCTCGAATGCAATCGTTGATTAAAGTCGCATACGCCGGACGCGTGCTTGAACCAAAGGCAGTTTTATACTCAAAATCCATTTGCACCGGGCTAATGTGCATCTGCGCTCCCGGCGATTTCGCGCCAAACGAAAGCGAGATTCCCTCATCCGGCTGAATATTGAGCACCAGCGAATTTGTTTCGGTATTTTCACCGCGGAAAACCATGTGCGGCGCGCGCTTGAATAGAATGGCGACCTCGGTGTGGGGTTGGGCTAGCCTTTTTCCCGAACGCAAGTAGAACGGCACCCCGCTCCACCGCCAGTTATCCACGTAAAGTTTAAGCGCCACGAAAGTATCGGTCGAAGAGTCCGGTTTGACGCCGGGCTCTTGCCGGTAGCCCGGGACTTGTTTTCCTTCAATCTGGCCCGGACCGTATTGGCCGCGGACGACTTCTTTCCAAACCGATTCCGGCGTGAACCCGCGCATGGATTGCAGAACTTTTATCTTTTCATTGCGCACCGAAGTCGCGTCGAACCTCGCCGGTGCCTCCATCGCCACCAAGGACGTCAACTGCAGCACGTGGCTCTGAATCATGTCGCGCAACGCGCCGGCGGTTTCATAGAAGGCAGCGCGGCGCTCCACACCCAAGGACTCCGCGGCGGTAATTTGTACGCTGTCGATATAATTGCGATTCCACAGCGGCTCGAAAATGCCGTTGCCGAATCGAAACACCAGCATGTTCTGTACGGTTTCTTTGCCGAGGTAGTGATCGATGCGATAGACCTGCGATTCTTCGAAGGAATCCAGCACGGTTTTGTTGAGTTCTTTAGCAGAGGCAAGGTCGCGGCCAAATGGCTTTTCAATAATGATCCGGGTCCACGACTTGTCACCCTTGGATTTCGTAAGATTCGCTTTTTTCAGTTGCTGAATGACGTGCGGGTAGACTTCCGGCGGCGTCGCCAGATAAAAGAGACGGTTGCCGCCCAGCCCGCCTTCACTATCGAGTTCATCTAAACGCTTCGACAATTTCTGAAATGCTTCCGGGTCGTCGTAATCTCCGCTGAAATATTGCAGGCATTTCAGGAATTCCGACTTCTTCGCCTCGTCCGCGCCTTCCTCCTGCCCTTTTGGGAGAAATTCACCCGCGCTTTTCCGGAAATCCTCGTCGCTCATTTTTGTGCGCGCGAATCCGAGCAGCCGGAAGCTCGGCGCGAGGCAGGAGTGGAACGCCAAATCGTACAACGCGGGCATCAGCTTGCGCTTGGCCAGATCGCCGGAAGCCCCGAACATAATGATGGCGCAAGGATCGGAAGGCATTTCGCAGAAGTACGCGCCCGTCTTGGAAGCTGCGATCGGGCTCGATTCTTGCGCGGTCATAACGGGTCCCCCATGGGTTCAAGCCGAGGCTTGAGTGCGAATGTATGTTTTATTAAAACTTTCGGGCTACTGCAAGAGCCTATCACAGATAAAAGGATACCTCGTTACAGCCGCTGACTACACTTCTGTGGCTGGGTAAATCGTCCGGTTTGGTCAAAACTGGAATTTCAGGTGCCGTTGCAGTATCTTGAAATGTAGCAGTGACGAACAGGAGACCTTGATGGCCGACGAGAAAAACTCAGGAAATTCAGCTGCGGGCGCAACCGCGCAACCCGTACGCATGGTGAAATGCGTTAAATTCGGCCGTGAGATGCCCGGCTTGGACCGTATTCCCTGGAAAGGCGAGATTGGCAAGAAGGTCTACGACAACGTCTCCAAAGAGGCCTGGAAACTGTGGGTCGAGCATTCCAAGATGGTGATGAACGAATTTCGGCTGAATCCTCTCGACCCCAAGGCGCAGCAGATCATGGAAGAGCAGTTGAATAATTATTTCTTCGGCGACGGCGCCAAGCTGCCGGATAGCTACGTCCCTCCCAAGCACTAAGTCAAAGTTTTTCGTTCCAGCACGATGGCTCAGTTCGCCGCGAATTCGCGCTCTGCTGGAAGCCGCACTGCGCTAAAATGTAGAGTCCAAATGGAGGAATAACCCTCGCATGAGCCCCGCATCGAAAAATTCTTTCGCGGCAAAGTCGTCTCTAAATTCCGGCAATGGTTCCTTTGAAATTTACCGCCTTTCGGCGCTGGAAAAAGCTGGAATCGGCAACATTGCGCGCCTGCCATTTTCGCTGAAGGTACTGCTCGAAAACTTGCTGCGTCATGAGGATGGACGGTTCGTTTTCGCCGAAGATATCCGCGCACTCGCCGGCTGGGATCCGACCAGCGCGGAAGGAGCAACCGAAAAAGAAATTTCGTTCATGCCCGCGCGCGTGCTGCTTCAGGATTTCACCGGTGTTCCGGCGGTGGTGGATCTCGCGGCCATGCGCGACGCAATGAAAGCGCTGGGCGGCGACGCCAGGAAAATTAATCCGTTGCTGCCGGCCGAACTGGTCATCGACCATTCGGTGCAGGTCGACAGGTTCGGAACCGCGAATTCGTTCAGTTTCAATGCTGACCTGGAAATGCAACGTAACATCGAGCGCTACGGCTTTCTGCGCTGGGGACAAAAAGGATTCGACAATTTCAAGGTTGTCCCGCCGGATACCGGAATTTGCCACCAAGTAAATCTCGAATATCTCGCGCGCGTTGTATTCAGCGCCAAAAAAGACGGCGTATGGACCGCCTTTCCCGATTCGCTGGTTGGCACCGATTCGCACACCACGATGGTCAACGGCCTCGGCGTTTTCGGCTGGGGCGTGGGAGGGATTGAGGCCGAAGCGGCCATGCTCGGCCAGCCTCTCTCCATGCTGATTCCGGCGGTCGTCGGATTCAAGTTGCATGGCGCGTTGCCCGAAGGCGCCACGGCCACGGACTTGGTGCTGACCGTGACTCATATGTTGCGCAAGAAAGGAGTCGTTGGCAAATTTGTGGAATTTTACGGCACTGGACTGTCGAGTCTCTCGCTTCCGGACCGCGCCACCATCGCCAACATGGCTCCCGAGTACGGCGCGACCATGGGATTTTTTCCGGTGGACCGCGAAACTCTGGCGTATCTGCGCTTCACCGCGCGCAGCGAAGATCAGGTTAGGCTGGTCGAAACATATTCGAAAGAGCAGGGACTCTTCCGTACCGATCACACCCCAGACCCGATTTTTTCAGACACGCTGGATCTCGATCTTGGCAGCGTGGTTCCGACCATGGCCGGACCGAAGCGTCCGCAGGACAGCGTGCCGCTAACCCTGGCCAAAGCTTCATTCGAAAAGACACTCACAGAAAAAGCCAAGCATGTGAGCATGCAAAATAACGGTCACAGCTACGATCTCGCCGATGGCTCGGTAGTAATCGCCGCGATCACCAGCTGTACCAACACTTCCAATCCCTCGCTGATGCTCGGCGCCGGCCTGCTGGCAAAAAAAGCATTCGAGCGCGGCCTAAATACGAAACCCTGGGTTAAAACGAGTTTTGCGCCGGGCTCAAAAGTTGTAACGGACTATATCGAAAAAGCCGGCCTGTGGCCCTATCTGAATTCCCTGCGCTTCAATCTGGTCGGATATGGCTGCACCACCTGCATCGGCAATAGCGGCCCGCTTCCGGAAGCGATCGGAAAAGCGATCAAGGACAATAATCTCGTGGCAGTTTCGGTTCTGAGCGGAAACAGAAATTTCGAAGGCCGGATCAATCCGCTGTGTCGCGCGAATTATCTGGCGTCGCCTCCACTGGTGGTGGCTTATGCAATCGCCGGGCGCATGGATTTCGATATCGTCAACGAATCGCTGGGCAACGACCAAGCCGGCAAGCCCGTTTATCTGCGCGACATTTGGCCCACGCCACAAGAAGTGGAAAAAACGATGCGCGAATCCGTTTCCAGCGACATGTTTCACAGGCAGTATGCGGACGTATTTACCGGCGATGAACACTGGCGCGCGCTGCCAATTCCCGAAGGCGATCTCTACGCCTGGGACCACAAATCCACCTACATCAAGAATCCGCCGTATTTCGAGGGTATGCCGCTCAAACCGTCGGCTCTTGGAGATTTACACGGTCTCCGCGCGCTCGCTCTGCTTGGGGATAGCGTTACTACGGATCACATTTCTCCCGCGGGCACGATCCAGACAGATTCACCGGCTGGAAAATATCTGATCGCGAACGGGGTGCAGCCCAAGGATTTTAATTCCTATGGCGCGCGGCGCGGCAATCACGAAGTGATGATGCGCGGCACCTTCGCGAATATCCGCCTGCGCAACCTGCTAGCTCCTGGAACCGAGGGTGGCTGGGCGATTCATCAACCCTCTGGCGAAAAAATGTCCATCTACGACGCCGCCATGAAATACCGGGACGAGCACGTGCCGCTGATTATTTTTGCGGGAAAAGAATATGGCTCCGGTTCTTCGCGTGACTGGGCCGCGAAAGGCACCATCCTGCTGGGCGTTCGCGCGGTGCTGGCCGAGAGCTTCGAACGAATTCATCGCAGCAATCTGGTGGGCATGGGCGTGCTGCCATTGGAATTTCTGCCGGGTGAAAGTCTGAAGTCGCTGGGATTAACCGGGCACGAAATTTTTGATGTCGAGGGATTGGCGCAAAATTTTGAGCCGCGCAAGAAAATGAAAGTACGCGCGCGCGACGCGCAGGGAAAGATAAAGGAATTTGCGGTGCTGGCGCGGGTGGACACACCGTTTGAAGTGGCCTACTACCAGCACGGAGGAATTTTGCAGTACGTCCTGCGTCAGATGCTTTAGGCGGCACCGTTGCGGATGCCCTCTCAGGCAACGCGGTGCGCGCTGGTATTCCCCGCGCCATGATCTTTCGGGCGCATCTGTAGCAACAGGGGCGCGGCCAGGGCGAACACCGCCGCGCAGACCAGAAAGAATCCCGCCGAAGCGAGAAGTAATCCTGCTCCATTCTTGCGCAATAGCACTAGAGCCGCGTCCCCCAGCCCAATAGACAGCACAAACAGCAGAACAGCGGTGAGTGGTTTAGGGGTCAAGGTTGCGGCGCAGTGCGGGCAGGTAACGCTGGCAAATCCCGACGTGGTCCAAAGCGCTCTTGCCGGCACACGATGCTGGCATTGCGGGCAGGTCATGGCGGTGTACCTCCCAACGTCTCAAATGGCGTTTCGGGCGTTTCGCGCGGCCAGGTCGCCTGAACGAGCCTAATCTATCACGAGTACGGCGCTGGTCAAGTGCTGGAAGTTTTGGGAAACGCCCTGAATCGAGATGGTAAAAGTTTGGCCGCGATTGCCACCGCCGCCCGAACTGCCGCCTCCGCACGCGACCATCAGACCAACTAGACTTGCGACCGCGATCAAGGAAATTGTGGCGTGAATTCGCGAACCCGACGGCTTGCTGTTCGAGTTCGATGCGATCTGAAACGCCAGAAGAATCACAACGAGCATTGCAAAATTAATTCCTACCGCAACATGCGGAGCGGATTTCCAGCCGGGTGGTTTGATTCGGATCGCGGGCGCCACCGCGCTCACTGGCACTGAGACCGTCATCGCAACCGTGGTGCCGCCCTGCACCGGTGTTATCGGGTTCGTGGCAAACTGGCAGGTGATGCCCGCGGGTGCGTCGGGGCAAGATAATTGGACTGCTGCGCCGTTGCTTCCCGCGGGATTGAGCACGATCTGATAGGTCGCGGTTGAACCGGCCGTCACCGTTTGCGTGGTGGGCGTCACGCTGCTAAACGAAAAATCACAACCTCCGCTGACCGTGAAGCGCAGCGGATTGGTCGAGCCCTCTACCGGGTCAGTGACGCTGACGAACAACGGACCCGCGCAAGAGATGGCGCTCATCGGAATCGTTGCCGTCAAGGTCGTGGGGTTCACAAACGTGGTGGTCAGCGTCGCGCCATTAAAATTAATCTCGGACTGGGCCGTAAAATTGCTGCCTGTCGCGGTGAGCAGGAACGATGCAGCGCCTGCGGTCGCGGAAACTGGGATCAATGAGGTCAAAGAAATCATCGTTGACGCCGTGGGCAGTTTGATATTCCAGGCGCCACGTCCGTGAGTTGCGGCCACGAGCGTTCGTGACGCTGCGTTCAATCGAAGCGATAGAACCTGTGAGTTGGGCAAGCCGGTCTGCAAGACCGCCCAGGTCGTACCTGCGCCGGCCGTCGCGTTGACACTCGCGTACACGCCCGAATCGGTTGCTACATACACCGTGTTGTCCGTGGAATCTTCCGGATCGATTACGATGTCGTTGACCGGAACATCCGGCAAATTCCCATCCACGCGGGTCCATGCGGCGCCGGAATTATTGCTGAAGAAAAGATGGCCCAGCCCGTCGCAGCCGGAAACTCCGGGGCATGAAAATCCCGAGTACGAAACAAAAACGGATTTGGGCGCGAGCGGATCAATCGCAATTGCTGAAACCTGCCGTCCAGGCTGATTCGTCTGCTTCACTTCGTGAATATCGGTAGCGCCTTGCAAGGCCTGAGACGTCTGCCAAATTAATCCGTCGGACGTGCCGGCGTAAAGCGTGTTGGAGTCGCTGGGGGCTACCGCGATTGTGGTAACGAAATTCTGCTGGCCGTTGGTGGTCAAGTCGCCCGAGATGGCGGTCCAACTGGTTCCGGCGTTCACGGTTTGATACAAACGAAAAGTTCCAAAATAGAGATTCTGGCTGTTCGCCCCATCAATTACGAATGGCGGGATGAAGTCGGCGTTGTCTGAAAAATTGATGCCGTTGTTGGAATCGATAGGCGCCCAGTTGATTCCGTCGTTTCCCGACGCGCCGCCTTGGGTATTTTTATTCAGCGTTCCGGTTCCCGCTAGATAACTGCACGACGCGTACACGATCCCCGGATTCTGCTGGTCTATCGCGGTGTATCCGCCGTCGTAGGGACAGGCTTCCGCAGCCGACCACGAGAGCGACCCGTTGAATTGCTGAACATCGTTTCCCTGTGTTCCGCCGAAAATAATTTGATCGGTCGTCGGATGCAGTGAAATGCCCGGATAAAATTGGGTGATGTTGAGCGACGTATTCGCGTTTCCGGTAATCGTGTTGAGATCGAGCCAATGCTGATTTCCGGTGGTGGTTGCGGCGTTGAAAGCGTCGGGCGAAACCCAGACGCCGCCATCATTTCCAACGTAAATTCCGAGAATCCGAGACCCCGCGCCGACCGCAAAATCGAATGCGTGGACATCAACATGCACGCTGGTACCGTTGCCGCTGCCGTCGGCGGTGAAATCCTGCCAAGTACCGCCGCCATCCGACGAACGAAAAATTGAAAGCCTACCGAAAGCCGCTCCGGTGAAATGGGGCTGCGCGGATCCTCCGGCAAAAACTGTGGCGCCCGAAGTACCTGGAACAACCGCGAGCTTCATCGCGTAGTAACAAAGTGGCTCGCAAAAATCCGGAAGATTCGAGTTAGGGAAAATTGCGGTAAACGCGGGGCCCGAACCATTGGCAGCAATGGCGGTTCCGGAAAGCACGTTGAGCAAATTATTCGAATTGGTGGTGGCGTCGGCGATGGCCACGAAAAGCGTCGAAGCCGCGGGCGACGCGCCGGGCGCAACGGCCAGCGAAATCCTGCCGTACGAGCTCGCGTTCGAGGCCGCATCAACACCGTTGACGCGATTCCACGATTGCCCCAAATTCGTCGAAACGTAAACGCCGTTGCAGGGTTTGGCGGTGCACGAAGCGTTCGGATCGGAATCTCCCTTGGGATCTCCAAGCGCGGCGTAAACAGTTTTGCCCGTGGGGTCGCTCGGGTCGAAAATAACGTCCGTGGGAGGATTGAACGGACCGGCCGTGGCCGAGGCGCTGCCGGGTTGAATGCGTGTCCAATGCGCTCCGCTGTCAACTGAACTGTAAATGCCAGAGTGGAGCGAGCCGTCCGCGGAAAAATCAGTTCCCTGCACCGCCGCGAGAATTACCGGATTGGGATTGTTGGGTTGAATTGCGAGCGCGGCGATATACGGTCCACTGGCAAACTCACCCTGCGAAGCGGCCTTTGTGAAGGTCGAATCCTGCGTCCAGGTTTGTCCGCCGTCAACGGAATGTAAAACTCCGGCACCGTAAATATTATCTTGAGCGAAATTCGATTCGCCGGTGCCAACCACAATCAGTGTGCTCTGCGCGTGGCCGTTGAAAGTTCCGCAGGAAGCGGGGTTGATGGCAATCGCTCCGGTGGCAAGTGAGGGCTCGTTATCTGTGAGCGGTTGCCAAGTTACCGGACTCCCCGCGAGCGCGTTAAAGCTGGCCCAGACGCCGCCGTCGGCGCCGCCGGCATAGACTGTGTTGCCAGTCGTGTCGCACGGATCGGCCGCGAGCGCCGTCACCCGGCCGGAGACATTTCCGTAAAATTGGGTAGCCGCGGTTGGTTGCGGACCGAGCGGCGTCCACATATTCAATTGTGATGAGATTGAGCCGTCCGCGGAGACGCGCTTTTGCAGAAAAGTTCCGCGCTCGCGGATCATGTTTTCGTTTTGCGCGAAAGCTTTCAGCAGCAGTCCGCCGGGAATGTGGCCGTTTTGCGTAGCTCGCTGACGGAAAAACCATTCGGCGCGCTTGCGAATCAGTTCGGCAGTCTGTGGTACAGATGTTTTTTTCTTGTAGGAGGAAAGTTGCTGGGCCACAAGTGGTGCGAGTGTGACGATGAGAACCGCGGCAAAAAGAAATGCGAGCGCGCCACTTCGCCTGGCGCGACGCGACAACCTAATCTGTTCCCACGAACTTTTTCGGTAGCCCACGCGGCCGCCCGATTCTGATTCCGACAAAGACCCGCCACCCTTTGATGAAATCCATTGTAGCAAAAACACGGTGGCTGTTTGGCACTCGTCTAGCCAGGGAAAATCGTGGCGCGCGCTCGCGAAATTTCCAAGTTTGTTTTGAAGATGTGAACGCTTCGGTCTGGAATGTTGACTCGAATTGTAGGTCGCGATATCGTCCAAACTTCTCCAGGGAAGGTGAATCTTGCGTTGGTGGAAATGGACCGCCATTATTTTGGTTGCGGTGCTGGCTTGTGGATACGGAGCGCTCAGCTACATGATGGGCGGGCCTCGCGACGTGTATGGGTTTCTGCGTTACGCGCTGCCGCAGTGGCGTGATGGCAGCCTGCACGTGGGCGACGCGGCGCCGAATGTGCGGTTGCTGGCGCTCGATGGCCAGACGACATTTCATCTCAGCGATCGCATCGGGCAACGACCGCTGGTTCTGGTCTTCGGCAGCTATACCTGACCGCCGTTCAGGCGCGAGGTAGGCTACCTCGTCAATCTCTATAACGATTACAAGGATCGCGCGGATTTCCTGACCGTGTATATTCGCGAAGCGCATCCGCTCGACGAATGGCAGATGAAGTCGAACGTTGATCAGGGTGTTTGTTACCCGCAGCCGCATACTACCGAACAGCGCGTGGCCATCGCTAACGATTTCATCCAACGTTTCCACTTCCCAGTTCCCTTCGCCGTGGATGACATGCACGACATTGCGGATCACGCGTATTCGGCGTGGCCGGAGCGCATATACATCGTTGATGAAAAAGGAAAGATTGTGTATCGCGGCGGGATCGGGCCATTCAACTATCATCCGCCAGAAGCTCGGGCGTGGTTGGAGAAGCGGTTTAATGTCACGCCAACGGCGGCGCCAGCGACGACTGCGCTGAACTTGGAGCGGACCCGTTAGATTGTAGCCCACAGGAGTTCTGTAGAATCGCGGCGTTCACTAGTGATATCGTAGCGGCAATTGAGACCGTTGTGGCTTGAAGCGAAATCAAGCGAAATTGAGATTCGGTCTGAACTGAGGTTCTGAGGAGAGTGTCCATGAATCGCAAACTTAGTATTTCATACCTGCTGCTGACGGTGGCGTTGTTGTTCGGTCTCGCCCTTCCCGCGGTTGCGCACAGCCAGGCTTCGTCGGGAAGCAAGACTGCGGCCGCACCTGCTGCCGGCGATCTGGTCGACCTGAACACCGCGACGAAAGCGCAACTCGACGCGTTGCCGGGAATCGGAGCTGCGTATTCGCAGAAGATTATTGATGGGCGTCCGTATCACGCCAAGACGGATTTGGTGAAGAAGAAGATCGTTCCACAAGCAACCTACAACAAGATCAAGGATTTGGTGATCGCGAAGCAGCCCGCCAAGTAAAATTTGAATCGGAAGGGTTCCCTCATCCGGCTAGCGCTGCTGGCCGGATGAGGAGTTTCGCCGAATTAACGTTGCCATGAATCTCCCGATGGACCTTGCGTTGCTATCTCCGATGATTCCTACCGGCGCAGAACTTTCCGCTCTATTGGTGGTGGTGAGTTTCTCTGCGGGACTGAATGTATACGCGACGGTAGGGATGCTGGGGATTTTGGCGCGTTTCAACGTGCTGGCGCTGCCTCCGGCGTTGCACGCCGTGCAGGATTGGAAAGTGATCGCGGCCTGCGCGGTTTTATTTCTGCTGGAATTTGTCGGAGACAAAATTCCGGTTTTCGATTTGTTGTGGAATGCGGCGCATACGTTTGTGCGCGTGCCGGTGGCGGCGTATCTCGCGTTTGCGGCCACATCGCAATTGCCGCAGTGGGAGCAACTGGCGGCGACTTTCGCCGGCGGACTGATCGCGCTGGCCGCGCACGGCGGGAAAACGGCAGCGCGCGCCGCGGTAACGAACTCACCGGAGCCAGTTACGAATGTCGCGCTGAGTCTTGGCGAAGACGCGCTGGTCGTTTTCCTGATGTACTTCGCGACGAAACATCCCTACGTCGCGTCGGCCATGGTGTTCGCGGCGCTGTGCGTGATCGTGCTGCTGATTCACTACGTAGTGCGGGCGCTGCGCTCGCTATTCAGCAACGCCGAGCACGCGCTGACACACGAACACGGAAATTCGGTGTCGTGAACCAGCTGCTCCTCAGTTAAATTTTGTAAACCTGATCTCAGAAATAAAATTCCAGTTCAAGAAATAAATATCGTTCGCGTTACGGTTTCTTGCGGCCGAGCAATCCGCCGAGAGCGCCGGTGGCCGCGCCGGCCGCGCCGCCTTTGCCCATACCGGTGGGAATGGCGCCCTTGGCCAGGCCGCCGACCATGCCGCCAACATCGGGCACCACGACCGGATTCGAGGTTGTTCCGGTGATGGCAAACGGAATTCCGCCGCCCGAACTTCCTCCTGATGAGGAGCGAGCGCTGCCGCCAGTAAGAGCACCCAAGGCGCTGCCGACGCCACTGCTTGCACTGCCGGCAACGCCCGAGATAGCACCCATGCCCTTGCCGATCCCGCCTGCGAGATTCGCAACCATTTTGAGGTTCAACTGGCCTGATGCGCTGACGGTTCCCTTTCCGGTAACGGTGCCAATCGAAGGTAGAACCAGATTCAGCGAATCAAATTGAGTTCCGGAAGGATCGTTGTGTACGTTGGCGCTCAGGGTTTGAATGTCAGTGTCATTGCCGCCACCTCCGCCGCCCAGGCCAGCAAAGGAGCCTAGAGCGCCGAGCTTCGACTTCAAGCTAAATCCGGCAAGTTTGGTGTTGGAGAAATTCACGGGACCCGCGATGGTGGGTTTGTCTACCGGGCCGGTGATGGTCATGTTCACGCTGAGCGTACCGCCTTGCAACTTCGAGCCGGAAGGAAGGACGACGCCGACGGCTGGCAGAAATCCCTCGAGGTCACCGAGCGGCATGCCCTGCGCGTTGAGTTTCAAGTCAACTTTAGCGGGGTCCCCGGCGAGGTTATAGTTGCCGGTCAGATGCTGTACGGCGTTGCCGATTTTGATGTCGCCCTGATTGAGAACCCCCGCTTGCGATTGCAGGGTGTATACGGTGGCGTAGTCCAGGTTCACCGGAACGGTGGAAGGACTTCCGGCGGCAGACGCTTTCAGCTTGGTGACTTTTATGGTGCCTTTGGAGTTCATCTGTTTGCCGTCGGAGCTCAGGTCGCCTTTGAAATCCATGACGCCGGCGATGCCGGATGCAGGGTCAATGAAGCCGGTAGTGGCGAGGTCGAGGTGCTGCACGTCAATCGTGGCGTTCATGGGCGTCAAAGAAGAGTCGGTGGCGTCAATCGGGCCAGCCTTGCCTTCGACTTTTATATCGGCGCTGCCAGGCCCCTTAGCGGAGAGTTTGAACGGAAATTGCGAAGTGTAGGAAAGATCGGACGCTTCGAGATTAACGTCCGAGTAGACGCTGGGTTTCTGGCTGGAGGACGTGGAACTGACTACGATTTTACCGTTCTTGATTTCGAGTTTTTGGACGCTTAGCGCGCCGGGAGTGGAACTTGGGCTGGATGGAGCGCTGCTTTTCGACGCAGAACCGCCGCCGAGGCTGGAATAATTCCACTTGCCGCCTGGACCGTGGATTAAAGCGACATCCGGCGTGTCCACAGTGATTGATTCCACGTTGACTTCCTTGTGGAAGATCAGCGGAAAGAGTTCGACGCCGACGGTAAGCGCCTTGGCGGTGAGGAAGGGAGACTTGCTGAAGCTGGGATCGTCGGAAATGGCGATATCGGAGACAGTGACGCCACCGGAGAAGATGGCCAGTTTGATATCGCCGATGGTGACCTGGCGGCCCAGCGCCGCACCGAGCTTGGATTCGAGTGTCGGCTTAAATTGGTTGGCGTTGATGAATAGCGGCAAGCAGAGAATGATGAGCAGGAGAAGAACGATGATGCCGCCGATGATAAGAAGGGGTTTTTTCATGACAAGCCTCCGAGAGAGAAACGTGCGCGGGCCCAGCCCTGCGGAAATGGTTCGCGCATCATACCCTTATCGGAGGCACGGTTCCAAGAATTGACTTGAGGCGAGCGATGGTACCGGGGCGTCGCGCCAAATGTTACACGACATGGAACTGATTCAAGAAAAACTGAGGGACTCACTTGGTCGAGCTTCTACAAAACCTCCCACCCTGCTGAGAAACGCAGGATGGGGCAGCCGGTTTTGTTTCATGTTTTCTGTTTGGGTTAAATCCTGGATTAGCTGAATTTATTTGGAATTCTGACGGCGAGAGTGTTCCTGAACCGTTGAAGGTAGCGCCTGCGACCCCACTAGACGTTTTCTTTAAGCCAAAGTTCGAGGCGGGCGAGGCTGGGATTGTAGGAACGCAGGCCGACGAGGAAGAGCATGGCGGCGAGCAGGCAGGCGGTTGTGGGAACGATCAGCAGGGAGTAACGCACGGCCGCATCGTAGTGGAATACGCGGTCGGTGACCAGGGCGATCGCGGTGGGACCTAAGCCCAAGCCAATGAGATTCACCACGAGAAGGTAGACGGCGGTAGCCTGGCCGCGCATGGCGTTGGGCACGGTTTCCAAAATGGCCGCGGGAATCAGGCAGGTGGGCATGCACAGAAAAAAAGTTCCGATGTAGATCAGCACCACAGCGAGCGTGGAGTTCGAAACCAGCGGATACAAGGCACCGGGGACGAGCCATCCGGCGCAGGACAGCACAGCGACGCGCATGTACGCGTCGCGATAGCCGCGCAGCATGAGCGATGAAACCAGTTTGCCGGCAGCGATCATGCCCAGGGAGCCGGATACGATTTGGGCGCCGCCGAAAATAATTCCGGCGTGGGATGCGGACATGTGGTGATTGCGAACCAAGAAAGTGATGGCCCAAGCGGAAGTTCCATAAGCGGCCAAGGCGATCAAAGACATGCCCAGAATTAACGAAACCAGTGTGGTGCGGTTCTCGGCGAAGTATTTCCAGATTACGCCGAGGGGCAGGCGCTCCAGTTTCGCGGCACCGGTGGCCTGATCGAGAAAGCGCGCGCCCTGGCGCGAGGGGTCGCGGAGAGTGAGGAGCACCAGGACGAAAGCGACTCCGGAAGCTCCGAGAAGCAGGAAAAGAGTCTGCCAGGAGCGAACCGCGCCGAGGACGGGTAACTGAAAGGCTTCGCGGGTGCCGAAGGAACGCAACAGCAGACCGCCGAAAAGAAAGGCAAATCCGCCGCCGACGTAGGTGGCCGTGGTGTACACGCTGAAGGCGAGAGAGCGTTTGGCGGGAGGAAAGGAATCCGAGATCATGGAATATGCGGCGGGAGTGAGGGTGGCTTCGCCGATTCCGACGCCCATGCGCAGCAGAAAAAGTTGTCCGTAGGAACTGACCAGGCCGCAGCCGCCGGTCATCAGGCTCCAGACCAACATGCCGGCCATGATCAGGCGAGGACGATTGACCCAGTCGGCGAGGCGTCCGAACGGCAGACCCAGCACGGAATAAAAAATGGCGAAGCTGAAACCGATGAGCAGGCTCATCTGCGTGTCGGTGATGGCCAGATCGCGCCGTACCGGGGCGACGAGCAAGTTGAGAATTTGACGATCAATGAACGAAAAAATATAGGCGCAGAGGAGGATGATGACGGTGTACCAGGCCCAGCGAGCCGAAGGGTAGGCGCGGTCGAGTTCGGGCTGGATTTCAGAAGGCTTGGCGGTTTGGCGAATCACCATTCCGTACCGGCGACGCAGAGAGGGTCTTCGATCATCAAGTCTCCTTGATGCTAACTTGGACGCTAACTTGCCAGCCAGCGCAAATTGGCGCGCGGCTGGGCGGGAGTCTAACACGGTCTCGTTCTTGTTTTGACCTGCCTTAATTTCATTCCTTCGAGAATCGGCATACAGGTTTTTCTCGCGAAGAATCAGCGTTTGTACTGTTTACGGGCGAAACGTCACTACGGGAGAATTTTGAATAGTGCGAACAGGAGGAACGACGAATGCGCTCGCTATTCCGAAAGGTTGGACTGTTGGTGCTGACAGCGACAGTAGCTTCTCCCGTGCTATTTACCGGATGTGCGACCCACGTGCGGTATTACGATGCGGGCTACAACGATTACCACACATGGGATCACAACGAGGTGGTGTATTACAGCCGTTGGGAAAATGAAGGTCACCGGGAACACCGCGATTTCAATAAGCGCAGCGACGCCGAGAAAAAGGAATACTGGAGCTGGCGGCACAACCAAAAATAACCTTTGGGAGGAAATAACTCCGGCCGCAATAGCGCCCGCAGGCGTTGCGGAAATTTTGGAGACGAAGGAGAAATGGAGATGACGGAACGAAACGTGGCGTGGGCGATTGCCTACTACAAAGCGATGAATGACAAAGACGCGGCGGCGATGGGCCGCTTCTTGCATCCCGACGTACAGCTGGTGAGTCCGATGGAGCATTTGACCGGCAAGGAGGCGGTGCTGGATGCCGCTAAAAAGCTTTCCAGTCACATCCAGGGCATAAAGATGCATGCAAAGTTCGGGTCGGAAGAGCAGGCGATGGTGACATACGACATGAATTTTGCAGAGCCTATCGGGGTATGCCGGGCGGCAGCGCTGATGACATTCAAAGACGGACTGATCGCGCGGAACGAATTATTCTTTGATACGCGGCCGTTTGAGAAGAAAAACGGCGCCTCCGGATAATATTCATCGGTCGGTGCGGGAGACCGGGCGTCACGGACGGAAAAGAGCGCGCTGACGGAGGCGCGCTCTCCGGTTTGTCAAGGTTGTGGTGTTCCCTATTTTTGAGTGACGCGCATGGAGATGCGGCGGTTCTGAGCACGGCCCGCATCGGTGGCATTGTCGGCCACGGGATGATCTTCGCCATAACCTTTGGCATCCAGGCGCGAGGGATCGACTCCGAGAACTATGATCTGCTGCATCACGTTGTCGGCACGATCCTGAGAGAGTTTCAGGTTTGCCGCGGCGTCGCCTTGGTTATCGGTATAGCCACCGATGCGCAGATGGACGTTGGGATACGCTTTCAGAATGTTGGCAATATTCTGTAGCTGCTCCTGCGATGAAGGCTGGAGCGTTGCGGCGTTGGTATCGAAGAGCAAGCGATCGAAATCGAACCACGTTTCAGTATCCACCTGCGCGTTGGGATCCTTGATAAAAATCAGCAACTTGTTTTCGACGCCGTTCTGGGGAATGTTGAGGACGATTCCGCCGGGAATCGTGGTCTGAAAGAAAGCACCCAGCGCGCTAGCGCTGTTGGCGATGGCATTGCCCGCTTCCGTGGCGGTGTTGACGGGAGCGGTGATGGTGTTGCCGCGATTGAAATACCAGATGAGGCCGCCGAGCAAGAGGATGCCGAGGATCACGACGGGCCAGAGCCAGGCGGTAGCCGCCGGGCGAACTTCATCGCGGACGCGCGAGACTTGCGAAGTGACGCTCGAGTTGACGCTGGAAAGACCGGGAATGGAAAAACCGGCAGGCAGGAAGCTGCGGAGCCGGGGCAGTTCGGCGGAAAGCAGGTTGCCGAGGCCACTGGTGGTTAGACCTTCGCTGCTAATCTTCGACGAAAGAGCACCCAGGACCATGGGAGCAGCGGAAGCCAGAATAGTGCCGGCTGACGAAGCGCGCAGACCGGAAACTTCGGCGATCTTGTTCTGAATACCGGTGAGATTCCCGCCGAAAAGCATATTCAGGAAGGTGCCCCCGGCCGGGGAGGCGGTAGTGGAAACCGACGAGCCGCCACCGGCGGCTGCGCCCATTGCGCCGCGAGCACTGGAGCCAGAAATCAGATTCATAACCTGACTCAGGAAGCTTTGATCTTGAGCCTTGGCAGCAAGAGAGGTAAGCATGGCTACGCCGCTCGTCTGCAACGCGCTTTGAACGGAATCGGTTGATTCACCCATTGTCGAAGCCAGTCCACGGACAACATCCGGTGAAATGCGATCCTTCAGAGAATCTAATAGTGAACTCATAGATTTTTCTCCTCGCGAAACGAAGATCGGAGGTGCGGAGTTAGGGTTGCGGGGCCTGCTGCGCGGCAAACTTCTTCCGGGGCGAGCTGGGGTATTGGCGGGCGCTAAGAGCCTTGCGCAGCGGATATGTGGGCGGTTCCGCTCGCCAACGAGAGGATGGTACCCCCGAAGCAGGTTGCGACACAATCAATTCGAGAAGCTCATGGCTCCCGGCTAAATTTGACGCCCGGCACGCCCGTTCGAGGTAGGGATTTGATGTTCGCGGGTGCGACAGGCGCGTCCCACAATCGCCCAACAGTTTAGGTGGATCGCGGAGCGGGCTTGGCAAGTCATTGTATTTGTTAGTCCTGGTTCGCTACCGACACGGCACGCGCCGTGCCTTCATTTTTGCGAGATGTTCTGCTCAGGAAATCTGATTTTCTGAGAAAGGTGAGCGTGGTGGAAAACTTTATTCAAGATTATTCGGTTCGCACTGCGGACTTTTCTGAAGAATCCGGGGTTTGCGCTGTTGGCAATCCTGACGCTGGCGCTGGGCATTGGCGCGAACACGGCGATTTTTACGGTACTTGATTCCGTTTTACTGCGCTCGTTGCCGGTGGCGCAGCCGGGGCAGCTGGTGGTGCTTACTGATCCGGATGCTCATGGGATGAGTAACGGAAGCGAAGGCGGCGACCGCAGTCTGCTGGCTTATTCGGAATTTGAGTATCTGCGCGATCATCAGGAAGTCTTTTCGGGCATCTTCGCGGCCGACAGCACGCTCGCACAGCTCAATGTCATCATCCCCAATTCGCCCACCAGCTTAGCGTCTGGTTCAGCATCTGGTTCGCCCGCGGCGCAGGAATCCGCGCGAATTCGCATGGTCTCCGGCGACTATTTCTCGACGCTAGGCGTTCAGCCGGTTGTCGGCCGTGGATTCGGTCGTGAAGTGGATCGGGTACGCAAATCGTATCCGGTCGCGGTGATCAGCCATTCGTTCTGGCAACAACGTTTCGGCGCTGATCGGCAAGTGCTCGGCCGCAAGATTGAAATCCATCAAACTTCTTTCGAAATTATCGGGGTTACTCCAGCTGGATTTTTTGGAGAAACCGTGGGTGAACAGCCGGATATTTGGGTTCCGATGACCATGCAGGAAGCGATTTATCCCGGAGACGATCTGCTGAGCGCGTTTCCCTCGGGAACGATCGATCAGCGAATGTGGCTGCAGGTGATGGCGCGGCTAAAGCCGGGCGTCACGCTGGCCCAAGCCAAGGCCGACCTTAACGTGGTATTTCCGGGTTATGTTTCGGCGTCAGCGGCGCGTTACAAACTTTCGGCAGATGAAGCAAAGGGATATTCGGATCAAAAGATCAACGTGCAACCGGGAGCGCGCGGCGCGTCTACGCTGCACAACGGGTTCGCCGAACCGTTGAAACTCCTGATGGCGCTGGTCGCGCTGGTTCTGCTGATCGCCTGCGCGAATCTCGCGAATCTGCTGCTGGCGCGCGGCGCTGCGCGGCAGAGAGAATTTGCCGTGCGGCTCTCGATCGGCGCAGGGCGCGGACGATTGATCCGGCAGCTTCTGACGGAAAGTTTCCTACTGGCCATTCTGGGCGCTGTCCTTGGCGTGGTGTTGGCGCAGTGGGCAGACAGTCTGCTGCTGCGCATGGTTTCCCCGACCGGCAGCGTGGGGCAAGAAGCGATTCAACTTTCGCTGCGGCCAGACGCGCGAGTGCTGGCGTTCACCTTTGGCGTGGCGGTATTGACGGCGCTGCTGTTTGGTCTGATTCCCGCGCTGCGGGCTACGCGCCTGGATCTTTCGCCGATGCTTAAATCAGGAGCTTCGGGCGCGACGGTTGAGGGGCACAGCCGCCGCTTGCCGGTTGCGAAAATCTTGGTAGTCGCGCAGGTTGCGGTTTCGCTGGTGCTACTGGTTGCCGCGGGACTTTTCGTGCACAGCCTGGAGCGATTGAGCGAGGTTAACCTGGGGTACAAAACCGAACGGCTCCTGCTTTTCAGGGTTCGTCCGATTCCCGCGGGCTATAAAGATGCGGCCATCCCGCGCGTGTTGCAGGAATTGCTGGACAAGTTTAAGGCGATTCCCGGTGTCTCCGGTGCGTCGCTGTCCGCGGACGGCCTCTTCAGCCACTCCGAATCAGGGGATCCGATTGCGGTGGAAGGCTATACCCCAAAAGCCGGCGAACTTTTAAATTCGAGGATGGACCAGGTCGGGCCGGATTATTTCTCGGTGGTGGGCATGCCGATTCTTTCCGGTAGGGAGATCACGGCGCAGGATAGTGGGAATGGCCCGCGCGTGGCGGTCATCAATCAGGCATTTGCCAAACATTTCTTCCCTAACACCAATCCGATCGGCAAACGTGTTTCCGACACTTATCCCGGCAACCCCTCGTCAGCCGAGATTGTGGGCGTGGTGGCCGACGCAAAATACAATAGCCTGCGAGAAGAGACGCCGCCGCGTCTGTACAATCCCATCTTCAATCCGTTTTGGCCGGAGCAGAGCGCGATCTATGAAATTCGCACCGCGGCGGATCCAGCGGCGGTTTCTGCTGCGCTGCGCGCCGCCGTGCACGACACGAATTCCGCCATTCCGGGAATCGAAATTCACACCATGTCCGGGTTGGTGAACGACTCGCTGCAAACCGATCATTTCGTAGCGCGACTCTCGGCTGCGTTCGGGCTGCTGGCGATTATTCTGGCCAGCGTCGGGCTGTACGGGATTATGGCGTTCACCGTGGCGCGGCGCACGCGGGACATCGGAATCCGCATGGCGCTGGGAGCGCGGCGTTCGAGTATCGTGCGGAACGTGCTGGGCGAAACTTTGATCCTGATGCTTATCGGAGTTGCGCTGGGAGTGCCGATTGCCCTGGCCGGGACGCGGTTGATCAAGACGATGCTATTCGGGCTGGGCGCAGCGGATCCGCTCGCGATTGTAGCCGCATGCGCGATTCTGGCGACGATTGCGGCTCTCGCGGGCTACATTCCCGCGCGACGAGCCTCTCAGGTTGACCCCATGGTTGCGCTGCGCTACGAATAATCGCAAAGCAAAATTCCACATTTCCGCCGTGTGGCACAAAGCCGGGTGCTCGGCTCAAGAGTGTGACATGCCGCGAGTTATTTTGCGGGTGGCGGAGTTGTGGGAGCGGCAGCCGTCACGGTGGCAGCGGGCTGTGCGGGCTGCATTTCGCGGGCGTGGGCGACTAGTTTTTTGAGCTTGCCTTCGATGGAAGCGTCGCCGATGTGCTCGTCCTGCAGGACGCCATCGGCGTCAATGGTGAAAGTATGCGGGATGGCGGTAACGCTGAACATCTTTGAGATGGGCGAAGTGAAACCACCGTCGCGATACTGAGGCCAGGTCATGCCATTGGCCGCCACGAATTCTTTCCATTTGTCCTCGTCGCTATCCAGGCTGACGCTCAGGATGACCAGCGGCTGACCCTGGAATTTCTTGGCCAATTCTCGAATGTGGGGCAAAGCCTCGCGGCAGGGTCCACACCAGGTGGCCCAGAAATCGAGCAACACGACTTTTCCTTGGAGGTCGTCCATGGAGATGTGCTGGCCGTCAAGAGTGGTGACAGCAAATGGAGGGGCCATGCGCGCGCGGGCAAGTTCCGGATCACTGATATAGCGCAGCGCGCGCTGGTGAGTGGGATCGTCGGCAGGCTTCATTTTCGCGTACTGTTCGAAACGGGCTTTCGCGGCGTCGTCTTGCTTCATGAAGGCTAGCAGGCGGCCATCCAGAAAAATTGCGTCGGGAAAATTGGCTACGGCGGCCAGGGCTTTGGTGATTTCATCGTGGCCGCGCGCAAATAGTTCTTCTTTGTGTTTCTGCTGTCCCTCGTTCATAAGCACGACAGCCAATTGGTAGTGCGCGAGAGCAGTCTCTTTGTCGCCCTGGGCATCGGCGATCATTTCCGTTGCTCCGAGTTCGGCGTCCTTCCATTCACCCAGCTCGGCTCCATACTTAATCATTTGTTTTTGGCACGGGTGACAGTGCCCGCCGTCCTGCTTGTCGGCTTTTTTAAACTCGTCCAGGGCCGCGGAGGTCATGCGCTCGTGCAAGAGTTGCTGCGCGTTCTTGTAGGTCTTCTGAGCCTTTTCGTTGGTGGGACCATCGGCGGTTTTGTCCTGGGCAAGAGCAGGTACGCAGAAAAATGCTAGAGCCAGAGCTGGGGCAAGGCCCGAAACTCGCATGGAGGGCTCCTGTGATCCGTCGAGGTACAGTGCTGAGATAGTACAAAATTGGGGTTCTGAAACCCAACTTTATTTCTCGGTTAGGAGCTTTGCGGGTTAACGCCTCTGCGGTGGGGAGAAATATTATTCGGGCGGAGTATCGGCCTTGATTTCCTGAATGATCTCGCGGGCGAAGGATTCGTCCTGGGGAGCGACGAAGATTTTACGGGAGCCATCGGAAAGGGTGGTCATGCGGGATTCGATATCGTTTTCGCGCAGGGCCAGGACGATCATGCCCGCAACATCGCGATTCTTTTCGGATGCGACTTCAATCACGGCATCGTCGGGGACTTCGTCCTTCCAGTCGCGATCCTGGTCATCCATGTCCGTAGGCGCTTTGTCGTCTTGCGCCTGGAGTTCGACTTCTGGATTCACCTCTGGATCGTTCGAATCATCGAGATTGTCGCCATCAATTATCTTTTTAGCTGGTTCGAAAAATTCCGGCAGCACGCCGATTCTGAAGTTTCCTTCGGTGTCCTTGAAGTACTGGCGCTCGTGCTGAATGACATGGTATGGAATTTCCGCGGCACGCAGTTCCGCACAGTACGCCACACATTGGTCCTGACTTCGGCCGACCCAGACTTCGCGAAGATCGGCATCCTGAAGCTTATTACTGGAAATGTCGGACGGCTGTGGAAGACTTTCGACGAGATTCGTCTGGCAGTCGGAGCAAACGGTAAAACCTGGGCGGTATTCGGCTTTGCATTCAGGGCAGAACATAACGGGCGGTGAGTATACAACGAGGAGAGTGCAGGTTTGCTCGGTTTTGCAACGCGTATCAAGAGCTGGACCTGAGGAAACACTGTGGCGGTCTTGGGCCCGTTGGTGATGGTGCTTCTGTTAGGATTGGGAAGAGGTCTATGTCACGTCACGTGCCAAGAATGGCCATTGCGCAAGCAACCAAAAAAGAAACGCGTTTCTCAAAGTCGGCATGAGCCGTCTGGCATTAACCGAAATTCACGAGCAGGCCTGGTTTCCGAAGGTTATGCGTGACGGCCTGACGGACGAACTGCAATGCGCCTTCAAGTTCGGCAAGATTTACGAACCCATCGTTCCGCGGCTGGCCAACGCGCTGCAGGCAACCGGAGAGCACCGCATCGTCGATCTCTGCTCCGGCGCGGGTGGACCGTGGACCTGGTTGCGCCAGAGCCTGGCGCGAGAGATGGATTCGGATCGGGTGGAAATCTGCCTGACGGACAAGTTCCCGAACATCGCCGCGTTTAAACGCGAGAAGGAGGTTTCCGGCGGGGCGCTTACTTACAGCTGCGAATCCGTTGACGCCTCAAAAATTCCGCCGGAGCTTGACGGATTTCGCGTGCTCTTTACAGCGTTCCATCATTTTTCTCCGGACGAAGCAACAGCGATTTTGCAGGATGCGGTGGATAACCGGCGCGGAATTGGAGTGTTTGAGGCGGCGAGGCGCCGGCCGACATCGATTTTTCTGAACACGATCATGTTGTTTGTCGGCTTCCTGATCGTTCCGTTCATTCGTCCGTTCCGGGCGTCACTTTTGTTTTGGACCTATGTGATTCCGGTGGTCCCTTTTGTGCTGTGGCTTGACGGCGTGATTTCGTGTTTGCGGGCGTATCCTCCGGCGGAACTTTCGGAACTAGTCTCGCGGGTCACGACGCAGGATTACATCTGGGATATCGGCGAGGTGCAGGGATTGATCGCGCCAGTGACATATTTGGTTGGATATCCGGCTCCGAATCGCTAGTCCAGCGATTCGAGAACTGCCGGTCCTCCCCGCCAGCAAAATCATCTTCTGCGTAAACTGCCGCAGTGCTATGTTCCGACCTTCCTGAAGCGTTCTGGTAAGACGAACGCGGTAAGAATTTCCTGGAGGTGCGGGGTGCTGCAGATCAATCCTTGGGTTGCGGTGGGCGTGTTTGTATCCACGGCGGCGACCGACGCAGTGTATGTGCTGTTCAACGCGGCGGTTTCGTCGCGCCGACGCGTGCCGGCAGCAACGTGGAGCAGCGTCTGGTACTTACTGTCGGCGTTCGCGGTGATCAGCTACACGAAGAATTGGATGTTCGTGGGTTTTGCGGCCGCGGGGTCGTGGGTCGGGGCATATCTTTCGATGACGTTGTTGCGAAAACCGCGCGGCGAAGCGCCCGGGATCGTTTAGTTCAGGTTCCAGCCTCTGCCGAGCAACGCTATGAATGCTCCGTGGAAGAATTCGGCGACAAAATCGAGGGGGCGCCGGATGGCTGCGAATTCACTGGTGAAGAAGGGGCAAACATGCTATGTTTGTGCTGCGTTTGTTGCTCTTGTAACACCTTTGGAATCGATAGAAGGGGCTGCAAGGATACTTGCGGCCTCTTTTGCTTTACGACTGGAGGCGGTCGAGAAGTAGCAAATAGCTTAAAAAAGAAGGAAGTACATCAGTGAGAGAACAAGGAACAGTAAAGTGGTTCAATGCCAGCAAGGGATTCGGATTCATCCAGCGCCAGTCCGGCGAGGACG